>Ga0070738_10000026_pt1 | contig 447084 bp, 402 predicted proteins | sample Coa_R2_2_FD_66446 | JGI IMG/M metagenome (GOLD analysis project Ga0070738, IMG submission 66446) | Surface soil microbial communities from Centralia Pennsylvania, which are recovering from an underground coalmine fire - Coalmine... | ecosystem: Environmental > Terrestrial > Soil >... | reverse complement strand
GCCGATCGCGACCTGCGTGCCGTTCTGCGTGGTGATGATGTTGTTGTCGGCGGTGATCGTCGCGGTGGCGCCGGGTGCGACATTCGCCACGCTGCTGCCGTTGGCGATGCCGCTACCGGTGGCGCTGGTGGTCAGGTTCCAACCTTCACCGGCCAGTTGTTGCACGCCATAGAGCTGGCTGCCATTCACCGCGTCGGTGCTGGTGGCGCTGACGGCGCCCGGCGCCACATTGGTGATCGTCACCGGCGCACCCGCGCCGGCGCCTCCGGTTGCGCCCAGGGTGATCTTGTTGCCGCCCGCTGCGTCATACTTCACCGCGACGTTGGCCGTGTTGTCGATGTTGCTGTTCAACTGTGACAGCGCCGCGCCGACCGTAGTCTCATTCGTCGGGCCGCTGACCGCGCCGACCACACTCACGGTATTGATCGGCGCGCTGAAGCCGCTGATCGTGCCGGTGGCGGAGTTGTAAGTTGTGCCATCGCCCAATGTGGAAGCGACGGATGTGCCGAGATTGTCCGTCTGCGTGTCGAGATTGTTGATCGCGGTGGTGTTGGTCGCAATGTTCGCGGTATTCGTATTGACCTGCGTGCCGACCGCGTACAACTGCGAGCCGTTGACCGCGTCGGTGCTGGTCTGCGAAATCGTGCCGGCGGCGACGTTCTGGATCTGACGTTCCTTTCCGGCTGCGCCGACAGAGACCACGCCGTTGGTGTCGCTGGTCGCGGCAATTGTGCCGCCATTGATCGTGTACGGGCCCGTGGACGCCGCGCGAGTGCTGCTGCTTGCGCCAAGCGCCACATCGTCGGCGGTCGCTCCCGCCGTTGCGCCGTCGCCGATGGCGACGCCAAAGTTCTTGCCGGCCGTCGCGCCGCGGCCTAACGCAATGGCGGACGTACCGGAGGCCACGCTTTGACCGCCAATGGCTATGGCGTTCGCGCCCGAGGCATTGGCGCCTGCGGTGGCGTTGCCGCCCAGCGCCGTCGCGCCAGCACCGGTCGCTTGTGTGTAAGTGGCTGTGCTAGTACCGCCGGTGCCGATAGCGACAGCGTTGGTCTGGTTTGCCAATGCCGAAATGCCGAAGGCGATCGTCGTCGGCGCCGAGGCGCGCGAGTTCGGGCCAATCGCAAAGGCGGTGTCTGCGGTCGCCGCCGCGCCGGTACCCAGTGCGATCGAAGAGAAGCCGGTTGCATTGGCTTGTGCGCCAATGGCGACGTCGAAGACACCGTTCGGCGTGAACGTTCCGGTCGGGTTGGCGCCGTTGAATGTACCGCCAGCCATTGCCTGAGGACCGAATGCGACCGAGCCGTCGCCGGCCACGGGCGTGTGGTAAACGCCGGCAGCGATGGCCGTGCTGCCCGTCAGATCGGTATACAGCTGCGCGCCGGTCGCGGTTACCGATGTTCCATTGATGATCGCGGTGTAAGTAGCGTTCGCCACCTTGTCGAGGTCATCGCCACCGATCGCGATGGCCGAATTCCCGGCCGCTTGCGCGTTATTGCCCATGGCGGTTGACTGATCGCCGGTGGCTCCGACAAACGCGCCGATTGCGACCGACTGGTTGGTGATGCCGCCCGTCTTGCCAGCCTGCGCGCCGCCGCCCAGTGCGGTGGCCTGGTTACCGTAGGACGATGCGGCATTGCCTTCGGCAATCGCACCGGTGCCGTTTGAGATGGAGTTGTCGCCGATCGCGATTGCGCCATTGCCGGTGGCGCTCGCGTTGAAGCCGCACAGGATCGTGCCGGTCGCGGTGTTCGTGTAGGTGCAGTTTGCGGTTTGCGCAAACACGTGCGGCGCCCAACCCGTGCCGCACAACAACATCGCCGAAACCAATCCTTTCAGCGCCAACGGAGTGCCCGTACCGTGCCAGCCGGCACCTCCGCCGCCATGACTGCGCGCCAATTCAGACGCGACTTCGATCTGATTGCGCGAACGATTCCAAACCAGGCTGTAGATCTTGTTCATTATCATCTCCGAAAAAAGGCCGCACGCTGCCGTCGAGCGGCGTGGCCGTTCGCGCAGGATTCGTTGGGGGATTACCCGCCGATGGACCCTCAGCAAAACGCGTACCAAAGTGCGACGCACGTCACGAAAACCGGTTTGATATTCAGTCCGGTTACACAACTTCACATTTGATTCGCTTGCGCGCGCAGGGCGGGGTCTTGGTCGCGATTGCAGGGAAGTTGGCTGAGGGATAATCGCGCGATGTTGTACTTGGCCTCGCAATCGCCGCGCAGAAAACAATTGCTGGAACAACTCGGCGTGGCGTTCGAGCTGTTGCACGTTGGGGTGCCGGAGGTCCGTGCGGCGGGTGAAACGCCAGAGGACTACGTCAATCGTGTCGCGCGGGCGAAGGCGATGGCGGGTCTGGATTCGATCCGCGCGCGCGATCCGAATGCGCTCGTGCTCGGCGCCGACACGGAAGTGGTGCTCGACGATCGCGTGTTCGGCAAGCCGCGCGATATCGAAGACGCTATGGAAATGTTGCGTGCACTGTCGGGACGCACGCATCGCGTGATCTCGGTCGTGTGGTGCGTGGCAAGCGGGCGCAAGGAGGCCTCGGCGCGCAGCATTTCCGAAGTGCGTTTCGCGATATTGTCCAATCGCGAAGTCGAAAATTACGTCGTTACAGGCGAGCCGTCAGGCAAGGCCGGCGCGTATGCGATACAGGGCCGCGGCGCGGCTTTCGTCGAGCATCTCTCCGGCAGCTACTCCGGCGTGATGGGTTTGCCGCTGTTCGAGACAGCACAGCTGTTGCGGCAATTCGGGGCTTGATTTGCACGTGCAGCCGAAGTCGCCATCGTTCGCAAAGAGCTCCGTGACCGGGAGTTCCTTGGCCTGCTTCGGCTGATCACAGAAAAGCTTGTGAAGCTGCGCATCGATGAATGCGCGGCGATCAGGGAGGCTCCTCTCAATTCGAACATCGACAGGTTCAGCCGCGGCGGGCTATAACGCGTCTCTGACTTGGCGGCCGGCCTGCGCATGAGCGAGGAAATCCTGATCAACGTCACGCCGCGTGAAACCCGCGTGGGTGTGGTCGAGAACGGCATGTTGCAGGAAGTGCACGTGGAGCGGGCTGGCCGGCGCGGTTACGTGGGAAATATCTATTGCGGCCGTGTGCAGCGAGTGATGCCGGGCATGCAAGCCGCGTTCGTCGAGATCGGCCTGGGTCGCGCGGCGTTCCTGCACGCCTCCGACATCGTGCGAGCGCCGCCGGTTCTCACAGCGGAAGAAAGCGAGGCGAACGGCGCATCGCTCAACGGCAATGGTGTGCCGGCAAACGGCGGCGCCGTCCCCCACACTCCGCCGATCGGCGAACTGGTGCATGAAGGGCAACGCATCATCGTGCAGGTGATCAAGGATCCGATCGGCGGCAAGGGCGCTCGGCTGTCAGCGCAGCTGTCGATTCCCTCGCGCTATCTAGTGTTGTTGCCGCACACGCAACTCTACGGTGTCTCCATCCGCATCGAAGACGAAGCCGAGCGTGTGCGTCTCAAGGAATTGCTGGTGCGCTTGTCCGGTGGCGACGCCTGCGGCTACATCGCTCGCACCAATGCCGAGGGCGAGGATGAAGGCGCACTGGCCGAGGACATCGCCTACGTGCGCAAGGTCTGGGCGGCGGTGCAGGAGAGCATCGTGCACGCGGAGCCCGGCACATGCGTGTACGAGGAGCCGTCGTTGCCCTTGCGCGTGCTGCGCGATCTGATGCACGACGACATAGAGAAGGTGCGAGTGGATTCGCGCGAGACGTATCAGCGCACACTGGAATTCGCGCAGCGTTTCATGCCGCATCTTTCCGATCGCATCGAGCATTATTCCGGCGAGCGGCCGATCTTCGATCTTTACAGCGTCGAGGACGAGATCGGAAAGGCGTTGCGCAAGGAAGTGCCGCTGAAATCCGGCGGGCACCTGGTGATCGACCAAACCGAGGCGATGACCACCATTGACGTCAACACTGGCGCGTATCTCGGCACGCGCAATCTCGAGGAGACGGTGTTCCGCACCAATCTGGAAGCCGCGCAGGCCGCGGCGCGGCAACTGCGGCTGCGCAACCTCGGCGGCATCATCATCATCGACTTCATCGACATGCTGGACGCGGAGCATCGTCGCCAGGTCCTGCGCACGCTGGAGAAATCGCTGGCCAAGGATCACGCGCGCACCACGGTTTATGAGATGTCGCCGCTGGGGCTGGTCGAGATGACACGCAAGCGCACCACCGAGAGTCTGGAGCGGCAGTTGTGCGAACCCTGCCCGGCGTGCGCGGGTCGCGGCAAGATCAAGACGACGGAAACCGTGTCGTACGAAATCTTCCGCGAGATCACGCGTGCGGTGCGGCAATTCGAAGCGGAGAAGTTGTTGGTGCTGGCGAACCCCCGTGTAGTCGCGCGCATTCTGGAAGAAGATTCCGCCGCGGTCAGCGAATTGGAAGCCTTCATCGGCAAGACCATCCGCTTTCAGCCGGAGGAGCAGTACGCGCAGGAGCAGTTTGATGTTGTGTTGTTGTGATCCTTACAACGCAACGAGCTTTCCATTTCCCCCGCTTGCGGGGGGAGGTGCCGAAAGCGAGTGTAGAAAAGCTTTGCCGCGCCACGATCACTTGAGTTTGCAAGTGACAAGCGGATTGAATGGCCGGGCGAACTCAAGTGGTGAAGCACTCTCTCCCGCAAGCGGGAGAGAGGGAGTAATCGAGGCATGAACTCCTGGCGCCACCGCCTGCGCCGCGCACGCTTCTTCATCGGCGCGCTGATCGCAGGTGCGCTGATCGCCGCGGCGGTGGCGATGGGATTGATGCAATTGCTGCTGCCGCTGGCGGCACGATATCCGGATCGGCTGGCCGCGATTCTTTCCGAACGTCTGCACCGGCCCGTGCATTTCGAATCAGTGCAGGGGCAATGGCAACCCTCTGGTCCGCTGCTCTCCGTGCACGGGCTGACGCTGGGCGCTGCCTATCCCGGTGGCGAGACGCTGAGTTTGCCCAAAGCAGCGATTAAATTCGATCTCGGCGCGTGGCTGAAGCCCGCGCATCGCTGGGTGACGTTGCGGCTCACCGGCGTCGAACTGCGGATGGAGCACGATGCGAATGGCTGGCGCGTGCTCGGTCTTTCCAATCCGAACGACAAGCAGCAGGCACCGCTGCAATCCTTGCCCGTCGATCTGGATCTGCATGCGCTGCAGGTGACGATCGTGGATGTGCCGAACCAGCGCACCTACGTGCTTTCGACGCCGCATTTACGTGTGGTCAACAGCGGCGGCGCACTGCGTTTCGCGGGCAACGTGGTGCGGCAGGGGGCGCCGCAGCCGATCACGGTGATCGGCCGTTTCGATCCGCAAAAGCAGGATGCCGACCTCTACATCGCAGGGCACGAATTGGATTTCGCCGCGATGGCACGGGATGTCGATCTGCAAGGTTATTTCGTGCGCAGCGGCCGCGGCGATCTGGAGTTGTGGGGCAGCTGGCGCGGCAATCGTCTCGAAAGCGCCGCGGCGAAGTTCGATCTGAGCGGGCTGGACGCGACCGCGCCGGGCGGACCGCACATGCAGTTGCCCACGTTTTCCGGCGTGCTCGGTTTGCATCGCATCGCCGACGGTTATGAATTGCACTACCGCACAGCGGGCAAATCCCACGCCGACATAGACGGTGCCGGGGGCGCGTTGCTGCGGCTGCGCGTGCAGTCGGGCGGCCTGCGCAGCATCACCCTGGCAGCGCGCGATATCGATCTCGTGCCGGTGCTCTCATTGGTGGCGATGCTTCCGCAAACGCCCCCCGCGCTCGGCAAATGGATCTCCGCTGCGCGTCCGCACGGGCGCATAGAATCCGCCGCGGTACGTTGGGACAGCGGCGGCAAATACGCGCTGGCAGCGCGTCTGCAGGGAATCGGCGCGGCGCCCGAAGCGGACATGCCCGGCGCCGATCCCTTCGATGCGATCGTGCGCGGCGACGACGAGGCCTTGTCGATCGAGATCCCGCAGCAGGCATTCACGCTGCGGATGCCGCGCGTGTTCCGCTGGCCATTTGTTCTGAAGCGTTTCGGGGGAACGCTGGTGGTGTGGCGCGACGAAGTCGGTCGCCACGTGGGCACCGACGGCATCGTTTTCGACAACGATGAAGTTGGCGGCGAAGGCCGTGGCGAAGTGGTACTGCCCGATGGCGGCGGCAAACCGTTTCTCGATATCTATGCGGTCGCCACGCACGGCAAAGTTTCGGCGACGAAACTCTTTCTGCCGCTGACGATTCCGCCTCCGACCATGCAATGGCTGGATCGCGGATTGGTGTCTGGCCAATTGAACTGGGGCCGTCTCGCGCTACGCGGCGATCTCGCCGACTGGCCATTCGTCAATCACAAGGGCCGTTTCGATGCGATGGGGCAGGTGAGCGACGCTGTGCTCGATTACGGCCCCGAATGGCCGCAAGCGGAACAGATCGATGCGACCGCGGAGTTCGTCGACAACTCGATGATCGTGGAAGCGACGCACGCGCAGACGTTGGACAATACTGTGACGCAAGCGGTAGCGACCATTCCCGATCTCGGCAATGGCGTGTTGACATTGGCTGCGCAAGGCGCGGGCACCGGAACTTCGCTGCTGGATTTCGTGCGGGGCAGTCCGGTCGGGCACGACCTTGCATCCACGCTTTCCGCGCTGAAAGTCGGCGGCAACGGCAAGCTCGCCTTCACGCTGGTACTGCCGTTCGACAAACCGCAGAACTTCAGCCTGGCCGGCAATCTGCAATTGAGCGATGCCAACGTGGTGGCGAAGCAGTGGAATCTCGCGCTGCAGGGTGTCACTGGCGCGCTGCTGTTCGATCAGAAAGGTTTTCGCGCACCGGATTTGAAAACGAAGTGGCACGACGCGCCCGCGACGTTGTCGATCGCGCTGGGCGCGGACGTCGGCGATCCGTCGAAGCAATTGAGCGCCGCATTGTCCGGCACATTCACGCCGCAGGCGATGCTTTCCGATTATCCCGATCTTGCAGCACTGGCGAAGATCGCGCGCGGCACGGCGAATTTCCGCATCGGTTTCGATATCGCTGCGCAAGGCAGCGCCTCGAACGCGCCCAAGACTTTGCGCGTGCAATCCGATCTGCGCGGCGTCTCGCTGGACTTGCCGGCGCCGCTGGACAAGCCGGCTGCCGCGGCGTTGCCGATGGATCTGCAGCTGGGCATGCCTTTCGAAGGTGCGGAAATCGATCTCGCGCTGGGCGACGTGCTGCGCGCGCGAGGGCGCCTGCCGGATGCGGCTGCGCGCAAACCGGCCTCGTTGACGGTTGCATTTGGAAGCGTGATGCCCGCAACGATTCCCACCAGCGGCATGATCGTCGGCGGACACGCGGCGACTCTCGACCTCGCCGGCTGGGCGCAACTCGCCACAAGCGGATCGAACGCGGCGCAATCCGGCGCGGCCGCGGCGGTGAGCGGATTGCCCACGTTGAACGATGCGCAAGTCAGCACGGATGATGCCCTGGCGTTCGGGAATCATCTCGGCGCGATGTCGCTGCATCTTGCGACGCAAGCCGACGCGCGTCGGATCACGTTTGACGGCACCACGCTCGCGGGCACGCTCGATTTGCCGACGGCCAACTTGGTGCAACGCGGTATCACTGCACAATTGCAACGCCTGTACTGGCCCGAATCGCCGCCGCCAAAGAATGAAACGCAAACGCAAGGCGCTCCGCAGCCAGATGCGTTGAGCGGCATCGCGCCCTCGTCGTTGCCGCCGTTGCATCTTGCTGTGGCCGATTTGCGGCTGGGGAATTCCCGGTTGGGCGAAGCACATTTCGAAAGCACGCCGACATCCGCCGGCATGCGCGTGTCGCGCATGGACATGCAATCGAAGGACGTGCGCATCCGTGCGCAGGGCGACTGGAACGGCACCGCGCAAGCCAGCCGCTCGCAATTCACGATCGATCTCGCCTCCGACAATCTCGGCCGAATGCTCGATGCATTTGGTTATGGCGGACTGATTTCCGGCGGACAAAACACGCACGCGGTAATCGCCGGCTCATGGCCCCGCGCACCGAGCGCGTTTTCGCTCGCCAATCTAGACGGCACCATGAAAGTGAGAGTGGGCGAAGGCCGCATTCTCGACGTGCAGCCGGGCATGGGCCGCCTGATCGGATTGTTCTCGCTCACGCAATTGCCGCGACGGCTGACGCTGGATTTCGGCGACGTCTACAAGTCCGGCTTCGGTTTTAATTCCATCAGCGGCACGTTCAAACTCGCCGAAGGCAACGCCAACACCGACGATCTGGAAATCAAGGGTCCGGCCGCCGACATCCGCATGCGCGGCCGCACCGGTCTGCGCGCACACGATTATGATCAGATCGTCGATGTCACCCCGCACACCGGCGGCGCCCTCGCTGTGGTGGGCGCTGTGGTGGGCGGCCCGATCGGCGCTGCAGCCGGACTGGCGCTGAGCAAGGGCGTCAACAGCGCCGCACATGCGCGTTACAGCATCACCGGGAGCTGGACCAAACCAGTGATCACGACGATTTCGAAAACCGTGTCTAAGGAAGCGCCACCCGCGGCTGCGCAATCCGGCGCTGCGCAGCCGGGCAAGGCGGGTTCGGGCGGCTGACACTGCTACGCTTGCGCCGGCGAACCGGAGGGTGTCATGCATTTTTTCTACAAGCTCCTTCCGCCACGCGCTACTTTCGCTGTTGACATGACTCCGGAAGAGGCCGCGGTTATGGGCCAGCACGTGGCGTACTGGAAAGGACTGATCGACGACGGTTTGAAGGTATTCGCGCTCGGTCCTGTCGGCGATCCGAAAGGTGTCTTCGGCATCGCCGTAATCGAAGTCGAAACCGAAGCAGCAGCGCACGAGCTGGGGCACAACGATCCCGCAATCAGCCGGACCGAATATGGGTTCCGCTATGAATTGCACCCGATGCCGCGCGGGGTTATGCACAGTCCTTGAAGCTGCTCCGAGCTTGCGATTCGGACCCTGCGCCCTTACTTTGAAGGGTTAGCAGTCTCGAAATCGCCTCGATGGATTCTCCTCTTGCCCTTGCCCAACGCAACCTGCTGACACCCGGCGGCATGAATGCCGCCGATCTCGAGCGCGTGTTCGCGAAAGTGATGGGGCCGTCGATCGACGCGGCCGATCTGTATTTCCAGCACGCACGGAGCGAGTCGTGGGTACTGGAGGATGGGATCGTGCGCGACGGCAGCCACTCGATCGAGCAGGGCGTGGGTGTGCGCGCGATCTCCGGCGAGAAGACCGGATTCGCCTATTCCGACGACATCGTGCTGCCGCAGTTGCTGGAAGCGGCCAACGCCGCGCGCGCGATCGCGCGCGAAGGTAATGGGGAAGGCAAACCTCTCAGCGTTCGCGGCACGCGCGCGTTGTATCCGGCCGACGATCCGATCAATGCGCTGAAAAATGCGGACAAACTCGCGCTATTGCGCGAACTCGACGCGCTCGCGCGCAGCCTCGATCCGCGCGTGAAGCAGGTGATCGTCAGTCTGTCCGGTCAGCATGAAACGATAATGGTTGCCGTCAGCGACGGCACCCTGACCGCCGACGTGCGACCGCTCACGCGCGTCAGTGTGCAAGTGATCGCGGAAGACAATGGCCGGTGCGAGCAGGGGCATTCGGGTGGCGGCGGACGTTGCAGCTATCGCGAGCTGATCGATTCCGGTCGCGCGCATGCGTGGGCGCGCGAAGCCGTACGGCAGGCGCTGGTGAATCTGGAGGCCGTAGATGCACCGGCGGGCACGATGGACGTAGTGCTTGGCCCGGGTTGGCCCGGCGTGCTGCTGCACGAGGCGATCGGACACGGACTAGAAGGCGATTTCAACCGCAAAGGCACGTCCGCGTTTTCGCACCGCATGGGCGAGAAGGTCGCGGCCACCGGCGTGACGATCGTGGACGACGGTACGCTGGCCGGCCGGCGCGGTTCGCTCAGCATCGACGACGAGGGCACGCCCACGCATTGCACCACGCTGATCGAAAATGGACGTCTATGCGGCTACATGCAGGACACTCACAATGCACGGCTGATGGGCATGGCGCCCACCGGCAACGGCCGGCGCGAATCCTTCGCGCACCTGCCGATGCCGCGCATGACCAACACCTACATGTTGCCCGGTGAGCGCGACCCGGCCGAAATCATCGCCTCGGTGAAGCGCGGCTTGTACGCGGTGAACTTCGGTGGCGGGCAGGTGGACATCACTTCCGGCAAGTTCGTGTTCTCCGCCAGCGAGGCCTATCTGATCGAGGACGGCAAGGTCACGCGACCGGTGAAAGGCGCGACGTTGATCGGTTCCGGCCCTGATGTGCTGACGCGCGTGTCGATGATCGGCAACGACCTGAAACTCGACGAGGGCGTGGGTGTGTGCGGCAAGGACGGTCAGAGCGTGCCGGTGGGCGTGGGCCAACCAACGCTGAGAATTGACGGAATGACGGTGGGCGGAACGCAAGCGGGTGCAATTGGTTAGCGTGGACGCGTGTCCGAATCGCTTCAAGACGTGAAGATCGCTATGGCGCTTGATCTTGCGCCCTCGTTACCCGCTTCCGATCCCTGTTTCTTGCATTGCCCGCAACACCAGAAACAGCTGCCGATACGCATGCAACGGCTTGTTCGATTCGCGTTCCTGTCGCGCCTGCCGGATCAGCGCGCGCAGGCGCTGGCGGTCCAGATCTGGATGTTCGGCAATCAGTTCGGTGAGCGCGGCATCGCCTTCGGTCAGCAGACGCTCGCGCAGCGTCTCGATCCGGTGCAGCGCCGCGGCTTCGCGGGCGCCGCGTTGGCGATCATTGGCCAGTGCCGCGCGCGCGGCGGCAAACGTCCCTTCCTCGTGGGCGCGCATCAATTTAGCAAGATGGCCGAGCTGGCGCTTGCGCGCGATGTGTGAGGGGATCCGCCGCACATTGGAAATTTCATCGCGCACGTCGTCGGGCAACTCGAGCTGCGCCACACGTGAAGGCGGCAGGTCGACCAGCTGCTTCGCGAACGCCAGCACGTCCAGCGCCTCGCGCCGACGCGCGCTGCGGCTGGGTTGATCATGTGAATTTTCAATTGAATCTTTGGACACCATATTGAGGTTTTCACATGCGTTCGTGCCGAGCGTAGCTCGCGCGGCGATCGGAGTCGAAGCACAATACCTGGTCTGCTTTCGACTCCGCGGCCTTCGGCCGCTACGCTCAAAACGAACGGTTTATTGGAGCCGCACTTGAATATTGCAGCAACGATGTCGCAAATCGACACCAGCCTCGCTGAACTCGATCGTCTCGCACAGTTGAGCGAAGACGTGATTCGACGCGCACGCGCGGCCGGCGCGTCGCAGGCGGAGGTATCGGCCAGTGTTGAAACCGGCCTGTCGGTGACGGTGCGGCTGGGTGAGACGGAAACGGTCGAGCGTACGCGCGACCGCGGGTTCGGCCTGACGGTCTATTTCGGCCAACGCAAGGGCAGTGCGTCGACCGCCGACCTGAAGCCCGAATCGATCGAAGCGACTCTCGCGCAGGCTTGCGCAATCGCGCGCTACACCGAGGAAGATCCCTGCGCAGGACTCGCAGATGCGGAGCTGATGGCCCAAAATTTCCCTGATCTCGACCTGTGGCATCCGTGGGAGTTGGATGTTTCGCAGGCGATCGAGATCGGCAAGCGTGTGGAAGCCGCGGGCCGCGCGCAACCGCACATCGGGAACAGCGAAGGTGCGACGGTACAGAGCGGCGCGTCGCTCGGCGTGTATGCCAATTCGCATGGATTCGTGGGACGCGAGCGCGGCACCTCGCATTCCATCGTGTGTTCGTTGATCGCGGGTTCGAACGACTCGATGCAGCGCGACTACTGGTACGACAGCGTGCGCGCAGTTTCCGACTTTCCGGAGTATGAGAGCATCGGCGAAACCGCGGCGCGGCGCGCGGCGTCGAGATTAGGTGCGCGCAAGTTGTCCACGCGCGAATGCCCGGTGCTGTTTGCGCCGGAAATGGCGCGTTCTCTCATCGGGCATCTGATTGCCGCGGTGAGTGGTGGTTCGCTCTATCGCCGTGCCAGTTTCCTGCTGGATCATGCGGGCAAGCAGATCCTGCCGCAGTTTGTGCGGATCACAGAAACGCCGCTGCTGCAGCGTGGCCATGCTTCGACTCCCTTCGACGCGGAAGGGGTCGCCACGCGCGAGTCGTCATTGATCGAAAACGGCATCTTGCAACGCTACGTGCTCGGCAGCTACTCCGCGCGCAAGCTCGGATTGAAAACCACCGCCAACGCTGGCGGCGTGCACAACCTGCGCGTCGAAGCCGGCTCGATCGACAACGGCGCGGATGGTTTCTATGGGCTGCTGCGGCGCATGGGTACCGGCTTGCTGGTGACGGAACTCATCGGCCACGGCGTCTCAATCGTCACCGGCGATTACTCGCGCGGCGCGGCCGGTTTTTGGGTCGAGAATGGCGAGATCGCATATCCGGTGCACGAAATCACCGTCGCCGGCAACCTGCGCGAGATGTTCGCGCGAGTTCTCGCCATCGGCAGCGATGTCGATCGCCGTTCGTCTTTCCTCACCGGGTCGATCCTGATCGATCGAATGACGGTCGCGGGCGAGTAGCCGTGTAGAAGCATTTGAACTCTCGCGCCGCGGTTTCCGCGTCCGATGCGCTCGCGCGTTACCGGGTGCGAGGAGAGTAGCGCGTATCAGCAGCGTCGCGCAGCTTCGGATGCGCGTTCTCCGGCGCCTGCATCATGCGCACGTAGACGGCGGGTGAAACATCTGCGTGCATCAGCGCGTCCAGCGCGAAATCGTCGGGTTGGGCTTCGAACTGACGCGAATAGCGCGCGTTGAGCTGGGAGGCGGGAATCGTTGCCGCGATCGTGCCGCCGCTGACTTCGTCGATCAGCACGGAGCCCACGATCGCCACGCCCGAGCCGCGCAAGATCAGACGCAGCAGGTGGCGATAGTGCCGATACCCCATCTCGTGCGCCACGACCAGTCTGCGCACCCGCACGCGCCTGTCAACGCGCGAGGCGCATCATGCGTTTGTCGGGTGAATACGCGAGGTCCGCATGAACACTGCAGAAAGCGCCGTTGCGGCCGTCAATCGTTTCGGTCTGGGCGCCAAACCCGGCGAACTAGGCGAGGTGCACGATGGGCCCGGCTGGCTAGGCGCACAGATTTCCTCCGGCGCCGACGGTGCGCAGTTGTTCGCCGCGCTGCCCTCCAGCCTGGATTACCTCAAGCGCGAAAGCCAGTACAAGCTGGAACGGCGTGAATTCAAGCAAGCCGACAATCCGCAGCGGCGCGCGCTGTTTGGCGGCGACGCGATGAAATCCGGTGTGCCCAATGCCACAGTCGCCGCGGCCGAAACGCGCAAGAACGACGCGCTGCCGCCGGAAGTGCGCGACATCCAGGCAGAGCTGCGCGACGACGTGTTCGCCGAAGCTGCGGCGCGATTCCGTCTTGCAGCGACGACGTCTACGCCTTTCATGGAACGGCTAGTGTATTTCTGGTCGAACCATTTCGCGGTGTCGCTGGACAAGGGCCCGGCGCGATTGTTCGCCGCGCCGATGGAGCGCGAGGCGATCCGCCCGCATGTCAACGGCCGCTTCGCCGACATGCTGCTGGCGGTGGAAACGCATCCGGCAATGCTGCGTTATCTAGATAACGTGCAATCCATCGGTCCGGATTCGTTCGTGGGCGAGCGCGTCAGCGCGCGGCTGGCGCAGAAGGGCGACGACAACAAGGGCAAGGCCGGCGGACTGAACGAGAATCTCGGCCGGGAGATCCTGGAGCTGCACACGCTGGGTGTGAACGGCGGTTACACGCAAGCCGACGTCACTGAACTCTCGCGTGCGATCACCGGTTGGAGCACGCCGGTGCCGCGGGATTTCGATCCCGACGCGCGCGGCGGCATGGGCAGGTTCCGTCCGCGCGCTTTCTATTACAACCAGCAGATCGCCACGCTACCACCGACTTCTGCGTTCGTGTTTCGTGCCAATGCGCACGAACCCGGCGCGCGCAAGGTCATGGGCCGTACCTATGCTGAAGGCGGATTCGAGCAGGGCAAGGCAATCCTGCTTGATCTCGCGCGTCATCCGGCGACCGCGAAACACATTTCGCTGAAGTTGGCGCGGCACTTCGTTTCCGACGATCCGCCGCAGTCGCTGGTCGATCGCATGACGCGGAGTTATCTCGAACACGACACCGATCTTGCGGCGGTCTATCGCACGCTGGTGATGAGTCCGGAAGCGTGGGGCGAGGGCGCGCGCAAATTCAAGACACCGCAGGATTTCCTGATCTCCAGCCTGCGCGCGGGGCAAATCGACGTCGGCGACAATCCAAAGCCGTTGCTCGGCCTGCTCAACACCTTGGGCGAGCCGATGTTCACGCCGCGCTCGCCCGCGGGTTTCCCCGACATCGCGTCCAACTGGATCGATGCCGATGCGCTGTGGAAGCGCGTGCAGGCGGCCGAAGCGCTGTCGCAACGCGTCGCATTGACCAACATCCAGCCGCTTGATCTGGCGCAGGGCGTACTCGGCCCGCATCTCGACAGCGAAACCGCCACCGCGATCAAGCGCGCGGAATCCATGCAGGTGGCGGTGGCGACGCTGTTCGCCTCGCCCGCGTTCCAATGGAGAGTTTGAAATGGCCACATCGATCCAAGGCAGAATCAGTCGCCGGCAATTTCTCGGAGGCACGCTGGCCGCGGCGGGCGCGCTTGTGCTGTGGCCGAAGCTGACTTTCGCCGCGACTGGTTCCGACACGCGCTTCCTGATGGTGCTGTTGCGCGGCGGTCTGGATGGTCTGGAAGCCGTGCCGCCCTATGGCGATCCGGGCTATCAGCAAATTCGCGGTGCGCTGGCGTTGTCGCCGCAGGGTTCCAATCAGCCGAACGTGCCGCCCGCGCACAAGCTCGACAACGTGTTCGCGTTGCATCCTTCGCTCGATTACGCCTCGCAGTTGTATGCGCAGGGGCAATTCATGCCGCTGGTCGCGGCGGCGCCGCCTTACTGGGGCCGCTCGCATTTCGATGCACAGGACTGCGTGGAGAACGGCACCAATGAGCCGCACGGCGCGCAGACCGGCTGGTTGAACCGCTGCGTCGCTGCGATGCCGGGTGTTGAAGGTCTTGCGGTGGCGACGGTGATGCCGCTGACGATGCGCGGGCCGGGCAACGTCACCTCGTGGTCGCCGCCGCTGCCGACTCAGGTAAATCCGATCCTTCTCCAGCGCCTGCAGCCTCTATATGCCGCCGACACGCGGCTCTCGCCGTTCTTCGCGCGCGCGATCGACAGCCAGCAGAACGAGCCAGTCGCCGCACAGGGTGCGACCATGCAGGGCGTCGGCATCGGCAAGAAGAAAGCCAACCTCGGCCAATTGCCGGTGCTGATGGGCGCGGCTGGTGGATTCATGGCCAAGCTGGACGGACCGCGCGTCGGTTTCGTCGAAGACAACGGCTGGGATACGCACGCGAATGAAGCGGCGATCCTCAACCGCAAACTTTCCGAACTGGACGCCGGCTTGAAAGCCTACCGCGAAGCCATGGGCGACGCATGGAACCGCACCATCGTGGTCGTCGTCACCGAATTCGGCCGCACCGCAGCGGTCAACGGCACAGGCGGCACCGATCACGGCACCGGTGGAGCGATGTTCCTTGCCGGCGGCGCGCTGCGCGGTGGCCGCGTGGCGGGGCAGTGGCCTGGCATCGGCCGAAGCGAGCTCTATCAGAACCGCGACTTGCATGCGACGACGGATTTGCGTTCGGTGTTCAAGGGCGTACTCGCCGAACACTTGAAAGTGAGCGATTCCGTGCTGGAGTCGCGCGTGTTCCCCGACAGCGGCAAGGCGCAGCCGGTGGAGGGGCTGACGCGTGCGCATTCGGCGGCATGAGCAAGATCCGAACAATCAAATAACATGTTGAACATCCCCCGGCGCTTGACAGCCGCAGCGGAGCGGCGGAGAGTTTGCCTCGCGTCCACCACCGCGTAGGGGAAAACAACATGAGTGTTCCGCCGGAATCCGTTACTCCGCCGCCGTCCGCGCCACCACCCGCCGCCGGTAGCGGCACCGATGACCGCAACCTGGCCCTGATCACGCATCTGTCCGGGATCATCCTGAGCTTCATCGTTCCGCTGATCATCTGGCTGACCAACAAGGATCGCGCCGACAAGGCATGGCTCACGGGGCAGGCGAAGGAAGCACTGAATTTCCAGATCACCATCCTGATCGGCTACGTGATCTGTTGGATCCTGGTCTTCGTCATCATCGGCGCACTGCTGTGGTGGCTGGTGTGGATACTGAACCTGGTGTTCTGCATCCTCGCCGCCGTCGCGGTCAGCAAGGGAGAGACCTATCGCTATCCGTTCGCGCTGCGGTTGATCAATTAGCGCCTCCTTTCACGAAGCATAAAAAAGCGGGCCGGTGGCCCGCTTTTTTTATTGCAACACGCGATCGATATATCCACGCAACCCACTGGGCTTCATGTTTCCGCAGCATGCCTTCAAACTACAAACCCGGGTCCAGCGATGGTCGACAGAGGGAGATTCGAGGCGATATTCTCGCTGCCGTACGCGGCCCAGTGCATTGCCATCCCCATCGATCGCATGGCTGCGATCAGTCGGTATCGAACGGCTGCGCGCTTTCGGGATCGTTCGGATCGAGCAGCAGCTTCACGCGCAGCTCGGCCTCTTCCAGCGCAGACTGGCATTGGCGGAACAGCGCGATGCCGCGCTCGAACGAGCGCAGTGATTCGTCCAAGCTCAACTCGCTGCCCTCCAGGCGCGCGACAAGCTTTTCCAGTTCGTCCAGCGATTGTTCGAAGCGCGCGATGGACGGCGCTTCGGAAGTGGACTCGATATCGTTTTTCGCAGGCTCATTCATGCGCGCACGCTAGCGCAGCGCGGCGATCGATTCAATCCCGCGGCCGCGTTGCCAGACCAGCCCTGCCGCGATGTCATGAAGCAACTTCTTGCCCATCGTGCTGATCCACAGATCACCCACTGCGATCAGCTGATCGCCATCAAAAATCAGCGGAATATGGCCACGCTGCCACGGCGGGATACCGGCGCGTTGAAATAGATCACGCAACTCGCGCGTGTGCGTGTCGCCTGCAGGTTTGATCCGCTCGCCGCCGCGGCGGAAGCGCACGCGCAAGGGTGACGGCAGCGTGGCAAACGCATCGGCATACGCTGGACGCGAAGGGCGCAGCGTCAGCACGCCGGCAACACCGGGCAACTGCAAGGGCGCGCCACTCCAGGGAGTTTCCCAGTCGCACGGAATCTCAATCAACGGCCGCACCGCGTGCAGTGCGCCGCGCCACAAATGGATTTCTCCATCAGGCCAGACGATGCGAGGTTCACGATCGTCGCGCGCCTGTTCGATTTGCCGTTGCAATTCCACTTGCCGCGCCGGCGGCGGCGCGCTCAAGTCTTGGCCGTGCAGCCAGCGCTCCAGAACCAGCGTGCGCAACGCATCGGGCAAGGCGCTCCAGCCGCGCGCAGCCAGCGTGCCGCGGCTCGCGTCACGCAATTGAATCAGTGCCGCTTCGGCGCGTTCGTCCAGGAGCGCTGCAGTTTCACGACACAGCTTAGCGGAATGCGCGATCGAATCGGCTGCGTGCGGCCAGTGCCGCAACAGCGTCGGGATGACTTCCGCGCGCAGGAAATTGCGCGAGAGGCGCGTGTCGGCATTGGATGGATCGTCGATGAAGGACACCCCATTCTGGGCAACGTAGTCGCGCAACACCGCACGCGGCACATCCAGCAACGGCCGCCACAACATGCCTCCACCAAGTGCGCGCCGCTCGCGCATGCCGCCCAAGCCGTGCGGGCCTGCGCCACGCAACAGCTTGAGCAGCACGGTTTCAACCTGATCGTCGCGATGATGCGCCACGATGAGCCATTCGCCCGGCTGCAACGCTTGTGCGAATGCAGCATACCGCGCGCGCCGGGCTGCGGCTTCCAGCCCTTCGCCGCGATCATGGGCGACTTGCACGCGAACGATTTCGATCGGCACGTCCAGCGCTTCGCAAAATTTCTTGCAGTGCTCCGCCCAGCGCGAACTGTCGGCGTGCAACTGGTGATCGACGTGCAACGCACGCAAGCCGCGCTCGCGCGCCTGCCGCAACTGTGCCAGGGCGTGCAGCAGCGCGGTCGAATCCGCACCGCCGGAACATGCGACAGCCAGCCGCGCATCCGCGGTCAAAGCACGCAATGCGGATGCGAGATAATCGGGCAGGTTCATTGGGTGACGTCATTCCCGCCAAAGCGGGAATCCATTTGTTCTTCTGATGGGCGAAAGTCGTATGGATTCCAGGTTACTTGACGCATCCTGCGGTTCGCCCTTTGGGCCATCGGCTTCGCCAACGTTCGCTCCGGCAATCTTGCCTTCGCAGTCCGCGCTCCGTGCATCCCCGGAATGACGATTATTGTTAGGCTCTCCGACCCCCGATTCCTCCGGTTACCCACAAACCGGAAATTCTCTACCCCTCTAGAAACGCTCCATGCCCACGCAACCGCCGGTAGCGCTGTTGCAACAACTCTTCCATCGGCAAGGCTTGTAAGGCATCGAGCTCGTTCAAGAGCACGGCTTTCAATCTTCGCGCCATTGCGGTTGAATTGCGGTGCGCGCCGCCGGTGGGTTCGCGCACGATCTTGTCGATCAGATTCAACTCCTTCAAGCGCGGTGCGGTGAGGCTCAGTGCTTCGGCGGCATCCCGCGCCTTGTCCGCATTCTTCCACAGGATCGAGGCACAGCCTTCCGGCGAGATCACCGAATAGGTCGAATACTGCAACATGATGGTGCGGTCGCCGACGCCGATCGCCAGTGCGCCGCCGGACCCGCCTTCACCGATCACGGTACAGAGGATCGGCACCCGCAACGTCGCCATTTCCTCCAGATTGCGGGCGATGGCTTCGGACTGGCCGCGTTCTTCTGCGCCCACGCCCGGATACGCGCCGGGCGTATCGATGAAGGTCAACAGCGGCAACTGGAAACGTTCGGCCATCTTCATCAACCGAAGCGCCTTGCGATAGCCTTCCGGCCGCGGCATGCCGAAATTGCGGCGCACCTTCGATTTGATGTCGCGACCCTTCTGGTGACCTATGATCATCACGCCGCGGCCGTTGATGCGCGCCAGTCCTCCTACGATCGCCGGATCGTCCGCGTACATGCGGTCGCCGGCGAGTTCGTGGAACTCGTCGCAGATCGTTTCGATGTAATCGCTGGTGTAGGGCCGTGCCGGATGCCGTGACAACTGCGTCACTTGCCACGGCGAAAGATTCTTGAAGATGTCGGCGGTTTTCGCGCGCAGCTTGTCGCGCAACCTGCCGACCTCCTCGTCGATATCGACGGCCGAGCCCCGACCCGCTTGCATCAGCTCGCGGATGCGCGCATCCAGCTCCGCGATCGGCTGTTCGAAATCGAGGAAATTGGGATTCATGCGGCTGGGTGTCGGGACAAAGGCACGATTATACCGTCCCGCCCGGCCGCACCAGCGTCGGACTGACACTCAGCACGCCGGGCAGGGCGTTGAGGGTGCGCAGCAGTGCGGTGGTGACGCGCACGCGCCAGTCCTCGCCCAGTTCGAAATCGGCGCTGCCGCGCGCGTTGCGGAAACCGGTGAGCAGTAGCGGCGTGGGGCCTGCATGACCTGCCAATGCGCGCTTCAGGGTGGATGCGAAGTCCGCGCCGATTCCGTTGACGCGCAAACGCACCGCGCGCGCCTGCTGGGCGCAGGCGTCATCCAGCGTCCACACACGGCGCGCGCGCAGTTGTAATTCGCCGCTGAAATCGTCCAGCATCAGACCGCCTTCGACGAGCAGAATCGCGTCGCGCACCAGCAAGTTGGCGTAGTCGGCGAAGACCTCACGGAAGAAGCTCACCTCGATCGTGCCGCTCCAATCCTCGAAGCGCACGAATGCGCCGTTGTCGCCGCGGCGGCGTTGAAGCGTGACCATGCCGGCGATCGTCCAGGGCGTTTCGCGCCGGAAGCGCGCAGCCTCGTCCTCGCGTTTGGGCGGTTGCCAGCGCTGCGAGATTTCGCCGATCGGACAATTGGAAAGTTGCGCGAGCACCTCGCGCCACGGATCTGTCGGGTGTCCGGAAAGATAATGGCCGAGCGTGGCGCGTTCGCCGGCGAGCTTGCGTTCCAACGTCCAGTCGGGCTGTTCGGGAATATGGATCGCCTGCGTTTCGACCGCAACGATCGCGCCGAACATGTCATTCTGGCCGGCCGCGCGGTCGCGCAGGTGCTGCTCGGCCGCGCGCGCAGCTTCCGGCAGTTGCGCCATCAGCGTGGCGCGATTGGCGGCGAGTGCATCGGCCGCGCCGGAATTGATCAGCGCTTCCAGCACGCGCTTGTTGAGCTTGCTTGGATCGATGCGAGAACAGAAGTCGGCGAGATCGCGGTAGGGCCCGCCGCGCTCGCGTTCAGTCACGATCGCTTCGCACACCGAACGGCCCACGCCCTTGATCGCGCCGAGGCCGTAGCGGATGGTGCGTTCGTCGATGGCGAGGAACTTGTAGTCCGAGGCTTGGACGTCCGGCGGCTGGATCGTGATGCCGTGCGCGCGTGCGTCGTTGAGGAACTGCACCATCTTGTCGGTGTTATCCATTTCCGCGGACAGCGTGGCGGCCATGAATTCGGCGGGGTAGTGTGCCTTCAGCCACGCGGTCTGATATGCGACCAGCGAATAGGCCGCTGCGTGCGACTTGTTGAAACCGTAACCAGCGAACTTTTCCATCTGGTCGAAGATCGCATCAGCGCGGCGCGCGTCTACCCCGTTGGCGATCGCGCCGTTGCGAAAGATCGCGCGATGTTTGGCCATCTCCGCCGGAATCTTCTTGCCCATCGCGCGGCGCAGCAGATCAGCGCCGCCGAGCGAGTAACCGCCCACGATCTGCGCCATCTGCATCACCTGCTCCTGATAGACCATGATGCCGTAGGTCTCCTTCAGGATCGGCTCGACGCGCGCATCGGGGTATTCCACCGCTTCGCGGCCGTGCTTGCGGGCGACATAGTTGGGAATCAGCTCCATCGGCCCCGGGCGGAACAGCGAGTTCAGCGCGATCAGGTCCTCGAAGCGATCCGGTTTGGCGTCCTTCAGCAGCCGCTGCATGCCGCCGCCTTCGAATTGGAAAATCGCGACGGTGCGCGCCTCTCGAAAGAGCTCGAAAACTTTCGGATCGTCCAGCGGGATGGCAGCGATATCCAGCGGTTCGTCCGCGGCGCGTTTGGCATTGATCGCCTTCACCGTCCAGTCGATGATCGTGAGCGTGCGCAAGCCGAGAAAGTCGAACTTCACGAGCCCGACCGCCTCCACGTCGTCCTTGTCGAACTGGGTGACCACGCCGCCGCCGCCGGTTTCGCAGTAGAGCGGCGCGAAATCGGTGAGCGCGCTCGGCGCGATCACCACGCCGCCGGCATGCTTGCCGGCGTTGCGCGTCAGGCCTTCCAGCTTCAACGCGAGATCGATCAGCGTGCGCGCCTCCTCGTCGCGTTCGTACAGCTCGCAGAACTCGCGCACGACGCGTTCGGGTTCCTTGCGCGATTTGGCGCTGCGACCGAGCGCATCTTCCAGCGTCAGATCCAGCGGCATCTTCGGAATCAGTTTGGCGATGCCGTCGACCTGGCCGTAGGGCATGCCGAGCACGCGGCCGCAGTCGCGCAGCACGGCTTTCGCCGCCATCGTGCCGTAGGTGATGATCTGGCTGACCTGATCGCGGCCGTAAGTCGCGGCCACGTATTCGATCACGCGGTCACGGCCTTCCATGCAGAAGTCGATGTCGAAATCCGGCATCGACACGCGTTCGGGATTGAGAAATCGCTCGAATAGCAGATCGAAGCGCAGCGGATCGAGATCGGTGATGCCGAGCGCCCATGCCACCACCGAACCCGCACCGGAGCCGCGTCCGGGGCCGACCGGAATGTCGTGCCGTTTTGCCCAGCCGATGAAGTCCGCCACGATCAGGAAGTAACCGGCGAATCCCATCCGTACGATGGTTTCGAGTTCGGTGTCCAGCCGCTTGTCGTAATCGCTTTGCGTGAAGCCCGGCGACAAGCCGTACTCTTCCAATCGCTTGCGCAAACCTTCGCGCGCACTTTCGCGAATCCACGACTCCAGCGTGTGCTGTGCCGGCACGGGAAAGGCAGGCAGATAGTACTTGCCGAATTGCAGTTCGAGATTGCAGCGCTTGGCGAGTTCGACGCTGTTCTCCAGTGCCTCGGGAATATCGGCGAACAGCTCGCACATCGCGTCGGCGGGCTTCAACCATTGCTCCGGCGAGTACTCGCGCACGCGGCGCGGATCGGACAATTGCTGGCCCTGCTGGATGCAGACGCGCGCCTCGTGCGCTTCGAAATCCTCTGCTTCCAGAAAGCGCACGTCATTGCTGGCGATCACCGGCAAACCGAAATCGGCGGCGAGCCGCAGCGCCTGGACATTGAAGATTTCCTCACCTTCGCGGTGCGTGCGCGTCAGTTCAAGATACAGGCGTTGGTCGAACAATGCGCACAGCCGATCCAACGCCGTGCGCGCGTTTTCGTCGCGGCCGGCGAGCAAGAGATGCCCGATTTCGCTCTCGCGCCCGGCCAACGCGATCAATCCATGATGCGCGGATTCCAGCCAGCGCGGTTCGATCAACGCGCGTCCGCCGCGCTGACCTTCGCGCCATGCGCGCGAGATCAAACGGGAAAGATTGAGATACCCGGCGCGGTTTTCACACAACACAGTCAGCCGGTGCGGCCGCTGCATGTCGGTCGGATCGGGGATCCACAAATCGCAGCCGGCAATCGGCTTGATGCCGGCGTATTCGGCGGCGCGGTAGAACTTGATCAGCGCGAACAGGTTGGAGTCGTCTGTCAGCGCCAGCGCCGGCATCTGCAATTCCACCGCGCGCGAAATTAGGTTCGGTCGCGGCGCCTTGGCCGGATCGCCGTATTCCGGCTTTTCCGGCAAGCGGATCAGCGAATCGCACAAAGAATATTCGCTGTGCAGGCGCGGGTGAATATGGCGGATCGGCATGTCCGCACAAGCGTAGTCGTGCGGTACGGGAGCGGCAAGCTTGACAGCGGCGATTCAGACGCCCAAGGCGGCCTGCAAGGGAATAGTCTCGGCCGGAGTGTATAACTCGCGAACCGGCGCGAAGCTGCGGCGGTGCAGCGGGCAGGGACCGAGACGGCGCAACGCATCCAGATGTTCGGGCACCCCATACCCCTTGTGGCGCGCGAAACCGTATCCGGGAAAGCGCGCGTCCATCTCTCGCATCAGCCGATCGCGGGTGACCTTGGCAATGATGGACGCCGCGCTGATCGACGGTGCGATCGCATCGCCATCGACCACCGCGCGCGCGGGACAGGGCAGCGCCTTCGGCAGATGATTGCCGTCGATCAACGCAAACGCCGGCGCGCAGTTCAGCATCGCCAGCGCGCGCGTCATGCCGATCATGCGCGCATGGAAGATGTTGATGCGGTCGATCTCGTCCACGTCCACCGCGACCACGCTCCACGCCCGCGCGCGTTCGACGATGCGCGCGTAGAGTTTCTCGCGCGTGGGTTCGTTGAGGATTTTCGAATCATCGAGCCCGTTGATACGACGCGCGGGATCGAGGATCACCGCCGCGACCACCACCGGTCCCGCCAACGGCGCACAACCCGCCTCGTCCACGCCGGCCAGATCTGACGCGCTCGGCCACAACGCCAGTTTGCGCCGCGGCAGCGTGGCGAAGATGGAAGGATCGTCAATCGGCAAGGTCATGCAGGGGTCCGAACACGTCGGCACGATACGAATTCAGCACCGCGAGATCGCGGCAGTCTTCATATTGTCCCTTGCACCGCTCTCGCAGCAAGGCGTTCGCGGTGAAAAAGCCGTCCTTGTGCAGATCGGCCGCGTCCAGCAGCAATGAACCGGCGAAAGCGATGTCCAGCATCGGATAGTCGAAATGGGGAGGCGATTTCAGCTTGAAACCTTTCAGCATGTAATACGTCACGAACTTTGAATCGCTGATCTCCGGCTGTGTTTTTCTCGTCAGAACATTGATAGCGCCGTCGAACGAAGGCTGATGATCGCCGAAATGCAGCAGCAGCGCGGGGCGATCGTCCGCGCGCAGCATCGATTCCAGTTTCGTCATCGCCGCGTCCGACATCGACAGGCGTTGCAAATAATTCATCAGATTGAGATTCAACCAGTCGTCCAGCAATTTGTCCGAAGCGAGCTTGCCGGGGAACAAGGGTTTGTCGTACGGCGCCGGCAACTGTGACAGCGGCGTCATGTGCGGCCCGTGCTGATGCAGGGTCAGCATGAATAGGAACACGGGTTTGCCCTGCGCCTTTTGTTTTTCCGCGGCGAACACGCGCTGGAAGACGCGCATCACATCGGCGTCGGTGGAGTGCCAGCCCAGGCCCAACTGTTCGCCGCCGTAGAACGTGTCGAAGCCGTAATCGGCATAGGCCGCGCGGCCATTGAGGAAATCGCCATCGGTGGGATAGATCGCGACGGTGTGGTAGCCGTTCTCGTGCAACGCGCGCGCGAGCGTGTAACGAATGCGCGGCGCGAGATTGAAGGGCGCGTAAATGCCGGCGGGGCCGAACACGTCGTGAGGCAAGCCGGTGAGAAAAGCGAATTCGGTCGTCCAAGTGCCTCCGCCCCAGGTGTGCACTTCCAGCCAACCGTGCGCCAGCGTGTTCGCATCAGGGTGGAACATGCGGTAGTCGCACACGCTCGGCAGCGTGCAAGCGGCGAGCATGCGCGGATCGAATGTGCTTTCTTCCAGCACCGCGACGATGTCGGGTTTCGTTTGCGCCGCAGCGGCAGCTTGTGGATCGTCACGCCAGTCATAACGGCGCGCGTCGGTGACGTTGAAAGCCGGCATGGCGATGCGCGTGTTGCGGAACGAGATCAGGAAATCCGACACGAAGCTGTCGTCGTTCATCGCCAGCCACATGCCTTTCGCATGCACTTGCGCGAACGGGCCGGAGGGATCCATCGCAACGATGAATGCAACGACAGCCGCGACGATGCCGATCGCTCGCGCACCACGCGTGTGCCAGTGAGGTTGCGGTTTCAAGTCGCTGCGCCAGGCGGCGGCAATCAGCAATGGAACAATAATCAGTGCGAGCAGGATCGCGCCAGTCAGGAACGGATAGTTCAGCAGCGTGATCAGCAGCTCGCGATTGACGTAGTAGAAGAGATCCGGCGCTAACAACGGCGTAGCGAGATATTTGAATTTAAGGTTGGCAGCGATTTCCAGCAGGAGCATCGGCGCACTGCCGGCGATCAAGCCGAAGGCGATGCGGCCGGACAGCGCAATCGCCGCCAACACCAGCGCGCACAGGATCACCGCCGCGAATGCGGACTCGCTGTGGGTGCCTTCGGTCGCCGGGCCGTTGACGAACGTGCAGAGGAACAGCGCCAGGCCGAAGCACAGCAACAGCGGATAACGCACGCGCGGATCGAGAAAGGAGGGCAGTTGCACGCGCGGATGCTGGATACCGCGGGTCGATGCGTCAAGTGGCGCGGGCGCGATCGTTCAGCGGACAGGCACCAGTTCGCTCACCGCGCGCGCGGCTGCCGAAGCGGCGCCGCCACCGGCGTGCAGCGACAGGTGCATCCGCTCGAAGGCATTGACCATCAAGGCGCGCCGGCCTGGTTCGCGCAGCAGACGCAGCAATTCGGCCGCGAGGTTCTCCGCAGTGCAATCCTCCTGCATCAGTTCCGGCACCAGACGGTGAGCGGCGAGAATGTTCGGCAGCGAATACACATCGGTCTTCAGCAATTTCAGCGCGCGCACCATGCGGTAAGTGAGCGGGGAAATGCGGTACGCCACCACCATCGGCCGCTTCGCGAGCATCGCCTCCAGCGCGGCGGTGCCTGATGCGAGCAGCACCACGTCTGCCGCGGTCATCGCGCGGTGCGAGTGGCCGGAAAGAAGCAGTGGATTGGGGATTGGGGATTGCGGACTGGGGCGCTCCGCATGGATGCTTTCTTCTCGCGTTGCGTTGTCGTGGTTTTTCAGGCTGGCGCCCACGTTCGATTTTTGTGCACCCGCCGCCCATGCCCGGCCCATCGCACCCGCTTCCAGCAGCTTCTCGATCTCGCAACGACACCGCTCATTCGCCGCCGGAATCACGATCTGCAACTGCGGGATTTCCGCGCGCGCGCGCGCGGCAGCGTCCAGGAAGATCGCACCGAGCCGCTGAATTTCCGAACGTCGGCTGCCGGGCAATACGGCCAATACCGGCGCGTCCTGCGCCAGGTTCAATTCGGCGCGCGCAGTCTCCCGGTCGCTCACCAAGGGGAAACGGTCGGCGAGCGGGTGGCCGACGAAGCGCGCGTCCACGCCGTACTTCGCGTAGATCGCCGGCTCCATCGGAAAGAGGCACAGAACGCGATCGGCGGACTCGCCGATTTTCGTCGCGCGTTTCTCCCTCCACGCCCAGATGGATGGGCTGACGTAGTGCGCGGTGCGAATACCGGCCGTTTTGAGTTTCTTCTCGAGGCCGAGATTGAAGTCCGGTGCGTCGATGCCGATGAACACGTCCGGGTTCGATGCGATCAGGCGTTTAGCCAGCGATGCCCGCAATCGCAACAGCCGTGGCAGATGGCGCAGCACTTCCGTCAGCCCCATGACCGACAGTTCGGAAATGTCGTGCCAAGACTCGAAACCGACCGCGCGCATGCGGGGGCCACCCACGCCGACGAAACGCGCCTGTGGGTGGATCGCGCGCAATGCCGCGATCAATTCGGCACCGAGCTGGTCGCCGGAGTCCTCGCCGGCGAGCAGGGCGAAGACGGGACCGCGGTCGTTCATCTCACCAGCGCGCGTTCGCTGCGATCCATGAATTCGACGAATGCGCGCACGTCCTCGCTGGATTGCGCCTGCCGTTCGAGTTCCACACGCGCCTCGGCGAGCGTCTTGCCCGACATGTAGAGCGTGCGGTAGGCGCGTTTGATCGCGGCAATGCGTTCGGCCGAGAAGCCGCGCCGCTTCAGGCCTTCCGCATTCACGCCGCGCGGCTGTGCGAACTGCCCGGCGGCATACACAAATGGCGGCACGTCGCGGTTGATCGCGGCGAACATCGCGGCGAACGCGTGCGCGCCGATCTTGCAGAACTGGTGCACGCCGCAGAAACCGCCAAGCACCACGTGGTCGCCAATCTCCACGTGGCCGGCGAGCGTAGCGTTGTTGGCGAGGACGGTACAGTTGCCGATCGTGCAGTCGTGCGCGACGTGCACGTAAGCCATCATCCAGTTGTCGTCGCCGATGCGCGTGACGCCGCCGCCCTCGCCGGTCCCGCGGTTGATGGTGACGAACTCGCGGATAGTGTTGCCGTCACCGATCACGAGTTCGCTGCGCTCGCCGTGATATTTCTTGTCCTGCGGATCGCCGCCGATCGCGGCGTACGCGCCAATGCGGTTGTTGCGGCCGATGCGCGTCGGGCCTTCGATCAGCGCGTGCGCACCGACACTCGACCCCTCACCGATTTCCACTTCCGCGCCGATCACGCTGTAGGGCCCGATGCTGACGTCCGCGGCCAGACGCGCGGAAGAATCAATGATGGCTGTCGGGTGGATACTCACGCGCCGCGTTCCGCGCACATCAGTTCGCAGCTCGCGACTTCGTGACCGTCGACCACGGCGCGCGCGGTGAAGATGCCCATGCTGCGGATCAGGCGTTTCAGTTGTACTTCCAGCCGCAATTGGTCGCCTGGAAACACGGGCCGGTTGAAACGCGCGTTGTCCACTTTGGCGAGATAGAACAGCTTTTCGCCCTGGGGGGCGCTCGCGCCGGACAGGCCGATCAGCAGACCCGACGCCTGCGCCAGCGCTTCCACGATCAGCACGCCAGGCATCACTGGATGACCGGGAAAGTGCCCCTGGAAGAACGGCTCGTTGAAGGTGACGTTCTTGAATGCGACCAGCCGCTTGTTCGGCTCCAGTTCGATCACGCGGTCGACCAGCAGGAACGGATAGCGGTGCGGCAGGATCGCCGCGATGCGTTCGGCGTCGACCGGCAGGACGACAGGTGCTGCGGACTCGTTCATTGTTTTTCCTTGAGTGGCGCGAGGCGTTTTTCCAGTACGGCCAGCCGACGCGCGATTTCATCCAGATGTTTGAAGCGCGCGGCGTTCCTGCGCCAGGCGCGATTGTCCTGCAGCGGCGTGCCCGAGGAATACTCTCCGGGCTCGTGGATTGAATGGGTGACCAGGCTCATCGCGGTGATGGTAACGCGATCGGCGATTTTGAGATGCCCCAGCACGCCCGCACCACCGCCGATGAGACAGTGCCGACCGATGTGCGCGCTGCCGGCCACGGCCGAGCAGCCGGCCATCGCGGTGTGCGCGCCGACGAAGACGTTGTGCGCGATCTGGATCTGATTGTCCAGCCGCACGTCCTCTTCCAGCACTGTGTCTTCCAGCGCGCCGCGGTCGATGGTGGTGTTGGCGCCGATCTCGCAATCGTCGCCCACTCGCACGCCGCCGAGCTGCGGCACTTTCACCCAAACGCCGCGATCGTTGGCGATGCCGAAACCGTCCGCGCCCAGCACCGCGCCGGGATGGATCAGCACGCGCCTGCCGAGCCTCACGCGCGTCACCAGCGTCACGCGCGCGACCAGTCTCGATTGTGCGCCGACCGTGCAACCCGGACCGACGACGCAATGCGGACCGAGCACCGCGCCGTCTTCGATCACTGCGTCAGCCGCGACGTGACAGAACGCGCCGATGCCGGCGCTTTCGCTCACACGCGCGCCCTGCTCGACCACCGCGCTCGCATGTACGCCGGCCTGCACCGCAGGCACCGTATCGAACAGCGCGGCGATCCGGGCGTAGGCGAGATAGGGATCGTTGGCGATCAACGCCGGCACGGGGCTTTCATTCGCGTGTTCTGCGCCCAGTACCACCGCGCCAGCGCGTGTGCCGCGCAACGCGCCGAGATAGCGCGGATTGGCGAGGAAGGCAAGTTGATCGGCTTGCGCGGCCGCGAGCGTAGCGACGCCGCGGATCATCGCATTTCCGTCGCCATGCAATTGCAGGCCGAAGCGCTGCGCGAGTTCGTCGAGGCGATGGCCGAGGTTGGCGAGATTACCGGACATGATCGAGCGCGTGATGCCCCCGGCCCTTCGCCCCGAGGTATCGAAGGGCGAACGCAAATGTCTGGATTGTCCGTTCGTGGCTCGATACCTCACTTACCACGAACGGATGATGATCCGCGGCGGGCGGGACGTCCGCCTGTGAGCGCCGCGATCAGAACGTCGTGCCGAACGCGAACTGCAGATGCTCTATGAACGGCTTGTCTTCAGGTTTGTCCCGCACCGGGAAGGCCAGGTTGATCACGATCGGACCGACGGGCGCCTGCCATTGCAAAGAAATACCGGACGAGACGCGCAGATCGCTGGCCTTGAAGTCCTGGTAATTGGTGAAAACATTGCCGACATCGGTGAAGAGCGAAATCGCGGCCTTATCATTGTCCTGGAAGAATGGCAGCCGCAACTCGGCGGTGCCCAGAACCTTGAAAGAACCGCCCAGAGGCTGCGGGTTGTAGAACGCGCCGCTGGTGCACTGTCCTCCGACCGCAATCGCGGTGGGATCGGCCTTGCCGTTGGTGATCGTGCCGGAACAGATGCGCGGTCCCAGCGTATTGTCCTGGAAGCCGCGCACGTCGCGCACGCCGCCCGCATAGAAATTCTCGAAGAACGGGAAGGTGAGGTTACGAATTTGTCCGGTGCTGTCGGCGAACGGCACATTCAGATTGCTGCTGTTGCCGTACGTCTTGCCGTAACCGATCGTGCCGCTCAGCAGGCCGACGAAACCCTTTGGCAACTGGAAGTAGTCGCGCGAGCTGGCCGTCAGCTTGTAATACTCCACGGTGCCACCCGGTAGCGCCACTTCCGCGCCGAAGGTCTGGATACCGCCGGCGGTAGGCTTGAAATACTTGTTGAGGGTGTCGTGGCCCCACGACACGTTCAACGTACTCTCGCGCATCGTGTAGTGGCCGATTTCGTTCAACTGGTCGATAAAGGCCTGTGGCGTGTAACCCGGCAGGATCTGCAATTGGTTCTTGCTGTAGCCGAGGCCGACATTGATCGTGTCGGTTTCGCTGATCGGAATGCCCATCGTGGTGGAGAACGCCGCATCGTTGGACAGATAGCTCGCGATGTTGGCCTGCTCCTGATTCAGTTCCAGATAGCTCAGGTTGTAGCCGAGGCTGATGCCGCTGTCAGTGAAATACGGATTGACATACGACACCTGATACTGCTTCAGGAACGAGCTCTTCTCGAACGAAGCCGAGACCTTGTCGCCAGTGCCGAGGAAGTTGTTCTCGGAAACCGAAGTCGAGAGGATCACGCCCGACACCTGCGAGTAACCCACACCGAACACCAGCGAGCCGGAGGATTCCTCTTCCACGCTGATGTTGAGATCGACCTGATCGGTGGTGCCCGCGACCTTGGCGGTATCGATTTTCACCGACTTGAAATAACCCAACCGCTGCAAGCGCACCTTGGAGCGGTCGATTGCGGCCTGCGAATACCACGCGCCTTCGTACTGGCGCATCTCGCGCCGCAGCACTTCGTCCTCGGTACGCGTGTTGCCCTTGAAGTTGATGCGGCGCACGTACACGCGCTGGCCGGGCTCGACGTAGAACGACAGATCGACGGTGCGGTGCTCCTTGTCGATCTTCGGCACCGGCGTCACTTTCGCGAAGGCATAGCCGATGTTGGCAAGCACACTCGTGATCGCGTCAGAGGACAATTCGATGTTGTGGCGGTTGAAGATGTCGCCCTCGTGCACCCGCAGCAGGTTGCGCACGGAGGATTCCGGCAGGATCAGATCGCCCAGCAAATGCACGCCGGAGATGGAGTAAATGTCGCCTTCCTTGATAGCCGCGGCGATGTAGATGTTCTGCTTGTTCGGGCTGATCGTGACCTGCGCCGAGTCGACCGCGAAATCCGCGTAGCCGCGATCGAGGTAATACGAGGAAAGCTTCTCCAGATCGCCCGAGAGCTTCTCGCGCGAATACTGATCGTTGTTCGAGAAGAACGAGAACAAGTTGGGCGTGCCAGTTTCCCAGTTGTCGAGAATCTGCTTGTCGGTGTAAGCGTGGTTGCCCACGATATTGATCCACTGCACCTTGGCCGCCTTGCCTTCGCGGATTTCGATGTCGATCGCCACGCGGTTGCGGTCGAGGTTGACCACGTGCGGTTCGATCGAGACGTTGTACTTGCCGCGATTGTTGTACTGGCGGACCAGTTCCTGCCTCACCTCATCCAGCGTCTGCCGGTCGAAGGTGTCGCCAGCGGAGAGCCCGGCATCCTTCAAGCCCTTTTCGAGCTGATCGGTTTTGATGTCCTTGTTGCCGTGGATGGTGAGCGTGGCGATCGACGGCCGCTCCGTGACCTTCACCACGAGGATGTCGCCCTGCCGTTCGATCTGCACGTCGGAGAAGAAGCCGGTCTTGAATAGCGCGCGAACCGCCTGTTGCGCCTTGGCATCGTCCATCGTCTGCCCGATCTCAACCGGCAGATAGCTGAACACCGTGCCAGCGGCAATGCGCTGCAAGCCTTCCACGCGAATGTCGCGCACGGTGAATGGCTCGAAGGCGTAGGCCTGCGTAGCAAGGCTGGCAAGCAGGATCAGGGCGGCGATTCGTTTCATCGTCGATTCCGGGTGAAAGATGGGCTGCAAAGCCGGGCATCCTGCCACAGTTTGCGTGTGAAAGCTCGCCCTGCCGCGCTCTGCGGGGGCTCGAAGAAAGCCGTTCGCATCATCCACGGCGAACGGCTCTCGCCGAACCGCTGCTCTTTGATGCCTGGCAACGGCCGGAGTTCAGCGGATTTGGTGGACGTCAGGAAACCAGCCTCAAAATGTCGTTGTAGAACGCCAGTCCCATCAGCGCGGCCAGCAGCCCCATGCCGAGATACTGGCCGGCGGCCATGGCGCGCTCGGACAAAGGGCTGCCCTTCACCAGTTCGATCAGATAATAAAGCAGGTGTCCGCCGTCCAAGATCGGGATGGGCAGCAGATTCATGATTCCGAGGCTGAGCGAGACGATGCCGAGGAAATAAAGGAACCACGCCGGCCCCATGTCTGCAGATTGACTCGCGTACTGCGCGATCGAGATCGGCCCGGAGATGTTCTTCAGCGAAGCGTCGCCGGCGATCATCTGCCCAAGCATCTGCACGGTGCGCGAAGTGAGATCCCAAGTCTGCGCGAACGCGGCGGGGATCGCCGCAAGCGGGCCGCGCCGCAGCACAGTATCGTATTTCGCATCGACCACCTTTGCGCCAATGCCGATGGCGTAACCGCGGTGATGATCCGGAAACGTTGTCATCTTTGGCTGCAAACGGAAGGCGAGCGTCCGTCCTCCGCGCTGGACGCGCAGCGTCAGCGATTGTCCGTTCGGCGCTTGGTTCTTGATCGCGTCGGAAATGTCGTCCCAGTAATGCACCGGCGCATTGCCGATGGCGAGCACGCGATCACCGGGTTGCAGGCCTGCGGCCGCGGCTGCGCCGCCTTTTTCGATCTCGCCCACCACCGGCGGCAGCGAGCGTTGTGCCGGCGTCAGACCGATGCGATCGAGCTGCGCGCCTTCGTTCAGATGCGGCGGCAGTTGTTCGAAGTGCAGAATGCGCGTGCGCACTGCGCCATCGGGCTCGCGCACAGTGAGCGGCGCGGGCTTGCGCGCCTGCGCGGCGTCGGCCAGCGCCAGGCCCAAATCGGTCCAGTTGGAAATCGGCTTGCCATCGATGCTCAGCACGCGATCTCCGTGTTGGAGTTGCGCTTGTGCGGCGAGGCCGGAAACATGCCCGATCAGTGGCTGGTAATCGGGCTTGCCGATCACCAGCATCGCCCAGAAAGCCGTCACCGCGAAAATCAGATTGAACGCCGGGCCCGCAATCACGATTGCGATGCGCTGCCACACCGGCTTACCGGTGAATTCCTGCGCGCGCTCGTCGTCGGGCACGTCGCCTTCGCGCGCATCCAGCATCTTGACGTAACCGCCGAGCGGGATCGCGGCGATCATGTATTCCGTGCCGCTTTTACCGAAGCGCGACCACAACGCGCGGCCGAAACCCACGGAGAAACGCACTACTTTCACGCCGCACGCGCGCGCGACGACGAAGTGGCCATATTCGTGGAAGGTCACGAGCAGCCCGAGCGTGACGATCATCCACCACAGCGAGCCGGCGATGTCGGAGAGATGGGGCATGAGGGACAGGTGGGTTATGGGTGATGGGTGATGGGTTTTGGGAAGGAGTCGCGGCTTCAGTTCTTACTTCCAACGATAGCCGATAACCACTAACCCGATACCCGCTCCCGAATGATACGTTGCGCCGCCGAACGCGCCGTTAAATCGCGTTGCAGCAGGGTTTCCACGTCGACCACGGGCTGCGATGGCAGTTCATTCAGCACGGCCTCGATCACATCCGGGATGCCGAGGAAGGGCAGGGAGTTTTCCAGAAATGCCGCCACCGCTACTTCGTTGGCCGCGTTCAGCAGCGCCGGCGCATCGCCGCTCGCGCGCAGTGCCGCGCGCGCCAGCGCAAGGCAGCGGAAGGTTTCTTCATCCGGCGCCTCGAATTGCAACGACAGCGTGCGCGGATCGAGCCGCGGCACGCCCGCCTCGATGCGCTCGGGCCACGCCAACGCGTGCGCGATCGCGGTGCGCATGTCGGGCTGGCCGAGCTGCGACAGAAACGAACCGTCCACATATTCGACCAGCGAATGGATCATGCTTTGCGGGTGCACGACCACGTCGATCGCATTGGCGTCGATGCCGAACAACACCTGCGCTTCGATCACTTCCAGGCCCTTGTTCATCAAAGTGGCCGAATCGACGGAAATCTTGCGGCCCATGCGCCAGTTGGGATGCGCGCATGCCTGATCGGGCGTGATGTGTTGCAGTTCTTCGCGCGTGCGGCCGCGAAACGGGCCGCCCGAAGCCGTGAGCCACAGCTTGCGCACACCGCCATGTGCCGCGAAATCGTCACAGCACGGCGGCAGACACTGGAACAGCGCGTTGTGTTCGGAGTCGATCGGGATCAATTCGCCACCGCCTTTGCGCAACGCCGCACGCAACAAGGGGCCGGCCATCACCGCCGATTCTTTGTTGGCGAGCAGCAGGCGCTTGCCTGCACGCGCCGCGGCGAGCGTCGAATGCAAACCCGCTGCGCCGACGATCGCGGCGATCACGATGTCGTTGCTCGAGTCTTGTGCGGCCTGCTCTAGCGCCTCCCCGCCGGCCTCTGCTTGCGTTTTCAATCCACGTGACCGCAGCGCAGCGGCGAGCGCATCTCGCAATGTGCGATCGGCGATGATCGCCACGTCGGGTTCGTGCTTCGCACACAGATCCGCCAGCGCTTCCACGTTGCGGTGGGCGCTCAATACGCCCACGCGGAAACGATCGCGGTGGCGCTCGAGTACATCCAGCGCGCTGCCGCCGATCGAGCCGGTGGCGCCGAAGAGCGCGACGGATTTCATAGACCGAGCAGCGCCTTGCCAAGCACGAACACCGGCAAAGCCGCGACGATCGAATCCATGCGATCGAACAATCCGCCATGCCCGGGAAACAGCGCACCGGAATCCTTCACGCCGGCATGGCGCTTGATCAAACTTTCAAACAGATCGCCCACGATCGAGAAGACGACCGTCACCAGCGCCAGCACGATCACACCGGGAATCAATGCCGCCGGCGCATGTGCGATCCAGCCGCCCGCGAGGCCGATCAGCGCGGTACAGGTGAGCGCGCCGTACACGCCCGCCCAGGTCTTGCCGGGACTGATCGAAGGCGCGAGCTTCCTGCCGCCGAAGCGGCTGCCGGCGAAGTACGCGCCGATGTCGGCTGCCGATACGATGCCGGCGAAGAAGATCACCCACCACGCCGAATGCGGCGGCGCATGCGCCACCGGGCCGCCGTGCAACGCGACCACCGCGCACCACGCGGGAATCACGGCCAGCAATCCGGCGACGAGTTTCAGCGCGGTGTGCGCGCGCGTGGTCGCGGCACCGAAACGTGCCTTGCGCAACCACAGTGCCGCGCCCAACCACCAGACCACGCCGGCAAGGGCGGGCAGCCACCACCACGACGAACGCACCACGCGCCACAGCAACACCATGGCGACCGCATAGCCGATCAACAAACCAGCGCGCAGCGGACGATTGCGCATCCCCGACATGCGCGTCCATTCCCACAGGCCGGCGAGAAAGATCGCGCCGATCAGGATCGCAAAAAGCAAGGTGTTGGTGAGAAAGACCAGCGCGACGATCAGCGGCGCGAGCACGAGAGCGGTCAGCACGCGCTGCTTCAGCATTGGCGGTATCTCAGGAGGCCTTCGCGATTTGCGCGTCGGTTCGGCCGAAGCGACGCTCGCGACGCGCGTAATTCTCCAGCGCGCGCGCCAATTCGTCCTGATCGACATCCGGCCACAGGGTGTCCGTGAAATACAGTTCCGCATAGGCGATCTGCCACAGCAGGAAATTGCTGATGCGGTGTTCGCCGCCCGTGCGTATCAGCAGATCCACCGGCGGCTGATCGGCCAGACACATGAACGGCGCCAGCGTGGTTTCGTCCAGCGATCGCGGATCGAGTTCGCCGCGCTGCACGGCTTCGACGGCTTGCCGCGCCGCTTGCGCGATGTCCCAGCGCCCACCGTAATTGACGCAGACGTTGAGATCGAGAGCACTGTTGCCGCGCGTTTTCTCCATCGCCGACAACATGCGTGTGCGCAGCGCCTCGTTGAAAACGGACAATCCGCCGATGAAGCGCACACGCACTTCGTTGCTGTGGAGTTCATCGACTTCCTTGTCCAGCGCCCGCAGGAACAGATCCATCAGCGCGCCGACTTCGTCGCTCGGCCGCTTCCAGTTCTCCGAAGAGAACGCGAACAGGGTCAGCGTTTCGATCTTGCGGCGCAGGCAGAATTCCACCGCCTCGCGCACGGCCTTCTGTCCCGCGCGATGGCCGAAATTGCGCGGCTGGCCGCGTCGGCGCGCCCAACGGCCGTTACCGTCCATCACGATAGCGACGTGGCGGGGGATGCGCGGGTCGGTTGTCATTGCAGTATGCAGGGGCCATGCAATTCGCCCTCACCCGTTCCCCTCTCCAGCAAGCGGGAGAGGGGAGGTGGGTGCCGTGCGGCTCGGGCTTCCTGAATTCGCATGGTCCGAAAGTGATCGTGGCTTAGGAATCGCCCCCAATTACAGGGACATCAGCTCGTCTTCTTTCGTTTTCACCACACCGTCCACTTCCTTGATGAACTTGTCGGTGAGCTTTTGCACCTCGTCCTCGGCGCGGCGTTCCTCGTCTTCGGTGATCTTCTTGTCCTTCAGCAAATCTTTCACGTGTTGCATCGCGTCGCGGCGGATGTTGCGGATTGCGACTTTCGCATTCTCGCCTTCGTGGCTGACATGCTTGGCCAGTTCCCTGCGGCGCTCTTCGGTGAGCGGCGGCAAGTTCAACCGAATCGTGGTGCCAGCGGTATTTGGCGTGACGCCGATGTCGGAGCCCTGGATCGCCTTTTCGATCGGTCCGACCATCTGCTTTTCGTAAGGCGTGATGGTGAGCGTGCGAGCATCGGTGACGGCGACGCCGGCGACCTGGTTGATCGGCACATCCGAGCCGTAGTAATTCACCTTGATGCCTTCCACCAGCGCGGTGCTGGCGCGCCCAGTGCGCAGCCGCGACAACTCGTGCCGCAGCGCCTCGACGCTTTTGCCCATGCGGGCTTGCGCATCTTTTTTGATGTCGTTGAGCATGGACGGTTCCGCTTCAAAAGTTCGACCGGGAAGTATAGCTGCGAGAGCGCAAGTAGTCGTCCATGAACTGTCTGCCGGCCCGTACATCCTTGTGCGGGCGCTCGCCGACGCAAGATGCCATACACGGCATCTTGCCGGGCGCTATCCCGCGTCTACCAAAGTTCCCACCGCCTCGCCCTTCATGATGCGCATCAGATTTCCCGGTCGGGTCATGTCGTAGATGCGAAGCGGCATGTTGTGATCGCGGCAGAGTGCGATCGCGGCGGTATCCATGACCTGCAGGTTGCGCGCGATCACGTCCTCGTAGCTGACGTGCTCGAAACGGTGCGCGTCCTTCTTCTTCTTTGGATCGGCGCTGTACACTCCATCGACCTTCGTCGCCTTCAGCAACAGATCGGCGCAGACTTCCACCGCGCGCAAGGCCGCGGCGGAATCGGTGGTGAAGAAGGGGTTGCCGGTGCCGCCCGCGAAGAGCACGATGCGGCCTTTTTCCAGATGCCGAATCGCGCGACGGCGGATGAAATCCTCGCACACGTCGTGGATCGGAATCGCGCTCATCACGCGCGCGAAGCCACCGAGTTTTTCCACCGCGTCCTGCATCGCCAATGCGTTCATCACCGTGGCGAGCATGCCCATGTGGTCGCCGGTGACGCGGTCCATGCCTGCGGCCGCGAGTCCCGCGCCTCGGAAGATATTTCCTCCGCCGATGACTACGCCGACCTGCACGCCCAGCGCGCGCACTTCCAGGATTTCGTGCGCCAGCCGGCCGATCACCTTAGGATCGATGCCGTAATCCTCATCGCCCATCAGCGCTTCGCCGGAGAGCTTCAGCAGAATGCGCTGGTATCTGGGCTTGGTCGGCATCGCTTCGCTCCCATGGCTGAACAAAACGATTGTAGCGGAGCAGTGAAACAAAAAAGCCGCGGGCAAGCCGCGGCTTTTTCCAAAACATATTGCAAGGGCGCTCAGGCCAATCCCGCCTGCTTCATGACTTCGGCGGCGAAGTCGTCTTCCTTTTTCTCGATGCCTTCGCCGACCACCAAGCGATGGAACTGGAGCACTTTGGCTTTTGCCTTGTCCAGCACATCGCCGACGCTCGAGTTGGTATCCATCACGTACGGTTGCCCGGTGAGCGACATTTCCGAAAGTGTCTTGCGCAGTTTGCCTGAGATCATCTTCTCCTGGATTTCGGCGGGCTTGTGCCTGTCCTTCTCCGACATCTGCGCCAGCGCGATTTCCTTTTCCTTGGCGACGAATTCCGCCGGCACGTTGTCGGGCGAAATGTAGGACGGATTCATCGCCGCGATGTGCATCGCGATGCCGCGCGCGAGCTCGGCGTCGCCGCCGGTCATTTCAAGGAGCACGCCGATGCGGCCGCCGTGCACGTAGGCGCCAATGGTGTTGACGCTTTCGATCACGGCCATGCGACGCAACTGCACGTTTTCGCCCACCTTGGTCACCAGCCATTGGCGGCTTTCCTCGACCGTCGGGCCTTGGGAAGTATTTGCAGCCTTGAGTGATTCGATGTTGTGCACGTCGCCGTTCAACGCGGCCTTCGCAGCCTCTTCGGCGAACTTGGCGAAGTTCTCGTCCTTGGCGACGAAATCGGTTTCGGAGTTGACCTCAATCAGCACGGCCTTGCCTTCGCGCTCCGCCAGCGCGATCCGGCCTTCGGCGGCGACGCGGCTGGCTTTCTTGTCGGCCTTGGCCAGGCCCTGCTTGCGCAGCCACTCGATCGACGCGTCCAGATTGCCCGCGTTTTCGGTGAGCGCCTTCTTGCATTCCATCATGCCGGCGCCGGAGCGCTCGCGCAGTTCCTTGACCATCGCGGCGGTGATTTCCATCGTCATTTCCTCTCGAATATTGCAAGCCATGATCCGCGGTGTGATCGCCGACGATCACAGCGCGGACATCATGGCGTGATAAAACTAATGTGGGGACAGCGGCGCGATCGCACAACCGCGCCGCTTTCGACGAACCAGCTACTTCGCGGCTGCCTCGTCCACCGCCTCGTTTTCGGCGACTTCCGCTTCGGCACGCTCGAGACCTTCGGCGTCGTCCTGCTTGGCCGGCGCAGCACTACGGCGTTGCCGTTGTGGCGCGGGCTTCTTGCCGGCGTTGCGGCCGCGCGGCGCGTTCTTGCCGCGGCGGTCGTCGCGCTCACGATCCACGCGCGCGACCGGGTTGCCTTGCGAATCCAATTCGACGAATTCGTTGGCATCGCCGCGCGCGGCCGCCGGAGCGGCGGCCTTGCCTTCCAGGATTGCATCCGCCGCGGCGCGCGCGTACAACTGCACCGCGCGGATTGCGTCATCGTTGCCTGGAATGGCGTAATCCACCAGCGCCGGGTCGTAATTGGTGTCGACCACCGCGACCACCGGAATGCCGAGTTTCTTGGCTTCCTTGACCGCGATGTCTTCGTGCCCGATGTCGATCACGAACAGCGCATCGGGCAGGCGGTTCATGTCCTTGATGCCGCCCAGCGATTTCTCGAGCTTCTCGCGCTCGCGGCGCAAGCTGAGCACTTCATGCTTGACCAGCTTGTCGAAGCTGCCATCGGTCTCCATCGCCTCGAGTTCCTTCAGACGTGCGACCGACTGCTTCACCGTGCGGAAATTGGTGAGCATGCCACCCAGCCAGCGCTGGTTGACGTAGGGCATGCCGCAACGAACAGCTTCCTCGCCGATGGCTTCGCGCGCGCTGCGCTTGGTGCCGACGAACAGCACCGTGCCGCGCTTCTGCGCGAGACCAGACAGATAATTCATGGCATCGGAGAAGAGCGGCAGCGTCTTCTCCAGATTGATGATGTGGATCTTGCCGCGCGCGCCGAAGATGAAAGGCGCCATGCGCGGGTTCCAGTAGCGCGTCTGATGGCCGAAGTGCACGCCGGCTTCCAGCATTTGCCGCATGGTGACAGAAGGCATTGTGTGTATCTCCTGATGGGGAACCACTTTTGCCTTCGTGATCCGCAATGATCGGCGGATGACGGATTGTTCCGGCAAACGTGATTCCGGGGTTGGGCCTCCGCAGATCCCGCGGCAACGACCTTTGTCGAGAAGGACCCCGGTGCCGGTTATGGATCTGCGTGTGTATTCGCCGGTGACGCCCGGCGTAGGCGGTTTGCTCGTGCAAAGCCGCGGAATTGTAACGGCAGGCCGGGGCACGGACAAGCGCAGTTGGCATAGACTCGAATTATTGACTGTCAAATAATTTGACTATATTGTTCACATATGTACGAACACGAGTACGAAGAAATCGTCCTGCCGGCCCTGCTGCGGGCCGCACGCAAAGTGTATGGCGGCGCCATTCGCACCGCGCTCGTCAAAGCCGGTTACGACGATATTCCCAAGAACGGCATTTTCGTCCTCGGCGCCGTCGCCCGCAGCGGCGCGCCGCTGCGCGGGATCATCCAGCACCTCGGCATGTCCAAGCAGGCCGCGGGGCAACTGGTGGACACGCTGGTGGCGCGCGGCTATCTCGATCGCGAGGTGGATGAGCAGGACCGTCGCCGCCTCACCATCACCTTGAGCGAACGCGGTCGTGCCGCGGCACAGGTTTCACGCGCGACGGTGGAAAGGATCGATGCCGCCTTGCTGAAACATGTCGGTCGCGAACGGCTGGCGCACACGCGCGCGACGTTGCTGGCCTTGATCGACCTCGAACAGCGGTGACCCCGCGATATGGTCGCGTTGCGGGAATGCCGCCGCGCCCATATATCGATGCGCAAACCTGAAATCCGCCGCGCGATGGCGGATAATTGGCCGGTTCATTGAAGTCGACATCGCTTTGCGGCGCACCTATCCATTCGAACGTCCGATGCCCGTCACGATCAAAACCCCGCAGGACATTGCGAAGATGCGCGAAGCCGGCCGGCTTGCGGCCGAAGTGCTCGCGTTGATGACCGAACACGTCAAACCGGGCATCACCACCGAGGAATTGGACCGCATCGCGCACGATCACATCGTCAACGTGCAGAAGGCGATTCCGGCCAATGTCGGCTACCGCGGCTTCCCCAAAACGCTATGCACCTCGGTCAACCACGTGATCTGCCACGGCATCCCTTCACCCGGCAAGGTGCTGAAGGACGGCGACATCATCAACATCGACGTCACCGTGATCAAGGATGGCTGGCACGGCGACACCTCGCGCATGTATTTCGTCGGCAAGCCTTCGGTGCTGGCCAAGCGACTGGTGGATACCACTTATGAAGCGATGATGCGCGGCATCGAGCAGGTGCGTCCGGGCGCATCGTTGGGCGACATCGGTCATGCGATCCAGCAACACGCGGAGAAGGCGGGCTATTCGATCGTCAAGGATTATTGCGGGCACGGCATCGGCCGCGTTTATCACGAAGATCCGCAGGTACTACATTACGGCAAACCCGGCACCGGCATGAAAATCGAGAAGGGCATGGTGTTCACAGTCGAGCCGATGATCAATGCCGGCAAACCGAATACAAAGGTGCTGCCGGACGGCTGGACGGTCGTGACGAAGGATCATTCGCTCTCAGCGCAATGGGAACACACCGTCGCGGTCACGGACGACGGGTTCGAAATCCTGACGCCGTGGCCAAATGCGTGAACCGTGGACTGCGAGCCCCCGGTTGACGGCTCGCGTCTGACGGTTGACCCTTCGCCAGTGGACGTCGACTTTCCCGCACTTCCAAGCCTTCCGCGTCTTCCCGCCGCGTTGCCGCGCGCAGGTGTCTCGGCGGATGCCCGCATCGCGCTGAAGCAGTTGCTGGCTGATCAGGCGCGCGCACTGGCTTCGGCGTTTCGCGGCGGCGCGGAAGCGAGCGATCTCGCGCGTCTGCGTGCGCAAGCGGTCGAACGGGTGCTGAGCCATTGCTGGATGGCATATCTGGGCGAAACCGATTCCGCCGCGCTGTTCGCGGTCGGTGGCTTCGGGCGCGGCGCGCTGTTTCCGCATTCGGATGTGGACCTGCTGGTGCTGACCCACGACGCGCATGCGCCGCAACTCATGCGTGCGCTCGAAGCGTTCTTTGGTTGCCTGTGGGACATCGGTTTGAAACCTGGCCACGCGGTGCGCACGAGCGCACAATGCCGCGAGATCGCCACCCACGACGTCAGCGTGTTCACCAGCTTGCTGGATGCGCGGCGAATCGCCGGCGCGCTGCAATTCGAAGAAGTGTTGCGGGAAATCGTCGAAGACCGAACGCTGTGGCCACCGGATGAATATCTCGCCGCCAAGCGTGCCGACCGCGACGCCCGGCACGCGAAACACGATGACACCACGCACAACCTCGAACCGGATTTGAAAGATGGCCCCGGCGGATTACGAAGTCTCGATCTGGTCCGCTGGCTGGGGAAGCGGATCGCGGGCGCGCGCGATCTGGACGAACTCGTCTCGAAGCGATTGCTGGAATCCGCCGAGCGCGATGCCTTGTTCGACGCCGAGCGCGCATTGCAGCGTTGCCGTTACGCGCTGCATCTGGAAGCAGGGCGTGCCGAAGAAAAATTGCTGTTCGACTGGCAGCGCGCGCTGGCCGCGCGCCTGAACTACGCAGACGACGATCGCAATCTGGCGGTCGAGCAGTTCATGCAGACGTTCTTTCGCGCGGCCGGAACGGTGGAACGACTGCTGTCGCAACTGTTGGAACGTTTCGACGAGCATCTGCATCCGCTTCCGCCGCCGCGTATCCTCGATCAGCGCTTTGCCGCGCGCGGTTCGCGGCTCGATTTGCGGGAAAAAGATTTGTTCGCGCGCCAACCGGACTCGATCCTCGACGCGTTCGCCTGCTTGCTCGATCATCCCGAGCTGACCGGGTTCACCGCGGCAACAACGCGCGCTTTGCAGCAAGCGTTGGTGCAACTCGGAGCAGGGCTCGCGGAGGATCCACGCGCATTGTCCGCCTTCCTGGAGCTGTTGCGGCGGGGTGCGTCCGCGGTGCATGCGCTGGAAGCGATGAATCGCCACGGCGTACTTGCCGCGATCCTGCCGGCATTCGCGCGCGTCGTCGGCCGCATGCAATACGACCTGTTCCATATCTACACGGTGGACGAACACACGTTGCGCGTGTTGCGCAACGTCGCGCGCTTCGCCGACCCGCAATCGCGCGCGGAATTTCCGCTGGCCTGCGAAGCCTTCGTGCGGCTGGAGAAACCCGAATTGCTGCTGCTCGCCGCGCTGTTCCACGACATCGCCAAGGGCCGCGGCGGCGACCATTCGGAACTCGGCGAAGCCGAAGCGCGCGCGTTCTGCGGCAAACTCGGCCTGAGCGAGGACGACATTGCGCTAGTTGCGTGGCTGGTGCGCTGGCACCTGCTGATGAGCGTGACCGCGCAGCGGCAGGACATCAGCGACGACGAAGTGGTGCACGCCTTCGCCGTGCAGGCTGGGGACTGGCAGCGGCTGGATAATCTCTATCTCCTGACGATCGCCGACATCGCCGGCACCAGTCCGAAACTGTGGAATGCATGGAAGGATCGTCTGCTCGCTGATCTGTATGTCGCCGCGCGTTACATGCTGCGCGGCGGCTTGGCACGGCCGCCCGAAGCCGCCGCACGCGCACAAAACTCGCGCAAACGCGTTGCGGCCTTACTGCGCGATCGCGATCCACAAGCCGTGCAGCGTACGCTGGACGACTTTCCTGACGATGCGTTTCTGCGTCAGCGCGACGAGCAACTGGCATGGCAGGCGGGTGTATTACTGGATGCAGCAGACAGTGCGACCGTGGTCGCGGTGCATCCGCATTCTCGCGGCGGGACCGAAGTGTTCGTATGCGCACCCGATCGCGACGGCGTGTTCGCGGCGGTGGTCGCGGCGCTGGACCGGGCGCATTGCAGCGTGATGGAAGCACGCGTGTTGGGCACGCGCAGCGGCCGCGCGCTGGACACCTTCTCCGTGCTCGATGCAGACAGCGCTGCGCCGTTGAATCTCGCTCGCACCCACGAGCTGCGCGCGAGCCTGCTGCGCGCGCTATCGCCGGATGCGCAACCGACGCGCCTTGCGCAGCGCGGACTGGCGCGCCGGTTGAAGCATTTCCAGCGTCCGCCGCAGATCGATTTCGTCCAAGCGAGCGAAGTCGCGCGCACGCGGCTCGCACTGGTGTGCAGCGACCAGCCGGGCCTGCTGGCAAGAGTGGCGCAGGGCTTCCTCGAAACCAGCGTGCGCGTGCATGATGCGCGCATCGCGACCTTCGGCGAGCGCGTCGAGGATTTCTTCGAGTTGACCGACCGGCACGATCTGCCATTGAGCCCGTCGATGCAGGAATCGTTGCGCGTGGCACTGTTGCGGCGTCTGGGCGCGGAAACAAGCGAACTCGGGGGACACCATCATGCAAGAGCTTGAATCGATCATCGACGATGCATGGGAACGGCGCGCTACGCTCGAAGCGGAAGAAACAATGCGCCTGCGCGCGCAACTTGAGCGCGTGCTGGATGGTCTGGAAAGTGGAGCGCTGCGCGTCGCCGAACCAGATGGCGTCAGCGGGTGGCGCGTAAATCAATGGTTGAAGAAGGCGGTGCTGCTGTATTTCCGCATCGCTGCCAGCCGGCCGATGGATGGGGGGCCGATGCGCGCCTATGACAAGGTGCCGCTGCGATTCGCCGACACCGACGAATCGGTGTTCCATCATGTCGGCGCGCGCATCGTGCCGGGCGCGCTGGTGCGCCGCGGCGCTTACATCGCGCGCAGCGCGGTGCTGATGCCCAGTTACGTCAACATCGGCGCGCACGTCGGAGAAGGCACCATGGTGGACACCTGGGCCACGGTCGGCTCCTGCGCGCAGATCGGCGCACGCGTGCATCTTTCTGGCGGCGTCGGTATCGGCGGCGTGCTGGAGCCACTTCAGGCCAATCCCACCATCATCGAGGACGATTGTTTTGTAGGGGCGCGTTCGGAAGTCGTCGAGGGCGTTATCGTCGAACACGGCAGCGTGATCGGCATGGGCGTGTTCCTCGGCCAGAGCACACGCATCTACGACCGAGCGACGAAGACGATTTCGTACGGCCGCGTGCCCGCAGGCAGCGTGGTGGTCGCAGGTTCACTGCCTGCGCAGGACGGATCGCACAGCCTGTACGCGGCGGTGATCGTCAAGCGCGTGGACGAGAAGACGCGCGCGAAGACGAGCATCAACGAACTGCTGCGGAGCGAGGGATGACCGGCGGTCTCTTGAGGGATACGAAGATGGAGAGGATTTCTCGCGGAGGCACCTTTTTCCTCAAGGTGGTTTTCCCCGCATCCTGGTTTGGGTTTCTCAGCCTTTTCCTGATTGTCGGAGCCCTCGGCGATGAATGGAAGCGGCCAATACCGATATTCCTTATCCAGCCGCTGGTCATGATGGCCTTCGGCTATATCCTGTTCCGCAAACTGGTCTGGAATCTCGCCGATGAAGTGCGTGACGGCGGCAGTTATCTCCTGGTACGCAAGGGCTCCGTGGAGCAGCGTGTGCTGCTGACGAACGTGATGAACGTAAGCGTGAGCCAGTTCACCAATCCAAGACGATTGACTCTGCGCCTTCGCAGACCTTGTGAACTCGGCGACGAGATTACGTTCATCCTGAAGCAGCCGACGTTCCAGTTAAATCCCTTCGCACGCAACGCCATCGCGGAGGATTTGTTGAAACGAGTGGATGCCGCACGAGGCTGTGGAGCGGCGGCATGATGATCGTCTACGGCCTGCCCGCCTGCGACACCTGCCGAAAGGCGCGCAACTGGCTGGATCGGTTCGGTGTGGCGCACACGTTCATGGATTACCGCGCCGATCCCGTTCCCGCAGCGACTTTGGAGGAATGGGTGGACAAACTCGGTGGCTGGGAGAAACTCGTCAACAAATCTTCGACGACTTGGCGCAATCTGCTGCCGCAGAGGAAGAACCCGCAGAGCGATCCGGAATGGACGCTGCTGCTGAGGGAATATCCGGCGCTGATCCGCCGCCCGGTAGTCGTGCTGGATGACGGCCGCGTGCACGTCGGCTTCAGCGACAACGGTTTCAAGAAGCTGTTCGACAAGTCATGAGCGAAGTGCGTGACCTTGTCTGCGAACTGATCCGCCGCCCTTCGGTGACGCCCGACGACGCCGGCTGCCAGAAGCTGATCGCTCAGCGGCTGCAACGCGCCGGTTTCCGTTGCGAGCATCTGGATCATCGCGAAGTCAGCAATCTGTGGGCGACACATGGCGCAGACGCGCCGGTGCTGGTGTTCCTCGGCCACACCGACGTGGTGCCGAGTGGGCCGGAGGGAAGCTGGCAGTCGCCGCCGTTCGAACCCAAGATCAAGGACGGACGTCTTTATGGCCGCGGTGCGGCGGACATGAAGTCTGGCGTAGCGGCAATGACGATCGCGCTGGAACGTTTCGTCGCCGCGCGTCCGCAGCATCACGGTACAGTCGCACTGCTGTTGACCAGTGACGAGGAAGGCCCCCTGAATTTGTACGGCGTGCGCCGCGTGGTCGAACACTTCCGCGAAACCGGTCAGCGCATCGACTGGTGCGTGGTCGGCGAGCCCTCGTCGCGCGATCATCTGGGAGACCTGATCCGCGTCGGTCGCCGCGGCTCACTGTCCGGAAAGTTGACGGTGCGTGGCGTGCAGGGGCACGTCGCCTATCCGCAACTGGCCCGCAACCCGATCCATGCGCTCGCGCCGGCGCTGGCGGAACTGGCGGCCACGCGTTGGGACGAAGGCAACGAACATTTCCCGCCGACTTCGTTTCAGATTTCCAACCTCCACGCCGGTACCGGCGCGTTGAACGTGATTCCTGGCGAACTCACGGCGCAATTCAATTTCCGCTTTGGCACCGCGAGCAGCGCGCTGTCGCTGCGCAAGCGCGTGGAGGAGATCCTGCGCAAGCACGACGTCGATTACGTGATCGAATGGACGCTGAGCGGCGATCCCTTCCTGACCTCCGACGGCAAATTGCGCCGCATCGCATTGGAGGTATGCCGCGAGTACGCCGGCCTCGAACCCGAGCTCAGCACCGGCGGCGGCACCTCGGACGGCCGCTTCATTGCGCCACTCGGCGCGGAAGTGGTTGAGATCGGTCCGGTGAACGCCAGCATCCACAAGATCGACGAGCACATCGCACTGAACGAACTGGAACGGCTGCCGGAGTTGTATCTGACGATCGCGGAGCGGTTGCTCTCGAATTGAGCCGTTGCTGGGGATGAGGCCGAAAATCAGGTCTGTGGCATGACCTTCTGGTCGGTAGGTTTGGCGGACATCCATCACTTCGCGCCTAGCCCCGCGCCATTCCATGGTGAACTACCGCCTGGCGGATCTGGATTCGCTGCCTCAGGTAGGTGCGATGAGGGTTGCAACGTGCTCGAGAAAACCGACGATGCCGAAATCGGCAAGTGCGGCTGGGTGCTCGCTCCCCGAGGGCAACAAGCTCGAACTCGGGCAGCCGCCTGTCGGACATTGACGCCGCTGTGCGACGCTCAATCCGCGGCGGGTAGCAAGCTCATCCGGTATTTGGTCTCACCGGTGTGCGACGCTCAATCCGCGGCGGGTAGCAAGCTCATCCGGTATTTGGTCTCACCGGGCAGCAGTGGTGTCGGCGCGCCGCGCACCCACTCCCCGTGGCCTGAGCCGAAGTACGGCGTCAACGGGTTGTCCGCCTGGCCCGCGGGCATTTCGAGAATGCCATGTGCTTCGTCGCCCGGCGTGACGTCCAGCCGCATCGATGCGCCGAAGCTCGGATGCAGCACGCGCGGCATGTCACGGTCGCCCGGCAGCGGATCGGCCGGCATGTCGATCGCGCGCGCGAGGAACGCCGGCAGCGCCAGCGCCATTGGATGATCGATCTTCGCGCGGTTGAACGTGCCCCAGGTCTGGGCTGAAAGCGGGCCCGGCTTTTTCGCGAGTTCCTGGGCGACTTCGTCCGCGCTGTGGACAAGCAGCGCATTCCAATTCTTGTATTGTGGATCGAGCAGCCACGCGGGCTTTTGCGTGACCATCTGCCAAACCGCGTATTCGCCGACCTCGCGGCTGGGCCAGTCGAAGTCCGCGCTTTTCTTTTTCACCAGTGCCGCGAACGGCGCCAGCGCATCCTCGCGCACGCGATCATGGAACATGCGCACGATGCGATAGCCCACGCTGTCGCCCGCGGCGCGTGCCTGCCAATTTTTAACGAGAGGCTTCAATGCGATCAGTGCCGGATCGTGCGTAGTCGCAAGCACATCCGATAGCACCTTCTGCCAGCGCGCCAAAAACACCGCGCGATTGTCGAGCTGGATATCCAGCATGTCGTGCGGAGCGAAACGGCTGCGTGCGGCGAGATCGTCGCGGATCTGCTGCGCGCGCGCGCCCTGGTCGTAGCCGCCGTTGCCGAGCAATTGCAGCGCATCGCCCTCCGTCAGACGCTGATTGGCGGTCCACAGCCGTCCGTTCTGCGGATCGAGCACATGCGGATCCTGCGCGGGCGCGGCGAAACCGATCCAGCCGGTATTCGGCTTGCTCCAGTCCGAAGGCATCGATGGATCGAAACCGCTGCGAAGCGGAATCGCGCTCCCGGCGATGCTCCAGCCAATGTGACCTTGCGCATCCGCAACGACGAGATTCTGCGGCGGGATGCCGATCTCCGGGGCCCAACCCAGCGCGTCCTCTACGCTTTGCGCGGTCTCGAGTTTGATCAGATTGAAATTCAACGCGCGCGGCAGATGCGCAATCCACGCCAGCGCCAGCGGCGTGCCGTCGACGTCCTTGCCCATGATCGGTCCGAAGATCGTGTCTTCGACGATCAGATGACGATCGGCTGCGCCGTGCACGCGGATGATCTCATCGTGGCGTTCGATGGTAGCCCAGCCGTTCGCGGTCTTGTAGCGCGATGGATTTTTCGGATCGCGGAGCACCCGCACCCAATCCATCCAGTCGCCTTCGGAATTGGTGAAGCCCCATGCGATATGCCCATTGCTGCCGATCACCAGCGCCGGCGCGCCGGGCAGGGTGACTCCGTTCAAGTCCAGCAGGTGTTGCGGATCGGTCGGGTCGGGAAATCGCATCCGAGCCCGATACCAGATGTCCGGCACGCGCAATCCGAGATGAGGATCGTTGGCGAGCAGCGCGCCGCCGCCAGTGAGCGCGCCGGCAACGGCAAAGCCATTGCTGCCGATGCCGCTGTCGGCGCGATCCATCGCGATGATCGCAGCGACGCCTTGCGCGATATTTGCGTGTCCGAATCTGCGCAAATCGAATACACCGGCGCCCGGCATCGGCACCGCTTGCGACGGCGCGCCTTGTAGCGGCGCTTCCCAGCGGGGATCGGACGCGAGCAGGAAATCCGCGAGTGTTCTAGGCAACACGGCACGCAAGCGTGCGATGTTCAACTCTCGTGCATTCTCGCCATCCTGATTGAGGTCGAGAAACATCGAATCGATCGCAAGGATGGAGTCCTCTGCCCGCCACGGCGCGGGTGTCGAGCGCAGCAACAGGTATTCCCACGGGCGTGCCGACAGGGCGTTCAATCCGGCATTGACACCGCGCGCGTAATCGTCGAGCAGCACGCGTTCGTCCACGGGCAACTGCGACAGCTCCGTGGCTGCCAGCGCACGGAAGCGGTGCCGGCGATGGTTCTCATCGATCTTCAACGCGCCCGCGCCGACCAGTTCCGACAACTCGCCTGCGGCGTTGCGGCGCAGGAGATCCATCTGGAAGAAGCGTTCCTGCCCGTGCAGGAAGCCGAGCGCGTAGGCGAGGTCTTCGTGGCTGCGCGCCGTGATCGTCGGGATGCCGCGTGCATCGCGCGTGATTTCCACCGGCGCCGATAGTCCGCGCACCGTGACCGCGCCGTTCAATTGCGGCATGCCGCCGCGCATCAGCAACCAGCATGCCAAGCATGCGAACGCGATCAGCAGCAAGATCGCCGCGAGAATGCGCGCAAGCCAGCGAAGGATTCGCGTCATCCGGTGGTTTCGATCCGTTCGACGTGCCGCAATCCGCGCGGCAGCAGGCCGCCGCGTTGCGCGCGGCTGCCGCCGTACTCAACGAGATCGGACCATTTCAGGATCAGCTTGCGCGCGCCGGCATACAACGTGACTTCGCCGGAACCTTCCGACACGCAAGCGATGCCGGCCACACGTTCCTCCCCGGATTGCAGTTTCGCCTTCGGAATCTCGATCAGTTTGTTGCCGCGGCCGCGTTCCAGTTCGGGCAGATCTGCGACGGAGAACATCAGCAGATGTCCTTCGGTGCTGACGACCACGATGCGGTCGCGCGCGGGATCGTTGACGTAAGCGGGCGCCAGCACGCGCGCACCGTCGTCCACGTTCATCACTTGCTTGCCGGCCTTCTTGTTGGCGAGCAGTGCCTCGAAGCGCGTGACGAAGCCGTAGCCCGTATCGGTCGCCAGCGCCAGCCGCGTGTCGCTGTCACCGATCGCCACCGCATCGAAGCGCGCGCCGGGCGGCGGCGTGAAGCGGCCCGTCAGTGGTTCGCCGTTGCCACGCGCGGAAGGTAAGGTGTGCGCGGGCGTCGAATAACTGCGGCCTGTGTTGTCCATGAATGCGACCTGCTGCGCGCTGCGGCCACGCACGGCGGCGAGAAACGCATCGCCCTCGCGATAGGACAACTCGCGCGCATCGACATCGTGTCCTTTCGCCGCGCGCGCCCAGCCTTTCTGCGAGAGCACGATCGTCACAGGTTCCGACACGACCAGCTCGCTCTCATTCAGCGCCTGCGCCGCGGCACGCGTGACCAGCGGCGAGCGGCGTGCGTCACCGTATTTATCGGCGTCGGCTTTCAGTTCCTGCTTGATCAGGGTTTTCAGACGCTGCTTCGATTTCAGCGTGACTTCGATCTTGGCGCGTTCCTCCTCCAACTCGTCGCGTTCGGCATTGAGTTTCATCTCCTCCAGCCGCGCCAGTTGCCGCAATCGCGTTTCCAGGATGTAATCGGCTTGTTCATCGGAGAGCTTGAAGCGTTTGATCAACACCGGCTTCGGCTCGTCCTCCGTGCGCACGATCCGAATCACTTCATCGAGATTGAGGAACGCGATGCGCAGGCCTTCCAGCAGGTGCAATCTGCGTTCGACCTTCTCCAGCCGGAACTGCAACCGCCGCGTGACCGTGCTGGCGCGGAAGCGCAGCCACTCTTCCAGGATCTGCTTCAGCGTCTTGACCTGCGGCCGGCCGTCCAGCCCGATCACGTTGAGATTGACGCGATAGCTCTTTTCCAGATCGGTGGTCGCGAACAGGTGCTGCATCATCGCGTTCGCGTCCACGCGGTTGCTGCGCGGAATCAGCACCAGCCGCACCGGATTCTCGTGGTCGGATTCGTCGCGCAGGTCTTCCAGCATCGGCAGTTTCTTCGCGCGCATCTGCTGAGCGATCTGCTCGATCACGCGCGCGGGCGAAACCTGGTGCGGCAGTGCGGTCACGACCACATTGCCGCGCTCCTCCTTGTAAATCGCGCGGCAGCGCACCGAGCCGTTGCCGGTCGCGTACAACGCAAGCAGTTCGTCGCGCGGCGTGATGATTTCCGCCTGCGTTGGAAAATCCGGGCCGCGCACGTGTTCGCACAATGCGGCGATGCTGGCTTCCGGTTCGTCCAGCAGATGGATGCAAGCCGCCGCAACTTCGCGCAGATTGTGCGGCGGGATGTCGGTGGCCATGCCGACCGCGATGCCGGTGGAACCGTTCAATAGCACGTGCGGCAGGCGTGCGGGCAGCCAAGACGGTTCCTTCAAGGTGCCATCGAAATTCGGTACCCATTCCACCGTGCCTTGCGCGAGTTCGCCCAGCAGCACTTCGGCGATCGGCGTCAGCCGCGATTCGGTATAGCGCATCGCCGCGAAGGACTTGGGATCGTCGGGCGAGCCGAAATTGCCCTGGCCATCGATCAGCGGATAGCGGTACGAGAACGGCTGCGCCATCAACACCAGCGCTTCGTAACAGGCCGTATCTCCATGCGGATGGAACTTGCCGATCACATCGCCTACTGTGCGCGCGGATTTCTTCGGCTTGGCGGTGGCCGCCAGGCCCAGCTCGCTCATCGCGTAGACAATCCGCCGCTGCACGGGCTTCAGTCCGTCGCCGATGAAGGGCAGGGCACGGTCCAGCACCACGTACATCGAATAATCGAGATACGCGCGTTCGGCGTATTCGCGCAATGGGATTTGTTCGAAGTTGGATTGCAGGGAGGTCATCTTTTCCATCATCCCAGCGAGAGCCGGAATCCATTTTGATTGAATTGCGCGTGCGGGTGCACGTCAATGCACGCGCGCGGTTTCGATGCCGAGCTTCTGCAACTGCGCCTGTACATCATCCGAGCCGGCCAGATGCGCGGCGCCGACCGCGATGAATGCGGTTTGATGTCGATCCAGCAATTGCGCGATTTGTAGCGCCCAGTGCTGATTGCGTTGCACCAGCAGTTCCCGGTAGAGCTGCGGATACTTGTCCTGAATCTCACCATTTTCGAGTTTCGCGATCGCCACCACGTCCCCGGTTTCCCATTCCTTCACCAGTGCGTTGATCAACGTCACCGCGTTGGAATAATCGTCAAGCGTGCTGCGCAGGAAGGCGATCGCCAGCGGTTGCGGTAGATCGGCCAGCAATTCGATCTGCTGCTGCGAAGTTTCCAGTCCACGCACCGGCTTGCCCTGAGCGGCGAATTCGTTTTGCAGCGACTTGTCCACGCCCGATTGTGGGTCGTAGCCCGCCTTCAACAATGGAGCGACAGTGAGCGTCAACGCCGCCAGCCACGGCTTCATGACATCGAGCGCTTGCGGCGGCAAACCCGCGGTTTGCGCGGCCGCTTGCACGCGGGCCTCGTCCGCGGCATCCAGTTCGGTGGAAAGCGGATGCGCCGCGTCGATGCCATATTGCGTCACCAGAGCCTGCATCGTCGCCGGATCGTCATCGGCAATTTCCAGGTACAGCACATCGCTGGACTTCAACGCTTCATCGAATTGCGGATAACGCCACTGCGCATTCGCCGGGAGCACGTGCACCGTGCCGAACAGATACACCGTCGCGCCATTGCGTTGGATTTTCCATAACGCGGGATCGGCGCAAGCGGCATCAGCAAGCAGCAGCGCCGCTGCGAACAGCAGCAGTCGCATCGATGCCGCGATCGAGACATGGCTATTCATAATGCGTCCGCATGCGCAGCACTTGGAAGGTCTTTTCTGCTTTGAGGATTGATAGACCAGCGTGAAGACGTACGTATGGACAAGCCTCAGCGCGGCACGCGATAGCCACCGCGCACGCCGCGCGGACTCATGGTGATCTGCCAGAGCTGGTCCCGGCGGGCGCGGAAGGTCGCCGCCGAAGCCGACAAGTAATAGCGCCACATGCGGCGAAAGCGTTCGTCGTAACGCGGGTTCTTCGAAAGCTCCGGCCATGCTGCGTCAAAATTGGCGCGCCAGGCCATTAAGGTCTTGTCGTAATCGGCGCCGAAGTTGTGCCAGTCCTCGACCACGAACAGCCCTTCCAGCGCCGTTGCAACCTGCGAGGCCGCCGGCACCATCGAATTGGGGAAGATGTATTTCTCGATCCAGGGATCGGGCCGGCTGGGCTCGCTGTTGACGCCGATGCAATGCAGAAGATTCAGGCCGTCTTCTTTCAGGCAGCGTTTGCAGACTTCAAAATAGGTGCGGTAGTTCTTCCAGCCGACGTGCTCGAACATCCCGATTGAGTAGACCGCGTCGAATTTCTCCTCCAGCTCGCGGTAATCCTGCAGGCGGATTTCAATCGGCAAACCCTTGCACAACTCCCGCGCGAATTGCGCCTGTTGCTCCGACACGGTGACGCCCACGCCCGACACGCCGTATTTCTCCGCCGAGTATTTCAGCGCCTCGCCCCAGCCGCAGCCGATGTCCAGCACGCGCATGCCCGGTTTCAGTTGCAACTTGCGACAGACCAGATCGAGCTTGGCGGCTTGTGCGTCATCCAGATTGTCCGCTTGTGCCCAGTAACCGCAGGAATACACCAGTCGTTTGCCCAGCATCGCCGAGAACAGGTCGTTGCCGAGGTCGTAATGCGCCTTGCCGATCTTGAACGCACGCCGGCCGCGTTGCAGGTTGATGAAGCGCGCGCGCAGGTGCGCGCGTAGCGTGTCGAAGTTCTTCAGGTGCTCGTCGAGATGCGCGTCTAGCACGCGGAAGAAGAAACCATCCAGATCGTCGGCGTCCCACCAGCCGTCCATGTACGCCTCGCCCAAACCGAGCGAGCCATGCGCGAAGGCGCGTGCGAATACGTGTTCGTCGTGCACGCGCAGATCCCACGGCCGATCGCCGTCGATCTTGACGTCGGCAAGCGCCAACAGGTGTTCAGCGCGTTCGCGCAGGCGCGAGCCGTGATGTGCGGTTTCTGATTTCGCAAAATCTCCTGACAGATCGTTCATCCGTGTGTTCCTTTGCGCAATCCATAGAGCAGGGGACACGCGCCTTCATGCGCATGCCTGCGCGTGAGAGCGGCCAAAGCCGCCATCCGTGGCGAAAAGCTCCGTGGCGGCACTTTTCAATGCAGAAATCAAGCCGTTTTGATACGCAATCGCCAGAGAAGTGGGCAAGCGGCAAATTGTAAGGCCAGCGCCGCGATCACCGCGTAGAGCGGCTTTACATCGTACAACACGCCGAGCGCTGCGCTGCCGCCGAACCACGCAAGGCCATAGATTGCGTTGAACACACCCATCACGGTGGCGCGCTTTTCGCGCGCGATGCGTTGCGCGACGGCCGCGCGCAGCAACGAATCATGAGCGCCAAAGCCCGCGCCCCACAAGGCCATGCCAACCACCGCCGCCAATGGTCCACCGAGGAACACCAACGGTGCATACAGCGCGGGGATTACTGTCGTCCACAGCAACACGGAAAGTCCGCGCTGGTCGAACAGCTTGCCAAGGATCAACGCGGCGCCGCCGCCGGCGAGGCTGGCGAGCGAGTAGAGAATCGGGATCGCGTCGTTCGGCAATATATGATCGGTGCTGAAGTGGAAGGCGATCAGCGCGAAGTCGGCGTAGCCGGCTGCGATCAGGGCGGTCGCGATCAGAAAGATTTTCAGTTCGCGGATCGCGTTCGCATCCTGCGGCGGAATCGCCCCTTGCGTATCCATCGCCTGCGGCTGCGGATAGCGCACGCGCGCGATGAGTAACGTCGCCATTGCCGCCAAGGCCGGCAGCAACAGCCACGCGAATGCATGGCGATAGCCGCCGTGTAGGAACAACACCAATGATGCGATCAGCGGTCCGAGCACGGCGCCGGTGGAATCCAGCGCCTCGTGCAGGCCGAAGGCCCAGCCTGCGCCGCCCATGTCTTTCGCCGCGTGCGAGAGCATCGCGTCGCGTGCCGGCGTGCGCAGTGCCTTGCCGCTGCGCTCCAGGATGATCAGACCCGCCGCCACCGGCCAGTTGCCGGCCAGCGCCAGGGCCGGCACCGCGAACAGGTTGATCGCGTAGCCGAGGATCGTGATCGCCCAATAGCGACCAGTGCGATCGGCCAGCAGGCCGGTGCCGAAGCGCAGCACGTAGCCGAGTAGTTCCCCCGCCCCCGCAACCACCGCGACGGTGAAACCCGTTGCGCCGAGCGCGCCGAGAAAAGGTCCCGTGATCGAGCGCGACCCCTCGTAGGTCATATCGGCGAACAAGCTGACGACGCCGATCAGAACGACGAATGTGAGCGCCTTGTGTGCGACATCCTTGTCGCGCGCGTTCGTCATGGCTCAGTCCTTCGCGCAATCCAGCACGCCGAATTCAGCCGGCAGTTTTGCGTAGAACAATTGCAATTTCTCTTCGACCACGCGCTGCATCATCTTTTCGGCCTCTTCCGCCGTGACGATGAAATCCACACGCACGGTTTCCTGCCCAGCGAGTTCCAGAAAATGCGCTTCGTGCATCACGCCGTGCCGGCCATAGCCGGCAATCGAGCGGAACGCCGTGCCGCCGGCGATACCGAGCTTCTTGGCTTCGCGCAGCAACCACTCGTATAACAGCACGCCATGATGACGGCGGTTCTCGTGCATGAAGAAACGCAGATATACGCCTAGTGTTGAAGTACTCATGCCGCATTCCTCACGCCTTGCGCGATCACAAAACCCAGCAACGTCATCGCGAGCGAGCCGATCAGGTGCAAGCCGATCAGCGCGAGCGACCACGCGTATTCCTGGCGCAGCAGCAGCGTCACCGTTTCACCGGAGAATGTCGAAAAGGTCGTGAGCCCGCCGAGAAATCCGGTCGTGACGAACAATCGCATCTCCGGCGAGAGCGTCTGGAACTGCGCGAACGCGCCCATCGTCAGGCCCATGATCAAGCCGCCGAGTAGGTTGGCCGCGAGCGTGCCGAGCGGAATCGTGGGAAAGATGGGATTCAATGCAAGCCCCAACACGTAGCGCAGACACGCGCCGAGGAATGCGCCGCAGCCGGTGGCGAGCAAGGCGTAGAACATCGTCCGGTTCCTTGTTTGATTCTTGGTTCAAGGGAACCGCGCGCGGCACCGCGTGCAATGATGACCGCCCGGTTTCCCGGTTCGCAGGCATCATCAGCCGAAACTTCCGGCGGTTCGGGGAGGCATGCCATCTCCCGTATGCGGCGATGTTAGCTTAGCGAACGAGAGCGGCGCTACAGGCTGGACGAATGACGAAGCCGGATCGAACAACGCGCAACCAACCCGCGCGCGGCCACGTGGGCCTCGCGATTCTGCTGGGCGCGCTGACGATGCTCGGCCCGTTCTCGATCGACACTATCTTTCCGGGGTTCCCCGACATCGCGAGCGTGTTCCATGCATCGGCCGACGCCATGCAGCAGACGGTGAGCGTGTACCTCCTCACCTATGCGGCGATGAGCTTGTTGCACGGACCGCTGTCGGATGCACTGGGACGCAAGCCGGTGATCGTGGGCGGATTGATCCTGTACGCGCTTGCCTCTGTCGGCGCGGCGCTCGCGACTTCATTGCCTTTGCTGCTCGGCTGGCGCGCCTTGCAAGGTTTGAGCGCGCCGGCCGGAATCGTGGTCGCGCGCGCGATGGTGCGCGATCTTTACGATGGCCCGCAGGCGCAGAAACTGATGTCGGCGATGATGATGGTGTTCGGTATTGCGCCCGCGGTGGCGCCCATCGTAGGCGCTTGGTTGCTGGGCATCGACGGCTGGCGCGGCATCTTCTGGGCACTGGCCTGGTTCGCGGCTGCATTGATGGCGATCACGCTGTTTGCGATGCGCGAATCGCATCCAGCGGACAGGCGCACGCCGTTGCGATTGCGCGGCGTGTTCGACACCTACCGCCGCATCGTCGGCGACGCGCCGTTCTGGCCGCTGGCGGTTTCCGGCACGCTGAACTTTTCCTCGCTGTTTCTCTACATCGTTTCCGCACCGGTGTTCGTGCTAGATCTGCTGCATCGATCGCAGCAGGGATTTCCGTGGCTGTTTGTGCCGATCATTGGCGGAATGACGTTGGGTTCGTGGGTGTCTGGACACAAGGCAGGACGCTGGTCAGCGGCGAGGACGGTCGGCATCGGCTATACGCTGATGCTGACTGCGGCAATCGCGAATCTGGTGCTTGCCGTGTTGCTCTTGCATCCGCGGGTGCCGTGGTCGGTGATGCCGATGTTCGTGCAGGGTCTGGGCGTCGGGCTGGCGTTCTCGACTTTGACCTTACTGCTGCTCGACCGCTTTCCCGGACAGCGCGGTTCGGCCTCCGCGGTGCAGAGTTTCGTCAGCCTGATGTTCAATGCTGTGATGGCCGGCGCCATCGCCCCGCTCTTGTATGGCAGCGCGTTGACACTGGCAATCGGTTCGGCGGCGTTCGTGCTGGTCGGCTATTTGAGTTGGCGCGCTTACGCCGTGCTGTGCAACAGTCCGCGCGAAACCAGGAACGCGCGCGCGTCTTCCGCGTCGTGTTGGAACCAGGCACGCGCGGAACCGAGCCGGAACGAATAGCCCCACGCATCCATGTCGGCAAAGGCGCGTTCGCGGCCGAAGCCGGGCAGGGCGTCGGCAAGCACGATCTGCAGATAGCAGGCCGCGTCTTCCTCGATCTGCGAATCGCTGGCGTCAGTATGGATACGCGCACGCCGTTGTGGGTCGGCAATCAGCAGGTGACAGGCCTCGTGCAACAACGAATGCAGCGGCGTGTCGGCGCGTGCATACACGTTGCTGCCGATCACGCCGGCTTCCGGCTCGCCCCAGTAGCTGCCGGGAATCGACGCGCCGTCTTCGATGCGGGTCAGTTGCAGGTCGTGTCGCGCGAGCAATGCTTCGCATGCATCGAAGCCGATATCCGCGATGCGAGCAACACTCGGTTCGCGCTGTTTCCGCTCACCGCTCACCGCTCACCGCCAATTTTTGTTCCGGCAACGCCACCGACAGCTCCAGCACTTCGTGTTGGCCGTCGCGTTCGACGTTGACCTGCACCGCATCGGGATCGACGTTGACGTATTTGCGGATCACCGCCAGCAGTTCGCCGCGCAGCAGCGGCAGGTAATCGGGGCCGCCGCGCGTGGCCCGTTCCTGCGCCACGATGATGCGCAGGCGTTCGCGCGCGATATCGGCGGTGTTCTTCGGGCGTGCGCGCAGGAAGTCCAGGAGTTTCATTGCACGCTCCTCAGGTCCCGAACATGCGCTTGAAAAAACCTTTCCTCGGCGCGTCGATGAAGCGCAATTCGATTTCTTCGCCGTCCAGACGCGCGACCGCATCGCCGTAGGCCTGGCCTGCGATCGAGCTGGCATCGTGGATCACCGGCACACCGGAATTGGACGCGGCCAACACCTGTTCGGATTCGGGAATCACACCGAGCACCGGGATGCCGAGGATCTCCTCAACGTCTTTCACGCTCATCATTTCGCCCGCTTCCACGCGCACCGGGTTGTAGCGCGTCAACAACAGGTGCTGCTTCATCGGGCCGTCACCGCGTTCCGCATGGCGCGTTTTCGATGCCAGCAACCCGAGGATGCGATCCGAATCGCGCACGCTCGATACCTCCGGATTCACGACCACCACCGCGCGGTCGGCGAAATACATCGCGAGGTGCGCACCTTTCTCGATGCCGGCCGGCGAATCGCAGATCACGAAATCGAAACCGTCGGCGGCGAGTTCATCCAGCACACGGCCCACGCCTTCCTGCGTCAGCGCGTCCTTGTCGCGCGTCTGCGAGGCGGCGAGCACATACAGATTGTCGAGCCGCTTGTCGCGGATCAGCGCCTGTTTCAACGTGGCTTCGTTGTGGATCACGTTGACGAAGTCGTATACCACGCGCCGCTCGCAACCCATGATGAGATCTAGGTTGCGCAGGCCGACGTCGAAGTCGATAACCGCGACCTTGTGACCGCGTTTGGCGAGTCCGGTGGCGAGCGAGGCGGACGTGGTGGTCTTGCCCACACCGCCCTTGCCGGAAGTGACGACGATGATTTCGGTCAAGGTGGGAATCTCCAGGAATTACGTGTAGGTGAGTTGTGAGTTGTGAGTAGCCGAGTGAAGCTTTTCAACTCACCACTCACTACTCACGCTTTTACAAATTTGCAATCTTCAACTTTCCGCCTTCCAGTGAAATCTGTACGGACCTGCCGTCGTATTGCGCAGGAATTTCCTCGAACACGCGATAGTGCCCGGCGATGGACACCAGCTCCGCGCGGAATTCGCTGCAATAAATACGCGCGCGCTCGTCGCCCAGCGCACCGGCAAACACGCGACCGCGTAATGCGCCATAGACGTGGATGTTGCCGTCGGCCAGCACTTCCGCACCATTGGCGACCGGCGCGACAACGATCAGATCGCGGCCGCGTGCGTACACCTGCTGACCCGTGCGCACCGGTTGCGTGTGATGCTGCGCGAACACCGGTGCATCCGCTTTCAACGTTGTGATTTCGGCGTGTCTGGCGGGCGCCGGGCCTTGTTCTGATGACGCGTTTGAGGATGCGGCGCTTTCCACACGCGGCGGTTCCGCATGGCGCTCGTACTGCGCGCGAAATTTCGCGATCAGCGGCAATCCCAATCGCCGTGCCAGCACATCGGTTTCCGAGGTACCGTATGCGAGCCCCACCGGCAGCATGCCGGCGGCGCGCACCGCTTCCAGCAGCGCATCGACTTCGCCGTCCTCGGGTTGCTTGGCAAGATGCGAAAGATCCATCACCACCGCGGCGCGTTCGAACAAGTGCGGCGCAGCGCGCACGCGACGCTCCAGTTCCGCATGCAGCGCTGCCGCGTCGTTGCGGCGCACGCGTACTTGGGCGATGCCCACTTGCCCGAACTTCAATTCCACCGCGTCAGCGTTTTCGCTGCGCGCGCCTGCCGCCACGCTCACGCGCCACCTGTCGCCATGTGCGGCCATTCGATGCGCGCGCGATCGATCAGCCAGGGTAATGCGGGCAGGCCGCGTGGATAGGCCTCGCAGACGAACGCGTAGCATTCGAGCTGTTTGGCGAGCAGGCACACGCGCCGGCCGTTTTCCGGCATCAGTTGCTGGCCGACCTCGTTGAAACCGCGCGTGCCGTGAAACAGCATGGAAACATCGTCGCGGGGTTCGAGAAAAACTTCGCACGCCAGTACTGGCGCGCGCGCTTCGGCGTAGCTCTGCACGTCGCTGTAGAACACTCGGCCCAGGCCGTGGCCGCGAAAAGTCCCGCCGATCACCACGCGGTCGATGTAGACGAAACGCGCATAGCGCTCGCGGAACCAGCGAAAATTGGAACTGGCGTGATCGCCGGTTTCGCGTACGGCGATCAGGAAACCCGCGATCTGCCCATCGATCTCCGCCACGCGAAAGTAATCCGCACGCTCGAAAAAATGCCGCAGATGTGCGGCATCGAGGGGCAGGATCGCGGAACCGGCGCTGTTGTTGAGGGCGAGAACGGCATCCAGATCGTGCTCGCGGACATCACGAAGCTTCATTGGGACTTCCTGAGCGCTCGATCCGCGCCAATGGCGCACGCGCATCTTGGGATTATTACATGCGAACGGCGAGAGGTCATGCTCCGCGCGTGGCGTGACGGCAGTGTGACCGGACACGAACGGCCGAGTTCCGCTTGACTTTTGCGCGCGGCCGCAAAGCGCGCGCGGACCGGTTGTCTTATGATCGCGGGGTCCGCCGAGCCAAGCATTGACGTGTTGCCACGCCGCGCTCTCAACCACACCCGCCTGCTGCGCTACGCGGGTCTATTCACCTACGCCTGTGTGGGCGTGCCGCTGATCAGCCGCGATTGGATGCTCTCGCGTCTGGGCGAAGCGCAGATGCAGGACCAGTTCAACCAGTTGCAGCAGCAAGTGCGCTCGCACACCGACGTGCTGCTGTGGGCCGTCTGCTACGTGATCTTCGGGGTGGTGTACTGGCTGCTGACGCGCGATCTTGGTTCGCGCCGGCACTGGACGGTCAAGCTGCTCGGCCTGCTGGCGTTGACCGGCACCGCCATCGCGATCGGTTGGTTCTCGCAGAGCGGTCTCTCCGCGCTACTGCTGATGGTGGTGTGCGTGGTGCTGCCCTGGGTGCTGCCATTGCCACTCGGAGTGACATGGGCGATCGTGCAGAACCTCGCGCTGGTGCCGGTGTTCGCCAGCTTTCCCGGGTTCGATCTGCCCAAGGCCGTGTTGCAGGTAAGCCTGTATTTCAGTTTTTCCGTGATCACCTTCATCGCCTCGATGGTCGCCAGCCAGCAGGCGGAGGCGCGCGAGGAACAGCGGCGTCTGAATTCCGAGCTGCGCGCCACGCGCGCGCTGCTGGCCGAGTCCAGCCGCATCTCCGAGCGCATGCGCATTGCGCGCGAGCTGCACGATCTGGTCGGACATCATTTGACCGCGTTGAGTTTGAATCTGGAAGTGGCAAGCCACCTCGTCAACGAACCCGCCGCCGAACACGTCGAGAAGGCGCAGACCACCGCCAAGCAGTTGCTCGCCGACGTGCGCGAAGTGGTAAGCGAATTGCGCGACGACGACGCGATCGATTTGACCGACGCGCTGCGCAACATCACCGAGGGCGTGCCGGGGCTGGACGTGCATCTGGATCTGCCACCGCGTTTCTCGGTGGACGATCCGCACCGCGCGCAGGTGCTGCTGCGCTGCGCGCAGGAGATCGTCACCAACGCTGTACGTCATGCCGGTGCGAAACACCTTTGGCTGCGCTTCGAGCGCACCGCCGACGGTATGCTGGCGCTGAAGGCGCACGACGACGGCCGCGGCGCAGCCGAGATCAAACCTGGCAATGGTTTGAGCGGCATGCGCGAGCGCTTGGCCGAAGTGGGCGGCCGACTGGTGATCGACACCGCGCGCGATCGCGGGTTTACTTTGGAAGCGTCGATGCCGATCGACAACGCGGCTTGAGCAATCGTTGCATGGGGAGTGTCGAATGATTTCGGTGTGTCTCGTTGACGACCAGAATTTGGTGCGGCAGGGAATCAGATCGCTGCTCGAACTGTCTCCGGATATCCGCGTGGTCGCCGAATGCGTGGACGGCACGCAGGCATTGGAGACGATCCCGAAGGTCGATCCCGACGTGGTGCTACTGGACATGCGCATGCCCGGCAAGAGCGGGCTGGATGTGCTCAACGCCTTCGCCGCCAAAGGCGAAGTGCCGCCGACGATCATCCTCACGACCTTCGACGACGATCAACTGGTGCTCGCCGGCCTGAAAGCCGGCGCACGCGGTTACCTGCTGAAGGACGTCTCGCTGGAACAACTGGTGGAAGCGGTGAAGACCGTCGCCGCCGGCGGCTCGCTGATCGCGCCGATGGTCACGCAGAGATTATTGGCCGGCATCGGCCGCATGCAGAACCAGTTCACCAGCCTCGAACAACCAGACCCACTGACCGAGCGCGAAACCGAAATCCTGCGCCTGATGTCCGGCGGCTACAGCAACAAGGAAATCGCCAACTCGCTCGGCGTCGCCGAAGGCACGGTGAAAAACCACGTCTCCAACATCCTCTCCAAACTCGGCGTGCGCGACCGCACCCGCGCGGTGCTGAAGGCGCTGGAGTTGGGGATTGTGTAACCGTACGAATCGCGATCAGGTAACGGAATCGCCTTCCGTTCCATCCGACCGATCGCCCAACAACCTCCGCACCACGACATAAAACACCGGCACCAGCAACAGGCCCAGGACGGTGGCGCCGAGCATGCCGCCGATCACGCCGGTGCCGATGGCATGACGGCTATTGGCGCCGGCGCCGGTGGAAATCGCCAGCGGCACTACGCCCAGAATGAAAGCGATCGAAGTCATCAGGATCGGCCGCAATCTTATTCGGCAGGCTTCTAGCGTCGCCTTCAGCAACCCCATGCCTTCCTTCTGCATGTCGACCGCGAAGGCCACGATCAGGATCGCATTCTTGGCCGACAGGCCGATGATCGCGATCAGGCCGATCTTGAAATACACGTCATCCTGCAGGCCGCGCGCGAAGGTGAGCAGCGCCGCGCCCAGCACGCCCAGCGGTACCACCAGCAATACAGCCACCGGAATCGACCAGCTTTCGTACAAAGCGGCGAGGCACAGGAACACCACGATGATCGACAGGCCGAACAGCATCGGCGCCTGCGCCCCCGAGATCAGTTCCTGCAATGACTGGCCCGACCATTCGTAACCGAAGCTGTGCGGCAGGTATTTCGCCACCAGTTCCTCCATTGCGGTGATCGCGTCACCCGAGCTGTAGCCCGGGCCGGGCGTGCCGGTAAGCGAGATCGAACCGAAGCCGTTGTAGCGGTCCAGTTCTGGCGGGGCGGTCGTCCATTTCGTCGAGACCACGCTGGAAAGCGGCACCATCGCCCCGCTGGAAGACTGCGTGTAGAAGTCGCCGATGTCCTCCGGCGCCATGCGATAGGGCGCATCGGCCTGCATTTCCACGCGCAGCACGCGGCCCTGGTAATAGAAATCGTTGGCGTACACCGGCGAGAGCATCAACTGGATCGCGTTGTACACGTCGCTGACCGACAGCCCCATCGACTGCGCCTGCACGCGATCCACTTTCATGTCCAGAGTGGGCGCATCCTCAAGTCCGTTGGTGCGCACGTTCTGTAGGCGCTTGTCTTTCGCCGCCGCCGCGATCAGCTTGTCGCGCGCGGCGATCAAGGCGTCGTGGCCCATCCCCGAGCGGTCTTCGAGCCGGAAATCGAAACCGGCGAATTGGCCCAAGCCGCGGATCACGGGGCGATTCAGCGCCACCACCTGCGCGTCGCGGATTTTCGAGAACTTGTGATTGAGCAGCGAGATCAGCTCATCGGCGGTGTGCTGGCGGGCGTCCCAGTCCTTCAGGTGCACGAACGCCATGCCGACGTTGTCGCCATTGCCGAGGAAGCTGAAGCCGCCGACGGTGAAGGCGTTGGCGACATCCGGATCACCGACCACGGTCTTCTCGACCTCCCGCATCACATCGCTTGTGCGGTTCATGGTGGCACCCGGCGGCAACTGCACCGTGACGAACACCTCGCCCTGGTCCTCTTCCGGCACGAAACTGGAAGGCAGCCTCCACAGCAGCAGTGCCGCGAGCAACACCGCGACGAAATAACCCAGCATCCAGCGTGGCGTATGGTGGATCGCCTTGCGCAAGCGCGCGAGATAGGCGCCGGCCATGCGTTCGTAGCTGTTGTTGAACTTGCGCAGGAACCAGTTGCTGTGTTCGTGTTCCGGACGCAGCAGGCTTGCGCACAGCGCGGGCGTGAACGACAGCGCCATCAAAGCCGACAGGGCCATCGACACCGCGATGGTCACCGCGAACTGCTTGTAAATGGCGCCGACACTGCCGGGCATCAGCGCGGCCGGGATGAACACCGAGGCCAACACGGTGGTCACTGCGATCACCGCGCCGGTGATCTGCGTCATACCCTTGCGCGTGGCGTCCTTGGGCGAGAGGCCTTCCTCGCGCATCAGGCGCTCCACGTTCTCCACCACCACGATCGCGTCGTCCACCACGATGCCGATCGCCAGCACCAGACCGAACAGGCTGAGCACGTTGATCGAAAATCCGAACACGTACATGCCGACGAACGCGCCGGTCAGCGCCACCGGCACGACCAGCGTGGGAATCAGCGTGGCGCGCAAGTTCTGCAGGAACAGCAGCATCACTATGAAGACCAGCACGATCGCCTCGCCGAGTGTCTTCACCACTTCGATGATCGACACCTTGACGAAGCCAGTGGTGTCCACCGGAATCGACCACGTGACATCCGACGGGAAGTTCTTGGAGAGTTGATCCATCTTGGCCGCCACCGCCTTGGCGACCGTCAGCGCGTTGGCGCCCGGCAGCAGCGAAATGCCGAACGCTGCCACCGGCTTGCCGTTCAAGCGCGAAAAATTGCCGTAGTTGTAGGAGCCCAGTTCCACCCGCGCCACGTCGCCCAGTCGCACCATGCTGCCGTCGGGGTTCGCGCGCAGGATGATGTTGCGGAACTGTTCGGGGCTGGTGAAGCTCGACTCGGCAGTTACCGTGGCAGTGATGCCCTGGCCCGGCACCGTCGGTTGCGCGCCGATCGAGCCGGCGGAGAACATCACGTTCTGGGCGCGCACCGCGTTGAGCGCATCGGTGGAGGTCAGCCCGTAACCTTGCAATTTCAGCGGATCGAGCCAGATGCGCATCGCGTATTCGGAACCGAACTGGTTGACCGAGCCCACCCCCTCCACACGCGAGATCGGATCGAGTAGTTGCGAGGCAATCAGATTGTTGAGCTGTGCGGTGTCAGTGGCACCGCTGGACTGTAGCGCGATCACCTCCAGGAAGCCGGTGGTGGACTTGCGCACCGTCACGCCCAGCGAGTTCACCTCGGCTGGCAGACGTGGCTCGGCGGCGCTGACCGCGTTCTGTGTCTGCACTGCGGCGGTGTCCAGATCGGTGCCGTTGGTGAAATACAGCGTGATGTTGGCCGAGCCGGTGGAGCTGGACGACGAGGTGAAATAGAGCAGGTTGTCTATTCCAGAGAGGTTCTGTTCGATCACCTGCGTGACCGTGCTCTGGATCACCTGCGCGTTCGCGCCCGGATAGCTGGCGTTGATCTGCACGCTGGGCGGAGCGATCTGCGGATACGCCTCGATCGGCAGATTCAAGATCGCGATCGTGCCGCCGAGGGTGATCAGGATGGCGATCACCCAGGCGAAGACGGGACGGTCGATGAAGAATTGGGGCATTGAGATCGGGTGCTGGTTACGGGATGCGTTCAGTCTCGCCAGCTGGGGCTAGGGGCGAGTAGCGAGAACGCAAAAATCGGATCGCCGAAGTAGATCGGAACATTCATTGAGAGACCTGGAAGTTACGACTGCCTTACAGTTGAAAGCACCCTCACTACTCAACACTCGCTCCGGTTTCTGTCGCTACCGGCTGCACCTTCGCGCCAGGCTGTGCCTTCTGCACACCGGAGACGATCACGCGATCGCCGTCATTCAAGCCGCTTTCGACCACCCATTGCGAACCGTGCTGGCCGTCCAGCGTGATCCGCTTGCTGTGCACGACATCATTCGCATCGATGGTGAGTAGGTAGGCGCCGTTTTCGTCGCGCTGCACCGCCGCCTGCGGCACTTCGATGGCGTGATGGCGCAGACCCAGCGTCAAACGCAATTTCACGAACATGCCGGGCAACAGTGCGCGGTCGGGATTGGGCACGATCGCGCGCAGCGACACTGCGCCGGTGGTCGGGTCGACCGCCATGTCGCGAAAGTCCAGCGTGCCAGTATGCGGATACACGCTGCCATCGGGCAGCACGACCAGCACGCGCGCCTGATTCGGAGCGGCGAGCTGCAGATCGCCGTTCGCCTGCGCGCGGCGCAGTTGTTCCACTTCCGCCATGGGCTGGCTGAACTCGACGTAGATCGGATCGAGCTGCTGCACGGTCGTCAACGGATTGGTGTCTGTGGGCGAAACCAGCGCGCCCTCGGTGACGTTGGCCATGCCCGCGCGGCCGTCGATCGGCGCGGTGACGGTGGCATAACCGAGATTGATGCGCGCGTTTTCGACGTTCGCTTCGGCGGCCTTCACCGCGGCTTGCGCCTCCTTCGCCGCGGCGACGGCGTCATCAACTTCCTGCTTGGCGATCAAACCGCGCTGTCCCAGTTCCTGCGTGCGGCGCGCTTTCAACTGCGCGTCCTCCGCGGTGGCTTGTGCCTGCGCCAGCAGGCCCTCCTGCGAACGCAGCGTCGCCTGCAGAGGCGCGGGATCGATGCGAAACAGCACGTCGCCGGACTTGACGTCCGTGCCCTCGGTGTAGACGCGTTTCAACACGATGCCGGTCACGCGCGCGCGCACTTGCGCGGTGCGCGTCGAGCTCAAACGGCCGACGAAATCCCGTACCAACGGGACCGTCTGCGTGCGCACGCTCAATACGCCGACCTGCGGCGGTGGCGGTGGCGGGGGTTGTTCGGAACGGCCGCAAGCGGCGAGCGTCAACGCGAGCGTAAGCAGGCAGGCGCAGCGCAACAAATGTGGCAGCATCGACACTTACTCAACCGGACAGACTGGTAATTATCGATGATTCGGCCGCACCGCGTCCGTAGGCCAAGGGTCATGCGTAAAGAAGGGTAAAGCGACGCGGTGAGCAGCGAAGCACTGAGCAGTGAGCGGGGAATTGTTGGGGTGTGAAGCCAGTGAGCAGTAGAGGCTTGCTCTTTTCGCGAACCACTGATCGCTGACATTTCACGCCACTGCGTGCACGATCACGCGGTCGCGTCCTTCGCGCTTGGCGCGATACAGCGCCTGATCGGCGACGCGTTTCAATTCTTCCGGCGTACTGCCGTCATCAGGATAGATCGCGATGCCGATCGACACCGACGGTGCGGGAAGGCGCTGGCCACGATGGCGCAGTTCGATCTGCGTGGTCGCGCGGCGGATCGCCTCGGCGCGTTCGTGCGCGTGCCGTGCATCGATGTCGGTCAGCACCACGGTGAATTCCTCGCCGCCGTAGCGGCAGGGAATGTCCTCGCCGCGGCAGAGCTGATTGAGCATCGCGCCGAATTGCGAGAGCAATGCATCGCCGGCGTCGTGGCCGTGGCTGTCGTTGTATTGCTTGAAGTGATCCAGATCGAGCATCAACAGTGCAAGGCCGGACTTGCGCCGCTCCGCGCGCGCCAGTTCGCGCGGCAGCGAGGCTTCGAGATATCTGCGATTGAACAAGCCCGTCAACGGATCACGGATCGATTGTTCGCGCAAGGATTGCTGCAAGCGCAGGTTGGCCAGGGCCAGCGCGAGCTGATCGCTCACGGTTTGCAACAGCTCGCGCAAATGCGCATCGAAAGCGCGCTCGGCCACCAGACTCAACACGCCCAGCATCTGCCCCTGCGCCGACAGCGGCAGGCAGAGCATGTGTCCGGCCGTGACGCCTGCGTACACCAGATGCGGACATGAGGGCGCCGTGATTTCACCGAAGCTCGGATGCGCCTGGCTGCGACGCAACGCCCAGCAATCGTCGGGAGCGAACACGCCTTCGGCAAGATCCGCGCCGCGCGTGCCCCACTGTGTGCGCGGCTCGACCAGGTTGTGCGATGGATTGATCAGCGCGAGGCAACCGGACATCTCCGGCAGCAGCGGCGGCAGCGCGCGTTCGATCACCGCGATCGCCTCGTCCGGTTCGCGGCAGCTTTGCAGCATCTCGCCCAGCCCGGAAATCCGCCTCAGGGTTTCCGCCAATTGCCGTGCGTCGCTCAGCGCGCTCTGCAATTCCCACGCGCCCTGCTCGAGATTGCGTTCGGTGCGCAGGCGCTGGCGATGTTCGGAAGTAATGGTGAAGAATGCCCACAGCATCAGCGCCAGCACCAGCAACGTTGCCGAAGCGGCGATGATGCCCACGTACACCGCGCTGCGGTCGCGTCTTGCCTGCCGCCTCGCCAGCAGATGCGTTTGCTCGGCACGCATCGCGTCAGTGAGATCGCGGATCGGATGGTTCGGCTGGTCGATCAATGCCAGCACGTCGTTGTGCGCGACAGCCGGCCCGCGCTCGCGATAATCGCTGATGATCGTCTCGTAGAGCTTGCGGCGGGCGGCGACCAGTGCGCGCAGGCGCGCGACGTTGGCGACCTGCACGGGGTCGTCGACGGTCAGTTCGTCTATGACATCGATTTCGTGTTCGGTGTCGGCGATCGCGCGGTAATAGGCGATTGCGGACTCGTCACGTCCGGCCAGGCCGTAGCTTCGCGCCTGCATTTCCGCCAGACGCAAGTCGTTCAACACCATGACGATGCGTTCGCGCACCTGGTAGGTGTGTACGGTCCAGTCCTGATAATTGGTGTATTCGCGCGCGCTGAAGAGGCCGGCGGCGGCCAGCACCAGGATCAACAGCGCACCGGCCGAGAACTTGACGATCAGCGGCCGCGTGTAGCTCCAATAGCGTTCGCGCACCGTCAACGGCGCTGGATTCAGCGGCAGCGCGGGCGCTATGCTTTGCGTCTTCATCCCGCCCGGATTGTCAGCAACTTCCGCCATGAATGACTCTCGCGCCCCGCACGGGGCGGTCGACCTTGCTGCCGTGCTCGATCAGGCAAGGAGCAAGTTCCCGGCCAGTTCTTTCGTTCTTGCGCAAAAATTTGTCAAGGCATGCGGTGCTGAGCTTGCCCCAGAGGAGTGGGCGGAGCGTAGCGCAACGGCGTGGGCCGCGCTGTTCGGTGATTTGTTCATGTTCATGAAGGCGCGTTCGCCGGGCCGTACGCAGGTGCGCGCCTTCAACCCCACGTTGGCCGTCAACGGCTGGGAAGGAGCCTGTTCGGTGGTGGAAATCGCCACCGACGACATGCCGTTTCTGGTGGATACGGTCGGCATGGCGGTGCAAGCTGCGCGCCTGCAGACGCACCGGTTGATACATCCCGTGCTATGCGTGGAGCGCGATGCGCGCGGCGAATTGACGGGCATCGACGAGGAGTGTCGCGGCGACCGGCGCGAATCGGTGATGCATATTGAAGTCGATCGCGTTTCCGAAGAAGAGCTGCGCGAATTGCAGCACTCGATCGAGGTCGCGTTCAACGACGTGCGTGCGGCGGTCGAAGACTGGCGCGCGATGCGCGACAGGATGCTGGAGATCGCAGACGCCCTGCCGCAGCGGCGCATGCCGTTCAATGCGGAAGAAGTGGCCGAGGCGCAGGCGTTTCTGCGCTGGGCGGCCGATGACCACTTCACCTTTCTCGGCTACCGCGAATACGCGGTAGTGGCCGCCGACGGCGATGAACTGCTGAAAGCCAAGCCACATTCGGGTCTCGGGATCTTGCGCAGCGTGGATCTGGCGGTGGCGCCACGTTCGCTAAAAAGTCTGGCCGCCAGCAAGCTGCCGGTGTCGGGTTCGATGGATGCGATCATCCTGACCAAGACCAACGCGCGTGCGCGCGTGCACCGTCCCGGTTACATGGATTACATCGGCGTGCTCTGCTTCGACGACAAGGGCAAGCCGGTCGGTGAACAGCGCTTCCTCGGCCTCTTCACTTCCACCGCCTATATGCGCCGGCCGCAGGATGTTCCCCTGGTGCGGCAGAAGGTCGAGGCGGTGATGCAGCGCTCCGGCCTGCGTCGCGACTCGCATTCGGGCAAGGCAATGCGGCACATTCTCGAAACATTGCCGCGCGACGAGCTGTTGCAATGTTCGACTGACGAGCTGTTCGCGCTCGCCCACGGCATTTTCGACTTGAAGGAACGCGCGCGGACGCGGCTGTTCGTGCGCCGGGATGCGTATGGCCGTTTCTTCTCGTGTCTGGTGTTCATTCCGCGCGATCACTTAAACCGCGGCATGCGCGAGAAGGTCGAGGCGTTGCTGAAGGATAGCTTGCGCGGCGAGCGCGTCGATTCCGCCATCGAGATCGGTGAATCGCCGCTGGCGCGGCTGCACGCCGTGGTGCGCCCGCGCGTGGGCGAACATCCGGATTACGACCTCGCGGCGATGGAAGCGAAGCTCGCGAGGATCGTGCGCAACTGGCACGACGACCTGCGTGACGCGTTGATCGAGCGGGTCGGCAGCGAGCGCGGTGCGCGCCTGCTGTCGCGTTACGGCCGCGCACTCTCGGCCGGCTACATCGAGGAAGTCACGCCGCAACGTGCCGCCGAAGATGTCGAAACGCTTTCGGAATTGTCCAGCGAAAATGACATCCGACTGCGTCTGTATCGCTCGCAGAATCGCGACGAACTGCACTTCAAGATCTTCCGCAGCGGTCCGGACATCGCGCTGTCGGAAGTGCTGCCGCTGCTGGAAAACGCAGGCCTGAAGGTGCTGACCGAGCAGGTCTACACGCTGGATGTGAAAGAAGCGGAGCTGTGCATCCAGGACTTTACGGTCCAGGCCGCGAGGCCGTTGTGCTTCGATATCGACGAGCTGCACGAGAATTTCGAATCGGCGTTCGAGGCGATCTGGCGCGGCCGCGCCGAGAATGACGGTTTCAACAAGCTACTGCTGCAAGCCAAGCTGTCGTGGCGGCAGGTTGCGGTGCTGCGTGCGTATTGCAAGTACCAGCAGCAGGTCGGCACCACGTTCTCGCAGGCGTACATGGAGGAAACGCTCAACGGATATCCGTTGATCGCGGGCTTGTTGATCGAATTGTTCGAGGCGCGCTTCGATCCTGCGCGTGAGCTCGAGAGCAAGACTGGGCAGGAAGCCGCGCGCAAACGGCTGGAACGCGAGCTCGACGCGCTGCTGCCCGAATCGGTGCGCGCGAAGGAAGCTGATTTCGCGCAACAGGTGAGTGCTCTGCGCACGCTGCCGCGCGAGCAGCAGATCGAAGGACTGATTGTCACCATCAAGACCCTGCTGGAGAACGTTTCCAGCCTGGATGAAGACCGCATCCTGCGCGGCTTCATGCAATTGATCCGCGCGACCCTTCGCACCAATTACTTCCAGACACGCGACGGCAAGCCGGCCGAATATCTGAGTTTCAAGTTCGATTCGCACCAGGTGCCGGATATTCCCAAGCCGGTTCCCTATCGTGAGATCTGGGTGTACGCGCCGCGCGTGGAAGGCGTGCACCTGCGTTTCGGTCCCGTCGCGCGCGGCGGCCTGCGCTGGTCGGATCGTCGCGAGGACTTCCGCACCGAGGTGCTGGGCCTGGTCAAGGCGCAGATGGTGAAGAACACGGTGATCGTGCCGGTCGGTTCCAAGGGCGGTTTCTTCGTCAAGAAATCGCCGCAGGGCGGCGACCGCGACGCGATCCAGGCTGAAGGCATCGCCTGCTACAAGATCTTCATCAACGGCCTGCTCGACATCACCGACAACATCGTCGACGGCAAGGTCACGCATCCCGAGAGCGTGGTGCGCCACGACGGCGACGATCCTTATTTGGTAGTCGCGGCCGACAAGGGCACGGCCACGTTCTCCGACATCGCCAACGGCATCGCGATCGAGCACGGTTTCTGGCTGGGGGACGCATTCGCTTCCGGCGGCTCGGCCGGTTACGACCACAAGGCGATGGGCATCACCGCCAAGGGCGCCTGGGAATCAGTCAAGCGGCACTTCCGCGCCCTGAGTCGCGATTGTCAGACACAGGATTTCACTTGCGTCGGCATAGGCGACATGTCGGGCGACGTTTTCGGCAACGGCATGCTGTTATCGAAGCACACGCGGCTGCTGGCCGCATTCGATCATCGCCACATTTTCCTCGACCCGAATCCCGATGCAGCATCTTCTTTTGCCGAGCGCGAGCGCATGTTCAAGCTGCCGCGCTCGAGCTGGGACGACTATGACAAATCGAAGATCAGCGCGGGTGGCGGCGTCTATGCACGCACGCTGAAATCGGTTCCGGTATCGAAGGAGGTGCGCGCGGCACTGGGCATCGCGGGTGAGGTCGACCAGATGACGCCGGTCGAGCTGATGCGCGCGATCCTGAAAGCGCCGGTCGATCTGCTGTTCAACGGCGGCATCGGCACCTATGTCAAGGCCATCACCGAAACCAACGCGGATGCGGGCGATCGCGCCAACAATGCGCTGCGCATCGACGGGCATGAATTGCGCTGCAAGATCGTAGGCGAGGGCGGCAACCTTGGCTTCACGCAGAAAGGGCGCATCGAGGCCGCGCAGCACGGCGTGCTGCTCAACACCGACTTCATCGACAACTCCGCGGGCGTGGACACCTCGGACCACGAGGTCAACATCAAGATCCTGCTGAACGATGCGGTGACGCGCGGTGAACTCAGCATGGAGCAGCGCAACGCGCTATTGGCTTCCATGACCGACGAAGTCGAGAAGCTGGTGCTGTGGGACAACTACCGGCAGAACGTGGCGTTGTCGTTGATGGAACACATGTCGGTGAGTCGCCTGGGTTCCAAGGCGCATTTCATCCGCACGCTGGAAGCGCACGGGCAACTCGACCGCCAGATCGAATCACTGCCTTCGGATGCGGAACTGGCCGAACGCAAAGCGCGGCATCTCGGTCTGACGCGGCCGGAGCTGTGCATCCTGCTCTCCTACGCCAAGATCGTGCTGTACCAGCAGTTGCTGGATTCCGATGTGCCGGAAGACCCGTGGCTGTCGCACGAACTGGAGCGCTACTTCCCCGAACCGCTGCGTGAAAGGTATTCGGCCAACATGCAGCGCCACCGGTTGAAGCGCGAGATCATCGCGACCGCGGTGACCAACTCGATAGTCAACCGCATGGGCGCGACTTTCATGTTGCGCATGCAGGAAGACACCGGGCAAACGCCGGCGGCGGTGGCCAAGGCCTACAACGCCGCACGCGAAATCCTCGGCGCACGCGAATTGTGGGCGCGCATCGAGGCGCTGGACGGGCAAGTCGCCGAAGGTACGCAGGTCGATGCGCTGCTGAAAATCTGGGCGCTTTTGCGGCACATGACGCGCTGGCTGTTGAACAAACCCGGCACCGTGCTGGACATCGCGGGCCTGGTAGAGCGCTACCATCCTGGCATGGAATCGCTGCGCGCCGCGCTGCCGGCGGCCCTGACGCCGACGGGCCGCGCCTCGTTCGACGTGGACATGGAAAAGTGGCAGGGGCTCGGCTTTCCGGATCAACTAGCGGAGGATCTCGCCGAAGTGCCGGTGCTGTCGGCGGCGCTGGACATCATCGAAACCGCACGCGAATCGGGTCAGCCGATCGAAAAGGTGGCGCGCGTGTTCTTCGAACTGGGCGAGGCGCTCGACATCGAATGGCTGCGCAGCCAGATCGAGGCGCTGCCTGTGGAAAGCGGCTGGCACGCGCAGGCGCGCGGTTCATTGCGTGACGAACTGGCGTCACAACAACGCGCACTGGCGAACCAGGTGTTGGCGAGCAAGCCGCGCGGCGGCGAAAGCGCGGTAGCGGCATGGCTCGACCGCGACGATCCCGCGCTGAAATTCACCCGCTCGATGCTGGATGAAATCCGCACGCAGAACGTCGATTACCCGATCGCCTCCGTCGCGCTGCGCCGGCTGGCGCAATTGGCACAGTTGCCGGGAGCGGTGTAGCGCTGAACGGTCAGCGATGTAGATCTGCGGTCAGCGGGAGGAGCTCGGACATCGTGCTTTTGCCGCTCACCGCTCACTATTCACTGCTCACCACTTGCGGCACACTCCGCCCATGCCGCAGCTTTCAGACAAACCGCGCATCGCCTTCGTCGCTTCGCCGTCGCTCAAGGCGCGCGAGGCGGCGCGCGCGCTGAGCGCGCGCTATGGCGACGCGCCGCTGGACGAGGCCGACTTGATCGTCGCGCTGGGCGGCGACGGTTTCATGCTGCGGACTCTCCACGAGCATCGCGATCGCGGCTTGCCCGTTTACGGCATGAAATTGGGCCGCGTCGGTTTTCTGATGAATCAGTTCGAAGCCGATTCGCTGGAACAGCGTCTGGCCGCGGCGCATCCGGCCGTGCTGCATCCGCTGGAAATGCGTGTGCTGCGTTCGGATGGCAGCGAAACGAACGCACTGGCGTTCAACGAGATTTCGCTGCTGCGCCAGACCAATCAGGCCGCGCACATCGAAGTCGCGTTGAACGGCACGGTGAAGCTGGAAAACCTGATCTGTGACGGCGTGCTGGTGGCGACACCCGCCGGGTCCACCGCATACAACCTGTCGGCGTACGGCCCGATCCTTCCGCTCGACGCCAACGTGCTGGCGCTGACGCCGATCAGCCCGTTCCGCCCGCGCCGCTGGCGCGGCGCGCTGCTGCCCTCATCCACTGAAGTGCGCCTGCGCACGCTGGAACCGGAGCATCGCCCGCTCAGCGCCACGGCCGACTTCATCGAGGTGCGCCACGCGCTGGAAGTGATCGTGCGCGAAGCGCGCGAACACGCCGTCACCCTGCTGTTCGATCCTGAGCACAATCTGGCGCAGAGAATTCTGGACGAGCAGTTCGCGCCTTGAGGGGAGGTGATTTCCGACACGGATTCGCGCCGAAGGGCGCTTGTCGCAGTGCGCTAACTCCCGCATCCTGGCCACATGTCCGCACCTCCACCGCGCGCATTGAATATCGTCCGCCGCACTTTTACCGGCGAACCGCGCGGCTGGCCCGATCACGTGCATCCGGTGCTGCAGCGCGTGTATGCCGCGCGTGGCGTGCTGTGCCCGCAGGATGCGGAAACGCGTTTGTCCGGATTGCTGCCGCCAAACGCAATTCACGGCATCGATACCGCGGTGGAATTGCTGATCGACGTGATTGCGCGGCAAAAGCGCATCGTGATCGCGGCGGATTTCGACTGCGATGGTGCCTGTGGTGCAGCCATCGCGGTGCGTGGTTTGCGTGCGCTCGGCGCGCAGCATGTCGATTATGTCGTGCCCAATCGAATGGTGCACGGCTATGGCCTTTCGCCTGCGCTGATCGAAACGCTGCAACCTGCGCCGGGTTTGATCCTCACGGTGGACAATGGCATCGCCTCCAATGCTGGCGTGGCGGCGGCCAAGGCGCGCGGCTGCGCCGTGATCGTCACCGATCATCATTTGCCCGGCGCCACGCTCCCGGATGCGGATGCCATCGTGAACCCGCAACTGGGTTCCGAGGCGCTCTCGAAAAACCTTTGCGGCGCGGGTGTCGCGTTCTATTTACTGCTCGCGTTGCGCGCCAGGTTGCGCGAGCGCGGGGTGTTCTCCGGTACGCAAGCACCCGAGCTCTCATCGCTACTCGATCTCGTCGCGCTCGCCACCGTCGCCGATCTGGTGCCGCTGGATCGCAACAACCGCATCCTGGTGGAAGCCGGTTTGCGGCGCATCCGTGCTGGCCGCGCTTGCGCCGGCATCGCTGCGCTGATCGAAATCGCCGGATGCGATCCACGCCGGTTCGATGCGTTCGATTTCGGCTATGCGCTGGCGCCGCGCATCAACGCCGCGGGCCGGCTGGAGGACATGACGCTCGGCGTCGAGTGTCTGCTTACCGAAAATGCCGCACGTGCGCGCGAATTTGCGGCGATCCTGCACGGCATCAACGGCGAGCGCCGTGGCTTGCAGGAATCGATGGTTGCGGAAGCGGAAGCGATGCTGTCGCGCATCGATACCCATGCCTGCGGGGTCAGCCTGTTCGATCCCGTGTGGCATCCCGGCGTGATCGGTCTGGTCGCGTCGAAGATCAAGGAACGGTTGCACCGGCCGGTGATCGCCTTCGCTCCGGTATGCGAAGGACAACCAGGAGCAAATGAGAAGTGCACGCCGGGAGGCGCGCATTTTGATCGTCGCACACAGGAAGCGCGCAGGGGCTTTGATGTTCTCAGGGGTTCTGCACGTTCCATTCCCGGGTTTCATATCCGAGATGCACTGGCCGAACTCGATGTGCGCGAACCCGGATTGATCGAACGTTTCGGCGGTCACGCAATGGCGGCGGGCTTGACTCTGCGCGCGGAGCACTACGAGCGCTTCAAGCTATGTTTCGACGCGATCGCACGCGAGCGCATCGCTCCGGAATCACTGCAACCATTGCTGCACAGCGACGGCGAACTGGATTGCGGGGATTTCGATCTGGAGCTGGCGCGGCAGTTGCGCGCGGCCGGGCCGTGGGGGCAAGGGTTTCCGCCGCCGTTGTTCGACAACATATTCGAGTGCCTCGGCTGGCGCCGTGTCGGTGGCGAGGGGCGGCACCTGCGCATCAACCTTCGCGATCCGCGCGACCGCCGCGTGCATACCGCGTTGCAGTTCAACGCCCAGGCCGAACCACCTGTCGCGCCCCGGGTGCGACTGGCCTATGAACTGGCAATCGACGACTGGCAAGGTGTGGAAACGCTACGCTTGCTGGTGCGGCATATCGAAGCGGCCTGACTGGCGACATGACTTGCACCGCTGCCGCTGCGGTCCGGATTGTCGTACCCTCCCGCGGTCGTCCAAAGGGAACCGCCATGCGTTTTCGCAGATTTTCATCGTTCTGTGCCGCCACTGGCGTGCTGGTCATCGCCGCGTCCTCCGCCCACGCCGACGATGCGAAAACGTTCCAGCTCGAAGACCTGCGCAAGCTGGTGTCCCTGAGCGAGCCCAAGATTTCGCCCGACGGCACGAAGATCGCGGTGGTCGTCGCCACGCCCGACTGGAAATCCGACAAGCGCCGCGAAGAAATCGACCTGATCGACGTGGCCAATGGCAACAAACGTGCGCTGACTTGGAAGCGCACGGGTCTGGGTTCACTGCACTGGTCACCCGACGGCACACGACTCGCCTTTCTCGCCGATGACAACGGCGCGCAGGACGGATCCGATTCGAAAGAAAATGATGATGATTCCGGCAAGGGCGACGACGACAAAAAGGCGCAGATCTTCGTGATGCCGATGGATGGCGGAGATGCGATGCGCATCACGCACGTCAAGCAAGGCGTGGACGAATTTTCGTGGAGCCCGGACGGCACACGCATCGCCTTCATCACCGCGGACGAGGCCCAGAACGCTAAAGAGATCAAGGCGCACGACGATGCGTTTCAGGTCACCGACAACAATTTTCTGGTACGCGCCGCGCTGACGCCCGATCACCTGTGGGTGGTGCCGAGCGACGGTGGTGAAGCGAAACGCTTGACCGAAGGCGATTTCAGCCTGCAAACCGATCAGCAGGATTCTGCGCCCGTACCGGAGTGGAGCCGCGACGGTCACAGCATCGCCTTCACGCGCTTTCCGGGACCGTGGTGGGGACCCTCGTTCCAATCCGTCATCGATCAGGTCGACGCGGACGGCGGCACGACGCGTGATCTGGTATCTGACAAGGGCGCGTTCGATTTCCACTACGCGCCCGCTGGCGATACATACGCGTTCATGCGCGCGCGAAACGGCGACCAGAACAACGGCAATGCCGTGTACGTCGGCGACGGGCAGGGCGCTGCGCGCGATGTCACCGCTGCGCTGGCGCGCAACATCGATGAATACAAGTGGTTGCCGGACGGCAAGTCGCTGCTGTTGGCGGGCGCCGATGGCACGCACCACGTGTTCTGGGTGCAGCCACTGGACGGTAACGCACGCGAGCTGGATCTCGGGGACATTCAAGTCGCGCGCGAATTGAGTGTCTCGAACGACGGCCGAATCGCTTTCATCGGCGTGACGTCCGCGCATCCGGCGGAACTCTATGTGATGGATTCGCCGAATGGCAAACCGCGCAGGCTCACATCGCTCAATTCGTTCGCGGATCAACTGAGGCTTGGCCGCAGCGAAGCCGTGCAATGGCGCAGCGCGGACGGTTTCGACGAGGACGGCGTGCTCACTTATCCGGCCGATTACCGCAAGGGCAGGAAGTACCCGCTGGTGCTGGCGATCCACGGCGGACCGGAAGCTTCGTCCGATTTAGGTTTCTCGCCGCTGGTCCAGTTACTGGCTGCAAACGGCTTTCTCGTTTTCCAGCCGAACTACCGCGGCAGCACCAATCTCGGCGATAAATACCAGCACGCGATCTTCCGCGACACCGGCGACGGGCCTGGCAAGGACGTGATGGCGGGACTGGCCGCGGTCGCGAAGCTGGGCATCGTGGATGAGAGGCGCATTGGCGTGTCCGGCTGGTCGTACGGCGGTTACATGACCACTTGGTTGACCGGACATTACGACACCTGGAAAGCCGCGGTCGCGGGTGCAGCGCTGACCGACTGGGTGATGGATTACACGGTGTCGTACTACCAGAAAGGCGATGTGTATTTCTTCGGCGGCTCGCCGTGGACGAAGCAGTACCACGACATCTGGCGCGAGCAGTCGCCGATCCAATACGCGCAGAACGTCAAGGCGCCGACGCTGATCCTGGGCGACGTCGGTGATCCCAACGTGCCGCTGATCAATTCGTACGAGTGGTTCCACGCGTTGCGCGACGCCGGCGTGCCGGTGGAATTCTACGCGTACCCCGTCGACAGCCATTTCCCGCACGACATCGTACGCACCACGGATGTGTACAAGCGTTGGGTGGGGTGGATGAAGAAGTATCTGCAGTAGGGCCGGTTTCAACCCACCGCATCGAGGAGATCAATCTGCATGGCGGATCAAGACGCGCCCTACCGTTTGCGCGCCAAGGTCAACCCGTCCCCGATCGGCAGCATGGCCAGATCGATGCGCTCATCGCGATGCAATTTATCGTTGAGCGCCTGCAATGCACGCGTGTCCTCATCTGTCGCCGGCCGCGCCACGTCGCCGCTCCACAGCACATTGTCGATCGCGATCAGTCCGCCGCCACGCAGCAGTTGCAGACAGCATTCGTAATACGCGTCGTAGCCGGTCTTGTCGGCGTCGATGAAGGCGAAGTCGTACGTGCCCGCTTCGCCGGCATTCAATCGCGCGTCCAGCGTTTCGATCGCCGGCGCCAGTTTTAATTCGATCTTGTCTGCCACGCCCGCGCGTTGCCAGTATGGTTTGCCGATCGAGGTGTATTCGTCGCTGATGTCGCAGGCGAGGATCTTGCCCTCTGCCGGCAGCGCCAGCGCGACGCTCAGCGCGCTGTAACCGGTAAACACGCCGATCTCGATGCAACGCCGCGCGCCGAGCAATTTCACCAGCAACGCCATGAACTGGCCTTGCTCGGGCGAGATCTGCATCTGCGCACGCGGGTGCACGCGCGTCGCTTCGCGCAGCGCAGTCTGTTCCGGGTGCTCGCGCAGCGAATGCGCCAGCAGATAGTCGTACAGCGTGTCGTCGAGATCGATGGTACGGCGCGACATGCGGGTCTTCCGGGGCGGGATTAGCAATGTACGCCAGAATCCGACAATCGGCGTAATCTTGCGTTTTCCAAAGTCAGGAGGACTCGCCATGTTGCAGCGGATGGGTTTGAAAGTGATTGCTTGTGCGTTCGCCGGTGCGTTGTGCGCGGGGGGCATTGCCCAGGCGGCCGATAGCGGACCGATCGCATCATCCGGCGACACGGCCACGTTATTGCAGGAGGCAATCGCCGGTAGTTGGCGTTCGGATGCCAACAAGGCGCGCGACAAGTATCGGCATCCGGTCGAAACGCTGACGTTCTTCGGCATCAAGCCCGACATGACTGTGGTCGAACTCGACCCGGGCGGCGGCTGGTACACGGAGATTCTCGCGCCGTTCCTCTATGCGAACGGTCATCTGATCGAGGCGGCTTCGCCGCCGCGAAACGGCGGTCCGAGCAAATTCGAGCAGAAGTTGAAAGCCGATCCCAAGGTGTACGGTCATGTCACGAAAGTTATTCCGTTTTCGCCGCCGGACCAGGTGAATCTCGGTCCGGACAATTCGGCCGACATGGTGCTGACCTTCCGCAACGCGCACGACTGGTTGAACGACAGTCCGCAAACGCTGGATGCGGTATTCAAGGCTGCGTACAAGGTGCTGAAACCCGGCGGCGTGCTGGGCTTCACCGATCACCGCGCCAAGCCGTTCGCCGATGCGCTACAAAGCTCCAAGGCGTTGCATCGCATACCCGAGGACTACATGATCGAAGTCGGCTTGCGCAATGGCTTCCGGCTGGCCGGCGCATCGGAGATCAATGCCAATCCGAACGATCCTGAAGACATCAACGTGCATCATTTGCCACCGGATCTGTCCGGTCCGGAGTCGGAGCATGCGAAGATGAAGGCGATCGGCGAATCGGATCGGATGACGTTGAAGTTCGTGAAGCCTTGAGATTTCCTGCTTCACTCCAAAAGTGCGGCCAAGGATGGCCGCTTTTGCCTTTTGCGATCAAGGACGATCGCGACTCTGAGAGGCTTCTATGACCTGGAAAATTGCAGTACTCGTGGGCAGCCTTCGCAAGGAATCGATCAACAAGAAGCTGGCGCACGCGTTGGAGAGGCTGGCCGCGAACAAGTTGACGTTCGAATACGTCGACATCGGCGACTTGCCGCTGTTCAACCAAGATCATGAGCGCGACTACCCGCCCGCCGCGAAGAAGTTGAAGGAGCAAATCGCCTCCGCGGATGGCGTCTTGTTCGTGACACCGGAATACAATCGTTCGATTCCCGGCGTGCTGAAGAACGCGATCGACATCGCTTCGCGGCCTTACGGCGAAAGTGCGTTCGCAGGCAAGCCGGGTGCGGTGATCGGCGCATCCGGCGGCGCGATCGGCACCGCGTTGGCGCAGCAGCATTTGCGCAATATCTGCGCCTATCTTGACGTGCACCTGCTCGATGCGCCGGAAGCTTTCGTGCAGTTCAAGGAAGGCTTGGTGGCCGACGATGGCAGCGTCACCGTGGGCAGCACGCGCGAGTTCCTGCAGAAGTTCGTGGATCGGTTTGAGGAGTGGGTGAGCCAGTTTGCTCAACCGAGGCCTTGAATGGCATCAGCTGAACTGGCGAACGCCCGAAGCAGGATGCTGAGGGCGGGGTTGCTTGGCAAGCGCAGGACGCGCGCGCCTAGCAACCACGCTTATCGAATCAGCGCGGACTTTGCTACCATCGCGCACCTTTCGACATCACTCACGATCATGCTCGAGACCAATCCGATCCAAGCGCGCATTGCGGATTTGCAGGAACGCGTCGAATCGCTACGGGGGTATCTTTGACTACCCAGGTAAGCGCGAGCGCCTGGAAGAAGTCAGCCGCGAACTGGAAAACCCGAATGTCTGGGACGATCCGCAAAGCGCGCAGGAGCTGGGCCGCGAACGCGCGCGGCTGCAGCAGGTCGTCGAGGGACTGGATCAGATCGGTTCCGGTTTGAGCGACGCAAGCGAACTGCTGGAACTCGCAGCCGGCGAAAACGATGAAGCTTCCGTGCATACCATCGCGCACGATGTCGATGCGCTCGCCGCGCGTGTGGAGAAACTCGAATTCCAACGCATGTTTTCCGGCGAAATGGACGCGCACAACGCGTTCGTGGACATCCAGGCCGGTGCCGGCGGCACCGAGGCGCAGGACTGGGCGGAGATGCTCTTGCGCATGTATCTGCGCTGGGCCGAGAACAAGGGATGGAAGGCCGAACTGCTGGAAGCGAGCGCGGGCGAAGTGGCCGGCATCAAGTCGGCGAGCTTCCGTGTCGAGGGCGATTACGCCTACGGCTGGCTGAAGACCGAGATCGGCGTGCACCGGCTGGTGCGCAAGTCGCCGTTCGATTCCGACAATCGCCGTCACACCAGTTTCGCATCGGTGTTCGTGTCGCCGGAAGTGGACGACGACATCGACATCGAAATCAATCCGGCCGATCTGAAGACGGATGTCTATCGCTCGTCCGGCGCCGGCGGTCAGCACGTCAACAAGACCGAATCGGCGGTGCGCATCACGCATGTGCCGAGCGGCATCGTGGTCGCGTGTCAGACCGAACGTTCGCAGCACGCCAACCGCGACCGCGCGATGAAGATGCTGCGCGCCAAGCTGTACGAACTGGAATTGCAGAAGCGCAACGCCGAGAAAGCGGCGTTGGAAGCGACCAAATCCGATGTCGGCTGGGGCAGCCAGATCCGCAACTACGTGCTCGATCAATCGCGCATCAAGGACCTGCGCACCGGCGTCGAACGCTCCGACACCCAGCGCGTGCTGGATGGCGATCTGGATGAATTCGTCGAGGCCAGTTTGAAGATGGGGCTGGAAGCGGGCGCGAAACGCGCCGATGCATCGTGAGCGCTTGCGCGATTCTCCACTAATCTATCGTCCATGAACGACCAGCCGGATCATTCCTCGCCACTCGACGAGAACAAACTGATCGCCGAACGCCGCGAAAAATTGCGCGCTGTACGCGAGCGTGGCGTCGCGTTCCCGAACGATTTTCATCCCGACGCTTTTGCCAGTGATTTGCAGAAGCTGACTGAAGGCGTGGATGCGGCCACGTTGGCCACGCAGGCGCGGCGCGTGCGTGTGGCAGGGCGACTGCTCGGCAAGCGCGTGATGGGCAAGGCCAGCTTTGCGCGCGTGCAGGACATGAGCGGTTCGATCCAGTTGTTCTTGCAGGCCGGTGCGCTGGGCGAAACTTACGAAGCGTTCAAGGGCTGGGACATCGGCGACATTGTCGGCGCGGAAGGCACGCTGATGCGCACCAGGACCGGCGAGTTGTCGGTGGCGGTGGAATCGATTCGCCTCTTGACCAAATCGCTGCGGCCGTTGCCGGACAAGTGGCATGGCCTCGCCGATGTCGAACAGCGCTATCGCCAGCGTTATGTCGATCTGATCGTGACGCCGGAAGCGCGCCGCACGTTCGAACTGCGATCGCGTGTGATCGGTTTCATCCGCAAGTGGCTGGAGGATCCGGCGCGGCGTTTCATGGAAGTGGAAACGCCGATGATGCACGTGATCCCCGGGGGCGCCACCGCGCGGCCGTTCGTCACGCACCACAACGCGTTAGACATCGATCTGTATTTGCGCGTCGCGCCGGAGTTGTACCTAAAACGGCTGGTGGTCGGCGGTTTCGAACGCGTGTACGAGATCAACCGCAACTTCCGCAACGAGGGCGTGAGCACGCGGCACAATCCCGAGTTCACCATGCTGGAGTTGTATCAGGCTTACGCGACTTATAGCGAGGTCATGGATTTGACCGAGGCGATGGTGCGCGACACCGCAAAGGCGGTACTGGGCCGCACCGCGCTGGAATGGGAAGGCCGCGCGATCGATCTGGGTCCACCGTTCAAGCGTTGGACGCTCGCCGATGCCGTGCGCGAACACAATCCGGAAATCGGCCAGCACGAATTGCGCGATATCGGCGCGTTGCGCGCGCATTGCGCGCGGCTGAAAGTGCCGGTGAAGAACGAATACGGCTGGGGCAAGCTGTTGCTGGAAATCTTCGAAAAGACCGTCGAGCACACCTTGGTGCAGCCGACTTTCATCACACAGTATCCGACCGAAGTCTCGCCGCTGGCACGCGCTTCGGACAGTGATCCCGAAGTGACGGACCGCTTCGAATTGTTCATCGGCGGCAAGGAACTGGCGAACGGTTTCTCTGAATTGAACGATCCGGAAGACCAGGCCGCCCGCTTCCGGGCGCAGGTCGAAGCCAAGGAACAGGGCGATCTTGAGGCCATGCACTTCGACGCCGATTACATTCGCGCGCTGGAATATGGCCTGCCACCGACCGGCGGCCTCGGCGTCGGCATCGACCGGCTGGTGATGCTGATGGCGGACGTGCCGTCGATACGCGATGTGCTGCTGTTCCCGTATATGCGGCCTGAAACAGGGAGCCGGGCGCAGGGCGCAGGCTAATATTGGTCACTCACTTTATTTTCCACTCCCTTCGCCCTGCTCCCTGCTGCCTCCATGTGGTACGCCATCCTCGGCTTCGACAACGAAAATTCCCTCGCAGCGCGCCAAAGCGCTCGGCCCGCGCACCTTGCGCGCCTGCAAGCATTGCTGGATCAAGGCCGTTTGTTGCTGGCCGGACCGTTTCCCAACATCGATGCGGAAGATCCCGGTCCTGCCGGATTCGACGGCAGCCTGATCATCGCGCAGTTCGAGGATCTCGAAGCCGCGCGCGCATGGGCGAACGCCGATCCCTATCTCGCCGCGGGCGTGTATCGCGAAGTCAGCGTGCGGCCATTCCGCAAGACTTTGCCATGAGCGCGGCGTCGGTCGGAGACATCCGTGCGAAACTGATCGGTACGCTGCAACCGCAATTCCTGGAAGTCATCGACGAAGGCCATCTGCATATCGGCCACGTCGGGGAGGGCAGCGGGCACTTTCGCGTGCGCATCGTCAGCACCGCATTTATCGGCCAGAGCGCGATCGAACGGCATCGCCTGGTTTACGCTGCGCTGGACGAGTTGATGGGCCGTGGCATCCACGCACTGGCGATCGAAGCCAGATCGCCGGCCGATCTGGCCTGATCGTATGATCATGCTATTCAATAACTTATCTGGCATTGTTCAGTCCACGATGACATTGCGCGAGCGGCGTTCGGCTGGCACAGTGCCGCATTCACCGCGACCAGTTCTCGCGATTCCCAGTCCAATCCCCTGAATCATGCGCCTGACCACAATCAAGCTGGCTGGTTTCAAGTCGTTCGTCGATCCGACGGTCTTGCATTTCCCCACCAATCTCACCGGCATCGTCGGGCCCAACGGCTGCGGCAAGTCCAACGTCATCGACGCGATACGCTGGGTGATGGGCGAAAGCGCGGCCAGCCGCCTGCGTGGCGAGTCGCTGACCGACGTGATCTTTTCCGGCTCCAGTGGCCGTAAGCCGGTCGGGCAGGCCACGGTGGAACTGATCTTCGACAACTCCGATGGCGCGATCGGCGGCGAGTACGCCACTTACAACGAGATCTCGGTCAAACGCATTGTCGGGCGCGATTCGCAGTCAGATTATTTCTTGAACGGCGTGCGCTGCCGCCGACGCGACATCACCGACCTGTTTTTGGGCACCGGTTTGGGCGCGCGCAGTTACTCTATCATCGAGCAGGGCATCATTTCCGACATCGTCGAATCACACCCAGAGCAGCTGCGCGCGCACCTGGAAGAGGCCGCCGGCATTTCGCGCTACAAGGAGCGCCGCAAGGAAACCGAGAGCCGCATCAAGGCCACGCGCGAGAATCTCGATCGCGTGCGCGACGTGCGCGAGGAAGTCGAGAAACAGCTCGATCATCTGAACCGGCAGGCGCGCGCGGCCGAACGCTGGAAGAAGCTGAAAGAGGAACACACGCGGCGCGAGGCGGAATTGCGCGCGCTGAGTTATCGCGCCATTGCGCAGGAATTGGAACAGCACCGCGAGGCGCTGCGTGAGGCCGAAACCGGCATCGAGAAACAACTTGCCGAACAGCGCCATCTGGAAGCAGCGATCGAAGCCGCGCGCGCACAGCATCAGGAGCAATCCGATGCGCTGAACGCCGTGCAGGGCGAGGTGTATCAGGTCGGCGCGGAACTGGCGCGCGTTGAGCAGCAGATCCGCCATCACAAGGAACTCGGCGAACGCCTGCGGCAGGCGCGCGAGGAAACGGCACGTGCGCTGGAAGAACTCGAAACGCACATCAAGGCCGATCGCGAGCAGTACGAATCGGTGAGCAACGCGTTGAGCGAAGGCGAACCGGAATTGCAGCGCCTGCGTGAAATCGAGGCGCGCGCGAGCGAAGCCTTGCGCGAAGCCGAAGCCGCGCACGCGGCGTGGCAACAGCGTTGGGAAGCACACGGCGGCGATTCGGCTGCGACCTCGCGTGAGGCCGACGTCGAGCGCACGCACATCGATCATCTCGATCGGCAATTGCTGGAACTGGCGCGCCGCCGCGATGCATTGCGCGCAGAACGCGCCAGTTACGATCTGGATGCGCTGCATCGTGCCGCCGAGTCATTGCAGGGTGAGCACGAGAGTCATCGCGCGCTGATCGACGCGCTCTCGGCGCAACTGGAAACCCAAAAGGCCGAGGCGGAAACACTTTTGGGCGAGGAGCGTCAGGCGCAAAGCTGGCTCGCGGAAGCGCGCGCGCAGGAGCAGGCGCTGCGCGGCCGCATCGCGTCGCTGGAAGCCCTGCAACATGCTGCATTGGGCGAGGATCGCGACGCCGCGCGCGAGTGGCTGGAGAAGTTCGGCCTGGCGACCAGCGCGCGCCTCGGGTCGAAATTGCAAGTCGAAGCGGGCTGGGAGCGCGCGGTGGAAACCGTGCTGGCCGGTCTGCTGGAAGGCGTGCTGGTGGACGATCCACTGACGCTCGCCAATGAACTTGCCTCCGTCGAGCGCACCGATATCAGCTTGGTCGGCGCGGACACCCAGTCATCGAATGTCGAAGGCACACTGGCGGCGCAGGCACGCGGCCCGTCATCCGCATTGGCTTTGCTCGCACAGGTTCGCACGGCGGAAACATTGGAACAGGCACGCGCGATCGCGGCGACATCGCAAGCCCCCCAATCGGTGATCACGCGCGAGGGCGTGTGGCTCGGGCCCGGTTTCGCGCGCGTGCGCCGCGCCGAAGGCGGCCAGGTCGGCGTGCTGGCGCGCGGTCGCGAATTGCAGTCGCTGCAATCTGAACTGGAACAATTGACCACGCGCTTGCAGGAATTGTCGCGCCGTGCCGAGGAAGTGCGCACGCAGCGTCTGGCCGCGGAAGCTGCGCGCGATGACGCGCAGCGCGAGTTGTACGGCGCGCACCGGCGCCTATCGGAACTCGCGGGCGAACTGCAGGGCAAGCGCGGCCGCATCGACAGCGCGCAGGCACGGTTGCGGGCACTGGACAGCGAACTCGCCGACATCACGTGCAAGTTGGCAGAAAGCGAGGAAGCGGCGCGTGCCGCGCGGGCGCGCATGGAGGCGGCGGTGTCGCGCATGGGCGAGCAAGAGCGCGCGCGCATGGAACTGGAAAGTGAGCGCCGGCAATTGCTGGAACGGCGCGAAGCCGCGCGCGCGGATGCACAAGACGCTGCCGATGCCGCGCATCGGCACGCGCTCATCCTGGAATCGCGCCGTGCCGCACTGGCTTCGCTGGAGCAATCGCTGTCGCGCATGGAAACGCAGCGAGTGCAATTGGAAACGCGGCGCGCGGAACTGGATCAGCAGATCGGCGAGGGCGACGATCCGATCCAGTCACTGGAGCGTGAGCGGCAGACGTTCCTCGATCAGCGCCTGCAAGTCGATCGCAAACTGGTCGAAGCGCGGCGCGCGGTGGAAGAGACCGATGCCGAATTGCGCCGGCTGGAACAGGAACGCCACGCTTCAGAAGCCGCGCTGGGCGGCAAACGTGAAACATTGACCGAACGCCGCCTCGCCGAGCAGGCGTTGCGTCTGCGCGCCGAGCAACTCACCGAAGCGATCAACGCGGCTGGTCTGCAGGTCGAACCGTTGCTGGCGGAACTGGCCGGAGATGCACATCCCGATCAATGGCAGGAGCGCATCATCGAACTCGAGGGCAAGATCGCGCGGCTGGAGCCGGTAAATCTCGCCGCGATCTCGGAACACGCGGAAAGCCTGCAACGCAAGGAATACCTGGATGCACAGCTCGCCGATCTCACCTCTGCGCTGGAGACCCTGGACAACGCAATCAAGAAGATCGATCGCGAAACGCGCCAGCGCTTCAAGGATACGTTCGACCGGGTCAACGCGGGATTGCAGGAATTGTTCCCCAAGCTGTTCGGCGGCGGTCATGCGCACCTGGAATTGACCGGCGAGGATCTTCTCGATACCGGCGTCGCCATCATGGCGCGACCGCCCGGCAAGCGCGTCAGCCACATCTCACTTCTGTCCGGCGGCGAGAAGGCGATGACCGCGGTAGCGTTGGTGTTCTCGATCTTCAATCTCAACCCTGCGCCATTCTGCCTGCTGGACGAGGTGGACGCGCCGCTGGACGAAGGCAACGTCGGCCGCTTTGGACAACTGGTGCGCGACATGTCCGAGAAGGTGCAGTTCGTGATCGTCACGCACAACAAGGCGACGATGGAAATGACGCACCAGTTGTGCGGCGTGACCATGCGCGAACCCGGCGTGTCGAGGTTGGTGCAGGTGGATCTGGAGGAAGCCGCGAAACTGGCGGGTGCGGCTTAGGAATCACCGCAGAGCGACGGCGCTCGGCCTGATTCAATCGACATGTCGCACGCCGACGGTGCGACAGGGACGAGCAGCCGTCCATGGCGCACTTTCCGATCGGCATCCTGCCTCACCCTCAGCATTTGCGTGCGGTGCCATTCAAGGCATCGCATGCAAATGCCCCGACCTGCGCTGCGGCGTTACGCAACCTGTCTTCGCTTGCTACGCTTTGCGGTGTTTCCCTGGATGTGCATCGCGAACTACCAGAAATACACCTGTGGCGAGGGCTCCTTGGGCTTCGGCGGAATCGCTTCGAGAAATTCGCGGTGGTTGGGAAAGTTCATCGCGCTGCGTTCCAGCAACGTGTCGATTTCCGCCATGTCGTATTTCGCCTCCTGCGGCGTCGGCGCCCGTGTTTCCTCGGGAAACAGCCCGACCCCTGCCAGCAGGCTGTACCAAGACATGATCGGGTAACCGCGTCCGAACTTGCCCTGCGTGATGCCGGCGGTGATCGGCTTGCGTGCCAGCCAGGTGTGCAACAGTTGCTGCAACGGCGCCGACAGGTTCGTGTTGGCGGCATTCGCGCGCCAGTAATCGGTGTCGGTGCGCGTGTTGGTCTTGTAATGCGTGACGATGTAATCGCGCGTGCCTTCGATGCGGCCGTTGAGCGTGTCGTTGAACTCCTTGCGCGTCGCTTCGCCCAGATCGCCTTTCTCCAGTGCCGTTACCAGCATCTCGGCGGTGCGCTGCACGAAAAGCAACGCCGTGGCCTCCAGCGGCTCGATGAAGCTCTGTGCCAAACCGTTCGCGACGCAGTTACAGGTCCACGGCTGCGCCACGCGGCCGGGGCGGAATTTCAGATGGCGCGCGGGAACATCGGCGTCCAACAGGCCCAGGTGCTCGCGCAATTCCTTTTCGGCTTCGTCGGGCGAACAGAAATCCGTGCTGTAGACGTAGCCGCAGCCCTGACGATGGGTCAGCGGAATTTTCCAGACCCAACCATGGCGCAACGCGGTGGAAACCGTCTGCGGCATGATCGGCCCGCCGTGCGGTTTGGGAATCGCGACGGCGGCGTCGTTGAACAGGTTTTCCTTGAACGAGACGAATGGAATGCCCAGCGCCTTGCCGATCAGCAGGGATGCGAAGCCGGTGCAATCCACGTAGAAGTCGCCATTCAGTGTCGATCCGTCCTGCAAACGCAGTGACGCGATTTCGCCGGATTCGTTCAATAGCACTTCGGTGACATGGCCGGCGATGTGCCGCACACCGCGATCCATGGACTTCTTCTGAAGAAATTTACCCAGGAGCACCGAATCGAAATGGAAGCCGTACCACACGTCGAAAGGAAAACTGCGTTGTGGCCGCGGCGCCTTGCACTCGCGCGCCAGCCGCGCGGAAATGAAGAAGCGGTTCGGGTGCGCGTACACGTCGGCGCCGTCGAGGCGCGCGTGCACGTTGTCGAGGAACGGCGCCATCGTCATGTTGTCCAGCATGGACGCGAACGAGTGGAAATAACTTTCGTAACCCGGCCGCGTGGACCAGCCCTCGAACGTGATGCCGGCCTTATAGGTGGCGTTGCATTGTGGCATCCATTCGGATTCCTCGATGCCGAGACTCTCGAAAAATCCCCGCAGCCACGGCGTGGAACCTTCGCCCACGCCGATCGCGCCGACCTGTGGCGATTCCAGCACCGTGATCTTCAGACGCGGGCCATAGGCGGAATGTGCCAACAGCAGCGCGGTCATCCAGCCGGCGGTGCCGCCGCCGACCACCACGATATGTTTCACCGGCGGCTCGGCGTGGATGCGCGCGCCCGGTGAGCGGGGGATGACGTTTTGGTTGAAAACGGTGGCGGCGTCGGTCATGGCGGAAAGAGCATCGCGCGAACGCGCGGACCCGCGAACGATAGCACCGCCGCGCGGCAGTTCGGCTCGATTTCATATCCGGCTGTAAGCGGCGCGTGCGATGGCCTAGCGTGCTTTGCTAAAGTCCGTCCATGGATCAGGCCATCTCGCCCACGACCTTGCGAATCATTCTCGCCGTCATCGGCGTGCTGGTGCTGCTGGCGATCTATTTCTTCGGCCGTCCGCGCAACGAGCAGGGCAGGCGCATTCTTTTCAAGCGTGGACGCGGCGAACGCGTCGAACCGGTGATCAGCGAGCCGATTCACGATTCCGCCGATTCGGATTTGCTTGTGCCGGAACCGCGACAAGGCGAACTCGATGTCGGTGTCGCCGACGAGTTGCGCAAGTTGGGCGACACGGTCGCCGCGTCGCGCCCGCGCGCGGTATCTGCTGCCGCGTCGCGGCCGCTGCCGGGCAGGCGCCCCGCCGATCTGCCGGTTGAACGCATCGTCACCTTGTATGTTGTCGCGCGCGGCAATGCAAAATTTTCCGGCAGCGACATCGCGGTCGCGTCGGAAAAGGCCGGATTGGAATTCGGCGACATGCAGATTTTTCATCGACCGCTCGACGGCAAGCCGGAAGCCGGGCCGATCTTCTCGATGGCGAACATGGTGAAGCCCGGCACCTTTGACATGAGTCGCATCGACGAATTGCAGACGCCCGGCCTCAGTTTCTTCATGACGCTACCGGGGCCGCTGTCCGCGCTCGATGCGTGGGATGCGATGCTGCCGACCGCGCAGCGGATGGCGGAATTGCTGGGCGGCAACGTGCTGGATGAGGAACGCAACGCGCTTGGCCGTCAGCGCATTGCGGTGCTGCGCGACGAACTGCGATCGTGGGATCGCAAGCACGAGGGGCCGGAGATCGTGTTGCGGCCTCGTCGCTGAGTACGTGGCCATGGCATACCCCAACCCCGCTTTTCGCGAAGCGCGTATCGATGTGCTGCATGACGCGATACGCGAAATCGCCTTTGGCACCTTGATCACACATGTCAATGACGATTTCGCGGTCAGCCATTTGCCGCTGGCACTGGATGTTCAACCGGAACCCGGTACGCTGCTCGGGCACATCGCTCGCTACAACCCGCACTGGCGCGGAATCGGCGAAGCAGGCGCGCCGGCGCTGGCGATTTTCCAGGGACCGCACGCCTACGTGTCGCCGTCTTGGTATCCCGGCAAACGCGAGGATCCGCGTCAGGTGCCGACCTGGGATTACCTCGCCGTGCATGCGCGCGGCACGCTGCGTGTGTTTCATGACGAAGATCGGTTGTTCGATTTGCTTAAGCGGCTGGTGGAACGCAACGAGTCACCGCGCGTCGGGCCGTGGAAGATCACCGACGCGCCGGAGGAGTATCTACGCGAGCAGATGCGCTGCATCGTCGGGCTGGAATTGCGCATCGAGAATCTGGAAGGCCGTTACAAGCTCAGCCAGAACCGCGACGCCGCAGACCAGGAAGGCGCGCGCGTCGGTTTGTCGCAAGGCAATGAGCGCGAGCGCGCGGTGGCGGAAGCGATCGCCGCGGCCCGAGCACGCGAGACAACGCGCGGCTGACTACTGCGCGGCTTCCAGCTTGCGCACCAACTCGACATATTTTTGCCGTGCTTCATCGGTTGGCATGCCGCGCAATTGCGACCATGCCTCGTACTTGGCGGTGCCGACGAAGTCGAAGAAGCCGGGCTTCGGCCCGCAGACATCGCCGGCGGAACCCTGCTTGTAGAGCGCATACAGTTTCAGCAGGGTGTCGTTGTCGGGGCGTTTGGCAAGCTGCTTGACGTCGATCGCCGCCTGCTCGAATTCGGAAGGGATATCGGACATCTCGCCACGCTTGCTGCGGAGGACGGGAAATTGTCAGACAGCCGCGCGTGCGCGGTCAAACGTCTTGCGGCCGAGTCTTCGCCGCGCGCTTGCGCGGCGCGGCCTGGCTGGCGCGCACTTCGCGGGTCAGTTCATCCAGCCGCTCGTGCAGGCGCTGAATGTCCTCGCGCGTGGGCATCAGCATGCGCCGCGCCGCGCGCGCGATGCGTTCGTCGAACGTCTGTTCGATCTTGTTGAATGCCTCACTGGTGCGTTGACGCGCGGTTTCGATCCATGGCTCGGCCTTGCGTCGTGCTTCCTCGAATTGCGTCTGGGTATAGGCGCGCGTTTTCTCCTGTGCGCGCGCGCCTTCCTCGACCAGCGTTTCGAAAAACCGGCCGCCTTCCTTCTGCGCTTTCGCGAATGCACCCAGACCCGCCAGCCAGATCTGCTGCGCGGAATCGACCATCGCGCGGCCAAAGACGCGCGCCTGTTCGGTGCTCTTGCTGCCGGGTTTGCGGGAGCCTTTGGGTTCGGTGGCCATGGTGCATTCCTCGCTGTCGTCATCCTTCGGAGTGGAAACGATACGCCGATCGCGCGGCGAATTCATGCCAGTTCGCAGACGCGCGCGAATGGCAGCCGCCATTCGGCTGGCCCCGGCTGCACGACCAGCGCGCGCCATTGCCGCAGGAATTCCGCGCGAGGCAACATGATTGCGCCCATGCGCAACAGGTGCGGATTGGACACCTGCGCGTCGAAAAATGGAAAACCCCAGCCATGTAGCGTGCGACTCAGCGCGATCATCGCAATCTTGGATGCATCGTCCGCGCGCGAGAACATCGACTCGGCGCTGAAAGCGCGGCCGATGTTCACGCCATAGATCCCGCCGATCAATTCGTCTGCGTCCCAAACTTCCAGGGAGTGCGCGTGCCCCAGCCGATGCAGTCGTGTATAGACATCGATCATTTCCGGCGTGATCCAGGTTCCGGAGTCCGTGTGGCGCGGCGCAGCGCAGGCGTGCACCACTTCATCGAATGCTCGGTCGATGCTCAAGGTCCAGCGCGAGCGGCGGAGCACGCGCTGCAGACGCCGCGACGCGTGCACGGTGTGGAACACGCAACGCGGGTCAGGCGACCACCACAGCAGCGGGTCACCATCGCTGAACCACGGAAAGATGCCGCGCGCGTATGCCGCGAGCAGGCGCGCCGGCGACAGGTCGCCGCCGAAAGCGAGCAAGCCATTGGGATCGCGCAACGCGAGCGCGGGATCGGGAAAATCCTCGGGCGCCGTGCCATCCAGTTGCATGATGCGGATCAAGCGTGCGCCTCGCGTTGAGCAAAAGGTGAGTGCTGCAATAATTCCTCACCATAGCTTTCCATCATCGTCGCTTCACGCTGCAATACCGAACGCAGAGCATCGCGAAAACGTACATCCGCGATGTAATGCCGCGAATGCGTGCGCACCGGCAGGAATCCGCGCGAGAGCTTGTGCTCGCCCTGTGCACCGGGTTCGAAGCGCGTCAAGCCTGCGGAGAGGCAGTATTCGATACCTTGGTAGTAGCACAATTCGAAATGCAATCCGGGCACCTGTTCCCGCGCGCCCCAGTAGCGGCCATACAAAGCGGTGTTGGATGAGAGAAACAGCGCGCCGGCGATGATGCGGCCGTTGCGATATGCGAAGGCGACGTGCGAGCGGGAGGGAAACGCGCGCCCGAGATGCCGGAAGAACTCGCGCGTCAGCGTCGGAGTGTTGCCTTTCTGGTCGAACGTGGCGAGATACAGATCGTGCATCGCGTGCCATTCGTCATCGGAAAGCGAACCGCCGTCGCGAAATTCGCTGACGATGCCCGCGCGCGCGACCTGCGCGCGTTCGTGACGGAGCGCCTTGCGTCGCTTGTGGTTCAGCGCGTCGAGAAAATCTGCGAAATCACGCCAGCCGCGATCATTGCGCCAGTGAAACTGCCAGTCGAAGCGAGGCAGCCAGCGTTCGTCGAATGCCTCCAGCTCATCTTCCGGCAAGAAATTCACGTGGGCGGACGAGAGTTGTAGCTCGTCCGTGAGTTGCACGAGGGCATCGGCAAGAATCTTGCGGCGCGCCGCCGTTTCAGCATCGTCGCCCGCCAGCAATCGCGGCCCGCAGACCGGCGAATACGGCACCGCGCACAACAGCTTCGGATAGTAGTCGCGACCGGCACGCTGCCACGCGTGCGCCCAAGACCAGTCGAAGACGTATTCGCCGTGCGAGTTGCCCTTTAGGTACAGCGGCAGCGCGCCGATCAAGGCATCGCCATCGTGCAGGGTCAAATGCCGCGCGCGCCAGCCGAGGGCGGCGCGGATGCAGCCGTGTCGTTCGAGCCCGGAAAGAAACGCATGCGAGACGAAAGGATTTTCATCCGCGGCGAGCGCCCCCCACTCGCCGGCGTTCAGCTCGTCGAGTGAATGGTGCGTCCGCAGGCGCAGAAGCCTTTTGCCGCTGCCGTTCCTGCGCACGAATTCGATGCGAACGGTCGCTTCAGTGCCCCGAGTTTGGCGGCGGCGGTGGCGGCGGGCGATGACCGTGCACCACGATCACCGGCGGCGGATAGAACCACGGACCGCCGCAACCCCACGGGCTCCAGAACGGGTCGCAGAAGAACGGATCGTAATAGGGATACGGTCCGGCCGCGTACACAGACCGCTTCGGCCACAGATACACCACGTCGGCATCCACGCGCGGATAGGTGTAATCGTAGTCGCCGATCTTGCGTGTTTCGGTACCGTCCAGCGTGCCGGTGACTGTCACTTCCTTGCCCTTGGAGTACACCTCCGGATCATAGAAACCCTGCTTGCAGGCTACGAAGCGGCCGTTGCTCTGTTCGTCCCATTCGGGACGCGTTTGCGAATCGAGCGGCTGGGCCAGCACGAAGAAGCAGGTCTGCGCTTCCTGCGGTTCGGTGTCGATGATGCGGCCGCCCCAACGCACGCGTGTACCTTGGGCGGCACCGCCGCGCGCAGTGTTCGGGGTCACGGCGGAATAGGTGCCTGCCAGTTGCTGCGGCACCGTGGCGCATGCGCTGAGCCCAAGGGTGAGCACAGTGGAAACGAGCAGAGTTGGAATCCGTCGTGACATGTCTTGCCTCACAATGCGCTCGCTGCGCTTGACGCCATGGTAGAAACGCTAGATCCGTCCAGGACCGTTCTTCGTTCGCCGTCCTTGGCTCACCTTACATCTATTTGACCACGCCTTGCGGCCTGAAATTGCGTACTGCGCGTGAATAAGCGCGCACCGGTTCAGCCGGCGGTGTGGCATAGCCGTAACGCAACTGCAGGTAGGTGCGCGCCAGCGCGGCAAGTTCGGGACGGCTGCCCGGCAGCGCCAGCATGCAGCGCGCGAAAAAGTCGCGTGGTCCCTCCTGCGGCTGACGCGACAGCCCGTGCTTCCCGAGTTTTTCCTGCAGCCGACGTTGCGCGGCATCCAGCGCATCACGCGGTTTGCCGCTTGGCTTGTGCAGCGCGACCAGCAAGCCCAAGCTCAGCATCACCACGATTCCGGTGGCCAGACCGACCGCCAGTTCTTCCCATTCCAGGTGCGGAATGCCGAACGGTGTGAACATCGTGCTTTGACGCAGCGCGTCAAAACCGATAACGCTGCGGTCCCACAACCGGTTGACCACGTCGAACCGGTCGCTCCAGACCAGCCACCAGGCAGTTTCGCCGCTGCTGCCGCCATTTGCCGTTCCCGCGAACAGCGTGCGCCGCACCATCGCGGTTGGATCCACGCGCACCCAGCCGCGGCCCGACAACCAGACCTCATCCCAGGCGTGCGCTTCAGACTGGCGCACAAGCAGGTAATGCGCGTAGCCGTTCCAATAGCCGCCGTGATAACCGGCGACCACGCGTGCGGGCACACCGGCGGCGCGCATCAGGAAAGCGAACGCGCTGGCGTAGTGTTCGCAGTAACCCTGCTTCGTGCCAAACAGGAAGTCGTCGACGCTGTCGCGGCCGAGCGGCGGCGCAGCAAGGTTGTAGGCGAAACCGCCGTTGCGGAACAGATCCAGCGCCGCGCGCGCGATCGCCGCGTCGTCCCGCCCGAAGCGCGCGCGCCAGGAGCGCGCCAGCGCGACCGCGCGCGGATCGTAATCCGCCGGCAATTGCAGCGCAGCACGTTCGAGCGCCGGATCGATTTGCGGTGCCAGCACGTAATTTGTCGCCGAAGTGACTTCGTAGCGAGCGGTTTCATCCACCGGACGGCTGCGGTCCAGCGTGCGGTCGGCACCCAATCGCGCGCCGTCGGATGCCTGTATCGGCACGTCCAGCGCGAACAGCCAGCGCCGGCGCGTCGGTTCGAGCGTGACTTCGTAGTGCGTCAATCCACCACGCAGAGTCAAGGCTTGTGGCCCCTGGTTGCGGATGCCGGTCACGCCGCGTGACCAGGCGCGGCCGTCGAAGTACCACAGCACGAGGCCGCGGAAATAAAGTTGACTCATCGGCGGTGGCGCGTCATCGAAGCCGATCCGCATCGCCGGACTGTCGTCGATCAGCAGATCCCGCATGTCGCCCGGCGACATGCGATCGCTGATGCCCGTACGCGCCACATCCGCGCCGGGCGCCCCCCATAACGGCGCGGACAGCCGCGGTACGAATACGAACGCCAGCAGCGCCAGCGGCGAAGAGGCCAGCAACAATCCGGCAGCAGGCTTGAACAGACCAAGCGTGCGGCGTTGCGGCGCGTCGGCTTGCAATGCGCGCAGCGTGGCGAGGCCCGGCAGCAGCGCAAGGACAACCAACAGGCTCATCGCCAGCGTCTGCGTAAACAGCAACGCACTCATCAGAATGAAAAAGCTGAAGCCGACCGTCATGCGCGCGTCGCGTTCGCGTTCACTCTCCAGCAGTTTCAACACCAGCAACCCCATCGCCAGTGCCGTTCCCGGTGCGCGCCCGAACGGTGTGTGATAACTGGCGACGATCGCCAGTGACAGCGCGATCAAAAGCGCGAAGCGCGCCAGCGCAGGGATGTGGCCGCGACGGGTGCGCCACTGCAGCCAGCGCAGCGACATCAGCGCGCCCAGCGCCGCACCGAGCCACGCCGGCATGTGCGGCAGGTGCACGGCCAGCGTGCAGGCGACCGTGAGGCACAACAAATCGAACGCGCGCGCATCCAGCGTCGAAGAGCTTGCCGAAGCTTGCTCTTGAGAGAAGTACGGCCAAGGAGGGCCGCTTTCATTAAGCAGGGAAGCGCTCACAGCAACGCCAATGCCGTCATGCAGCGGTGGTAATGCGCGTGATCCGCGGCCGGACCGATCGCGCGCGCATCTTCCAGCACCAGCGTCCAGGTGCGGCCCGCAGCGTGGGCTTCGTGCACCCAGCCCGCCAGCCGGCCGATCCGCGTTTCACGATCCACACCATGCAACATGTTCCATTCGAAGCGCTGCGGTGCGTCGTCCGCCGCGCCATCCAGTTCGCGGATCAACAGACGATCATGACGCGCGCTGGCTTTCCAGGCCACGCGTTTCAGCGGATCGCCGAAGCGGTATTCGCGCAGTTGCGCATAGTCCTCCTCGCCGCGTTCGCGCCGCTTTGCGTCTTCTGCGCCGGGTGGCGCGGGCGGCCCATGCAGCGGCCGCGGATACACCAGCACGTCCTGCTCCGGCGCAATCCAGCTCCAGGCACGGAACAGTCCGAACGGCTGCGTGCTGGAGATGCGCATGCGCAGCACGCGCATCCAGCCGCGACGTTCGGTCGGCATTCCGACAGTCGTTTCCCCGCCGCGTCCATCGAGCGAAAACGAGAATGCCTCACCGTCAATATCGATGCGCAGCGCGTACCGCGGACGGCCATCGATGTCGAATTGCAGATGCAGCGGCAGCAGGTCGCCCGCGCAGGCCGGGTCGGCGCGCAACTGCGTCAGCCGTAACCCGTTCAGTCCGCGGAACGCGACCAGCATGCTGTTGACCACCGCCGCACCCAACAGGCAGGTCAGCAACAGCGCGGCATTGTTTTGGTAATTCAACGCACCCAGCAGCATCACCAGCAGCAGCAGGGCGAAGCCGAAACCGGAGCGCGTCGGCAGGATGTAGATGCGACGGCGGTGCAGACGGATGGGTAATGCTTCCGGCGCTCGCGCGCGGGTCAGTGACGGCAACCGCCGTTCGGCGCGCGCGATCAGCGCCTGCGCAAAAGCCATGCTTATTCCACCGCGGTTTCCGCCAGCAGCTTTCTCGCGAGCGCATCGCGATCGACACCGCGTGCGGGGACCAGCCGGTGCGCCGCCGCGGCGACGAACACGGCTTGCAGATCTTCTGGGATCACGTAAGCGCGATTTCCCAACAAGGCCCAGGCACGCGCGGCCGCCAGCAACGCCAGGCCCGCGCGCGGAGAGAGACCTACGCGCGCCTCCGGATGCCGGCGGCTGATCGCCAGCAGCGCTTGCAGATAGTCGAGCAGGGCAGGGCTGGCCAGCACCGAACGCGCCTGCGCACGCAGAAGTTCGATCTCCGCAACGCCCAGTGAAGGCGACAGCCGACCGATCAATTGCGGCCGATCCTCGCCCGTCAGCAACGCGCGCTCGGCGTCGGCATTGGGATAATCCAACGACAGACGCAACATGAAGCGGTCGAGCTGCGAATCCGGCAAAGGATAAGTGCCGGCGAGATCCTGCGGATTCTGAGTGGCGACGACGAAAAACGGTTGCGTCAGCGCACGGCTGACCCCGTCCACCGTGACTTGGCCTTCGGCCATCGCTTCCAGCAAGGCGCTCTGCGTCTTCGGCGTGGCGCGGTTGATCTCGTCCGCCAGCAGCAGTTGCGCGAACACCGGTCCGGGATGAAAGCGGAACGTGCCGGTTTCGCGTTCGTAGACGCTCACGCCGATGATGTCCGACGGCAACAGATCCGACGTGAACTGGATGCGCTGGAACGCCAGACCGAGCGTTGCCGCGAGCGCGTGCGCCAGCGTGGTCTTGCCCACGCCCGGAACGTCTTCGACCAGCAGATGTCCGCCCGCGAGCAGGCAGGCGAATGCCAACCGCACCTGATGCGATTTGCCCAACAGGATGCTGTTGACTTGCGCCAGCGCCGAATCCAGCCGCTTGCGCAGATCCGGTTCGAGCTGCGCTTTGGCGGGTGCGTCGGGGTTGCTAACGGTGGTGTCCATCTATGCCGGTGATCTTGAAGGAGTCCAGTCTACGCGCGGTAACGTCGTTGTTGCGCGTTCGATTACGGAAGGTTCAAGCCCGCCTCGCGCAGCAGCCGGGCCAGCGCGATCAGCGGCAGGCCGATCAGCGCGGTCGGGTCTTCGCTCTCGATTTTCTCGAACAGTGTGATGCCCAGCGCTTCGGACTTGAAACTGCCGGCGCAATCGAGCGGTTGCTCGCGTTCCAGATAGCGCTGGATTTCGCCGTCATCGAGTGGGCGGAAACGCACGCGCGTCAAATCCGCAAAGAGCGAGCGCCGGTCTGCGCGTCGCGTATCGATTACGCATACCGCCGTGTGGAAATGCACTTCGCGTCCGCTGCACGCGCGCAGTTGTTCGCGCGCCACCGCAAGTTTGCCCGGCTTGTGTAAGACGCGGCCGTTCAACTCGGCGACTTGATCCGAGCCGATCACCAGCGAATGATCACAACTGCCCGCGACCGCCGCGGCTTTTAACAGCGCGAGCCGTTCCGCCCGACGCCGCGGTGTTTCTCCCGGGATCTCTGTTTCCTGTACTTGCGCTGCGGCCTGCTGAAATTCCGGAAGCAGCCGGCGCAGCAGTTCGGCGCGATAGCGCGAGGTGGAAGCGAGCACTACTCGCGCAGCGCCCGCATTCATCGCTGCGACAGATCCTCGATGCGCTCGCGCACCGCGCTCTCCAGCGCGCGCTGCGCCGAATCCAGTGCCGCGAGTTGTTCGCTCAAGGTCGCGCGCGCCTTGTCCAGCGCCGCGACCGCTGCATCCAATTCGTGCTGGTTGGCGTCATCTGACTGGTCGCGCAACCACAGCCGGTGTTCCAGCAATTCCCGCAACGCCGCATCCACTGCCGTGCGCGCGTCGGCTTCACCCGCGGCGGGCACACCCGGTGCCACGTTCATGGAGGCGTGGGCGCGTTCCAGCCGTGCGCGGCATTCCTTCAAGTCGTGCTCCAGCGCGTCAGCACCGCGATAGAGGGCGCGCAAAGCGCGCCGCCGGCGCGACTGCCGGCGCATTAACAGGATCACCGCAAGCAGCGCGACGATGAGCGCGGCGCCCGCGAGCGCGGGCAACTGAGCGAGGACGCGGGAATAGGGTTCTGGATTCACGGGAAATCTTGACGGCCGTAGCGTCAAGTCTGCACGATCCGGGCCAGCGTGTGTGCGGTGCCTTGTATAGATGGACTTGCGCCGCGGTCCTGGTTAAAATCACGAGCTTATGTCCGCGACACTGCCAGAACGCGTCGATGCCGGGCGCATGGTGGCGGCGCGGCGGGAGTTTCGCGGCAGCTTGGCCGTGGCGTCGCTGCCTCGGCTGGCAGACGTGCTCGCGGACGACCGGGGCCGGGTCGAATACGAACTGGAATTCGGCCGCGAAACCGGCGTGGCATTCGTGGCGCTGCGCGCGAGCGCGCGCCTGAATCTGGAATGCCAGCGCACGCTGGGAATCTTCCAGCATCCATTGGACGTGGATGTGCGGCTGGGCTTGATCGAGCACGAACGCGACGAGGCGGCGTTGCCGGCCGGTTATGAGCCGCTGCTGCTGGAAAACGGCACGTTGCAGCCGGCGCGGGTCATCGAGGACGAATTGCTACTGGCGTTGCCGGCATTTCCGGTGAAGCCCGGCAGCGAGGCGCTGCCGGAAGTACAAAATGAGGAAGCCGCACGCGAGGACAATCCGTTCGCCGTGCTGCGAGAATTGAAGCAGAGAAAGTAATCGCGGCGTTCGCCGTGTGTGTTGAGAATTTCAGGACCGGAGTAGCCGTCATGGCCGTTGCCAAGAGTCGCAAATCCCCATCCCGCCGCGGCATGCGCCGCTCGCACGACGCGCTGACGAAAGTGCAGCTCGCCACCGATCCCACCAGCGGCGAAATCCACCGCCGTCATCACGTCACCAAGGACGGCTACTACCGTGGCCGCAAGATGATCGAGGATCAGACGGCCGTCGCCGACGAAGACTGATCGGGCGTATCGAAGCCGTTCGCCACCGCACTATCGATTTCACCCACACCGCCTTGTGCAGCGGCGCGCTGATCCGCGTGCGCAATTGCGTTAAGCTCCGCGCTCGCGCGCCGCGGTCGCGCGTAATTCTTTCGCATCCGGGGAGCCCGCTTTGACCTTTGCCCGCATCACCGGCACCGGCAGCTATTTGCCCGAACGCGTCCTGAGCAACGCCGACCTCGAAAAGATGGTCGACACCAGCGACGAGTGGATTACCACGCGCACCGGCATCCGAGAGCGGCGCATCGCCGCAAACGGCGAAACCACCGGCGACCTCGCGTTCCACGCTGCCACGCGCGCACTGGAAGCCGCGGGCGTCAAGGCATCCGAGCTGGATGCGATCGTGCTCGGCACTACCACGCCGGATCTAATCTTTCCCTCCACCGCGTGTTTGTTGCAGTCGCGCCTCGGCGCCAACGGCTGCATGGCCTTTGACGTCAATGCAGCCTGCTGCGGTTTCATGTATGCGCTCGGCATCGCCGACAAATTCATCCGAGCGGGACAGACTAAGAAGGCGCTGGTAGTCGGTTCGGAAACGCTCTCGCGCATGACCGACTGGACCGACCGCAACACCTGTGTGTTGTTCGGCGACGGCGCCGGTGCGGTCGTGCTTGAGGCGGACAAGGAACCCGGAGTGCTGACCACGCTCTTGCACGCCGACGGCGGCTATGCCGATCTGCTGTACAACCCGGTCGGCGTGTCGAAAGGCTTCAAGGAGGACGGCCGGCACGGCAACACCATCATGATGGAAGGCAACAAGGTCTTCCGTGTAGCCGTGCGCGCGCTGGAGCGCCTGGTCGATGAAACCATCGCCGCCGCGAACATGCACGCTGACAATGTGGATTGGTTGATCCCGCATCAGGCCAATCTGCGCATCATCCGGGCGACCGCCGAACGCCTGCAATTGCCGATGGACCGAGTAGTCATCACGGTGGACAAGCACGGCAATACCTCATCGGGTTCCGTGCCGCTGGCGCTGGACGAACTGATCCGCACCGGCAAGGTACAGCGCGGACAGAACCTGCTCCTGGAAGCCTTCGGCGGCGGCTTCACCTGGTCGTCGGCGATGATCAGATACTGACCTGTGTGCCTCATTCATGGATACGAATCCGTCACTCGCTTTCGTTTTTCCTGGTCAGGGTTCGCAATCGGTCAGGATGCTCGCCGATCTCGCGGCTGCGCACGCGATCGTTGGCGCGACGTTCGACGAGGCTTCGCAAGGCGCGGGCCGCGACTTGTGGGCGCTGGCGCAGAACGGTCCCGAAGAAGAACTCAATCGCACCGAGAACACGCAGCCCGCGTTGCTGGCCGCGAGCGTGGCGGTATGGCGGGTCTGGGGCGAATTGGGCGGTGTAATGCCGGCGCAGATGGCGGGGCACAGTCTGGGCGAATATTCCGCGCTGGTCTGCGCGGGCGCCTTGTCCTTGCACGATGCGGCGGCGCTGGTTGTCGAACGCGGTCGCTTGATGCAGGACGCGGTGCCTGCAGGCGTAGGCGCGATGGCCGCGGTGCTTGGCGGCGACGATGCGCAGATCGCGCAGGTTTGCGAAGAAGTTTCCAACGGCGAAGTGGTCGCGCCCGCCAACTACAACTCGCCCGGACAGCTGGTGATCGCCGGTCACGCCCCCGCGGTGGATCGCGCGATCGCAAGGCTCGCGGAGCTCGGCGTGCGCAAGGCTATTAAGCTGGCGGTGTCGGTGCCATCTCATACGATCCTGATGCGTGCTGCGGCCCATAAGCTGGGCGAGCGCATGGCGCAATTGCAATGGAACGTGCCGTCGATTCCGGTGGTGCAGAACGCCGACGCCACCGCGCACAGCGGCGTCGAATTCATCCGCGCCGCGCTTGAGCGCCAGCTCTACATGCCGGTGCGCTGGAGTGAGTGCGTGCAACGGCTGGCCGCAAACGGCGCGACGAAGCTGTTCGAGTGCGGCCCCGGCAAGGTGCTGACCGGTTTGACCAAGCGCATCGACAAGGCGCTGGAAGCGCGCGCGCTGGGCACACCACAGGAACTGGAAGCAGCGCTGCAGGAAAGCCGAGGCTGAAACGCGCGCGGCAACGCCATTTCCTGATCCCGCATCGGGTGCTTGACATGCGCCTTGTTTGCTGCAATATTCAACCTACAGGTTGAATGTTTACCGGTCATGTCCAGCCTCGATCTCGCCTTCGCCGCACTGTCGGACCCGACCCGACGCCGCATCGTGGCGCGGCTGACACGCGGCGAAATCCGCGTCACCGATCTGGCCCAGCCGTTCGCGATGTCGCTCAATGCGGTTTCCAAGCACGTCAAGACGCTGGAACGCGCGGGCCTGGTGCGGCGCACGCGGATCGGTCGCGAGCACTACTTGCGTCTGCGCGCGCAGCCGCTGCGCCAGGTACAAGACTGGGTGTCGCAGTACGAGCGCTTCTGGAATCAGCGCCTCGACGCGCTGGGCGAATTCCTCGATCAGCAAAAGGAGACAGACGATGAAGGGTCGCAATGAAAACGCGATGGGCCCGTTTCGCATCAGCCTGCCACGTACATACGACGCCTCGCCCGAACGCGTGTTCCGGGCGTGGACGGATGCGAACAGTGCCAAGGTCTGGCTGGCGATGGGCGGCGACGCCAGCATCGATCCGCGGCCCGATGGCTTGTTTTATCTCGGTATGGCTTGGCAGGGAAAGATCAATCCACACTACGGCCGCTATCTGCGCGTGGAAGCACCGCGGCTGCTTGAGTTCACCTGGGTGAGCGAAACTACGCGCGGCAAGGAAACCGTGGTCACGATCGAATTGACCGCACGCGGCAAGCAGACCGAATTACGTCTGACGCAGGAAGGTTTGCCGGACGAGGAGTCGGCCACCAAGCACACGGGCGGTTGGACGCATTTCCTCGACACGCTGATCGAGCGCCTCGCCATTTAGAGCGCAAACAGGGAGGTCTGCTTTTTGACTTTCGCGAGCAGAGACAATCGCAAGAAAAGAGGAGCTCATCATGTGCCCGATATGCCTCAGTGTCGCGGCGCTCGCAACGATGGCCGGCACGGGTTCCGCCGGCGGGCTTGCGACGGTTCTGGCCGTGAAGCTGCACGTCAAGCGCAAGAGCGGCGCGCCGCGCGGTGAAACGGCGCACATCAGGAAAAAACGCGAATGGAGCGTCGTGGAAAATGAACTTCGTAACGAAATTTCCGGAACACAAGATCGGTTCGCGCGAGGAATGGTTGAAAGCGCGACTTGAACTGCTGGAAAAGGAGAAGGAATTGACTCGCCGCAGCGACGAGCTGGCGCGGCAGCGACAGGCGCTGCCCTGGGTGCGGATCGAAAAAGAATATCGCTTCGATACCGACGAAGGCAGCGCGACGCTTGCCGATCTGTTCCAGGGCCGCTCGCAGTTGCTGATCTATCACCTGATGTTCGGGCCCGATTACACCGCGCCGTGTCCGTCGTGCGCGGCGATCGCGGACGGATTTAATGGGTTCGCCGTGCATCTCGCCCATCACGACGTCACGTTAATGGCCGTGTCGCGTGCGCCGCTTGCGAAGCTCCAAGCCTGCAAGCGTCGCATGGGTTGGACGTTCCCGTGGGCTTCCTCGTACGGCTCCGATTTCAATTTCGATTTCGCGGCCGGCATCACCGAGGAACAGCAGCGCGAAGGCGGCGCGGAATACAACTACCGGCGCGAACCCGGCATGGCTCCGGACGCGACAACGCCGCAAGCACCGAGCACGCGCTTTGGGAGCGAGCACCCAATCACGCAATTCGCAAGGATGTGCGGCACCGATCCGTTCACCTACATCCGCGAGCGGCCCGGCATGAGCGCCTTCGTGATGGACGAGGGCGTTGTGTACCACACGTATTCGACCTACGCGCGCGGACTGGATGTGCTGTGGGGCATGTACCAATGGCTGGATCGCGCGCCGCTCGGCCGCAACGAGGAGGACGGCTTGTGGTGGCGGCGGCACGACGAGTACGACGACGCCCAGGCGGAGGCGTGCTGCCGTGGGTGACGCGCCGTGCGGCTTCGCGTTCGTCAACGGCCTTCGCATGTATTACGAAATCGAGGGTCACGGCGATCCGCTCGTCTATATCCCGCCCATCTTCGGTTACGCCGGATTGAAGTCGTTTCCGCAGTTGGCGAAAAGCCGTTCGATCATCACCATGGATCTGCAGGGGCACGGACGCACGGCGGATATTCCCGAGCGTCCGATGACTCTGCAGCAGTGTGCCGAAGATGTGGTCGGCCTGTTGAAATGCCTTGGAATAGCAAAAGCCGATTTCTTCGGCGAAAGCTACGGCGGCGTCATCGCCGCGATGATCGCGGTTCGCCATCCCGAGCTTGTGCAACGCGTCGCGACCTACGGTGCGACGTTCGGGCCGCCGCAGCGAGCCCTCAACATGGAGATGCTGCGCACGAGCGTTGTCCCCACCGCTGATTCCCGGGTCTTTAGATTTCAGAGAGAAAACTACGGGAAGGTCGCGCCCGATCCGGATTATTGGCCCCAATTCTGGCACAAGGTCATCGGCATTGAGTGGAACGGGTTCTCGACAGAAGAACTCGCCGGGATCGAGGCGCCGCTGCTCATCGCCCTGGGTGACCACGACTTCGTGCGCCTCGAACACGCGGTCGAAACCTTGAAACTCATTCCAAAAGCTGAGCTGGCCGTGATCCCGAACGCCGGCCATTTCGCGCTGTTTTCGGAACCGGAACGGGTGATTCCGGTGGTCGAGGATTTTCTGCGAAGACCGGAAGGACTGATTCCGGTCGCGACCGCTGAAACCGGTTACCAGCCGGGGGAAACGCGGTAGCCAGGTCGTGATGTTGTGCGATCCCGTTTCCGTGTATGGTTTCGGCTTTTGAGCCTTCCAGGAAATGGGCATGGACAAGACACTCACGGGCGAAGTCGCGCTGGTGACCGGCGCCTCACGCGGCATCGGCGCGGCAATCGCGCATGAACTCGCGGCGCAAGGCGCGAAGGTGATCGGGACCGCGACCGCGCAGTCAGGCGCCGACGCCATCGGCGAACGCCTGCGCGCGCACGGCGGGGAAGGCCGCGTCCTGAACGTCACCGACGGAGCGGCAGTGGAGGCGCTGATCGACGACATCGTCAAGCGGCACGGCGGCTTGTCGATCCTGGTCAACAATGCCGGCATCACCCGCGACCAGTTGCTGATGCGGATGAAGGATGAAGACTGGCAGGCGATCCTCGATACCAATCTGTCATCGGTGTATCGCACCAGCAAAGCCGTGCTGCGCACGATGATGAAGGCGCGCAAGGGTCGCATCATCAACATCGCGTCCGTAGTCGGTGTCACCGGCAATCCCGGCCAGACCAATTACGCCGCGGCGAAGGCCGGCATCATCGCGTTCTCGAAATCGCTGGCGCGCGAGATCGGTTCGCGCGGCATCACGGTCAACGTGGTCGCACCCGGGTTCATCGACACTGATATGACGCGTGCGCTTTCCGATGAACAGCGCAAGGCGCTGGAAGGCACGATCGCGCTGAGCCGTTTGGGTCAACCGGCCGATATCGCCAAGGCCGTCGCCTTCCTTGCATCACCGGCCGCGAACTACATCACTGGCGAGACTCTGCATGTCAACGGAGGCATGTACATGGCTTAGCCGTCCCGCACGGACCGGCTTCTGGCACCCCGCCGCGGACTGCTTTAAACTACGCCAGCTTTGACCCTGGAGGTTACCCCACATGAGCAGCATCGAAGAGCGCGTCAAGAAGATCGTCGTCGAACAGCTTGGCGTCAAGGAAGAGGATGTCACCCCGAACGCTTCGTTCGTGGACGATCTGGGCGCCGATTCGCTCGATACCGTTGAGCTGGTCATGGCCCTCGAGGAGGAATTCGAGACAGAGATCCCGGACGAGGAGGCCGAGAAGATCACCACCGTGCAGCAGGCGGTGGATTACATCAAGGCCCACGTCAAGGCCTGATGCACGCACACGCGGCCTTTCGCCGCCGGGTGCCCTGATTCCGTTGCAACCGAAGCTGCGCCCAGGAGGCGCAGCTTTCGTTTTTGAAGCGCCGTTCGGATACGGCGGCGCATGTCGCGCGGCGTGCGATCTTGCGCAGGAGAATCATCGATGAAACGACGTGTAGTCGTCACCGGTCTCGGCATCGTCTCGCCTGTCGGCAACGACGTGGCGAGCGCATGGGGCAATGTGCTTGCCGGCAGGAGCGGCATCGGCCCGATCACGCATTTCGACGCAAGCAGTTTCCCGACGAAGATCGCCGGCGAGGTGAGAGATTTCGACCCGGCGCAATACATTCCGGCGAAAGACGTCAAGAAGATGGATCCCTTCATCCACTACGGGATCGCCGCGTCCGTGCAGGCGCTCGCCGACGCCGGGATGCATCCGCACGAACACGACGAGGAACGCATCGGCTGCGCGGTGGGCGCTGGCATCGGCGGTATCAGCACCATCGAGAAGACCTCGGTGACTTTCCACGAGCATGGCCAGCGCAAAATCTCGCCCTTCTTCGTGCCGAGTTCGATCATCAACATGGCTTCTGGCAATCTTTCGATCATGCTCGGGTTGAAAGGCCCGAACATCGCATGCGTCACGGCCTGCACCACGGCGACGCACAACATCGGTTTGGCGATGCGCATGATCCAATACGGTGACGCCGATGTGATGGTGGCCGGCGGCGCCGAGTATTCGACTACCGGCGTGGCAATGGGCGGCTTCTGCTCGGCGCGCGCGTTGTCCACGCGCAACGACGAACCGGAAAAAGCGAGCCGTCCCTGGGATCGCGACCGCGACGGCTTCGTGTTGTCAGACGGCGCCGGCGTGCTGATCATCGAAGAGTACGAGCATGCGAAGAAGCGTGGCGCGCGCATCTATTGCGAACTCGCGGGCTTCGGCATGAGCGGCGACGCCTACCACATGACCGCGCCTTCGGAGAACGGCGAGGGTGGCGCGCGCTGCATGGCCGCGGCGGTGCGCGATGCGGGATTGAATCTGGAAGACGTGCAATACATCAACGCGCACGGCACTTCTACGCAGGCCGGCGACGTTGCGGAAGTGAAAGGCATCCGCAGCGTGTTCGGCGCGCACGCGGACAAGCTGATGGTCAGCTCCACCAAATCGATAACCGGACACCTGCTTGGCGCGGCTGGCGGTGTGGAAGCGATCTTCTCAATCCTTGCCATGCGCGATTCGATGGTGCCGCCGACGATCAATCTCGAACAACCCGGCGAAGGCTGCGATCTGGATTTCGTGCCCAACGTCGCACGCGAAGCGAACGTGGACGTCGCACTGTCCAACTCCTTCGGGTTCGGTGGCACGAACGGCACGCTGGTGTTCCGAAAGATCTGAATGGCCGGAACTCGGGACTCGGCGCTCGGGACTCGAAAGAAGCAGCCGCAGGGCGTGCACGCGTGGTCTGCGCCTTTGTTCCGCGGGCTGCAAGGCATCCGCGACCTCCTTGCGCTGGCGGCGGCTTTGCCGCAGCGCTATCCCGCACTGCTCGAAAGCGCAGCGTCCGGCGCGAATGCTCGCTGGGACATCCTGTTTGCGTTTCCGCAGGAGTCGCTGATCCTGCATGCGGGCGAACGGATGTGCGAAGCGTCCGACGCCGATGGCAGGACCGGATTCCTGCATGCACTCGATCGGGCGTTTGCAAGGAATCGCGAGCAGTCCGATTCCCGTCAAGATTTGCCATTTACCGGCGGCTGGCTGCTGTACCTCGGCTACGAGCTGGCTGAAGAAATCGAACCCAAGTTGCGCTTGCTACGCAACTCGCGCTCTGACACACCGATTGCACTCGCGCTGCATTGTCCTGCGGCGATCCTGGTCGACCGGGAACACGCGCGCACTTGGCTGGTCGTGAAAAGCGGAGGTCACGCCGATCTGCTCGATGCGATGGAACGCGATCTCGCATGGACGGTAAGCCATGCAGTTTCAGAGCCGCTTCTGCCGCCGCTGGAAATCGTCGAAGACGATCCAGCGAGTTTTCTTGCAGGCGTTGAGCGTATCCACCATTACCTGCGCCGCGGCGACACGTTTCAGGTGAATCTCTCGCGACAATGGCACGCGCGTTACGGCGCGCCGCCGAATCCCGCCGCGATTTACGATTCCCTGCGGCGTGCAAATCCCGCGCCGTTCGCGGGCCTGCTGCAATACGACGATTGGGCGATCATCAGTTCCTCGCCCGAGCGGCTGCTGGAAATCCGCGACGGTATCGCGCAGACGCGGCCGATCGCCGGCACGCGGCCACGCGTGAACGGCGACGACGATACGGCATGCATCCGTGAATTGCTGACGCATGCCAAGGAGCGTGCGGAACACGTGATGCTGATCGATTTGGAGCGCAACGATCTCGGCCGCATCTGCGTGCCCGGCAGCGTGCGGGTCGATGAGCTGATGACGGTCGAGAGTTACGCGCACGTGCACCACATCGTTTCCAACGTGCGTGGATGCGTGCGGGCAGGCGTGACGCCTGGCGAAGCGATCGCCGCGGTCTTTCCCGGCGGCACCATCACAGGCTGCCCGAAGGTGCGCTGCATGGAAATCATCGCCGAGCTGGAAGGCGTGACGCGCGGGCCGTACACGGGTGCGCTCGGGTATCTCTGCAACGATGGCGACATGGATTTGAACATCCTGATCCGCACGCTGCACGTGCGCGGAAACGAAGTCACATTTCGCGCCGGCGCCGGCATCGTTGCCGATTCTGACGCGCTCCACGAGCTAGAAGAGACCCGCGCCAAGGCGCGCGGGTTGTTGCGTGCGCTAGACGCTTTCGCATGAGTGCTCGCGTGCGGGTGAACGGCAGTACGGACGCGCGCATCGCCGCGGACGATCGCGGATTGCTCTACGGCGACGGCCTGTTCGAAACCATCCTGTTCGTCGACGGTGTGGCGCCCCTGTGGCGGCGGCACATTCAGCGGTTGCGGCATGGGTGCGCGCAGTTGTTGCTGCCGACGCCGGACGACGCAACGCTCGCACGCGAAGCCGCCGAGGTGGTCGACGGCATGGCGCGCGCGGTGGTGCGCATCACGCTGACGCGTGGCCGCGGCGTGCGTGGTTACGCATTGCCACAAAATGTCGAATGCACACGCATCGTGGCAGCATTCGAACCGCCACTCGTCCCGCCGGATTGGTACGAGCACGGAATCCGGGTACGCTTCGCCGACTTGACCTTGGCATCGCAGCCACGGCTGGCCGGCATCAAGCACCTTAACCGTCTGGAACAGGTATTGGTGCGTGCGGAATGGAATGACCCGGAAATTGTCGAAGCCTTGCTGTGCGATGGAGATGATCGCGTGATTTGCGCCACTGCAGCCAATCTGTTCATCGCGCGCGACGGCGAATTGATCACGCCATCGCTGGATCGGTTCGGCGTGGCCGGCGTGGCGCGTGCGGAAGTGCTGGCGCGGAATCCGCGTGCACGAGTTCGGGCGATCGCCAGAGAAGAATTGATGAAAGCCGACGAAATCTTCATCACTTCCAGCGTGCGCGGCATCCTGCCGGTGCGCGAGCTCGAAGGTCGGCGCTTGCAGCCCGGCCCGTTCGCGCGCGCGATGCAGGCGCATTGGCGCGAATCGGGATTGACGGAGCGTCACGCGTGATCGGCGAACACAACGCGCCACGGATGCAACGCGGCCGCGTGTTTGCGTGGGTGCTGCTCCTGATCGTGCTGGCGGCCCTCGCGGCGGCAGGTTGGTTCGCCTTCGACTATTCGCGTTTCAGCATTGCGCCGCTTGCAGTGCATGAAACGAATCAGACTTTCGAGATCGCCAAGGGAGAGAGTTTCAAGGGCATCGTGCGCGATCTGCGCAACGCGCAGTTGTCGAATGCGCCGCCGCTCTACTGGCGCGTGCTGGCCGAGCAACTCGGTGTCGCCGGTTCCCTGCACGCGGGCGAATACGCGCTCAATCCGGGCATCACGCCGCGCGCGTTGCTGGAGAGCATGGCGCATGGCAACGTGTTGCAGCGGCGCGTCACGCTGGTGGAAGGCTGGACGTTCCAGCAGGTGCGTGCCGCGCTCGCTGCCGCCCCGAAACTGGCGCAAAGCGCCGCACAGCTCTCCAACGGCGAATTGATGACCAGACTCGGCGCCGGCGGGCAGAACCCCGAAGGCGAATTCATGCCAGACACATACGACTATGTGCTCGGCATGAGTGATCTGGACCTGTTGAAACGCGCGTACGCGGCGATGCAATCCTATCTGCAAGCGCAATGGCCCAAGCGCGACCCTGATGTGCCGCTGCAGTCGCCGTATCAGGCGTTGATCCTCGCTTCGATCGTGGAGAAGGAAACCGCGCAAGCCAACGAACGGCCGCAGATCGCGGGCGTATTCGAGCGGCGGCTGAAACTCGGCATGAAACTGGAAACCGATCCCGCCGTGATCTACGGGCTTGGCGCGAATTACGATGGCCGCATCCACACGCGCGATCTGCAAACCGACACGCCGTACAACACCTACACGCGCGCCGGTCTGCCGCCGACGCCGATTGCGCTGCCGGGCCGCGCGGCGATCGATGCGGTGTTACACCCCGCACCGGGCGATGCGCTGTACTTCGTTTCGCGCGGCGACGGCACGCACGTGTTCTCCTCGACATTGGAAGAACACAACCGCAACGTCGCGATCTATCAGTTGCACCGCAATCCGGATTTGCTGCCGGCTGCGGGTTCCACCGCGGCGAAACCCGAATCGAACACCAGCGGCGCGAAGAAAAAAGTCTCTTCGCGCAAATCGCATCTCAAGCATCGATGAATCCGGTCCGCGGCAAATTGATCACGCTGGAAGGCGGCGAGGGGGCCGGAAAGAGCACGCTGCTCTCGGGCTTGCGCGCGCATCTGGAACGGACCGGCCTCGAGGTATTGGAAACGCGCGAACCCGGTGGAACTCCATTGGGCGAAGCAATCCGAGCGCTGGTGCTGGATGCCACGCGTTCGGGCGTCAGCGCGCAGAGCGAGGCGTTGCTGATGTTCGCCGCACGCGCGCAACTGGTGCGCGAACTATTGCAGCCGGCGTTGCGCGCGGGACGCTGGGTGCTGTGCGACCGCTACACCGATGCGAGCTATGCCTATCAAGGCGGCGGCCGCGGACTGGATTTGAACTCGATCGCGCAATTGGAAGCGATCGCAACCGAAGGGTTGAAGCCCGATCTCACCTTGCTGCTGGACCTGCCCGTCGCGCACGGGCGCGAACGTGCGAATGGCCGTGGGAGCAGCGACCGCATCGAGCGCGAGGATGATGACTTCTTCGAGCGTGTGCGACACGTGTATCTCACGCGCGCTTCGGCGGAGCCGCAGCGTTTCCGTGTGCTGGATGCGTCGCGTTCCACCGACGAAGTGCTCGCGTTGGCGATTGCCGCAGTGGATGCCTTGCGCGAAGGCCCACGCATATGAACGCGTTGCCACCATGGCTGACGGCGCAATGGAACACGTTGACGCAACGTACCGGGCGCGGCTCGTTGCCGCATGCTCTGCTGCTGGCCGGTGCGGCAGGATTGGGCAAGCGCGCATTCGCGGAGCGGTTCGTGCACGCGCGCTTGTGCGAACACCCGCGTGAAGGATTTTCCTGCGGAACCTGCAAGGCCTGCGCATTGCTGAGAGCGGGGACTCATCCGGACCGCATCCTCGTCACCCTCGGACTGAACAGCGAAGGCAAACCGCGCAAGGAGATCGTGGTCGAACAGATTCGCGCATTGTCCGCGCGATTGGCAATGGCTCCGCAACTCGGCGGCTGGCAGATCGCCGTTATCGATCCGGCCGACGCGATGAACGCCGCCGCGGCGAATGCATTGCTGAAAACGCTGGAGGAACCGACCGCGTCCAGCTTGATCATGTTGATCGCCGATCAACCGTGGCGTTTGCCCGCGACGATCCGCAGCCGCTGCCAGCGCATCGATTTTGCGGTGCCCGCGCGCGAAGAAGCCGAAGCCTGGCTGCGCGCGCAGAGCGTGCGCGAGCCGCAACGCGCGCTGGATGCGGCGGGCGGCAACCCGGGCCGCGCGCTGGAGTTCGCGCAAGGCGATGAATTGCAGCGACGCGAATCGGTGGCGAAGGATCTGCTGGCATTGGCGCGCGGGCGCGCATCCACCTACCAGATTGCGTATGCATGGAGCGCCGACGAACCGCGCTCGCGTCTGGAGCACGCCGCGCGCCTGCTGTATGAAGCGGCGCGCGCGCGCGCGGAAGGCGCACATTCTGCATTCGATCCGCAATGGGACATCGGCGCGCTGCACGCGGGCTTCGAACGCATCAATCGTTTGCGCGAACTGCTACGCGGCCCGTTGCGCGCAGAGCCCGCGTTGATCGAATGCCTGGCGGAATTCCGTCATGCAATCTGAGCCAAAGCGCGCTTACGCATGATGCGCACGTTCCCGGCTGGACTCTCCGCGCCATGAACCTGGATCAGCAGCTCGCTGCGCCGGGCGCATGCCTGATGGTGATCGCGCCGCATCCCGACGACGAATCGCTGGCGGCGGGCGGCTTGATCCAGCGCGCGTTGCGCCATGGCGCGCGCGTGCACATCGTGTTCGTCACCGATGGTGACAACAATCCGTGGCCGCAGCGCGTGCTCGAGTTGCGCTGGCGGATCGGCACGCGCGAACGCGCGCGTTGGGCCGCGCGCCGCCGCGAGGAAGCGCAAGGCGCGCTGCATGAACTCGGCGCCGATGCCGTGCCGGTGCATCGGCTGCAATGGCCCGACGGCGGTGTCACGGCGAAATTGGTGCATGAAACGAAAACAGCGATCGCGCAATGGCACGCATTGCTGGACGAGATTCGCCCGACGCTGCTGGTGTTGCCGGATCTGGCCGACAGCCATCCCGATCACAGCGCGCTGCACGTGCTGCTGGAATTGACGTTGTATGCCATGTTGCCGGAACGCCCGCTGCAGTGCCTGTGCTATCTACTGCATGGACGCGCTAGACTGGACGATGCGCGCCGAATCGCGCTCGAGTTGACGCCGCAAGAAGCCGCGTGTAAACGCGCCGCGATCCTCGCTCACCGCAGTCAGATCGCATTGAGCCGCGGGCGCTTGTTGCACTTCGCTACCGCCGAGGAGCGGTTTGCGTCAGGTGTCGGCAATCATTCATTGCGGCAGCCGCAGTTGCCATGGCGGCCGCCGCGCACCCTGCTTCCAGCGATGGGGCTGTTCGCCGTAGATGCGGATGGCGGGCAGCGCCTGCGCTGCGGCGCCCGCGCCGAAGGTGCGCAGGTGTTGCGATGGCGCGACGACACGCCGGCAGCGGCGACGCAACGCCCCCTGCAACCGCCGTACTACGTCAAGCTGTTTTGCACGTTGCCGTCACCCTGGGTTTTTGATCATTGGGGCTGGAAACGTTTCACCGCTTGACCGCAACGCCTCGTGCGCGGCAAGCTGACCGCAACCGATTTGGGGGCGAAGATCATGGCGGCACCCACTACCGGCGGCATGCCGCGGCAGGGCATTCTCTCACTGGCGATCAAGGACAAGAACGCGCTGTACAACGCGTACATGTCCTTCGTCAAAGGCGGCGGTCTGTTCGTGCCGACGATCAAGCGTTACAGCCTGGGCGACGAAGTGTTCCTGTTGTTGACGCTGCCGGACGAAAAGGACCGCCTGCCGGTGGCGGGGAAAGTCGTCTGGATCACCCCGACCGCCGCGCAAGGCAACCGTACGGCCGGCATCGGCGTGCAATTCGCTGAATCCGCCGACGGCGACACCGTGCGCACCAAGATCGAATCCATCCTGGCTGGAATTCTGGGTTCCGAGAAACCGACGCAGACGATGTGACAGCAAGATTCAAGACTCGAAAAAAAGCCGGCGCAAGCCGGCTTTTCTGTATCACGCTGCGTGCAGGGCTGCTTCGTTGCAGCCAGCCACAAGTAACAGCAGGCAATGATGGCTACCCCCCGAGCAGGCTGCGTTTTTCGAAAACGTGGTCGGGGAGACAGGATTTGAACCTGCGACTTCTACGTCCCGAACGTAGCGCTCTACCAGGCTGAGCTACACCCCGACGAACCCGCGATTTTAGTGGCACGTCCACGAGCACCGCAAGTCACGACGCGCCCTCCAGCGCGGCTCTGATAATCTAGCGGCTTTGCTTGTCGTGATGAGGAATCCATGCCGTTGACCCCGCCGCGTACCATGCCGGGCGCGCTCGAACTGCTCCCGCGCGAGCAGATCGCCTTCCAGTCGATGCTGGATGAAATCCGGCGCGGTTTCGAGTTGTACGGCTTTCTGCCGATCGAGACGCCGGCGATCGAATTCTCCGACGTGCTGTTGACCAAGACCGGCGGCGAGACCGAGCGGCAGGTGTATTTCGTGCAGTCGACCGGCGGGTTAGAAAAATTGAATGCTCTCGGCAAGGTAGCGATGGAAGCCGAGGGATTTCGATCCGGACAAGTTGAATTGCCTCCTTCCGGCAAGCCTGAGCTGGCGCTGCGTTTCGATCTCACGGTGCCCTTGGCGCGCTATGTCGCCGAGCACGAGCATGATCTGGCGTTCCCGTTCCGCCGCTACCAGATCCAGCGCGTCTATCGCGGCGAACGTGCGCAGCGCGGACGTTTTCGCGAGTTTTATCAGTGCGACATCGATGTCATCGGCAAGGACATGCTGCCGATCTGCTTCGATGCGGAAATCCCTGCGGTGATCCATGCTGTGTTCCGCGCGCTCGACATCGGCGCCTTCACCATCCAGATCAACAACCGCAAGTTGATGCGCGGCTTCTTCGAGAATATCGGCATTGATGATGGTGAACGCCAGACGCTTGTCCTGCGAGAGGTAGACAAGCTGGACAAGCGCGGCGCCGATTACGTGCGGGCAAGCTTGACCAGCGATGCGTTCGGACTTTCATCGGAAACCGCACAGCGGATTCTCGATTTTGTGCAGGTCCGTTCGACTTCGCTGGCCGACGCTCGGGCGAAAATCGATGCACTGGGGCAGGGCAGCGAAACCTTCGAGCAAGGCCGCAACGAATTGCTCGAAGTGCTGGACACTGTCGCTGCTTTCGGCGTGCCGGAATCGGCGTTTGCATTGAACCTCTCGATCGCGAGAGGGCTGGATTACTACACCGGCACGGTGTACGAGACCACGTTGAACGATCATCCGCAGATCGGTTCGATTTGCTCCGGTGGGCGCTACGACAATCTCGCCGGCCAATACACCAAGTCGAAGCTGCCGGGCGTGGGAATTTCAATTGGCCTGACGCGATTGTTCTGGCAGTTGCGCGAAGCCGGTTTACTGCGGATCGCGCGCGGCACGGTCGATGCGCTGGTCACGCAGATGGACGAGGGGCAAATTCCGCGCTACGTCGCGCTGGCGCAGGAACTGCGTGGTGCCGGTATTCGCACCGAGCTCGCGCTCGAAAGCAGCAAATTGTCCAGGCAATTGAAGTATGCCGACCGCGTGGGTGTGCACTTCGCCTTGATGCTGGGCGAGAACGAGATCGCGCGCGGCGCCGTGACGGTCAAGAACCTGCGCAGCGGTGAACAATTTACGCTGCCGCGCGACGAGTTGATCGCGCGTCTGCAAAAGGAGCTGGCGCACGCCGGAGCGCAACCGTGAGCGAACGTATCGTGCTGGATGGCTCGCATCTCACGCGCGCGCAGGTGGTCGCGGTAGCGCGCGCGGGCGTGCAGGTCGAACTGGACGCGCGGCAATTGCAGCGCGTGCAGCGCGCCGCGGATTTCCTGAAAGCGAAGGTACACGGCGGCGAGCCCATCTACGGCGTCACCACCGGTTTCGGCAGCAATGCGGACAAGCTGCTGGGCGCGCACCGCGCGCGCGACGAACTGCCGGGCGGCAATCCCGAGCCCCGTGCAGATACCTTGCCGGAAGAATTGCAGCGCAATCTGATCGTCACGCACGCGGTCTGCGTGGGCGAACCGCTCGCGCCGGAAGTCGTGCGCGCGATGCTGGTCATCCGCGTCAACACGCTGATGCGCGGGCATTCCGGCATCCGCGTCGAGACATTGCAGGCATTGGCGGAAGTGTTGAATCGCGGCATCGTGCCGGTGATTCCGGCGAAAGGATCGGTCGGCGCCAGCGGCGATCTCGGGCCGTTGTCACATCTGGCGATCGTGCTGCTCGGGGGCGGCGAGGCATTCTTCGAGGATGAGCGCTTGCCCGGAGCGCAAGCCCTGCGGCGCGCAGGTTTACGGCCAATCACGCTGTCGTACAAGGAAGGGCTGGCGCTCAACAACGGCACCACACAAATGCTCGCGACAGCGGTGTTGGCACTGGACAATCTCGAATACCTGCTCGGGCTGGCCGATGTCGCCGCGGCGATGACGCTGGATGCCTACGCCGGCCGCAGCGGCGCTATGCGTCCGGAAGTTCACGCGCTGCGCCCGCATCCGGGCCAGATCGATGCGGCCGCGCACATGCGCGAGCTGCTGCGTGACTCCACGTTGATCGACATTCCGTATCACCTCGTGCCGCGCTTCAAGACCTGGACGGCGCAAAGCTGGAGTGATCCGCAAGATCGTCCGCTGTGTTTCGACATCACATGGGATTGGGTGCCGCCCAATCAGCGGCATGGCCGCGAAGCGTTTTATCAGCGTTTCCTGCCGTTCAAGGGCGGCAAGAAGCACCAGCCGCAGGACGCGTACTGTCTGCGCTGCGTGCCGCAGGTGCACGGCGCCGTGCGCGATGCGTGGATGCAGGCCTGTCGCGTGATCGACATCGAATTGAACTCGGTCACCGACAATCCGCTGATCTTTCCCGACAATACCGATGCAAGACACATCGAAGAGCAGGTGATCTCGGCGGGACATTTTCATGGCATGCCGCTGGCGCTGGCGATGAGCTACGTCAAGGCCGCGATTCCTGTCCTCGCCGCGATTTCCGAGCGGCGCTTGAACAAGCTGGTGGATGCGGCGACCAGCGACGGTCTGCCGGCGTTTCTCACCAGTAACGAGGATGGCACCGATTCCGGTTTCATGATCGTGCAATACACGGCCGCGGCATTGGTCAACGATCTCGCTACACGCGCGCATCCAGCGTCGGTGCATTCGATTCCGACCTCGGCCAATGCCGAGGATCACGTTTCGATGGGCGCCAACGAGACGCGGCATGTGCTGACGATGACGGAAGATCTTTGCGACGTGCTGGCGCTGGAGTTGTATACCGCCGCGCAGGCGCTGGATTACCGTCAGGAGATGTTGAACGCGGCGCGCAGGCTGGCCGCGCGCGGGGATGTGCAGGCGCTCGCCGGCAAGATCGGCAACGCGCCGCGCGAGGAACAGCCGCAGTACGCGCAATTCATCGAGGAAACGCACAGACTGATGGAAGCGCTCGCACACTCAGGTGACTTTCACGCCGGCGCGGCGGTCCGCGAGGCGCACGCACGCATCCGCGAAGTCATCCCATTCATGCACCACGACCGTGCAATGGATGGCGACGTCGCGCAAATCTGCAAGCGGGTACGCGAACGCGTCTTCTGAGTCACGCGCTCCGGCCCGACCGCCGCTGCGGCAGTGGGCGGTGCGGGCATTTCCTGACCTGAACACCCGGCTACTTGGAGCCAGGAAGGGCTTGCACCCGGTTGCAACGCCGGCTATATTCTCTTCCAATGTATTAACGCATTAATACATTAACTGGATGATCAATGGTCGGAGATCGCACATGAAACGCCGCGCATTGCTGCCGGAAACTCCGGCCGACTCCGCAGAAATCGGCCTCTGCAAGGCCCTGCTGGCGCTGCGGGACGTCGACGAGATGCGCGCTTTCCTGCGCGACCTCTGCACGCCCGCGGAACTCGAAGCACTGGTCGACCGCTGGAGCGTGGTTCCCTATGTTCTCTCCGGCACGCCGTACCGCGAAATCCACGAGCACACCGCCGTCAGCATCACCACCATCGGCCGCGTGGCGCGTTTCCTCAACGCGGGCAACGGCGGTTACCGCACGGCTGCCGCACGCGCGCTGCGCCGGCGGCCGCGAAAGCGGCGCATGGAGCGCGCGTCGTGAAATCCCGTGAACGCCTGCGCATCGCCATACAGCGCTCGGGGCGGCTCAGCGAACCCACGCTGACGTTGCTGGAGCGTTGCGGCCTGTCGTTTCGCGACGGTAGCGACAAGCTGTTCTGTTTCGGCGAGGACGAGCCTGTCGATCTGCTGCGCGTGCGCGACGATGACATCCCCGCGTTGATCGCGCAGGGCGTGTGCGACATCGGGATCGTCGGTCGCAACGTGCTGGAGGAGTTTTCGTGTGCGAACGAGAACGCAGCGTGCAAGTTGCAGATCCTGCGGCCGTTGGGTTTCGGCCGTTGCCGGCTCTCCTTCGCACTGCCGTTGGAGAACGAATATCGCGATGCGGCGCAATTGCGCGGCGCGCGCATCGCCACGGCTTATCCGAACCTGCTGCGACGCTGGTTGAACGAACGCCGCATTGATGCGCAGGTGATCACGTTGACCGGATCGGTGGAAATCGCGCCGAAGCTTGGCACCGCAGATGCTGTCTGCGATCTGGTGCAGACCGGCGCGACGCTGGCGGCCAATCATTTGCGCGAAGTGGAGACCGTGCTGGAGAGCGAAGCCGTGCTGGCCGCGCCCGAAGAATTGCCCAGTGACGGCCGCGGCGATCTGATCGATCTGCTGCTGCGGCGCCTGGACGACGTCAACCGCGTGCGCGGCACGCGTCTGCTGCTTCTGCATGCCGCGCGCGGATCGGTGGAGGCCATTGCCCGCGTGCTGCCCGGCACGCCGCGCCTCACTGTGCTGCAAATGGATGGCGCTCCCGATCAGGTGATGCTGCAGGCGTTGTGCGCCAGTGAGTTGGGCTGGCGGCAGCTCGAGGCGATCCGCCGCGCCGGCGCGCGCGAACTGTTCGTGCTGCCGGTCGAATGTGCGCTGGCATGAGCGCACCGCGGTTGCGAATGCTCGATTGGAACTTGCTGGACGAAGCGGGCCGGCGTGCGGCTCTGGCGCGACCGCTGCAATCGCGCTCGCAGGACTTGCGCGAAGGAGTGGCCGGCATTCTCGCTGCCGTGTACGAACGCGGCGACCAGGCTTTACGCGAATTTTCCGCGCGCTTTGATGGTTGTTCGCTGGAGAAGTTCGAAATCGATGAAGGTGAATTCGCCGCGGCGGAAGCCGTATTGGCGCCGGCCCTGAAGCAGGCGATTCGCGAGGCCGCGGCACGCATCGAACTCTTTCATCGTGCCTGCATGGCGCCGCCGGTCGCGGTCGAAACCGCTTCGGGCGTGCGGGTGGAGCGCATCGTGCGCGCGGTCGCGCGGGTCGGTCTCTACGTGCCTGCCGGCAGCGCGCCGCTGCCTTCTACGGCGTTGATGTTGTGCATTCCCGCGCGCCTGGCCGGCTGCAGGGAAATCGTGTTGTGCTCGCCGCCGCGCGCGGACGGCACCTGCGATCCGGCGGTGCTGTACGCCGCGCGGTCGAGCGGTGTCACGCGCGTGTTGAAGCTCGGCGGTGCGCAGGCGATTGCGGCGATGGCGTTCGGCACCGAATCGGTGCCGAGGTGCGACAAATTGTTCGGTCCGGGCAATGCGTGGGTGACGGAAGCCAAGCTGCAGGTCTCGTGCGATCCGGAAGGGGCGGCCATCGATTTACCGGCGGGGCCTTCAGAAGTGCTGGTGATCGCCGACGCGTGGGCGGAACCGGCGTTCGTCGCCGCCGATCTGCTCTCGCAAGCGGAGCACGGCGCGGATTCGCAGGCGCTCCTGCTCTCCGATTCGCGCGGCATGATCGAATCGGTCGAGCGGGAAGTGCAGCATCAATGCGAAGCATTGCCGCGTGCTGCTCTAGCGCGACAGGCGCTGGCCGCAAGCCGCGCGATTCTCGTCGAATCACTTGCGCAAGCGGTCGAAGTGGGCAACCGCTACGCGCCGGAGCATCTGATTCTGCACGTCGCGCAGCCGCGCGCGTGTCTCGAGCGCATCGAGAATGCGGGCTCGATCTTCCTCGGCGCGTGGACGCCGGAATCGCTCGGCGATTATTGCAGCGGAAGCAATCACGTGTTGCCGACTTGCGGCTGGGCGCGCAGTTGCAGCGGGGTGTCGGTGGCGAGTTTCCAGAAGCAAATCACGGTGCAGGAGTGCACGGTCGATGGCCTGCGCGCGATCGGTCCCTGCGCCGCGACATTGGCGGCTGCAGAGGGCCTGGACGCGCATCGCCGCGCGGTGATGCTGCGGTTGGCCGCGCTCGAAGAATCGCAGCGGATCGCGGAGCCGGCATGAGCGTGCTCGATCTCGCGCGGCCGGAAATCCGCACGCTGCAGCCTTATTCCTCGGCCCGCATGGAGGCTGGCGGCGGCGCAGTGATGCTCAACGCCAACGAGTCCGCGTGGCCGCCGTTCGGTGCGGACGATTCCGCTCTCAACCGCTATCCCGAACCGCAGCCCGCGGCGCTCATTGGGCGATTGGCGCAACTTTACGGCGTACGACGTGAGCAGGTACTGGCCGGCCGCGGCAGCGACGAGGCCATCGATCTGCTGATGCGCGCCTTCTGCCGCGCCGGACGCGACGCCATCCTGATTTCGCCGCCGACGTTCGGCATGTACGCGGTGTGCGCGCGGATTCAAGGCGCGGACGTAATCGAAGTACCACTGCGCGAAGACTTCACATTGGATGTGCAGGCAATGCTGGCGGCGGCCACGCCGGCGGTGAAGCTGGTGTTAGTCTGCACGCCGAACAATCCCACGGGCCAGGCCACAACACACGCGGATATCGAACGTTTGACGCGCGCGGTGGCCGACCGCGCAATCGTGGTGGTGGACGAGGCCTATGTCGAATTCGCCGATCCGGAATGCGGCGGCAGCGTCGCCCCGCTGATCGCGCGTTACGGCAATCTCGCCGTGCTGCGCACCCTGTCGAAAGCTTACGCACTGGCGGGAGTGCGCATTGGTGTCTTGCTGGCGGCTCCGGAAATCATCGGGCTGCTGCGCAGGATCATGTCGCCTTATCCGTTGCCGGCACCGTGCATCGAAGGTGCCTTGCGCGTGTTGTCGCCGCAAGGCTTGGCGATTGCGGCGCGGCGCATTGCAATCATCCGCAGCGAGCGCGAACGGGTACGCAACGCCTTATCTCAACTCCCGGGCGTGCTCGCAGTTCTGCCCTCGCAAGCGAATTTCCTAACGTTGCGTTGTGACGATGTGGATGAAGTTCAACGGTGTCTTCTCGCACACAGCATCATCGTGCGGGATGTACGCGGCCATCCGCGACTAGGCGATGCATTGCGCATCACTCTCGGAACGCCACAACAGAATGATTGTGTTTTGGCAGCGCTGGCGGGTGTTCCGGTATGAAGCGCAAGCTGCTGTTCGTTGATCGCGATGGATGCCTGCTGGCCGAACCGGCCGATAAGCAGATCGACAGCTTCGACAAGTTCGATCTGATGCCCGGCGTGATTGGCGCATTGCAACGCTGCGTGGGTGCGGGTTATGAGCTGGTGATGGTCAGCAATCAGGATGGCTTGGGCACACCGGTTTTTCCGCAGGCGCAGTTCGACGGGCCGCAAGCATTGCTGCTGCGCATCCTTGCCTCGCAAGGCATCGTTTTCCGCGAAGTGCTGATCGATTGCAGCTTCGAGCACGAAGGCCGAGACACGCGCAAACCCGCTTGCGGCCTGGTGCGTCATTATCTTGCCGACGACGGCTGGAGCCGCGCCGATTCAGCGATGGTCGGCGACCGCGAAACCGACATGCAGTTTGCGGCCAATCTGGGCGTGCGCGGATTTCAACTCGGCAAGGATGTCTCCGATTGGTCGGAATTCGCGCACCGCCTGCTCGATGCGCCGCGCACCGCGACGTTCATTCGCGCAACACGCGAGACGCATATCGAAATCCGCGTGGATCTGGACCGTGCCGCCGAGCCTTGCGTGCGCAGCGGCATCGGATTCTTCGATCACATGCTGGAGCAACTCGGCAAGCACGGCGGCTTTGCGTTGGATCTGGAATGCTCCGGAGACTTGCGGGTGGACGAGCATCACACGGTCGAAGATTGCGCGCTGGCGCTGGGCGGAGCCTTGCGCAAGGCGTTAGGAGACAAGCGCGGCATTGCGCGTTATGGGTTCACCCTGCCCATGGATGAATCTCTGGCCGAGGCGGCAATCGATTTGTCGGGGCGCGCGTATTTCGTTTTCGAAGGCGAATTTCCGCGCGATCGCGTGGGCGATCTGCCCACCGAACTGGTGCCGCATTTCTTCCGCTCGTTGTGCGAAGCGCTGGGCGCGACGCTGTACCTGCGCGTGCGCGGAGAGAATGCGCATCACGTCGTGGAAGCCTGCTTCAAATGCGTGGCGCGCGCGCTGCGGCAGGCGCTCGCGCGCGAAGGTCGCGGATTGCCGAGCACCAAGGGCACACTGTCATGACGCTCGCGATCGTGGATGCTGGCGGCGCCAACATCGGTTCGCTGCGCGGCGCGTTGTCGCGGCTCGGCGTGGAAGCGTCGCTCACGGCCGATCCCGCGACGATTCGCGCCGCCGACAAGCTGATCCTGCCGGGCGTCGGCGCGGCGGGCGCCGCGATGACGCGGTTGCGCGAAATGAATCTGATCAATGTGCTGCGGGCCGCAACGCAACCGTTGCTCGGCATTTGTCTGGGAATGCAGCTGCTGTGTGAGCATTCGCAGGAAGACGATACCGAATGTCTGGGGCTGGTTCCCGCGCCGGTGAAACGTCTCGCGCGGAAGCCGGGATTGCGCGTGCCTCACATGGGCTGGAACCGAGTGACTGCGACCGCGGCGCATCCGCTGGTGGCGGATTTGGGCCCGGATGAATACGTGTATTTCGTGCATGGCTACGCGGTGCCCGTGCACGGCTGCACCTTGGCGGTCGCCGAACATGGCGGGCCGTTTTCGGCCGTGATCGGCACAGACCGGCACTTTGGCATGCAATTCCACCCGGAACGCTCCGGCGCGGCCGGTGCGAACTGGCTGAAACGGTTTCTCGAACTATGAGCTTCGAAATCATTCCCGCGATCGATTTGCGCGGTGGCCGTGTCGTGCGGCTGATGCAGGGCGATTACGAACGACGCATCGACTATGCGATCGGCGGCCTGGAACTGGCCGAGCGCTACGCGCAGGCCGGCGCGCGCTGGCTGCACGTCGTCGATCTGGATGGCGCACGCGAAGGCCGCTTCGGGAATCTCGCAACCATCGAAGTGCTTGCGCGCACGCGTTTGCGCGTGCAGGCCGGCGGCGGTGTGCGAGAGGAAGCCGATGTGCGCCGTTTGTTTGATGCGGGCGTCGCGCGCGTGGTGATCGGCAGTGTCGCAGTGCGTGATCCCTATCGCACGGCCGAATGGTTGAACAAGTTCGGAGCAGATCGGATCGTGATCGCGTTGGATACGCGCCGCGATAGAAATCGCTGGACGTTGCCGGTCGCGGGCTGGCGTGAGTCCAGCGCGCGCGCGCTGGACGAATTCGCGCTCTGGTATGCGGTGCATGGTGCGCGCCACGTGCTGTGCACCGACATTGCGCGCGATGGCATGTTGGCCGGCTGCAATGTCGATTTGTATAGGCATCTTGCCAGGATCGCGCCGCAGCTCGAGGTGCAGGCATCGGGCGGCGTACGCTCTCTGGAAGATCTGGACGCCCTTCGCGAAGCGGGCGCGAGCGCGGCCATTCTCGGGCGCGTGCTGCTTGAAGACCGCATGATGATCGGAGACGCGGTGGCTGCGGAGGTGTCGTCGTCATGCTGACGCGACGCATCATCCCTTGCCTTGACGTGCGCGACGGCCGAGTCGTGAAAGGCGTGCGCTTCCGCGATCATGCGATCGTGGGAGAGATAGTCGAATTGGCGCATCGTTACCGCAACGAGTGCGCCGACGAATTGGTGTTCTATGACATTGCCGCTAGCCCGCGCGGACGGGGCGTGCAGCTGGAGTGGATCGAACGCGTCGCACGCGAGATCGACATCCCGTTCTGCGTGGCCGGCGGCATCCGTTCGGTCGCTGACGCGCACGCGGTGCTGCACGCGGGCGCCGACAAGATCTCGATCAACTCGCCCGCGCTCGAACGGCCGGAGCTGATCGATGAACTGGCGCGCGAATTCGGTTCACAGTGCGTGGTGGTCGGCGTGGATTCGCAGCGTGATGCGGATGGTGAATGGCACGTACGACAATACACCGGCGATCCGAGCAAGACGCGTGCGCTGGCGTGGCGCACGCTGGACTGGATCAGGGAAGCCCAGCGGCGCGGCGCGGGTGAAATCGTCTTGAACTGCATGACACACGATGGCATCCGCCATGGCTACGATCTGGAACAGTTGCGCGCGGTGCGCGCGGTCTGCGATGTGCCGCTGATCGCGTCAGGCGGCGCGGGCGTGGTGAAACATTTCTTCGATGTCTTCAACGAAGCCGATGTGGACGGTGCGCTCGCGGCGAGTGTTTTCCATAACGGTGACATTGCAATTCCATCTCTGAAAAATTATTTGCTCACGCGGGGAATCGGAGTGCGTCCGTCGTGATCGATTTCGATGCCACGCCCCTGGACTGGAGCAAGGGCGGCGGCTTGCTGCCTGCGATCGTGCAGCACGCCTTTAGCGGCGAAGTGTTGATGCTGGGCTGGATGAATGCAAAGGCGCTGGAGATCACGCAATGCGAGGCCCGTGTCACGTTCTGGAGCCGCAGCAGGCAGTGCTTGTGGCGCAAGGGCGAAACTTCCGGGCACGTGCTGGATGTGCAATCGATCCGCGCGGATTGCGATGGGGATGCGTTGCTGATCTCCGTACTGCCGCAGGGGCCCACCTGTCATCTCGGCGCGCGCAGTTGCTTCGGCGAAGCGGAGACATCGCCGCTTTTGTTCCTGGGCGAACTTGAAGCGCTGCTCCGGCAACGGCACGATGACCGTCCCGCCGGGAGTTACACAAGCAATTTGTTCAATGCTGGCGTGCAGCGCATTGCGCAGAAGGTTGGAGAAGAGGGCGTGGAAACCGCGCTGGCGGCAGTGACGGGTGACAAAGATGCGTTGTTGAATGAAAGTGCGGACTTGCTGTTCCACCTGATGGCGTTGCTGCGCGCGCAGGGAATGTCACTCAATGATGTGGCGCGGATGTTGCGGCAGCGCCACGCGCCGTTGGTGCAGGCCTGAACGGCACCGAGACGCCCGGAGGATTCTGCTTTTCCCACAATGCCAGTTGCTTGGCGATCCCGCTGCCTTCGTCGATCTGCGGTTCGGAGGGTGTGTAGCCGTCGCGCTTCTCCCAGCGCGCAACTTCCATTCGTGCACTCTTGAATGCCTGCGCGAAATTGCCGTCGCGATTCAGCGCATCGACCAGAAACGCATGCCCGAACCATGTCAGTTCCGATTGCTCGCCGCACCCGAATGAGGAGCGGTCGCTGCGTGCGGCGGTGATCACCATCGTGCCGTCGCCGCGCAGCGGCGGGATGAAACCGCCCGAATAACACGCGTTGACGATCACCACCTTGTACTTGAACGGATGCTCATCGAGGATTCCGGGCAAGTCGTTCGCGCTGATCTGATCCAGCGGCAGTGGATCCATGTCCACCAGCAGCGTGTGATCTTCGCTGCCGTGCGTGGTGAGATACAGCAGCAGGATGTCCTGCGACGAATCCATCTTATCGGCCACCGCGTCCAGCGCCGATTCCAGGTTGCTCCAGTCGGCCAGCGGCCGCGTGGTCAGCGCGGCCGGGTTGTTTTCCAGCACGATGACGTGGCCGGCCGCGCCGAAACGTTTCGAGAAAAGTTGCTCGAAGAATTCGGACTCGTTGCGGAACACGTTTTCGCTGCCGTCGCCGGCGAACGCAATCGCATACAGGTTCACCTTGCCCGGCGTGCGGGGTTTCAGTTGTGCGATGGATTTGTCGAGCAGGTCCGCTTGCGAGTAGATCACCTGCTCGGGCGTGGGGGCGTTGTTGGGCCAGCCTTGGTCAGGCAGCAGGGCGGTGTCGCCACCCATGGGCGGTTCGCGATTCGGAACAGGATTCGTTGACGGCGCATCGCCGCGAGCGACCGGTGCCGGTGAAGGACGGCTTGCATGCCGGTTCGCATGGAAAACCGTCGCCGCGGTGACGCCGAGCACGAAAGCAAGCAGAGCGATCAAGAAGGTGCGCATTCAAACCTCAATCGCATCGAAAGCCTCGACGCAAGGATGCTTCGCATTGCGGCGGCATTGCTCAGGCGGACGGCAGATCTGGGTGATGCGCATGCCTGCCCCGCGCGCCGCCTCCAGTTCGGCTTCGATGTCGGACAGAAACAGGATGCGATCCGCTGGCGTGCCGATCGCTTGCGCAATGCGCGAATAGGAACCGCGCTCGCGTTTGCCCCCGATTTCGGTGTCGAAAAAGCCGTCGAACAGCGGTGCGATGTCGCCCGCTGTCGAGTGACTGAAAAACAGTTTTTGCGCCTGCACGGAGCCCGAAGAATACACGTACAGCCGGAGGCCTTGCGCTTTCCACTCGCGCAACCTCGTCGCGACCTCAGGGTAGAGGTGCGCGCGATAGGCGCCGCGCTCGTAGCCCTCCTTCCAGATCATGCCTTGCAACATCTTCAGCGGCGTAACCTTGCGATCCTCGTCGATCCAGCGCAGCAGCGTGCCCACAATGGCACTGCGGTCGCATTCGGCCAGACCGGCTTCGCGCGCGGTTTCGCGCAGGCAGCGTTGCACCTCGGGTTCATCGGCATGCGTTTCGACGAACGCCGGCAGCCGTTCGCGCGAGTAGGGAAACAGGACGTCCTTGACGAAGGCGATGGAACTGGTGGTGCCTTCGATGTCCGTGAGGATCACTTCGACGCTGGCACTCACGCCGTGGCACCCGCGCGCATGCCTTCGGCGTATTGCGAGTAGGCGGTCTCGATGGCGCGCTTTACGCCGATCGGATCGCCCAGCTTCTGCAGGAACATGGCGGTTTCGCCTCGGCCGGTGATCTCGATGGTGCCATAGCGGAATACGCGGCCCCAGAACGACTGCTTCAGATCGACCGTTTCGATTGAGGCCAATCGCAGTTCGGTGGATTGCCGGCTGACGACGCCTGTCTTGCGGATCACGCGATGATTGGTGACGCCTTGCTCGATCGAGCTCAGCGCCAGCCACTCGTATAGCCCGATCGCCAGTGCCACCACGATTACCGCCAGCACGATCCACCACGTCTGCTGCCAGGCAGCTACGCCGGCGGCGATCGCGCCGAGCAGCAGCACGATCCACAGCCGCAGCCAGACCAGCCAGTGCAGGTGGAACATCGCCACGATCTTCTCGCCCGGTGCGAGCGACTGCTGTATATACGACATACCGACCCTCCTTATTGAGCCGCGCGCCAAGAACGGCGCGCCCGCGAGTCGAGTGCGTTTAGAGTTCGCGCTCGATTCGCGAAGCCTAGTCCGGGCACGTGCCGGACTTGGCGTGCTCTGGCGATGGCAGGATGCCTCATCCAGAGCTATGAACTAATTCTCCAAACGAGGGAAACGCTGCGCGATTTGATCGCCCGTGAACTGTGCGACCCAGCCTTCCGGATTAGTGAACAGCCGGATCGCCACGAAACCTGGATTCGGCCCCATGTCGAACCAGTGGCGCGTGCCGTCCGGGACACCGATCAGGTCGCCCTGCGTGCACAAGACCTCGTAAACCCGATCGTCGATGTGCAGCGTGAACAGCCCCTCGCCGGCCACGAAAAAACGCACTTCATCCTCGGCGTGGGTGTGTTCGTTGAGGAATTTCTGCCGCAGCGCGTCCTTCTGCGGGTGATCGGCGGAGAGTGAGATCACGTCCACGGCCTTATACCCGTGTTCGTGTTGCAGTCGTTCGATGTCGACGCGGTAGGCGTCGATGACCTTCTCCGGTGGATCACCGAGCGCGATCGGCGACGTGGCCTCCCATCGCTCGAAACGCACGCCGACCTTGCCCAGCTCGCGCGCAATCTGCGCGTGATCCTCCACGGTTTGCAGCGGCGTTTCGCCGCGCCGGTCATCGAAAATGCGCAAACGGCTCATGCGCCGAGTCTCCGAAGATCCAGTTCGCAAGCCAACATGAATTCCAGCGCTTCCAGGTGACGCTTGGCTTCGTCCATGTCGCGGCCCCATGTGTAAACGCCGTGGCCGTCGATCAGGTATGCGTTCAACGGATTGCCTTCTTGCAACCAGGCGTCCACACGCGCCGTCAGTTCCGACATTTCCTGTGAATTGGGGAACACCGGCACTTGCATCGTCGAATTGTGGGTGGAATAACCGCTGAATGCCTTCAACAATTCGTAGCCGGCCAGCTTGATCATGCCGGTGGCTGCGAACAGCCGCGAAGCCACCGTCTGGGTACGAGAATGCGTATGCAGCACGGCGTTCGCTGCGGGAAAACGCCAGTAGATCTGGGTATGCAAGGCGGTTTCCGCGGAAGGGCGCAACACGGTGTCCACCGCATGACCCTCCATGTCGATGACCATGATGTCGTCGGGGCTCAGCGCGCCCTTGTCTCGGCCGGAGACGGTGATCGCCGCGTGGCTGGCATCCAGCCTCATCGAGAAATTGCTGCTGGTGGCCGGTGTCCAACCTCGTGCGGCCAATTCGGCACCCACGCGTGCGATCTCCCGTGCACAGGCGGACAACCGTTCGGCGTCCACGCGGGGTGAGCGATTGCGGATCACGGTGGCGCGTTTGTTCATGCGGCTGAATGTAGCACGCAAGGACATGTCGCATCGTTTCGCGCAGGCGTAGCATGTATGAAATCCGTTTCGCACATGGAGCAACGCATGAACGATGAGCGCATCGAATCTTCCCGCCGCCGTTTTATGGCACTGCTGGGCGGAATCACGGGTTCCGCGGTATTGCTTGGCGCATTGCCGCGTCAGGCGCGCGCTGCGGATCTGCCGCATCTGACGGAGGCGGACCCCACCGCGAAGGCTTTGCATTACACCGAAGACGCGAGCACGGCTCCGCCGCCTCACAAGGCGGGTCAAGCCTGCGCGAACTGCCGGTTCTTCTCGGGCGCCGCGGGACAAGCTTATGGACCGTGCCAGTTGTACCCGGGCAAGGCCGTTGCTGCGAAGGGATGGTGCGCGGGGTATTCCGCCAAGGCCTAGCGCCGGAAACAAATGAAGAAACAATCGCCCGGATACGACAGGCGAGGAGCTGACGACGCCTGCCGCACCGGGCGACTATCCGGGGTCCACTGCCAATGGGAAAGCCCGCGGAGGATGGATCATAGCGCGGGCCCGGGCGGGGAGCCAATGCGATCCTGCTGTCCACAAGATCACCCAGTCTGAACCTTTTAAAACAGATACTTATTGTGTAAACAGAAAGTTTATTCTCGTTTTGGTAGGGCTGATTTGGGCGCGGCCGATCCGCTCGACGCGGGCGGTCGATGGAGGTGGCTGTGGCGATAGCCGTAGCCGAAATAGATCGCGAAGCCGATCAGCGTCCAGGCCACCATCAACACCCAGTTGTACCAGGCCATCTGCGCCAGCAGCACCAAGCAACTCAACATGCCCAGTGTGCAGATCACCGGGGCGAACGGCACTCGGAACGTGCGCGGCTTGTCCGGATCCGTGCGACGCAGAATCAGCACGCCGAGGCACACGGCGAGAAACGCGATCAGCGTGCCCATCGAAACGAAATCTGAAAGCACGTCCAGCGGCAGCAACGCGGCGAGCAGGGCGATGCCCAGTCCCGTGATCACGGTGTTGATGTGTGGCGTGCGGTACTTGGCATGGATCTTCGTGAACACGCGCGGCAGCATGCCGTCGCCGGCCATGATCATGAAGATGCGCGGCTGCGCGATGATCATGCACAACACCACCGAGGCCAGCCCGATCATGGCGCCGACTTCAACGATCCAGCGCAGCCAGTTCAGTTGCGGATGCCCGGCAATCGCCGTCACCACCGGGTCGGTGGTGCCGAGTTCGGCATAGGACACCAGCCCCACCATCACCGCCGACATGACCACGTAAAGGATCGTGCAGATCACCAGCGACCCGATCATGCCGATCGGCAGGTCGCGTTGCGGGTTCTTCGCTTCCTGCGCTACCGTCGAAGTGGTTTCGAATCCGATGTAAGCGAAGAACACCATCGCCGCGCCGCGCAATACACCGTTCCAGCCGTATTTTTCCGGCCCCTGCTGCTGAGGGATGAACGGGTGCCATAGATCTGTGTTGACGTAGTGGATGCCGGCGGCGATCACCAAGATCACCAGCACGACCTTAAGCACGACCATCGCCACGTTGACGCCGCTGGATTCGCGAATGCCGACGTAGCACAGCCAGGTCAGTGCCAGCACGATTCCCACGGCAGGCAGGTTGAACAGCGCGCCGGTCGATTCGAGTCCACCGTTGGCGAAAGTTACCGGCGCGTTGGTCAGCGCCGCGGGCAGATGAATGCCGACGTGCGCGAGCATGCTGGTGAAATAACCCGTCCAGCTTGCGGCTACGGCCGAGGCCGACACACCATATTCCAGCACCATGTTCCAGCCGATGAACCACGCCGCCAGCTCGCCCAGCGTGGCGTAGGCATAGGAATAGGAACTTCCGGACATCGGGATCAGCGTGGCGAACTCGGCATAGCACAGCGCGGTGAACCCGCAGGCGATCGCGGCCAGTACGAACGACAGCACCACTGCCGGCCCGGCATGCAGCGCCGCGGCCTGACCTGTCACGACGAAGATGCCGCTGCCGATCACCGCGCCGATGCCGAGCGCGGTCAGCGCGCCGGGACCGAGCGAGCGCTTCAGACCGGCGCCATGGCTTTCGTCGGGGAAATCGACCTTGCGGGCGAGCAGTTGTTCGAACATGTGAACTCCGGAAAGCCCGGGAGTGCCGGCCCGTGCGTCAGACGACGTCTTCCAGTGCGCGCGCCATGCCTTCCGGAGAGAGTTGACTGCGGCGGTAGCCGTACAGACCGTAGAGCACGAGACCGATCACCGCCCACGCCGCGAATACGATCTTCGCGACGATGCTCAGGTTGACGAACAGCAGGATGCAGCCGGCCACTGCCAGCGGGCACACCACCCATACAAGCGGCGTGCGGAACGGCCGCGGGCGGTTCGGTTGCTGCTTGCGCAGCACCATCACGCCGATCGAGACCATCGCGAACGCCAGCAATGTGCCGGCATTCGACGTATCGGCCAGTTTGCCGACAGGGAACAATGCCGCGCAGAACGACACCACGAAGCCGGTGACGTAGGTAATGACATGTGGGGTGAAAAAGCGCGGATGCACGCTGGAAAATTTCTCAGGCAGCAGGCCGTCGCGCGCCATCGTGAAGAAAATGCGAGTCTGGCCGAACATCATCATCAGGATCACTGACGGCAGGGCCACGATCGCGGCCAGCGCGATCAGATTGCCGAGTTGTGGGAATCCCAGCAGGCGGATCACATGGGCCAGCGGCTCATGGCTGCACACCAGCGCTTGCGAGCCGCCGCAGGCAGCGGTCATCGCCGGCGTGCCAGGATCCAGAGCCACGCCATTGGCGTCCAGCACGGGTTGCGCGCCGACCGAGCCTGCTGCCCCGTAACCCACCAGCAGATAGAAAATCGTGCAGATCGTCAACGCGCCGATCAAGCCGATCGGCACGTTGCGGTTGGGATTCTTGGTTTCCTCGGCAGCCGTGGACACCGCATCGAAACCGACGTATGCGAAGAAGATCGAAGCCGCCGCGCCCAGCACGCCGACGCCGCCCATCGGGCTCCCCCAGCCATTCGGAATGAATGGATGGAGATTCGCGTTTTTCACCGCCGGCAGCGCGATCACGATGAACAGCGTCAACGCGATGATCTTGATCGCCACCAGCACCGCGTTGACGCGCGCGCTCTTGGACGTGCCGATCACCAGCAGCCAGGTCACGGCCACGCCGATCAGGAATGCCAGCAGATTGAAACCGCCGCCAGAGAAATAGCCGTTCTGCAGCCAGGCCGGCAGAGAGATCGACCCTGGCGTCACCATCCCGAATATGCCGTTGTTGAGCAGGCCGTTGACATAACCGGACCAACCGACGCACACGGCGGTCGCGCCGATCGCGTATTCCAGCACCAGCGCCCAGCCGACGATCCAGGCGATCAATTCGCCCATCACGCCATAGGTGTAGGTGTAGGCGGACCCCGAAACCGGCACCATCGCCGCCAGCTCCGCATACGCGAGCGCGGCCAGTCCGCATACTACCGCGGCGATCACGAACGAGAGCATCATCGCCGGGCCGGCCTTCTGCGCGGCTTCCGCAGTCAGCACGAAGATTCCCGTGCCGATCACCGCGCCGATGCCGAGCAGCGTCAACTGGATCGGCCCTAATTGCCGCTTCAGCGATTTCTTCTCGGCGGTGGCGAGGATCTGATCGAGTGGTTTGATGCGCCAGAAGATCATTGCATTCTCCCCGAAAGGTTTTGCGCGTTGGATGAATGTGCGGCGCATCCGGCATCGCAGCGAGGCGAGCCTACGCGAGGGATGGCGGTTTGGGCAAGTGTGGCGAACGTCAGGCTCTACCGGAAAACTCTCCGGTAGTGGTATTCACCCAAACCTTGTCGCCCGTGCCGATGTACTCCGGCACCTGGATTTCGATTCCGGTGTCAAGTTTCGCTGGCTTGGTGCGCTTGGTGGCGGATGCGCCTTTCAGTTCCGGCGCGGTGTCGACGACGGTGAGCGCCACGCTGGCCGGCACTTGCAAGGCCACCGGCGAATCGTCGATTAGCTGCACGTAGAAACCTTCGGTGCCTTCGACGATGTAGCCGGCGTTGTCGCCGACGGTTTCGGGATCGAGCGTGTACGGCGTGTAGTCCTCGGCGTCCATGAACACGAAGGCGTCGCCGTCCTTGTAGGAGAAATTCGCCGCGCGGCGGATCAGTTCGATTTCGCGCAGATCGTCGTCTGCGCGCAGGCTGAGATCAAGCTTGCGACCGCCGGGAATCGAATACAGGGTGAAACGGAAAGTGACATTGCCGCCGCGTGCGGTCGGCGCGCTGCGTTCGATGTCGCGCACCTGGTAGACCGTGCCGTCGTGTTCGACCACGTTGCCGCGTTTGACGTCGGAAGCTTTCATTTCGGCGCCAACCTCACCGCGCCATCCAGCCGGATCGTCTCGCCGTTGATGTAACGGTTGGTCAGAATGAACGCGACCAGTTCGGCGAATTCCTCCGGCTTGCCGAGGCGCGAAGGGAAGGGGATTGATGCGGAGAGAGATTGCTGCACTTCGGATGGCATGCCGTCCACCATCGGCGTCCAGAAAATGCCAGGCGCGATGGTCGCCACGCGAATGCCGAAGCGCGCCAGTTCGCGCGCCATAGGCAGGGTCATGCCGACCACCCCGCCTTTCGATGCGGAATAGGCAGCTTGACCGATCTGGCCTTCATAAGCGGCGACGGAGGCGGTATTGACGATCACGCCGCGTTCGCCGTCTTCGCCCGCGTCGTTCTGCTGCATGAGCGCGGCGGCGGCCTTGGCGACGTTGAAACTGCCGATCAGGTTCACCATCACCGTGGTCTGGAACTGCGACAGCGGCATCGGTCCCTGCTTGCCGAGCACGCGCCCTGAACCCAGGATGCCGGCGCAGTTCACCAACACGTTCAAGCCGCCGAGCGCGTCGCGCGCGCCGGCGACATTCGCGCTCACGCCCTCTTCCGAAGTGACGTCCGTGCGGAAAAAGTGCGCGCCGTCGCCGAGCTCCCTTGCTGCGTCGCGGCCTTTCTCTTCGTTGACATCGAACAGCGCGACCTTGCCGCCGCGCGCCGCGAGATGCCGCGCGACCGCATTACCCAAGCCCGACGCGCCGCCGGTGATAATGGCCCTAGTCTGACCGAGTTGCATGTGATTCTCCGCGACAAATTCGCGATCTTAATGTAAGAGCCGGCGTACAGGCGATCTTCGCAGCCTCGCGGCTTGATCGCTTTCCTAGAGATCGAGAATGAAGAACCGGTTGCAGCCGTGGTGGCCGGTATTACCCAGCGGGCCCGGCAGCGGCGTGAAGCCGAATTTTGCGTACAGCGCCTGCGCCTGATCCATGCCGGTGAGCGTTTCGATGTAGCAGCGATGGAATCCGAAGCCGCGCGCCGCGTCGAGGCAGCGTTGCATCAGCGCGCGGCCGGCGCCGCGGCCACGCAGTTCCGGCAGGAAATACATCTTGCGCAATTCGCAGGTGCATTCATCGCCGCCGATCAGCGGCGCCACGCCACCGCCGCCCTGCACACGGCCGTCCATCTCGATCACGAAGTACGCGCTGCGCGGTTGCGAATAGCTCGCATGCATCGCAGCCACTTCCGCATCGTGGATGGCGAAGCCTTCACCGCCCGCACCGAATTCCGGCATCACGCTGCGGATGATCTGCGCGACCGCGGCATCATCGCGCGGCTCGATCGAACGGATGAGGAAAGACATGTTGCGGGTTACGGGTTATCGGTTATGGGTCACGGCCTCGCCATCGTAACCAAAAACCCATAACCCAGGACATACAACTCGTAACCCGCACCCCGCAGTCACTCAATGTCTCGTGGCATTCGCCGCCAGAAAATGGCGCATCGCATCTTCATCCAGCGGGTGGGCGAGCAAGTGCCCCTGCATGGAAGTGGCGTGGTGTCGCGCAAAGAACGCGCGCTGCGCTTCGGTTTCCACCCCTTCGGCGATCACGTCCAGTTGCAGGCTGTCGGCCAGCCGCACGATCGCTTCGCAAATCGCGCAATCGGCGGGCACATCGGGAATGCCCTGCACGAAGGCGTGGCTGATCTTCAGCCCGTCCAGCGGCAGGCGGCGCAGATAATTCAACGAGGAATAGCCTTCGCCAAAGTCGTCGATCAGCAGACGCACGCCCATGCGCTTGAGCGCCGCGAAGATCTCGTGCGCGTCGGGGGCATCCTCGATCAACGCGCGTTCGGTCAACTCCAGTTCCAGCGTTTCCGGCGGCAGCGCGTGTTCCTCGATCGCAGCGCGCACTGCCTGCAACAGTGTGCCGCTCAGCAGTTGGCGGAACGAAACATTCACGGCGATGTGATCGAGCGCGTGACCTGCATCGCGCCAGGCGCGCCATTGCCTGCACGCCTGCGCGACCACCCAGGCACCGATGCGCACGATTTCGCCCGAGTTCTCCGCGTGCGCGATGAATCGGGAAGGCATGATCTCGCCCAGATTGCGGTTGCGCCAGCGCAGCAGGGCTTCGGCGCCAGTGATGTGGCCGTCGGACAACGCGAACACCGGCTGATACGCCAGGCGCAGTTCGTGGTTGTCCAGCGCGCGCCGCAACTGCCGCTCGATGCGCGTGCGTTCGACCAGCGCAACGCTCAATTCCGGCGCGAACGGCTGCGACCTGTTGCGGCCGCGCCGCTTGGCCTCGGCCATTGCCGCATGCGCATGGTTCACCAATTGGCGTACATTGGTGCCTGCGCGCGGGTAACTGACGATGCCCACCGAAGCCGTGACGGTGAATTCTTCCTGTTCGTGCACGAAAGGTTTGCGGAAGGCGGCGACGATGGACTCGGCCAGCGCCGCGACGTTTTCGTCGGAAGCTGCATCGCGCAAAAGCACCACGAACTCGTCTCCGATGAAACGTCCGACCATGCTTCGCGTGCCGGCGGCGCAGCGACAGATTCTTTCGGCCGCTTCGATCAACAGGCGATCGCCCACTTCGTGCCCGGCGGTCGCATTGATCAGATGGAAACGGTCGAGGTCGATGTACAGCAGCGCAGGATGCGCGCCGCTGGAATCTGCATTCGCGAGCGCGCGCTCCAGCGCTTCCATCACGGTTTCGTGATTCGGCAGGCCAGTGACGCGGTCGCTGCGCACCATGCGTTGCAGTTTCTGCTCCGCCAGTTTGCGCGCGGTGATGTCCTGCACCGTCCCGGCCACGCCGTACACCTGATCGTGACGCAGTAGCGGCTGGCCGACGATGCGCACCCAGCGAACACGCTCGAGCGCGCCGGAAGTCGGCAGTTCCAGTTCGAATCCTTCGCCCATCGTGCGCGCCTTGTGCAGCGCGGCGCGCAGCAACTCCCGCTCCTCCTTGCCGTAGTGGTCGAGCGCCTGCGATTCGGTGATCGGGCTGCCCGGTTTCATGTCGTGCAGCCGGTACACCTGCGAAGTCCAGTACAACGCGTTGCGCATGTCGTCGAGTTCCCAGCCGCCGATCTCGGCCAGCCGCTGCGTCATTTCGAATAAATCCGACTGCCGTTTCAGTTGAGTGATGTCGCTGAAGGTGGAAATCACCAGATGCGGGCGCGCCTCGCCTGCGCGGAGCAGCGGCACGGAGCTGGACGAAATCCAGCGGTACATGTGCAGATGCGGCAGATACAGACCGAACACCACGCCATCCACGCTGCGGCCGGTGGAAAGTGCGCGCATGCCGGGCAATTCGTCGAAGGCGAGATCGGCGCCGCGCTCGTCCACCAATCGCCAGCCCGATGCGAGCTCGCGCCGCAGCGCGCGCACTTCGGATTCCGACAGGGCGAGGATGCGGCACGCCGCCGGATTGGCGGAGACGATGAAGCCTTGCGCGTTCTGAATCAGGATTCCCTGATCGACCGCGTCGAAGATATGCCGGTAGGTGATCTCCGGTTCGCCTGCGGCGGAAGAACCCGCAGGCACGTCGAAATCCTCAACGTCGGCGGAACCGGCGACATCTCGAGGGTTCGATTGCTGCGACGCGTGCCGCATGCTGGCCCCCTGTCGCGCCGAGTGCCTTGGCGCGGAGAACTAGCCTGCGCCGGGCCATGGAAAAAAGACGTTAAGCGTTGCGCTCAGCCATTGCTTGCCTGCACCACGCTGCTGGTGGTGCGATGACCCAGGTGCCCAGCCAACCACAGGCCTGTTTCGATCAATTGTGGCAAATCGATGCCGGTCTCGATGCCCATGCCGTTCAACATCGACACCACGTCTTCGGTCGCGACATTGCCGGTGGCGCCCGGTGCAAACGGGCAGCCGCCTGCGCCCGATACTGCGCTGTCCACCACCCTCACGCCTTCTTCCAGACATGCGAGGATGTTCGCCAGCGCCTGACCGTAGGTATTGTGAAAATGCACGGCCAGTGCGTCGATCGGCACTTCGGCGGCGACCGCAAGCAGCATCGCGCGTGCCTTGCCCGGCGTGCCGACGCCAATGGTGTCGCCCAACGAGATCTCGGCGCAGCCGAGTTCGTGCAGCTTCTTGGAAACACGTACTACATCGCTCAACGGCACTTCGCCTTGGTACGGGCAACCGAGCACGGTGGAGATGTAACCGCGCACGCGCACGCCATCGGCTTTCGCACGTTGCATCACCGGCACGAAGCGCTCGATCGACTCGTCTATCGAGGCGTTGGTGTTCTTGCGGCTGAAGGTTTCCGAAGCTGCGGTAAAAACCGCGATTTCCGTTGCGCCCACCGCGCGCGCGCGTTCGTAGCCCTGCTCGTTGGGCACCAGCACGGGATAACTCACACCTTCGCGCTTGCGGATGCCGGTGAACACTTCCTCCGCGTCCGCCAGTTGCGGTATCCATTTCGGGCTGACGAAGCTGGTGGCCTCGATGGTGCGCAGGCCACAATCGGAAAGCCGGTCGATCAGCTCGATCTTGACCGCGGTGGGGATGATGGCCTTCTCATTCTGCAGGCCGTCGCGCGGCCCGACTTCGACGATGCGGACGCTGGCTGGGAGGGCAGGCATGGGTTCGATAAATAGCTGTTTGCGTACGCATCAAGTGCGCGAAAGCGTTCGCTCGCGGCGAACAGTCATTGGCCGGCCAAGAATTTCACCAACACCGCGTCGGCTTCGACGAAATCGCCGGAGGCGGCGTTGACCGATTCGATTCTGCCAGCGCGCGGCGCGCGCAGGGTCAATTCCATTTTCATCGCCTCCATCACCAGCAGTTCCTGATCCCTCTGCACCTCGTCACCGGCCTTGGCCTTGATCAGCACGATGCGGCCCGGCATGGGCGCGATGACTTGATTCCCGCCTTCGGTGCCGCTGCTTTCGAAAGCAAACGCGGGGGCGCGCGTGAAGACCTGGCGCGCGGCATCGTCCACGTGCACCTGAACCCGATGGTCGTCGATAGCGACGTACGTGCGTCGGGCCTCATGGTCGAAGTGCGCGAACAGGCAACCGTTTTCGGTGCGGGCGTGCTGCACGCGGCACCGCAAGATTTTGCCTTCCCCCGCTTCTGGAGGAAGGTGGCCGGAGGCCGGATGGGGAATGGTTACACGCAAAGAGTAATCACTGGGGTGGCCGAACGCTTCGATTTCATACCGATGCGTGCCTTGCATCAGCACCACGAGGCGCTTGCCGGGATGGCCGATCCGCCAGGCGTCGGCGATGTTCCAGGGCGAATGCGGGTCCGCGCTGGCGCGAGCGGTTTCGCGCACGGTCCGCTCCTCATCCAGCAGGACGACAGTCGCCGCCGCGAAGAGCTCCGCGGGCGAGGGTGGTGCATCGCCGGCAAGAAATTCGTCGAGATGCCGATCGAGATAACCGGTATCAATGGTGGCATCGACAATGGCCGGATGCCGCACCAGGCGCTCGAGAAAAGCGATGTTGGACTTCGGACCGACCACTTCGCATTGCGCCAACGCCTCGCGTACGCGCGCCAGCGCACGCGGACGATCCTCGTCCCACACGATCAGCTTGGCGATCATCGGGTCGTAGAAGATCGAGACGCTGTCGCCCTGATCCACTCCGGCATCGATGCGCACGTGTCGTGACGATTGCGGGAATGCGAGTTTCTCGATCTTTCCGGAACCGGGCAGGAAGTTTTGTTCGGGGTCTTCCGCGTACAGCCGCACCTCGATCGCATGTCCATTCGCCCGGACTTGATCCTGAGTCAGCGGCAACGGTCCGCCTGCTGCGATACGCAATTGCCATTCGACCAGATCCAGCCCGAGCGTTTCTTCGGTCACCGGATGCTCGACTTGCAGGCGCGTGTTCATTTCCATGAAATGGAAATCGCCGTTCGCGCCGACGATGAATTCCACGGTGCCCGCGCCGACGTAGTCCACCGCTTTCGCCGCAGCGACTGCCGCGGCGCCCATCGCCGCGCGCCGCTGCGCATCAAGAAAAGGCGAGGGGGTTTCCTCCAGTATTTTCTGATAGCGGCGCTGTGCCGAGCATTCGCGCTCGTTCAAGTGGATCATGTTGCCATGGGTGTCGCCGAACACCTGGAACTCGATGTGACGCGGATGCTCGATGTAGCGCTCCAAAATCATGCGCGCGTCACCGAAGGAACTGCTTGCCTCACGCTGTGCGGATGCCAGCGCATCAGCGAATTCCTTTTCCGAGCGCACGATGCGCATGCCTTTGCCACCGCCGCCGGCCGCAGCTTTGATCATCAGCGGAAAGCCGATCTTCTTTGCCTGCGCGAGCAGTGTTTTCTCGTTTTGATCTTCGCCGTGATAACCGGGCACCAGCGGCACACCGTGTTTCTCCATCAGCGCTTTCGCTTCGGCCTTGGAACCCATCGCCTCGATGCTTTCCGGCTTCGGCCCGATGAACACCACGCCCGCGTCGCGACAGGCCCGCGCGAAAGTGGCGTTCTCTGACAGAAAACCGTAGCCGGGATGGATGGCCTGCGCGCCGGCTCTCTTCGCGACTTCCAGAATCACATCGCCACGCAGATACGATTCCACTGGGCGCGAACCACCGATCGGATAGGCGACATCCGCCCTGCGCACGTGCCGCGCATTTGCATCGGCTTCCGAAAATACCGCCACGCTGCGGATGCCCAACTTGCGACAAGTGCGGATCACGCGGCAGGCGATCTCGCCGCGGTTGGCGATCAGGACCGTATCGAACATGCTCAAGGTTTCTCCGGTTCGCCTACAGCCCAGCGCGGCGCGCGCTTGTCGAGGAAAGCGCTGAGTCCGTGCTGGCCCTCATTCGACGCGCGCAAGCGGGCGATCAGCTCCGCGTTTTGCCGGCCGATATCCCCACTGGATTCGGGCGTGATGCCGGCCATGCGCAGTGCAAGCTGCTTGGCTTCGCGCTGTGCAGTCGGCCCCCCTTTGGAAAGAAAGTGCAGCATGCGATCGATTGCACCATCCAGTTCTTCGGGCGCTACGGCTTCATGCAGCAAACCGATCTCGACCGCGCGTTGTGCTTCAAAAATCTCCCCGCTGATGAACAACCGTCGCGCGTGGCGCACGCCGATGGCCGCGATCACGTAAGGAGAAATCACTGCGGGCACCAGCCCGAGCTTCACTTCACTCAAGGCGAACTTTGCGCCTTGCACGCCGATGGCGATGTCGCATGCTGCGATCAATCCCACGCCGCCGCCATAGGCCGTACCGTTAACGCGTGCGATGGTGGGCTTGGGGAAGAAATTCAATGTATGCAATAGTTTCGCCAGTGCTTGCGAATCGGCGAGATTTTCTTCTTTGCTTGCGGCAGCCATGCCGCGCATCCAGTTCAAATCCGCGCCGGCGGAAAAGCTCTTGCCCGCGCCGGTCACCAGCACGAATCGCACCGACGCGTCGTCCGCGACCCGATCCAGTGCGGCCTGCAATGCAGCGACCAGCGCGCCGTCGAACGCGTTGTGCAGCGCCGGCCGGTTCAGCGTGATTTCCGCCAGCGCGCCGCGGCGCGTCAGCAAGAGAGGGTTGGACATCGCGCAAGCCTGTGCTGAATCGTTCAATCATAACCGCTGAACGAGCGCTCTCGGCCCGCATTGCGGACATAAATGAGAACCATTATTATTTACCGCAGAACCGGAGCCTCACCATGATCCGCCGTCTTCTCATCGCGATCCTTGCGCTTTCTTTGTTGAGCGGTATCGCGTTCGCCGCGGAGATGCCGCAGTACACGCTGACGATCAAGGATCACAAATTCCAGCCGACGCAATTGACCGTGCCCGCCGACACGCAATTCAAGGTGCGGGTAGACAACCAGGATTCCACACCATCGGAATTCGAGAGCAGCGATTTCAATCGCGAGAAGATCGTGCTGCCAGGCAGCCAGATCACGGTTTTCATCGGCCCGCTGGCAAAGGGCAAATACAAATTCTTCGACGATTTCCATCAGGACACCGGTCAGGGTGTGCTGATCGTGCAATGAGGTGAGCCATGCTCGGCGTCGCGCTGCTGGTGTTTCGTGAAGTCCTGGAGGCCGCTCTGATCGTTTCGATCGTGGCTGCGGCCACGCGCGGCGTGGCGCGGCGCGGCGTTTACATCAGTGGCGGCATCGCGATCGGTGTGCTCGGCGCGATCGTGGTGGCGCTGTGTGCCGGCGCGATCGCTGAAGCGGTGAACGGGGCGGGCCAGGAATTGTTCAATGCCTGCGTACTGTTCGCGGCAGTGGCGATGATCGCCTGGCATGTGATCTGGATGTCCAGTCATGCGCGCGAGCTGGTGCAGCACATGCAAGCCGTCGGCGGCGCGGTAAAGGCCGGATCGAGTTCGCTGACGATGCTGTTCGCCGTCGTCGCGCTGGCGGTGCTGCGCGAAGGCTCCGAGATCGTGCTTTTCCTGTACGGCATGGCCGCGGGCGGTGCGGGAATCGCAGGCCTCGTCGGCGGCATCCCGCTCGGCATCGTTTGCGGTGTGGCGGTCGGCTTTGCGTTGTACTTTGGCCTGCTGCGCATCCCGCTGCGCTATTTCTTCACCGCGACCAACTGGATGCTGGTGCTTCTGGCGGCGGGCTTGGCCTCGACTGCCGCGCGCTTTCTGGTGCAGGCCGACTGGCTGCCGGCGCTGGGTACGCAGATCTGGAACAGCGATTGGCTGCTGACGAACGGCTCGGTGATCGGACAAGCGCTGCATATCCTGATCGGCTACGACGCGCACCCTTCCGGTATCCAGATGCTGTTCTGGGCAGCGGTGGTTGTCGCATTGGTGATCGGCATGGCGCTTACCAAGCGCAAGCCGCCGCGCCGCAGCGATGTCGCGCAATCGCGGGTGCAAGGCGAGCCGCATGCCGCGGCATGAAGACGGTTACATCCGGAACACACCGTAACGAGCCGGTTCGATCGGCGCGTTGAGTGAAGCGGAGATCGCAAGACCAAGCACGCGGCGCGTGTCGGCCGGGTCGATCACGCCGTCGTCCCACAGGCGCGCCGTCGCGTAGTATGGATGGCCTTGCCGTTCATATTGATCGCGGATTGGCGCCTTGAACGATTCCTCTTCTTCGGCTGACCATGATTTACCCGACGCTTCGATGCCGTCACGTCTCACCGTCGCCAGTACGGAGGCGGCCTGCTCGCCGCCCATTACGCTGATGCGCGCGTTCGGCCACATCCACAGGAATCGCGCCCCGTAGGCGCGGCCGCACATCGCGTAATTGCCCGCGCCGAAACTCCCGCCGATGATCACGGTGAATTTCGGCACCGACGAGCACGCCACTGCCGTCACCATCTTGGCGCCGTCCTTGGCGATGCCCGAGTTCTCGTATTTCCTGCCCACCATGAAACCGGTGATGTTCTGCAGGAACACCAACGGTACACCGCGTTGGTTGCACAGCTCGATGAAGTGCGTGCCCTTCAGCGCGCTCTCGGAAAACAGGATTCCGTTGTTGGCGATGATGCCGACGGGATAACCGTGGATGTGCGCGAAGCCGGTGACCAACGTCTTGCCGTAACGCGCCTTGAATTCATGGAACTCCGATCCGTCCACGATGCGCGCGATCACTTCGCGCACGTCGAATGGTCGGCGCGTGTCTTGCGGGATCACGCCATACAGTTCGCTGGCTGCATATTTCGGTTCGTGTGGCTCGCGCAATTCCAGTGAAATCGCCTTCTTGCGATTGAGCTGCGCCACGATGTGGCGTGCGATCGCCAATGCGTGCGCATCGTTTTCGGCCAAGTGATCGGCCACGCCGGAAATCGATGTGTGCACCTCCGCACCACCCAGCGCCTCCGCATCGACCACTTCCCCCGTTGCGGCTTTCACCAGCGGTGGGCCGCCGAGAAAGATCGTGCCCTGTTCCTTCACGATCACGGTCTCGTCGCTCATCGCCGGCACATAGGCACCGCCGGCGGTGCACGAGCCCATCACCACCGCGACCTGCGGAATGTTCAACGCGCTCAGGCGCGCCTGGTTGTAGAAGATGCGGCCGAAATGTTCCTTGTCGGGAAATACCTCGTCCTGCAGCGGCAGGAACGCGCCGCCGGAATCGACGAGATAAATGCAGGGCAGGCGGTTCTCCAGCGCGACTTCCTGCGCGCGCAGGTGCTTTTTCACCGTGATCGGGAAATAGGTGCCGCCTTTCACCGTGGCATCGTTGGCGACGACCACGCATTCGATTCCCAGCACGCGACCTATGCCGGTGATGATCCCGGCGGCCGGCGCGGCATTGTCGTACATACCGTATGCGGCCAGCGGCGACAACTCCAGGAACGGCGAACCTGGATCGAGCAAGGCGCGGATGCGTTCGCGCGGCAGCAGTTTTCCGCGCGCGGTATGTTTCTCGCGTGCCTTCTCGCCGCCGCCTTGCGCCGCGCGATCGAGCTGCGCACGCAGATCGTCGACCAATTCGGACATGCGCGCGGCGTTGGCGCGGAACTCTTCGGACTTGGAATCGAGCCGGCTGACGAGCGTTGTCATGTAATTTCAGCCACTCGAGGAGCTGCTGCTTTTCGCGTTATCCGCCGCGTGGTCGGCGGCGTCCCTGGCCTTGTGCGCGGCCTGTTGCAAGTCATGTCCGGCTTGTTCCAGACCTTTGCCGATCTGTGTGCTCGCAGCGCGCGTGGCGGCGAGGGTAGTGTGCGCGTCGCGTCTGATGTCCTGCAGCTTGCGCGCGACGGTGCTGTTGCTGATGGGGATGCCGGCGTTGAAAGCACTGCTCGCCGACGACGCCGGAGTTTGCGCAACCGGATTTCCAGACAAGTTGTCGCACGCGCACAGCGACACGATCAGCATTCCCGAGATCAGGCAACGAGTCGCTTTCATGATGTTCTCCGTCACCGAAACAACATGATTAAAGCAGCCAACGTGTTTCACTGCCAGAAAAAAACCGGCCGCATCGCTGCGGCCGGTTCGATGAGACAACAGCAAGCAGTGCGGTTTTATCAACCGCCGCTGCTGGCCTTGGCAGCGTCCTGTGCCGCGTCCTTCGCGGCATTGGCGTTGTCCTTGGCCTGATCCGCGGAAGCGGCCGCATTGTCTGCGGCTTGCTTGGCGGCGTCGGCAGCCTGGTCGGCGGCCTGACCGCTGGACTGCATGGCGTCGCCGGCGGCCTGCGTGGCTTGGCCCGCGGCAGCCGCAGCTTGATCGGCCGACTGCTTGGCCTGATCGGCAGCCTGCTGGGTCGCGGCGTTCTGGCTCTGATCCGCCGCCTGTTGCGCCTGCTGAGCCGACTGCTGCGCATCCGCTGCGGATTGCTGCGCGTCTTGGGCGTTGTCGGACGGGTTGCTGCACGCAGCCAGCGCGACGATCAACGCGGAGGCGAGCAGGGTACGGGTGAACTTCATGTTGTTCTCTCCTTGGAGTGCCGTGGATGCCATCTACTCATGAATGGCGCGCTTATTTAAGCGGAACATGCGCACGCTTGCCATACCCCGCGCGCGCAGAGACGGTTTGCGTACAGGTATGAAAATCTCGGTGGCTCGCGCGCAAGACACGTCCCGCCAGAAAATCGCGCGCGATGTCGCATCGCGCGCGATCGGAACAGCGGTAGTTACTCGCCGCTCACCCCACCGCCGCTGGACGACGACATCGGCGCGGTAGCCGTCGAAGACGCCGGCGGTGTTGCCGCGGTGGAAGCTGGTGCGGCGGTGGAAGCTGGCGCCGGTGCGGTGGACGCGGGTGCCGGTGCGGTGGATGCGGGTGCCGGGGCCGTTGCAGCCGGAGCCGCCATCGTCGCGGACGCCGCAGGATTCTCGTTGTTGTCACCACTGTTGCCGCCGCAGGCGGCAAGGCCGACCACCAGCGCCGACGCAACAGCGATACGTATCAGTTTCATGGGTTGTCTCCGAGCCGTGGGTGCCAGTTATTTGGCCCATTCATTAAAGCGCGAATAAGTCAAGGCCGCCACTGTCATGTGTTTTCGTTCAGACGGCGGTAACGTCGGGCCGGGTCGAGACGCGCTCGATCGCGATTGCGGTAGCCTCGCCGCCACCGATGCACAGCGCTGCAATGCCGCGCTGTGCATCGCGGACACGCATCGCATTCAACAGGCTGACCACGATACGCGCGCCGGTGGCGCCGATGGGATGGCCCATCGCGCAGGCGCCTCCGTGCACGTTGAGCTTCTCGTGCGGGATGCCGAGTTCGCGCATCGGCGCCATCGCGACCACCGCGAACGCCTCGTTGATCTCGAACAAATCGACGTCCTCGACTTTCCAGCCGGTCTTCTCCAGCAGCTTGCGAATCGCATGCACCGGGGCAGTGGTGAAACCTTCAGGCTCCTGCGCGTGCGTGGCGTGCGCGACGATGCGCGCCAGCGGTTGCAGACCGCGCCGCTGTGCTTCCTCCGCACTCATCAACACGGTCGCGGCGGCGCCGTCGGAAATGCTGGAAGAACTCGCAGCCGTGACGCTGCCGCCCTCCTTCTTGAACGCGGGTTTCAACGTCGGGATTTTCGAAAGATCACAGCGCGCGGGTTCTTCGTCAGTATCGACTACGACTTCGCCCTTGCGGCCTTTCACCGTCACCGGAACGATTTCGTCTTTCAATACTCCGTGCTGCTGCGCAGCCAGCGCGCGCTTCACCGATTCGGTAGCGAACGCATCCTGCTCTTCGCGCGTGAAGGAATACTTGTCCACGCATTGTTCCGCGAATATGCCCATTGCACGTCCGTCGTAGGGATTGGTCAAGCCATCCCAAGCCATGTGATCGACAAGCTTGGCTTCGCCGTAACGCAAGCCCGCGCGCGCGGCGACCATGTGTGGCGCGTTGGTCATCGATTCCATGCCGCCCGCCACCACGACGGTCGCGGAACCCGCCTTGATCAGATCATGGCCGAACATGATCGCCTTCATGCCCGAGCCGCAGACCTTGTTGATGGTGGTGCACCCCACCGCAGTCGGAATGCCGGCAGCGAGGGAGGCCTGCCGCGCCGGCGCCTGGCCGAGATTGGCCGGCAGCACGCAGCCCATGATCACTTCGGATACTTCCTCTGGCGCGACGCCGGATTGCTGCAATGCCGCGCGGATGGCTGCGGCACCCAGCGTGGGGGTCGGCACGCCCGTGAACTGGCCCAGCATGGAACCGATCGCGGTGCGCTTGGCGCCGACGATGACGATGGCATCGGACATTTCGGACTCCGGCGGTGAGGGTTCGCCGGATTATGCGCCGGATGCTGCGGTGCGGCAAGAAAGTCTGGGGCGATCGTGATGAGCAACCGCGTCGGAATTCCGCCAGCCGCGCGAGAAAAAGATGGCGCGACGTGTCGGCGCGCTCTTACATCCTCAACTCGCCGTGGCAGATCGGTTCGCGCGAGAGCTTCGGGCTGCCGAAGGCTTCGGCCAGGGTCTGGATTTTATTGAGCGCGGCGAGGCGCGCCCGCCGCATCCAGACCGCGCGCATGTTCGAGATCGAATTGCTCTGCGGCGTCGAGGTGTATGAAGCTGCCGCGCACGGCGCTGCGTAAGATGTCTAACAATCAATCATCGCGTAGCGCAATCCCGCTTGACGCAATGCGGCATCGCGCTTTGCAGCTCCGCCAGCAGCCGTGAATTCACTACAGTGGAGCGCTTATCTTCGCTCACGCGTTGCCGTGGAACAGCTCTCGGCCGATTAGCATCTGGCGGATTTCGTTGGTACCTGCGCCGATCTCGTACAGTTTGGCGTCCCGCAGGATGCGGCCGGTGGGGAAGTCGTTGATGTAGCCATTGCCGCCCAGCGCCTGTACGGCTTCGAGCGCCACCTGCACCGCATTGCGCGAGGCATTCAAGAGACACGAAGCCGGGTCGATGCGCGACTTCAGCCCGAGGTCGAATTGCTGCGCGACGGTGTAGGAGAACGCACGCGAAGATTGCAGCGCGGTGTACATGTCCGCGATCTTGGCCTGCATGATGCCGAAGGTGCCGATCGGCGCGTTGAACTGCTTGCGCTCGCGCACGTAGGGCAGGGTGACGTCCAGCGCTGCCTGCATCAGGCCGATCGGCCCACCGGATATCACCAGACGTTCGGTATCCAGCCCACCCATCAGCACGCGCACGCCTTCGTCCACTTCGCCGATACGGTTTTCGTCGGGAATTTCGCAATCCTCGAACACCAACTCGCAGGTGTTGGAGCCGCGCATGCCGAGCTTGTCCAGTTTCTGCGCCGTGGAGTAGCCCTTCATGCCTTTTTCGACGAGGAAGGCAGTGATGCAGCGGCTGCCAGCGGTGCGCGGTGCGGTGCGCATGTAAACCAGGACCACGTCGGCATCGGGTCCGTTGGTGATCCACATCTTCGAGCCGTTGGCGATCCAGTGATCGCCTTTTTTCTCGGCGCGGCAGGCCATCGAGCCGACCACGTCCGAGCCGGAACCCGGCTCGCTCATCGCCAACGCGCCGACGTATTCGCCGCTACACAGTTTCGGCAAATATTTTTTCCGTTGCGCATCCGTGCCTTTCGCGTACAGATTGCTGACGCACAGATTGGAATGCGCGACGTAGGACAATCCGACCGAACCCGAAGCGCGCGAGATTTCCTCCATCGCCACGAGATGCGCGAGGAATCCCATGCCGCTGCCGCCAAACTCTGGCGGCACGGTGATGCCCAGCAAACCGAGATCGCCCAGCTTGTTCCAGAGATCGGAAGGAAAGGCGTTTTCGCGATCGATCAATTCCGCGCGCGGCGCGATTTCCTTCTCCGCGAAAGCACGCACGCTTTCGCGCAGCAGGTCGATGTCTTCGCCGAGGTTGAATGCGCGCATGCGAGAGGTTAGGGACGAGTAGTGAGGGCGCAGGCAGCAAACTTACTGCAACTTGAGGCAGCAAGGTTGCGAAATGACTTCATCACGGCGCCCTTGCTACTCACCCCTCGTGCCTGGCTTCATCACTGTCCCCGCATCCTTCCGAGGAACCGCGGACCATCGTTGCCCATGGTCGGCAGCTTGATCTTGCCGATCGCATTGATGCGCTCTTCGGCCATGCGGTCGGCGGCCTTGTAGGTCGGAATGCCGTCGCGCTCGGCGATCTGGAAGATGCGGCCGACGTTGTAGTAGATCGTGCGCATCATGCGCATCGCGCGCTCGCGGTTATAGCCATCGATTTCCAGCGATACGTTCATCACGCCACCCGCGTTCACTGCGTAATCGGGCGCATAAAGAATCCCGCGCTTCTCGACTTCGTCGCCGATCTCGTCGGTGGCGAGCTGGTTGTTGGCCGCACCGCAGATGATCTTGCACTTCAGCCGCGGCAAGGTCTGTTCGTTGACCGTGCCGCCCAGTGCGCAGGGTGAATACACATCCGCGTTGACGTCGTAAATTTCCTCGGGACCGACCGCCTCGCAGCCCAGCTCGTCCACGCAGCGCTGCACCGATTCCTTGTTGATGTCGGTAACAAACACCTTGGCGTTCTGCTCGCGCAGCAACTTGATGAATTCGGTGCCGACGTGGCCCGCACCCTGCACGGCATAGGTGTATTTGCCCACGTCCTCGTTGCCGAACTTGTAGCTGAGCGCGGCCATCAACCCTTGCAACGTGCCGTAGGCGGTGAACGGCGAAGGATCGCCGGAACCGCCATGTACCTGATGCACGCCGGTGACGAATTCGGTTTCGCGGAACACGTATTCCATGTCGTTGACGTCGATGCCGACGTCTTCAGCCGTGATGTAGCGGCCGTTCAAAGAGTTGACGAAGCGGCCGAAGGCACGGAAAAGCGCTTCGGATTTGTCCTTCGCGGGATCGCCGATGATCACAGCTTTGCCGCCACCCAAGTTCAAACCCGCCACCGCGTTCTTGAAGGTCATGCCGCGCGACAAGCGCAGCACGTCGTTCAACGCCTCCGCTTCGTTCTTGTAAGGCCACATGCGCAGGCCGCCGAGCGCAGGACCGAGCACCGTGTTGTGGATCGCGATGATGGCCTTCAGGCCCGCGTCCCGGCTCTGGCAGAACACGATTTGTTCGTGCCCGGAATTGGAAATGGTTTCGAAGATCATCAGCACTGACTCCCGAAGCGCCCGAAGCGGCGCGAGGCGACGGGCGGAGTCCATCTAGAATCCGCCGGATTGAAAAAGGATGGTTCCGGCCGCGAAGGCGGGCGATTGCAGCCGGTTAGTTTAACTTGGGCGGCCGCGGGTTGCATGCGCATCCGGCCGCACCAGTGGATCCCTCAAAAAAAGAACGGAGCGCGAGGGGCGCTCCGTTCGACAAACGATGGTGGCGGGATCATCTTCCCCAATAGCCGACATGGAACCGCCACACCGGCCCTTCTTGAACCCACCGGCCGGGGTAATAGCGATAGCCGGGGCGCGCGTGCACCCAATAGCCCGATCGCCACACGTAGCGGTGGCCGTTCCACCTCCAGTAGCCATTCACCCACACCCAGCCCGGACGCGGCGGCGGCACCGGTTCGTACACCGGAGCGGGTGGGCCGAAATTGACGCCGACGCCCACGCTGACGTGTGCGGCGGATGCGGGTGGTGCGATCGCAAACCCGCCGGCAGCCAGACCCGCAAGCAATACGGCGCTGAAAATCGGATGACGCATAGGACCTCCATCATGACGGCCGCTCGGCCTCTCACGCGCCAAAACGCGCCGCCACGCGCGCAGTTGACGCCACGCGCTTTGGCGTTCAGCGTCGCGTCGGCAATGTCGTGGTCGTTGCGCGCGTGCAGCGATTGATGCAGGACCGCATCGTCAGCCGCGCGCTCGAACAAAGCGGCAAGCGCGCGCGCCTTCCGACGCTGCTGCGCTGGCTGCTCGGTTTCCGCAGCGTGCGGCAGATCCCCGCGCGGCTGTTCGGTTACGGCATCCGCCAGGAGCACGTGCGTACGGGTACTCCGACCTGAGCCGCACCGCTGCACGCGCTAGAATGGGCGAATGAGCCGATCCGCCGTCGAAATTCTAACTCCTGAACCGCGCGTGGAAACGTCACCGCTGCGCTTCGTCACTGCGGCCAGCCTGTTCGACGGCCACGACGCCGCGATCAACATCATGCGCCGGATCATTCAGGCGCAAGGCGCGGAAGTGATCCACCTCGGCCACAACCGCAGCGTCGAGGACGTGGTACGCGCCGCGCTGCAGGAAGACGCCGACGCGATCGCGGTGTCGTCGTATCAGGGCGGCCACATGGAATACTTCAAGTACATGGTGGACATGCTGCGCGAACGCGGCGCGCCGCACATCCGCGTGTTCGGCGGCGGCGGCGGAACGATTACGCCTGAAGAAATCCGCGAACTCGAGGATTACGGCGTCGAGCGGATCTACCACCCCAACGACGGCATGCACCTCGGCCTCACCGCGATGATCGAGGATGTGGTTCGCCGCGCAGCGGCGAACCGGGATTCGGGACTGGGGAGTGGAGGTTCGGCGAAGCTGGTCGGCGCGGCCGACATCAACGACGAGGTCAGCATCGGACGTATGCTCAGCGCGATCGAGGACGGCGCATTGTCCGAAGCCGAGTTGGCGATGCTGCGCAAGCAGTGGGTTGCCGGCTCTTTCGAATCCCGATTCCCGAATCCCGATTCGCGCCGGCGCGCAGCGCCGGTTCTCGGCATCACCGGCACCGGCGGCGCGGGCAAGTCGTCCGTCACCGACGAGTTGATCCTGCGTTTCCTCCACGCGTTCCCGCAGATGCGCATCGCGGTGCTGGCGGTGGACCCCACGCGCCGGCGCAGCGGCGGCGCGCTGCTGGGCGATCGCATCCGCGTGAATTCGCTGCGTTCGCATCGCGTATTCATGCGCTCGATGGCGACGCGCCGCCAGCACGCGGCGACCAGCGCGGTTCTGAAGGATTGCATCGCGTTCTTGAAGTCGTTGCCGTTCGACTTGGTGATCGTGGAGACCGCGGGCATCGGTCAGAGTGATTCGGAAATCGTGGATCTGGTGGATTTTCCGATTTACGTGATGACCTCCGATTATGGCGCTGCCAGCCAGCTCGAGAAAATCGACATGCTGGATTTCGCCGAGTTGATCGTGCTCAACAAGTACGACAAACGCGGTGCCGAAGACGCGCTGCGCGACGTGCGCAAGCAGTGGAAGCGCAACCGCACTGCGTTCTCGATGAAGGACGAAGACGTCCCGGTCTATCCCACCATCGCCAGCCAGTTCAACGATCCGGGCGTGACCTGGATGTTCGTGAATCTGTGTCGATTGTTGCGGGAAAAGCAGGGGGCAGGGGGCAGGGGGCAGGGAATAGCTCACTGCGACTTCGATCCTCACATGGACGTCTCGATCAAGGAGCCGCGCGCAACGGTGCTGATTCCCGGCGGGCGCGTGCGCTACCTCGCCGAGATCGCCGAGCTGGGCAGGGCAATCAATTCGGACATCACGCGCATGGCCGACGCGGCTTCGCGCGCGCAGCACTATTTCGAATCATTGGCGGAATTGAAGGACCCGAATCTGCCGAAAGCGCTGGACCTTTACGCGCCCGCCGACATTGAGCCTTACGCCGGCGCGCACATGGTGGTGGACAGCGATGAGGAACATTCGTTCTGGGAACAGGACGGCGTCGACCGCAGCATGATCGTATTGCGTCAGCGCTACAACGAAGCCGTGAAGGTACTTTCCGCCGAGGCGATTCGTCTGTTGCGAGAATGGCCGTCGCGCAAGGAATCCGTCACCGCGGACGTCAACGAATACGAAGTGCGCGGAAAGAAAATCCGCGTCGAGAATTATCGCGAGTCGCTGTCGCACCAGAAGATTCCCAAGATCGCGCCGCCGACCACGCGCGACTGGGGCGATCTGCTGAAGTTCCTGATGATGGAGAACCTGCCGGGCGCGTATCCGTACACCGGCGGTGTGTATCCGTATCGCCGTTCCGGCGAAGACCCGACGCGCATGTTCGCCGGCGAAGGTACGCCCGAGCGCACCAACCGCCGCTTTCACTACCTGTCGCTCGGCCAACCCGCCGCGCGCTTGTCCACGGCGTTCGATAGCGTCACGCTCTACGGCGAAGACCCCGCGCCGCGCCCGGACATCTACGGCAAGATCGGCAACTCCGGCGTCTCCATTGCCACGCTGGACGACATGAAGAAGTTGTATTCCGGCTTCGACCTGTGCGCTCCGACGACTTCGGTTTCGATGACGATCAACGGCCCCGCGCCGATGATCCTGGCGATGTTCATGAACACCGCCATCGATCAGCAGGTCGAAAAATACCTGCGCGAGGACGAATCACGCTGGACCACGGTGCAGAAGAAGATCGACGAACTTTACAAAAACAAGGCGCGCCCGCAGTACACCGGCATGGTGCCGGAAGGCAACGATGGACTCGGCCTCGGACTGCTTGGCGTGTCCGGCGATCAGGTCGTCGACAGGGAAACCTACGAACGCATTAAGGCGCACACCTTGCAAACCGTGCGCGGCACGGTGCAGGCGGATATCTTGAAAGAGGACCAGGCGCAGAACACCTGCATCTTCTCCACCGAATTCGCGCTGCGGATGATGGGCGATATCCAGCAGTACTTCGTGGACAACAAGGTCCGCAACTTTTATTCGGTGTCGATTAGCGGCTACCACATCGCCGAGGCCGGCGCCAACCCGATCTCGCAGCTGGCCTTCACGCTCAGCAACGGCTTCACCATCGTCGAGTATTACCTGGCGCGCGGCATGAAGATCGACGACTTCGCGCCCAACCTGTCGTTCTTTTTCTCCAACGGCATGGACCCGGAGTACACCGTCATCGGCCGCGTCGCCCGCCGCATCTGGGCGCGTGCGATGCGCGAGCGCTACGGTGCCTCACCGCGTTCGCAGATGCTGAAGTACCACATCCAGACTTCCGGCCGCTCGTTGCACGCGCAGGAAATCCAGTTCAATGACATTCGCACCACGCTGCAGGCGCTGTACGCGTTGTTCGACAACTGCAATTCGCTGCACACGAACGCCTACGACGAAGCGATCACCACGCCGACCGAAGAATCCGTGCGCCGAGCGGTGGCGATCCAGTTGATCATCAACCGCGAGCTGGGCCTGAACTTCAACGAGAACCCCTGGCAGGGCAGCTTCGTGGTCGAGCAGCTGACCGACCTCGTCGAAGAGGCCGTGTACAAGGAATTCGAGGCCATTAGCGAGCGCGGCGGTGTGCTGGGCGCGATGGACACGATGTACCAGCGCGGCAAGATCCAGGAAGAGTCGCTCTATTACGAACACAAGAAGCACGACGGCTCGCTGCCGCTGATCGGCGTGAATACCTTCCTGCCGAAGGAACACGCCGGCGAAGTCGCAACGCAGATCGAGCTGATCCGTTCCAGCGAAGAAGAAAAACGCCAGCAGATCGCCAATGTGCAGGCGTTCAAGGCCGCACGCAATCCATTTGCGCCGGCGGGCGAAACCTCACACGCCAACGAAGTTGATTCCGCCGACGCGCCCGTGTCGGAGGTGCACGACGGCCACGGCCTGCGCTACCTGCAAGATACCGCGCGTGACCGCAAGAATGTCTTCGCCGCGCTGATGGAAGCGGTGAAAACCCATTCCCTCGGGCAGATCAGCCACGCGCTGTACGATGTGGGTGGGGAATATCGGCGCAATATGTAGTTGCTTGGCAGGGCCGGCGAGCCGCCCGTTCTCGGCCTTCAGCGCCTTCAGACGCTGCGTGTCGGCGGCCTATATGCCGCCATACTTCGCCCGCGATTTGTAGAAGGTTGCATCGCTGAACCCGTGCTGGCGGGACGCTTGCCCATCTTTCAATGATCGCGATGCACGATGTAGCCGGCCATCCAGCGCAGCGGCTGCGCGGCATCGCCCAGCGGCTGCAACGCGCACAGCGCTTCGTCGTACACCGCGGCGCAGCGCTCGCGCGCGCCCTGCACGCCGAGCAGGGCGGGGAAGGTGGATTTGCCGTGCGCGAGGTCGGTGCCTTGCGTCTTGCCGGTCACGGCGGTGTCGCCTTCCACGTCAAGCAGATCGTCGCGAATCTGAAACGCGAGGCCGACCGATGACGCGAAGCGGTCAAGCGCATCGCAAGTTCCCGCGTCCACATCCGGTGCGGCAATGCACGCTAGTTGCACGCAGACACGGATCAGGCATCCGGTCTTGCGCCGGTGCATGTCCTCGAGCTGTGCGAGGTCCAAACGCTGATCTTCGGATTCGAGATCGATTGTCTGCCCACCGGTCATGCCGAGCGAACCCGTGGCGTCCGCCAGCGCGCGCACCATAGCCAGGCGTGTATGCGCATTGCCGCGCGCATCATCGGAGAGCACTTGGAACGCCAAGGTCTGTAAGGCATCGCCGGCCAGAATCGCGGTGGCGACGTCGAAGGCGACATGCGTGGTCGGACGTCCACGTCGAAGCGTATCGTCGTCCATCGCCGGCAGGTCATCATGGATTAGCGAGAAGGCGTGGATCAGTTCGACCGCACAGGCGGCATCGTCGACATCTTCCGACGCGAGACCCAGCGTTTCCGCCGTGGCGTAACACAACAGCGGACGCGTGCGCTTGCCGCCGCCAAGCGTGGCGTAACGCATCGCTTGGTGCAGCGAATGCGGCTCGACGTCGGCGCGGGGGAGCCGCGCATCCAGCAGACGCTCTACGCGCGCACGGTAATCGCCGATGCGGTTGTCGAAGGGGTTTTCGAACCGGCTGTCGCGCATGATGACGCTCGCGTTCACGACAGATTCCCTTCTTCCGTCATGGGTAGCGCGCTGCAAAATTTCCCTAGCGATAGTAACACCAACACTGCGGCGAGCATGTGGCATTGACTCGAGCTTGGGCAATACAGTCGAACCAGCCTGCGATCAAGGAGCGAACGCATGCGACTGCACGCAACTGCGACGCGGCGAGCGCACTGTCAGCCGGAACTGCCGGTGCTGTACTCGAGAGCCGGTGCTGTACTCGAGAGAAGATTATGCGTACGCGGACGCAATCCGCATCTCGGTGCGGGACATCGGCCATCGCGGCGCCGAATTGACGTCGCCCAACCGAACATCGACATTGACGCCTCGGCGCCGCGACTTTAGTATTTCGCGGCTATGCCCGGGGTATAGCTCAGTCTGGTAGAGCGCCAGCTTTGGGAGCTGGATGTCGGGGGTTCGAATCCCTCTGCCCCGACCATCGCTCGCATGACTCATGTCGCGCGGCTCGAGGTTCGATGCCAAAATCAGCTGCGAGCTGCGCCCGTAGCTCAATCGGATAGAGCATCGGCCTTCTAAGCCGACGGTTGCTGGTTCGAGTCCAGTCGGGCGCGCCAGCGAATTCACATGCAGAGGGAATTGAAGTTTCAAGGTGGAGGTAGCTCAGTTGGTGGTTCGATGAGCGCTCGCGCGATGCTTGAAGCGCATCGCGCGCGAATTGAACCGGTGAGCCAGGGAATGGCGAACGGAGAGCGCGCCAAGGATGGTTTGAATGAAAGAAGCTTTATGGTGGACGTAGCTCAGTTGGTTAGAGTACCGGATTGTGATTCCGGTTGTCGTGGGTTCGAATCCCATCGTCCACCCCAGTTATAATTCGCTTTTTGGGCCGTTAGCTCAGTTGGTAGAGCAGGAGACTCTTAATCTCTTGGTCCTAGGTTCGAGTCCTAGACGGCCCACCATTTTGTTCAGCAAGCTTGGCCCTCGCCCTTGCGCTTTTCCGCGGATAGAGGGAATGGAGGTCGCGCTTTGCCGCGACATGTGCGTTTATATTGGAGCCGCGCGAAAGTGGCGGAACTGGCAGACGCACCAGATTTAGGTTCTGGCGGGTAAAACCGTGTGGGTTCGAGTCCCACCTTTCGCACCACGGAGCACGGAGCTCTTATGCCATGGACGGTGCAAGAACCCACCCTCGATGAAATCGGTCAGCGTGTCCCACGGAGTCTTATTTTCATGCAAGTGCAACTCGAAAACACCGGCAAGCTCGAGCGCAAGCTGACGGTAAAATTTCCCGCCGAGCAGTTCGAGTCGCGCGTGCGCGAACGTGTGACGGAAATGAGCCGCAACGTGCGCCTGAAGGGCTTTCGCCCCGGCAAGGTGCCCGTGAAGGTGATCGAGCAGCGTTTCGGCGCGCAGATCCGCAATGATGCCCTTTCCGACCTGATCGGCAACACCTTCCGCGAAGCGGTGCAGAAGGAAAACCTGCAACCTGTCGCGGCACCCAGCATCGATACCAGCGGAAAGCCCGAAAACGGCGAGATCGCCTATACCGCGACCTTCGAGGTATTGCCGGAAATGCCGGCGGTGGACGTCGCGGGCTTGCAGATCGAGCGCGCCACCGCGCAGATCGCCGATAGCGACGTCGATGCGATGATCGAAACCCTGCGCACGCAACGCCGCAGCTTCGCAGATGTCGAGCGCGCCGTGCAGACGGGCGACATGGTGATCTTCGACTGGGCCGCGCAGGCGGGCGATTATCGGCATCCCGCGGAAGGAAGGGAGCGCGCCGCCACAGTGCTGGGTTCGGGCGCGTTGTTCTCCGCATTCGAAGACGCGCTGCGCGGCCACAGTGCGGGCGAGGATTATGAAACCGTGGTCGCGTTCCCAGTCGAATTCCGCGATGCGCAACTGGCCGGCAGGCTGGTGCAGGCGAGCATCAGGATAGAGAAGGTGCGCGAACCCAAGTTGCCGGATGTGGACGAAGCTTTCATCCGCGGTTTCGGCATCGCCGAGGGCGATCTCGAAACTTTCCGCAAGGAAGTGCGCGCCAATCTCGAGCGCGAACTGGATAACGCGCTGCGCATCCGCTTGCGCAACGAAGTCGCCAACAAGCTGGTGGATGCGTATCCGCAACTGGACGTGCCCCAGGTGCTGGTGGATTCGGAAGCCGAGCGGCTGGTGCGTGCTTCGGCGCCGAATCTCCCGGCCGATGCTGCCGTTCCGGCCGAAGCGCGTGCTGCGGCGCAGCCGGTTGCGCGCCGGCGCGTGGCTGCCGGCCTGCTGCTGCGCGAGATCGGTCGCAGCAACGGCATCCGCCCGGACGAGAAGCGCGTGTCGCAGACGATTGCCACCATCGCCTCCACCTACGAAGAGCCGCAGAAGGTCATTGAACTCTACGCTTCTGATCCCCAATTGATGGATGGCGTGCGCACCTCGGTGCTCGAGGATCAAGTCGCCGAATGGGTGGCCGAACATGCAACGGCCGTCGAACGGCAGTTGAGCTTCGACGAAGTGATGCATCCTCGTTAAGATGGTCCGCAGCTGGGCCATCGCCCAGCTTCGGAGACAAAGATGAGCAATCCATTCACGCCCTCGGTGCAGAATCTCAATCTCGTGCCGATGGTGGTCGAGCAGACCTCGCGTGGCGAGCGTTCCTACGACATCTATTCGCGCCTCCTGAAGGAGCGCGTGATTTTCCTCGTCGGCGAGGTGAACGATCAGGTCGCCAACATTTTGATTGCGCAGATGCTGTTTCTGGAATCGGAGAATCCGGAGAAGGACATCAGCCTCTACATCAATTCGCCTGGCGGTTCGGTGACTGCCGGCTTGGCGATCTACGACACCATGCAGTACCTGAAACCCGATGTCAGCACCATGTGCGTGGGCCAGGCGGCCAGCATGGGTTCGCTGCTGTTGGCCGCGGGCGCGGCGGGCAAGCGCTACGCGCTGCCGCACTCGCGCATCATGATCCACCAACCCTGGGCCGGTGGAATTTCGGGCCAAGCCTCCGATATCGAAATTCACGCACGTGAAATCCTGGCGTTGCGTGAGAAATTGAACGCCATTTATGCCAAGCACACCGGCAAACCGATCGAGGAAATCAGCCACGACACCGAGCGCGATCGCTTCATGAGCGCGACCGATGCCCAAGCCTACGGCTTGATCGACACCGTGTTCGAGCGCAGGCCCGACACCTCTGTCAAGTCGGCCTGAGGCGGTCTTCCGCAGACGCAGCCAGCCCCCGCATCGTCTGCGGGGACGCACCCTTCCGCACGGGCCATCGTGCCGGTCCGGGGCAGGCGCTGTGTTATCCTCAATTCGCGACGACGAAATTCGAAGGTTTGGATAAATGAGCGACGACCGGCAAGGCCGGGCCAGCGACGGCGGCAAGATTCTCTACTGCTCGTTCTGCGGCAAGAGCCAGCACGAAGTCCGCAAACTCATTGCGGGCCCCAGCGTGTTCATCTGCGATGAATGCGTGGAACTGTGCAACGACATCATCCGCGAAGAACTGGAAGAGAAGGCCGCCACCGGCCGCAACCAGTTGCCCAAGCCGCGCGAGATCATGGAGACGCTCGATCAGTACGTGATCGGGCAGACGCGCGCCAAGAAGGCGCTGGCCGTGGCGGTGTACAACCACTACAAGCGCATGGAGTCGCGCGCGCGCAACGACGACATCGAGCTTGCCAAGTCGAACATTCTCCTGATCGGCCCGACCGGCTGCGGCAAGACGCTTCTGGCCGAAACCTTGGCGCGCCTGCTGAACGTGCCGTTCACTATCGCCGATGCGACCACGCTGACCGAAGCCGGTTACGTAGGCGAGGACGTTGAGAACATCATCCAGAAACTGTTGCAGAAGTGCGACTACGACGTCGAGAAGGCGCAGACCGGCATCGTCTACATCGACGAGATCGACAAGATTTCGCGCAAGAGCGAAAACCCCTCGATCACGCGCGACGTCTCCGGCGAAGGCGTACAGCAGGCGCTGCTGAAACTGATCGAGGGCACGATCGCTTCGGTGCCGCCACAGGGTGGACGCAAGCATCCGCAGCAGGAATTTCTGCAGGTGGACACGCGCAACATCCTTTTCATCGTCGGCGGCGCGTTCTCGGGTCTGGAGAAGATCATCCAGCAGCGCTCGGAAACCACGGGCATCGGTTTCGGCGCCGAGATCCGCAGCCGCGAGCGCAAGCACAACCTCGGCAAGTTCCTCTCCGACGTCGAGCCGGAGGATCTGGTGAAGTATGGGCTGATCCCGGAATTCGTCGGCCGACTGCCGGTGGTCGCGACACTTGATGAGCTGGACGAAGCGGCGCTGGTAAAGATTCTCACCGAGCCCAAGAACGCGATCGTGCGCCAGTTCAAAAAGATGTTCGACATGGAGAACGTCGAGATCGAGTTCCGGCCCGAGGCGCTGACGGCGATCGCCAAGCGCGCGTTGAAGCGCAAGACGGGCGCGCGCGGCTTGCGCACCATCCTCGAGAGCGTGTTACTTGACACGATGTACGAGCTGCCTTCGCTGGAACACGTCAGCAAGGTCGTGGTGGACGAAGCGGTGATCAACGGACAGGCCGAGCCGTACCTGATCTACCGCGGCAATCTGCAAACACCGCGGGCTGCCGCCGAAGGTGACGCGGCGTAATCCTTAACGCGCGTCACCGCATCCGCGATGTCATTCTGCGTTGTCCCGACGCGAGCCGGGGCCCGGTGCCTCGATTGTCACGCGAAAGTCACCACATCCCAGCTTGCGCTGACATGACGATTCCGTATCCGCGCTACACGCACGCTTGATGTCAGGCAAAGCTTGATCCTCGTGCGTGCCGCCTCCATTCTGTAACCGTCGGCCGGCATGCGCCGGCTCGATTCACCTTTCTGCTCTCAGCGAAGCTCATGTCCAACGACGTCCAGGAAACCGTAGTCACGTCTTCCACCGATTTGCCGGTACTGCCGCTGCGCGACGTGGTGGTCTATCCGCACATGGTGATCCCGCTATTCGTCGGCCGCGAAAAGTCGATGAAGGCGCTGGAAAACGCAATGGCGGGCAACCGTCAGATCTTGCTGGTGGCGCAGCAACGGCCTGAAACCGATGACCCTGCGCCGGCCGATCTTTACCAGGTCGGAACGGTCGCGAGTCTGCTGCAATTGCTGAAATTGCCGGACGGCACCGTGAAGGTCCTGGTGGAAGGCCAGTCGCGCGCCCGTGCAACAAAGTTCCAGGAGCGCGACGGCATGCTCCGTGCGCAGGTGGAGACGATCGAGCCCGCCTACGGCCGCAGCGGCGCCGAACTGGAAGCCGCGGTGCGCATGCTGGTGCAGCTGTTCGAGCAGCTGGTGAAGCAGAGCCGCAAACTGCCGCCAGAAGTGTTGTCCAGCCTTTCGGGCATCGAGGACCCTTCGCGACTGGCGGATAGCGTCGCGGCGCATCTCTCGGTGCGTCTGTCGGACAAGCAGAGGGCCTTGGAAACCGCCGAAGTCGGCGCGCGCATGGAACTGCTGATCGGGCTAGTCGAGAGTGAACTCGACCTGCAGCAGGTCGAGAAGCGCATCCGTGGCCGCATCAAGTCGCAGATGGAAAAGAGCCAGCGCGAGTACTACCTCAATGAGCAGATGAAGGCGATCCAGAAGGAACTGGGCGACATGGAGGAGGGCGCGGGCGAGATGGACGAGCTCGGCAAGAAGATCGAGAACGCCGGCATGCCCAAGGCGGTGCTCGCGAAAGCGAAACAGGAATTCAACAAGCTGAAGATGATGTCGCCGATGTCGGCGGAAGCCACGGTCGTGCGCAATTACCTCGACTGGCTGGTCGGCGTGCCGTGGAAGAAGCGCACCAAGGTGCGCAAAGATCTCGCGCTCGCGCAACAAGTACTGGACGAGGACCACTTCGGCCTCGAGAAGGTCAAGGAGCGCATCCTCGAATATCTTGCCGTACAGCAGCGCGTCAACAAGATTAAGGGCCCGATCCTGTGCCTTGTCGGTCCGCCCGGCGTGGGCAAGACTTCGCTTGGGCGTTCGATCGCGCGTGCGACCCACCGCAAGTTCGTGCGCCAGAGCCTGGGCGGCGTGCGCGACGAAGCCGAAATCCGAGGTCACCGCCGCACCTACATCGGCTCGCTGCCGGGCCGCGTGATCCAGAACATGTCGAAAGTCGGCACACGCAATCCGGTGTTCATGCTGGACGAGATCGACAAGATGGCGATGGATTTCCGCGGCGATCCTTCCGCCGCCTTGCTGGAGGTGCTCGATCCAGAACAGAACCATGCTTTCAACGACCACTACCTGGAGGTCGATTTCGATCTTTCCGAGGTGATGTGGATCGCCACCGCCAACTCGATGAACATTCCGGCGCCGCTGCTGGACCGCATGGAAGTGATTCGCATCCCCGGCTATACCGAGGACGAGAAGGTCGCTATCGCACAGAAATACCTGTTGCCCAAACAGATCAAGGCGGCGGGGTTGAAGGGCGACGAGATTTCGGTTTCGGAAAACGCATTGCGCGACATCATCCGCTACTACACGCGTGAATCCGGCGTGCGCAATCTCGAGCGCGAGCTCGCCAAGATCTGTCGCAAGGTCGTGAAGGAATTGACGTTGGCGCAGGCCGGCAGCAACGCCGAGCGCAGGAAGGCGAAAGCTTCCGTCGAGCAGGGCGAGATCAGGCAGGCCGTCGAAACGGCCGTAAAGACGGCCAAGTCGAAGAAGACACTCTCGCGCATCAAGGTCGATTCGGACAATCTGGACAAGTATCTGGGCGTGCGGCGCCACCGCTTCGGCCGTGCCGAGGAACAGAACGAAATCGGACTGGTGACGGGCTTGGCCTGGACGCAGGTCGGCGGCGAGCTGCTCAGCATCGAAGCCACCGTTGTGCCGGGCAAGGGCAAGCTGATCCTCACCGGGCAACTGGGCGACGTGATGAAGGAATCCATCCACGCCGCGCAATCGGTGGTACGTGCCCGGAGCGAGCGCCTAGGCCTCGATCCGGAATTTCACGACAAGCACGACGTGCACGTGCACGTGCCGGAGGGCGCCACGCCGAAGGATGGCCCCAGCGCGGGCATCGCGATGTGCACCGCCCTGATCTCCGCGTTGACGCGCATTCCCGTACGTTCGGAAGTGGCGATGACCGGCGAGATCACGCTGCGCGGTCGCGTGCTGCCGATAGGCGGTTTGAAGGAAAAGCTGCTGGCGGCGCACCGCGGCGGCATCACCACGGTGATTATCCCTGAAGAAAACGAGAAGGACTTGGTGGAAATCCCTAAGAACATCACCGAAGCGCTCAAGATCCACCCGGTGCGCTGGATCGATCAGGTGCTTGATTTAGCGCTGGAGCGTCCGTTACCCGCGGTGCAGCCCAAGGACGAGTCGCGCACCGCCACGGCGGCCGAAGAAGTGGTGCAAGGCGTGACCGATGGCGAAGACAATGCGCCCGCTCGGCCGCATTGATCATGCCACCATTCATGGCCGTTATTCCCAGTGGCGGTAACGCTAACGCGGCGCATCGCATTTGGACAATCCAAAAGCGCACCTCCCTGTGCGCGCTGTCAAATTTGCGATCATCCATGATCGCTTCATCGAGTAGCGATTACGTGCGCGCAGTGATCCGCTCCTGAAAAGTCCAAAAGCGGCATCGGTGTCCGAACTTTTCAACAAGAGCATCGCATGATCGATGCTGCGGCAACTGCTTGCGCGCACATCGTGCCGCGCGCATTTCATTCGGTGGAAAAGTCCGCAAGTGCAGCGTTGCCCGGCACGCCCCGTGCTAGCGCAAAATTGCGCGCAGGTAAATGGCGCGAATCGCTGAAACCCGCATCCCACCTTTATTGCGTGGTGATTGGGGCACTGGTATAAAGGCCCGGCCGTGCAGTGCGCGCAACGATTTTCGCGCATCACGGAAAGTACCGCGCATCCCGATGGGGGCCCGACGCCGGTGTGAGGATGCGCTCCGTTGAACCGAACCGAACAATCCGCGGGCCGCTCGAACATCCAATGAGGGAGTTTCCATGAACAAAGCTGAGCTGATCAACGAAATCGCCGACAAGGCCAACCTCTCCAAGGCCGATGCCGGCCGTGCGCTCGACGCCACCACCGAAATCATACGCAAGGCGCTGAAGAAGGGCGACGATGTGTCGCTGGTCGGCTTCGGTACCTTCGTGGTGCGCAAGCGTTCCGCCCGCACCGGCCGCAATCCGCGTACTGGCGACACCATCAAGATCAAGGCGTCCAAGGTTCCGGCATTCAAGGCCGGCAAGGCGCTGAAGGATGCGTTGAACTGACTTTGCTCGCAACGCGCGATCTGCGCGAAGAGTGTTTCGTGCCACGGCCGATGCGAGAGCATCGGCCGTGGTATTTTGGAGCCGACACGGGAAACGACGGCTCGAGAATGACTGTCGCTGTTGAGATCCGCGATGCGTGGACGCATCGCCGTGCAGAGCAGCGGCGAAATCGAGTCCGGTAATATCGCGGATCGGTACATGGACCGCCGCGAGAACACACTCGTGTTCGAGCGGCAAACGTCACGCGGCTTCGCCGCGGCCGTTTGTGTGCAAGCCGCGGCAAGATGCCCGGTCTTGTACCAGTACGGGTGCTTAGCTCAGCGGTAGAGCGTCTCCTTTACACGGAGAGGGTCGGGGGTTCGATCCCCTCAGCACCCACCATTTATGTGATCCTCCCTGATCGCTCCTTCGGAAGCGATCAGGGTGACCGCCCTCATCTCCGGATGCCTAAAAGCGGCCATCCATGGCCGCACTTCTCAATACAAGCCGGCTTCGATGGAGCAAATCCAGTAGCCGCTTAGGAGAGGGTGCTTGGCTTATAATCGCGCGCTTGTCCTCGTGGCGATTCGATTCCCATGCTGCAACAAATCCGCGAAAAGCTCGGCGGTTGGCCGGCGAAGATCATCTTCGGCCTGATGGTGTTCGTGTTCTCGTTCTTCGGCATCGAATCCTATTTCGTCGCGCGCAATGAGACGTGGGTTGCGAAGGTCGACGGCCACGAGATCTCGCAACAGGATTTTCAGAACAGTTTCAACCAATACCGGCAGCAGCAACTGGCACAGCCAGGCAACACGATGGATGCGTCCGACTTCGAGAAACCGGCAGTCAAACGCGCCGCTCTGGATCGCTTGATCAACCAGCAATTGCTGCTGAACCTCAACGAGAAGCTCGGCGTGGTGGTTCCGGATTCCGCGGTCCGCGCGCAGATCGAGCAGGTGCCGCAATTCCAGGTCGACGGCCATTTCAGTCCGGACGCTTATCTGGCCATGCTCGCAGCCAGCAACCGCACCCCCAAGCAGTACGAAGACGAGGTGCGTTCCAGCCTTGCTGTCAGCCAGTTGCCCGAACCGATCATCAACACCGCTTTCGCTACCGGTGCGGATGTGGATGCCTATCTCAAGTTGCGCATGCAGACGCGCGACTTCCATTACGTCGAATTGCCGCCGCCACAGATGGCGGACGCGAACGTCACAGACGACGACATCGCGTCCTGGTACAAATCGCATCAGAAAGAATACATGACGCCCGAGCAGGTGTCGTTGCACTACATTGAGCTCGATGCTTCGACCATGAAGGTGGCGCCGCCGGACGAGGCGGACTTGAAGGCGCGCTATGAGAAGGAGAAGGCGAAGTTCGGCACGCCGGAGCAGCGCGAGGCCGCGCACATCCTGATTTCCGTACCGAAGAACGCCACGCCCGCGCAACAGAAAGCCGCGCTCGCCAAAGCGCAGCAGGTCGCGAGCAAAGCCAAGGCGCCGGGTGCGGACTTCGCGCAACTGGCCAAACAATATTCCGACGACCTGGGTTCGAAGAATCAGGGCGGCGATCTGGGCTGGCTCTCCAAGGGCGACACCGATCCCGCCTTCGAGAGCGCGTTGTTCGCCATGAAGAAGGGCGAGATTTCCGGTCCGGTACTGTCGCCCGAGGGTTATCACATCATCGACCTCAAGGACGTCCGCGGCGGACAGGTGCAATCCTTCGAGCAGGTACGCGACCAGCTCGCGGCCGAAGCGCAGAAGAGCGAGCGTGACAGCGAATACAGCGATGTCGCCGGCAAGCTCACCGATCTGGTTTATCAGGATCCGAGTTCATTGGAACCTGCGGCCAAGGCGCTCGGTCTCACCGTGCAAACGACACCGCTGTTTCCACGCGGCGGCGCGACAACCGGCATCGCCGCCAACAAGGCGGTAGTGAAGGCCGCGTTCTCCGATCAAGTGCTCTCGCAGGGCAACAGTTCAGATCCGATTGATCTCGGTCCCGATCACATCGTGGTGATCCACGTGGCCGATCACGAACCCGCCAAGCCCAAGCCGCTGGATCAGGTGCGCGATCAGGTGCATGCAGACATCCTTCAGGCGCGCGCGATCGATGCCGCGAAGAAACAAGCCGACGCGCTCTACGCGCAACTGCGGAAGGATGGCGATCTGGATGCGGTTGCGAAATCGGCGGGGCAGACAGTCAAGCAGGCCACGACGGTGGGACGCGATTCCACCGCGTTCGATCGCCAATTGCTGGATGTGGTCTTCCGCATGCCACGGCCTGCGGCAGGCAACACTTCACAGGCATTGGCGCCGTTGCCGAAAGGACGTTACGCGCTGGTGGTGTTGAACGCCGTGCATGACGGCGACCCTTCCAGCCTGCCAAAGGAGCAACGTGAAATGCTGCGGGCGCAGATGGGGCAGGTGATTGGAGCGGAAGACGTCGATGGCTTGCTGGCCGCGTTGCGTGCGCACGCGAGGGTGCAGGTCGCAATGGATCGATTGCAATAATCGGTTATGGGTTGTCGGTTACCGGTTCTGGGCAAACAAACCCGACCCATGATCCACAACTAAAACCTAAAACCTATTCCCCCATCTCCAACCCCGCCATCCCGACGATGTTGTAACCGGCGTCCACATAGGTCACTTCGCCGGTGATGCCGGAAGCAAGATCAGAACACAGGAACGCGGCAACGTTGCCTACCTCGTCGATGGTGACATTCCGGCGCAAGGGCGCTGCATGTTCAACGTGCTCCATCATCTTGCGCAGGCCAGCCACGCCAGAGGCCGCAAGTGTCTTGATCGGTCCGGCCGAAATGGCGTTGACGCGCGTGCCTTCCGGGCCCAGGTTGTAGGCGAGATAACGCACGCTGGCCTCCAGGCTCGCCTTTGCCAAGCCCATCACGTTGTAGCTTGCCAGAGCGCGCTCCGCGCCGAGATACGTCAAGGTCAATATCGCGCCATTGCGGCCTTTCATCAGCGGCCTCGCCGCTTTTGCCAGCGCGGAGAGCGAATAGGCCGAGATATCGTGTGCGATGCGGAAGCTCTCGCGCGTCAGGCCTTGCAGGAATTCCCCGGCCAGCGCATCGCGCGGCGCAAAGCCGATCGAATGCACCAGGATGTCCAATCCATCCCAATACTTGCCTAGCGACTCGAACAACGCATCGATGTCCGAATCGCGCGAAACGTCGCACGGCAGCACGATGTTCGAGCCGAAAGTTTTGGCCGCCTCGTCCACGCGCGCCTTGAGTTTCTCATCGACATAGGTGAAAGCCAGTTGCGCGCCCTCTCGGTGCATCGCATTGGCGATGCCCCAGGCGATCGAGCGGTTGCTCAGGATACCGGTAATCAGCGCGCGCTTGCCGTGCAGGAAACCCATCTCGCGTACTCCATACAGAGAGAGTCGCCGCAGATCCGCAGCGACATGTGTGGCAATTGTAAGCGGGCTGCGCCCACATCGCTCGCGGCTTCGATGTCGTGACAGCAAACTGCGCGAACTGGGAGGGGAAAGCGAGCCGGCGCGCACTGCACCGGCTCCGTGCGCGATCAGTTGGATGCGCCGAGACGCAGGACCTGGCCCGGATGCAATTGATCGCTGGCGAGCGCATTCCACGCGCGCAGTTTGAGCGGATCGACCTTGTAGCGGCGGGCGATGCTCTGCAGCGATTCGCCGCGCGCGACGCGGTGGCGCGCTGCGCCGCGATGTGCCGCGGCCAGTTTGCTCTGAGTGGACGAGCTGGATTCCACGTCCGCGATTTGCGATGGGGTATTCGGTGTTTCAGCCGCAGCGAGTGCCGCCGCGCCTTCCGTATCCAGCATTGCGGTCAGGCGCTGCGCGTTGTCCTGCGGCAGCAGCAGGTGATGCGGCGCGTCCTCGGGCATGCGGTTGCCGCGATAGCCGGGATTGAGTGCGCGCAACTGCGCTAGCGAAATGTCGGCAGCGCGCGCGGCGGGCGCAAGGCCGACCGCCTGCGGCAGTTGCACCAGCGTCAAAGGGATCACGCCTTGCGAAGGCAAGTCCACATCGAAGCGCTGCGGATCGCGCACGATGCAAGCCAGGGCCATCAGCTTGGCCAGATGATTGTGTGTGACCGATCCTACCGGCAGATGCGGCACGTTCAGGCTGTCAATGTCGCGATCGCCGACCAAGCCTGTGATCCTGTATTCGCCGGCGTTGAAGGCCATATCCACCAGGCGCCAGTCGTGTAGGTCGCCTTTGTATTCCTTCAACATCGCGAGCACGGCCTGTGTGGAAACGACTGGATCGAGACGGCCGTCGTATTCGCGGTTGACGGCCAAACCCAGCGTGTGCGCGGTCTGCGGCATGATCTGCCACATGCCGGCCGGATCGCCGTGGCGGCCGGATTCTGCGGGGTTGTAGCCGCTCTCGACCATCGGCAGCAGCACGAACTCGCCCGGCACGCCGGTGCGCTCGGCCACGTCCAGCACATAGGCCAACAGCGGCAACGCCTTCTGCAATTGCGCGGCGAAGCGCTCGGGACTCTGGGTAAAGCGCTTTGCCCAGCTTTGCGCACGCGCATCGCTGCAATCGTCGAGTGCCAATTGCGCGCGCAGGCGCGTCCACAAGTCGGCTGGTGCCGGCGCGGCTGTCTGCAACGGCGCGACGACCGGCGCGGGCGCGCCAGGCGCGGCGATTGCGACGGAAGGGGAGGGTTGCGGCTTGGAAGGTTGCTCGGCGCATGCAGCGAGCAGCCCCAGTAGGGTGGCGACAAAGGTGAGTCTGAGTGCCTTCGCCATCATGCGCGGAAGACGTCCTTGGCGGCGCGCAGCGCGGCGAAGCGCGCCACGCGGTCGCTCGCCCAAGCGGTTTGCAGCAAGGGCGGTTCTTCGGGAAGCACGTCCACCCGGAGGAAAGGATTGGCGGCACGCTCGTCGGCGATCGATGAGGGCAAGGTCGGCCGGCCCGCTTCGCGCAGCGCACGTGCTTGCGCGGTGCGCGCGTGCAGCGCTTCGTTTTCCGGCTCCACCCGATGCGCGAACGCGGCATTGGCCAACGTGTATTCGTGACCGCAACACACCCGCGTGTTCTCCGGCAACGCGGCGAGGCGATCGAGCGAGGAAAGCATCTGCGCCGGCGTGCCTTCGAACATCCTTCCGCAGCCAAGGCTGAAAAGCGTGTCGCCGCAGAAGACGATATTTTCGCCGTGATAGGCGATGTGAGTACGCGTGTGGCCCGGCACCTCCAACACTTCGAAACTTGCGCGCGGCGAATCGATCTCGACGCGGTCGCCTTCGCCCACTCGCCGGTGTGCAACAGGAATGCGATCATCCACCGGCGCATACACACGCGCGTCCGGCGCGTGTTCCAGCAGCGCGGCCGCGCCGCCGATATGATCGGGATGGTGGTGCGTCAGCAGGATCGCGCCGAGCCGCAGGTCGTTGGCCGAGAGCGCATCGATCACCGGCTCGACTTCACCGGGATCCACGATGAGCGCCGTCCCGCCTTGCGCGTCGGCCAGCATCCAGATGTAGTTGTCGGCCAACGCGGGCAGGGGGGTCAGCGAAAGCATGCGCGATCCCGAAGCTCGAGGAAACGACGACTCTAGCAGCCGTTTTTCCGCAGGAAGTTAGCAACCTGTTAACGTTCGCGTGACGGAAGACAGACAATTTGTGTGGCACGCCGACCCGAAGCTCGAAAGGCATTGATGAAATCATCGCAACCCACGATGGCGCAAACAGACGCCGGCTTGCAGGCCAAGTCGGTATTTGCCGCATTGCACGCGCGCGCGACGGCCGAATCTTCCTCATGGCTGGCCCGCGTAACCGGCACCCACGGCTTGCTGCTGGATGCGATCGAAGGGGCTGAACCGCAGGCGCAGGGGCTGGGCCGGTGGACGGCGTTGTGTCTGTCGCCGCACGAGGGCAGGTTCGAGGGCCCGCTGCGGGCCGAGCCCGGTGCTTTGCCGTTCTGCGACAACAGTTTCGGTGCGGTGTTGATCCGTCACCTCGCCGGCGCGGGGCTGCCGATCGACGAATTGGCAAACGAAGCCGCACGCGTGCTGGCGCAGCACGGCGTCTTGTTGGTGATCGAATGCCATCCGCTTTCGGGGTGGGGTTCTTGGTTGTCTGCGCGCGCGCAGCCGCCCTTGCGTGCGATCGCGCCGCATCACTGGCGCAAGGCATTGCGCAGTGCCGGATTGGTCACTGGCGATCCGCTGCGCTGCGGCGCGCCGTGGCCGAGCACGCGCGCGCTGCCGCACTGGTTGGAACGCCTCTGTGGCGGCGCGTGGCTCTTGGCCGCGCGCAAATGCGAGGACGCGATGGTCGTGCAGCGGCGGCAACCGTTGCGCGCGCGGGGTATCGGCAATGAGCAGACGTCGTGGTTGCCCGGCGCCCACAGGTTGCGCGGATGAGTGCAACGCGCGTGAAAGTCTTCACCGACGGCGCCTGCCTCGGCAATCCTGGCCCCGGCGGCTGGGCCGCGCTGTTGCGTTATGGCGCGCACGAAAAACTGCTCGCGAGTGGCGAAGCGCTCACCACCAACAACCGCATGGAACTGTTCGCGGCAATCGCCGCGCTGGAAGCGCTGAATCGCGCGTGCGAGGTCGAGTTGAGCACCGATTCGCAGTATCTGCGGCAAGGTATTGAAGTGTGGCTGCCACGTTGGCGCGCCAACGGCTGGCGCACCGCTGACAAGAAGCCGGTAAAGAATCAGGATTTGTGGGAACGGCTGGCCGCAGCCGCAGCCTCGCATCGGATAAGCTGGCGATGGGTGCGCGGACACTCGGGTCACGTCGAAAACGACATCGTGGATCGCGCCGCGAGGGAACAGGCCGTTAGAATGCGCGACGATTCGGCGCAGGGATGTGCCGACGCAGCGAGCGAGTAGCGAGCTGCGGGGAGCGCGGCGCGGCTTTTGCCGCGGCCGCTCGCGCAAGCTGCGGCAGGATGACCGGTCTTGCGCGATGGAGAACGTATGCGTCAGATCGTGCTCGACACCGAAACCACCGGCCTCGAAGCTGACCGCGGGCATCGGGTCATCGAAATCGGTTGCGTGGAACTGATCGAGCGCCGGCCCACCGGTCGCACGTTCCACCGCTATCTCAATCCTGATCGGACCAGCGAAGCCGGCGCGCTGGCTGTGCATGGCATCACCGACGATTTCCTGGCCGACAAACCGCGTTTCAGGGAGATCGTCGAGGAGTGGCTGGAATTCATCCGCGGTGCGGAGTTGCTGATCCATAATGCCGCCTTCGACGTGAGTTTCCTCGATGCGGAACTCGCGTTGTGCGGGCCGCGGCATGGCCGCGTGGCTGATCATGCGCGCATCGTGGACACCCTGGCGCTGGCGCGCGAAAAATATCCGGGCCAGAAGAATACGCTTGATGCGTTGTGCAAGCGCTTGGGCGTGGATTGCAGCCACCGCGAACTCCACGGCGCATTGCTGGACGCTCGGCTGTTGGCAGATGTGTGGCTGGCGATGACCGCAGGGCAGAGCGCGCTCAGCTTCTCGGTGGAAAACGTTTCGTCGACGAAGGTTGCGGGCATGGAAATCGTTGCGGTGGCGCGAACGCGCGTGCTGCGCGCCGACGCCGAGGCCGAAGCCGCGCACCGCGCGCGTTTGAGCGCGCTTGATCAGGCGAGCGCGAAAAAGCAGAGCCTGTGGCGAAAGCTGGAGAGCGAAGCCGCGCTGGAAGTCGCGAGCTAGCGCACCCGCACCAGCAACACCGTGATGTTGTCGCTGCCGCCACCATCCAGTGCGGCCAGCACCAGATGCTCGACGCATTCTTGAGCGGCCAGCTCTTCGCGCGCCAGCACACGCGCGATCGCATCGTCTTCGACTTCCTCGGTCAGTCCATCGCTACACAGCAGGAACTGCATGCCCGGCTCGAGCATGCCCTGCCGGGTTTCGACGCGCAGTTCCTGCGGTGAAGTGATGCCTAGCGCCTGTGTCACCATGTTGCGATGCGGGTGATTGCGCGCCTGTTCGGCGCTGATCGCCCCCTGTGTCACCAATTCCTGCACGTAGGAATGATCCTGCGACAGTTGTTTCAGCGCGCCGTTTTGCCACAAGTACACACGGCTGTCGCCTACCCAGGCGACGTCGTAGTTGCGATCCTGCACGCGCAGCACGGCGATGGTGGTGCCCATCGGCAAGGCTTCGCTGCGCTTGTTCGAAAGCGCGATGATCGCTTCGTCCGCACGGCGCACCGCGTCGGTCAGATCGCGGCCGGCGCCGACTTCGCGCACCAGCGTATCTCGAGCGATCGCGCTCGCCACTTCGCCGTGTTCATGACCACCCATGCCGTCGGCCACCAGCCACAAGCCGAGCGCGCCATCGGCCCAATAGGTGTCCTCGTTGTGCGCGCGGCGCAGGCCGACATGGGTGGCGTGTCCGAATTCGATCATGGACAGCAGGATGCACGCATACGGCGCGGTTGTCACTATGACGCCGGCCGCTTATCATTTCGCGTTCGCCCATAGCGGAGAGGTGGCAGAGTGGTCGAATGCGCCGGATTCGAAATCCGGTTTACGGTTTTACCGTAACGTGGGTTCGAATCCCACCCTCTCCGCCAGATTGCCCAACACGCACTGTGGCAGCGCCATGAGCCTCATCTCCGTTCCCGTCTCCTATGGCGAGCTGGTCGACAAGCTCACCATTCTCGAAATCAAGTCCGAACGGATGAGCGATCCGTCCAAGCTGGCCAATGTGCGCGAGGAGTTGGAACTGCTCGGCGCAACCTGGTCCAGCGATGCGGCTTCCCAAACCGACATTTCCGCCGAGCGTGCGGAGCTGAAGCGCATCAACGCAGCGCTGTGGGAAATCGAAGACGAGATTCGCCTTAAGGAAAAGGCGCAGATGTTCGATGCGCGTTTCATCGAACTGGCGCGCGCGGTTTACATCACCAATGACCAGCGCGCGGCGGTGAAGCGCGCGATCAACGAAAAGCTGGGATCGAGATTGATCGAAGAAAAGTCCTATCAGGTCTATACCCGCAGCGATTGCGAGCTCCCTTGAATGGCAGGTCGCGCCGCGCATACAGGGTGAGGCAGAATGCCGAACGGAAACCGCGCCAAGGATCGTTATTTGTTGCAAGCAAGACCCTGAAGATAGCGTAATAGCGCCTCGAGCCGCTCGATCACGTCCTCCACCTCGATCAAATCCATCACGCCGGGATATTCGATCTTGGTGCCCCAGGGAATTTCGCGCGCGCTCTGGCGCAGAAATTTGCGCGCGGCGGCATCGTAGCGATCCACGCACCAGCGGCGGTCCGAATACGGTCCCGAGCGCGCGGGATTACTGGCCGCATGCAGGCCGATCACTTTCGCGCCGACCGCATTCGCCATGTGCATCGGCCCAGCATCCGGCGTCAGGACGGCGAACGCGCGCTGATACAAAGCCAGCGCACGTTTCAGGGTGTCGCGGCCGATCAGGTCCAGCGGCTGCGTTTTCATTTTCGCCAGAATCGCGTCGCCCATTGCGCGTTCCTGCGGTGCAGGCCCGCCGCACAGCACCACGCGCAAACCCAGCGCACGCGCGGCGTGATCGGCCACCGCGGCATATCGCTCGGCGCGCCAACTGCGCAACGCGTGACTGGAGCACGGCGAAATCAACAAAACGCGTTCGTCGTCGATCCATTGCTGCGCGGCCCATTCACGCGCCTCGTCGGGGATCGGAATGTCCCAGCGCACCCGCGTCTGTTTCAGCCCCAGCGGCTCGACAAAACTTCCGATCGCATCGAGCACGTGTTCGCCGCTGCGCGCGGGGATGCGCTCGCCGACGAACAGGCCGTGCAGATCCTTGGAACGCGCCTTGTCGTAACCGATGCGGCGATCCGCATGCACGCATAAGCTCAGCAGATTCGAACGCAGGGCCACCTGCATGTGCAACAACGCATCGAAATGGCGCCCGCGCAAGAGGCTCCGCAGGTCGCGATAGCCGCGCAAACCGGACGTCTTGTCGAAAACGACGAACTCCACGCCTTCGATGTCGCCGACCAGCTTGTGCTCCAGCTTGCCGACGATCCACGTGAGCCGTGTTTGTGACCAAGCCGTTTGCAACGTGCGCACCAGCGGCACCACGTGCGTGACATCGCCCAGCGCGGAGGTGCGCAAAAGACACAGCGATTTTGGCGGAGGTATTGGCATGGGCTGCTAAACTTCTATGGTGATCACGAGCCATGGCCGGCCTGCCGCCTTGCGGCAGGTACTTGCGGACACCCGCATCCACGCTGCGGGTACGGGTACGATTCTGTTCGACGCCAGGCTCGCCGTCCAACCCGAAGATGCGTGGTTCGATCCGCAGCACTGGCGCGCGCAAGGCAACTTGCTGGAACGCGCACGCGGCGGCCGCGGCAGCGTGGTCTTCGTCGACACGCCCGCCGGGATCTGCGCGCTGCGGCACTACCATCGCGGCGGCATGGTCGCGCCGATCCTGGGCGACCGATATCTCTGGAACGGCCGCGAGCGCACCCGCGGTTTCGCCGAGTTCCGCCTGTTGGCCGAATTGCATGCTCAAGAGCTGCCAGTGCCCGAGCCCGTGGCAGCGCGCTATCTGCGCAACGGCGTGCACTACACTGCGGACCTTCTCACGCGCCGCATCGAGCACGCGCACACTTTGGCGGAAATGATCGCGCGCCGAAGCCTCGATGCGAGGCTCGCCGCTCGCGTCGGACAATTGATCGCGCGCTTCCATGCGGCAAAGGTCGATCACGCCGATCTCAACGCACACAATGTGCTGGTCGCGCCGAACGGGTTGTGGCTGGTTGATTTCGACCGCGGCAGAATCCGCAGAAGTCGCGGCGACTGGCAGCTTGGCAACCTGCGTCGCCTGCGGCGTTCGCTGTTGAAACTGGGCGCGTGCGAGAGCGACGAAGCGCGGCTCGACCGCGAAATCTGGACGCCGCTGATGTGCGCTTACGAGGATGCGCTGCCGTGAGTTTCGCTCTGCACGTGCTGGGAACCGGCGCCGCCCAGGCAGTTGAACTGGGCTCGTCCAGCGCCGTGCTCGAACGCGACGGCGCGCCCTTGCTGCTGATCGATTGCGGCCCTGAAACGCTGACGCGTTATCTGGAGAGCTACGGCCAGGCGCCCCGCGCGGTGTACATCACGCACACGCACATGGATCATGTCGCCGGATTGGAACGGCTGTTCTACCGCGCCTGGTTCGATCCGGAATTGCGCGGCAAGGCGAAACTCTTTGCGCATGCCGCGCTCGTGCCGCTGCTGCAAGGGCGCGTGGCAGATTACCCGCAGGCCGTGGCAGAAGGCGGGGTGAATTTCTGGGATGCGTTCCATCTGATCCCGTTGTCGCGGGGCTTCTGGCACGGCGATTTGTGGTTCGACGTGTTTCCCACGCGCCACCATGCACCCAACTCATCGTTCGGCATTGCTCTGCGCGGCTGCTTCGCCTGGACGGGCGACACGCGTCCCATTCCGGAAATGCTGGAACAGCACGCGCGCGGCAACACGCTGGTCGCGCACGACTGCACGCTGACCGGTAACCCGTCGCACACGGGTCTCGAGGATTTGCAACGCGAATATCCTGAACCGCTGCGTCGGCGCCTGCTGCTTTACCACTACGCCAGCGCGGAAGACGCGCGCGAACTGACGCGATACGGCTATCGCGTGGCCGAGCCCGGCATGCGCTACCCGTTGCACGAACCCGATCCGCCGCGTGCAGATGCAGGCTGAAAACTTGACCGCGCCGGTTCCATTGAAGATCAAGACGATCACCGCGCCGGCGGATGCGCTCGGCCGCGCGCTCGCCGATCTGCGCATCTCTGTGATCGACCGCTGCAACTTCCGCTGCCCCTATTGCATGCCGGAAGATCAATACGCGCACGATCATGCTTTCCTGCGCGCGCGCGAAAGGTTGTCGTTCGACGAGATCGAACGGCTGGCGCGCGTCTTTGTCTCGCTCGGCGTGCGCAAGCTTCGCATCACCGGCGGCGAACCGCTGCTGCGCCGGGGCTTGCCGGAGCTGGTTTCGCGATTGGCTCGCATCGAGGGCATGGAAGACATGGCGCTCACCACCAACGGTGCGCTGCTGCCGCGTTTCGCGTTGGCATTGCGCGAGGCGGGTTTGCATCGTATCACGTTGAGTCTGGATAGCCTTGATCCGGAAATCTATCGCCGCATGGCGGGTGGCCGCGGGGAAGTCGAACAGGTGTTGACCGCGGTCGCGGCGGCGGAACGCGCAGGCTTCGATGCTCTGAAGATCAATTGTGTGGTGCTGCGTGGCGTCAACGAGGAGAGCGTGCTGCCGCTGGCAGAGCGCTTCCGCGGGACAAAACACGTGCTGCGCTTCATCGAATACATGGACGTGGGCACCTTGAACGGCTGGCGCGCCGACCGCGTGGTGCCGGGCGCCGAGCTGCGCACGCGTATCCACGCGCGCTGGCCGCTGATGCCGCTATCGCGCCACGACTCGGCGGAAACCGCGACGCGTTGGCGTTATGTGGATGGCGCCGGCGAGATCGGTTTCGTCGATTCGGTCAGCGCGCCGTTCTGCGGTGATTGCACGCGTGCGCGCTTGTCGGCGGACGGAAAGCTCTACACCTGTCTGTTCGCCCGTTCGGGTCACGATTTGCGCGCACCGTTGCGCGGCGGTGAATCCGACGACGCATTGCGCGCACTCATCGCCGGCATCTGGAGCCTGCGCGGCGACCGCTACAGCGAGCGCCGTGCGGAGCTGCGCGCGGCGGGCGTGCTGGAGCATGTCGAGATGTACAAAGTAGGAGGGTGAGAGGGCGCGTTTAGCCGATACCGGGTATCGGCTGCGCGTTCGGACGCCGGTGGCGTGATGCCACGGGCCGGAGTGACTTGACGAGCATATGGATGTGCGAATCTAGTCACCGGGTACGATGTACACATGGGCAAAACAATTCGCCGTTCCTTGAGCCACCTCGACGCATCCAACCGCCCCCGCATGGTGGATGTCGGCGGCAAGGACGTGACCGCGCGCAGTGCGGTCGCGCAAGCGCTTGTGCGCTTTCCCATCGAAGTCGCACGTGCATTGCGCGAAAGCGGCATGCGCGCGAAGAAGGGTTCCGTAATCGATACGGCGATCATCGCCGGCACGCTGGCAGCCAAGCGCACGCACGAGCTGATCCCCTTCTGTCATCCGCTGATGATCGAACGCTGCGTTTTGTCTGCGGAATTCACCTCGGAAACCGACTTGGCGATCCGTTGCGAAGTTGCGGTGTCGCACAGGACCGGCGTGGAGATGGAAGCACTGACCGGCGCGAGCATCGCCGCGTTGACTGTCTACGACATGTGCAAGTCGCTGTCGCATCAGATCATGGTCGCGGAACTGCGATTGCTGGAGAAGTCCGGCGGTCGGCGTGAAGTGCGCGATGGAAAAGTTCTGGCCGGTACGAGAAAGCGGAGCAGGGCACGCGAATGAACTACACCATGCTGTATTTCGCTTCGCTGCGCGATGCGGCCGGTTGCGATTCGGAGAGAATCGCTAGCGGCGCGCGCGACCCGCGCTCCCTGTATGGGGAGATCGCGGCGCGGTACCGGTTCACGTTCGTGATGGAGCATTTGCGCGTGGCGGTGAACGGCGAATTCGCCCCATGGGATCAAGCCCTTGCGGATGGCGACGAAATTGCATTTCTGCCGCCGGTTTCGGGTGGGTGATGAAAGTCTTCTCGCTCAGCGAAACGGCGATCGATCCCGTCGTGCTATCCAGCCAACTGGAGAACTTCGGCACCGGCGCGATCGTCACCTTCGAAGGCCGCGTGCGCGATCACAACGATGGCCGGGCGGTTCGCGGGCTCGCATATCAGGCCTATGCGGAACTCGCGGAAGCCGAAGGCGCGAAGATCATGAAGGAAGCGCGTGCAAGATTCGAAATCTCGTGCGCGGTTTGCGTGCACCGCGTCGGTGAACTCGTACTGGGCGAACTCGCCGTGTGGGTCGGCGTCGGCGCCGCACATCGTGATGCAGCATTTGCAGCCTGCCGCTACATCATCGATGAAGTGAAGTCGCGCGTGCCGATCTGGAAGCGTGAACATTACTCGGAAGGCCAGCCCGAATGGCTGCATCCGGCCAAGGGCAGCGCGCGTTAGATTGCCCGGCCATCGGCGTGCCGTTATGCTTTCGCGTTCCCGAGCGCACTTGGGAACGGAGAGGTGTCCGAGTGGTTGAAGGAGCACGCCTGGAAAGTGTGTAAGCGGCTTAACCCCGCTTCGCGGGTTCGAATCCCGCCCTCTCCGCCAGTTTGAAGTTCATGGTGGCCCCGTTGGCGCCTCCGCGACGATAGATCGAAAACCCCGCCAGGGCCGGAAGGCAGCAACGGTATCGTTCGATTCGGGCGCCGGAGTCACGCTGGCGGGGCCGCCGCCCTTTTGCGTCTGCGAAATTTGCGCGTGCGTGCGGTGTGCGCCCTTGGCACAATGCGCAATTGCCCAGACATTATGCGCATGTCCTATCAAGTCCTCGCCCGCAAGTGGCGGCCGAAAATCTTCACCGAACTGGTCGGCCAGGAACACGTGGTGCGCGCGCTGACGCACGCGCTGGATTCTGGACGCATGCACCACGCCTATCTATTCACTGGCACACGCGGCGTCGGCAAGACCACTATCGCGCGCATTTTCGCGAAATCGCTGAACTGCGAACGCGGGCAGTCCTCGCAACCGTGCGGCGAATGCGCCGTGTGCGCGGCGGTGGATGCGGGCCGCTTCGTCGACCTGATCGAGATCGACGCGGCCAGCAACACCGGCGTGGACGACGTGCGCGAGGTGATCGAGAACGCGCAGTACGCGCCGGCGCGCGGCCGCTACAAGGTGTACCTGATCGACGAAGTGCACATGCTTTCGCGCAATGCCTTCAACGCGTTGTTGAAGACGCTGGAGGAGCCGCCGGAGCATGTGAAGTTCCTGTTGGCGACCACCGATCCACAGAAGCTGCCGGTGACGGTGCTGTCGCGATGTCTGAAGTTTTCGCTGAAGCGCCTGTTGCCGGAGCAAATCGCGCAGCAGATGCGGATGATCCTCGCTGCCGAAGGCGTGCGGTTCGAAGACGACGCGATCGTCGAACTCGCACGCGGCGCGGATGGTTCGCTCCGCGATGGTTTGTCATTGCTGGATCAGGCTATCGCCCATGGCGGCGGCGAGCTGCGCGCGGACGATGTACGCACGATGCTTGGCACGATCGCCGGCAGCGATGTCGGCGCGCTGCTGGATGCGCTGGTCGCGCAAGATGGCAAAGCTTTGCTGGCCGAGTCCAATCGAGTCGCTGCGCTGGCGCCGGATTTCGGCTCGGTGCTCGATCAACTCGCAGCCGCCTTGCATCGCATCCAGTTGCGGCAATTGGTACCTGAGTTTACCGCGCCAGGAAGCGTCGACGATCAACAGCTCGACGCGCTCGCCTCAAAACTCGACCCGGAGGATGTGCAGCTCTGGTATCAGTTCGCATTGAACGGTCGGCGCGAATTGCCATATGCGCCCGATCCGCGTTCGGGTTTCGAGATGACGTTGTTGCGAATGCTGGCCTTCCACAGCAGCGGCGAGGGCAAATCATCACATACTTCGCATTCGGCGAAGTCGGCGGCGCAGGAACGCTCTGCGTCGCGTGGCGCATCGTCATCCGCGAGCAGGAGCGAACGTGTCTCTCCGGCAGTGGTGACTTCGACACATGCGGCAACCTCCGAATCCGGGAGTCCCGAGCCATTGCCACTGCAGGCCAATGGTTTGCCGGAGTGGGAGCAATGGATCGCGCGCGCGCAATTGGGCGGCCCGGTCGGGCAGCTCGCGCACCATGCCGCGCCGAAATCGCTGGACGGCAATGCGTTGACCTTGGCATTGAAACCCGAACACCAACATCTGGCCGATTACTTTGGCGTGGAATTAGGGCAACAATTGAGCCGCGCGTTGGGCAAGCCTTTGCGCGTGCGTTTCGTGCCGGACGTGGAAGTGGAAACGCCTGCTGCTCGCGCGGCGCGCGAGCGCTCGGCCGAACAGGCCGCAGCCGAACGCGCGATCGAGGAAGATCCCGCTGTGCAGGCGTTGCGACGCGAACTCGGCGCGCGAGTGATCCCGGAAAGCGTGCGGCCGGTGCGGCGCAACAACCCATGAACGACCAATGATTCAAATACACGCATGAAAGCCCAGATTGGACAATTGATGCAGCAGGCGCAGCGCATGCAGGAAGAGATGAAGCGCGCGCAGGAAGAAATCGCGAAGCTCGAGGTCACCGGAAACGCCGGTGGCGGCATGGTGAGCGTCACCATGACCGGTCGCCACGAAGTGCGTCGCGTGCAGATCGACCGCAAGCTGCTGGCGGACGATCCGGAAATGGCAGAGGACATGATCGCCGCGGCAGTCAACGATGCGGTCAACAGGGTGACGGAGGCGACTCAACAAAAACTCGGCGGCGTGGCGCAGGGATTGAACTTGCCGCCAGGATTCAAGTTGCCGTTTTGAAGACGCGAGGGATGATTGGTGAAGGCGCTTTGCATATTGCAAGAGGACCGGTACGGAGCGCCCTCGCTACTCGCCCTGATCCTTCTGAAAGAGTCATGTCCAACGAATCTAACCTCCTCGCCGAACTGATCGAAGCGCTGCGCTGTCTGCCGGGCGTTGGCGCCAAGAGCGCACAGCGCATGGCGTTTCACGTGCTGGAACGCGACCGCAACGGCGGCGCGCGATTGGCGCGTGCACTGGATCAAGCCGTGCAACGCATCGGCCATTGCACGCGCTGCCGGAATTTCAGCGAATCGGAAATCTGTTCGCTGTGCGCGAGCACATCGCGCGACACGCACACGCTGTGTGTGGTGGAAACGCCCGCCGATCTGCTGGCGATCGAGCAGGCCACGGGATTCCGCGGCCATTATTTCGTGCTGATGGGACGTCTGTCGCCGCTGGATGGACTGGGACCGGAAGAACTCGGTGTCGATCTGTTGCAGCGCCGCTTGCAGGAAGACGAAGTACGCGAACTGGTGATCGCCACCAATCCCACCGTCGAAGGCGAAGCTACCGCGCACTGGCTGGGCGGTTTAGCGCGCGCTGCGAACGTGCGCGCCACGCGGCTGGCGCACGGCGTACCGCTGGGCGGCGAACTGGAATACGTCGATCGCGGCACGCTGGCGCACGCGTTCGGCAGCCGGCAGACCTTGGAGTAGAAGATGACCGACACGATTTTCGACAAAATCATCCGCCGCGAGATTCCGGCCGACATCGTCTACGAGGACGACGACATCCTTGCGTTCAAGGACATCGCACCGCACGCGCCGGTTCACGTGCTGTTCGTGCCGAAAAGGTCGCTGGCGACTTTGAACGATGCAGGTCCGCAGGACGCAGAATTGTTGGGCAAGTTGCTGCTGGCCGCCTCGGCGTATGCCAAGCGCGAGGGCTTCGCGGAGAAGGGCTATCGCTGTCTGATCAATTGCAACGCGGACGGCGGGCAGACAGTTTTTCATCTGCACCTGCATTTGCTGGCCGGAAGAAAATTGCGCGAGCCTTTGGGTTGATCAACATCGCACCACGTCAACCAACAACCACCATTCGTGATGAGGTATCGAAGCACGAACGGTGATCAAATGTGAGTTCGCCCTTTGATACCTCAGGGCGAACGGATCGAGATCGATTTCAGCTCTAACCCGCCAACCCCACTTCATCCAGAAACTTCTCCGCATCCAGAGCGGCCATACAGCCGAAGCCGGCTGAAGTCACGGCCTGACGATACACCTGATCGGCCACGTCACCGGCGGCGAACACGCCGCGCACCGATGTTGCGGTCGCGCCACCTTCGAGTCCGGTTCGAATCTTGATATAGCCGTTGCTCATCTCGAGCTGGCCTTCGAAGATGCTGGTGTTGGGCGTGTGGCCGATGGCCACGAACATGCCGCTGACCGCGATCTCGCGCTTGCCCTTGCCATCGGTCGAAGCCAGCCGTACGCCGGTTACGCCGGAATCGTCGCCCAGCACCTCGTCGACGGTGTGGTTCCAAACCAGATCGACCTTGCCCGCGCGTGCTTTCTCGAACAGCTTGTCCTGCAGGATTTTTTCCGCGCGCAACTTGTCACGCCGGTGCACCAGCGTGACCTTGCGGCAGATGTTGGCGAGGTAAAGCGCTTCCTCCACCGCCGTGTTGCCGCCGCCGATCACGGCGACATCCTGGTCGCGGAAGAAGAAACCATCGCAGGTGGCACAGGCTGATACACCGCGGCCCTTGAACTTCTCTTCCGATTCGATGCCCAGATATTTCGCATCCGCGCCGGTGGCGATGATCAGCGCGTCGCAACTGTATTCGCCATTGTCGCCCTTCAGCCGGAAGGGCCGTTGCGATAGATCGGCCGAGTGGATGTGATCGAAAACGATCTCGGTGTCGAAACGTTCGGCGTGTTTCAACAGCCGCGCCATCAGGTCCGGTCCCTGCACGCCGGCATGGTCGCCCGGCCAGTTGTCCACGTCGGTGGTGGTCATCAACTGTCCGCCTTGTGCGAGACCCGTGATCAACATCGGCTTCAAGTTCGCGCGCGCCGCATACACGGCGGCGGTGTAGCCAGCGGGTCCCGAACCGAGGATCAGCAGACGCGAGTGCTTCGGGGTGCTCATGTATAATTTCCGTCTTTGTGGCTGGGCCCAACGCTCGTCAGCGCGCTACATGGTGGCGCACGCGGGCATCATCAAGCACGCGATTTTCGCACAACAGGACAACCCCAATGCGCATCGGCATTCCTTCCGAAACCAAGACGCTCGAGGGCCGCGTCGCACTCGTGCCCGCTGCCTGCGCCGATCTGGTGCGGCACGGTCACGAGGTGTTCCTGCAATCCGGCGCAGGCATCAAGAGCGGTTTTTCCGATGCGGCGTTCGAAAAGGTCGGCGTCAAGATCGTGCCCGATGCCGCGGCGGTGTATGAAAAAGGCGAACTGATCGTCAAGGTGAAGGAGCCGATCGCGGGAGACCTCGCGCTGCTCAAGAAACATCATTTGCTGTTCTGCTATCTGCATCTCGCGCCGGAACCGGAACTCACCAAGCGTCTGTTGGATATCGGCCTGACCGGCGTGGCGTTCGAATCGGTGGAGGACGAAGAAGGCAATCTGCCGCTGCTCGCGCCAATGTCGGTGATCGCTGGTCGCATCGGCGTGCAGGTCGGCACCCACCTGCTGCATCAGCCCGAAGGCGGCAAAGGCAAGCTTCTCGGCGGCATGCCGACCACCGAACGCGGCAAGGTCGTGGTGCTGGGCGCGGGCGCGGCGGGCGGAAATTCCGCGGCGCTGGCCGCGGCGGGCGGTGCCAACGTCGTGGTGTTCGACAAGCGCCCGGATCGTCTCGCGCAGATGATGAATCTTGGTGCCAACGTCACCGCGCTGTATGCCTACGATTCGGTGGTCGCCGACGAAGTGGCGAGTGCGGATCTGGTGATCGGCGCGGTGCTGATCCCGTCGGCGAAAGCGCCGCACGTGGTCAGCAGGAAGATGGTGCAATCGATGGAAAAGGGCAGCGTGATGGTCGATATTTCCATCGACCAGGGCGGTTGCTTCGAAACCTCCAAGCCGACCACCTGGGCCGATCCGACCTACGTGGTCGACGGTGTGACGCATTTCTGCGTCACCAACATGCCCGGTGCGGTGCCGCAGACGTCCTCGCAGGCGATTTCCGCCGCGCTGCTGCCGTACGTGTTGCGGCTGGCAGCCGGCGGCGAGTGGCGCAGTTACCAGCCGCTGGCCAAGGGCATCAACGTCGCCGGTGGGGAGATCGTGCACCCGGCACTGAAAGGGATGAAGCTGTCCTGATCGAAGCGGGTATAGTTCGGCGCAACGCGGTGCAAGTTCGAGGTCGCAGCACGTGGCGCGCGCCAAAGCCATCAATCAATCGGTTCGTGACAACGGCGAGCGCACGCGGCGGATCTTGCGCGAAGCCGCAGTGCTGCTGCTGCTGCCCGTCGCGCTCTATCTGCTGGTTTGTCTGATCAGCCACAACCCGGCCGATCCGGGCTGGTCGCACACGGCCGAAACGAGCAGCGTGCATAACTTCGGCGGCACCGTCGGCGCGTATCTCGCCGACCTGCTGTTGTATCTGTTCGGAGAAATCGCCTACGCCTTTCCGATCTTGCTGGGCGTGCTCTCCATCGGCGTGCTGCGCGGCTGGCGCTCGGCCGACCGCAGCGCGCTGGAACCCACGCTGCGCCTGATCGGCTTCGTCGCTTTCTTCGTCGCCGGCTGCGGGCTGGCGTGGCTGCACGATTCCGGCTTGAACGATCTTCCAGCTGGCAGCGGCGGGATCCTGGGAGAACTGGTCGGCAGCGGGTTGACGCGCGGCTTCGCCGCGCTGGGAGCCACGCTGTTCCTGCTGGCGCTGTTCCTGATCGCGGTGACGCTGGCGACTGGCCTCTCGTGGTTCAAATTGATGGACGCGATTGGCCGCGGCTTGCTCGCGGCATTCGGCTGGATCGCAGCAAAACTCAAGCGCGCACCAGAGGCGCTGGCCGCGCGCGCCGCGCGCAACGAGCGCGAGGAAGTGCGCAAGATCGAATTCGCAAAGCAAGCCAGACGCGAGCCGATCAAGATCGAGCCGACGCCCGCGCCGATCGTCAAGAGCGAGCGCTCCAAACGCGAAAACCAGATTCCGATGTTCGCCGGCGCCGCGAGTGAAGGCGAACTACCGCCGCTGTCGCTGCTGGATCAAGTGCCGCCGCAGGGCAAGGGCTACTCAGAAGAAACGCTCGAAGTGCTTTCGCGCCAGGTCGAGATGAAGTTGAAGGATTTCCGCATCGACGCGCAAGTCGTCAGCGCGCATCCGGGCCCGGTGATCACCCGCTTCGAACTGGAACCCGCGGCGGGCGTGCGCGGCAGCCAGATTTCATCGCTGGACAAGGACATCGCGCGCGGGCTGAGTGTGTACAGCGTGCGCGTGGTGGACGTGATTCCCGGCAAGAACGTGATCGGTCTGGAAATCCCGAACGCTTCGCGCGAAACGGTTTATCTCTCCGAGATTTTGAGTTCGCGCGAATACGGCGACGCGCGTTCGCCGCTTTCACTGGCGCTGGGCAAGGACATCGGCGGACGTCCGGTTGTGGTCGATCTTCAAAAGATGCCGCACCTGCTAGTGGCCGGTACCACCGGCTCGGGCAAATCGGTCGCATTGAACGCGATGGTGCTGTCGCTGCTGTTCAAGGCGTCGCCCGCCGAAGTGCGCACGATCATGATCGATCCGAAAATGCTGGAACTCTCGGTGTACGAGAAGATCCCGCACCTGCTGGCACCGGTCGTGACCGACATGAAGGAGGCCGCCAACGCGCTGCGCTGGTGCGTGGCGGAGATGGAGCGCCGCTACAAGCTGATGGCCGCGGTGGGCGTGCGCAACCTAGCTGGCTTCAACAAGAAGGTGAAGGACGCGGAGAGCGCAGGATCGCCGCTGCTCGATCCGCTGTTCAAACCCAATCCCGACCTGCCGATGGAGATCGCGCAGCCGTTGCAACCTCTGCCGTTCGTAGTGGTGATCATCGACGAATTCGCCGACATGATGATGATCGTCGGCAAGAAAGTCGAGGAGCTGATTGCGCGGCTGGCGCAGAAGGCACGCGCTGCGGGCGTGCATCTGATCCTTGCCACGCAGCGGCCGTCGGTGGACGTGATCACCGGGTTGATCAAGGCGAATATTCCAACGCGCATTGCGTTCCAGGTTTCCAGCAAGATCGATTCGCGCACGATCCTCGATCAATCCGGTGCGGAAACGCTGCTCGGCCACGGCGACATGCTGTATCTCCCGCCAGGCACCGCTACGCCCGAGCGCGTCCACGGCGCGTTCGTGGACGATCACGAAGTACACAAGGTGGTCGAATGGCTGCGCGCGCAGGGCGAGCCGAAATACATCGACGGCGTGCTGGAGGAAGTGCAGTCGCTGGGCGACGGCAAGGTCATCAACGAATCCGGGTTGCCCGAGGATGCCGAAGGAGACGAGGGCGATTTCGACGAGTTGTACGACAAGGCCGTGCATTTGGTGACGACTACGCGCCGCGCCTCGATCTCCGGCGTGCAGCGGCACCTGCGCATCGGCTATAACCGCGCCGCGCGCCTGATCGAAATGATGGAGCAGCAGGGCATCGTCAGCCCGCCACAGCACAATGGCAACCGCGAAGTGCTGGTGAATCCGGCACCGGCCCCGCGCTGAGCGGCTCGAATAACGTCGTATTCATTTTCATTGCGCATCATTCGTTGGTTCTCCGACCGGAAAGCCGCCATGCGCAAGGTCATTTTGCTCGCCGCCATCGTACTGACTGGGTGTCTGATCGACGTTGCGCAGGCAGACGAAAGCGCTCGCGCGCAACTGGACGCTTTCGCGCACGATCTGCATTCGCTCAGCGGCACCTTCAGCCAGACGGTGTATGACGCCAACGGGCGGAGAGGCCAAACTTCGCAGGGCGCGCTGGCGTTGCAGGCGCCGAGGCAATTCCGCTGGGACACGCAAACACCCTACAAGCAACTGATCGTCGCCGATGGCAAGAAAGTGTGGATCTACGATCCGGAACTTGAGCAGGTTTCCGTGCGTGACCAGGGTTCGCATGAAGCGCACAGTCCGCTCACCGTGCTGACCGATCTTTCGCAGATGGATCGCGATTTCAAGGCCAGCGAGCAAGGCGAGCACGGCGGCTTGGAATGGCTGCGACTACAATCGCGCGGCAAAGATCCGCAGTTTGAATACGCCGACATCGGCTTCGATGGCAACGCGCCCCGGCGCATGGTTTTCCAGGACACGCTCGGCAATCGCACCGAAATCGTATTTTCGGACTGGCAGCGCAATCCGCGATTGCCTGCCGATACATTCGTCTTCACTCCGCCGAAGGGCACCGACGTGGTTGGGGACGCAGCTCCGGCGGTGCACTGATGCGGTTGCGTCCCGGCGCCCCAGGGTGGAAGCTTGATGCATGAATGTTCCCGCTTCCGCCGTCGCACAACAACTTCAATCGGCGGCACGACTGCTGCAAACGGGCGATCTAGCGCGTGCGGGCGCCTTGCTCGAACAGTTGCTGCTCGTCCAGCCCGGTCTGCCCGACGCATATTGGCTGCTGGCCGGTGTGCGGATGCGCCGCAGCGAATTCGAAGCCGCCGAACGCGCTGCAACGACCGCGGTGCAGCTGATGCCGCGCAATCCTTCCGCTCATGCTTTGCTGGGTGAAATCCTAGCCTGCAGGAATCGGATGGATGAAGCCGAGCGCGCGATCCAACAGGCGCTGAAACTCGCGCCTTCGCATCCACAGGCGATTTCATTGCTGCTGCGAGTGCTGTTGGCGCGGGGCCGGCACGCAGAGCTGTTGCGCAGGGCGGACGAGTTCATCGCTCGCGGGCTGTCTTCGCACGAAACGCTCAGTCTGCGCGCGCAGGCGTTGCTGCTTTTGCGGCGGATGCCCGAGGCGGTGGATGCGTTTCGCGAGGTGCTCGCCGTCCAGCCCGGCGACATCCAGGCGGCATTGGGATTGGCATCGGCACAGATCGGCAGCGGCCAAATCAATGAGGCGGAAAACTCGTTGCGCGCCCTGATTGATGCAAAAAAGGACGGCCCCGAGGTGCGGTACACGCTGGCGCGCTCGCTGCTTGCGCAGCAGCGCTATGAAGATGCTGAAGCGGAATTGCGTCGCGCGCTCGTATTGCGGCCGTTTTTCACCGACGCGCACACCAATCTCGCGGAACTGATCTGGATGCGCACCGGCGACAGCGGCGCGGCCACGGCGGAACTTGATGTCGCGCTGCGTGCGCAACCCGGAAACACGGAGCTGCGGGTTTTCAAGGCAAAGCTACTGGAGTGGGCCGGTGATGCGAAGGGAGGGCTGGCAGAATTGGAGCACGGACTGACCTTCGTGCCCGATAATGCCAACCTGCACCTGGCTGCTGCACAGACCGCATTCAGATGCGATCCGCCGGCAGCGCTGCGTCACGCGCAGCGGGCGTTGCAACTGGCAACGCCGGATACCACCTCTTTGTCCGCCTATGGCAATGCGTTGCTGGCCAACGGCCGTGCGGAGGAATCCGCGCGCGTGGCCGAGGAGATGCTGAAGCTCAATCCCAACGAGGCTCACGCGATCGCCTTGCGTGCCAGCGCGTGGCGTGTGACGGGGGACCCGCGCTATGGCGAGTTGTACGATTACGGTCATTTCGTGCGCGCGGGATTGATCGATGTGCCGCCCGGCTGGCCGTCGTTGCGCGACTATCTGCGCGACCTCTCCACCGCTTTGCACAAACGCCATGTTCTGAATGCGCATCCCATCGGCCAGACACTGCGCACGGGCACGCAGGTCGATCTCGATTTGGAGCACGACTCCGATCCGGCGATCCGCGCCTTCGTCCAGGCGATCGACGGGCCCATCCGCCGCTATATGCAGGCGATCGGCCCCGGCAACGACGTGCTGCGCTCGCGCAACGCGAAGGATTACAAAATCACCGGCATCTGGTCGGTGCGACTGCGCGCCCAGGGCCATCACGTCAACCATTACCATCCGGACGGATGGCTGTCTTCGGCCTGCTATATCCAACTGCCGGAAACTCTGGGTGCGCGCAACGGCGAAGGCTGGATCAAGTTCGGCGAATCGGGCATTCCCACGGAGCCACCGCTGGAGGCCGAGTATTTCGTCAAGCCGGAACCGGGTCTGCTGGTCTTGTTCCCATCCTGGATGTGGCACGGCACCGTTCCATTCTCCGGCGCAGAACAGGATCGGCGTTTGACCATCGCGTTTGACGTGGTGCCGGTGGTGTGAACTTCACCTCGGCGCGCGGATAATCCCTCCATGCCGCGCCGCAAACCCGCTGTAACTGCAACGGCCGATCTTCTGCCCGAATCCGACGCGCTGAAACCGCTGGCTGAGCGCATGCGGCCGTGCACGCTGGGCGAGATCGTCGGGCAGCAGAGATTGCTAGGCAACGGTACGCCGCTGCGGCGCGAACTGGAAGCCGGTCGCGTGCACTCGATGGTGCTGTGGGGGCCACCCGGTTGCGGCAAGACTACGCTGGCGTTGCTGGTCGCAAAGTATGCCGATGCGCATTTCCGCGCGATCTCGGCGGTGCTGTCCGGTCTGGCGGACGTGCGTGAGGCCTTGAGCGAAGCGGAAGTGAATTTCGCGCAGGGCCGGCGCAGCGTGTTGTTCGTGGATGAGGTGCACCGCTTCAACAAGGCGCAGCAGGACGCCTTTCTGCCGCACATCGAGCGCGGGATCATCATCTTCGTCGGTGCGACCACCGAGAATCCTTCCTTTGAATTGAATTCCGCCCTTCTGTCGCGCTGCCGCGTGCACGTGATGGACGCGATTGGAGTCGATGACATCGTGATAGCGTTGAAGCGCGCGCTGAGCGATGAAGAACGCGGACTCGGCTCACTGCACTTGCAAGTGGACGACGAGTCGCTCGCCTGGATAGCGAAGGCCGCCGATGGCGACGTGCGCCGTGCGCTGACTTTTCTGGAAATCGCCTCCGAACTCGCACACGACGGCCGCATCGACGAAACCACATTGCAGCAGGTGCTGGCCGATCGCAAGCGCCGCTTCGACAAGGGTGGCGAGCAGTTCTACGACCAGATCTCGGCGCTGCACAAGTCGGTGCGCTCGTCCGATCCGGATGCCGCGCTGTATTGGCTGACGCGCATGCTGGATGGTGGTTGTGAGCCACTGTATCTCGCGCGGCGGATGGTGCGCATGGCGGTGGAAGACATCGGCCTCGCCGATCCGCGCGCGTGGACAGTCACATTGCACGCCTGGGATACATACGAACGATTGGGCTCGCCCGAAGGCGAGCTCGCGTTGGCCGAAGCGGTTCTCTATCTTGCCATGGCACCCAAGAGCAACGCCGCCTACGTCGCGTATGGCGCCGCGCGGAAAACCGTTCGTGACACCGGCACGCTGGAGGTGCCGATGCACCTGCGCAACGCGCCGACGAAGTTGATGAAGGGGCTCGGCTATGGCAAAGGCTATCAATACGATCCCGACGTCGAGGGCGGCGTCGCACTGGACCAGCAATGCCTCCCCGATGCGCTGGCAGAGGCGCAGTTCTATCAACCGACCGAAAACGGCATCGAAGCGAAGATCAAGCAGAAGCTCGATGCCTTGCGCGGAGCAAGGGAGAGAGCGCGCAAGTAGGGCCTGCATGCAGGCGATTGGATTGCGTGCATCTTGGCTGCGCCACGATAATCCGCGGCTCCGTATTTCGAGGCACCGTGCATGTTGGACCCGACACTGCTGCGCCATCAGCTTGCGGAAGCCGCGACGCGCTTGAAGACGCGCGGCTTCGATTTGCCCGTGGCGGAAATCGAGGCGTTGGAGGGCGAGCGCAAAAAGCTGGCGACGGAAACGCAGGAATTGCAGAACCTGCGCAACACACGCTCGAAGGCGATCGGGCAAGCCAAGGCCAAGGGCGAGGACGTCTCCGCGATCATGGCCGAGGTCGCCGGCATCGGTGACAAGCTGAAAGCCAACGAAACCGCTCTGGCCGAAGTGCAGGCCAAGCTGTCCGACATCGCACTGCGCGTTCCCAATCTGCCGCACGAATCGGTTCCGGCCGGCAAGGACGAACACCACAACGTGGAAGTGTTGCGCTGGGGCGAGCCGCGCAAGTTCGATTTCGCAGTGAAGGATCACGTGGAGCTCGGCGCACGCCATGGCTGGCTGGACGGCGAAGCCGGCGCAAAATTGTCCGGCGCGCGTTTCACGGTGCTGCGCGGAGAACTGGCGCGGCTACATCGCGCGCTCAGCGCTTTCATGCTGGACCTGCACACGCGCGAGCACGGCTACACCGAGTGCAACGTGCCGCTGCTGGTGAATCCCGAAACGATGCAGGGTACCGGGCAGTTGCCGAAGTTCGAAGAGGATTTGTTTTCAACGACCGTCGGCGAAACACGGCGCTATCTGATTCCTACCGCCGAGGTCTCACTTACCAATCTCGTGCGCGAATCGATCGTCGAAGCCGACGCGCTGCCAATGCGTCTGACCGCGCACACGCCATGTTTTCGCGCGGAAGCGGGTTCCTATGGCAAGGACGTGAAGGGCATGATCCGCCAGCACCAGTTCGAGAAAGTCGAATTAGTGCAAATCGTCGAGCCGTCGAAATCGTACGAGGCGCTGGAAGAACTCACCGGGCACGCCGAGCGCGTGTTGCAACTGCTCGAGTTGCCGTATCGCAAGGTCCAGCTCTGCACCGGCGACATGGGCTTCGCCGCGGCCAAGACCTACGATCTGGAAGTCTGGCTCCCCAGCCAGAACACCTATCGCGAGATTTCCTCGTGTTCCAACTGCACCGATTTCCAGGCGCGCCGCATGCAGGCGCGCTGGCGCAATCCCGCCACGGGCAAGCCGGAACTGGTGCACACCCTCAACGGCTCGGGACTCGCCGTCGGCCGCACCCTCATCGCGGTGATGGAGAACTATCAGAATGCCGACGGTTCCATTACGGTGCCGGAAGCGCTGCAGCGCTACATGAGCGACGCGGTGCGGATTGCGTAACATACAATCGTCATTCCGGACGACGTGGAGCGGCGATCCGGAATCCAGCGCCTTTGATTTTCAGTCAGAGGCACTGGATTCCCGCTTTCGCGGGAATGACGGATTCGTGGAGAGGTGGCTGAGTGGTCTAAAGCACCGGACTTGAAATCCGGCGTACGGCTTGCCGTACCGTGGGTTCGAATCCCACCCTCTCCGCCACTCATCGCACCCTGTTCTGGCCTGTCTTCGCCGCCCGCTTGGCCCCCATTCGGCGCAAGGTGGTCTTGTCGTCTTCGTCGATTTCCGGTTGCAGGTCGATATCCGGTGGCGGATTGGGATATTTCTTGCGGCTGCCGATCGCCTTGATCCACTTTGCGCAGAAACGGTTGTACGCCGTCCACGCCAGGCCGTCGGATTCGACCAACGCGCGTTCGCAGCGCAGCGCGAGCTGGTGCGCGTCACGGTACTGAAAGTGCAGCACGTGCTCGAACAGCATCTCCACCACTTCGTGCATGGTGATGTAGCGGTCGATGTCGTAGCGCTTGCCGCGGTAGGTAAGATGCATCGGCAGTTGATGGTCGATGTAAACCTTCTTGCCGTCCTTGCTGCACGAGCCGACGTAAGGCACGTCGAAATCGCGAATCACACGCACCGATTTCATTACCGCGTTTGCCGCTTCGTCCAGAATGCGGCTGTTCACCAGCCATTCGCCTTCCTGCGGCCGATGTCCCCAGCTCATACGCGTGCTCCTTAGAAATGATTGGAGGGCTGATCGAATTTCGCTCTTGCCTACACCGCCGCGCTTCCACAACCTCCGAAAGCACTGCTGCGCAATGGTTTCCGTCCCCTCGACTCAAAGAGGGCAAAACAGTGGTGACCGAACCTTGAGTAACATTGCGGATCCGCGGAGTTCGCGTCAGGCGCAGTCTAGCCCCGCGTTTTGACCGCGTCACGCGCTGCGTCATAATCGCGGAATGAGCGACGAACGCGATCCGAAGATCGAGCCGTACAAGGGTCCGGCGGGCGGCTGGGGTTCGGTGAAGTCGGTGGCGAAGATACTGAAGCGCGAGAAGGTGCCGATTCCTTCGACGGTCAAGGAGCTGTGGCGGCAGAACAAGCCGCGTGGTTTCACCTGCGTCTCCTGCGCGTGGCCGCAACCGGAGCATCCACTCACCTTCGAATTTTGTGAGAACGGCGCCAAGGCCAGCGCGTGGGAATTGACCTCGCTGCGCGTCACGCCGGAGTTTTTCGCGCAACACACGGTTTCCGAATTGCGTGACTGGAGCGACCACGACCTGGAACAGGCGGGTCGCTTGACGCATCCGATGCGCTACGACCACGCAAGCGACAAATACGTCGCCTGCGAATGGGAAGAAGCGTTCGCGGCGATCGGCGAAGAATTGAAAAGACTGCGGGCGGATCCGAAATCGGTGGTGTTCTACGCCTCGGGCCGCGCGTCGCTGGAGACGAGTTATCTCTACGCGTTGTTCGCGCGGCTGTACGGCAACAACAATCTGCCCGATTCGTCCAACATGTGCCACGAGCCGACGGGAGTGGCGTTGCGCCAATGCATCGGCACTTCGGTCGGCACCGTGGTGCTGGATGATTTCGAACACACCGATTGCATCTTCTTCTTCGGCCAAAACGCGGGCGTCAACAGCCCGCGCATGCTGCATGACCTGCAGAAGGCGGCGAAGCGCGGCGTTCCAATTATCGTTTTCAATCCGCTGCACGAGCGCGGGCTGGAGCGTTTCACGAATCCGCAAAGTCCGGGCGAGATGTTGACTGGCCACGAGACCCCGCTAGCCACGCAATATCACCAAGTGAAAGTCGGCGGCGACATCGCCGCGATTGCGGGCCTGTGCAAGTCACTGCTGGCGCTGGACGATCAAGCACAGAGGAGTGGTGCGGCGCGCGTTATAGATCAGGAATTCATAACCCGGAATTGCCACGGCTTCGAGGAATTTGACGCCTGGCTTCGCGCGCTGTCCTGGGCCGACATAGAGGCCGCCTCGGGTCTGGCGCGCGCCGCGTTGGAAAGCGCAGCGCACGTGTACGCCAAGGCGAACGCGGTGATCGGCGTGTACGGCATGGGCCTGACGCAGCACGTGCTCGGTGAGTTCAACATCTTCATGGTGGCCAATCTGCTGCTGATGCGAGGCAACATCGGCAAGCGCGGCGCAGGGATCTGTCCGGTGCGCGGGCATTCCAACGTGCAGGGCCAGCGCACGGTCGGGATCGCCGATGATCCCAAGCTGGTGCCACTGGATCGTCTGGCCAAACAATACGGTTTCGAGCCGCCGCGCGAAAAAGGTTTGAGCACCGTCGACACCTGCGAGGGCGTGATGAATGGCACGGTGCGCGGTTTCATCGGGCTGGGCGGCAATTTCCTGCGCGCGGTGCCGGATCAGGAGCGCGTCCAGGCAGCGTGGAAGAATCTGCGGCTGACGGTGCAAATCGCCACCAAGTTGAACCGCTCGCACCTGATCAACGGGGACATCGCGTACCTGCTGCCGTGTCTCGGGCGCATCGAGCGCGTGATCGAAAACGGCAAACCGCAGGTTCTTTCAACCGAGGACTCCACCAGTTGCATTCATGCTTCGGTCGGCAAGGCTGAGCCCGCCAGCCAGGATTTGAAATCCGAAACGCGCATAGTGGCGGAACTTGCGAAAGCCACGCTGCCGCCCAATCCGCAAGTACCGTGGGATACGTGGACCAACGATTTCGCCACGATCCGCGACGCGATAGAGCAGACCTTTCCCGAGCAGTTCAAGGATTTCAACAGGCGCATGTGGCAGCCGGGCGGGTTCCATCGCCCGAATCCAGCGCGCGAGCGCGTGTGGAAGACCGACACCGGCAAGGCCAACTTCATCGTGCCGCCATCGTTGACCGCCACCGGCTTCGCGGATGCGCCGGACCGTTTTTGTCTGATGACCCTGCGTTCCAACGATCAGTTCAACACTACGGTCTACGGTTATGACGACCGCTTCCGCGGCATCCGCGGCACACGCGAGGTAGTGCTGATGAACGCTCACGACGTCGCGCGTCTGGGTTTGCGCGATGGACAATTGGTGAGCCTCGTCGCGGACGCGGACGATGGCGTGCGGCGCGAGGTGCGTGGCCTGCGCGTGGTCAGTTACGACATCCCGCGCGGCTGCGTCGGCGGCTATTACCCCGAATGCAATCCATTGATCGCGCTGTCGCACTATGCTCTGCAGAGCAAGACGCCGGCGGCCAAGTCGGTGCCGGTGCGGATCGTGACCTGAGAAATCCATCCGCGCGTCACCTGGCCGCCCACCATTCGCCACGAATTGTGGCGATACTGCGTACCATCCATCGGGGGGGGAGGGGACTTCCATGTTGCACTCGTCGTGCTTCAGCGCCCTGCGCCGCGGCGGTTGGATTCTGCTCGTCTGCGGTTTTCTGCTGACCGGCTGCGGTCACAATGAATCCGCTACGCCCGTTCTGCAAGGCGCGTTGACCGCAAGCTCCAGCGGCAAACCGCACAAGGCCACGTTCGGCCTGGCCTCGGCCGGTTCGGAGGTGCGCGACAACCAGACCGCACTGGTCTTGCGCTTCAATGCGCCGCTGGCCGCCGCGCAATCGTTCGACAATCAGGTTGCGGTCGCCGGCCCTAACGGCGAGGCGGTGAGCGGAAGCTGGAGTCTGGACGACGACAACAAGACATTGCGCTTTCCGTTCGTGCAACCGGATCAGCATTACGTGGTGACGTTGCATGCCCAGTTGCTGGCCGCCGACGGCCGTACATTGGGTCGCGATATCAAACAGGATGTCTATTCCGGCAGCGTGCCGCCGGCGATCGGCTTCGCCTCGCACGGCAGCGTGTTGCCCGCGCGCGGCACGCGTGGACTGCCGCTGGTTTCGGTGAACGTGCACGACGCCGACATCGAATTCTTCAAGGTGCACGACGACGCGCTCTCCGATCTGTATTGCGCGTATCCGCAGAACAAGCACCGCGACTCATACGAACTCGATCACGAGATCAGTACTTGGGACACCTGCGGCATGGGTCGCGTCAAGCGGCCGATCACCGAGATGGCCGATTCGGTCTACGCCAATCACTACACGCTGGGCGGAGCGGATAACGAGCGCACCGTCACCTACATCCCGGTGCAGAACGTCAAGCAGTTGTCGGCGCCAGGCGTGTACATGGCGGTGGTGAAAGCCGGCGGTACCTTCAAGGGCAGTTACGACACCGCGATCTTCTTCGTCAGCGATCTTGGCCTGCATCTGCGCGTGTATCGTGACAACTCGCTGTTGCATGTTGCGTCGCTGCGCGACGGTTCGCCGGTCGCTGAGGTCGCGATCGAAATCGACGACGCGAGCGGAGCCGCGAAACTGAAAGCCACCACCGACGCCGGCGGCAACGCGCTGATCGCGTACACCGTGAAACAGGACGACGTGCTGATCGCGCGCCATGGCGGCGATGTGTCGGTGCTGCCGTTCAACCGTCCCGCGCTGGACATTTCCAACTTCGACGTGACCGGCCGCAAGCAGGCGCCGTTCGAGGTGTACGCCTGGTCGGGCCGCGATTTGTACCGGCCGGGCGAGACATTGCGTGTTTCGGCATTGCTGCGCGATTACGACGGCAAGCCGATGAAGCCGCAGTCGCTGTTTGTGCGCATGAAGCAGCCGGATGGTCGCGCGCTTCCAGATCAAAGATTGGAACCTTCAAAACTGAACTACTTCGAATTGACGCAGGCGATTCCGGCCGACGCACCGACCGGCTCATGGCAACTGGAATTCCGCCTCGATCCGGCATCAAAGAAATCCGTGCAGGCGTTTCCATACCATGTCGAGGAGTTTCTGCCCGAGCGTTTGAAACTCGCGCTGCAAAGTCCGCAAGCACGCCTGGTCCCGGACGAACCACTGAAATTGGAGGTGGCCGCGAGTTACCTGTATGGCGCACCCGCCGATGGCAATCGTTTCACCGCTAAATTGCTGGTCGCGCCGGAAGTGCATCCGCTCGACAACCTGAAGGACACCTTCTTCGGCGATCCCACGCTCGACTTGCCGAAAGCAGCGAGCGACATCATCGACACCAAGCTCGACGCGCAAGGCGCATTGCAGCAGGACGTGAACCTGCCCGATGACGTGAAACCGGTCGCGCCGCTGGCGGTAACATTGTCCGGCAGCGTGTACGAAACCGGCGGCCGCGCGGTGACGCGCACCTTGAAGCGCGTGTATTGGCCGGCGTCGCAACTGGTCGGCGTACGACCGCTGTTCGATCCGAAGCAGGGCGCAGAAAGCGAAGGCCAGGCGGCGTTCGAAATCGTGCGTGCCGACGTCGATGGCAAACTCGTTGCCGGCACGCATTTGAGGGTGCGCCTGCAACGCGAGCTGCGAGATTTCTACTGGCTGTACGAACACGGCGACAGTTGGAAATCGGACGCCAATCAGCATCTGCAATTGATCGCGGAGAAGGAGATCGACGTCGCCGCGGGCGGCCGCGTGCATGTGGAATTTCCGGTGGAGTGGGGCGGTTATCGCGTCGAGGTGTACGACCCGGGGACGAAACTCACCACGGTGTTTCCCTTCTTCGCCGGCTGGAGTTGGGAAGACGAGAATCTCGGCAAGGAAGCGCGGCCGGACAAGGTGAAGTTGCAACTGGACAAGGCGCGCTATCGCGCGGGCGACACGATGAAAGTGACGGTGACGCCGCCGCATGACGGCCCCGGCGTGCTGCTGGTGGAATCCGATCATCTCCTCTATCTGAAAGACATCGACGCCAAAACCGGAAGCACGTTCGAGATTCCGGTGACGAAGGATTGGGAACGCCACGACGTCTATGTGTCGGCGCTGGTGTTCCGCGGCGGCGCAGCGGACGAGCACACCACGCCGGCGCGTGCGCTGGGCATCGAGCATGTGGTGATGGAGCGCGACGATCGCCGCGTCCCGCTGACATTGTCCGCGCCTGATCTGATGCGTCCGGGCAATCCGTTGAACGTCACGGTGCAGGCGAAAGGGCTAGCGGGCACGCAAGCGTTCGTCACCTTGTCGGCGGTGGATCAGGGCGTGATCGATATCACTGACTATCCGGTGCCGGATGCGTGGGCGTGGATGTTCGCGCAGCGCGCCCTGAGCGTGGACGCCTACGATCTCTACAGCCGCATCATCGAGGCGATGGACGGCGCGGAAGCCACGCTCCGCTACGGCGGCGACATGGCGGCCCAACCGCTGCCGCATGCGACGCGTCTGAATCCCAACGTCAAAATCGTGGACTTGTTCGCCGAGCCGGTGCAATTCGACGCACAAGGCCGCGCGACATTGCGCGTGGACGTGCCGGATTTCAACGGCTCGCTGCGATTGAGCGCGCTCGCCTGGAGCGCCGACAAATTCGGCAACGCCGATGGTGCGATCACCGTGCGCGCGCCGCTGGTGGTGGAGCCCAGCACGCCGCGCGTGATGGCCGCGGGCGACAGCGCGCAGATCAGCCTCGATCTGAAAAATCTTTCGGGCAATGACGGCGTGGCGAAGGTTTCGGTGAAAGCCGACGGACCGATCAGCGTCACGAATGCCACGCGTTCGGTTGCGTTGAAGGATGGCGCGGGCACCACGCTGATCGTGCCCGTGACCGCGCAGAGCGGCGCGGCGGTCGCAAAACTCGACATCCACGCCGAATTGAATGATTACACCGCGAATCGGCATTTTGAATTCGCGGTGCGCCCGGCGTGGCCGGAGCAGTTGATGACCAAACCCTACGCGATCGAAAACGGCAAGCCGCTGCAACTGGACGCCGCCGAGGCGAACGGCCTGTTCGCGTCCACCGTGCACGCGCAACTCACATTGAGCACGCTGCCGCCGCTGCCGTATCACTCGGCCTTGCGCGGCCTGCTCGATTACCCGTATGGCTGCGTCGAACAGACCACCAGCAAAGGCTACGCCGCGTTGATCCTCGATCCCGCAACGGCGAAAGCGCTGGGCTTCACCGTGACCGATGCCACGCGGCAGGCCATGGTCGAAGGCGCGTTGGCGCGGCTGGCTTCTTTCCAGGCCAGCAACGGGCATTTCAGTTTCTGGGGCGGCACGAGCCCGATCGAAACCTCCATTACGCCGTATGTCGTCGACTTCATGCTGGATGCGCGCGAAGCAGGTTTCGCCGTGCCGCAGGAGGTGTTGCAGAAGGCGTTGAAGACCCTCAACGACGATCTGCTGGGGGGCGGCCATCCGTATTTCGACTATGAGCATCACGACCACATGCGCATCGCGGACGAAGCGTATTCCGGTTTCGTGCTGGCGCGCGTCAACCGCGCGCCGCTCGGTACGCTGCGCGCGATCTTCGACAACGATCGCGGCAAGCTGGTCGCGCCGCTGCCGCTGGTACACCTTGGGCTGGCGTTGAAATTGATGGGCGACAATGAGCGCGCCCGACAGGCGATCGACGAGGCCTTCGCGTGGAAGAAGGAGCGTCCGTTGTACGTGGGCGATTATGGTTCCGATCTGCGCGATCTTGCCTTGATGGTGGCGTTGACGCATCGCTTCGGCATGAACAAGCCGGAATACGACGCCAAGCTGATCGACTGGGCGCGCAACGCGACGGCACTGGAAGCCTCGACTCATGAAAAGATGCCGTATTACCACTGGTCGTGGTCGTACCTCAGCACACAGGAGCAGAACGCGATCGCACAGGTGGCGCGCGCTTTCGGCGCTGGCAGCGGCGCGCCGCTGGTGGCGAACGTGAAGATCGGCGGCGAGAGCGAACCCGCGCCGGCGAATGCGCATCTGTGGTCGCGCGACTTGACGCTCGCGGAATTGCAGAGCGGCGTCAGTGTCCAGCCTGCCGGCAACTCCACGATCTTCGCGTCGCTGGATGTCGCCGGCATTCCGCAGAAAGCGCCTGAACCGGATGCGAGCGCGATCGACATCCGTCGCATGTGGTACACCACTGATGGCAAGCCGTGGAACGGTGACACATTGAAGGAAGGCGACAGTCTGATCGCGGAGCTCACCATCGAAGCCAAGGACGACTTGCCCGATGCGCTCGTCACCGATCTGCTGCCGGGTGGATTGGAGGTTGAGAACCTGAACCTCGGCGGCGTGCAGCAATGGGAAGGTGTGGTGGTAGACGGCATCCAGATGGACCAGCACACCAATGCCGCCGACATCGTGCACGAGGAATATCGCGACGACCGCTACGCGGCGGCGCTGAAGCTGCGTCGCGGCGAAGCTTCGCACCTGTTCTATCTGGTGCGCGCGGTGACACCCGGGCACTACACCGTGCCGCCGCCTCTGGCCGAGGACATGTACCGGCCCGCCTTGCGCGGCGTCGGCAAGGCCGTGCCGGAAAAGGTGACGGTGGCGGAGCCGTAAAGGTGCGCAGACGCTTGCGCTGCGGATTGTTTGCATGCGCGCTCGCGCTGGTGTTCCTGCTGCTCACCGCCGTCGTCCTCGATCGCGTGTTCCCGCCGCCGCTGCCGAAATCCGGCGGCGGCAGCACGGTGGTGCTGGCGCGCGACGGCACGCCGCTGCGCGCGTTCGCCGATGCCGATGGCGTGTGGCGTTACCCAATCACAGCGAAGCAGGTTTCGCCGTTGTACCTGCAAGCGCTGCTGACTTACGAAGACCGCTGGTTCTGGAAACATCCGGGCGTCAATCCCTATGCACTGGCGCGCGGATTGTTGGGCGGCCTGCTGCACGGACATGTCGTTTCCGGCGGTTCGACGTTGACGATGCAGGTCGCGCGCATCATCGAACCGATCCCGCACACTTTCCGCGGCAAGTGCATACAGATATTGCGCGCGCTGCAACTTGAAGCGCATCTGTCGAAAGCGCAGATTCTGGACATCTATCTCAACCGCGCGCCGTTCGGCGGCAACATTGAGGGCGTGGAAGCCGCCTCGTGGGCGTATCTCGGAAAAAGTTCCGCGCATCTCTCCCGCGCGGAAGCGGCATTGCTGGCGGTACTGCCTCAGTCGCCCAGCCGCCTACGCCCGGATCGCAACCCGCAACTCGCGCGTGCGGCGCGCGACAAGGTGCTGCGCCGCATGCGCGACTCGCAGGTGTGGAATGCGACAGAAGTGAATGCGGCGACGATGGAGCCGGTCTCGGCGCGTTCATTGCGCGCGCCGATGAACGCCGCGTTGCTCGCTCAACGTTTGCACGACGCGAGGCCGGACGCGCGGCGCATCGTCACCCCCATCGACGCCGAGATGCAGCGCGCTGCTGAGGCGCGCGTGGCCGATTACCTCGCGCGCCTGCCCCCGCGCAGTTCAGTCGCGGTGCTGGCCGTGGAGAACGCATCACTCGAAGCGCGCATCTACATCGGCACCGGCGCATTCGCCGATCCCGAACGCGCCGGACACGTGGACATGGTGCGCGCGCCGCGTTCGCCTGGTTCCACGTTGAAACCTTTTCTCTACGGCCTCGCACTCGACGACGGATTGATCGAATCGCAAAGCTTGCTGGTGGACGCGCCGCAGGATTTCGATGGCTATCGGCCGGGCAATTTCGACGAGGCGTTCAACGGGCCGGTGAGCGTCACCGAAGCCCTGCAGCGTTCGCTCAACGTGCCGGCGGTGGACCTGCTGGATCGCGTTGGCCCCGCGCGCTTCGCCGCGCGCTTGCAGAACGGCGGGGTAGATCTACAACTGCCCGAAGGCGCGAAGCCGAATCTTTCGATCATCCTCGGCGGTGCCGCGACCAAGCTCGAGGATCTGGTTGGCGCCTACACCGCATTTGCGAATGCGGGTGTGGCGGGCGCGCCGCGGTACACGTCGGAACAGAAACCACGACGGCGCAGACTGCTTTCCCCCGGAGCGGCGTGGATCGTGCGCGACATCCTCTCCAACAATCCCGCCGATGTGGAAGGCGCGCCGATCGCGGGCACAACCGATCATGCCAACCTCGCCTGGAAGACCGGCACCAGTTACGGCTATCGCGACGCCTGGGCGGTCGGCGTCAACGACCGCTGGACCATCGGCGTGTGGATCGGCCGTCCCGACGGCACACCATCGCCCGGTCAGTACGGTGCGGTGACGGCATTGCCATTGTTGTTTCAGATGGCCGACATGCTGCCCGCGCGCGGTGGCTTGCACCAGCCGAAACCGATGGCGGTGCGTGGGGTTGATATCTGCTGGCCACTCGGTGGCGCGGCCGAGCAAACCGATCCTTCGCTGTGCCGGCAGCGCCGTCATGCCTGGGTGTTGAACGATGCCCTGCCGCCAACGTTTCCAGATCGCGGCAACGGCGCGTGGATGGATCCGCGCCTGGTCTTGCGTGTGGATGGGCAGGGACATCGCCTGAGCGCGGGGTGTCACGGCAAAGGCGAACATACGATCACGGTCGCGCGTTGGCCGGCGCTGGTAACGCCGTGGCTGAGCGTGGATGACCGCGAAAAGGAAACGCTTCCCGCCTTGGCCGCCGGTTGCTCTTCGGATGCGCTGGAGCGCGCCGGCGTGATCCGCATCACCGGATTGAACGAAGATGCCGTGCTGCGGCGCGCGCCGAATTCCGGCAAGCCGTTGCGCGTCACGCTGCACGCGCTCGGCGCGCAGGCTCCGGTGCAGTGGTTGATGGATGGGCGCCTGCAGGCAAGCGCCGTGGGCAACGCGCCGGTCACGCTCAGCTTCGATCAGCCCGGCGCACATCGCCTCACCGCGCTGACGAACGATGGCGCATGGGACAGCGTGGCGTTTTCGGTGCTCGGTACGCAGACCGTGCGGCATTGAAGAGCCGGATCACGCTGCTTCGCGAGCCCCGGATTCGATCAGTCGATACGCGCGCTGCAACGCGGTCTCGCGCTGCTCGGCGCCAAAGTTCAAGCCTTCCGCGCGGACGATTTCGATATCGCCGATGCCGATGAAGCCGAACACGTGACGCAGATATTTTTCCTGGAAATCGGCGGCGGCTCCGCCCTGATAGGCGCCGCCGCGCGCGGAGGCCACGATCACGCGCTTGCCGCCGGCCAGGCCTTCGGGGCCGTGTTCGGTGTACCGAAACGTTTCGGAAGTATGTACTTGGCTAAAGCCTAGACCGATTGCCGCACAAGAGAAAGCCCGCACTACGCGGGCTTCTTCTTTTTCGGCTTCGGTTTTGGATCGTCAGGCCATCCTTCTGCCGGGCGCTCTTTCTTGAGAGCGTCGCCGATGGCCTTCTCCCATGGCTTGTTGAGCTTGACGCGCTCAGGCTCGGGGCCAGACTTATTCTTCCGTTTCTGGCTTGCCATCGGTATCTGGCTTCTGGACGGATCGGCTGATCTTACGCTTCACGATGGTTAGCCAGTCCTCAATGTCCTTGAGAGAGTCCGGACTCAAGAGCGCGGGCCATTCAATGGTCACAGCTCCTTCCTCGATTGAAAAAACATCTTGCCGCATAGGAGTCTCACTATTTGCAGACCGTCGCTGCATACCTCGCTGGGGTGACGGTTGCTGATCCGAATCAATATTGGACGCGCCCGTTTCACTCTCATGACCATTAGGCGATTCACGCCCAGATGCGAGGTCATCATATAACTTCTTGGCTTCCGTGACCAGCTCCATTGTTTCACGATAGGCGCGGATGGGGGCGTCCACGGTGGAAGGCGAGAACCCGCGCTTCAGGAGGTAGGCACGTATGTTTTCATCACTAGGAACCGTTTCCCCGTAGTGTTCCTTGAGTTCTGAGAACAAGCTGGGGCTGAAAGCTGCGGCCACTACCAACTTCGCGCGATCCTTTGAATCCCTCGGTTCTACAAGGATCGCCAGAGCCTCAGGGCTTATCTTGAGCTGCTTACCTTCGTCCAAAAGCAGACCGTACTTCTTAAGCGCAGACAGCGCCGTAGCTGACGCGCCGTTTATACCGCTGTAGCCAAGGGCCTTGGCCATCACTTCGGGGTCTGCCTTATGCGTGTGCTCTTTCTCATAGATTTTCCGGGCGGCCTCAATCGAAGCCGGCAGACTCATTGCTGGGTAATTCGGACTGCGAACACGGGCCATGACGGCGTCTCCTGTTTCTACGGAGACAGACGATACAAGATATCCCAGTATCACGTCAAGGAGTCGCGATATTTCTCGCGTTAGTGACGATAGTTGACAACAGTTTATCGCGCGAGGAGAATGCACCCATGGTCGCAAGAGGCACCCGAATGAGGAGAGCTTGAGCCGCTGCATTCCGTCCAGCTTGGACGGCAGTGTCGCCGAGTGCAGCGGCCAAAAAGAAGGCCCGGCAAGCTGGCTAGAGCTTCCGGGCCGTGGTGACAAGCCGTCCACCTTGTGTGCCGACGTGGTGGAAATGGTAGACACGCGGACCTAGGAAGTCCGTGGGCGCCGTTGCTAGCGGAGTACGCCCGTGCCGGTTCGATCCTGGCCGTCGGCAGTTTTCATTCTACAGCAGAAGCAGGTGTGCGATACGTGAGCCGTTTCCCTTCTGCGGCCTGTATTGCGGCTGTCGTCCGTTCGCCATCTTCAAGATGGCGATTGTTGTAGCGGAACTCAAACTCAGCCATGTAGCGGTGCAAATGCTCCTTGCTGACCGCGTGGTAGATGCCATTGATCCCGCGCTTCACTATCGAGAAGAACCCCTCTATGGTGTTGCTGTGAACGTCGCCGCGCACATATTCTCGGGCGCTGTGGCAAACGGTTTGGTGTCCACCCGCGAACTCCGCGCCGATACCCGTGTAGGCGCTGTTTTCGTCGGTGATGATGCGAGCCGACGCATGCACGTCCTCTCGGATGGCGTCCTTCAAGGTCTTGCCGGTCACGTTCGCGATAGGGCGCGTCTTGACCCGTCCGCCGCGCTCGACCATCGCCAGCACACACTGCTTCTTGGTGCCGCGCCCGCGCTTGCTGACGCCCTTGTAGCGCGGCTTGCCGCCCACATAAGTTTCATCCACCTCAACTTCACCGCCGAGAGGACCGACTACAGAATCCGCCATGGCGAACCGGATGCGGTGAAGCATGAAAAGTGAAGACTTGTAACTAAGCCCCGTCTGGCGATGAATCTCCAAGGCACTAACGCCCTTCTTTGAAGTGGCGGCGCGCCAGAACGCAAAGCACCAGTGGCGAAGCTCCGCGCGGCTATCTTCAAACACGGTGCCAGTCCGAACGGTGAATTGCTGGCTCGGATGCTTTTCGCGGCAGCGCCAACGATAATCGGCTTGACGCTCGCCAGTCCTGCTGTCGCGCATCTGGTACACGTTCAAGCTGCCGCAGCGCGGGCAGGCTGGATGCGCGCCCCAACGCTGCTTTTCCATGAACTCGACCGCTGCCGCTTCATCCGCGCACGCCAGAGGGATCGCTTCAAGCGTCGGATCGTTCTTCGTTGAGCGGTTTTGAACCTTTGCCATGACGTTCTCCTACCTTGGAGAACATTTTACATGACTAAATAGGTTTCGTCAAGTACATACTTCCGAAACGTTTTGCCCGCGATCAAGATACGGTCGATCCAGGCTTTCAGCTGCGAGGGAATGGTGAAATTGTACATCGGCGCACCGATCACCACGATATCGGCGGCGAGGAATTCGTCCAGCAGTTCCGCATTGTGCCGCGCGCAGGGATGACTTTCCGCCAGCGCTGGGGTGAAATGCGGCAGGCTTTGCACGGCAAGATCGCGATAGTCGATTTTCATTTCGGGATGTTCCGTCCGCAGGCGCGCGACGATGGCGGCGCTCAACGCGCGCGAAGCAGAAGTTTCGCCCAGAACGCTGGAATCGATATGCAGCAGGTTCATGTCTATTCCTGAAATGCACGACACATGGCGTGTTCGTGCACAAATTAAGCGCTGGACGCTCGCCTGATAAGGCATCGATAATCGAACGGATTGTTCGTCCGCGGAAACGATCATGCTGCGCGCTCCCGAGACGGTGCCGGATCTCAACGACCTGTATTTCTTCGCGATGGTGGTCGAGCACGGCGGATTCTCCGCGGCGGCGCGTGCGCTCGGCGTGCCGAAGTCGCGGCTGAGCAAGCGCATAGCCGGGCTGGAAGAACGGCTGGGCGTGCGCCTGTTGCAGCGGACCACGCGCCGGTTCGTCGTCACGGAGGTCGGCGAGCGCTTTCATAGCCATTGCCAGGCGGTGCTGGAGGAGGCGCGCGCCGCGCAGGAAGCCGTGGACGAATTGCGTGCCGAACCGCGCGGCGTCGTGCGGGTGAGCTGTCCCGTTTCGCTTGCGCAGACGGTGATCGCCTATCTGCTGCCGGATTTTCTCTCGCGGTATCCGAAGGTGCAGGTGCGCCTGCTCTCGAGCGATCGGCGCGTGGATGTGGTCGGAGAAGGTTTCGATGTGGCGATCCGGGTGCGCACCAGACTCGACAGCGATGCCGAACTGGTGCTGCGTAATTTCGGTTTCTCGAACGTGCTGCCGGTCGCGAATCCTGCATTGCTCGTAACGCACGGGCGTCCGCGACAGCCGGCGGACTTGTCGGCATTCCCGGCCTTGTCGCTGCTGGAGGGCGATGGCGTGCACGAATGGGAATTGATCGGGCCTGGCAAGCAACGGATCAAGGTGGAAATCCATCCGCGGCTGGTTTGCGGCGATTTCAGCGTGATGCTGGAAGCCGCGCGGCGCGGCATTGGTGTTGCGTTGCTGCCGGAGTTCGTGTGCGCGCCAGCGGTTGCACGCGGCGAACTCGAAGTGCTGCTTCCGCGGTGGAGCGCGCCGCAAGGCGTGATGCATTTCGTGTATCCCAGCCGGCGCGGACTGCTGCCGGCGGTGCGTGTCTTCGTCGATTTCCTGGCCGAGCGCCTGCCCGAAGCCACGCAACGCAAGCACGAGGAATGCAGGCGGCGCGCCTTATGAGGAGCAGGCTGCGTGCTAGCATTCCACCTCTTCCGCACGCTGACGGAACGCCGATGCAGATCGAGACCAAGCTGCCGAAAGTCGGAACGACCATTTTCACCGTGATGAGTCAGCTCGCGCTGGAGCACAAGGCGGTGAATCTCGGGCAAGGTTTTCCGGATTTCGATCCGCCGCCGAACCTGCGCGACGCGCTGGCGCGCGCGATGAACGAGGGGCGCAATCAATATGCGCCGATGAGCGGTATTCCGAAATTGCGCGAACAGATCGCACTGGCGACCGAGCGCGACTATGGCCGCCGCGTCAGCGCGGACACCGAGGTCACCGTGACATCCGGCGCGACCGAAGCGATCTTCGCCGCAATCGCAGCAACCGTGCACGCGGGCGACGAGGTGATCGTGCTCGACCCCTGCTACGACTGCTACGAACCTGCGATCGCGCTGGCCCGCGCGCAAACCGTGCACGTACCACTGCGCCTGCCGGATTTCTCCGTGGACTGGCAGCGTGTGCGCGACGAAATCACGCCGAAGACGCGGCTGATTATCGTCAACACGCCGCACAATCCATCTGGCGCGATCTTCGAGCAACGCGATCTGGATACGCTGGCGGAAATCGCGACGCAACACGGCCTGTTGGTGTTGTCCGACGAAGTGTACGAACACATTGTTTTTGATGGCGCGCAGCACATGAGCGTGCTGCGCAAACCGGAACTGGCCGAGCGAAGCCTGGTGGTGAGTTCCTTCGGCAAGACCTGGCACTGCACGGGATGGAAGGTCGGCTACTGTGTGGCGCCGAAACTGCTGACCGCGGAATTCCGCAAGGTGCATCAATATCTGACGTTCTGCACCTTCCAGCCGGCGCAATGGGCATTCGCGGAAGTGATGGAGAGCGACCCCCAGCACGTGGCAGATCTGGCGCCGTTCTATCAATCCAAGCGCGACCGTTTCCGCGAACTGCTTGCGGGCTCAAAATTCAAATTGCCGCCCGTGCGCGGCAGTTACTTCCAGCTCGCGGACTATTCGGCCATCCGCGACACCGATGATCTGAATTTCTGCGAATGGCTGGTACGCGAAGCGGGCGTGGCGGCGATTCCGGTTTCCGCGTTCTATGAAACCGCGCCGGAGGCGAAGCTGATCCGCTTCTGCTTTGCCAAGAGCGATGAAACGCTGGTCGCGGCGGCGGAGCGCCTATGCAAGCTCTGAACGTTTCGCTGGTGCAGGGCAATACGCGCTGGCACGATCCAGCCGGCAATCGGGAATACTACGGTTCACTGATCGCGCCGCTGCACGGCCGCACCGATCTGATCGTGCTGCCGGAAACTTTCACCAGCGGTTTCTCCAACGAGGCGATCGCGCAAGCCGAAACGATGGACGGGCCGACGGTCGCCTGGCTGCGCAAGCAGTCGAAAACACTGGATGCAGCGATCACCGGCAGTGTGCAGTTGCGTGCGGATGACAAAGTGTTCAATCGCTTGTTGTTCGTTACGCCTGACGGCGAAGTGCGGCATTACGACAAGCGGCATCTGTTCCGCTACGCCGATGAGCACAAGCGCTACGCGGCGGGGCGCGAGCGGCTGATCGTGCAATGGCGCGGCTGGAAGATCTGTCCGCTGGTCTGCTACGACCTGCGCTTTCCGGTGTACTCGCGCAACCGTCACAATCCGCAGCATGGTTTCGATTACGACCTCTTGATCTACGTCGCCAACTGGCCTTCGCCGCGCGCGTATGCCTGGAGCACCTTGTTGCGCGCGCGCGCAATCGAGAATCTCTGCTACGTCGCCGCCGTCAATCGCGTCGGTGTCGATGGCAACGGCCATGAATACGCCGGCGCCAGCGCGGTGCTCGATTTTCTCGGCCAGCCGTTGTCACAGGACAGCGATCAGGAACTGGTAACGACGACCACGCTATCCATGCCAGAACTCGCGGCTTATCGCGAGCGTTTTCCGGCGTGGATGGATGCGGACGCTTTTACACTGAGCGACTGATTACAGAATCGTGAGCACCGCTTTCGGCGGTCTTCCGATCGCGGCCCTGCCGTTGGCGAACACGATCGGCCGCTGGATCAAGACCGAATGTTTGGCCATCGCGGCGATCAACTGCCGGCGGGTGAGCTTCGGATCATCCAGCCCGAGGCGGGCGTATTCGGCTTCGTCGCGGCGCATCAGTTCGCGCGGCTCTAGTTTCAGCAGATCGAGAACACGCGAGAGTTCGCGCGCATCCGGCGGATGCCTCTGATAATCGACGACGATCGGCTCGATGCCGCGTTCGCGCAACAGTTCCAGCGTGCCGCGCGATTTGGAACAGCGCGGGTTGTGCCAGATGGTGACTCGCGCGGCCACCTCAGCGGTCGCGGTGCGGACGGTTGCCACGATGCGGACCGCGGCCACGTCCTCCGTCGCGCGAACCGCCCGGCCCGGAGCCGCGAGCGTCGTTACGGTTTTCGCCGGCGAACCAGGTGCGCACCGAGGGCAGTTCCTGACCGGGTGCCACGCCGCGGCGTTTCTTCTTGCGTTTGCGTTGCGGAGTTTCCGGGCGCGCGATGTTGCCGTTCACTTCGCCGCGCGGCGGACCGCGTCGGCGCTTGCCACGGCCGGGCGCAAAATCATCCGGACGCACGCGGTCGAACGCGGTCAGTTCGCGCGCTTCGTGGTGGTGCACGCCGGTCCACGCCTTGGGCGCGTGTTCGGCGGGGCGCACCTCGGTGACCATGCGCCGCGCGTTGCGTTGATGCAGCACGGGTTTCAGGGTGAGCGTGGGTTGCGGCTCGCTGATGCCGGCCAATTCGCGCAGGTCGCGCACGCTTTCCGGCGACAGCATTTCGTGCGCGCCGGGCCGCAGGCTGCGTGGCAATTCGATGTTGCCGTAGCGGATGCGTTTTAACCGGCTGACTGGAAATCCCTGCGAATCCCAGAGACGCCGCACTTCGCGGTTACGACCTTCGTGCAGCACCACGCGGAACCATTGATGGCTGCCGTCGCCGCGGTTGACCACATGGATCTCGTCGAACTTCGCGGGACCGTCTTCGAGTTGCACACCGGCTTTCAACTTCGCCAGCGTTTCATCCGGCACTTCGCCGTGCACGCGGCAGAGGTATTCGCGCGCGATTTCATTGGACGGATGCATCAGCGCGTTGGCAAGTTCACCGTCGGTGGTCAGCAGCAGCAGCCCGGTGGTATTGGTGTCGAGGCGACCGACGGCGATCCAGCGCGCGCCACGCAAGTGCGGCAAATTCTCGAACACCGTCGGGCGCCCTTCGGGATCGTCTCGCGTTGTGAGCTCGCCCTCGGGCTTGTGATAGATCATCACCTCGGCCTCAAGGCGGCGTTCGCTTGCGACCACGAACTGCTTGCGATCGACCTCCACTCGATCGCCCGCGCGCACGCTGGAGCCGGTTTGCGCGGCCACGCCGTTGACCAGCACTTCACCTGCGGCGATGCGCTCTTCCAGCATGCGGCGCGAACCGAGGCCCGCGTTCGCCAGCACCTTGTGCAGGCGCTCTTCCAGTGCGCCACCGTTGGGCGCTTCGCTGCGTTTCAGGCTCAGCACGCCGCGGGGCGAGTTCATGCGCGGTTCTCCGCACGCTCGATTTCTGTTGCAGTGTCGGCCATTTCGGATTCGCTCTGTGTGTCTTCGGGTTCGGCGTGTTGTACACCGTCGGTATCGACGCCGGCCACCAGCGTCAGTTGCGGTTCGATGTCTTCCAGATCGCGGATTTCCGCCAATGTCGGCAACTGATCCAGGGATTTCAGATTGAAATAGTCGAGGAACATGCGAGTGGTGCCGAACAACGCCGGTTTGCCGGGCACGTCGCGATAACCGACCACGCGGATCCATTCGCGTTCTTCCAGCGTGCGCATGATGCTTTGCGCCACGGACACACCGCGGATCTGCTCGATCTCGCCACGCGTGATGGGCTGCCGGTAGGCGATCAATGCCAAAGTCTCTAGCAACGCGCGCGAATACTTCGTCTGCCGTTCCGTCCACAGCCGCGCGACCCATGGGTGCACTGCTTCGCGCACCTGGTAGCGGAAACCGGACGCCACTTCGACCAGTTCCACGCCGCGGCCCTCGCATTCGCCCTGCAATGCGGTCAATGCCTGCGCCAGATCGGCATTGCTCACCGCTTCCTCTTCGGCGAACAGTGCGGCCAGCATCGGCAGCGTCAGCGGTTGCTGGGCAGCGAGCAGGGCGGCCTCGACGATGTTCTTCAATTTGTCCTGTTCCACTTGCGCCTCATTTTGAGAGCTCTGAACGACTCCATACAGAATTTGCCTTGAACAGACTTGAATTGACGCACACCCGAATTCAAGCTCCGCAGCAGCACCTGAAAACAAAGGCGTGTTTGCTGCGTGCGGCACATCCCAAGTGCCGCATGGAAACTCTGATGGATCAGAGTTTCCTAAGCTTCAGTCGCGCGCGCCTTCAAATAGATCGTCGCCAGTGGCTGTTCCTGCACGATCTCGATCAGCCGGTCCTTGGCCAGTTCCAGCAGCGACAGAAAAGTCACCACTACGCCCATGCGTCCTTCGCTCACATCGAACAACGACTCGAAACGATGGAACGCGCCGTCGTTCAGACTGCGCAGGACCTCGCCCATGCGCTGCCGCACCGACAGCGGTTCGCGCGCGACCGCGTGATGGCCGTACAGCTCAGCGCGCTTCAGCACGTCGCGCAACGCGAGCAGCATTTCGCGCAGGTCCACTGGCGGCGGCAACTTGACGACTTGCCGGTCCGGCACGAAAGCATTGGCGACATCGATGTCGCGCTCCAGCCGCGGCAGTGCATCGATGTCCTCCGCCGCCTTTTTGAAACGCTCGTACTCTTGCAAGCGCCGCACCAGCTCGGCGCGCGGGTCTTCCTCGGCGCCTTCCTCTGCCGGAGGCCGCGGCAGCAGCAGGCGTGACTTGATCTCGGCCAGGATCGCCGCCATCACCAGATATTCGGCCGCGAGCTCCAGCCGCAGCTCGCGCATCACCTCGATGTATTCCATGTATTGCCGGGTGATCTCGGCGACCGGGATGTCGAGTATGTCCAGATTCTGCCGCCGGATCAGGTACAGCAACAGATCCAGCGGTCCCTCGAAAGCTTCGAGAATGACTTCCAGCGCATCCGGCGGGATGTACAAATCCTGTGGCATTTGCACGATCGGCTGGCCGCGCACCACCGCCAGCGGCATTTCCTGCTGCTGCGGCGTGTGCGAAGACGGGGCGATCAATTCGCCCGCTTGCGGCGCTGCGCTGGTCTGCGCTGATTCGGTGCTCATGCGGATGGTTCTGTCGGATCGCGCGGGCAGGAAAGATCACTTCCCGCGTGCGCGATCCGAGCGATCGCAAAACAATACGCCGAAATGGAAGTTCGGCAGGAGGCTTCGACTGATCGGGCCGCATAGGCGGCGGGATGGAAGCGTGCGGGCGGCAGATGCCTGCGTACTGCCCCAATTGCCGCTCGCAGGAATAGGGTACGAGGATGCGGGGTGCAAGTCCAGTCGTGCATGGGGATGTAGCCGTGCAAGGCGCTTTGTTGGAAGTTTGCCACCCACCGCAAGGATGCCATCCGTGGCGGAAACGGTCCGCCAAGACGCCATCATGGAGAGCCTGGTGGCCCGCGATTTGCTTGTGTTTCGAAAACAGGGGTGGGAGATGCAGTCAACGATGGCAGCCGAGGAAGAATCGGAGCAGAACTCGCGGGCGGAGGGGTTCGGCGGTTTGCGCCATGCGCGCATGAAACGGCAGACGGCTGTGCTGATGAGCCGCCGCGGCGACGTGTGGACGACCGAACTGGAAGACATTTCCGCCACCGGAGCGTTGCTCGCGCGACCTGATCGCTGGCAGGGCGAGCCCGGCGATCTGTGGGTGCTCGACATGCTGTTTCACGACAATCTCAATATCCACCTGGAAGCGCGTGTGGCGCGGTTGTCGCAGCAGCGAATCGGCTTCGAGTTCGCGCGCATCCCGGAGGACAAGCAGGCGCCGCTATGGAATCTGCTCGGGGGTTACGCCGATACGCTGGAACCCTGGGGCGATGAAGAAGTAGAGGATTGAGCGGCGTCCACGCGTTTTCACGAACCGGTACGTTGCCGGAGGCGAGCGCCTCCGGCAACGCGGACTTCCCTGCTGTCAATGCGGGTGATCGTGGTCGTCGCGGCGGTCACGCGGCGCGGGGGCCGGTGGACGAGGTTGCGCCGCACGATTCATCGTGTGCATCTGTGGCGGGGCATGGTTTTGGTGCGGCATCTCGTATTGTGCGTTCGGTTCGCGCGGCATCTGCGGTGTGGCTTGACTGCGCTCGAACTGGCCGCGTTGCGGCGCCATGTTTGCGCGTTCGGGTGCAAAACCGCGTTCGCTTGATTGCATGCGCTCCGGCGGCATGCCGTCGTTGGCGCGGGGCGCGTGCACGAAACCATCCGGTCGCGCCATCGCCGCATTGTGCGGAGCCATCGCAGCCGCGTGCGGCGCGCTCATCGCGGTTTCATTGCGAACCACGTGCGGTGAGGCGAAGTTACCGGGGCGCGGCGTGGCCAGGATGCCCGGGTTGCCGTGATTGACCGAGAACCGTTGCTCCGGATTGCGCATGGCCAGATCGCGCTGGCGCAGTTGCGCCGGGGTCGGATCGAAATGGCGTTCATTGGCTGCGGCGAGCTGCTGGGGCGTCGGCCTCGCTTCGATGCCGCCGCGGCCACCGTTGTAGCTGACGCGATTGACCGTGCTGTTGTTGTAGTTGTTGACGACCGTTTTATCGACGTACACGTTTCGGATATTGGTTACGTTGATGTTGTTGACTGCGCGGTTGTAATAGAAATCGCGTCCGTGCCAGTAGCCGCCGACGTAGCCGACGCCGAAGTAGCCGAAACCGTAATTGATGCCGCCGTAGAAGCCCACGCGCGGCCCCCAGTAGCCCGGATGCCAGCGGTAGAAACCTGCATCCCAACCCCACCAGCCCGGCGTCCACAGCACTCCAACTTCGGGTGGCAGCACCCAAGTGCCCGGCACCCAGTAATACTCGGTTCCGTCCCACGCCCAGTAGCCGGGCGTCCAGATGTAACCGGGGCCTGGCGCGACCGGCTGCACATAAACCGGCAGCGGAGGCGGCGCGATGCCGACGGAAATGCCGATGCTGACGAACGCGGCGGCAGGCAATGGGGCGGACAGTAGCGGCGCACCCAGCAGGCCGGTGAGCATCGCGCTTTTCAACAAGGTGGTGCGAAACATGGGCTTCTCCCGTAGTGGACCCATTGCCAAAACGCGGCGGGGATCGAGCATGTTGACGAGCCCCTGACAGGCGCTTAGCGGGCATTCAATGATGCACCCCGGGAGATGAATCAACGGTTTCTCGGGTAGGGCCTGCCATCCCTGTGTGTGTATCCGGCTTCTCGGCCAGGTCCGATATGCATGTCGATATCGGGATACTCGCAAACGTCTTGATCCGGCTTGCGCGAGCCGATTTCCAGGCAACGCGCGACCTCACCCGTGCGATTGATGAAGTGATGACCGTTGCCGTCGTTTTTCGGGAAGGCCGCGCAGTCCCCCGCGCGCAAGACATGCTCGCCGCTGTCATCGATCAGGATCAGTTCGCCTTCCAGCACCCAGACGAATTCGTCTTCCAACGAGTGCCAATGCCGCTGGCTGGACCATGCGCCCGGCGGAAGTTCGAGCAGATTCACACCGAAGTCGGTCAGACCGCCGGCGTCGCCCAGGCGTTGGCGTACGCGCGTCGAGCAGGGTTCATCGAACGGCGCCGGATAAGACGACCCTACGCGACGCAGCACGGATTCAATATCAATCTTTGGCACGCGCCTTCTCCGCATCGCGCAATTCGCGCCGCAGGATCTTGCCGACGTTGCTCTTGGGCAGCGAGTCGCGGAACTCGATGTATTTGGGACGCTTGTACCCGGTCAGTTCGTCGTGGCAATACTGCTTCAGTGCCTCCACAGTCAGCGCGGGATCCTTCTTCACCACGAACAATTTGACCACCTCGCCGGAGTGCTCGTCCGGTACACCGATTGCGGCGACTTCCAGCACGCCAGGATAGCGCGCCACCACGTCTTCGATCTCGTTGGGATAGACGTTGAAGCCGGAGACCAGGATCATGTCCTTCTTGCGATCCACGATGTAGAAGAAACCTCGTTCGTCCATGCGTGCAATATCGCCGGTACGCAGCCAACCGCCGTCCGTCAGCACCTTCGCGGTTTCGTCCGGGCGATTCCAGTAGCCCTTCATCACCTGCGGGCCGCGCACCACCAGTTCGCCGGTTTCGCCGACCGGTTGCGGCTGGTCGTCTTCGGACCAGATCGCGACATCCGTGCTCGGCAGAGGCAGACCGATCGCGCCGTTGTAGTCCTTCAGATCGGGCGGGTTGATGCACACACCCGGCGAGGTTTCCGTCAAGCCGTAGGCTTCCAGCAGCGTGCAGCCGGTGACGCGTTTCCATTTTTCAGCGACCGCACGCTGCACCGCCATGCCGCCGCCCAGCGAAATGCGCAGGTGCGAAAAATCGACTTGCTCGAAACCAGGCGTGTGCAGCAGGCCGTTGAACAAGGTATTGACGCCCGGCAGGATCGAAAATGGAACCGACTTCAACGTCTTGACGAAACTTCGCATGTCGCGCGGATTCGTGATCAGGACGGTGTTCGCGCCCAGCCGCATGAACACCATGACGCACGCGGTCAGCGAGAAGATGTGATACATCGGCAGTGCCGCGATCGCGACCTCCTTGCCTGGCTGCAGCCAGTGGCCGATCCACGCGTGAACCTGCAGCATGTTGGCGACCATGTTGCCGTGCGTGAGCATCGCGCCCTTGGCCACGCCGGTGGTACCGCCGGTGTACTGCAGAAAGGCGAGGTCGCCGTGATCGAGCGCGGTCCTCGGGGTCTGCAGCCTTGCGCCGCGTTTCAGGGCATCGCTGAAGCACACGTGATCTGGGATGTTCCAGCGCGGCACCATCTTCTTGACGTGCTTCACCGCGAGGCTCATCAAAGGGCCCTTCGGAAAACCGAGCAGATCACCAAGCGACGTCACGATCACGTGCGCGACATCGGTATGGCTGCGCACTTCCGCCAGCGTGGCGGCGAAATTCTCCAGCACCACGATGGCCTTCGCGCCCGAGTCGCGCAACTGGTGCTCCAGTTCGCGCGCGGTGTAGAGCGGATTGACGTTGACGACGGTGAGGCCCGCGCGCAGCGCGCCGAACAGCGCCACCGGATACTGCAACAGGTTCGGCATCATGATGGCGATGCGGTCGCCCTTGCCGAGTTTCAGTTCGTAGCACAGGTATGCCGCGAAAGCGGCGCTGCGCGCATCCAGCTCGGCATAGCGCATGGAAACGCCGAAGCTGCTGAAGGCCGGCTGTTGCGCGAACCGAGCGCAGGATTCTTCGAACATCGTCACCACCGAGGGGTAGGCGCCGAGATCGATTTCTTGCGGAACGCCCGCCGGATAATGCGCCAGCCACGGACGCTCGCTGTCGTTGCCCATCGTTTCCCCCGTGCGTCGGTCGATCGTGGTGCTCATCGCCGCGATTGGAACACGCAAGAACCCGCCGACGCCATGCCAGGCGAGCAGCGTTGCGGAGCAACCCGAAGGGCCGTGGCCCTCTGTCCGCATGGCGGCGTCATCGCTCGTCTATACATCGGTGTACCTCTTCCTCACTCTTCCTTGCCCTGCAGGCAAAGGGCCGACTACGCGGCGGTCTGGCATAGTGTTGGCAGACTCCAATAAATGGCAAGCTGCAATGCAGCGAGCAGAAGGGATGGATGCGTGAAGACGGCAAGAGAGGCGAAACTTTTTCTCTCAGGTGCACGCTTGCCTGCCGCTCTTGCGTTCGTGCTGATTTTGCTCTCGCTGATCGCCGCCTGCCATCGCACGCTGGATGAGGAACAGGTACGACAGGCAATCGCATCCGCCGCGACCGACGCGCGCAACAACGATGCCGACGGCGTGCTTGCGGTGGTCAGTAATGATTTCTTGGGCAATGACGGCGAGCTGGACCGACACGCTCTGAAACAGATGCTGGTGCTGCGGGCATTTCGCAAGGACAGTACTGGCGTGCTGATCGGGCCGATTTCAGTCCAACGTCAAGGCGATCGGTTGATCGCGACCTTCACCCTCACGCTCACCGGCGGAAAAGCTGACAGCCTGTTGCCCGATCAAGCCGACGTGTTCGCGATGACGACTGCATGGAAGCGCGAGGACGGTCGCTGGCGCTGCTACAGCGCGAACTGGCGGCGCTGAAAAATCTGCAACCCTTCTTAACGTCGCGGCTGGCTATCCTCGCGAAGGACGAGGGAGGGAGCAGAATGCAACGTGTTTTCGTCGTCGGTTGCCCGCGTTCGGGCACCACGATCGTCCAGGCCATGCTTGCGCGGCATCCACGCGTGTATTCGCTCGAGGAGACGTATTTCTTCTCGGCCCTGCTTGGCAATGCCGATATGCGCTGGGGAGATCGCGGAGCCCGCAAGCTGGAGCGTTGGTATCACCGGGCAGGCATGGCGAGATCGTCTGCACGTCGCCGGCTGCGCGAGCTCGAACACATCTACGAACCGCAAAGCCGACATGCGCGCTCTTTGTTTCGCGCCAGCACATGCGTGCGGCATTATATCGCCTTGCTCGACTGCCTCGCGGAGGCGCAATGCAAGTCGCATTGGGTCGAGAAAACGCCGGATCACCTCGTTTATATCGAAGAGATCGCGCGGGAAGTGCCCAATGCGCGTTTCGTGCACGTGCTGCGCAATGGTCTGGATGTAATCGCTTCCATTACCGATGCCGATCTGCATCATTACACCGCCGGCTTCCGCGGCGGCGTCAGGATGTGGGCGGCGCGCTGGAATCGCGCGATGACATTGCATCTCGCCAAGGCGGGCGACCCGGGGCATCATCTGGTCTGTCTGGAGGACCTGGTGGCGGATCCGTGCGCGGAATGGGAACGGCTGTGTGCATTTCTCGGTTTGGAGGCGGACGCGGTCCTGGAGGCGCGCCCCAGCCCTGCGGTGGTGAATTCTCGTGTCGAGCCATGGAAGAGCGGGGCAGCGGCCGGGACGGTGGAGCATCCTCGACACAAGGCGCGCTCCCTGTTTGGACCGCGCATGCTCTCGTGGCTGGAATCGCATCTGACCGATTACCATGCAGTTCGTGCCGCGATCGAGTGCAACCGCAGGATTGGCGCGCAAACCGAACGGCACGGCGGGACATCAGGACGATCGGCAGTTCGACGCGCTGCGCATCATTGAGCTTTCGTTACACGCCATCCTTGGGTCACCGCCAGATGTATGGCGCTTCGGGCGGGAGAGAAGAGCCGTAAAGTCGTGCTTCGCAGGAGATTGCGGCGCGAGGACGAAACGGGATCGTCGTGGGACATGGGGGGGCCCCTTTGTGCGCGTAGGCCACTGTGCCTCCGCGCCGGTGCGGCCGTGTGTAAATCGGGTCGAATGTTTCAAAAGGCGAATCACGACGCTCGCGCGTCAGCACGCGCGAGCGCCATTGATGACTTGGCGCTTACGCGGCTTTCGCCAGATCTCGCAGCACGTATTGCAGGATGCCGCCGTGCCGGTAGAACTCCCGTTCCTTCGGCGTCAGCAGCATCACGTGTACCTTGAACTTCCTCTCGCCACCGTTCGCATCCCGCGCAATGACCTGGGCGATGCGCGCGTTGCCGCCCTCCAGTCCGGTGATGGAAAACGTTTCCTTGCCGGTGAAGCCCAGCGTCTGCGCGTTCTCACCTTCCATGAAGGTCAGCGGCAATACGCCCATGCCGACCAGATTTGAGCGATGGATGCGTTCGAAACTCTCGGCGATCACGGCTTTCACGCCCAGCAGCAGCGTGCCTTTCGCCGCCCAATCGCGCGATGAGCCGGTGCCGTATTCCTTGCCGGCGATCACGACCAGCGGCGTGTTCTCGCTCTTGTATTTCATCGCCGCGTCGTAGATCGCCAATTGTTCGCCGCTCGGCACGTGCAGGGTGTAACCGCCTTCCACGCCGTCCAGCATCTTGTTCTTGATGCGGATGTTGGCGAAGGTGCCGCGCACCATTACGTCGTCGTTGCCGCGCCGCGATCCATAGGAATTGAAATCCTTCGGTTCAACGCCGCGCGCCATCAGGTATTTGCCCGCCGGCGAATCCTTCTTGATGGAACCCGCGGGGGAGATGTGGTCGGTGGTGATCGAATCGCCGAACAGCGCGAGGCAGCGCGCGCCGGAAATATCCGAAGTCGGCAGCGGCTCGCGCGTCATGCCTTCGAAGTAGGGCGGATTCTTGATGTAAGTGGAAGATTCGTCCCACGCGTACTGATCGCCCTCCGGCGCTTGTACCGTGTTCCAGCGCGCATCGCCCTTAAACACGTCGGCGTAGCTCTGCTTGAACATCTGCGCATCGACGGCCTTGGCGATCAGGTCGCCGATGTCCTTGTTGCTCGGCCAGATGTCTTTCAGATAGACCTCTTCACCGCCGTTGCCCTTGCCGATCGGATCCTTCGCCAGATCGATGTCCAGCGTGCCGGCCAGCGCATAAGCCACCACCAGCGGCGGCGAGGCGAGGTAATTCATCTTGACGTCCGGATGGATGCGGCCTTCGAAGTTGCGGTTGCCCGACAACACTGCTGCTGCGGCGAGATCGCGGTCGTTGATCGCCTTGCTGATCGGCTCAGCCAGCGGGCCGGAATTGCCAATGCAGGTGGTGCAGCCGTAACCGACCAGGTAAAAACCGAGTTTCTCCAGATCGTCGAGTAGACCGGCCTTCTTCAAATAATCGGTGACGACCTGCGAACCGGGCGCGAGAGAAGTCTTGACCCACGGCTTGGCCTTCAGGCCTTTCGCGACTGCGTTGCGCGCGAGCAGACCCGCGCCCAGCATCACCGCGGGATTGGACGTATTAGTGCAGGAGGTGATCGCCGCGATCACCACCGCGCCGTCCTTCAGATCGAAACGCGCATTGCCGTACTCGATCGGCGGATTCTCCGCCACGCTCTCGTCGTGTCCTACCGCAGTGCTGCCGCCTTCGTTGAGGAAACGCTCGATGCCGCCGTTCCTCTGTTTGCGGTTCGCGGTGAGCACAGCGACGCTCTCGCGGTAGTTGTTCTGCATCTCCGACAATAGCACGCGATCCTGCGGACGCTTGGGTCCGGCCATCGACGGCTTCACGTCCGCGAGATCCAGTTCCAGCACCGCGCTGTAATCGGAATGTTTCTGGCCGGGCTCGTGCCACATACCTTGATGCTTGGCGTATGCTTCGATCAGTGTGATCTGCTCTTCGCTGCGGCCGGTGAGTTTCAAGTAATCCAGCACTTCCTTGTCGATCGGGAAAATGCCGCAGGTGGCGCCGTATTCGGGCGCCATGTTGCCGATGGTGGCGCGATCGGCCAGCGGCAGATGCTGCAACCCATCTCCGAAGAATTCCACGAACTTGCCGACGACACCCAGCTTGCGCAGCATCTGCGTCACGGTGAGCACGAGGTCGGTCGCGGTGGCGCCCTCCGGCAATTTGCCGGAAAGTTTGAAACCGATTACCTGCGGAATCAGCATCGACGAAGGTTGGCCCAGCATCGCCGCCTCCGCCTCGATGCCGCCCACGCCCCAGCCCAGCACGCCCAGACCATTCACCATCGTGGTGTGCGAATCGGTGCCGAGCACGGTGTCGGGGTATGCCCACAACTCGCCGTCGCGCTGCGCGGCCATTACCACGCGCGCGAGATATTCCAGGTTCACCTGGTGCACGATACCGGTGCGGGGCGGCACCACCGCGAAATTATCCAGGGCCTTCTGGCCCCAACGCAGAAAGGCATAACGCTCGCGATTGCGTTCGAACTCGATGCGCGCGTTCTCTTCCAGCGCATCGGGTTCGCCGTACACGTCTACCTGCACCGAGTGGTCGATCACCAGTTCGGCCGGTGAAAGCGGATTGATCCTCTTCGGGTCGCCGCCCAGCGCGACCATTGCGTCGCGCATCGCAGCGAGATCGACCACACAGGGCACGCCGGTAAAATCCTGCAAGACCACGCGCGCGGGCAGGAAGGAAATCTCGGTATCCGATTCCGTCTTTGGATCCCACTTCGCCACCGCTTCGATCTGCTTCGCCGTGACCTCGGAGCCATCCTCGTACCGCAGCAGATTCTCCAGCAGCACCTTGATCGAATAGGGCAGGCGGGCAAGATCGAATTGCTTGCCGAGTTTGGCGAGGCTCGCTATGCGGTACTCCTTGCCATTGACTTTCAAGGTGTCGCGAACGCTGAAGGTGTCTTTCACGCGGTTTCTCCTTGTGCAACCGCGCGAACGCGGCGTGGTCAGCCGCCAATTATCGCGCAAACCCTCACCGTCCGCGAATCGCAAATGTTTGCAGCCTGCCTGTGATCCACTTCAAGTCTGAGGGAAACTCTGATCTCTCGGAGTTCTCGCGGCACAGGGATGTGCTCTGACCAATCCCGGCTGGATTTGTTCAGAGCTTTCCCGAGTAAGGGGCTTCCGGAGTTGGGCTCAAATACCATCCAGTGTGCAGCGCGTCAGCATGCCGCGCGCCAGCATGACCTCACGACGCGGGCGCATCAGCAGATGCCAGCGGCGGCCGCCGAGCTGGCGCCACAATACCGCCGCGCGCAATGCCGACAGGAGCAGGGCGCGGATGCGCTGCACCTGCACCGGCTGATGCAGATACAGCGGACTGCCGACCACCATCACGCGTGGCCTCAAATTGGAAAGATTCTCGGCATACAAATCGGCCACACGCGCGACAACCGTCGGATGAGTGGGGCCGAAATGCAGCAGTTGCCGCTGCATGCCTCGCAAGCCTTGTCGCAGCGACTGCACGGCCGCGGGATGCCTGCCCAGCGAGCGCTCCAGTCGTAGGATCGCGAACACGATCCGCAGCAGTGCCGGATCGCGCACCTTTCCATCGATCTGCGCAACCAGCATGCGCAAGCCATCGCTGACGTTGACTACGCCACCGTACACCTCCGCGACGCTGTCGCTTTCCAGCTTGAACACACTCGACATGCACGTCTCGAACGCCGCGCAGTCGCAATCCCCTTCCGTCGCCAGCGAACGCACCAGCGACACGGCCTGGAACAGGCCGCCGAGAGCGATCACGCGGGCTTCGTTCATGGCGTGATCTCCGGCGCATCCGTGGAGGCGATAACGCCGCCGCCCAGACATTCGTCGCCCGCGTAGAACACCACCGACTGCCCTGGCGCCACCGCGCGCTGCACTTCGTCAAAACGGACGTTTATGCCTTTATCCGCCCATTCGATTTCGCAGGTTTGAGGAGTTTGCCGATAGCGCACCATCGCTTCGCAACGGAGGGGCAGGGAAGGTTTCACGCCGGCGATCCAGTGGACTTTTTGCGCGCGCAAATTTTGCGACATCAGCCAGCGATTCTGCGTGCCCTGCGCCACGTACACGACATTCATCCCGATGTCCTTACCGACCACGTACCATGGTCCGCCAGCGCTGCCCGCACGACCGCCAATCCGCAACCCGGCGCGCTGGCCGAGGGTGTAAAACATCGCGCCATGATGTTCGCCCAGCACTTCACCTTCCGGGGTGCGCAGCTCGCCGGGTTGCGCCGGCAGATATTTCGAGAGAAACGCGCGGAAATCGCGTTCACCGATGAAGCAGATGCCGGTGGAATCCTTCTTGTCGTGCACGGCGAAACCGGCTTCACGCGCAAGCGCGCGGACCTGCGGCTTGCGCAGTCCGCCTAGCGGAAACACTGCCGCGCCCAGTTGTTCCTGATCCAGCGCGTGCAGGAAATAAGTTTGGTCTTTTTCGATATCCAGCGCGCGCAGCAGCTTGTAGCGGCCATCTTCATGCGTCGTGCGTGCGTAATGGCCCGTCGCGATCTTCTCGGCGCCCAGTTCGCGCGCGGCATCCAGAAAAGTGCGGAACTTGATCTCGCGATTGCACAGCACGTCCGGGTTGGGCGTACGGCCGGAGCGATATTCCGAGAGAAAATGCGCGAAGACGCGCTCGCGGTATTCGCTCGCGAAATCGCGTGCATGGAAGGGAATCCCGAGTTTCGCGCAGACCGCCAGCGCATCTTTGCGATCCTCGTCGGCGCGGCAAGCGGAGTCCGGCTCGTCGTCTTCCCAGTTCTGCATGAACATGCCGGCAATGTCATCACCGTTGCGTTTCAGCAACAGCGCTGCGACCGCGGAATCCACGCCGCCGGAAAGCCCGACCACCGCCCGCATGATCAATCTGCTCCGCCAACCAGCGACAGCGGCCAGCGCGCACCGGCCAGCCAGTCGTCCAGCGTCGTCAGCACCAGCGGGCTGCGCAGGCGCTCGCCGAGTTCCGCGATCTGCCCGTACTCCAACCAGTGCGCGCGCAGCACGCCCTGATCCAGCCTGCACTCGGCATGATGATGCAGCGGTTGTGCGGCGAAGGTGAAGCGCACGAGCTGCGCGCCGTGCTCGGGGCTGAAATACTGGTGCACGCCGATGAACGACTGCGGCTCGATTTCCCAGCCGGTTTCCTCCAGCGTTTCGCGGCGCGCTGCATCGAGCAGGGTTTCACCGTCTTCGAGATGCCCTGCCGGCTGATTGAAGCGCACTTCGCCGCGCACGTCTTCCTCGACCATCAGGAAGCGGCCGTTCCGATGCACCACACAAGCGACGGTCACGTGCGGACGCCAGATGTCCTCGGCGGTTTCGGAGTCGGGCATGAAAGACATTTCTGCAACAAGTTGAATCCTTCGCATTGTGCCATCACTTCGCGGGGTTCACTCGCCGTTTCGAAGCGTATACTTCGACCAGAATCGAACCTTTGTGGCCATGGCCCCGACCAAACGACGCGATTCCGAAACCGAACCCGAACACGGCGTGGCAGTGGAGACCGCCAAGCCGGAAACTGCGCGGCCGCCGCTGTATCAGGTGGTACTGATCAACGACGATTACACGCCGATGGAGTTCGTGGTGGCAGTGCTGGAAACCTTCTTCAACATGAACCGCGAGAAAGCCACCCAGATCATGTTGCACGTGCATACCCGCGGCAAGGGCGTGTGCGGCGTGTTCACACGCGAGGTCGCTGAAAGCAAGGTCACCCAGGTCAACGAATTTTCACGCGCGCATCAGCACCCCTTGTTGTGCACCATGGAAAAGTTGTAGGCGATCCCCATATTTGGTCCAGGACAAGCCATCCATGGCTTGCCCGGACAAGCCGATTCCGGCACAGGTCCGGACTCGGCTTCGCGAGTTCAAGCGAAAAATACGCTTGTCTCGCGGGCGAGCCGTCCTTGGCTCCCCGTGCTTCGACGAAGGCTCAAGAGAGACCAGGATGTTCAGTAAAGACCTCGAGTTCACCATCGGCCAGTGCTACAAGGAAGCACGCGAGCAGCGTCATGAATTCATGACGGTGGAACACCTGCTGCTGGCTTTGCTCGAAAATCCGACCGCCGCGGCAGTGCTGCGTGGCTGCGGCGCCGACGTGGACAAGCTCGGCAAGGACCTGCGTTCGATCATCGCCGAGACCGTGCCGGTGCTGCCCACTGGCGATGAGCGCGACACCCAGCCCACGCTGGGTTTCCAGCGCGTGCTGCAACGCGCGGTCTATCACGTGCAATCCTCCGGGCGAAAAGAGGTCACCGGCGCCAACGTGCTGGTGGCAATTTTTGGCGAGAAGGATTCGCACGCGGTGTTCTTCCTGCACCAGCAGGAGGTGACCCGCCTGGACGTGGTCAATTACGTCTCGCATGGCATCGCCAAGATCGGGCACGAATCCGAGTCTGCGCCGGCCGCGGCCGAGAAGGATGAGGAGGGCGGCGAGAGCAAGGGCAACGCGCTCACCGAGTACGCCAACAATCTCAACGAGCTGGCCAGGCAGGGCAAGATCGATCCACTGATCGGCCGCACCGAAGAGATCGAGCGCACAATCCAGGTGCTGTGCCGCCGCCGCAAGAACAATCCGCTCTATGTCGGCGAAGCCGGCGTGGGCAAGACCGCACTGGCGGAGGGTTTGGCCAAGCGCATCGTTGAAGGCGAAGTGCCCGAAGTGCTGGAAGACTGCACCGTGTGGGCGCTGGATCTCGGCGCGCTGGTCGCCGGCACCAAGTACCGCGGCGATTTCGAGAAGCGCCTGAAAGCCGTGATCGCGCAATTGAAGAAAGATCCGCACGCGATTCTCTTCATCGACGAGATCCACACCATCATCGGTGCGGGCTCGGCGTCGGGTGGCACAATGGATGCGTCCAACTTGATCAAGCCGATGCTGGCTTCGGGTGAGTTGCGCTGCATCGGTTCGACCACCTTCCAGGAATTCCGCGGCGTGTTCGAGAAGGACCGCGCGCTGGCGCGGCGCTTTCAGAAGATCGACATCGTCGAACCCTCAGTCGCTGACAGCGTCGCGATCCTGGAAGGGTTGAAGTCGCGATTCGAGGATCACCACAAGGTCAGTTACTCCGACGCAGCGCTGAAAGCTGCGGTGGACCTCTCGGTCAAGCACATTCCGGATCGTCTACTGCCTGACAAGGCCATCGACGTGATCGACGAGGCCGGCGCGCGTCAGCGGCTGCTGCCGGAATCCGAACGCACCGGCAAGGTGGACGTGGGCGAGATCGAATTCATCGTGGCGCGTATGGCACGCATCCCGCAGAAGCAGGTTTCCGCTTCCGACCGCGACGTGCTGAAGAACATCGACCGCAATCTGAAGATGGTGATCTTCGGGCAGGATCAGGCGATCGACACGCTGGCGAGCGCGATCAAGATGGCGCGCTCTGGTTTGGGCGATCCTGCCAAGCCGATCGGTTGCTTCCTGTTCGCGGGTCCCACGGGCGTGGGCAAGACCGAAGTCACGCGGCAATTGGCGATGCAGCTCGGCATCGAACTGATCCGCTTCGATATGTCCGAATACATGGAACCGCATTCGGTTTCGCGCCTGATCGGGGCGCCTCCGGGTTATGTCGGTTTCGACCAGGGCGGCTTGTTGACTGATGCGGTGGTCAAGCATCCGCATTGCGTGCTGCTGCTGGACGAAATCGAGAAGGCGCATCCGGATGTGTTCAACGTGCTGCTGCAGGTGATGGATCACGGTGCGCTGACCGACACCAACGGCCGCGAGGCGAATTTCAAGAACGCGATCCTGGTGATGACGACCAATGCCGGCGCGCAGGCTGCGGCACGACGCACGATCGGCTTCGTCGAACAGAATCACGCGACCGACGCGATGGAAACCATACGCCGCGCGTTCACGCCGGAATTCCGCAATCGCCTCGATGCGATTGTGGAGTTCAAGGCGCTGGATTTCGAACACATCCTGCGCGTAGTGGACAAATTCCTGATCGAACTGGAATCGCAGTTGCAGGAGAAGCACGTCTCGCTCAACGTCGACGCCGACGCGCGGCGCTGGCTGGCTGAACACGGCTTTGATCCCCATATGGGTGCGCGGCCGATGGCCCGGGTGATCCAGGAGAAGGTGAAGCGCCCGCTGGCAGACGAACTGCTGTTTGGCAAACTGGCCGAAGGCGGCAAGGTCAACCTGAGCGTCAAGGACGGCGAATTGCACGTTGACGCGGAGGCGGCGGAGAAATTGCCGGCGGTAGTCGAATAACCGCTCCACGCAAGATGCAAACGAAAAAACGGCAGCCGGTGGCTGCCGTTTTCTTTTCGTCATTCCGGGGCCATCGCCGGCTGTCCAGGCAATGGAACGAGGGGTCTGCTGTTCAACACACAAGAGCAGTTTCGGGATCGCGGATCCGCCGCGTCCGGAATGACGGTGATCTAGTTCGACCGTTTTACCGGCTGCGGAACGTGATCCGCCCCTTGCTGAGGTCGTAAGGCGTCAGTTCCACCTTGACCTTGTCGCCGGTGATGATGCGGATGTAATGCTTGCGCATGCGACCCGAGATGTGCGCGATGACGACGTGGCCGTTTTCCAGCTGGACGCGAAACATGGTGTTGGGCAGCGTTTCCAGCACCGTGCCTTCCATTTCGATGACGTCGTCTTTGGCCATGTGTTCCGCAAAGCAGGGCGGCAACGCGCCGCACAATCGCGACATTCTGCCATGAGCAGGGGCTGCGCGGAAGCGTATCAGCCGAAATGCTGGTCGAGTTGACGGAGGATCTCGTCTTCGATGGTGCCTTTCAACATGCCGTACATCAGGCCCAGCCGCGCACGAACGCGCACCTCGTCTTCGGTTACTGCGATCTCGCCATCCACACCGCTGCGGTGGATCAGAAAACGGTCGCCCTCCCAAATGCCTTGCAGCGAGAGGCGCTGTGACAACTTGTCGATGATTTCCTGCGCCACGGCGCGCGCGCGTTCGCGGCCGAGCTGATGCCTGCGGGTAATGTCGATGTGGGCCATCTGCGCTCCAGATGCGGCAATGCGTCATGCTACAGTGCGTGGCTTCGGGCCGACCACTCCGCATGCGCATCGCCTTCGTCCATTCCTCACGCGAGACGTTCCGCAGTGCGGGCGGGCGCGTGCGCATCGGTAGCTGTGCGGAAAACGATCTCGCATTGTCCGGGTCAGGTATCGCGCAAAGGCATCTTATGATCTTAGAAGACCGCCGCGGCCTGGTGCTGGAAGTGCTGCCCGGCGCGCCACATGTGTACGTCAACGCGCGCCCGGTGCGCGAGCGTGGGCTGCTGCGTCATGGCGATCATTTGAGTATCGGGCCCTGCAAATTGCTGTTGCTGCCTGACGTGGAGCCGGCGGAAGTTGCGCCGCTCTCGATGGCATCGGCTTCATGCACACCGCGTCCCGGTTTCGCCGCACTGCGCGCGGTTTCCGGCGCCTTGTCCGGAAAATTGCTGACGGTCGAAAACAGATTGTTGCTGGGCGGCCGCGGACCGCTGCTGGCCGGTGCGCCCACGTGTTCCGTGCAGGTTTGCGGCGAGGACTTGGTGCTCGATGCGAGCGAGGCTGAAGTGCCTGTAAATGGCGTTCCGCGCAAGCGCGTGAAGCTCGCATCCGGCGATCAGGTGACGCTGGGCGAACATCGTTTCGTCGTGGAAGCACCTGGATTGCAGGATGGAACAGATGCCGCGGAAGCGCCGCCAGATCCCTACCCGCCGCGGGAGGAAGCGCGCGCCACGCGCGCGGAATTCGGCTGGCTGCTCGGCACCGCGGCGCTGCTCGCGGCGATCATCGCTTTATTGCTCTGGTGGAGACATTGATCTATGCGTGGTTGGAATTTCAGCGCCGGTCCCGCGGCGCTGCCGGAAGCGGTGTTGCGCCACGCGCAAGAGGAACTGCTGGAATGGGGTGACGCGCGCGCTTCGGTCATGGAGGTGAGCCATCGCGGCAAGGCGTTCGAAGCGGTGGCGGCGCAGGCCGAACGCGATCTGCGCGGGTTGCTCGGCATTCCTGAAAACTACAAGGTGCTGTTCCTGCAAGGCGGCGCCACGCAACACTTCGCGCAGATCCCGATGAATTTCTGCGTGGACGGACAGCGCGCCGACTACATCGTCACCGGCCACTGGGGCGAGAAGGCCGTGAAGGAGGCGGCGCCGTATGCGAAGCCGCATGTCGCCGCGAGTTCAGCTGATTCGAATTACACGGTGATTCCGCCGCGCGACTCGTGGGATCTCGACTCGGAAGCCGCGTACGTGCATTACACGCCCAACGAAACCATCCACGGCGTGGAGTTCCATGAAGTCCCCGATGTCGGCGGCGTGCCGCTGGTCGCGGACATGTCATCCGACATTCTTTCACGGCCGATCGACGTATCGCGTTTCGGCCTGATCTACGCCGGCGCGCAGAAGAACATCGGCCCTTCCGGGCTGGTCGTGCTGATCGTGCGCGACGATCTTTTGCAGCGCAACCCGCGGCCATTGCCGAAGATCTTCCGCTACGCCGAACACGCCGCGCAGAATTCGATGCTCAACACGCCCAACACCTGGGGCTGGTATCTCGCCGGACTGACGTTCCAGTGGCTGAGGGAGCAGGGCGGACTGGCTGCCATGGAGCGGCGCAATCGCGAAAAGGCCGACCTGATGTACGAGGCAATCGATTTGTCTGGCGGCTACTATCGTAATCCGGTCGAACCTTCCGCGCGTTCGCGCATGAACGTGCCATTCACGCTGCACGACTCGGCGCTCGACGCGCTGTTCTTGAAGGAATCCGAAGCCGCAGGCCTGCTGGCGTTGAAAGGCCACCGCGCGGTGGGTGGCATGCGCGCTTCGCTCTACAACGCACTGCCGGTCGAAGGCGTGCGTGCGCTCGCTGATTTCATGCGCGATTTCGCGCAGAGGCACTAGCGCATGTTCGATATCCTGACACTCAACAACATCGCCGCCAGTGGCCTGGCGCGTTTGCCGAAAGAGCAGTATCGAATCAGCAACGATGTGACCGAACCCGACGCGATCCTGCTGCGCAGCGCCGATCTGCATGCGCGGCCAATTCCGCGGAGCGCGCTAGCCATCGCGCGCGCGGGTGCCGGCACCAACAACATTCCCGTTGCGGAAATGTCGAAGCGTGGCGTGCCGGTGTTCAACGCGCCCGGCGCCAATGCCAACGCGGTGAAAGAGTTGGTCATTGCGGGCATGCTGCTGGCTGCGCGCAATCTGCCCGATGCGCTGACATTCGCGTCCTCGATCGCCGCCGAAGCCGACGCGCACGCGAAAATGGAAGCGGAGAAGAAACGTTTCGCCGGTTCCGAATTGGCCGGCAAGACATTGGGCGTGGTGGGCCTGGGTGCGATCGGCGTGCGCGTGGCCAATGCAGCGTTCGGATTGGGGATGCGCGTGATCGGCTTCGATCCGCACATGACCGTGGAAGGCGCGTGGCAATTGTCTTCGAGCGTGCAGCGTGCCAATTCACTGGAAGAACTTTACGGCGCATCCGATTACGTCACGATCCACGTGCCGCTCACCGATGGCACGCGCGGTTTGTTCGGCGCGAAGGCCGTCGCGGCCTCGAAGCCGGGACTGGTGTTGCTGAACTTCGCGCGCGAGGGGGTGATCGACGCGGCGGCGGTGCGCAAAGGCCTGGACGAAGGCAAGCTCGGCCGCTATGTCAGCGATTTTCCGGTTGCGGAGTTCGCCGGCCATCCGCGCTCGATCGCATTACCGCATCTGGGAGCGTCCACCGCGGAGGCAGAAGAAAATTGCGCGGTGATGGTCGCCGATCAGTTGCGCGAATTCCTCGAGAACGGCAACGTACAGCACTCGGTGAATTTTCCTAACACGCGCATGGCGCGCGCCGGCCGTGCGCGGCTGTGCATCGCCAACGCCAATCGGCCCAACATGATCGGACAGTTGTCGCACGTGCTCGGCGAAGCTGGCTTGAACATCGCGCAGATGCACAACGCCTCGCGGAGCGATCTGGCTTACAACTTGATCGACGTGGATGCGCCGGTTCCGGAATCGCTGGTGCAGGCGATCAACGCCATCGACGGCATTCTTTCCGTGCGCGTCATTGGCGCTTGAATCGAAGCAGCGATGAGCAACGGCTTTGACGCGACGCGATTGGCCAATTCCGCAACGCGCGCGTTGCGCGCTTACGATCCAGGCCACGACCTGCCGGCCTTGCGCAAACACTTCGGCGCGCAGATCGCGGAACTCGGTTCAAATGAGAATCCGTTGGGCCCGAGCCCGCGAGCGCTGGAAGCGATGCGCAATGCGCTGAAGGAAAGTTTTCGCTATCCCGATCCTCGCGGCTTGGCGCTGAAAACCGCACTGGCTGAGCATCTGGGCGTCGATGTCGAGCGAATCGCGCTGGGCAACGGTTCGCATGAATTGCTGATATTGCTGGCGCAATGCTTCGCGGACGCGGCGCATTCGATCGTCTATTCGCAATTCGGCTTTGCGGTGTTTCCGATTGCGACCGCCGCCGCAGGCGCGCAACCCATCTGCGTGCCGGCACTCCCTCACGATCACGCGCGCGCCCCGTATGGCCACGATTTATCGACGATGTTAGGTGCGATCCATCCTGACACGCGCATCGTGTACCTGGCCAATCCCAACAATCCCACCGGCACGTGGTTCGAAGATACCGCACTTGCGGAATTTCTCGCGAATGCTTCACGCGATGTTCTAGTTGTCGTGGATGAGGCCTATCACGAATATGTCGATGCGCCAGGGTTGAGCAGCGCGTTGCGATTTTCGGACGAACATCCCAATCTGATCGTCACACGCACGTTCTCCAAGGCTTACGGTTTGGCGGGTTTGCGCGTCGGTTATCTGATCGCGCACGCAAGCGTGGTCGCAGTGGTGGAGCGGCTGCGCGAATCGTTCAATGTCAACAACGTCGCGCTCGCGGGCGCGGAGGCGGCGCTCGCCGATGGCGAACATTTGCAGCATTCGCGCGAATTCAACAACGCCGAGCGCGAATGGCTGCGCGGCAAATTGGAATCGCGCGGCTACCGCTGCCTGCCGTCGCAAACCAATTTCCTGATGATCGATCTGGGCGGTGATGCGTCGGCGCTGGAGCGGCGTTTGTTCGAACGCGGCGTGATCGTGCGTCCGATGGGCGGGTACGGTCTGCCGCAGACATTGCGGATCAGCATCGGCAGCCGCGACGAGAACGAACGTTTGCTGCAAGCGCTACCGTGACCATGAGCATGGACTGGATCAGCTCGCCCGCAGGCGCACTTCACGGCGAGGTTGCCATTCCAGGCGACAAATCCGTTTCGCATCGCGCGTTGATGCTCGGCGCGATCGCGGAGGGCGCGACGCATATCCGCGGTTTTTTGGAAAGCGCCGACACACACGCGACCGAAAACATCCTGCGCGCAATGGACGTGCGCATCGATATGCCCGTCAGAGATGAACGCATCGTGCATGGCGTGGGTTTGCACGGACTACGCGCACCGGGTGGCGAACTCGATTGCGGCAATTCCGGCACGGCGATGCGTCTGCTCGCCGGTCTGCTCGCGGGTCAAAGGTTCGACTCGGTTCTGACAGGTGATGCATCCTTGTCGCGCCGACCGATGCGCCGCTTGATCGAACCATTGACCGCGATGGGCGCAAGCGTCACGGCGAAAAACAGCGACCTGCCGCCGCTCCGCATCACCGGTGGCCAGACGCTGCGCGGCATCGACTTCCGTTCGCCGATCGCCAGTGCACAGGTGAAGTCCGCGATTCTGCTGGCAGGCTTGTACGCGCGGGGCGAAACGCAGGTGCGCGAGCCGCAACCGACGCGCGATTACACCGAGCGCATGTTGGCCGCATTCGGATGCCGAATCGAATTCGAGCCGGGCAAGGCGAGGCTCCATGGCGATCACACATTGCGTGCCACCGATGTGAGCGTACCCGCTGACTTTTCTTCCGCCGCGTTTTTCATTGTGGCAGCAACGCTGCTGCCCGGCAGCGAACTGCGCCTGATGCAGGTGGGCTTGAACCCGCGCCGCATTGGCCTGCTGCGCATACTGCGTGCTATGGGGGCGGACATTGTCGAGGAGGACACGCTGAAATCCGGTGGCGAGCATGTTGCCGATCTGATCGTACGGCATGCACCGCTGCGCGGTATCGAGGTGCCGGCCGAATACGTGGCAGACATGATCGACGAATTTCCGATCCTGTTCGTGGCAGCCGCCTCTGCGCAGGGAATAACCACGATCCGCGGCGCGGGCGAATTGCGCGTCAAGGAATCAGACCGTATCGCGGTGATGACGACAGGCCTGCGCGCGCTCGGCATCCAAGTCGAGGAAACACCGGATGGCGCGATGATCGAAGGCGGCGCTTTGCGCGGCGGCGAAGTCGATGCGCAAGGCGATCATCGCTGCGCGATGGCGTTTGCTGTGGCTGGCGCGATGGCGGACGGCCCCGTGCGTGTCCGCGATTGCGCCAACGTCATCACGTCCTTTCCCGCCTTTCCCACACTCGCGAACCGCTGCGGCTTCCGACTCTCGGCCTGAACCGACGCGGGGCCTTGTAGAATGTGCATGAGTACAGATTCAGAAATCACCTGCGGAATTTCATTCAATCCTATGTTCTGATTGAAAATGAGTGCGGCTGTCCACATTCTAACTCTTGACGGCCCCTCCGGCTCCGGCAAAGGCACCATCGCCCGTGCCGTAGCCGACAAGCTGGGTTGGCACCTGCTGGATTCGGGCGCCTTGTATCGCGCGGTCGGTTATGCCGCAGCCATGGCCGGTCTGGATCTGTCGGATGCCGAGGCGGTGACCCGTTGCGCGCAGCAAATCAAGATCGCTTTCCGCGATCCTAAGGATGGCGGCGAGACTCGTGTGATCGTCAACGGCGTGGATGCCACCGACGAGCTGCGCACCGAGACCGCCGGTGCGGCGGCTTCGGCCATCGCGGCGATCCCTGCGGTGCGGCAGGCGCTGGTCGACTTGCAGTGGTCGTTTCGCAAGCCACCTGGCTTGGTGGCAGACGGCCGTGACATGGGCACGGTGATCTTCCCGGACGCGCCCTATAAGGTGTTTCTCACCGCCTCGGCCGCCGAGCGCGCGAAAAGACGCTATAAACAGTTGAAGGAAAAGGGACTCAACGTTACACTAGCCAGCCTTTTGCGCGAGATCGAGGCGCGCGATGCACGTGATGCGTCGCGCGCCGTTGCGCCGTTGAAGCCTGCAAACGACGCAGTTCTGCTCGATACGACCGGGATGTCGATCGAGCAGGTCGTGGCCAAGGTGCTGTCGCTGGTGCAAGCCTGATTGCGCAACGAAGTCCTCGCAGCACATGGATGTGCTGCACGCAATCAAACACGCTGTGGGTTCATGTGTTTGATTGACAAAGCCGAGCCCGGATACGTGCCGAACTCGGCGTGCTCTGGCGAATTCGGGACAGATTTGTCCAGAGCAAAAAAGTCCTCACCACGGCGCTCGCGCGCCCCCAACCGGCGGACCGCCGCCAGAGAAACATTGCATGAACTTCGAGGTCGACGCGGTCCATTCCTCCACTGGAAACCCCATGAACGAAAGTTTTGCCGAGCTGTTTGAACAGAGCCAGTCGCTCAACAAATTGAAACCCGGATCGATCGTATCCGGCATTGTCGTGGACATCCGTTCCGACGTAGTGGTCATCAACGCGGGCCTGAAATCCGAGGGCATTGTGCCCATCGAACAATTCCGTGAGGAAGACGGCACGCTGGAAATCCACATCGGCGACGAGGTGAAGCTCGCGCTGGACGCGATCGAAGACGGTTTCGGCGAAACCAAGCTCTCGCGCGAAAAGGCCAAGCGCGCACTGGTGTGGGACGAGCTGGAAAGCGCGTTCGAGAAGAGCGAGGCGATCACCGGCCGCATCAGCGGCAAGGTCAAGGGCGGTTTCACCGTCGACATCAAGGACGTACGCGCGTTCCTGCCCGGTTCGCTGGTGGACGTGCGTCCGGTGCGCGATCCGGGCTATCTGGAAGGCAAGGATCTCGAGTTCAAGATCATCAAGCTCGACCGCAAGCGCAACAACGTGGTGGTGTCGCGGCGCGCGGTCGTGGAGAGCGAGCACTCGGAAGAGCGCGAGCAGTTGCTGGAGAAACTGCAGGAGGGCGCGGTGCTGAAGGGTGTGGTGAAGAACCTCACGGACTACGGCGCCTTCGTGGATCTGGGTGGCATCGACGGCCTGCTGCACATCACCGACATGGCGTGGAAGCGCGTGCGGCATCCATCCGAAGTCGTCAACGTCGGCGACGAACTGGACGTGCGCGTGCTGAAGTTCGACCGCGAGCGCAACCGCGTTTCGCTCGGCTTGAAGCAGCTCGGCGACGATCCCTGGGTCAATATCGCTCGCCGTTATCCGTCGGGTACGCGCCTGTTCGGAAAGGTTTCCAACGTCACCGATTACGGTTGCTTCGTGGAGCTGGAGCCGGGCGTGGAAGGTTTGGTGCACGTCTCCGAAATGGACTGGACCAACAAGAACGTCAACCCGGCCAAGATGGTGCAGGTCGGCGACGAAGTGGAAGTGATGGTGCTGGACGTCGATGAAGAGCGTCGCCGCATTTCACTCGGCATCAAGCAAACTCAGGCCAATCCCTGGGAAGCGTTCGCGGCCACCTACAAGAAGGGTGACAAGGTCAAGGGCAACATCAAGTCGATTACCGATTTCGGCATCTTCGTCGGCCTGGAAGGCGGCATCGACGGACTGGTGCACCTGTCCGACATCTCCTGGCAGACGCCGGGCGAGGAACTGGTACGCAACTTCAAGAAGGGCGACGAGGTTGAGGCGGTGGTACTGGCGGTCGATCCTGAACGAGAGCGCATCAGCCTCGGCATCAAGCAGCTCGAGCAGGATCCCTTCGGTCAGTTCATGGCCAACCATCCGCGCGGTTCGATCGTCAACGGCAGTGTCAAGGAAGTGGACGCACGCGGTGCGGTCGTCGATCTGGGCGATGGAGTCGAGGGTTATCTCGCCGCGCGCGATGTGGCCAAGGAACGCGTCGACGATGTCGGCCAGCATTTCAAGGTCGGCGACAAGGTGGAAGCCAAGTTCATCGGCATGGACCGCAAGGGTCGCATGCTGCAACTTTCCATCCGCGCCAAGGACGAGGACGAGCTGGCCGAAACGCTTTCGGATTACCAGGACGCCGGCAGCGGCACGACTAAGCTGGGCGCGCTGTTGAAAGAGCAGATGAACAAATCGGAGTAAGGCTCAAGCGAGCCGGAGGCGCGGGGTTCTGCCCACGCCTCCGGTTCAGGACCTCGCGATGAATGTTCAACAATTGCCAGCAAACGTCGAAGCCGCGATGCCGGAACCCAAGGGCCAGCATTCCATCACCAAGTCCGAACTGATCGAAGCGCTCGCCGCGCGCCAGACGCACCTCGCGTTCGCCGATGTGGAACTGGCCGTGCGCAACGTGATCGAGCAGATGAGCAGCGCCCTCGCCAACGGTGAACGCATCGAAGTGCGCGGCTTCGGCAGTTTCTCGCTGCACTACCGGCCGCCGCGCACCGGTCGCAATCCCAAGACCGGCACTGCGGTGGCGTTGCCGGGCAAATATGTGCCGCATTTCAAGCCGGGCAAGGAACTGCGCGAGCGCGTCAAGGGCGATGCGCGGTCGGATGATCCGTCGTCCGATTGATGCGCCCCTGATCGAAGCGGGTGTGTGCGGCGCCGGCACGTCGATCGGTTACATTGAGCACCGGCCGGTCTGCGGAAATTTTCCAACATGCGCGCGCTGATCGCGATATTTGTGGTGTTGTTCTTGATTGCGGGCGTGCTCTTCGGCGCGCTGAATCCGCAGCGCGTGCATTACGACTTCCTGTTCGCGCATTTTGAAATTTCCAAGGGCATTGCCTTGCTGATCGCGCTGCTGATCGGCTGGCTGCTGGGCGGCGCGCTGTGCTGGGCGGGATCGAGCCTGGCGCGCAGAAATCCGCGCAAATCCGACGGTCAGCGCGCATGACCACGTTCCTGCTGCACCCGCTATATCTATTGTTCCTGCTGCTGCCGGTGGCGGCGTGGTCGGGTTGGCTGATCGGCCGCCACGCCAGCGCGCGACGATCCGGGGCGCGCACGCGCGAGTTGTCGTCGAGCTATTTCCGCGGCCTGAATTATCTGCTCAACGAACAGCCGGACAAGGCGATCGAAGTCTTCATGAAGCTCGCCGAGTTCAACCGAGATACGGTGGAAACGCATCTCGCGCTCGGCAATCTGTTCCGTCGTCGAGGCGAGGTCGATCGCGCGATTCGCGTGCACCAGCATCTGGTGGGCCGCCAGAACCTGAGCGAAGACGAGAAGACCGTCGCCTTGCTGGAGCTGGGCGAGGACTACATGCGCGCAGGTTTGCTCGATCGCGCCGAAGCCCTGTTCGACGATCTGGTCGCGATGAACGCGCATGCGCCATCTGCGCTGCGGCATCTGATCGCGATCTACCAGCACGAGCGTGACTGGCACAAGGCGATCGAACACGCGCGCCGGCTGGAAGCGATGACCGGCGAATCGGAAAGCTCGACCATCGCGCAGTTTTATTGCGAGCTGGCCGACCAGTCGCGCGCGCACGGCGCACGCGACGAGGCGCGCGATTATCTGGATCACGCCTTTGCCTGCGAACCTGAGTGCGTGCGCGCGCACATGATTGCGGGGCATCTGCTGGCCGAAGCCGGCGATCACCCAGGCGCGGTGGAAGCCTTTGAGCGCGCAGCGCGGGCGGATGTCGATTTCGTACCGGAAATCTTGCCGCCGTTGCTGGACAACTACGCACGTTCGCAGCAGATGGACCGTGCCGAACGGTTTCTCACCGATGTGATCCGCCGCTATCAGGGCATCTCGCCGGTACTGGCGCTGATGCGGCTGTACGCCAAGCGCGAAGGCGAACGCGCGGCGGTGGATTTTCTCACGCGGCAATTGCGGCAGCGTCCCTCGGTGCGCGGTCTGATGGCGCTGATCGACGCCACGCTCGACAAGACCGAAGGCGAGGCACGCGAGAATTTCCTGATCCTGCGCGATCTCACACGCAAATTGCTCGAGGGCCAGGCGATGTATCGCTGCAGCCGTTGCGGTTTCGGTGCCAAGGCCCACCACTGGCAATGTCCGAGTTGCAAGAACTGGGGCACGGTCAGGCCCATTCACGGTGTAGTTAACGAATGAGTGTGGCGGCGGTACTCATCGTTCCGGCGCTTTGCGCGTTCGCCATTTCCATCGTCGTGGTCGTCGCAAGCCTTGCCTACGCGCATCGGCGCGGGCTGCTGGATCAGCCGGGCCAGCGGCGTTCGCACGCGCAGCCTACGCCGCGAGGTGGCGGCGTCGGCATCGTGATCGCGGTCCTGCTCTGCGCGATGCCGTGGCTGACGGTGCTGCCGGGCGGCTGGCCGCCTGCAAACGTGATCGTACTGTCCTTGGCGTTACTGGCGGTGGCCGCGGTCGGCTGGCGCGACGATCACGGCGGCTTGCCGGCCTTGCCGCGTTTCGCCGTGCACCTCCTTGCATCCATCGCGGTCGGCGCGGTGCTGTTATGGCCGTTCGCACAGGTGGATCCAAAGGCATGGGCGTGGCTGATCGCGATCGCGCTGGTTTTTACCGGCAGTATCAACGCACACAATTTCATGGACGGCATCGATGCGATCCTTTCGCTACAGGCGCTGTTCGTGTTGAGCGGATATGCGCTGCTGGCGCACGATCTCGGCGCAACGGCATTGACGGCAGCCTGCCTGGCGTCCGCAGCCGCGTGCCTCGGCTTCCTGCTGTTCAACCTGCCGCCCGCGCGCATCTTCATGGGCGATGTGGGCAGCGGCACGCTGGGGTTGCTGATCGCGACACTGGCGGGATTGCTGGTGCAGCGAGCACCTGCATTGCTCTGGCCGTGCGCGATCCTGGCCTCGGCATTCGTCGCCGACGCTGCGATGACGCTGGCCTCACGCGTGCTGGCGCAAAAGCGTTGGTACACTGCGCATCGCGAGCACCTGTACCAGTGGCTGGCGCGCGCAGGAGGCAGTCATGCGAAAACTGACGGTGCGTACGTGCTCTGGAACCTGATCATCGTGGCTCCCGCGGCCTGGGCGGCGGCGCGCTGGTCCGCGTATGGACTGGTCTTGTGCGCTGCCGTCTACGCGCTGAGCGCGGCGACGTGGTGGTTCGGCAAGCGTGCTTGTCTGCACGCGATGCGGGATGCTCGTCATGCTGCGTAAGCTGATCAGCCGGGTGCACCCGCGCGCCGCGGTGGTCACGCACGATCTGCTGATGACTGCGATCGCCTGGTCGGTGGCCGATACCTTGCGCTATGCGCTGCTGCCCCAGCCGGTTTCAGTCGATATCTTCACGCCGGAGCTGCTGATCGTACTGGCGGTGCAGGGCGCGATCTTCTACTGGACGGGTCTGTACAAGGGCCTGTGGCGTTTCGCCAGCCTACCGGACTTGTGGAACATCCTGCGCGCCAGCGTGGTCGGCGCGTTGGCCATCGGTTTGGCTCTCTTTCTGTATAGCCGTCTGAATGGAATTCCGCGTTCGGTACTGCTGATCTATCCCGGATTGCTGTGCGTGCTGCTCGGATTGCCGCGGCTCGCTTACCGCTACTGGAAGGACAGCCGTGTCGATCTCTTCCACGCCAAGCACAGCAAGCGGGTCTTGGTAATCGGCGCGGGACGGGCGGGCGAGGCGCTGGTGCGCGACCTGCGCCGCGACGCGAGTTATCACGCCGCCGGTTTCATCGACGACAGTCCCGAATTACGCGGCGCGCGCGTACACGGCATTCCGGTGCTGGGCCGGCTGGAGAAGATGCCCGAATTGGCGCGCGAAGCCGGTGCAGAAATGCTGCTGATCGCCATGCCCTCAGCCGACAAGGCCCAGATGCGGCGCGTGGTGGAATTGTGCGAACAAACCGGCCTGCCGTTCCGCACCGTGCCGCGGCTGGACGATGTGGTCGCCGGTCGCGCGCAGTTTAATGAATTGAAAGAGGTCGCGATCGAGGATCTGCTCGGGCGCGAACCGGTGAAGTTGGATTGGAGCGCGATCCGCCAGGGTTTGACCGGCAAGCACGTGCTGGTGACTGGCGGTGGCGGCTCGATCGGTTCGGAACTGTGCCGACAGATCGCGCGGCTGGGCGCGGCTTCGCTGACCGTGATCGAGATCTCCGAATACAACTTGTATCGCATCGAGCAGGAATTGCGCGCGCAGTATCCAGAACTGCTGTTACGCGGACTGATCGGCGACTGCGGAGATCCCGGCACGTGCGCCAACGCTTTCGCGCAGGCGCGGCCGAATGTCGTGTTCCATGCCGCGGCCTACAAGCACGTGCCGCTGTTACAGGAGCAGTTGCGGGAAGCGTTCCGCAACAACGTGCTGGCGACGCGCGAGGTGGCGAACGCGGCCGCGCAGCACGGAGCGGAGAGCTTCGTGCTGATTTCCAGCGACAAGGCTGTCAATCCGACCAGCGTAATGGGCGCCTGCAAGCGCATCGCCGAAATCGTCTGTCAGGCGGTGGCGCCGGCGAGCAACACGCGCTTCATCACGGTGCGGTTCGGCAATGTGCTGGATTCGGCGGGATCGGTGGTGCCGTTGTTCCGCGAACAAATCCGCAACGGCGGTCCGGTGACGGTGACGCATCCGGAGATCTCACGCTACTTCATGACCATTCCGGAGGCCTGCCAGTTGATCCTGCAGGCCACCGCGATGGGCGAGGGTGGTGAAACCTTCGCGCTGGACATGGGCGAGCCGGTGCGCATCCGCGATCTGGCCGAACAGATGATCAGGCTGGCGGGCAAGCAGCCGGGTCGCGATATCGCGATCGTCTATACCGGCTTGCGGCCGGGCGAGAAGTTGTTCGAGGAATTGTTCCATCCGCTGGAGAACTACGCCAGCACTGCGCATCCCAAGATCTTCCGCGCGGCGCAGCGCGAGTTCTCCGCGGCGCTCGCGCTGGCGCAGATTGAGCGTGGCGCGCACGCGAGCGCCGAGTTCGACGAAGAGGCGCTGCGTGCCTGCGTCGCGGCGCTGCTCCCCGGCTATCGCTGGCAGACGGGTGAACCTTCGGAAAACGCGGAAGTCTTGCCGTTGCACAAGGACAGCGCATGAGGAGACAACGATGAATTCCGCAGGGACGCAGAAGCGGTTGCGCAAGGTGGTGTTTCCCGTTGCGGGTCTGGGCACACGTTTCCTTCCTGCGACGAAAGTGGTCGCCAAGGAAATGCTGCCCGTCCTCGATCGTCCTCTGATCCAGTACGCGGTGGACGAAGCGGTGGATGCCGGTGCCGACACGCTGGTGTTCGTCACCAATCGCTACAAGCACGCAATCGCGGATTATTTCGATTCCGCCTACGAGCTGGAGGAAACGCTGGAACGCGCCGGCAAGCACGAACTGTTGGCGACGGTACAAGGCTTGCTGCCGCCGCACGTGCGCTGTGTCTACGTCACGCAGGAACAAGCGCTCGGGCTGGGCCACGCGGTATTGTGCGCCAAGCCGGTGATCGGCGATGAACCGTTCGGTGTAATTCTTCCGGATGATCTGATCGTCAACAAGGGCAAAAGTGCATTGGCGCAGATGGCCGAGCTGGCCGCGCGCGAAGATGCCGGCGTGCTGGCCGTGGAAGAAGTGCCGCGCGATCAAACCAACAAATACGGCATCGTGGACGTGAGCGGTGCGGACGAACCCGCCGCGCGCATTGGGCACGTCGTCGAAAAACCCGACCCAGCGGATGCGCCGTCCAATCTGGCGATCGTGGGGCGCTATGTGCTGCCCGCGCGCATTTTTGAATTGCTGGAAAGCACGCGGCCCGGTGCAGGCGGCGAAATCCAGTTGACAGACGCGATCGAATCGTTGATCGCGGAATCGAAGGTACTGGCCTGCAGGTTCCAGGGAGTGCGCTTCGACTGCGGCAACAAGGTCGGGCTGGTACGCGCCACGCTGCACTTCGCGATGCAGGACCCGGCCCTCGCGAAAGTCGCGCGCGAATTTCTCTCCTGAGCACGATGGACATCGACTGGATCCTCACCCACCTCGGCGAGGAGCGCGCCCGGTATTTCAATGCCGTCGCGCCGCCGGTCATCCAGACTTCGATCTTCTGTTTCGATAGTGTTGCGCAAATGCGTGAACTCGAACAGGACGAGTACGCGCAGCATTGCTACACGCGCGGCAACAATCCGACCGTCGAGATCCTGCGCAAGAAAATCGCCGCGTTGGAGGGGGCGGAGGACTGTCTGATGTTCTCGTCCGGCGCGGCGGCGATTTCGGCAGCGGTGGTCGCGAGCGTGTCCGGCGGCGATCACATCGTCTGCGTGAACAAGCCGTACAGCTGGACGCACAAGCTGCTGGCATCCCTGCTGCCGCGCTTCGGCGTGCGCACCGCATTCGTAGATGGAACGGACGTCGCCAACATCGAAGCGGCGTTGGAACCGGCGACGAAGTTAATCGTGCTGGAATCGCCCAATTCGCTGACCTTCGAGTTGCAGGATCTCGCCGCGGTGGCGCAACTCACCAAGACACGCGGCATTCGTACGTTGTGCGACAACAGCTATTCCAGTCCGCTGAACCAGTCGCCGATTGCGTTAGGCATCGATCTGGTCGCGCACTCGGCTACTAAATACATCAACGGCCACAGCGACGTCGTCGCAGGTGCGCTGTGCGGACCGCAAACCATCCTGCGTGATGTATTCAGGGGACCATTCATGACCTTCGGCGCCGCGCCATCGCCGCACGACGCCTGGCTGATCCTGCGCGGCCTGCGCACATTGCGCTTGCGCGTGGAGCGCAGCGGTGCGAGCGCATTGAAGATCGCGCAGTGGCTGGCTGCGCATCCGAAAGTCGAACGCGTCTGGTACCCCCATCTGCCCTCGCATCCGCAGCACGCACTGGCACTGAAACAAATGCGCGCGCCGGGCGGGTTGCTGTCGTTCGCGCCGCGTTGCAGCGACACCAGTGCGATCGAGAAGCTGTGCGATTCGCTGCGACGTTTTCTACTGAGTGTGTCCTGGGGCGGCTACGAATCGCTGGCGTGTCCCACAGCGGCGTTTTTCCCGCCTGCCACGCCCGTGCCTGCGGACGAAAAGCCTCACAGTGCGCCGCCACATTTGATCCGCCTCTCGATCGGCTTGGAAGATCCCGACGTGCTGATCGCAGACCTGGAGCAGGCGCTGGCGCGCATCTGACTTCCCGCAGGGGCCGGGCTTCGGCGCGTGCGCTATGCTCGCGCGCCGTGACCGACACCCAAACCTACTATCGAACCACCGCGAATCCACGCGAACCGTTCGCGCCACTGAGCGGCACGAGCGAAGCTCGCATCGCGATCGTCGGCGGGGGCTACGCCGGCGTGAACCTTGCGCTGAGTTTGGCCGAGCGCGGCATCAAGGACGTTGTGCTGCTGGAAAGCGAAATCATCGGCCACGGCGCCTCCGGCCGCAACGGCGGTTTCGTATTCGCCGGCTACTCGTTGGGCGAACAATCGCTGCTGGATCAACTGGGCGAACAACGCGCGCGGGCCTTGTACGCACGCACGATCAATGCGGTGAACCTGATCCGCTCGCGCATCGTGCGCTACGCGATCGAGTGCGGGATGACCGATGCCGGCGTGATCTGGGCGAACTGGTTCCGCGATCCGCACGTGCTGCGCGAGCGTCAGCGATTGCTGGCGGAACGCTATGGCGTGCATTGGGAATGGTGGCCGCGCGAGCGGGTGCGCGAGGCAATCCTCAGCGCGCGTTATTCGGATGCGCTGTTCGAACGCAATGCGCTGCACCTGCACCCGCTGAATTACGTCACTGGTCTCGCGTGCGCGGCCGCCGAACAGGGCGTTCGCGTGCACGAACACAGCCGCGTGCGCAGCCTGCGGCGCGAAGCGAACGCCTGGCGCATCCGCACGCACGGCGGCGAACTGCGCGCGCCGATCGTGGTGCTGGCCTGCGGCGGCTATCTCGCGCACCTGAAACGCGAGATCGATCGCGCGGTTCTGCCGATCGCAACGTACGTGATGGTGACCGAGCCTTTGGGCCAACGCATGGAAGAGTGTCTGCGCACGCAGGCCGCGATCTACGACACGCGCTTCGCCTTCGACTATTACCGCGCCTTGCCCGATACGCGGCTGCTGTGGGGCGGCCGCATTTCGGTGCGCGATCGCTCCCCGCGTGCGGTCCGGAAAGTGCTGATGCGCGACCTGCTGCGCGTGTTCCCGCAACTGAAAGGCGTGCGCATCGATTACGCCTGGTCTGGCTTGATGAGTTACGCGCGTCACCAGATGCCGCAACTGGGCACGCGCGGCAACGGGCTATGGTGGATGCAGGCGTTCGGCGGCCACGGTGCCGCGCCGACCTGCGCCGCTGGCGAAATGCTGGCCGATGCACTCACGCGCAATGACGAGAGCTGGCGCGAATTGTCGCGCTACGGTTTGAGCCGGACTTTCCGGCCGGTCGGCTATCTCGCCGCGCAGACGAACTACTGGTGGCTGGAAGGCAAGGATCGCCTCAAGGAAATGCTGGAAGGGTGAGCCGGGGCGCTTAGCCGATGCCACAAAGGCATCGGCTGCGCCGGTGAACCCCGAGGCAGGAAGCCGAGGGCAGGGTTGCTTAGCGAGCGCAGGATGCGCGAGCTTAGCAACAGCCGACGCATTCGACCGATGTCGCAACCCAACTCCGGATGGTGTTCTTCCTTTCGTGGCCGGTACTGTCAGCGGGTCCGCACCCGCGCAGCCAGCTCGAGGAGGAGATCATGCGCGGGTTCGTGGCGTTATTGTACGGTTCGGTGTGCTACCTGATTTTCTTCGTGACGTTTCTGTACGCGATCGCTTTCGTCGCGGACGTTCCATTCGTTCCGCATACGGTCGATCGCGGTTTCGCTTCGGCGAGCGTTATGCACGCGCTGGTGATCGATGCCGCCCTGCTGGGCGTTTTCGCGGTCCAGCACAGCGGCATGGCCCGGCGTGGTTTCAAGCGTTGGCTGACGAGCTGGCTGCCGCAAGCCATCGAGCGCAGTACCTTCGTGTTACTGGCCAGCGCGGCGTTGATTCTGCTGTTCTGGCAATGGCGGCCGCTGCCGGGCCTGATCTGGAGCTTGCAAGCGTCTTGGGCGGTCTATCTGTTGTACGCGTTGGCAGCGCTGGGTTGGCTGCTGGTCCTGTCCAGCACCTTCGTAATCGATCATTTCGATCTGTTCGGCCTGCGCCAGGTCTGGGCTGCCTTGCCCGGCAAGCGCTACGCACCGCCCGAGTTCAAGAACCATTTCTACTACCGGATGGTGCGGCACCCGCTGTATCTCGGCTTCGTGATCGCGTTCTGGGCAACCCCGACGATGAGTTCCGGGCACTTACTGTTCGCCGTTGCCACGACCGGTTACATCCTGCTCGCGATCCAGTTCGAGGAGCGGGACCTCGTCGCGGAGCACGGCGAGAACTATCGTCGATACCGCGAAAAGGTGCCGATGATCTGCCCATGGCCGCGGCCGCACACAAAAACGGCCGCACAACCGCAAGGACAAACCAGATGAGTACTCACACCGCGCGCTGCTTTTGCGGCGCCGTCGAAGTCGAATTGAGCGGCTCGCCCGCGGCGATGGGTTATTGCCATTGCGAATCGTGCCGGCGCTGGTCGGCGGGACCGATCAACGCCTTCAGTCTGTGGCCGAAAGACGCGGTGCGCATCGTCAAGGGTGAGGAACGGCTCGGCAGCTTTTCGAAGAACCCAACCAGTATCCGTCAATGGTGCAAACGCTGCGGCGGTCACGTGCTCACCGATCATCCGCACTGGGGGCTGGTGGATGTGTACGCGGCGGTGATCGAGGATTTCGATTTCAAACCCGGCGTGCACGTGAACTATCAGGAAACCGCGCTGCCCATGACCGATAGCATCACGAAGATGAAAGATCTGCCGAAGGAGATGGGCGGTTCCGGCGTCGTAATGACTTAGCAATCGCTTCGAGGTCGCCAGAGAATCGCGTCGGATCATCGGCGCGGTTGGGCTATCCTGCCGGCGTGGACCTCGCCATTGTCTGGTACATCATTGCCGGCATTTTGATCTTGATCGGGCTCGCGGGCACGGTTCTGCCGGTCTTGCCCGGCGTTCCGATCATGTATGCCGGCATGTTCCTGGCCGCATGGGCAGGCCACTTCGCGCGCGTGGGCGCGGCGACGTTGATCCTGCTGGCGGTACTCGCCACGATTTCCATTGCGCTGGATTTCATCGCCGGCGCGCTCGGCGCAAAACGCGTCGGCGCGAGCCCTCATGCTCAATGGGGCGCATTCTTCGGCGCCATCGTCGGCATCCTCTTCGGCATACCGGGCTTGATACTCGGTCCGTTCATCGGCGCGCTGGTCGGCCAGTTCATGAGCGGCAGCGGCGTTTCGCACTCCACCCGTGTCGGCATCGCGACCTGGATCGGGCTGCTGTTCGGCACGATCGCGAAACTCGCAATCTCGTTCACCATGCTCGGCATCTTCGTGTTGATGCTGGTGTTTTAAACCGCCTCGAAAACCCCTGCCGCGCCCATTCCCGTGCCGATGCACATCGTCACCATGCCGTACTTCAGCTTGCGGCGGCGCAGACCATGCACGAGCGTGGCCACGCGGATCGCGCCGGTGGCGCCGAGCGGATGACCCAGCGCGATCGCACCGCCGAGTGGATTGACTTTCGACGGATCGAGACTGAGATCCTTGATGACCGCGAGCGATTGCGCGGCGAATGCTTCGTTCAATTCGATCCAATCCAGATCGTCCTGCTTGATGCCGGTTGCTTTGAGCGCTTTCGGAATCGCTTCCTTCGGGCCGATGCCCATGATGCGCGGCGGCACGCCCGCCACCGAATAACCGACGAAGCGCGCCAGCGGCGTCAAACCGTAATCCTTGACCGCCTGTTCGCTGGCGAGCAGCACCGCGCCGGCGCCGTCGGATGTCTGCGATGAGTTGCCGGCGGTGACGCTGCCGTTGGCCTTGAACACCGGGCGCAATTTCGCCAACGCTTCCGCGCTGGTATCGCGGCGCGGGCCTTCGTCTTGCGAGATCACGCGCCTGTCCTCGATCACGCCGCGCGTGGCGAGATCGGGATAGCGATCATCGAGCGGGTAGGGTGCAATCTCGTCATTGAACTCGCCCGCATCCTGCGCGGCCAGCGCGCGCTGATGGCTCTGCAGCGCGAAAGCATCTTGCTGCTCGCGCGAGATCTTCCATTCGCTCGCGACATTTTCCGCCGTGATGCCCATGCCGTAAGCGATGCCGATGTTCTCGTCGGTGAAGATTTCCGGATTCATCACCGGATGGAAGCCCATCATCGGCACCATGCTCATCGATTCGGTGCCGCCGGCCAGCATCAAATCCGCTTCGCCGAGACGAATGCGATCGGCCGCAGTCGCCACCGCCTGCACGCCTGACGAACAGAAGCGGTTGAGCGTCATCGCCGGCACACTGTCGGGAATACCGGCCAGCAGCGAAGCGACGCGCGCAACGTTCATGCCTTGCTCGGCTTCCGGCATCGCGCAGCCGATGACCACGTCTGAAATGCGCGCGGGATCGACCGCCGCGCATTGATCCAGCACCTCGCGCAGCACGTGCGCCAACAGGTCGTCCGGACGGGTATTGCGGAACACGCCGCGTGGCGCCTTGCCGACCGGCGTGCGCAGCGCGGCGACGATGTAGGCGTCTTGAGTTTGTTTGGTCATGTCTTGTTCCTCTAATTCAACACCAGGGAGCGGAGAGCGGGAGCTGGGAAGAGCGTTCGCTACGAGTACCGAGCACGCTTGTCCCTGCGACCTGCGCCCTTTTCCTGCTTCCTAGTTCCTGAGCGGTTTCCCCGTCGCCATCGTGTGTGCAATCCGTTCCTGCGTCTTGGGCATCTGCGCCAGTTCCATGAAGTGGTGGCGCTCCAGATCCAGCAGCCACTGCGCATCGACTTTCGAGCCGCGTTCTATCCTGCCTCCGCACAGTGTGTCGGCGATGCGGAGGGCAATCTCCATGTCGTGATCGGAAATGAAGTTGCCGGCGCGCATGTTCACCAGTTGCGCCTTGATCGTGGCGGTGCCGACGTCGCCGGCGACGGGAATGGCGCGCGCCGGAAGGGGCGGCCGCCAGCCGGATTCGGCCAATGACGATGCAACGTTCTTCGCCACATACAGCAATTCGAAGGCGTTGAACACCACCACGTCCGAATCGCGCAACAGACCCAACTTTTTGGCTTCCAGCGCGCTGGTCGAGGTCTTCGCCATCGCGACGACTTCGAAATATCGTTTGATCTGGTCGAAGGGATCGTCGGTCAACGACGCGCGCGCGCAACGTTCGGCGATTTCCTTCAGGCCGCCGCCGGCCGGCAGCAGACCCACGCCGGCCTCGACCAGACCAATGTAACTTTCCAGCGCGGCGACCGTGCGTGCGCTGTGCATCTGGAATTCGCAACCGCCGCCCAAGCACAGGCCGCGCACCGCCGCGACCACCGGCACCAGCGAGTGTTTCATGCGCATGCTGGTCCGCTGGAAATTGGCGATCATGGCCTCCAGTTGCGCGATCTTGCCTTCTTTCAGCAGACCCAATGCACCTTTCAGATCGGCACCGGCAGAAAAGGCCTTGTCACTGGTCTGCCAAATCACCATCGCCTTGAGCTGCTTCTCGCTTTCCTCGACCGCGCGCTGCAAGCCATCCAGCACGAAATCGTTGACGGTGTTCATCTTGGTCTTGAACGAGACGATGCCGACGTCGTCATCGCCCAGTGTCCATAGCCGCACGCCGTCGTTCTCCCAGACAGTCTTGCCTTGGTCGAACTTCTCGCCGAGCAGCGGATCGGGGAACAGTTGCCGCTTGTAAACCGGTGCGGTCGAGCGGGGCAGAGGCTTATTCGATTTCGGTGAATACGCACCCTCGGCCGTATAAACGCCTTTACGTCCATCAGTTGCCCATACCGGCAACGGTGCATCGCTCATCGCCTTGCCGGCTTTGATGTCCTCCTCGATCCATTGCGCGACCTGCTGCCAGCCAGCTGCTTGCCAGGTTTCGAACGGACCCATCTTCCAGCCGTAGCCCCAGCGGATCGCGAAGTCCACGTCGCGCACGCTGTCGGCGATTTCCGCCAGGTGGTAGGCGCTGTAGTGGAACAGATCGCGGAAACTCGCCCAGAGGAACTGCGCCTGTGGATCATCGCTTGCGCGCAGCCTGGCGAATTGCTCGGTCGGATTCTTGATCGCAAGGATCGCAGCGATTTGATCGGATGCCCTCTGCTCGGCTGGCCGGTAATCCCGTTTCTGCACATCGAGAACGAGGATGTCTTTGCCGGCCTTGCGATACACGCCCGCGCCGGTCTTCTGGCCCAGGGCGCCTTTTTCAATCAACGCAGTGAGCCACGGCGGCGACTTGAAATGTGCGTGCCAGGGATCATTCGGCAGCGTGTCGGCCATGGTCTTGATGACATGCGCCATGGTGTCGAGACCGACCACGTCGGCAGTTCGATACGTCGCCGATTTCGGGCGGCCGATCGCCGGGCCGGTCAACGCGTCCACCGTGTCGAAACCCAGCTTGAACTGCGCGGTGTGGTGCATCGCCGCCAGCATCGAGAACACACCGATGCGATTACCAATAAAATTGGGTGTGTCCTTGGCGTACACCACGCCCTTGCCCAATGCGGTGACGAGAAACGCCTCAAGCCCTTTCAACACCACTGGATCGGTGGACCTGCCCGGAATCAATTCCACCAGATGCATGTAGCGCGGCGGGTTGAAGAAGTGCACGCCGCAGAAGCGCACGCGCAGGTTCTCCGGCAGCGCTTCGGCCAGCGTATTGATCGAAAGCCCGGAGGTGTTCGATGCCAGAATCGCGCGCTCGCCGAGATGCGGCGCGATGCGCTTGTAAAGATCCCGCTTCCAGTCCATCCGCTCGGCGATCGCTTCGATCACCAAGTCGCAATTCTTCAGCGTGTCCAGGTTCTGGTCGTAATCGGCCGGAATGATCGACGTACCCAGCGACTTCAACGCCAGTGGTGCGGGCGAAAGCTTGCCGAGATTGGCGATGGCCTTCAGCGCGATGCCATTCTTCGGCCCGTCTTTAGCGGCGAGATCGAACAACACGGTTTCCACGCCGGCGTTGGTCAAGTGCGCGGCGATCTGTGCACCCATCACGCCGGCGCCCAGCACGGCCGCTTTGCGGATCAGAAGTTTCTCGGATGACATGGATTCTCCGGTAATCATGCAAGGGGATCAGGGACGAGAAGCGAGGGCGCAAAGAACGGTTCTTTTGCGCAAGTTTTCATATAGCAGCAGCGCGGCATCGCGCCTGTCGATCATCCCTTTCTTGGCAGAAGCTTGAGCCATTGCGCCCCCGCTACTCATCCCTGGTCCCTCGCTTCACTCGCGTAATCCGGCCGCCGCAAACCGGATCAAATGCTCGGCCGCGCGCTCGCGGAACTCGCGCTCGGACTGGCCACTGCGGCGCTTGATCACGCCGAAGTCCGCCATGGCGTAAGTGACGGCGCCGGCCACGATATCCAGCCGCCAGTACAATTCTTCCTTGTCCAAGTGCGGCAGCAGTTTGGCGAACGCGGCGGCGAATTCCTTCAGCACGTGGCCGTAGTTGTCGGAAAGGAACTTGCGCAGGCGCTCGTTGTGCTCGGCATAGGCGCGCGCCAGCACCCGCACGAAGGCAGCACCACCTTCCTTGTCCAAGCACAGTTCCAAGGCGGGGTTGATGAAGGCCGCCAGCACGTCTTCCAGTTCCGGCCTGGGGTTGGCCAACGCGCGTTTCAGCGCGGCCAGCCGCCCCGCGTTCAATTCGTCCAGCCGACGCCTGAAGACTTCCTCGATAAGGCGGTCCTTGGAACCGAAATGATAATTGACCGCCGCAAGATTGACCTTGGCGGCAGAGGTGACCTGACGCAGCGAAGCGCCCGCGAACCCGCGGCGGGCGAACAGATCCTCGGCGGCCCCGAGGATGCGCTGTTTGGTCGAGAACCTCGGATCCGTCATCGTGGCAACGCTTCAAACAAACGTTTGAATTCTAGGCGGCGACGGCACCGGGGTCAAACTGCTGCGACGGGCTGTCATCGGCCGCGCGCATGCTCTAGAATCGACCCATATTTTGTGAGCTAACTCTGCATTTGGCCGCGTATTTGGCCTTACTGTGACGTCTCGGGGATCACGGCGCGCAGGGACGCCGGAGCGCCGGCTCACAACGGCATACAACCACACCATCGCGAGGAACGCATGGCGCTCGAGCGCACCTTGTCCATTGTCAAACCCGATGCCGTGGCGAAAAACGTCATCGGCGAAATCTATTCGCGTTTCGAAAAGGCCGGATTGAAAATCGTCGCGGCAAAAATGAAACAGTTGTCGCGGCGCGAGGCGGAAGGCTTCTACGCGGTGCACCGCGAGCGGCCGTTCTTCAAGCCGCTGGTCGAATTCATGGTCTCCGGGCCGGTAATGATCCAGGTGCTGGAGGGCGAGAACGCGATCGCGAAGAACCGCGAACTGATGGGCGCCACCAATCCGAAGGATGCGGCGCCCGGAACGATCCGCGCGGATTTCGCGCAGAGCATCGATGCCAATGCGGTGCACGGTTCGGACGCGCCGGAAACCGCGAAGTTCGAGATCGGTTATTTCTTTTCGGAGAGTGATTTGTGCAGTCGTCCGTGACTGCGAGGATCAAAAGGTGGACATCCATGTCCACACTTTTCAAATGAAGCACGACATGACCAGCGTTGCGGACAAGACCAATCTCCTCGATCTCGATCGGGAGGGCTTGCGCGCATTCTTCGCCGATATCGGCGAGAAGCCTTATCGCGCCGATCAGGTGATGAAGTGGATGTATCACCGTCTCGAAGACGATTTCGAGGCGATGACGGATCTGGGCAAATCGCTGCGCGCAAAGCTTGCCGAAACCGCATTCGTCGGACCGCCGAAAACCTTGCTGGACAAGACATCCAGTGATGGCACGAGGAAGTGGCTGTTGGCCATGGATAGCTCGCTCGGCAAACCACAGGCCGGCGGCAACGCGGTGGAAACCGTGTACATCCCGGAACCTTCACGCGGCACGCTGTGCGTGTCCTCGCAGGTCGGCTGCGCGTTGAATTGCACGTTCTGTTCCACCGCCACGCAGGGCTTCAATCGCAATCTTTCCTGCGCCGAAATCATCGGACAGGTATGGGTGGCCGCGAAACACCTTGGCAACGTCACGCACCAGCAGCGTCGCATCACCAACGTGGTGATGATGGGCATGGGCGAGCCGCTCGCCAATTTCGACAACGTCGTGCGCGCGATGCACCTGATGCGCGACGATCTCGGTTTCGGCCTGGCCAGCAAGCGCGTCACCCTGTCCACCGCCGGCATGGTGCCCATGATCGACAAGCTCGGCGAGGTGGCCGATGTGTCGCTGGCGGTTTCGCTGCACGCACCAAACGACGAGCTTCGCACGCAACTGGTTCCGCTCAACAGGAAGTATGCAATCCACGAATTGCTCGACGCCTGCGCGCGTTATGCCGCGCGCCGTCCGCGCACCACGATCACGTTCGAATACACGCTGATGCAAGGCATCAACGATTCGCCCTTGCTCGCGAAGCAACTGGTGAAGCTGATGCGCCGCCTGCCGGCGAAGGTCAATCTGATTCCGTTCAATCCGTTCCCCGGCACGCAGTACCAGCGTTCGGACGAAGACACGATTCGCGCGTTCCAGAAAATCCTGCTGGATGCCGGCGTGCAGGCGATGGTCCGGCGCACGCGCGGCGACGATATCGACGCGGCTTGCGGGCAGTTGAAAGGGCAGGTGCTGGATCGCACGCGCCGCAATGCGCAGTTCCGCCGGCGAGTGGAAATGCAGGAGCGCGCCCATGCTGCCTGATTGCGTGCGTTCCTTCCTGAGCGCGAAGATCAAAAAGCGGCCGTCCGTGACCGCCCTTCTCAAGGCAGCCTTCCTGATTGGGACGTTGTTGTTCGCCAGTGCCTGCAATCGCAACCAGATCATCAAGGTCAACAACGGCGCGGGCGACCTGAAGAACGCGCCGGAAGAAAGCAGACAGGACGAGAAGCTGGACGCCGCGCAGATCCAGACGCAACTCGCCGCCGCACTGATGCAGCAGAACAACATGAAGGAAGCCTACGATCACCTGCAGAAGGCGATCCAGTTCGACGGCCACTACACGCCCGCGCACACGTTGCTGGCGATCCTCTACGAACGCACGAACCAGATTCCGCAGGCCGAGAGGGAATACCGCGCGGCCTTGTCGATCGATCCCAAGAGCGGCGACACCAACAACAATCTCGGGTTTTTTCTGTGCCATCACGGCCGCGGCCGCGACGGGATGGAATATCTGAGGCGCGCGCTGGCCGATCCGTTCTACAAGACTCCGGCGATGGCCAACACCAATGCGGGCGCCTGCCTGCTCGAGATGGGCGACCGCGCGGGCGCAGAAGCATATCTGCGCAAGGCGCTGGAGATCGATTCCAATTATCCCGACGCGCTCTATGAAATGGCGCGCGTGCTGTATGCCGACGGCGACGCCTTCCGCGCGCGCGGTTTCCTGCAACGCTTCGAGGCGCAGGGGCAGGCCACGCCCGATGCGCTGCTTCTCGGCTATCAGATCGAATCCCGCCTGGGCGATGCAGATGCCGCCCGGAATTACGCCAATCGTCTCAGCACCCAGTTCCCGGATTCGGAACAGGCGCGGACTTTTGCCGGCCGCTCGCAATGAAGACTCCTGACCAACACGACGATCTGTTCTCCAACTCCGGCGCACGCCCTGACGCGTCGAATGAAATCCGTTTCCACGCCGAGGATGTCGCGTGTGAGCCATTGCCCGTGCATTCTGTGCGCTCCCTGGGCGCACGCCTGCGCGCCGCGCGCGAAGCGAAAGGCATGCCACTGGCCGAATGCGGACGCGCGCTGAAATTGCCCCTCCGCGTGCTGGAACGCCTGGAGGCGGGCGAATTCGGCGGCGCCGACGAGTATGTGTTCGTGCGCGGCGCGTTGTACAGCTATGCGCGGCTCGCCGGCGTGTCGGTGTTGGAAGTCGAAAACGCGCTGCGCGCGGTCGCTCCCCCGGGACAACCCGCGCTGGTACCCACCGGCAATGCGCTACGGGCGCCGTGGCTGCAACGTTACGGTGCTGCGGCGACCTACATCGTGTTGACCGCCACCGTCGCAGTGCCGCTGGTATGGCTCGGCCTGCGCGGCGGCCTGGACAATCAATTGACACGCATCGCACCGCTCGACAGTGCGCCGCCAGTGGCGAGCGCGCCGACGCAACGCGCAACCGGCGACAAATCCGCACCCGTCGCAACGCCGCCGGCGCGGCAGGAAATTCCTTTGCAGGCCTCCATGACGCCGTTTTCGGCGATGCAGATCGAAGATGACGCCGCATCTTCCCCACAACCTGCAGCGTCGGCAGCGGCGGACCCGAGTGTCCACGTGCTCAGCCTGAACGTGCGCGCAGACAGCTGGGTCGAGGTTGTCGACGCCGATGGCAAGACGTTGGAGTCGGGTATCCTGCATGCGGGTGATCGGCGCACGTACCGCAGCGCCACACCGCTGAACGTCACCGTGGGCAATGCCGACGGTGTGGACGTGCAGAGCGACGGCAAGTCGCTCTCGCTCGCCCCTTACCGCCGTGCCAACGTGGCACGATTCAAGGCGTTCGACGGCAACACAGGAAACGATTGACTTTTGGCGGGCCGAGCCCCGCTGCATGACTTCGGTTATCCTTGTCCGCCGCGCTGCGGGGCGTGGCGGTTCTTGTCTGCGGGTAATGCATGGCTTTTGAAGATTACGACGAGTACGAACAGAGCGAACAGGTCCGCAAATGGCTGCGCGAGAACGGTCTGTCGGTCGTGATCGGCGTGATGCTGGCGCTGGCGCTGATCTTCGGCTGGCGTCAGTGGCAGGCGCACCGCGCGAGTCATCATGCGCAGGCGGCCGAGAAGTTCGCGGCGCTGCAATCCGCGCTGTTGACGGGCAATTCCGCGCAGTTGGACAAGGACGCCGATGTGCTGGAAAAGGATTATTCGGATACCCCCTACGCGGCCTTGGCGGCCGCAGCGCGCGCCAACCTTGCAGTCGGCCAGAACAACCTGCAGGAAGCGGGCAAAGCGCTGCAATGGGCGATCGACCACAGCTCCACACCGGCGTTGCATTCGCTCTATCAATTGCGGCTGGCACGCGTGCAGCTCGCGCAGGATCAGGCGAAGCAGGCGCTGGACACGCTGGATAGGGTGCCGGCCGCCGACTATCCACCATTGCGCCAGGAACTCCGCGGCGATGCGCTGCTCAAACTCGGTCGTGCGTCGGATGCACGCGCGGCTTATGCGCAGGCGCTGGCAGCGTTACCCGCTGATGCTGCGCCGGGCGAGCGTCAGGACTTGCAGATGAAACTGGACGATCTTGCGCGCGCAAACGGCGCGCCGACCGCGGCAAACGTGGCGACATCAACGGCTCATTAGGGTCGGATGGCCGTTACCCAGATGACTCCGCCGCCGAGCCTTGTCTGCAGGGCAAGGAAGAGTGAGGAAGATGTATGTTGATACACAAACTAAGCGTGACGCCGCCATGTGGGCAAACGGCCACGATCCCTCGGATTGCTTCGCAGCGGCCACCCTACTGTGTTGCGCGCCTTGACCATAGAATGGCTACGGCGCTGCGGCGCGCGGCTTGTCTGGCAACCGTCGCGGAAGCAACGCGGCTCACCTGAGCGAAGGTCAATAGACCCTAAGGAAACAGGGCACATGAAGTCACGTCATCTTCTCGCGTTGTCGCTGCTCGCGCTGCTCCCCGCGTTCTCCGGATGCAGTCTCTTCAACAAGATCGTCACCGGCATCAGCGGCAAGGACAACGTGCAGCCGCCGCGCGAGCTGACCGAGTTCACGCCCGCCGTGCAGGTGCAGCGGCTGTGGAAGGAAAGCGTGGGCGATGGCTCGGGACGCTCGGGCATCCGTCTGCGCCCGGCTTATGCCGATGGCAGACTGTTTGTCGCCAGCGTCGGCGGCCAATTGACGGCGCTGGACGCCAATACCGGCAAAACGATCTGGCGCGACGACACGCGCACACACGGCAGGTTCGGCTTCGGCAAGAAGAAGCACTATCCCGACGCGTTGTACGCCGGTGGCCCGTCGGTGAACGGCGATCTCCTGGTGGTCGGCACGCTCGACGGACACGTGTATGGTCTGGATGCGGCGACCGGCAAGCAGCGCTGGGCGGCGGAAGTGTCCGATGAAGTGGTGAGCGCGCCGACGATCGACGAGGGCGTGGTCTACGCACGCACCAACGATGGACGCGTCTATGCGTTGGATGCCGTGACCGGGCAACGCAAATGGGTCAACGATCAGGCCGACGTGCCGCTGCTGTCCTTGCGCGGCAACGGCGCCTTGTTGATTTCGCACGGCGTGGTGTTCTACGGCAGCGACGACGGCAAGATCGTGGCCTTGCGCAGCGACACCGGCAGCACGCAGTGGCGGCAGCCGATCGCCAAGGGCGAAGGCCGCAGCGACATAGAGAAACTCGACGACGCCGACGGTTCGCTACAACTCGACGGCACCACGCTGTACGCCACCGCCTATCACGGCAATCTGGTTTCGATCGACGCACCGGACGGCAAGGTCAACTGGAACCGTCCGTTCTCTAGCTATGTCGGCGTGGCCGTGGCCGGCAAGCAACTGATCGGTGTCGATGAAGACTCGGTGGTGTGGGCCTTCGATTCGTCCACCGGCGGCGACATGTGGAAGCAGGATGGCCTGCAATACCGTTGGCTCACGGGGCCGGCGGTGCAGGGCAATTACGTGGTGCTTGGCGATCTGCAAGGCTATGTGCACTGGTTGAGTCTCAGCGACGGCAAATTCGCCGCGCGCCAGCGGCTGTCCAAGGATCCGATCCGCGCGCGTCCGCTGGTGGTGGGCGATACCGTCTTCGTCACGGACGAGAAGGGCACCGTGGGCGCGTATCGCATCGCGGGTTCGCAGTGAATCACAGCGTTCGTGGTGAGATATCCAACCACGAACGGCTGGCATTCCGATCATGCTACCGGTAGTCGCCCTCGTCGGTCGCCCCAACGTCGGCAAGTCCACGCTGTTCAACGTGCTGACGCGCACGCGCGACGCCCTGGTCGCCGACCTGCCCGGCGTCACGCGCGATCGACATTACGGCGTGTGCCGATTGGGCGAACGTCCTTTCGTCGTCGTGGATACCGGAGGCTTGTCGGGTGAAGACGCCGACATCGATGTGCTGACTGCGCGGCAGGTGCGGCTGGCGATCGACGAAGCACAAGCGTGCTTGCTGATGGTCGATGCGCGCGACGGTTTGCTGCCGCAGGATCACGCCATCCTCGACGAACTGCGCCGCACCGCCAAACCCGTCGCGCTGGCAATCAACAAGACCGACGGACTGGATGCCAGCATCGTGCTGGCAGAATTTTCCTCGCTGGGCGTCGCTGCGATGCTGCCGATCGCGGCTTCACATGCGCGCGGTGTGGGAGATCTGGTCGCTCAAGTATTGCCGCTGCTGCCGCGCGATGACGAACCCGACGCCGATGTCGAAAATGAAAACACCGGAACGCGCGTCGCCATCGTCGGCCGTCCCAATGTCGGCAAGTCCACGCTGGTCAATCGCCTGTTCGGCGAGGAGCGTGTCGTCGTTTCCGACGTCGCCGGCACCACGCGCGATTCGATCCACGTGCCGCTGGAGCGCGACGGCAGACGCTACACGCTGATAGACACCGCCGGCGTGCGCCGCCGCGGACGCGTCGATGACGCGCTGGAGAAATTTTCCGCGATCAAGACCTTGCAATCGATCGCCGCAGCACAGGTCGTGATCGTGCTGCTGGACGCCAGCGAAGGCGTGGCCGAGCAGGATCTCACGCTGATCGGACAGGTGCTGGACGCCGGGCGCGCGCTGGTGATCGCGGCCAACAAGTGGGACGGACTTTCCGCTTACGAGCGCGAGCGTGTCCGCGAGGGTCTCGATCGCAAGCTGAATTTCGTCGCCTGGGCCACGCCGGTTTTCATTTCGGCGAAACACGGCTCGGGTTTGCGCGAGCTGATGCGCAGCGTGGACCGCGCGCATCTCTCCGCCACGCGTGAGCTCAGCACATCCGATCTGACTCGTGCGCTGGAACAGGCTATCGCTACGCATCAACCACCGCTGGTACGGGGGCATGCGCCGAGACTGCGCTTCGCGCATCCGGGCGGCCACAATCCGCCAACGATCGTGATCCACGGCACGCGCACCCGGCATATTGCCGACAGCTATCGCCGCTATCTGGAAAATTTCTTCCGCAAACGTTACAAGCTGGAAGGCACGCCGATCCGCATCGAGTTCCGCGAGGGCGAGAATCCGTTCTCCGGTCGCCGCAACAAACTGACGGAAAGCCAGCAGCGCAAGCGGCGGCGACTGATCCGGCACGTGCGCGGCAAGAAATGACAAAAGCGTGTCTTGGCGTGGTCCTCGCGGGCGGAGCGGGCACGCGGGTTGGTGGCGCAGACAAGGGCCTGTTGCCGTTGCGCGGCCGACCGTTGATCGTACATACACTGGATGTATTGCGGTCCCAGTGCGATTCGTTGTTGATCGTCGCCAACCGCAATCTCGGAGAATATTCACGCTTCGCGACGGCAATAAACGACGGGAGAGCGGGTTACGCAGGACCGCTGGCTGGAATCGTTGCGGCACTCGCGTATGCGATTTCGCAGAGAAACGCGGAGCCTCGCGAATGGATGATGACCGTTCCGGTGGATTGTCCACGGCCGCCCTCGGATCTGTGCGAGCGTTTGCGTTCCGCGCTGACGGAGTTTGCGAAGGCGGACTGCTCGTGTGCGCATGACGGCTGCGGCGCGCAACCGTTGTTTGCGTTGTATCGTCTGGCGCAAGTCGAATCGTTGTTGAACAGCGCGCGTGCGGCGCTGGAGTCGCATGCCTCCGTCCAGCAATGGCATCGCGAAATCGATGCGCGCGCGGCTGATTTTTCAGATCAGTCCGCTGCGTTCCATAATCTCAACACGCGGCAGGATTTCCGCGATTACGAAAGCCAGCACAGTGAGCACTGAGCACCCGACTCGTATCAGCCTGGAACAGGCGCTGGACATCATCATCTCGCGCTGCGCGCCGCATCGCATGACAGCGGAAAACGTGGCGGTTGCCGACGCACAAAACCGTGTGCTGGCCGAAGACATCCATGCCACGCACGATCTGCCGCCATTCGCCAATTCGGCGATGGACGGCTTTGCGTTGCGTGGAGCCGATCTGCCTGGAGCGGGCGAGAGCACCTTTCGGGTCATCGGCGAAGTTTTTGCGGGCGCGACAAGTGCGCCGAACGTCGGCCAAGGCGAGTGCGCGCGCATTACCACTGGCGCGCCGCTGCCGCCCGGCGCGGACACTGTGGTCATCAAGGAAAACGTGCGCGTCGAAAACGACCGTGTTTTCGTGCGTGCTGGCGAAAAGGCCGGAATCAATGTGCGTGCGGCCGGCGAGGATTGCGCGGCCGGCTCATTGGTGCTGCGTGCTGGCACGCACCTGCAGGCGGCGCAGCTTGCGATGTTGTCTGCATTGGGGCGCGCAAGCGTGCCGGTGCGCCGCAAGCCACGCGCAGCGATCATCGTGACCGGCGATGAACTGGTCGATGTCGGCCAGCCTTTGGGTTTTGGTCAGATTCACGAATCCAATGGCGTGATGCTTACAGCACTATTGCAAGAATCCGGTGCGAAAGCCGTATCTGAAATTCGCGTGCGCGACGAGCCGCAAGCACTGCGCGCGGCATTACTGGACGCCGCTGCGCAAGCCGATCTGATCGTCAGCAGCGGCGGCGTCTCGGCAGGCGAGGCAGATCATCTGCCAGCATTGCTGGGTGAACTCGGCGAAATCCATTTCCACAAGGTGCGTCTCAAGCCCGGCATGCCGGTGTTGTTCGGAGAAATCGGCGCGTGTCTGTACTTCGGATTGCCGGGCAATCCGGTTTCCACCGCGGTGACGTTTCAGGTCTTCGTGCGGTGCGCGCTCGCGACCATGCTGGGTGAACACCGCGGGCATGCTGTGTTACGCGCCAAGCTGTCGGATTCCGTCCACAAAAAGCACGCGCGTGCGGAGCTGTTGCGCTGCGCGCTCGCTTCAGATTCGGAAGGGGTGCTGTGGGCGACTCCGCATTCGCATCAGGGCTCGCACATGCTGCGCGGACTGATCGAATCGAATGCGCTGGTGTTGTTGCCGGAGGAGGCCCGCGAACTGGAGCGAGGTGCTGTTGTAACGGTGTGGCCCGCGTGTTGATCAGAGATAATGCGGCCATGACACCCCGCGAAATCACGCCGCGCGAAGCGCTGCAACGCCAGCGCGCCGGTGCCGTGTTGCTGGACGTGCGCGAACCCTACGAGCACGCGGCCGGCATGGCTGCCGGTGCCATCGCTTTGCCACGCGTGCAGGTGCCGCAGCGCATTTCGCAAGTCGCGCCGGATCGCAGTACCGAAATCCTGACGATCTGCGCGCACGGCCAGCGCTCGCTGATGGCCGCGCAGGTTTTGCAAAGACTCGGTTACACGAACGTCGCTTCCGTTTCCGGCGGCACGGCGCAGTGGATCGCGGAAGGCCTGCCGATGTCCAAGCCGGAGAACCCGGATGCGGATTTCTTCGAGCGCTATTCGCGCCATCTGCGTCTGCCGGAAATCGGCGAAGCGGGGCAGCGCAAACTGGAAGAGGCGCGTGCGGTCGTCGTCGGTGTCGGCGGCCTCGGTTCGCCTGCGGCTTTATATCTTGCTGCCGCGGGCGTAGGCACGTTGGTGTTGGCGGACGACGATGCGGTAGATCGCAGCAACCTGCAACGGCAGATCCTGCATACCGATGCGCGTATCGGTGTGTCCAAAGTGCGATCAGCCGCGCATTCCCTGACGGCGCTGAATCCGCGCACGCGCATCGAGGGGCTGACCGAACGCGTGACCTCGTCCAACGTCGAAGATTTGCTGGACGGCGCCGACGTGGTGATCGACGGCGCTGACAATTTCCCCGCGCGCTATCTGCTCAATGATGCCTGCGTGAAACTGGCGAAGCCGCTGGTGTACGGCGCCGTGCATCGCTTCGACGGGCAGGTGAGTGTGTTTGATGCGGGCCGCCAGCGCGGCGTTGCGCCATGCTACCGCTGTCTGTTCCCGCAGCCGCCGCCTGCGAATGCCGCGCCCAATTGCTCGGAAGCCGGCGTGCTCGGCGTGCTGCCCGGCGTGATCGGCATGCTGCAGGCCACCGAGGCATTGAAGCTGATGCTTGGCATCGGCGAACCGCTCACCGGGCGCCTGTTGATGTTCGACGCGCTGGCGATGCGTTTTCGTGAGACCCGCCTCGCGCCCGATCCGGATTGTTCAGTGTGCGCGCCGGGCAGAGCGTTCCCCGGCTACGTCGATTACGCTGCATTTTGTGCCGGCGTCAGTAGGTAGATGGCGGCGTCCAGTCGTTGTTCGCGAAGGTGGACGCGCCCGTGCTCGACGCGTTGAAACCACGCACCGGATTTTTCCGCGACCCGGCGGCTGGCGATGTTGTCCAGCGCGGCCACGATTTCGAATTGCGCGAACCCGTATTCGAATCCGAACGCGCTGATCAGGCGCACCGCTTGCGTCGCGATGCCGCGACCCTGCGCGCTCGAACGCACCCAGTAGCCCAGGTTCGCCATTCGCCGCGCGCGGTCGAACTTGTTCAAACCCGTGCCGCCCAGCACGCGCGTCCCGTCATCCGCAAGGATAGCGAACGCGAGTTCCTCCTCGGCCTTCCACATTGCGAGGCAACGCGCGATCCACGCTTCGCTGTCGGCGCGCGCATAGTTTTCGTGACACCACGGCAACCAGCGGCCAACGGTGCCGATCGATTCGCGCGCTGCAGCGTACAGCGCATCGACATCGCTATGCCGCCACGGGCGGATGACGATATCACCATCGTGAAACTCACAATGCGCGCGGTCGAGCATCACGACTTGCGCTTCTGTGCCGCCTCGAACGCCGCCAGTTGCTCCGGCGTGGCTTCCTTCTGGTACTTCGACCTCCATTCGGCGAAAGGCATGCCGTAGATTGCTTCGCGCGCCGCGTCCTTCGACATTACGATGCCGCGTTCGGCGGCGGCTTCGCGGTACCAGTCGGCGAGACAATTGCGGCAGAAGCCGGCCAGGATCATCAGGTCGATGTTCTGCACGTCGTTGCGGTCCTGATTGAGGTGTTTCAGCAGACGGCGGAAGGCAACGGCTTCGAGTTGGGTTTTGGTATTTTCATCCATGGATGTTCCAAACAAAGTCTCTGGATTCGGATTGCCGCTGCGCGGCTTCCGAAATGACGATAATGGATACGTTTCGCTTCGTCATTCCGCGACCGCGCGCAGCTCGGAACCGGGAATCCGACGTCTTTGTGGGTGATGCAGAATAAGCGACAATGCGCATCCCTTCGCACGCCAATTCGCTTTCATGTCAGAACCCGCTCGCCACGCACGCATCCTCGACGGCCGCCGGATCGCCGATGAAGTGCTGTCGCGCGTGCGCGCGGGGGTGCAGTCGCGTCTGAAGCAGGGCAAAGCCGCGCCGGGGCTGGCGGTGGTGCTGGTGGGCGACGATGCGGCTTCCGGCGTGTATGTCAAGAACAAGCGCCGCGCCTGCAACCAGGTCGGTTTCGAATCCTTCGACTACGATTTGCCGGCACACACTTCGCAGGCCGAGTTGTATGCGCTGATCGACAAGCTCAATGCCGATCCCGCCGTGCATGGCATTTTGGTGCAGTTGCCGCTGCCGGAGCATATCGACAGCAACGCGTTGATCGATCGCATCGACGCGCGCAAGGACGTGGACGGCTTCAGTGCGGTCAATGTCGGCCATCTCGCGCTACGCCGATTCGGTCTGCGCCCGTGCACGCCCAAAGGCGTGATGACGCTGCTGGGCCACACCGATCGCCCGGTGCGCGGCCGTCATGCAGTTGTGGTCGGCGTTTCCAATCACGTCGGCAGGCCGTTGGTGCTGGAACTGCTGATCGCCGGTTGCACGACCACATGCTGTCACAAGTTCACACGCGATCTGGATCAATATGTGCGCCAAGGCGACATCGTGATCGCCGCGGTCGGCAGACCCGGCATCATCAAGGGCGAGTGGATCAAGCCGGGCGCGGTGGTGATCGACGTCGGCATCAATCGCATGGATGACGGGCGCCTCGTAGGTGACGTCGAATTCGAAGAAGCAGCGCAACGCGCATCCTGGATCACACCGGTTCCCGGCGGTGTCGGACCGATGACCGTGGCCACGCTGATGGAGAACACGCTGGAAGCGGCGAATGCCGCGGATGCGTCGTAGCAGCTCGCCTGCAAGCGACGGTCGCCCCGCGAGCAGGCTCCTACAAAGCAAAGCCACGAACGCGTATAATCGCGCATTGCCCCGCCGGTAACTGCCATGCGCATCCTCGCCGAGGCTCTGACCTACGACGACGTCTATCTCGTACCCGCCCATTCGAGTGTCCTGCCGCGCGACGTCGACACTTCCACGCGCCTCACTCGTTCGATCCGCCTGAACATCCCGCTGGTGTCCTCCGCGATGGACACCGTCACCGAAGCGCGCCTCGCCATCACCATGGCGCAATGCGGCGGCATCGGCATCATCCACAAGAACATGCCGCTGGAGAAACAGGCTGCCGAAGTGCGGCTGGTGAAGAAGTTCGAAGCCGGCGTGATCCGCGATCCGATCACCGTGGGCCCGCTCACTTCAATCGGCGAGGTGATGCAACTGACGCGCGCGCACAACATCTCCGGCGTGCCGGTGGTGGAGAATGGCAAGCTCACCGGGATCGTCACCTCGCGCGACCTGCGTTTCGAGAAGAAGCCGGACGATCCGGTAAAGAACATCATGACCCGCAAGGACAAGCTGGTCACAGTGAAGGAGGGTGCGGGTGAAGACGAGATCATCGCGTTGCTGCACAAGCACCGCATCGAGAAGGTGCTGGTGGTCAACGATCAATTCGAATTGCGCGGACTGATCACGGTCAAGGATATCCAGAAGGCGCGTGACAATCCGCACGCGGCCAAGGATGATCACGAACGTTTGCGCGTCGGTGCGGCCGTCGGCGCGGGCGGCGATGCCGAAGCGCGTGTGGCCGCGCTAGCCGAGGCGGGCGTCGACGTCATCGTCGTCGATAGCGCGCACGGTCATTCGCAGGGCGTGATCGATCGCGTGCGCTGGATCAAGCGCGATTTCCCGCATCTGCAGACCATCGCGGGCAATATCGTCACCGCGGACGCGGCGAAGGCCTTGCGCGATGCGGGCGCGGATGCGGTGAAGGTCGGCGTGGGGCCGGGCTCCATCTGCACCACGCGCATCGTCGCCGGCGTGGGTGTGCCGCAGATCACCGCGATTTCCATGGTTGCGGAAGCGTTGCAGGATGAGCTCCCGCTGATCGCCGACGGCGGCGTGCGCTATTCCGGCGACGTGGCGAAAGCGATCGCCGCGGGAGCCTCGAGCGTGATGCTCGGTTCGATGTTCGCCGGCACCGAAGAAGCGCCGGGCGAAGTCGAGCTGTATCAGGGCCGCTCGTACAAGAGCTACCGCGGCATGGGTTCGCTGGGCGCGATGTCGCAGGGATCTTCCGACCGCTATTTTCAGGAAGAAGCTGTGGCCGAAAAACTGGTTCCGGAAGGTATCGAGGGGCGTGTGCCGTATCGCGGACCGCTGCGCAGCATCGTGCACCAACTGGTCGGCGGTCTGCGCGCGTCCATGGGTTATTGCGGCTGCGAAAACATCGAAGCGATGCGCAAGCGCCCGCAGTTCGTGCGTGTCACCGGCGCCGGCGTGCGCGAGGCGCACGTACATGACGTGCAGATCACCAAAGAAGCGCCGAACTACAGGATGGATTGACGAACGGAGGAGCGAGGAGCACGGGCGCTCCGCTCGATTTCTCTCCTCAGCTTGCAAGTTCACGCGATCGCTCATCAGCGCGCCCTCGCTACTCACCTCTAATTCCTGGCCTGCACCAGCGATGCACGACTTACATAGCGACAAGATCCTGATCCTCGATTTCGGTTCGCAGTACACGCAACTGATTGCGCGGCGGGTGCGAGAGATCGGCGTGTATTGCGAGATATGGGCCTGGGATCACGCGCCGGAAGAGATCGCCAAATTCGCACCGAAGGGGATCATCCTCTCCGGCGGCCCGGAATCGGTGCTGGAAAAGAACTCTCCACGCATCGCGCAACAAGTATTCGATCTCGGGGTACCGCTGCTCGGCATCTGCTACGGCTTGCAGGCGATGGCCGTGCAACTAGGCGGCGTGGTGGAAGGCGGTCATGCGCGGGAGTTCGGCCATGCGCGAATCAAGCCCGTCGCGAAATCGAAATTGCTGAGCGGATTGGAACCCGACGGCGCGTCTCAAGACGTCTGGATGTCGCATGGCGATCGCGTCACCGCGCTGCCACCGGGGTTCGAACTGATCGCTTCCACCGAATCGGTGCCGATCGCCGCGGCGGCGGACGCATCGCGCAACTGGTACGGCCTGCAATTCCATCCGGAAGTGACGCACACCAGACACGGCGCGGAAATTCTGCGCCGTTTCGTGGTGGATATCTGCGGCTGTGCCACCTTGTGGACGAGCGCCAACATCATCGAGGACGCGGTCGCGCGCGTGCGCGCGCAGGTCGGCAGGGACAAGGTGCTGTTGGGGCTCTCCGGGGGCGTGGATTCGTCAGTCGTCGCGGCACTGCTGGAAAAAGCGATCGGCGATCAACTCACTTGCGTCTTCGTGGACACCGGCCTGCTGCGCGCGGGCGAGGGCGACCAGGTGATGGATACGATGGCGCGTCATATGGGCGTACGCGTGATCCGCGTGGACGCTTCGGACCGGTTCTTCGAAGCACTGCGCGGCATCGATGATCCCGAAGCCAAGCGCAAAGTGATCGGCAAACTTTTCGTCGATGTATTTGACGAAGAAGCGCACAAGCTGCAAGGCGTGAAGTGGCTGGCGCAGGGCACGATCTACCCGGACGTGATCGAATCGGCCGGTTCCAAGACCGGCAAGGCGCACGTGATCAAGTCGCACCACAACGTCGGCGGCCTGCCCGAGCGCATGAAACTGCAATTGGTCGAGCCGCTGCGCGAACTGTTCAAGGACGAGGTGCGCCGCATCGGCGTGGAACTGGGATTGCCGCGCGAGATGGTCTATCGCCATCCGTTCCCCGGTCCCGGCCTGGGCGTGCGTATCCTCGGTGAGGTGAAACGCGCATACGCGCAGTTGTTGCAACAGGCCGATCGCATTTTCATCGAAGAATTACGCGCGGCGAATCTGTACGACGAAGTCAGCCAAGCCTTCGCGGTCTTTCTGCCGGTGAAATCGGTGGGTGTGGTCGGCGACGGCCGCGCCTACGAATGGGTGATCGCGTTACGCGCCGTGCAGACCATCGACTTCATGACCGCGCGCTGGGCGCACCTTCCTTACGACTTCCTCGAGCGTGTTTCGCTCAGGATTATCAATGAGGTACGTGGTATATCACGTGTGGTTTATGACATATCGGGGAAACCGCCGGCCACCATCGAGTGGGAATGACGAAAGTAAGGAAAAGCGGCTTCGACGATCAGGCGCAGGATTGCAGTTGGTCGAGTTTCGCCCGTCGATCTGGGCGAGATTCATTGCTCTGTCCGACCAGAGAGCCGTGCACCACGGCTATGGACGCATCGGATTTCCGAATCTCTTGCTCTGCGGCATGGGCGGCGAGGACTATGCGAAATACATCTACCACGACATCGTGAGCGGCACGAGCGGCAAATATTCGGCTGTGCCGAGCTACGATCTGATGACGGGTTTTTGGCATCTCGCAGGGCACCGCCTTCATCGAGAGCTGATCCAGGCAGTGCAGCGCTGATCATCCACTCGTATCTCTGACGGGGGCCGCAAACTGCCGAGTCGGGCGCTCAAGCGCGATAGCGCAGCGCCTCGAGTACCAGCGCGAAAGCGGGCGAGGGTTGCCGCCGGCTGGGGTAATACAAGTGGTAGCCCGGAAATGGCGGGCACCAGTCCTCCAAAACGCGCTGCAGTCGATGAGCAGCAACATGTTGCTGAGTCATATCCTCCGGCAGATAGGCCAGCCCAAAACCCGCCAACGCTGCATGTAGCGCCAGATAAGCGTTGTTGCAGACGATTGACCATCGACGTGCACATTCAATTTGCGCTTATTTCGTTCGAACTCCCACGCGTACAGACTGCCACGGGTCGGCAGTCGAAGATTGATGCAGGTGTGCGCCGTCAAATCCTGCGGCTTTTTGGGTAGCGGATGGTTTTTGAAGTAGGACGGAGCGCCAATCACCGACATTCGCATCTCCGGTGCGATGCGTACCGCGATCATGTCCTTCTCGATCTGCTCGCCAAACCGTACACCTGCATCGAATCGCTCGGCGACGACATCCACCAAGCCGTACTCGATATTTATTTCGACCTTGACGTCCGGATAGCGCCGCATCAATTTCGTCAACGCAGGCCACAGGATCGTGTTGGCGGCGTGGTCGCCGCTGGTTATGCGGATCGTGCCGGCCGGTTTGTCGCGCAATTCGCTCAGGCTTGCGAGTTCCGAATCGATCTCCGCGAAGTGCGGTCCGATTCGCTGCAATAGGCGTTCGCCGGCTTCGGTCGGCGACACGCTGCGTGTGGTACGGTTCAACAGGCGCAACCCGAGCTTCGCCTCGAGTCCACGCATCGCGTGGCTCAATGCCGATTGCGATACGCCGAGTTTGGCCGCCGCTCGGGTGAAACTGCGCTCGCGTGCCACGGCCAGGAAGACCAGTAGTTCGTTGGGCTGGACGCGTGCCATTGATGAATACAATTCATTGGACCAAGCGCTTTATACCACTCAATCACACGTCAGCGCGGCACTAGATTGGCTGCATCCCGAAAGCATTGGCAAGCCACATGAAAATCCAGCGCAATGGTTCGCAACCTGCGAGCAAAGGGCCGGCCGAATACTTCACGGGCGACGTGCGCGTCGAGCCGCTATTCAGATCTCCAGGGCCAGCGAATTTCAGCGGTTCGCTGGTCAGCTTCGAACCTGGCGCGCGCAGTGCGTGGCACACGCATCCTTGCGGTCAAACTCTGATCGTCACGTCAGGACTCGGCTGGACGCAATGCGAAGGCGAACCGAAAGAGGAAATCCGTCCGGGCGACGTAATCACCTGTCCACCAGGCAGGAAACACTGGCACGGCGCGACCGACAAGACCGCGATGAGCCACATCGCGATCCAGGAAGCCGATGCGAACGGAAAAGTCGTCGAATGGCTGGAGAAGGTCAGCGACGAAGAATATCTGCGCTGAGGTCAACGCATCGGTTGCAATGAGAGGAGAACGAAATGTCGAAGGAAAGTCCCGCACCACGCAGCAATCCATTCGCCGATATTGCGCCGGCCTTGGCCGACTACACCGACAACGTGCTGTTCGGCGACGTGTGGAAGCGCACGCAGCTTTCGCCACGCGACCGCAGCTTGGTGACCGTCGCATGTCTGGTGTCGCTGTATCGCATAAATGAAATGCCATTCCACTTCAAGCGCGCGCTGGAAAACGGCATGACGCGTGACGAGCTGATCGAGGCGATCACGCACCTCGCGTTCTACGCCGGGTGGCCGGCGGCGAGCACGGCATTACCGATCGCGCGGAAGGTTTTCGCGGAAGCGATTTGAATCAACAAGGAGCAAGTCATGCGCGCAACCATCATGTACAAGGCCGGCGATGTCCGGATCGAGAACATTCCGGACGCGGCGATCAAAGAGTCGACCGACGCGCTGATCCGTATCGCGCGCGCCTGTATCTGCGGCAGCGACCTGTGGCCGTACAAGCTGAAGGGCCGTGGCAGCGATCCGCAGCCGATGGGTCATGAAGCCATTGGCGTGGTGGAAGATGTCGGCTCAGAGGTGCGGACTTTGAAACGCGGCGACGTGGTGGTGATGCCTTTCGCTTATTCCGACGGCACCTGCGCTTTCTGCCATGAAGGATTGCAAACCGCGTGTGTGCACGGCGGTTTCTTCGGAACGGCCAATGTGGGCGGCGCACAGGCCGAAGCGTTGCGCGTGCCGCAGGCGGACGGCACCTTGTTCAAGTTGATGGCCGGCCAGGATGACGCGTTGATGCCATCGCTGCTCACCTTGTCCGACGTAATGGGCACCGGACATCACGCGGCGGTCGTCGCACGCGTCGGACGCGGCAAGAAAGCCGCGGTGGTCGGCGACGGAGCGGTCGGCTTGTGTGGCGTGATCGCGGCGAAACGTCTGGGCGCCGAGCAGATCATCATCATGGGACGGCACGAGGATCGCATCAAACTGGCGAAACAATTCGGCGCGACAGACGTGGTCAGCGAGCGCGGCGAGGAAGCGATCGAACGCGTGCGGGAACTGACCGGTGGCTTCGGCGTGCATTCAGTACTGGAATGCGTTGGCACCGACCAGGCGATGGCGGCGTCGCTCGGCATCGCGCGCGCGGGCGGCGCGATCGGTCGCGTCGGCGTACCGCACTATGATTCCATACCGCAAGCGCAGCCGATGTTCTACGACAACATCATCGTCGGCGGCGGCCCCGCGCCTGTTCGCGCCTATATTGAGGAACTGCTGCCCGACATCCTGGAAGGCCGCATCGAGCCCGGCCGCGTGTTCGACCTCGAAACCGGTCTCGAAGGCGTGCCGGACGGCTATCGCGCCATGAACGATCGCGAATCGATCAAGGTCATGGTGAAGCCCTGAGGTAAATACGGGCGGCACGCGTTATCCTGAGCGCCCGCAACCGCGGGAAATCCGCTCACGAAGACGCAGCATGCCAGCCGGCCACACCTGTATCCATGTCGACGTATTCAGCCCGCGTCCTTACAGCGGCAACCGCCTTGCCGTACTCCTCGACACCGCGGGCCTCGACGGCAAACAGATGGCCGCGATCACGAAAGAGCGGCGGCATTTCGAATCGATCTTCCTCGCATCTTCGACCGAGGACACGCCCACGCACCTGGCGCGCATGTTCGATCTCAACGAGGAGCTCGATTTCGCCAGCCATCCGCTGATCGCCATTCCTGAACTGGAACGAAAGTTGGCCGGATCGGGCGCGCAGTTCGCCTACCTCTTGAACGCGAAACAACTCGATACTCTCCACCGGAACAACGATGCGATGGAGGATGTCGCCACGTGCAGTGGCACGGGTTGCGCGGCGGCGTACTTGCGCAGCCACGATCGCATTGGCGACGGTGAATCGTTGACGCTCAAACAAGGCCGGTTCACCGGCAGACCCAGCGAGATCACGACGCGTGCGCACAGCGACCGCAGGTCAGTGCAGATCGGCGGCGAGGGCTCGATTGTAGGGGAAGGCCGGCTGCGCAAATTGCCCGGCGGACGCTCTTGAGCGCGATGAACGACGAAACTTCTTCCGTGTTTTCGGCGCAGGACACAGTCTTCATGCGCCGAGCGCTGGAACTTGCGGTGCATGCGCGCGACGCGGAAGGCGAAGTGCCGGTCGGCGCGGTGCTGGTGTTGAACGGCGAAATCGTCGGCGAGGGCTGGAACCGCAACATCACTCTGGCCGATCCCAGCGCGCACGCGGAAATCGGCGCGTTGCGTGAGGCCGGCGCGCGCTTGCGCAATCATCGCATTCCGGATTCCACTTTGTACGTAACGCTGGAGCCTTGCGCGATGTGTGCGATGGCGTTGATTCATGCGCGCGTGGCGCGCGCGGTGTACGCGGCGGCCGATCCAAAGACGGGCGCGGCCGGCAGCGTGTTCGACACCTTGATCTCGCCGCAACACAACCATCGCGTGGAAGTGCAGGGCGGCTTGCTGGCGGAAGAATCGGCGCAACTGCTACGCGAGTTCTTCCGCGCACGGCGGTAGGACGACTTTGTTCGCCGCATGGTTCGGAAAATCGACGGGCGAAGCCCATCCAACGTTCACAGTAGAGCCGATTTCGTCCACTGCGATGTTTGTACGCGAGGATGGACTACTCGAGTAAGCGGAGTTCGACATCGTTTTCGACAATATCGGCATGCCCAACACAGACAGCTACGAGTTCACGCAAGAGCTGCGCGCACTGCGAAAAGGCAACGCGGAAGCTGCTGAGAAGGCGCAGTAGGACCGACGTCGTCCGCCGCCGCGCGCGGCAACGGCCCGGTGAGGCCGGCTCAAGGTTCGAAGTGATGCACCAAGCCCACTTCGAATCCATGCGGCAGCCAGCCGAGGATCAACGGCGATTGCCGATGCGCGGCCCAGATGCCGGCGCCGGTGCCAATCGCGCAGCCCACCAGCACGTCGGATTGCCAGTGCCCGCGCACCTTCACGCGTGCGATCGAGTCGTAGAGCGGCAGCAGTTCCAGTGCATACACCGCGGGATGATCGTGGCCGTACTCGATCACGAATGGCGTCACCGCGCCGGCGATGCTCGCGACTTCGCCGCTGGGAAAGCTCTGATATTTCGTGCCCTTGAACCATTCGCCGGGGCTGTCGGTTTGTGAAGGGCGCTCGCGCTGAAAGATCCACTTGCCGCCCTGCGCGACCGCCGCCGACAACGCCATCGAATCCAGCGAGCGCCAGAATGTGTCGCCGAGTTTGTTCTGATCGCCCAGGATGAGCGAGCCGCCGATTACCGTGGCGATCGTTCCGTATTCGAGGGCGAGTTGATCGTGGCGCGCCCATATGCCGCTGTCGTCGTAGGCGACGCGATGATCGATGTCGAAGGGACCGCCGGCTTGCGCGGCGAAAGGAATGAGCAGAAGCAACGAGAACAGAATTCGGCGGAGCATGGCAGAGACTCCCGCGGCTGTACCGCCGCGCGCGCAATCCTCCCCGCGACCACAGTCTGCCAACTGAACCTTCGCGTTCGCTTATGGACGAATGGGAGTGCGCGAAAAACGGAAAGCGCTCAGACGAATCCGCCCTCGGCCTGCGTCGCCCGGGGAGGGAGACCGACGCAGGCGAGGGCGAGGGTGAGTGAAACAAACAGCCGGCGCACGAGGGTTGCTCCCGACACTGCTTGGCGGCCTTGGGAACCGCCAATCTCACCAAGTTCGACTTTGCGCCCACCACCTTTCGGGGAGCTTTCAGCCCGCGTGGTCAGAGTTTATGCAAGCAACTTCGCGCACAAGAGATTTCCAATGCCTGTCACGCGTCCAGCGGCTGCATGCGCGCGGCGTTGTCGAAGACGGCGGTGCTTTCTGCTGCGTGCGCTTTGGGGCCGGGCCATTGCAAACCCAGACCCAGCCCGAGCCACGCACCCGGCGCCTGCGGCGTTAAGCGGATCGCCATGCGTAGATGCGCTTCGGCGGCTTCCAAATCGACACGCCAGCTCAACTTCGCCAGCGCCGCCCCGATCCTCTCGATCCCCTGCGCGTGATACAGCCCGAGCGCGGCAATCGCGCCTCGGTTGCCAGCGCTTCCGCGATGCTCGCCTGATCGGGAAAGGGTTCGTGATCGCCCTCGTGCAAGCGCGGCCAAACCTCGCGCAGGCGTTCGCCGGCGCAGTCGAAAGCGGCATCGGCCTGCTGATGCGGATTTCAGTTCCAGTCGGCCATCATGCACTCCTTTGGCAGAAACCGATCCTGCACCGCGCGCATCGAATCGGCAAGCTAAACTGACCGGCATGTCTGCGAAAACCGAAACACCTGCTGCCCGCGCCGCACGCCTGCGCGAGCGCATCGAAGACGCGAATTACCGCTATCACGTGCTGGACGATCCGGACATTCCGGACGCCGAGTACGACGCGATGATGCGGGAGCTCGAAGCATTGGAAGCCGAGCATCCGGAACTCGCCACGCCGGAGTCGCCGACACAGCGCGTCGGCGGGACACCGTCTTCGGCATTTCTGCCGGTGCGGCACGAGATTCCCATGCTGTCACTCGCGAACGCATTCACCGATCCGGCTCCCCGGCCCGGTGAGGACCCGAACAAGCAGACGCGCGATTTCGTGCGCAAAATCGAGCAACGCCTGGATGTGCGCGATCCGATGTTTTCGGTTGAACCCAAGTTTGACGGCCTGGCGATCAGCTTGCGCTATGAAGACGGAATGTTCGTGCGCGGCGCCACGCGCGGCGACGGCGAAACCGGCGAGGACGTGACGGCCAATTTGCGTACGATCAAGGCGATCCCTCTGAAGCTGCGCGGCAAGGGCTGGCCGCGCGTGCTGGAAGTGCGCGGCGAGGTTTACATGCCGCGCGCGGGTTTCGAGGCCTACAACGAAAAAGCGCGTGCCTCGGAAGGGAAGATCAAGCCGCTGGTGAATCCGCGCAACGCCGCAGCCGGCAGCCTGCGGCAACTCGATCCGCGCGTCACCGCGCAACGTCCGTTGTCGTTCTACGCCTATGCGCTGGGCGCGTTCGAGGGCGCGCCGATGCCGGCGCGGCATTCCGAAGTGCTCGCGAAATTACGCGAATGGGGGTTCCCCGTGAGTCCGCTGGTTTCCACCGCGCGCGGCGCGGAGGGGTGTCTTGCCTACTTCGCCAAGATCGGCGCGATGCGAGACAAACTGCCGTTCGACATCGACGGCGTCGTATACAAAGTGGACGATCTGGCCGCGCAACGCGAACTCGGGTTCGTTGGCCGCACGCCGCGCTGGGCCATCGCGCACAAGTTTCCGGCGCAGGAACAGACCACGCTGGTCGAGGACATCATCGTCAACATCGGCCGCACCGGCGCGGCGACGCCGGCGGCGAAACTGAAGCCGGTGTTCGTCGGCGGCGTCACCGTCACCAATGCGACATTGCACAATGCCGATCAAGTGGCGCGGCTGGATGTGCGCGTCGGCGATACCGTGATCGTGCGCCGCGCAGGCGACGTGATCCCGGAAGTCGTGCGTGTGGTGCTCGAGTTGCGGCCGAAAGGCACGAAGCCGTGGGAAATGCCAAAGCATTGCCCGATCTGCGGCTCGGACATCGTGCGCGAGGAAGGCGAAGCGGTCGCGCGCTGCACCGGCGAACTCGCCTGCGCCGCGCAGCGCACACAATCGGTGTTTCACTTCGCCGGCCGCCGCGCGATGGACATTGATGGCCTCGGCGAGCGTTACATCGAGGATCTCGGTGAATTCGGCTATCTGCGTACGGTCGCCGATCTCTACAAGCTGACGCTCGAAGACCTGCTGGAAATGAAGCGCCGCGTGGATGAGCGGGACGGTACCGTCCCCGAGACGGTCAAGGCCGGCAAGATCGCCACGAAGTGGGCAGAGAATTTGATCGAGGCGATCGACAAGAGCCGGCGCACGACGCTCGAGCGCTTCCTCTATGCACTCGGCATCCAGCACGTGGGCGAGAGTACGGCCAAGGCGCTCGCCACCTGGTTCGGCGATCTGCACCTGATCCGGCATCTGCCGTGGCCGCTGCTGAAACTGGTGCCGGATATCGGCGACGAAGTCGCGCGCGCCATCGATGCATTCTTCGAACAGCCCGGTAATCAGAAGGTGATCGACGACTTGCTGGCGCACGGCGTGGAAATCCGCGACACGCATCCGCCCAGCGCGAAATTGCGCACGGCGCTGGCTCTGGAAAACGTGCTCGCGCGCGCCGGCATTCCAAAGCTCACCACTAGACGTGCTAAGCAGCTTGCCGCTGCGTTCGATTCGTTCGAGGCGGTCGCCACGGCCGACATGGCCGCGCTGGTTGAGGCCGGTCTGCCGCGCGAAACCGCCGAATGCTTGCACGGTTTCCTGCACGGGCAGGAAGGAAAGACGCTCGCCAAACGCGTCGTGCGCGCATTGAAAGCTTTGCACGAAGCTACCGCGCACGCGCGCGCGACGGCGGCCGGCCCGCTGGATGGCCAGACGGTGGTCCTCACCGGCACGCTGTCCTCGCTGACGCGCGACGAGGCGAAGGGCAAACTCGAAACGCTGGGGGCGAAAGTCTCCGGATCTGTTTCGAAAAAAACTTCGTTCATCGTGGCCGGGGAAGCCGCCGGTTCCAAACTCGACAAAGCGCAGGAACTCGGCATCGAAATCTGGGACGAAGCCAAGCTGACGAAGTTTTTGCAGCAACATGGCGGATAGGCCGCGCGACAAACGCGACGTGCTGGTGATGCGCGCGCGGCTCAACGCGCTGATCCGCGATTTCTTCGCGCAGCGTGGCGTGCTGGAAGTGGAAACGCCGATCCTTTCGGCGGCGGGCAATACCGATCTGCATATCGAGAGCTTTTCGACGCATTTCAGCGGACGTCTCGAAGCCGGCGGCCGCGAACGTTTTCTGCGCACCTCACCCGAATATCCGTTGAAACGACTGCTCGCGGCCGGCATCGGCGATTGTTACGAGCTGGGCCGCGTATTCCGCAACGGCGAAGCGGGGCGCTCACACAACCCGGAGTTCACCTTGCTGGAGTGGTATCGGATCGGCTGGAATCATCATCGGCTGATGGACGAATGCTCCGAGCTGGTGGTTGCTGCGCTGGCGTTGGTCGGCCGCGGCGCCGAGGTCAAGAAGATCAGCTATATCAACTGGTTCAAGGAAGGACTCGATCTCGATCCGATCAGCAGTGACGATGCCGAATTAAGCGCACCGCTGGCCGAATCCGGCATCGACAGCCAGGGACTGACGCGCGACGACTGGCTGGATCTGCTGATCACGCATCGGTTGCAACCGGCGATGCCGCACGACCGGATCACGCTGGTGTACGACTATCCGGCCACACAGTGCGCGCTGGCGAAAATCCGCGGTGATGACCCACCGCTCGCCGAACGTTTCGAGTTGTATCTCGGCCCGCACGAGCTCGCCAACGGTTACCACGAATTGAACGATGCGGCCGAGCAACGCGGGCGTTTCGAACGCGACAACGCGCGCCGCCGCGAGCGTGGATTGCGACAGATGCCGATCGACGAAAACCTGCTGCGCGTTCTGGATGATCTGCCTGATTGCGCGGGCGTGGCGCTGGGCGTGGATCGCCTGCTGATGTCCCTGCTGGAGACGAACGACATCCGCGACGTCTTGGCTTATCCGTTTGATTCGGCCTGAATCAGAACTCCAGTTCCAATGCCGCGCAGAGATAATCCACCAACGGTGCCAACCTTTTGAAGTTCTCGATCACGAACGGCCTCAATTCGGCCGAACACGCCAGCTTGTCGTCGAAGCCGCAGCCCGCCGCGTAATTCTTGCGCTTCAAATCCTCGATCAATTCGTGATCCAGCGCGTAGCCTTGCGGTGCGCGGGCCAACGAGTCACCCCAGAATTCGTATCGCTCGCGGAATGCTTTTGAATACACCGCGCGTTTCCATGCCGCGGGATTGTCGACGATGAACTCGCGCAGTTTCTTGAGAGTGGGCGATTCCGGATGCCAGATACCCGCACCGACGAAGCAATCGCCCGGCGCGATGTGCAGGTAGAAAGAAGGCGAGGGTCGTTCTCGCCGGCGTTCGTGGAAGAAGCGCGCACCCGCCCAGGTCTTGTACGGTTGTTTGTCGCCGGCGAAACGCACGTCGCGCTGGATGCGAAACAGCGAACCGCCGACCTTGCGCGGGTCGGCGCGGAAGTGCGTGCTGATCTTCGCCAAAGGCGATTGCAAATCGCCGATCAAGCGCAGATACGGTTCACGCACGTCGCGTTCGTACTCGGCCTGGTGCGCCTTGAACCAGGTGCGGTTGTTGTTGCGCGCCAGCGCGCGCAGGAAGCGGAAAGTGGCGGGAGAGAAATAGGTTTCGGTCTTGCTCATGCGTTCTCCACTTCGATCTCGTTGCGCAGCTCATGCCCCCAGGCTTGCAGACGATCCAATAATGCCTGCTTTCCCCCCGGAGGCATCTGCGCGCGCAGTGCGGCGATCTCGGCTTCGTACTGCTCGAAGGTGAGCGTGGTCACTGGCGTTCCCCTCGTCAGCGTGTCGCGGCAATGTGTCAGCCAGCGCGCGTGTTCCTCCGGCGAAAGACTTTGTGGCCAGTTGCGTGCGCGGTAGCGAAACAGCAGCTCGGTGTACTTGGGATCGGTGAAACCGAAGTCACGCAATCCGAGTTCTCTCGGGGGCGTGGCGCGCACCTGTGCGCAGCGGCGGCGATCGGCGTCGCTCGCGAATCCGGCATACAGCGCTAGTTCGGGGTCGGGCATTTCACGGACGGTCTCCTGCGCAAATGCCACGCGCACGCGCTCGGCCAGATTCTCCACGGTACGTAAGGTCGCGAGGTGCGACAGACAGCGATCGAGATCCAGTCGGATGCGTGCGGCATCCACGCCCTGCAGCACCGACAGCGGCGCCAGCGCCGGCGACTTGTTGGTGTGCACGGTTTTCAGGGGCACGCGCTCTTCGCCCTCTGGCAGATCGGCGCGTGCCACGAACAAGCGTTCACGGATTTCCTCCGCGCTGAATTGTGCCCAAGCCGGATCGGGATCGAGATCGGCGACGATGATTTCGTTCTTGCGTTGCGGGTGTTCGGCGATCGGCACGATTACAGCGAGACAGCCGCGCTCGGCCGAATAGCGCTGGGAGACGTGCAGCAACGGAGTCATGTTTGCAACCTTCAGCATTTCATATACGCGCTGCTTGCGGCGCATCGCAAGATGCCACCCGAACAGACGCGGCTGGCGCGCGCGCAGCAGCTTCGCCAAGGCGATGGTCGCTTCGACATCAGATAAGGCATCGTGCGCGCGCGATTGTGCGAGGTGATTCGCGCTCGCCAGATGTTCCAAACGAAAACTCGGCGTGCCGTCCTCGTGCAGCGGCCATTCAATCCCCTGCGGCCGCAACGCATAGCACATACGCACCAGATCGATCAGATCCCAGCGCGAGCACTGGTTGTCCCACTCGCGCGCGTAAGGATCGTAGAAGTTTCGGTACAGCAACTGCCGTGTGACCTCGTCATCGAAACGGATCGAGTTGTAGCCGACTGCGCAGGTGCCGGGCGCCGCTAATTGCTCGTGCACCGCCGCGGCGAATTCCGCTTCGATCATCCCCTCGCGCTCGGCGTCCTGCGGAATCAGTTCGGTGATCAGACAGGCCTGCGGTTGCGGCAGGCGGTCGCGCGGTGGCTTGCAGGTGAACGTAACCGGTTCGCCAACGATTTCCAGTTCGGGCGTGGTGCGGATCGCGGCGAATTGCACCGGCCGGTCGAGGCGCGGGTTCGCGCCCCAGGTTTCGTAGTCGTGCCAAAGAAAAGTTTGCGCCATCGTCTGCGAGCGTAGCGGCGTGCCGGTTTACCGGCAATTGCGCCGCACGCGCTTCGGGTTACACTCGCGTGCGGGAGGAAGCATGCCGGGCATCGCCGACGACAATCTGGTGTGGATCGATCTCGAGATGACGGGCTTGTGCCCCGACCGGGATTCGATCTTGGAAATCGCCTGCGTCGTGACCGATCGCGAATTGAACGTGCTGGCGATCGGTCCGGAGTTCGCGATCCATCACGACGAAGCACGTCTGGATGCGATGGACGACTGGAATCGCAATCAGCACCGTAAATCCGGTTTATGGCAGCGCGTGCTGGAATCGGACATCGATCACGCCTGCGCGGAAGCGGAAACTGTCGCATTCCTGGCGCAATGGGTGCCGGCGGGCAAGTCGCCGATGTGCGGCAATTCCATCTGCCAGGACCGGCGGTTTCTCTATCGGCAGATGCCGGCGCTGGAGAAATTCTTCCACTATCGCAACCTCGATGTTTCGACGTTGAAGGAACTCGCGAAACGCTGGGCGCCGGAACTGGCAAAAGGGTTTTCCAAGGAATCCGCACACACCGCGCTGTCGGATGTGCAGGATTCGATTGCGGAGTTGCGGTATTACCGAGCGCACATGACGGAACTTGCGGGCAAAACCGCGTAGTACGGGTCTCGGCTTCGCGATGGCTCGCACGGCAGGTTGAAACCCGCTCTACAACAGGCTCGCTTCGGTCAACACATCCACTCCCGTGGGTGGCGCGATTGCAGCGGCGGGAATGCGCTCGCCATTACGCCAGCGCGTGATCGCCTCGCGCTTGGCTTCGCCTTCGACCAGAAACAATACCGCGCGGGCCCGGCTGAGGCGCAAGGCGCTGAGCGAAATACGTTCCGGCGGTGGTTTGGGCGCGTCGAACACCGCCATCGCGTCCGGCGCGTCCTTGCCCATGCCCCAATCATGATCGGGAAACAAACTGGCGGTGTGGCCATCCTCCCCCAGACCCAGCAGCACCAGATCGAAATCGCCGACTGCGCGCAGGATCTGCGAATACTGTTCGGCGCCGTCGATCGAACCGGCCTCGGCGGGAATCGCGTGCACGTTGGCGCGCGGGATCGGCACATGATCAAGCAGCGCTTCGCGCGCCATGCGGCTGTTGCGCTGGGGATCGTTGGCGCTCGCGCAACGCTCGTCACCGAAATACACCTGCCATTTCGACCAGTCGGTGATCGCCTTGCGCAGCATTTCGTACACGGCGCGCGGCGTGTTGCCGCCGGCCAACACGACACGGAATACGCCGCGCGCCGCGATCGCACCGTTGGCTGACGTGCGGATGCGCGTGAATGCATCGGCTTGCAGTTCCGCCACAGAAGCGAAGCCGTGCCAGCGCACGTATTGTTGCGGGGCTGCGCTCATTTAGCCGTGGGCGGCGGCGTCAGCCCTTCGTGTTTCATCTCGTGTCCGCCAAATTCGTTGCGCATTGCGGAAAGCAGTTTGTCGGAGAAGCAATCCGAATCGCGCGAACGCAGGCGCTCGATCAGCGCCGCGGTAATGATGGGAGCGGGCACGTCGAGATCGATCGCCTCGGCGACCGTCCAGCGGCCTTCGCCCGAATCCACCACGTAAGGGGCGATGCCATCGAGATTCGGGTTCTTCTTCAGCGCATCGGCGGTTAGATCGAGCAGCCACGAGCGCACCACGCTGCCATAGCGCCAGATCTGGGTGATCTGTTCGAGGTCGAGCCCGAATTCCTGCTTGTGTTTCAGGATCGACAGGCCCTCCGCATACGCCTGCATCATCCCGTATTCGATGCCGTTGTGGACCATCTTGGTGAAGTGACCCGAGCCGCTCGGCCCGACGCGGCCCCAACCCTGATCCTTGCCGGGCGCCAGCGCTTCGAAAAGCGGCGCAAGACGGTCGATCACGTCCTTGTCGCCGCCAATCATCATGCTGTAGCCCTCCTGCAAACCCCATACGCCGCCGCTGGTGCCGCAGTCGACATAGTGCAGATTCTTTTCTGCCGCGCTCTGTGCGCGGCGCACCGAATCCTTGTAATTGGAATTGCCGCCATCGATGATCACATCGCCGGCTTGCAGTTTCGGAAGCAGCGCATCGATGGTCTGATCGACGATCCTGCCCGCGGGCACCATCATCCAAAGCGCGCGCGGCGCCTGAAGCTTGGCGGGCAAGGACTCCAGCGCATCCACCGTTTCGCCGCCCTTGTCTTCGAGCTTCTTCCGCGCGTCCGCGCTCGGATCGAAACCCACCACCCGATGGCCGGCGCCGATCAACCGCTGCGCCATGAAGTTACCCATCTTGCCCAGACCGATCATGCCCAGTTCCATGTGTTTCATCCTCACGCAATCAAACGCTCATCATACGCCGCGGGCTCTGAACGGCATCGGCCCAAGGTCATGTTCACGAATGATTACCTTCTTGTCGCGGCATAATGACGGAGTTTGCCGCGCGAAGGAGCGCTGATGCCAGAAGCACCTGCCGCAAGGACAGCTCCGCGAATCGCCCTGCTGGGAGGTGACGATTACGCGGTAATGGTGAGCGCCTCAGGCGCGGGCTGGAGCCGCTGGAAAGGACTGGCAATCACGCGTTGGCGCGAGGACGTCAGCCGCGATTGTTGGGGCAGCTGGTTCTATCTGCGCGACGTACGCAGCGGCGAAGAACGATATTCCTGTTCGAGAACTCCTTGGTCGCCGAGCGCGCAGCCGCTCGGCGGAGATCCGGCAGAATTCGAAACGCAGTTCGACGAACACGCCGTCCGTTTCGCGCGCTGCGACGGTGCGCTGACTACGACGCTGGAGATCGCCGTCGACTCGGATTCCGCGCTGGAAGTGCGGGGGATCGGTTTGCGCAACGACGGCGACGCGTCACGCGAAATCGAAATCACTTCGTATGCAGAGTTGGTGCTGGGCCCGGCGCAGGCCGATGCCTCGCATCCGGCGTTTTCGAAGATGTTCGTGCAGATGCACGTGCAAAACGGCGTGCTGCTGGCGACGCGGCGCAAGCGGGATCCTTCCGAACCGGAGGTCTGGGCGGCGCATTCGGTGGTCGTCGATGGCGGGGCGATTGGCAAGTTGCAATACGAAACCGATCGCGCGCGTTTCATCGGCCGCGACCGCGATTCGCACGCGCCGCGTGCGCTGGATGCAGGCGTGATGCTGTCTGGTACGGTCGGCACCGTGCTCGATCCGGTGTTCTCCCTGCGCGTGCGGGTGTCCGTGCCGCCGCGCTCGACACGCCGCGTTGCGTTTTTGACGGCTGCTGCGGCGACGCGCCGCGGCGCGCTTTCCGCGATTTCGCGCTGCGCGGAACCATCTGCGTGCGAACGCGTGTTCGCGCGCGCGGCTGAAGCGTCCGCGAGGAAGCTGGCTGAACTTGGCATCGATCTGGAACGCGCGGGGTTTGTTCGTCACCTCGCGTCTTCCCTGTTTTACAGCGATCCGGCCCTGCGTGCGCCCGCCGATGTGCGGGCAAAAGGTGAGGGCGGCGCGCCGGTGCTGTGGGCCAAGGGGATCTCCGGCGACCTGCCGATTGCGGTGCTGCGCGTCAACGACGCTTCGCAATGTTCAGTGGTCGAGCAGTTGTTGTGCGCGCAGAAATATTGGCGCGCGAAACAGGTTTTCGCCGACGTGGTGATAATCAACGAAGCGGCGAGTGGGGCTGAGGCCGATTTGCAGTCACAATTGCAAGCGGTGGTCTCAAATGCGTCCACAGGCGAATCTGCGGACAAGTCACAGGGCTCGATTTTCATCTTGCGCAACGATCAGCTCGATGATCGGCTGCGCAATGGTTTGATGACCGCCGCGCGGATCGTGCTGAATGCCCAGCACGGAGATTTGAAAACGCGGTTGGGGCATTCTCAGTCACCCAAAGAGGTTCCAAGCACGTCATTCCGGCGCACGCCGGACTGCGAAGGCAGGGTGCCGAAGCAGAACACGGAAGGCAGCCCAAAGGGCGAGCGCTTGGAGGGCACAAGTGCATCCAGTGTCTTTGCCGTCCATGGTGCTGGATCCCGACCAACCCATAGTGGGGATGACAAGCAAAAACCGAAACTGCAGGCCTTCAACGGCCTCGGCGGCTTCGGTCAAGAAGGCAACGAGTACGTCACCATCCTCCGCAACGGCGCGAGTACGCCGACGCCGTGGTCGCATCTGGTCGCCAATCCGGATTTCGGATTTCTGGCGACCACGACAGGCGGTGGGTATTGCTGGGCGATCAACAGCCAGCAGAATCAGATCACACCGTGGTCCAACGATGCAGTGTGCGATCCGCCCGGTGAAGTGTTGTATCTGCGCGACGCCGATAATGGCGCACTGTGGTCGGCGACCGCTTCGCCGATTCGCGTTGCGGGCTCGACATATGTCACGCGATTCGGCCCCGGTTACGTCAAATACGAATGCAATGCGCACGGGATCGATTCGGAGCTGACGCAATTCGTGCCGCTATCCGGGTGCGTCAAGATTTCGCGGCTGCATTTGCGCAACCGCAGTGGTTGCAAGCGCCGCTTGTCGATCACTGCGTATGCGCAATGGGCGCTCGCTGCGATCGGCAGCAATGCCGCGCCTTTCGTTGTGACTTCTTTCGATGTGGAATCCGGCGCGCTGCTGGCGCGCAATCGCTGGCGCGACGAATTCGCCGGGCGCGTGGCTTTCGCGGCGTTGCGGGGGACGTTGCAATCGTACACCGCGGATCGTGGCGAATTTTTTGGCTTGCGCGAAACACTTGCCGACCCGGCCGCATTGCGTAGCGAGCAACCCTTGTCCGGCCGAGTCGGCGCAGGGCTCGATCCTTGCGCCGGATTGCAGACCTTGATCGAACTCGGGGCCGGTGCGGAAACCGAAATCGTGTTTCTGCTCGGTGAAGGCGCGGACGAATACGATGCGTCGCATTTGATCCAACATTGGCGCGATGCCGATCTCGATGCGGCGTTCGCGCAAGTTCAAGCGCAATGGGATCAAGTGCTCGGCACGATCCGCGTGCGCACGCCCGATGCGAATCTGGATCGGCTGTTGAACCGTTGCCTGCTGTATCAGGTGCTCGCGTGCCGATTGTGGGCACGCACGGCCTTCTATCAGGCCAGCGGCGCGTACGGTTTCCGTGATCAATTGCAGGACGTGATGGCGCTGTGCGTCGCGCGGCCCGATCTCGCGCGCGAACACATCCTGCTCGCGGCCTCGCGGCAATTCGTGCAAGGCGATGTGCAGCACTGGTGGTTGCCGCCGAACGGCAAGGGCATCCGCAGTCGCGTCTCGGACGACCGACTGTGGCTGCCGTTCGTCGTTTCGCATTACATCGAAACCACGGGCGACCGCGCAGTGCTGGACGAAAACGTTCCTTTCCTCGAAGGCGATGCACTGAAGCCGGAGCAGAACGAATCGTTTTTCGAGCCGCGGGTGTCGCAGCAGAGCGCGTCGGTGTTCGAGCACTGTGCACGCGCGATCGAAATCAGCACGCAGAACGGCGCACACGGGCTGCCGCTGATGGGCAGCGGCGACTGGAACGATGGCATGAACCGCGTCGGCATCCAGGGCAAGGGCGAAAGCATATGGCTCGGCTGGTTCCTGTATTCGATCCTGCAAGACTTCGCGCCGGTCGCGGAAGCACGCCACGAGACACAGCGCGCGATTGCGTGGCGTGCGCATGCCGAGCAATTGCGTGGCGCGTTGGACGAGGCCTGGGACGGCGAGTGGTATCGGCGCGCGTATTACGATGACGGAACGCCGTTGGGCTCGAAGCGCGACACCGAATGCAGGATCGATTCGCTGGCGCAGTCCTGGAGCGTGATCTCCGGTGCGGGGAGATCGGAACGTGCAGAACGTGCCATGCGTGCGGTGGATCAACATCTCGTCCGTGAACAGGACGGACTGGTTGCGCTATTCACCGCGCCGTTCGACAAGACCCGGCACGATCCCGGTTACATCAAAGGCTATCCGCCCGGCCTGCGCGAGAACGGCGGGCAATACACGCACGGCTCGATCTGGTCGCTGATCGCGTTCGCGTTGCTGGGCGATGGCGACAAAGCGTATCAGCTCTGGCGCATCTTCGATCCTCAGAGCCACACGGCAGATGATGCAAGTTTGCAGCGCTACAAAGTCGAACCTTACGTCGTCTGCGCGGACGTATATTCGGTGGAACCGCATGTCGGCCGCGGCGGCTGGACCTGGTATTCGGGTTCGGCGGGATGGTTGTATCGTGCGGGATTGGAGTATTTGCTCGGCTTCAAATTACGCGGCGATACGTTGCGAATCGACCCGTGTATTCCGAAAGCGTGGCCGGGATTCGAAATCGAATATCGTCATCGCTCGGCGCGCTACGTGATTAACGTGGAAAATCCGCAGCACGTCTGCCGCGGTGTGGTTCGGGTGGAAGCGGATGGCAATTCGATAAATGTATCATCCGGAATTCCATTGACCGACGACGGCAAGCAGCATCGGATCAGAATCGAACTCGGGAAAATCACATGACGGTAAAGTCGGACGCTTTCGTCTTCTTCGGCGCCACTGGCGATCTGGCTTACAAGCAGATCTTTCCTGCCTTGCAAGCGCTGATCCGCGACGAGGATTTCGATCTGCCGATCATCGGCATCGCGCGTTCGGGATGGGATATCGAGAAACTCCGCGAGCGCGCGAAGGACAGTGTCACCGAACACGGCGGGCTGGACAAGCGCGCCTTCGGCAAGCTGGTGAAGCTGCTGCGTTACGTGGACGGCGATTACAAGCAGGCCGATACTTACCAGCGCCTGCGCGAGATGCTGGGCAAGGCGCAGCATCCGCTGCATTACCTCGCGATTCCGCCCAGCCTGTTTGAAACTGTGGTGAAACATCTCGACCAGTCCGGCTGCGCCACCGGCGCGCGCGTAGTGGTCGAAAAACCATTTGGCCGGGATCTGGCTTCCGCGCGCGAATTGAACCGCACGCTGCATCGCATCTTTCCGGAAGACGCGATCTTCCGCATCGACCATTACCTCGGCAAGGAGGCGGTGCAGAACCTGCTGTATTTCCGCTTCGCCAACAGTTTTCTGGAACCGCTGTGGAACCGGACCTACATCGACAGCGTACAGATCACGATGGCGGAAAGCTTCGGCGTGCAGGGGCGCGGCAGTTTCTACGAGGAAGTCGGTTGTCTGCGTGACGTGGTGCAGAATCATATGCTGCAGGTGCTGGTGCTGCTGGCGATGGACGCGCCGACCAGCCACGACGCCGAAGCAATGCGTTCGGAGAAACTGCGGCTGTTGCGCGCAATCCGCCCGCTCGATCCGAAGGAAGTGGTGCGTGGACAATTTCGTGGTTATCGCACCGAGCAGGGCGTGGCGAAGAATTCGCAGGTGGAGACCTTCGCCGCGATGCGCCTGCACATCGACACCTGGCGCTGGCAGGGCGTGCCTTTCTACATCCGCGCCGGCAAAGAAATGCCGGTCACCTGCACCGAAGTGTTCGTCGATCTGAAATGCCCGCCGCTGGCGGTATTCGACAGAATCGCGCCGCGCGATTCCAATTATTTCCGCTTCCGTCTGAGTCCGGACGTGGTGATCTCCGCCGGCGTGCGTGTCAAGAAACCGGGCGAGGCGATGCGCGGCGAAAACGTGGAGCTGATCGCGCGCGCGCAGCCCAGACGCGTGCGATTGCCGTATGCGCGCCTGCTGGGTGACGCATTGCGCGGCAATGCGGAGTTGTTCGGGCGAGATGACGGCATCGAGGCCGCGTGGCGCATCATCGATCCGGCATTGAACGATGCGGAGAGAGTTCTGCAATACAACCCCGGCACTTGGGGCCCGAAGGCGGCGGATGAGCTGACCGCAGGCGAAGAGGGGTGGCACAACCCGGTGGTCAAGAAGAACGGAAACGGCAAATGAATTCGTCGAGCGACCTCGTCTTCTTGTTCGACGTGGACGACACATTGCTGGACAACGACGGCGTCAACGCCGATTTGGATGCGCACATCGAACGCGCTTTTGGCGAATCCGGGCGCAAGCTCTATCGCGATCTTTACGAACAACTGCGCGATGAGGTCGGCTATGCGGATTATCTCGGCGCGCTCCAGCGTTTCCGCGTGCGCTGCGGCGACGAGGTGCGCGCCCAGGATCTGGGTGAGTTTCTGCTGGATTATCCGTTCGCGGAAAAGTTGTACCCGAAAGCGCTCGAAGCCATCGCGTATGTATCGCGATTCGGCACGGCGATCGTATTGTCCGATGGCGATGCGGTATTGCAGCCGCGCAAGATCAGCGTATCTGGCATCGCCGATGCGGTAGAGGGCCGCGTACTGATCTACGTGCACAAGGAGACCATGCTGGACGATGTCGAGCGGCGCTTTCCGGCCCGGCATTATGTGATCGTCGAGGACAAGCTGCGCGTGATCGATGCGCTGAAACAGCATTGGCGCGAGCGGCTGACCACGATTTTTGTGCGACAGGGTCATTACGCGCGCGATCCGGAATTGCTGGCCGAATATTCGCCTGCGCAGATCACCTTGAACGACATTGGCGATTTGCTGACGCTGGACGCAGCTAACTTCAAGAAGGCTCTGGACGAATCCGTCCGGGATTTGCCGGAGCACGCCGAATCCGGTGCACGCCCGGATTCGGCTTCGCAAATCAAACACGAGAAGCAGACGCATGTTTGATTTTGCGGGCGGTACGTTCCCGTGCCGCTGAATTCCACAGGACAAGGAGCAATCCATGAATCCCACCCAGGAATTGCACGAGCTTGGCCAGAGCCTCTGGCTGGACAACATCACGCGTGGCATCCTTAACGACGGCACGCTCAAGCGTTACATCGAGGATGACTCGATCACGGGCCTCACTTCCAACCCGACAATTTTCGATCAGGCGATCGGCGGTGGTGATGATTACGACGAACAGATCGCGCAGCTTGCTTCACAAGGCAAGACCGGCGAGGCGGCTTTCTTCGAACTGGCGCTGGCTGATCTGACGCGCGCCGCCGATCTGTTCCAGAAGATCCACAAGAAAACCAATGGTGTGGACGGCTGGGTATCGTTGGAGCTGTCACCGTTGCTCGCCGACGACACGCAGGGCTCGATCGAAGCGGCGAAGAAACTGCACGCGCAGGGCGGGCGCGAAAATCTCTTCATCAAGATTCCGGGCACGCCGGCGGGCGTGCCGGCCATCGAGGAATCGATCTTCAACGGCGTGCCAGTGAACGTGACGCTGCTGTTCTCGCGTGAGCAGTATCTTGCCGCGGCGAACGCGTACATGCGGGGCATCGAGAGGCGCATCGAAGCCGGACTCGATCCGAAAGTCGGTTCGGTGGCGTCGCTGTTCGTCAGCCGCTGGGACGTGGCCGTGCAGGACAAGGTGCCGGCACAATTGAAGAACCGGCTCGGCATCGCGATCGCGCAGCGCACCTACAAGGCTTACGTGGACATTCTGGCTTCCGATCGCTGGAAACGGCTCGAGGCGGCAGGGGCGCGATCACAGCGCATGTTGTGGGCCAGCACCGGCACCAAGGACAAGAGCGCGTCTGACACGTTATATATCGAGGCACTGGCCGCGCCCAATACCATCAACACCATGCCGGAGAAGACGCTGCTGGCCTTCGCCGAGCACGGCCGCGTGGGCGAAGCGATGGCCGAGGACGGCGGCGATTGCGAGCAGGTGATCGCGCGTTTCCGTCAGGCCGGCGTCGACGACGCGACCCTCGCCGAACAATTGCAGCAGCAAGGCAAGCAGTCGTTCGACAAATCCTGGAACGAACTGTTGAGACGCATCCGCGACAAGGCGGCGCAGGTTGGCGGCAAGGGAGGGCAGCGATGAATGCGTTGCTCACCACATTGCCCGAATGGCAGGCGCTGCGCGCGCACTGGCACTTGATGCGCGGCAGCACCTTGAAGCAGTTCTTCGTGGACGAGCCGCAGCGCGGCGAGCGTCTGGCGGTCGAAGGCGCGGGCCTTTACCTGGATTACTCGAAGAACCTCGTCACGGACGAAACGCTGCGATTGTTATTCGGTCTTGCGCGTGCGCGCGGCGTGGAGCAGCGCCGCGACGCGATGTTCCGCGGCGACAGGATCAACGAAACCGAAAAACGCGCGGTGCTGCATGTCGCATTGCGCGCACCACGCAATGCATACATCGAAGTGGACGGCCGTAATGTAGTGCCGGACGTGCACGAGGTGCTCGACCGCATGGCCGCCTTCAGCGACAGGGTGCGCAGCGGTGAATGGAAAGGCCACAGCGGCAAGCCGATCAGGAACGTCATCAGCATCGGCATCGGCGGTTCCGATCTGGGGCCCGTGATGGCCTATGAGGCGCTGCGCGACTACAGCCGGCGCGACATGACGTTCCGCTTCGTCTCCAACGTCGATCCCGCCGATTTCGTGGAAGCCACGCGCGATCTGGATGCCGAGGAAACGCTCTTCATCATCTGCTCCAAGACGTTCACGACCCTGGAGACGCTGACCAACGCGCACGCGGCGCGCGACTGGTGCCTGCAAAAGCTCGGCGGCGACGCGAAGGCGATCGCCAAACATTTCGTCGCGGTATCCACGAACAGGAAAGAAGTGGAAAAGTTTGGCATCGACACCGAGAACATGTTCGGTTTCTGGGACTGGGTCGGTGGACGCTACTCGATGGATTCGGCGATCGGATTGTCGACCATGATCGCCATTGGACCGGACGCCTTTCGCGACATGCTGGCGGGCTTCCACGCGATGGATCTGCATTTCAAGGACACGACGGCGGAACGCAACCTGCCGATGCTGATGGGCCTGCTGTCCGTGTGGTACAACGATTTCTTCGGCGCACAGACGGTCGCCGTGCTGCCGTACGCGCAATACCTGAAGCGCTTTCCGGCGTATCTGCAACAGCTGACCATGGAAAGCAACGGCAAGCACGTCACGCTTGCCGGCAAGCGCGTCGACTACGACACCGGCCCGATCTATTGGGGCGAGCCCGGCACCAACGGCCAGCATTCGTTCTATCAATTGATCCATCAGGGCACGCGCCTGATCCCGTGCGATTTCATCGGTTTCTGCCAGTCGCTGAATCCGCTCGGCGATCAGCACGACCTGCTGATGGCCAACGTGTTCGCACAATCCGAAGCGCTGGCGTTCGGCAAGACGCTGGAACAGGTGCGCGCGGAAGGCACGCCGGCGTGGCTGGCGCCGCACCGCGTCTGCGAAGGCAACCGTCCCAGCAACACGATCCTGTGCGAACGCCTGACGCCGTATTCTCTCGGCACCTTGGTGGCGCTCTACGAGCACAGCGTGTTCGTGCAAGGCGCGATCTGGAACATCGATTCGTTCGACCAGTGGGGCGTGGAACTGGGCAAGCAACTCGCTGCCAAGGTTATCCCGCAATTACGCGACACCAATGCCAAGCTCGATCACGACAGCTCGACCAACGCGCTGATTCGGAGATACAGAAAGTGGGCGAGCCAGCGTGCTTAGCCGATGTCTGAACGACATCGGCTGCGATCTGGCGAGCGCAAGACGTGCGAGTCCAGCAACGACAAGGAGCAATAGGTGACTGCAAAAATCTCCCCACTTGCCGGCAAGCCCGCGCCGAAATCGTTGCTGGTCGATATCGGCAAGCTGTTGGACGCCTATACGGATAGACGGCCGGACCCTTCGGTGCCAGAGCAACGCGTGGCGTTCGGCACGTCAGGCCATCGCGGCTCATCGCTGGATGGCAGTTTCAACGAGTGGCATATCCTCGCGATTACGCAGGCGATCTGCGATTTTCGCGCGAAGGAAAAGATCGGCGGCCCGCTTTACATCGGCATTGACACGCACGCGCTGTCGCAGCCTGCATTCAAAAGCGCGCTGGAAGTGCTGGCCGCCAATGGCGTGACCACGCTGACCGCCAAGGGCGGAGAGTTCACGCCCACGCCGGTCATCTCGCACGCCATTCTCACTTACAACCGCGGCCGCACGTCGGGTTTGGCCGACGGTATCGTAGTCACGCCTTCGCACAATCCGCCCGACAACGGCGGATTCAAGTACAACCCGGTCAACGGCGGCCCGGCCGACACGCGCACTACAGGCTGGATCGAGAAACGCGCCAACACCTATCTTGAAAAGAAACTGGAAGGCGTGAAGCGCATGCCGTTCGCGCAGGCGCGCTGCGCTTCGACCACGCGCGAACACGATTTCCTGGATGCCTATATTACCGATCTCGCCAAGGTGATCGACTTCGATGCGATCCGCGGCAGCGGTTTGCATTTCGGCGTCGATCCGCTGGGCGGCGCGGGCGTGCACTACTGGGCGCCGATCGCGGAGAAATATGGCATCGACCTCGACGTGGTCAGCGAGGAAGTCGACCCGCAATTCGCCTTCATGACGGTGGACTGGGACGGACAGATCCGCATGGATCCGTCGTCGAAATATGCGATGCAGCGGCTGATCGGCTTGAAGGACAGATTCGACGTAGCTTTCGCCTGCGACACCGACCATGACCGCCATGGCGTGGTGACGCGCAGCACCGGACTGATGGTGCCGAACCATTACCTGAGCGTGGCGATCGCCTATCTGTGTGGCCATCGTGCGGGTTGGCCGAGGCACGTGAAGCTTGGCAAGACGGTGGTCAGCACGGCGCTGCTGGATCGCGTCGCACGCCGAATCGGGCGCGAACTGTACGAAACGCCAGTCGGCTTCAAATGGTTCGCCGATGGGTTGCTAGACGGCTCACTCGGCTTCGGCTGTGAGGAAAGCGCGGGCGCCTCGTTCCTGCGCCGCGATGGTTCTGTGTGGACCACCGACAAGGACGGCATCGCCTCGGCCTTGCTCGCCGCCGAGATCACCGCGCGCACCGGCCGCGATCCGGGCGAGTTGTATGGTGCGTTGACCAACGAACTCGGCGAACCGCTGGGTGATCGCGTAGACGCGAAAGCCACGCCGGAGCAAAAACAGAAACTTGCGAAACTCTCTGCAGACGAGATCAAACTCGACACGCTGGCCGGCGAAAAGATCGAACGCATGCTGGATCGTGCGCCTGGCAACGACGCGCCGATCGGCGGCATCAAGGTCATCGCCCAAAGCGGCTGGTTCGCTGCGCGGCCCTCCGGCACCGAGGACATCTACAAGATCTACGCGGAAAGTTTCCGTGATGGGAAACACTTGAAGCGCATCCTCGAGGAAGCACAGCAGATCGTCGACAAGGCGATCGCGTGAGGAATGCCATGAGCATACGTTTCAAAGTCGGCGATCACGTCCCCTGTAATTCCGAAGCCGGCCACGTCAGCGGCCACGTCGTGAAATCCATACCCGCGACTTCGACCCCAAGGGCCACATCTACCACGCCAGCACGCTCGGAAGGGTGAAAGAAGTCGCCGGTCAGCGACGCGATGAAGGGCGTCGCCACCGCTCCCCCCGCGCACAATCCCAGCCGGCACAGTACGGCATGGAGTAGTCGGTTCACGCACCGCTGGCGATCATCGCCAGCGACCACAGTGCAATGCCCGCCACCAGCAGGCGGTTGCGCTTGATGCGATCGACCAGCCTGCCGAAGGGCAGGGTGGCGAAGGCGTCGATCGCGGTCGACACGGATTCCGGCAACCCGATTTCAAATTGTCGATGTGCAGATCGTCTTCGATCGGCGCAGCCATCGCCGGGCCGTTGCTGCATCTGACGTTGCTGCATCTGACGTTGCTGCATCTGACGTTGCTGCATCTGGCGTTGCTGCATCTGACGTTGCTGCCATCGATGGCGGTCTGATGAACCACCGACCAGCCGCTCAGGCATGAAATCCATGCGGCAGGTGACAGCGCTGTTACCGGTCGTGAAGGCTTGCGGCTCTAAAGTGGAAGCGCCCAGCGCGGACGGCAGGGCAATCGACAAAACTCTGGCTTGCATGACCCGTGCGCGCGGACAACGCCACGCAGCCGGCGCAATCTGTCGATCCGGCATCTGCCCGTTCGTCGCAATGGCAGAGGCGTTGTTCGGCGCCTCATTCGTCAACACTGGAGAGGAGCGATGATCATGCAATGGAGTCCCTATCTGTTTTTCGACGGCAACTGCGAGGAAGCTTTCAATTTCTACGCACAGATCCTGCACGGAAAGATCGTCAGGCTCTCCCGTTACGGCGATGCGCCGGGAGAAGACACGGCGCCTTCGCCGGAAAGCCGCAACCGCATCATGCATGCCCGCCTGGAAGCGGGCGATCAGGTGCTGATGGGGTCCGATGCGTGCCCGCCGCAGTATGAGTATGAGGGCGTCAACGGCTTCTCGATCTCGCTGGAAGTCGATTCGGCAGCCGAGGCGGAGCGCATCTTCAAGGCGCTCTCGCAGGGCGGCAATGTGCAGATGCCGCTGGACAAGACGTTCTGGTCGGAGCGCTTCGGCATGCTGGTCGACCGCTACAACATCCCCTGGTTCATCAACTACACGGGCAACGTGCGGTTCTGATCGAAGTTGACCCGAGTGCGCCGACATGTTTTCGTATCCGGACACACATGCACGCGAGGACCGAGATGGCTTATCTGCTGCTGATCCTGGAACAGCGCGAAGACCGCGCCAAGCGCACCGAAGCGGAAGGGCAGGCCGCGTACGAAAGCATGTCCCGCTGGCGCGACAGCCTGCGCGAGCGCGGCGTGCTGCAAACCGCAGAAGCCCTGCGGCCGGATCGCGACGGCGTGCGCCTGAGCAAGCGCAACGGTAAACGCAGCGTGATGGACGGGCCCTTCGTGGAATCCAAGGAAATGGTCGGCGGTTTTTTCCTGCTCGATTGCAAGACGAAGGAGGAAGCGGTTGCGATCGCGGACGAATGTCCGGCGGCGGAATATGCGACGGTAGAGGTGCGCGAGTTGGCGCCGTGTTACGTAATTTGAGAGCGGACACAAGAATGCTCGCCATGGCCGCTTCTTGATCTTCGCGACCATGGACGATCGCAAGAATATGTGTTGTGATCGAGCGGCATGCCGGCGACCGATCTCAACCAGCGCATCTCCGCCATCTGGCGCATCGAATCGCCGAAGCTGATCGCCTGCCTCGCGCGCATGTTGCGCGATGTCGGCCAAGCCGAGGAACTGGCGCAGGACGCGCTGGTGACCGCGCTGGAAACCTGGCCGCGCGACGGCGTGCCCGACAATCCCGGCGCCTGGTTGATGACCACGGCCAAGCGCCGCGCGATCGATCAGTTGCGCCGCCACAAATTGATCGAGTGCAAGCACGAACAGATCGGCTACGAGATCGAAATGGGGCAAGACGAACCCTCGGAAACGCGCCAGGATCCCGATGACGACATCGGCGACGACCTACTGCGGCTGATCTTCACCGCCTGCCATCCTGTGCTGCCGTTGGACGCGCGCGTGGCATTGACGCTGCGGTTGCTCGGCGGGCTGACCACCGCCGAGATCGCGCGTGCTTATCTGGTGCCGGAAGCGACGATCGCGCAGCGCATCGTGCGTGCCAAGCGCACGCTCGCTAAAGCTCAGGTGCCGTTCGAAATTCCGCGCGCGGACGAGCGCGTTAAGCGGCTCGCTTCCGTACTGGAAGTGATCTACCTGATCTTCAACGAAGGTTATACCGCCACGTCCGGTGAAGATTGGCTGCGTCCGGCACTGTGCGAGGATGCCCTGCGGCTGGGCCGCGTGTTGGCCGGCCTGATGCCGCAGGAACCCGAAGCACTGAGCCTGCTGGCGCTGATGGAGTTGCAGGCTTCGCGCTTGCGCGCGCGCGTGGATGCCAATGGCGAGCCCGTGCTGCTGTCCGACCAGAACCGCGCGCACTGGGATCGCCTACTGATCCGGCGCGGCTGTTTGAGCATCGAACGTGCGCTGAAACTCGGCGGCGCGCCGGGTCCGTACCTGTTGCAGGCGATGATCGCTGCCTGTCATGCGCGTGCGCCGGGCACCGATCAAACTGATTGGAATTTGATCGCGCAATTGTATGCGCAGCTCGCGCAGATCGCACCGTCGCCGGTGATTGAGCTCAACCGCGCAGTGGCAGTGGCGATGGCGCAAGGGCCCACGCGCGGATTGCAATTGGTCGATGCGCTGCGCGAAGAGCCCGCGCTGAAGAACTACCATTTGTTGCCGAGCGTGCGCGGCGATCTGCTGAACAAGCTCGGCCGCGTGAATGAAGCGCGCGCGGAGTTCGAGCGCGCCGCCTCGCTGGCGCAGAACACGCGCGAACGCGCCCTGCTGTTGAAACGGGCGGCTGCCTGCGGGCAGCACGCATAGAGCGGCTAGCGTCCATTCGGATGCGCACATCGCGAGGCCCAGCGCGATTCGATACGATGAATTCGCCTTGCGCCTTACTACGAAGCGATCAATGTCTGCACATGGGCGCCGGGCGCGCGCTAGCGCTGCAGCGGAAAACCGAAGGTCGTGCCGCTCAACTCTTGAGCTTGTAGCCCGTACGGAAGATCCAGCTGACCGCGATCAGGCAAAGGATCAGGAACCCGAAGATCGCCACGAGGCTGATGCCCACATTCACGTCGGCAAGACCGTAGAAACTCCAGCGGAAACCGCTGATCAGATACACCACCGGATTCGCCAGCGTGATCTTCTGCCACACCGACGGCAGCATGTGGATCGAATAGAAACTGCCGCCGAGGAAGGTGAGCGGGGTGATGATCAGCAGCGGGATCACCTGCAACTTCTCGAAGTTGTCCGCCCAGATGCCGATGATGAAACCGAACAGGCTGAATGTGATCGCGGTGAGCAGCAGAAAGGCAACCATCCACAGCGGATGCGCGATGTCGTAGGCCACGAAGACGCGCGCCGTGGCAAGAATGATCAGCCCGACGATCACGGATTTTGTCGCGGCCGCGCCGACGTAGCTCACGACGATCTCTATGAAGGACACCGGCGCGGAATGGATTTCGTAGATCGTGCCGACGAATTTCGGAAAGTAGATGCCGAACGAGGCGTTGGACACGCTCTGCGTCAGCAGCGTCAGCATGATCAGGCCGGGGATGATGAATGCGCCGTAGCTCACGCCTTCCACCGAGGTAATGCGCGAACCAATCGCCGAGCCGAATACCACGAAATACAGCGAGGTCGAGATCACCGGCGCAGCCACGCTCTGCATCAGCGTGCGGCGCGTGCGCGCCATTTCGAACTTGTAAATAGAACGAATAGCTTGGAAGTTCAAGGTCATTTTTTTAACGCGGCTTTTAGTGAGAAGTGCGGACAAGGATGTCCGCTTTCACGCGCGGGGATGCGCATCAAACGGATGGCTTGGAGGTTCAGTTTCATTCGCGCTCCGACTTGATCAATTCAACGAAGATTTCCTCGAGCGAATTCTGCCGCGTGCTGAGATCCTTGAAGCCGATGCCCGCAGCGCCGAGATCGCGAAGCAGGGCAGTGATGCCGGTGCGCTCGGCCTGCGTGTCGTAGGTGTAGATCAGTTCGGTGCCGTCCGCGCCGAGCTCGAGATCGTAAGAGGCGAGCGACCCGGGAATCCCTCCCATGCGCTTGTGCAGTTGCAGGATCAACTGCTTCTTGCCGAGCTTGCGCATCAGCGCGTGTTTCTCCTCGACAACGATCAATCCGCCCTTGTTGATCACGCCCACGCGGTCGGCCATCTCCTCGGCTTCCTCGATGTAGTGCGTGGTGAGGATGATGGTGACGCCGCGCTCGCGCAGTCGGCGCACCATATTCCACATGTCGCGGCGCAATTCGACGTCCACGCCGGCGGTCGGTTCGTCCAGGAACAGCACGTCGGGTTCGTGCGACAGCGCTTTGGCGATCATCACGCGACGCTTCATGCCTCCCGAGAGCGTCAGGATCTTGTTGTTGCGCTTGTCCCACAGCGCCAGATCCTTCAACACCTGCTCGATGTGTGCGGGTTTCGGCGCCTTCCCGAACAGGCCACGACTGAAGCTCACCGTATTCCACACCGTCTCGAACGCGTCGGTGGTGAGTTCCTGCGGCACCAGCCCGATGATCGCGCGCGTAGCGCGGAAGTCGCGCACGATGTCGTGACCGGCGACTGCGACCGAGCCTTCGCCCGGATTGACGATGCCGCAGACGATGTTGATCAGCGTGGTCTTGCCCGCGCCGTTGGGGCCGAGCAGCGCGAAAATTTCGCCGCGACGGATGTCGAGATCGATGTGCTTAAGCGCGGTGAAGCCGCTCGCGTAGGTCTTGCTCAGACCCTTGATCGACACGATGGCATCGGTTGCCGGCGTGGCGTTGGTTTGCGGCGTGTTTGATATCGCTGCGTTCTGCACGGGTGCGGCCTGAAGAGACAAGCCGCACATGATCGCGTAAGGCCGCCCGGCGCGAAAGCTTGACAGCCGCCGTATTGCAGCGATTTTCGAGATAATATTAACGAGAATGTATATTATGTAAAATTATTTGGAGACTCAGCTCAAGCCGCCTCGTAACGAGTTGTCTGGTCTGACCATCCCACTGCCCGCATCACACGCGTCGTGATCGCAATCATTCATCCGGCGTGATCTGGTATTCCGGCGGCGTGGCGCCCATCAGATAACGCACAAAGTAATCCCAGCGGCGGCGTGTCACATAAGCCGTGTTTTGCTTGCCGTAGCCGTGGTGCACGTTGGGCACGATCAGCATGTCGAAGTCCCGGTTGGCTTTGATCAGCGCGTCGGCCACCAGCAGCGTCTCGCCGGTGGGCACGTTGTCGTCCATCGAACCGTGCACCAGCATCAGATGTCCCTTGAGGTTCTTGGCGATCAACTGATTGGCTTGGTTGTCGTAATTGGTGCTGCCATCGGCATTCTTCACCAGCAGGCCCTGATACTTCTCGCCCCAGTCGTTCTCGTAATTGCGGTTGTCATGATTGCCACTCTCGGCCCAGCCGACCTTGAAGAAATCTGGATAGCGGAACATCGCATCCGCCGTGGCGTCGCCGCCGCCCGAGTGGCCCCAGATGCCCACGCGGTCGATGTCGATCCACGGATAACGACGCGCCAGTTGTTTGATCCCGGCCACTTGATCCGGCAACGTGTTGTCACCCATGTTGCCGTACCAGTAATGGTGAAAGCTCGCCGAGCGCCACGGCGTGCCCATGCCATCGATCGCGACCACGATGAAACCGAGTTCCGCCAGCGCCTGATTGTCGCCGCGACTGCTGAGAAAACTGCGTCCGCGCACGGAGCCCGTCTGCGGGCCGGGATAAATGTAGTCGACCACCGGATATTTCTTCGACGGATCGAAGTTCGTCGGCTTGAACATCATGCCGTAAAGATCTGTCTTGCCGTCGCGCGCCTTCACCGTGATCGGTATCGGCGGCACCCAGCCTGCGGCCTGCAGGCGCGTGATGTCGGCTTTGGCGACCGTCGCGATGATGTGGCCGTCGCTCGATGCGCGCAACACGGTGATCGGTGGCGTGGTCGGCGTGGAATAGCTGTCCACGAAATACGTGCCATCCTTCGACATCGCAATTGTGTGGTCGGCGTTCTCCGGCGTCAGCAGAGTCGCGGCGCCGCTGTCGATGTTCACCTTCCAGAATTGCCGATAATAGGGATCGACGCCCGGCGTACGGCCGTTGCCGACGAACCACAACTCGCGCGTTTTGCGGTCGAGGTACCGCACCTGATCGACGTTGCCGGGACCTTGCGTGATCGCGTGCAGCGTCTCGCCGCTGTCTAGATCCCGCAGGTACAAATTGCCCCAGTCGGTATTTTCCGAAAACCAGATCGCCTGCTTCGACTCGGGCAGGTACTGCCAATTGACCTCATCGAGGCCGCTTTCGTAGTACGTCGCGACGCTGTCCTCGAACACCGTGCGCACCGCCCCGCTCTGCGCGTCGGCGACGCGATACCACTCGTGCTTGCGGTCGCGCGAGGTGCTGACGAACGCCAGCGTCTTGCCGTCCGGCGCCCACTTCACGTCGCTCCAGTCGTTGGGATCATCCGCGCACGGCAGATCGTCACAGAGCGATGATAGCCGCTGCTGCGGCGGAATCTGCAAGCGCGTCAACGCCGCGCTGCGGATATCGATCACCACCGGCTCGATCATGAAAACATGTTCGTCGCCCGGCAGCGGATATTTCCATTGTTCCAGTTGCGGATGGCCGACCTGCGTGTGCAGCATGTACATGTCGCCGACCAGACGCTGATCCTGCCGGTACGTCGCCACCCGCGTCGAATCCGGCGACCACTTCACCACCGCGCCGTCGCCGTGCACCCAGCCGGCGTTCTGTGTCGCGTAGCCGTAATTCACCACGCCGTCGCGCGTGAGTTGCGTCTCCTCGCCGGTGTTCGTGTCGCGCAGCCACAGGTTCCAGTCTCGCACGAACACTTCGTGCTTGCCGTCAGGCGAGAGCACGCCAGGCTCCTTGCCCGGCTTGTGCGCGAAGGTCATGTCTTTTGGAACGCACTTGTCCTGCTCCGCGAGATCGCACACGAGATGTTTGTCGTCCACAGTGATGTCGTAGCGGTTTGCACCGATGACGCGGTAGTCCTTGATGCGCAGTTTGCCGGCGGTGACTTTCTTCTCGCCGGCCTTGACCACCGCCGCGGCCAGTTTCGGCTGGTCGAACGACGGCGACGTTTTCCCGTCGATCGCATCCATCACCCGATAATGATCACCCTGCGCATCGTGGTCGACGTACCAGAAATGGCTGTCGTCCAGCCAGTGCACGCGCTGCACGTCGTGATCCACCAACGGCTGCGTGTTGTAATCGAGGAATTTTTCCGCGCGCGCGTAATCCGCGCTTGCAGGTCCGGCTGCCCAGGCACCGAAGCTGAACATCGCCGCGCACATCGCGACCACCACGCAACCGACCCGCACCGAAATCATCGCCCTGCCCCTGACTCGTCTGCCGTGAAGAATAGACGATATCGCCATCGCGGTTTATCGGCCTGAGGTCACGATCCATCCAACGACGGCGACCATGCCATTCCAGCTTGAAGATCCTGCGGCGCTTTGCGCCATCGTGGATCGCATAAAATGCGTGCGATGTCCGCGCCTTCCACTCCGCCGCCATCCGCGGCCGCTCCACCACGCGTTTCGGATACTTCGCATCTGCGCGGGCTGATGTGGCTGGTCGCGGCCGCTTTCTTCATGCAGACGCTGGATTCGACCATCGTCAACACCGCTGTGCCGAGTATCGCGCACGCATTGAATGTTCGGCCGATCGATCTGAAGACCGCGCTCACCAGTTATGTGCTGACGCTGGCGATCTGCATTCCCGCGAGCGCGTGGCTGTCCGATCGGTTCGGTACCAAGCGAGTGTTCGCTGCGTCGATCGTCGTGTTCACGTTGGGATCGCTGGCCTGTGGACTCGCGCAGAACCTCACCGAGCTGATCGCCTCACGCGTGCTGCAGGGTCTGGGCGGCGCGCTGCTGATGCCGGTCGGCCGCTATGTGCTGGTGCGCGCGTTCGGGCCCAAGGATTTCGTCGCGGCGATGAGTACGGTCGGCATTCCCGGCTTGCTCGGTCCGGTGGTCGGTCCGTTGCTGGGGGGCGCGCTGTCGCAATACGCGAGCTGGCGCTGGATTTTTCTGGTCAACGTGCCGGTCGGCGTGCTCGGATTGTGGTTGAACACGCGCGAGATGCCGGACTTTCACGGCCCCCGGCGCGCATTTGATGCCCTCGGTTTCGCGCTCTTCGCGATCGCATCGGGCCTGCTGCTGGTCGCGGCGGAGATGGCTGGCAACGGCAGCTACGCCGGCGCGATCGGCTGCGCGATCGGCGGCATCGTCGCCGCATTCGGTTACCAGCGGCACGGCACGCGCGCGGAACATCCGATCGCGGATCTCACGCTATTCCACGTGCGCAGTTTCTGGATCGCCGTCGGCGGCAGTCTGTTCACGCGCTTGGGCACATCCGGTTTGTCGTTCGTGCTGGTGCTGTTTTTGCAGATCGGTTGCGGCTGGTCGCCCACCGCTGCGGGCCTGATACTGGTGCCGCAGGCGCTGGCGATGATGCTGATGAAGCTGCTGATCGATCGCCTCTTGAAGCGCCACGGTTACCGGCGCGTGTTGTGGGTCAACACCGCGTTGATCGGCGTGCTGCTGGCCGTGCTCGCTTTGATGAACTCGGCCACGCCCGCGTGGGTGGTGGCTGTATTGATGTTCGCCTACGGTTTCGTGATGTCACTGCAATACACGTCGATGAACACGCTGGCGTTCGTCGATCTGTCGCCCGAGCGCGCGGCGCAGGCTTCGTCGCTGACCTCGGCGGTGCAATATCTGTCCATGAGTTTCGGCATAGCGCTGGCGTCATTGCTGATGACCGCATTCCTTAACGACCATCATCACGATCCAGCGGCTTATGTCGGGGCATTTCGCAGGAGCGTGTTGTGCTTGGCGGCGCTGCCGTTCGTCGCAGTCTATGTGTTCACGCGCTTGCGTCACGATCGCGCGCTGCGGCAGCCTGTGGAAACGCCCGAAACCGCAGCGTGAGCACCGCGCATCTTGTAGCATCGGCGTGATGGATCACACCACGGCGATCTTGCTGGAAGTTTTCATCATCTTTGTCGCCGCGCAAGTCGGTGGTCAGGTCGCGCGCTTGGTTCGACTGCCCAACGTGGTCGGAGAGATCGTCGCCGGCTGCATGGTCGGCCCTTCAGTGCTCGGCTGGGTCACGCCCAGCGAACCGCTGGAAGTGCTCTCGGAAATCGGCGTGGTGCTGCTGCTCTTTTCGGTCGGGCTGGAAACCCGCGTCGAGGATCTGAAGCGCGTCGGCGGCAGTGCCTTCGCGGTCGGCGTGCTGGGCGTGCTGATCCCGTTCGTCTGCGGCACGCTGTGGGCGCATTCGATCGGGCCGGACTGGCCACGCTCGCTGTTCATTGCCGCGGCATTTGTTGCGACGTCAGCGGGAATTACCGCGCGCGTGCTGAAACAGCTTGGCGTGCTGCAACGCGCGGAGAGTCGCGTGATCCTCGGCGCAGCAGTGATCGACGACATCCTCGCGATGTTGCTGCTGGGCGTGGTGACCGCGCTGCAAGCGGGCGGACAACTGCGCGTCGGCAGCCTGCTGATCGTGTTGGCAGAAGCGATCGGCTTCGTGCTGGTGATCGGCTGGCTCGGTACGCGCGTGATGCGGCGCGTCGCGGCGTGGCTTGATTGGCCTTCCGATTCGCTGTCGCCGCTGGCGCTGGTGCTGGCAATGTGCCTGGGGTTGGCGTGGCTCGCGACCAATTTCGGCTTGGCCGCGATCATCGGCGCGTTCCTCGCCGGCATGATCGCATCCGAAACCCGCCAGCACGCGCAACTGGAAGTACAAACGCGGCCGCTGTTGGTCCTGTTGACGCCGTTCTTCTTCGTGCTGACCGGCGCGAAAGTGGAATTGCGTGAACTCGCCAGCGGGGAATCGCTGTGGCTGTTGTCTGTCGCAACCGTATTGGCGCTCCTGACCAAACTCGCCGGCGGTTGGTTGGGCGCGTTGAAGCTGGGCGCGCGCGGTGCCTTGAACGTGGGCGTCGGCATGATGCCGCGCGGCGAAGTCGGCGTGGTAATCGCGGCGTTGGGACTATCCGCCGGCGTTTTCAGCAATCAGATCTACGCGGTGATCGTGGCGATGTCGCTCCTCACTTCGATTGTTGCGCCGCCGATATTGGCGGGGTTGCTGAAAAGCGGAGGTGAGACCGAGCATTTGCGCGATGACGGGGGCATCGCGTGCGAGGACGAACGCCCGGCCACGGAGAGCCGGCCTGGAAAGCGTCCCAGGCACGGCTTCTAACAACCGAGTCACCTTTCACGAGCCTCGGCGCGCAGCCGCTCCGCAATCGCATCGAAAAACCTCTCAGGCAGCTCCGCGCTGACCGGTACACTCCACCAGTTGCCTTTCGCAAAGGCGCGGCACTTCACCGCGTCTTTTTCGGTCATCAACACCGGCAATGTGTCGTTGAATTCCAGATCACGCGCGGTGTACGCATGATGATCTGCAATCGCGTGTTCGACCGGATCGATGCCGCGTGCTCGCAGGGTTTCGAAAAATCGCTGCGGATGGCCGATGCCGGCGATGGCGTGCACACGCTGATTTGCAAACTTGGCAAGCGCGCGCGACGATCCATCGCGCAGATTGCGTGCATCATGCGCGACGAGACGCATCGCAATTTCATCGTGCTGCGGCTGACCGCCATTGCAGACGGTGAAATCCATCTCCCGCAAACGCGACAATGGTTCGCGCAGCGGTCCGGACGGCAGCAATCGACGATTGCCGAAACGCCGCGTACCGTCGATCACGCAGGTCTCGATGTCGCGCGCCAGCGCGTAGTGCTGCAACCCATCGTCGGCCACAATGACATCGACCTCTTGATCGAGCAGAAGTCGCGCAGCGGCCGGACGCTCGCGGCCGATCGCAACAGGCGCGTTGGTACGCAGCTTGATCAATGCAGGCTCGTCGCCGGTGACGCGTGGATCCGGATTGCCATTGATCAGCATCGGCGCGTTTGCGCTCCCTCCATAACCGCGGCTGACCACACCTGGTTTGAACCCACGCGCACGCAGCGCTTCGACCATTGCGATCACCAGCGGTGTCTTGCCCGCGCCGCCGATGGTGATGTTGCCGACGACGATCACAGGCACCGGCAAGCGTTCGCTGCGTAACCACCCGCGTCGATACAGCGCGCGGCGAATGCGAGTCGCTGCGCCGTACAACGCCGCGATCGGCGATGTCCACCAGGGCGGTGGGCGATCTTCGTACCAGCGGCGCTGCATGGATTCGCTGAAAGACATCGCAAAATTACGTCAGGTTGAAAGTGCCGTCATTGCGGCGAAAGCCGGAATCCATTCGTCTTGATTCGCACTCAAAATAGATTCCGGGTTCCGCGCTGACGCGCGGCCCAGAAATGACGGTTATCAAGTGACGGCATGCGTCGCTGTCGCGTCGTGAAACTGCAATCGATGCAGCGCGGCGTAATGCCCGCCGCGCGCCAGCAATTCCGCATGCGTGCCCTGCTCCACTACCTGACCGGAATCCAGCACAGCGATATTGTCTGCGTGCTCGATGGTGGAGAGCCGGTGCGCGATTACCAGCGTGGTGCGCTCGCGCATCAGCCGCGTCAGCGCTTCGCGGATGAGGTGTTCGGATTGCGTATCGAGTGCGCTGGTCGCTTCGTCGAGAATCAGGATCGGCGCGTTCTTCAGCAAGGCGCGCGCAATGGCGATGCGTTGCCGTTGGCCGCCCGAGAACAGCGTGCCGCTCTCACCGACGACCGTGTGGATGCCTTTGGGCAGCGGCACGATGAACTCCATCGCATTGGCCGCTTCCGCCGCCGCAATGATTTCGGCCTCGCTCGCGCCCTCCAGCGCGCCATAGGCGATGTTGCGCGCGATGGTATCGTTGAAGAGCACCACGTTCTGACCGACCCAGGCGATCTGCGCGCGTAGATTATCCAGCGCGTAATTGCGCAGCGATTTTCCGTCCAGCATGATTTCGCCAGACGTGATTTCGTAAAAACGCGGCAAGAGGCTCACCAGCGAACTCTTGCCACTGCCGGAGCGCCCCACCAGCGCCGTCACCTTGCCCGCTTGGCAGTGCAGATCGATGCCGTTCAATGCGAGTCCGCGGCCGCTGCCGTAGTCGAGCGTGACCCTGCGGAATTCGATTTCGCCACGCACGCGCGGCACGCGCAGCGTTCCTGTGTCGGCCTCGGGTTCGCTGTCCAGCACCTCGAACAGATCTTCCGCAGCCGCCACACCGCGCTGCAAGTTGGCCTGCACGGTGGTCAGCCGTTTCAACGACGGCAACATGCCGCCCATCGCCAGCATGAGCGCGGAAAACGTGCCGGGCGTCATGCCTTTGAAACGCGTGGCGAAGTAAACGATCAACGCCAGCGCGACCGCTGCCACCAGTTGCACCGTGGATGTGGCGATGCCGTTGGTGGCTGAAACCTTCAGGTTCAAACGCCGGTTGCGCTGCGTGATCGCCTCGAAGCGCGCGTTCTCATAGGGCTGACCGCCATACACCTTCACTTCGCGCTGGCACGCGACTACTTCTTCCAGAACATTCGTCACAGAACCCATCGAACTCTGTATGCCGTGGCTGATGCGGCGATAACGCCGGCTGACCGCGCGCACGAGCAGTGACAATCCCGGTACCATCACCAGCAACACCAGCGTCAGCCACGGGCTCATCACCAGCATCACGATCGTGAGGCCGATCACGGTGAGCGCATCGGTGATCGCGATCTTCAGCGAATCGGTGCAGGCGGATGCCACTTGTTCGGCGGTGTAGGTGATGCGGGCGATCTGATGACCCGAGGATTCCCCGTCGTAGAAGCTCGCTGGCAATTTCAGATACTGCCGGAACACCTGTTCGCGCATCGCCTGCACCACGCCGCGACCGACGTAGGCGGTACCGTAATTCTCCACGTAGACGGCAAGCGAGCGCACTATGAAAATGCCGACGATGATCGACGGCATCCAGAAAATCATCACCGGATCGCGCGCCACGAACAACTTGTCGAGCATCGGCTTGATCAATCCTGTGAAAAACGACAGCGCGCCGGCATCGACGATCATGCCCAGCACCGCTGCCGCGCAGACCCACCCGAACGGGCGCAAATAGCCGAGCAGACGGCGATAGGTGACCCAGACGGAAACCTCGGCAGCTGCGGCGCTCACTGCGCGGACGCACCCTGTTGCTGCGGAGTAGTCGCAATGGAGAGACGCGAGAAGCCGAGCTGACCCAACGCATCCATCGCCGTGACGACGGATTGATGCGGTGTCATGCCGTCCGCGCGCAGCAGCACCGGACGACTGGTGTCCTCGCCCGCGATCGCGCGGATCGCCTTCTTCAACGCATCCTCGTCGGTGCCCAGCACCTGATTGTTGCCGACATAGAAATGCCCTGAGCGGTCGACGATCAACACAAGCGCATTGTTCGCGACTGGCTGTGGTTGATCGCTGGCCTGCGGTAATTGCACTTTCAGATGGCCCTGCTGCACGAAAGTCGTCGTCAGCACGAAGAACATCAGCAGCGTCAGCAGCACGTCGATCAACGACACTACGTTGATCTCGAAATCGTCTTGGCTGCGGCGGGCGATGCGCATGGTCCGTCAGCGGCTTGTCGCGCGCGCGGGCGTACGCGTGGGCGCGGCGGGTTTCGGTGGAGGCGTCTGCGGCGTCGCCACGTTGGGCGCCACGTTGAAGGCCGGATCATTCCAGGCAGAGAGTTCGTCCAGCAAAGCGGTGGCCTGCTTTTCCATTTCCACCACGTAACCGGCTACGCGTGAACGGAAATGGCGATGCAGGATGTACGCGGGTATCGCCACGATCAGACCCGCCGCGGTGCACACAAGCGCCTCGCCGATGCCGCCGGCCATCTTCATCGGATCGCCTACGCCCGACACCATTACCGCAAGAAACATGCGGATCAACCCGAGCACGGTGCCGAGCAGGCCCAGCAGCGGGCCGATCAGCGCGATGGTGCCGAGTGAATTGAGATAACGCTCCAGCCGGTGCACCACATGCCGGCCGGTGTCCTCGATGCGCTCCTTGATGCTCTCCCGCGGACGATGGCGCACATCGAGTGCGCCGGCCAGCAGTTCGCCCAGCGGCGAGTTCTCGCGCAGCGCCTCGATGTGCGCAGGATTGAGCTTGCGCGTGCGCGCCCAGCCACGCACCTGCTCGCCCAAGCCCGGCGGCAATACGGCGTTGCGGCGCAGGGTCCAGAAGCGCTCCAGCACGATCGCCAGCGCGATCGCCGAAGCCAGCAGGATCGGCAACATGCCCCAGCCACCGGCCTTGATGATGTCGAACACGCCCATTCCTCACCGCTGGAAGTCGCGCGCATGATAGCAGCCGACCGCACCCGGCCTGTGCGCGGTATCGCAAGCTTCAATGCTCCCGCCAATAACGCGCCTGCTCAATGCGCTCCTCGGAAACCAGCTGCGGCGACGCTCCCCTTGCAAAGGCAATCCTGACCGCGCCCGTGTCGAAAGTCGCCAACAACGGGATGCCGAGCGCGCGGTAGCGGGCAACCACCAGCGGAGCGGGATGGCCGAAGCGATTGCGGTAGCCCGCCGAAGCCACGGCAAGCTGCGGATGCAGCGCGCGCAAATACTCCTTGCTGGACGAAGTCTTGCTGCCGTGGTGCGGCGCGATCAGCACCAGCGGCGCACCGGCGGAAACCGCGTTCGCGATGGACGGTTCAATTCTCGAGGTCGTGTCAGCAGGCATCAGCAACCTTCCGCTTTCGCTTGTCACAAGCAATACACAACCTGCATCGTTGCCGCTGCCGGCGCGCTGCGGCGACAAGATGCGGAACGTGACGCCGTTCCATTGCCAGTGCTGACCCGCGATGCACTGCTCGAGCGGAACGTCGCCACGACCGGGCTCGCCGCCGAGCGCAAATGCATCCGGAAACGCACTCGATACTGCACGTGCGCCGCCGGCGTGGTCGTTATCGCCATGGCTGATTATCAACATGTCGAGTTTGTTCACGCCGATCGCGTGCAGCGCCGGCACCACCGCGGTCTCGCCCAGATCGAAGCCGGAGGGATAGCGCGCGCCGGCGTCGAACAGCAACGCATGATTGCGCGTGCGCACCAGCACCGACAGTCCCTGCCCCACATCGATCACCATCGCTTCGAATGCGCCCTGCTGCGGCAATTCGAGGCACGGCCACAGCAGCGGCAGCAGCATCAACGCACCGAGCAGACGCGCGGGAATTCCGCGTGGCGCCAAGAGCCAAACCGCGCCGAGACACGCCAGCACGAATGCGAGCAACGAAGGCGCCGGAAAGTAGTGCATCGCCGCCGGCCACGCAGCGAGTTTCGTCAGCAGCCCCCACTGCGCGTCCGCCAAGTGCGCGCAGAGGCGCAGTACTGGAACGCCGATCGACGGCAGCGGCAGCAGCAATGCGCTTGCCAATAAGGTACAGGGCACCAGCACGAAGCTGATGAAAGGCACCGCGATCAGATTGGCGACCGGCCCGACCAGCGAAGCCTGCCCGAAAAACCAAACGGTCAACGGCAACAGTGCCAAGGCCATCAGCAGCGGCGACAGACCGATTTCGCGCAGGCGTCCGCGCCAGCCTTCCTGACGCGCCAGTGTCCATGCGAGCAACGCCACCCCCGCGAACGACAACCAGAATCCTGCCGACAAGACAGACAGCGGATCGACGATCAGAATCGCGCACAGCGCCAGGCCCAAGCCTTCACCCAATCCGTCACCGCGCCGCGCGATGCGCGCGAGTGACACCGCGCCGATCATCCAGAGCGTGCGGGTAGTCGGCAGGCCGAACCCGGCCAGCGCACCGTAGGCGATCGCCGCCGGCAGCGCGAAGCACGCTTCCGCGATCGGGCGCGGCATGCGCAATGCGAGCGACGGAAACAGCCACCACAACGCGCGTGCCAGCAAGGCGCCGAACATCGCGGCCAGACCGACATGAAATCCCGAAATCGCGATCAGGTGCGCCACGCCCGTCGCGCGTACCACTTGCCAATCCGATTCATCCAGTGCGCGCTGGTCGCCCACGCTCAATGCACGCAGCAGGTGCGCGGCGTGCGGATCATCAGGCAACCTCGCGGCGATCGTCTGCGAAATGCGCGCGCGCAAAGCGTCCACGCACCTAGATTGCGCGAACGGTGCATTAGCGGGATCTTCGCGCACGTATCCGGTGGCGACGATGCGCTGCTGCAGCGCCGAACGCTCGAAATCGAAGCCGCCCGGATTCATCAGGCTGCGCGGGCGCTTCAAGCGCACCAGCAATCGCCAGCGCGAGCATGGCGTCAGTCGTGGCGGTGCGCCATTGCGCGCCGCATACCACGACAGGCGCAACACACCATTCAAGTGCACGGGTGAGCCGTCGATTCGCGCCGAATCGACATCGAGATCGAAACGCGAGGATTCGTCCTGCGCCTGCGGCAGGTCTTCGATGCTGCCGGTGACCACAAGATCGCGGCCTTCCAGCGCGTGCGGGAGGCGGGACTGCAGGGCGACATCGGCGCGCAAGGCCGTCCAGCCGAAGGCCGTCAGCGCAATTGCCAGCAATGTGAACGCGATACCGGGATGTTTTTTTTCGTCATCCCGACGCATGCCAGGGTCAATTTGGCTGTTCCCAAAAAGAAACTGGACTCCGGCTTTCGCCGGAATGACGAGCATCAGCAGCCAGTCGAACCAAGCTGGCGGCAATGCGGGCAGCGTCTGCACGAGCAATGCGCCGATCAGCAGCGCGAGGCCACACGCGAGCAGGCTCGGCGGCGAGGATTGTCTGGCGCTTCCCCCAAGCGCGCGCATCGCGAAGACCGCTCAGCTCTCGGCGACGAATGGCCGCAGCTTGCCGCCGGTAAGCTCCAGCACGCGATCCATGCGCGATGCCAGATGAGGATCGTGCGTCACCAGAACGAACCCGGTGCCGATCTCGCGATTCAACTCCAACATCAACTCGTACACCGCCGCGGCATTCTTCGCATCAAGGTTGCCGGTCGGCTCGTCGCCCAGCACGCAGGCCGGACGCGTCACGATCGCCCGCGCGACGGCGCAGCGTTGGCGCTCGCCGCCGGATAGTTCACCGGGCTTGTGTTGCAGGCGTGCGCCCAGCCCCACCCGCTGCAACAACGTGCTCGCATTTTCACGTGCCTCGGCGGTCGGCGTGCCACGGATCAGGAGCGGCATCGCCACGTTTTCCAGCGCGGTGAATTCGGGCAGCAGATGATGAAACTGATAAACGAAACCAAGCGAGCGGTTACGCACGCGTCCGCGTTCGGCATCGGAAAGTTTCGACAGCACGCGGCCCTGCAATTCGATCTCGCCGCCCGTCGGCGTATCCAGGCCGCCCACGATATGCAGCAGCGTACTCTTGCCGGAACCCGAAGCGCCCACGATCGCCAGCGTCTCGCCGCGATTCAATTCGAAGCTGGCGTCCAGCAATACTTCCGTGCGTAGCGAACCTTCCTGATAAATCTTTGCGATGTTGCGCGCGCGCAGCACGATCGTGTTGCCGCTTTTGCTCCCTGCTCCCTGCTCCCTATTCTCACTCATAGCGCAACGCCTGCGCTGGTTGCGTGCGCGACGCGCGCCACGCCGGATACAGCGTCGCCACGAAGGCGAAGAGCAGGGCCATGCTGGCAATCCAGCCGACGTCGCTCCAGTGCAACTGCGAGGGCAGTTCGCTGATGTAGTACACGTCGGGCGAAAGGAACACCACGTGGAAGGTCCGCTCGATCCACTTCACCAGCGCTTCCAGATTCAGCGCCAGCAGCACGCCGCAGATCACGCCGATCAATATTCCGATCGCGCCGACGATCAAGCCCTGGATCATGAACACGCCCATGATGCAGCGCGGCGTCGCCCCCAGCGTGCGCAGGATCGCGATGTCGGCCTGCTTGTCGGTCACCAGCATCACCAGCGTCGACACCAGATTGAATGCCGCGACCGCTACGATCAGCGAGAGGATGATGAACATCACCTTCTTCTCCATGGACACCGCCTTGAAGAAGTTGGCATGGCCTTCCATCCAAGTTTGCACACGGTACGCCTGCCCGAGCTGGTCGGCCAGATCGTGCGCCACGTCCCAGGCGCGGAACATATCGTCCAGCCGCAGGCGGATGCCGCTCGGGCCGTCCATGTTGTAGAGCTTCTCGGCATCCTGCAGATTGACCACCGCGAGGCCGGAGTCGTATTCCTCCATACCCGCTTCGAACAAGCCGATCACGGTGAAGCGTTTCAGCCGCGGCACCACGCCGACCGGCGTGACGTTGAATTCCGGCGCGTACACGACCACCTTGTCGCCGACGCCCACGCCCAGATTTAGTGCGAGATCCTTGCCGAGGATGATGCCCCACGAGCCGGGTGTCAGCTCCGACAGCTTGCCGGCGATCATCTTCTGGCCGATGTCGGCAACTTTCGGTTCCTGCTCCGGCAGCACGCCGCGAATGATCGCGCCCTGGCTCGCCGCATCGCCGCGCAGGAAGGCCTCACGCTCTACGTACGGCGCCGCGCCCTGCACGTGTGGATTCTTTTGCGCGATCTCCAGTGCGCGCGGCCAGTCTGTGACGCTCTGCCCCACGCCGGAAATCGTCGCGTGCGCGACCATGCCGAGGATGCGCGTGCGCAATTCCGAATCGAACCCGTTCATCACGGAAATCACCGTGATCAGCGCGGTGACGCCGACCGCGATCCCCAGCATCGACACCAGCGAAATGAAAGAAATGAAGTGATTGCGCCGCTTTGCGCGCGTGTAACGCAGGCCGATGAAAAGTTCGAGGGGACGAAACATTGAAACTGGTTTGCGAAGTCGGTGTCAGAAGTCGGAAAAAGTGCAACAACTCTCCGTCATTGCGAACGCGGCAAAGCCGCAATCCGTAATCTGCTGCATGATCGACTTGAAGCAGATTCGGGATCCACGCTTTTTGTGGACCCCGGAGTGACGATTTATTGCAGCGTGCCGGAACGCGAAGACCCCGGCAAGCAGATCAGACCCTCAAACGCTGTCGGCGTTCACCGACATGCGCGTTCCATCCAGAGCGAGACGGGCACACAGGCGCCGGCGCGTGTCCGCATCCAGATTATCCGGCAGCAGCCACAAACCGGCACGTCCGCGCGGCCAATGCAGGTGCAGCACGATCAGTGGACCGAGCACGCGCGCATCCCGCAATGCGGCCTGCATTTCGGCTTCGCTTCCGCTCTTCTCCAGCCTGATCGAAACGCTGCCGTCGCTGCGCCAGTTCACGCCGCGAACGTGCGGACGCAGAAAACACCGCATTGACCACACGCCATGGATCGCCACCACTGTTTCCAACACGCTCTTCAACCACGCCGCAACTCCGCTGAGCCAGATCGCAACGCCCGCCAGTACGATCAGCAACGCGGCTGCAATCGCCAGCACACGCGAGGGCTTGTATTCAAATCCGATTGCAGGTGCGGATCGCATCCACGATCTCCTGCCAGTCCGCCCGCGGCGGGCGCGCATTTCCCATCAGCCAGTCCCAGATCAGCGGATCGGGTTGCTCCAGCAATTCGTCGAACGATGCCAGCGTATCCTCGTTTGATTGATCGTTCGAATCCAGCCAGCCGCCGAGCAATGCATCCAGCTCGCGCGTACCGCGCCGGCAGCGCCAGCGCAGGCGTTTGAGTTGCGCTTCTGAAGCGGGGTGGCTCACACCGTGCGCTTCACCATCAGTTGCTTGATCTCGCCGATCGCCTGCGCGGGGTTCAAATGCTTCGGGCAGGTGTTGGTGCAGTTCATGATGGTGTGGCAGCGATACAGCCGGAAGGGATCCTCGAGGTCGTCCAGGCGCGCGCCCGTATCTTCGTCGCGCGAATCGATGATCCAGCGGTAGGCCTGCAACAGGATCGCTGGGCCGAGATAGCGATCCGGATTCCACCAGTAGCTGGGGCAAGAAGTCGAACAGCACGCGCACAGGATGCACTCATACAGGCCGTCGAGTTTCTTGCGCTCTTCCGGCGATTGCAGCCGCTCGCGGTCCGGCGGCGCGCTTTGCGTGCGCAACCACGGCTTGATCGAGGCGTATTGCGCGTAGAAGTGCGTGAGGTCGGGCACCAGATCCTTCACCACCGGCATATGCGGCAACGGATAGATCTTGACGTCGCCTTCAGGCAGGTCGTGCAGCGCCTTGGTGCAGGCCAGTGTGTTGCCGCCGTTGATGTTCATCGCGCAGGAACCGCAGATGCCCTCGCGGCAGGAGCGGCGCAGCGTCAGCGTGGGATCGATCTCGTTCTTGATCTTCAGCAGCACGTCCAGAACCATCGGCGTGTTGCTGACGTCCACCTCGAAGGAATCCATGCGCGGGTTTTCACCCGTGTCCGGGTCCCAGCGATAGACGTGGAACGTGCGCACCTTCTTCGCGCCGGGTTTGGCGGTGTAATGGCGGCCTTTTTTGATCTTGGAGTTTTTGGGGAGAGCGAAATCGGCCATGACTAGTCTCTGAAATACCGCCAGATGCTGGGTATCGGGTATCCGTGTTCACGACGAAACATATGAAACCCCCACCATGGAAGAGCCATGCACACTAGCGCCCAAATTAAGCGCTCCATCGCAGATAACCCACGCTCATTGCAAACCCTCCATATCGGCCAGACGGAAACTGCAATCCATGCAAACAGTGCCAAGAGCAAAAACCTGGCGTCTGTCGGAAACACGCTCAGTAAACCCGCTTCTTCGGCGGAATCGTCTGCACGTCGCTGGTCAAGGTATTCAGATGCACCGGCCGATAATCGAAGCGCACCGCGCCTTTGTCATCGACCCAGCTCAGCGTGTGCTTCAGCCAGTTGACGTCGTCGCGCTCGGGAAAGTCCTCGCGCGCGTGCGCACCGCGCGATTCGGTGCGCTGCTGCGCTGAATACATCGTCGCGACCGCCTGCCCGAGCAGATTGGAAAGTTCGAAAGTTTCGACCAGGTCGGAATTCCAGATCAGCGAGCGGTCGGTGACGCGTACATCTTCGAAGCTTGCATAAATCTCGGAAATCTTCTTGCAGCCTTCCGCCAAGGATTCCGCCGTGCGGAACACCGCCGCGTCGGTCTGCATGGTGCGTTGCATGTTGAGGCGGATCTGCGCGGTCGGTGTGCTGCCATTGGCGTTGCGCAGTTTTTCCAGCCGCTGCATCGGCCGGTCGAGGATGTCGCTGGCGACATCCTTGTGCGGCGAGTTGGGTTTGATCAGTTCCGCGCAGCGGTTGGCGACCGCACGGCCGAAGACCACCAGGTCGAGCAGCGAATTGGAACCGAGGCGGTTGGCGCCGTGCACCGACACGCACGCGGCTTCGCCGATAGCGAACAGGCTCGGCACAACGACGTCCGGATCATCGCCCTTCTTCACCACGACCTCGCCGTGGTAGTTGGTCGGAATGCCGCCCATGTTGTAGTGCACGGTCGGCTGCACCGGGATCGGCTGCTTGGTGACGTCCACGCCGGCGAAGATGCGCGCGCTCTCGGCAATGCCGGGCAGGCGCTCATGGATCACTTCGGGTCCGAGGTGTTGCAGGTTCAAGTAAATGTGGTCGGCCTGTTCGCCCACGCCACGGCCTTCGCGGATCTCGATCGTCATCGCGCGGCTGACCACGTCGCGCGAGGCCAGATCCTTCGCGTTCGGCGCATAGCGCTCCATGAAGCGCTCACCCTTGGAATTGGTGAGATAACCGCCTTCGCCGCGCACGCCTTCGGTAATCAGGCAGCCCGCGCCGTAGATGCCGGTGGGGTGGAATTGCACGAATTCCATGTCCTGAAGCGGCAAGCCCGCGCGTAGGGCCATGCCGCCACCATCGCCGGTGCAGGTGTGCGCGGAGGTGCAGGAAAAATACGCGCGGCCGTAACCGCCAGTCGCCAGCACCACCGCGTGTCCCCTGAAGAAATGCAGTGTGCCTTCGTTCAAGTCGATGGCGAACACGCCACGGATGTTGCCATCCGCATCGGTGACGAGATCGGTGGCGAAATATTCGATGAAGAAGCGCGCGTCGTAACGCAACGATTGCTGATATAGCGTGTGCAGGATCGCGTGCCCCGTGCGGTCCGCCGCAGCGCAGGTGCGTTGCGCAACGCCTTCGCCGTAATTGGTCGTCATGCCGCCGAACGGGCGCTGGTAGATCTTGCCTTCCTCGGTGCGTGAGAACGGCACGCCGTAGTGTTCCAGCTCGATGATCGCGGGAATCGCCTCGCGGCACATGTATTCGATCGCGTCCTGGTCGCCCAGCCAGTCCGAACCCTTTACGGTGTCGTACATGTGCCAGCGCCAGTCGTCCGGGCCCATGTTGCCGAGCGCGGCCGAAATTCCCCCCTGTGCCGCGACCGTGTGCGAGCGCGTCGGGAACACCTTGGTGATGCACGCGGTCGTCAAGCCTTTAGCAGCGAGTCCGAGCGTCGCGCGCAATCCTGCGCCGCCGGCGCCGACCACGATCACGTCGTACTGATGGGTTTGTATCTTGGTCGTTTTCGCCATGATTCGCCGCAATCAATAAACCGCGAGCCAGATGTTCAATGCCGCCAGCGCGCACGCCAGCGCGCCGATCACGGCCAGAAACTTGATCGCGATCAGCAGCGTCAATTCAATCCAGCGCGTGTGGACGTAATCTTCGATGATCACCTGCAGGCCGAGCTGGCCGTGCCAGAAGCCGATCGCCGTGAACAGGATCAGCAGCAGCGTGTTCCAAGGCGTGGCCACCAAGACATGCGCTGATGCGAAATCCAGATGAGGCAGGCGCAGTACCAGCCAGACGAACCAGAGACACAAGGGGACCAGCGCCACCGCGGTCAGGCGTTGCCACCACCAATGGCCGACGCCGCTTCTGGCCGCACCCAAAGCGCGCACGCGCTTCAGCGGCGTGCGCATGTCCTGTACGTGCTGCGGCTGCGAGCTCATGTCGCACCTCCAGCGCGCATCGCCCACAACCACGTGATCACCGTCAACGCGACGCTGACGATCACCACTACCCAGCCACTTGTGAAGTATTCGGATTTCTGGAAGCCCGCGCCGGCATCCCAAAACAGATGCCGGATGCCGTTGCACAGGTGCAGGAACAGCGAGAACGTCCAGCAGACCAACAGGATCAAGCCGATCCAGCTTCCGCAAAATTCCGCGAAGGTCCCCCACGCGCCCTCGCCCGCCGCGAGCGCGACCAAGCCCCACGCCACCAACGCCACGCCCGCGCACAGAAACGCACCGGTCACGCGGTGCAAGATCGACAGCACCATCGTGATACGCCATTCGTAGATCGAAAGATGCGGCGATAGCGGTCTTGCGTGCGGCATGGACGCTTTCCTCGTGAAGGCGGATGCGCGTGAAGAATTTGCGGCGGCGCCATGCACTAGGGCGCCGGAAAATCCGTCAAAGCGTATTACAGCATCGTGCTGCGGCACAACAATGTTAACCTGCTTCGATGACCGGCGAGGCCATTTCCGATTCCAGTACGCGTGTTTTCCTCGATGAAGCGCGTTGCATCGAACTCAGCGGCGACGACGCGCGCGCGTTCGCGCAGGCGCAGTTTTCCGGCGATGTGCGTGCGCTGCGGCCGCTGCACTGGCAGTGGAACGCATGGCTCGATCACAAGGGCGGCGTGCGCGCGCTGATCCATCTGGCCGATGCGGGCGACGGGCGGTTGCTTGCCCTGCTGCGCGGGGGCGGTGTGCAAACCGTGTGCACGGAATTGCGGAAGTACGTGCTGCGCGCGAAGGTACGGATCGAACCGCTGCGCGATTGCTTTCTCTCGATCGGCGCGCCGCTGCCGCTGCACGAGCTGCGTGTCGGACATGAGGCGATCGGCTTCGGCTGCGGCGATCGCAGTATCTGGTTGGAAACCGCACAGCGTGCCAGCGATGCGGGGCATCAACGGGACTTCCATCTGGCCGAAATCCGCGAAGGCTGGCCTACCCTGCCGCCCGGTCTGGAGGCAAAATTCCTCCCGCCCGCGCTGGGGCTGGAACACCTCCGCGCGGTATCCTTCGACAAAGGCTGCTACCCGGGTCAGGAAATCGCCGCGCGACTGCATTACCGGGGCGGCCACAAGCGGCGGCTGGCTCACGTCATCGCTCCTGCGCCGTTGCGGCCCGGGGGGCCGCTTGCCGTAGGCAACGGTGAATGGGGAATCGTGCTGAACGCGGTGGAAACATCGGTCGGCGGGGAGGCACTGGCAGTCTTGGAAAAAACCTGTCTATCTAGTCATTTACATCATGATTTGAAAGTGATTAGGAGCTTTGAAGCCTGATCGATCGCAGCGATTTCCTTGATCCAGCCTGAACGCCCGCCTGCCACGGGTTGCGCCGGCTGACCGCCTCCCCTAGCCTTCGCGCGGCTTTATAGCCGGGCGCCACCTGAATTCCGCCCGGCAGCGCGCGATCCGGCGGAGCCGCATCGCGCGCCGCGGTTATTGGCCGCACCTAATACGTTGGCGCTGTTACTGCTCTGTGGTTACGCCCGGCCCGTCGCCGGTCATCCGTCCCGGCAGCGCGCCAGCATCTCTCGACAATCCGATGAATGTTGGACGCGGCCTGCCGCACTGCCTGTGTTGCTGCGCGTGGGCCCTCATCGGAAATGGAACGGCCCGCGCAGGGAAGTGCGGCCCGAGGAGAAAGAGAATGACAATCGGATGGTTGCTGGGTTTGACCGCGCTGCTGCCGCAACCCGTGGCGGATCAGACCTGCCTCGCCGCCACGGTTTATCTGGAAGCCCGCAGCGAACCCGCGCGCGGCCAACTGGCGGTGGCGGAAGTGGCGCTGCGTCGACGGGATCTAGGCTACGGGGCGACTGTATGCGAGGTCGTGACCGCGCCGCATCAGTTCGCGCTGACGATGATTCCAAAGTCCTACAGGATCGATAACCAGCTCGCCTGGAATGCCGCATGGCGTACGGCTGGCGAAGCGCTACGGGTGTGGTCATTGCCCAAATCGCAGCGCATGGTGGTGGTGCCACACGCCGATCACTTCATGCGGCTGGATGCCACCGCCGAGTGGGCCAAGAGCCCACTGGCAACCATCGGCGAACACCGCTTCTACGCGGTGGATTGAGTGCGGTCATGGGTTGGAGGTTGAACCTCGCAACCCATGACCGTTCACGCAGGACCCGCGTCAACGCTGTTGCAGGTAGACGTGGTCGTTCTGCACCAGCACGTAGTCGCCCTGCTGCACGTTCGGCGGTTCGCGCTGGGTGACCGTGGCGTAGCGGCCATCGTTCAACTGCACCACGATCTGCCAAGCATTCCCCCGACCGCCGCTGCGCGCACCGATCGCGTTGCCGGCGAAACCGCCCGCCACTGCGCCGCCAATGGTAGCGGCCGTGCGGCCGCGGCCATGACCGACCTGATTGCCGAGCGCGCCGCCGACGACCGCGCCGATCACCGTGCCGAGCGCGGCATTGTCGCTATTGCCCTGCAGATAGACCTGCTGCATGTTCTGCACATAGCCGCAGTCGTGATAGCAACTCGACGGAGGCGGTGGCGGTGGCGGTGGCGGTGGCGGGGGCGGGGGCGGGGGCGGCGGCGGTTGATCGCCGCTGCTGTAATACGGTCCGCTGTAGCGGGTGGTGTTGGCCGGATACGGCTCGCAGCCGCTCAACACCAGCGCCACCAGGGCGCCGACGAGGATGGCAACGAGCAGCTTTCCCGAAAACCCACGTCTGCCGATGTTCATGTAAAGACTCCTGTGTGAACACGCAGCCGCACGGCTGCGCAAAACTTCCTACTGGTTGGCCGAATCGGTTGCGCTGTCGGCGACCACCACGCCGTTGCTGACCTGCACGCGCGTGCCCGGATCGTGATCCATGCGCACATGCAGCTGCTGGCCGTTGTATTCGTAGGTGACGTCATACGCCACGGTGCGCGAGGTCTGGCTGGTCACGGTATGACAACGATGCTCGACTGTAGTGTACGTGGCGTTGTCTTCCTGATGTTCCTTCTGGATTTCGTGGCCCGCGAAGCCACCCGCCACGGCACCGCCGACGGTCGCAAGATCCTTGCCGCGTCCGCCGCCGATCTGATGGCCCACCAGCCCGCCGATCAGCGCGCCCGCCACGGCGCCGCCGATCTGATGGCGGTCCTTGTACGGCTCGTTGTGCACGACCGTTTCATCGCCGCAGACTTGTTGCGGCGTGCTCGTGGTTTCCTTGACCGGTTCGACGCTCACCACCTGCGCGTATTGCGGACCGCCGCCGATGTTGGCCACGCCATACTTGGCCGCGATCGCCACCGCTGCAATGATGCCCAGCGCGGCGATCGCCACACCTGCAATGATTGGCTTGTTCATGTGCTTCTCCCTCGAAGGACTTGCGCCCACTCTCATTGAAGCAACAACAAGATGAACATGCGCGCAATCGCTCGGCGCGTTCACGCCACGTTGTGAAACACTAGCACCGCGCACGTGTTCACGCCGTGCAGGCGTTGGAGCCCGCAATGACGTTCGCCCTGTTCGACAGCCACGCGCATCTGGATGCCGGCGAATTCGAAGCCGACCGCGACGCCGTACTGGCCGCCGCGCGCGCCGCCGGCGTGCGCGAAATACTGATTCCGGCGATCGAGGCGGCGGCCTGGGAGCCGCTACACGCGTTGTGCGAGTCCGAAGCCGGTCTCTATCCGGCTTACGGACTGCACCCGCTGTATCTTCCGCGGCATCGCGGGGAAGATCTGCAAGCATTGCGCGAATGGTTGCGTGGGCATCCCGCGACAGCGGTGGGCGAATGTGGGCTGGATTTCCACGACGACTCGCTCGATCGCGAACGTCAATTGCATTTCCTGCGCGAGCAACTGCGCATCGCACGAGAGTTCGATCTGCCGCTGGTGCTGCACGCGCGCGGCGCGTTCGAGCAGGTGATTCTGGAGCTGGAGAAATTCGACGGCGCGCTGCGTGGCGTAGTGCATAGCTTCTCCGGCAGCGGTGAGCAGGCGAAGCGTTTATGGGAGATGGGGTTCCTCCTGGGCGTCGGCGGCCCGGTCACCTACGACCGCGCGCGCCGCCTGCGAAAGATCGTGATGGAGATGCCGCTCCAATTCTTGCTGCTGGAAACCGATGCGCCGGATCAGCCCGATGTCACGCATCGGGGACAACGCAACGAACCGGCGCGGCTTACCGAAGTGCTGCGTTGTGTTGCGGAATTGCGCGGCCGACCGCAAGAGGAAATCGCACGTGCGACCACAGCGAATGCACGCAAGCTGTTTTCACTTGAAATCAATTTGCATAGCTGATAGATCATCGCTGAACATCAAAGCGCGCAAACATGGGCGAACTATCGCGGCACATGCGGGGCATCGAAACCGGCGTCGCGCACGTGCTGCAACGCCTGCCCGATCTGCCCGTGCAGGACGTGATGCTGCTGCGGATGCTGAAGTTGACGAATGAGGGGCTTTCCGCGCGTTTTCTGCACCTGCTGAAACCGCATGGCCTCAACGAAAGCGATTTCCGCGTACTGATGCAGTTGTACAGCAGCCCGAATGGCAGCGGTTTTCCCGGCGAACTGTGCACGTTCGTGGTGCAGACGCCTACCAATATGACCCGTATCGCCGATGTGCTGGTCGCGCGCGGACTGGTGACGCGGCGACCGAGCGACGAAGATCGCCGCCGCATCGCGCTGCACATCACGCCGGCCGGTCGCCGTTTCGTCGGCAAACTTATGCCGCAACTTTTCCCTGTGCTGCGCGATTCGTTTTCCGTCCTCGACGAGCGCGAGAAACGCCAGTTGCATCGCCTGCTGGAACGCGTGATCACGCAGCTAGACGTTGGCGGCAGCGGCGCGGGTTCACGTCAGCCCGCGCGCGCAAGCCCGCGGGCGGATTGAAAACAATCGTGGCGCGTTTCTGGCATTGACAATTCGCAATTTCCCGACGCAGCATCGGGCACGCCAATGACACGGGCCAGCCCATGGGGATCGGCCGCGAGGCGGCTTCCGCACCGATCACCGCAGTCGCGGTGGCTTTCGTCTGCGCGCTCACAACACTGATCTCGATCGCCTTTACGCGCTTCACCGGCAAGCTGCCGGCGTTGTGGATCACGGGCGGACTCATTTGCGGGATTCTTCTGACTTCTCCACAAAAGCGCTGGCCCGCGTTGACGATTGCCGCATGGCTCGGCAACGCCGCGGGGCGGTTTGCCTCGGACGCGCCATGGCCAACGATCGCGGGCCTCTCGTTGCTCTGCACGATCGAACCTGTCGCCGCGCAGCCGGCGCACACGATCAGTGTGCTGACAAATGCCATCTTCGCGATGGCGAGCGCGTTCGTAGCGTCGATGACGTTGCCGATCCAGCGCTTCTGCCAAGCCGCAAGCAAGACAGCGGCCGCCGGACTCGGTGGATTGCACGTGGCACCCTTTGCTCCGCTATGGCGCGATTGGTTCATACCACACGCGCTCGGTACCATGATCTTCGCCACGCTGGTCGTCACGGCTCGCGCGCAAGGCGCGCGTCTGCTGGGCCGCGACGGACAGCGGCTATCTCTAGCGCTTTCCGTCGCGGTCGCGGCCGCGGCCTGCGTTGCGGTGTTTGCGCAGTCGCGCTATCCGCTGCTTTTCCTGCAGCCGTTGCCGTTGCTGTTCTGTGTGTTCCGCCATCGTTTTGCCGGCTTCGTGCACGCCGGCAGCGCTGCCAGAACAAGCCGCTGGCGCTGCTGTATTTTGACATCGATCATTTCAAGGTGATCAACGATACCGCGGGCCATGTGGCGGGCGATGCGGTGCTGCGCGAACTCGGCTGCCGGCTGGCGCTCACATTGCGCGAAGCGATTTTGCTGCGCGCGTCGGCGGCGACGAATTCGTGATCGTGCTGGAGGACGCCGAAACTCCATTGATCCCGCAACTGGTCGCGCGTCGGCTGTTGGCGGCGACACACCCGGCCATCCACACGCTGGACGGAGACATGCGCATCAATCTCAGCATCGGCATCGCGTTCAGCCCCGCGCCCGCGCCAATGCCGACGAGTTGATGCGCGCCGCAGACGTGGCGCTGTCTCAGGCCAAGAGTGCCGGCCACAACACTTGGCGCAGGCTCAACGTAGACGAAAGCGGCGCGCTGGATCAGATCGCTGAAGAGGCTGGTTGATCGCGCGCATCCAGCAACTGCCGGATCGCCTTCGCCACGGCCGCGCAGGCAAAAGCGGCGGTAACCTGCATCGCAGCGCCCAGTCCCGCCCCGCAATCGAGACGAAATCCGCCTTCCACATCCGTCGCGGGGCGCAAGCCGCACACGCTGCCGTCCGGCTGCGGATAGCGGACGTTCTCCAGCGAATACACCGCCGGCACACCGAAGTAACGTTCCGGACTTTTTGGAAAGTTGAAATCTTGCCGCAATTTCTTACGGATCAAGCTCAGCAGCTTGTCGTGTTCAGTGCGCGACAGATCACGCACGCGCACCTGCGTCGGATCAGCGCGGCCCCCGGCCGAACCGACCACGATCAGCGGCTGCTTCGCGCGCCGACAGGCGGCGATCAGCTCGAGTTTCACGCGGAAGGCGTCGCAAGCGTCGAGAATCAGATCGAAACGTTCCTCGATCAATGCGGGAATTTTCCCGGGCGTCAGGAATTCCGCGCGCGCACCGATCTGCAATTTCGGATTGATCGCGCGCAGGCGCTCGCTCAGCACATCGACCTTGATGCGTCCAACCGTGTCCTGCAGCGCGTGCGATTGGCGATTGATGTTGGAGGTGCAGACTTCGTCGCCGTCGATCAAGACAAGATTTCCGACCCCGCTGCGCGCCAGCATTTCCGCCGCCCACGAGCCCACGCCGCCGAGCCCGATCACGGCCACACGCGCCTGCGCCAGCGACGCGGCACTGCCTGCACCGTACAAACGGTCGATACCAAGAAAACGCGAGTCGCTCATGCGCGAATGATAAGGGCGCCGCCCGCTTGCGACCCGCACGCTTGAGGGATAATGCGCGTTTTAAGCTGCGGAGAGGCTCAATGCGTACCTTGTTGCTGGCCCTCATCGCCGCCTTGGTCGGCGCGCTCGCGGCCGTCCAGGTCACCGCTGCGCTGCGCGAACGGGATGCCTATCCGCGCGGAGTGATGGATGTGATGGCCATGCACGCGGGCGCTCTGGATCAGGCCTTGAAGAGCCGGCGTTGCGTCGCGGATGTCACGAAGGACCACTTCGGCATGCTGGTAACGATGTCCGGCGAAATTCCGCGTGCGTTTCCCGATTTGATGCCCGACAAAGAGTTCGCCAAATTCGCCAACGACGCGCACGCGCTCGATCAACAGATCGCGGCGGAGCCACCGAAGGATTGCGCAGGACTGCAAAAGGCGATGGCGCAGATCGGTGAGCACTGCGATCAGTGCCACCGGATCTATCGGTAAACCACCCGTCATACGGGGTGCGGCCCGGATTGAGCATCTCCGGGACAGGCTGTGCCGCGACCCGGAGAAATTCGTCCGGAACGACTGGCCAAACGAAGGTTGGCCTGAAGGGCGAAATCCATGGACGGCCCTTGCAACCTGCTTCTCGTCCGCTCAAAGAGCAAATGCCGGGTTCCATCACCGATGAAGCCGGTGATGGACCCCGGAATGACGACAGAAACAATTCTCGGTGGTTGCGTCAGTCGCGCTCAAACATTGCATCCCGGTCGTGATCGCGCATCTCTCCGCCGCTCGCGGCACCGCCTGCATCGGACGGCGCCTTGTCGGGCACGGAGATCTCCTGCATGCCTTTCGCCTTCAATGCGGCGTTGGTCTTGGCGAGATCGCCGTTGCGCAGGCCGTCGAAGTCTTTCGCGGTATCGTCCACCTCACGCGCAAGCGCGTCCACGCGCGCGAGCTGGTAGTCGGTCGGTGCGCCTTCGTAGCCATTGATCGCCCCGTACACATCATCCAGATATTCGCGCTCGCGTTCCTCGCCGGTGATCGCGCCGCCTTCCTTGGTCGCCACGATCTGCTTGCGGATCGCATCGGCTTTGTCCGCCAACGCATTCAACTGCTTCTGCAACGCGGCATCGTCCTTGGCCTCGGCTGCACGCGCCTTGGCGCCGTCGCGCACCGCGACGATCCGATAATCGAGATCGGTCATGCGGCCGAACAGATCGCTGATCTTCATCGCCGCATCGAATTGCGCCTTGCGATCGGTCAGCGTGAATGGATCGCGCGGATCGAGCCCAATGTCCAGTTTCTGCTCATAGGTCTTGTCGCCCTTGACGAGTTTCACCGTGTAGGTGCCCGGCACCACGCGCGGTCCCTGCGCGGAATTGAACGCGACCTGCGCGGCCGGCGGCACGCGCGGCGGCGCCACGCGCATGTCCCAGGTCACGCGGTTGATGCCGCGGCGCACGCTGCCGGGCAAGGTGTCGACAAGCTTTCCACTCGAATCATAGATCTCCAGTTTCAACTTGCCGAACAGGTGACGGCTCTTCTGGTAATACGTGATCACCACGCCGTCCGGCGGATTCGGCCCACTGAACGAAGCATCGCCTTCGGGCCAGCCGCCGAATGCCTCGATGCGCTGCACCGCCGGACGGGTCGGCAGGAACGTCGCATCGCTGTTCAACACCTGTGGCGTCAATGCGCGCAGTGGCGTGATGTCGTCGATGATCCAGATGCCGCGCCCGTGCGTGGCGATCACGAGGTCGTTGGTGCGCGGATGCACCACCAAATCGCGCACCGGCACGTCCGGGAAGTCGCTACCCTTGAACTGCGCCCAGTGCGCGCCGTCATCGGGCGAAATCCACAAGCCGAATTCGGTGCCCGCGAACAGCAGATTTGAATCCACTGCATCCTGTTTGATGACGTGCACGAATCCACGGATGCCCTTGCTGTTCTCCGGCGTCGCCAGCGCCGTCCAGGATTTGCCGTAATCGGTGGTCTTATAAATGTACGGCTGCATGTCGCCGAAGGAATGGCGATCGAACGCGACAAACGCGGTGCCGGCATCGAACGGACTGGCCTGCACCCACGACACCCATTCGCCTTTCGGCAATCCGCGGACGTTGCCGACGACGTTGCTCCAGCTCTTGCCGCCGTCGCGCGTGATCTGCAAGTTGCCATCGTCGGTGCCGACCCAGATCAAGCCTGCCGCTTTGGGCGATTCGCTGATCGAGTAGATCGTGTCGTGCATTTCGGCGTAGGAGTTGTCTACCGTGACGCCGCCGGATTCCTCTTGTTTTTGCTGCTCCGGATTGTTGGTGGTGAGGTCGGGCGAGATGCGCGCCCAGGTCTTGCCGTGATCCTTCGACTTGAACAGGAACTGCGCGCCGATGTAGAGCACATTCTTGTCATTGGGCGACAGCGCGATCGGCGTGTTCCAGTTGTAACGCAGCTTCTCCTTGTATCCGGCCTGCGGCTGAATCAACTGGATCTGGTGCGTGTGCCGGTTGATGCGGCCGATGAAGCCGCCTTGCGATTCGGCGTAGAGATAATTCTTGTCGGTCGGATCGGCAAACATCCAGAAACCGTCGCCGCCGAACATGTTCTCCCAGCGGCTGTTGGTGATGCCGCCCGGATATTCCGAATCGCCCACCCAGTCGCTGTTGTCCTGCAGGCCGCCGTACACGTGATACGGATCATCGTCGTCGACGCTCACGTGATAGAACTGCGACACCGGCAGGTTGTTGGCCTTCCACCATTTGTTGCCGCCGTCGTGCGAGAACCACAGGCCGCCGTCGTCGCCGGCGATCACGTATTTCGGATCCTGCGGATCGATCCAGATGTCATGGAAGTCGCCGTGCGCGCCGCCGCCGACTTCGCTGAAACTCTTGCCGCCGTCCGTGCTCTGGATCAGCGTGAGATCGGGCTTGAACACGCGATCCGGATTGGTCGGATCGACGATCAGGTTGGCGAAATAAAACGGCCGCCAGACCATGTTCTGGCTCTTGTCGCGCGGCTGCCAGGTCTTGCCGCCGTCATCGCTGCGATAGAGCGATGAATCCGGTGATTCGACCATCGCATAGACGATCTGCGGATTCGAAGGCGCGATCGTCACCGCGATGCGGCCGTAAGGCTTTTTGGGAAAACCGGTGTTGGCATCGGGCGTGATTTCCGTCCAACTCCGGCCGCCGTCGGTGGATTTGAAGAGCCCACTGGCCGACGGCGCATCGGGCGAAGGCCCGCCCGAACGGAACGTCCAGCCCTTGCGACGAAAATCCCACATCGCCGCGAACAAGACATTCGGATCCTTCGGATCGAGGCTGAGGCCCGAGCAACCGGTCGAAAGGTTCTTGCCCTTCAAGATCAGCGTCCACGAATGTCCGCCATCGGTGGTCTTGTACAAGCCGCGATCGGACGAATCGCTCCACAGTTTTCCCGGCACGCACGCGTATACCGTATTGCCGTCGCGCGGATCGATGAGGATCTTCGCGACGTGTTCGGATTCGGGCAATCCGAGGTATTGCCACGTTTCGCCGCCATCGGTGGTCTTGTAGATGCCGTTGCCGACCGAAACCGAATTGCGCATCCACGACTCGCCCGTGCCGACCCACACCGTGTCGTGATGGTTGGGATCGATCGCGATCGCGCCGATCGATTGCACCGGCTGCTTGTCGAACACCGGCTTGAAAGTCGTGCCGTTGTCGGTGGACTTCCACACGCCGCCGGAGGCCGCGCCGACATAAACGGTGATCTTGCCGTTGGATTCCGGCACCGCCGCGACCGCGGCGATGCGGCCGCTCATCATCGCCGAGCCGATGTTGCGCGCGTTGAGCCCGGAGATCGCGCCGCTGTCGAAGGTCGTAGTCGTCGCGGCTTGCGCGCCGATCGACAGGACGCTCAAGGAAACCGCGAATGCAAGGGCGTTGCGGATCTGATTGCGCTTCATGTCACTTGCTCCCCTGCTGAGCGGGCGCGGTGTTCTTTTCCGGAAATGCGAACACGAAATCCTCGACGGGCACGTTGGCCTGCGCCTTGTCGATGGTGATCCGCATGATCTGGTCTGGCGTGCCGCCTTTCGGTCCGGTGGTGATCGCAAACGGGAAATACACGCCGTTCACCCGCTCGTAGTCACCGAAATCGGTCTGCGTCACCTGCTGCGTCCCGCGCACCGTACGGCGCGCGATCTCGCGGATCGGCAGGTAGGCGTCCGGATCGAGATAGACGACCAGCGTGTTGCCGTCCTTCAACTGCACCTGCAACTTGTGCGCGTCGGTGCCATCCACGTCCTCGGTGCCGAGGTACGTGACCGTGTTGCCCTTCGCGGCCGCATCCACCCAAGCGCCGTCGATATCCGCGCCTTCCGCCAGTTCCTTGGCATCATCCGTCGACATGGGGATCGGATCCTTGCGGCCGCCGAAGGGCTGGATGCTCCAGCCGCGCTGGCCATCCCACGCCTGCACCTGCGTGAGACCCTGCACGCTCGCTTCCTCGCGCAACTTGTCGGGACGCTTGAGATATTCGGCATACGCGAGTTTGAAACCGCCACCGGCGATCAGCTGGCCTTGCATCTTCAGTGTCTTGATCGCGGCGAGCTTGTCCGCGCCCCCGCGCGCGGCGATGTTTTTCGAGATCAACTCGTCGGCTGTCGCGGCGTAGGCGCTGCCCACACACAGCAGCAGCGCGAAGGCCATCACGGCACGTGCGGTCATAAAGTTTCTCCCCAGTGGATTGAAGGGTTCCGTCTGCCGCGCAGCGTGCGCTTGCGGACGCCGCTGCGCGATAGGACGGAAGTCATGGATCAGAGGCGAAGCCTGCCCCGCAATATCTGCGCGAACATCACCCAGTCGCCCATGAGGCTGTAGAACGGATGCGTGAAGGTCGCCGGCCGATTCTTCTCGTAGACGAAATGGCCGATCCAAGCGCAGCCATAACCGCACAATGGCGCACCGAGCAGCCACCAGGGATTTCGCGTGACGATCGCGACGACGATCGATGCGATCACGAGCCACGAGCCGACGAAATGCAGGCGCCGGCAGCGGCGGTCGCTGTGCTCCCCCAAATAGAACGGATAGAACTCTCGAAAGCTGTCGAACTTTGATGCCATCTGGTCGCTTCGAAAATCCGTTCGTGGTTCGATACCTCACCACGAACGAAAGGTTATTTCTCCGGTAAGGGAATAAACTCCTGATCATCACCTGGGATCAGGCCGAACTTCCCATCGACCCAGTCGCGTTTGGCCTGTTCAATGCGTTCGCGCGAGGACGACACGAAGTTCCACCACAGATGCCGCGGCGCATCCAGCGCGGCCCCGCCGAGGATCACGAGACGCGTGTCGCGAATCGCCTTGAGGCGCGCGATTCCAGCGGCCGGCAACACCGCCAGCGCCTGTGCATCGATCCGAGTGCCATCGATTTCGACCGTGCCATCGACGACGTACAGCGCCCGCTCTTCGTGTTCGTCGTCCAGATCGAAACTCGCGCCTTCGCGCAAATTGCCGGCTAGATAAAGCGTGGGGGAAAACACTGGCACCGGCGCGCGCAATCCGTGCGCGTTGCCCGCCACCAGTGTGAGCCGCACACCATCGCCTTCGATGTGCGGCAGCGCCTCTGGACCGAAATGATGGAACGCCGGCTCGGCTTCCTCGTCGGCCAGCGGCAGCGCTACCCAGGTTTGAATGCCGTGCAGCGGCGCGCCTTCGACGCGCGCTTCGAGCGGCGTGCGCTCGGAATGCGCGATGCCGCGGCCCGCCGTCATCCAGTTGACCGCGCCCGGCTCGATGTCCCGGACGCTTCCCAGCGTGTCACGGTGGCGCATCACGCCTTCGAACAGCCAAGTCACCGTCGCCAGCCCGATGTGCGGGTGCGGCCGCACATCCACGCCCATGCCGGCCGGAAAGTGTGCAGGTCCCATGTGATCGAAGAACACGAACGGCCCGATGCTGCGGCGCTGCAACTGCGGCAGCAATCGCCGCACGTGGAAACCACCTAAATCGTGTTCGCGGCCGCCCAGAAGAAGAATGTCGTTCATTGTCGCTCCTGTCGGACGCACCTTCGCGCGATCGTGTGCAAAGCGCAAGCCGCGCGCTTTGTGGCCAAACGCAAACTCGTGACGCAGGTGGCATTTACTTGCCCGCGACGCGCCCGAGACTTGCATCGCTAGTAACGCCTGCTTAGATCGCAGGCGCAACTTCCGCACTGAAACAAGGGTGTGCTGCATGACCACGAACGATTCGTCCGCAAATGGCGAGGAACGCGCCTCACGTTCCGTCGATGCGATCCGCGCCTGGGGCGCGGAGTGGAACCACAAATTCGGCGCGATGCTGGAACGCGGCTGGCCGTTGGCGGAAGTTGCCGCCCTGCACGATGATCTCGATCGCATCGCTTCGGCCGCGGACGGATTGGGCGATTCCGCATCTGCCGCGGCCGCCGTCGAATTGTCGGTATATCTGTGCTCGTTCGTGGAGGACGGACGCAGCCCGGACCCGAGCCAGCGCGAGAAGCTGCTGCAACTGTGCGGCGCGCTGGGCGAAGCCAAGGCGCCGGCGGTGTCGCCTGCGCCGGCTCAAGCAAAACCCTCCAGACTTGCGCACCTACTGTGCATCAGCGAAGACGCCGGCTTGGTCGCGGAACTGAGCCTGCGTGTGGCCGAACGCGGCATCGCGATGACCGCTCGATCCACTGTGGACGATGCCTTGAGCCGCCTGCCCGAACTCGGCATGCACGCGGTGCTCGTGGATCAGACGCAACTGGACGGCTTGCAACGGTTGGAACGCGCCGCGCTCAATCTCGGCGGTGGTACGGGGCGGCCGCTGTTCGCCGCAATGCTGCGCGACAACTCGCTGGAGCAGCGCATGCGCGCTCTGCGCGGCGGCGCCGATGTGGTGATCGAATTTGACGAACAGCCCGGCAGACTTGCCGAACGCGCCGCGCGGCTGTTGCGCGAGCGCGATGGTGCGCCGCTGCGCGCGATGATCATCGACGACGACCGCAGCCAGGCGATGTTCTGCGAAAGCGTGCTGCGTCACGCCGGCGTGGAGACCCGCCTGCACACCGAAGCGCGGCAGGCGCTGGCAGATTTCGCGCAATTCCGCCCCGAAGTGGTGCTGGTGGATCTGTACATGCCGGACATGGACGGCATGAGCCTGGTCGCGGCGCTGCGCGCGCAGCCGGATGCTGCGGGCGTGGCGATCGTGTTCCTCTCTGGCGATCAGGATGCCGAAACCCGTTTCGAAGCGCTCGCCGCCGGCGGCGACGATTTCCTCACCAAACCGATCCTGCCGCGACATCTGGTCGCGGCGGTGCTGACCCGCGGCCGGCGCGTGCGGCAGATGCAAGCTGGAGCATCGCGGCGGACATCCGAAAGCCTCGCGTCCAACGTGCGCGAATTCGCTCCGCCTGCCCGCGCGCAATCGGCGTAGCGCGCATCCTGGCTCCGTTCATCACGCGTTGCAATTCCGCGTGCGAGCGTTCGCGTGTTTGCCTTGCCTGCAAACACGTCACGTCATCGCGAGAGGGAGCCCACGATGTCCATCAAGATGCGATCCATGCTGAGCCTGTCCGTCGCCGCGGCGTTGCTGCTGGGTGCATGCGCCAGCCATCCGCAGCGGAGCACGGAAGAAACGCATCCGGCCGCAACGGCGGCGGAAAGCAAGCCAGCGCCGGTGATCCCGCAGCACACCCCCAAGTCCGCTACCGCACCGTCGGCTGAAATGCCGGCGCCGCCCGGAGAAATGGTCGGCGTTGCTTCCTGCGATCAATATCTTTCCACCTACAAGGCCTGCCATCGCGCAGCGGGCATTTATCCGCCCGACCAAATCGATGCGCGCTACGAGGCCATGCGCAACAGCCTGCTACGCGACGCGCACGATCCGGCCAAGCGCATGATGCTCGATCAGCGCTGCCACGCGCTGGCCAAACTGCTGAGCGACTCGCTGCACGGCAAGAGCTGCAATGCCGCGCCGGTTTCGTCTGCCAGCAGTACGAGCGGTAGCGATTGATGTAATCGAAGGAATGCGGCGGCGGTCTGATTGCCGTGGCCCAGCAATCGGAGCTCGCAATGGATCGCCGCCGTTTTCTGCAGTGGGGCGTGGGCGGTATCGGCGCCGCCGCGCTCGCAGTCATCGCACGAGCGCAGCAAAACGTGGTCGCGATGACGCTGCCGCCGCCCACGCCCACGTTCAAGCTGAGCGACGCGCAATGGTTGCGAAGGCTGGGCCCACAACGCTATGCCGTGTTGCGACAGGCCGCGACCGAGCCGCCGTTCAGCAGCCCGCTCGATCACGAACACCGTCACGGCATCTATCGATGCGCCGGTTGCGCGCTGCCGCTATTTTCATCGGAGCACAAATTCGATTCCGGCACCGGCTGGCCGAGCTTCTGGCGGCCGCTGATGGCGAATGCAATCACCACGGACACAGACACCAGCCTGATGATGGTGCGCACCGAGGTGCGTTGTCGTCGTTGCGCCTCGCATTTGGGTCACGTGTTCGACGACGGTCCGCCCCCCACCGGCTTGCGCTACTGCATCAACGGACTCGCGCTGGATTTCACGCCCGCCTGAAACCAGATGTCATTAAAAGTGCGGACATGGATGTCCGCTTTGCTTCTTCGCGATCAGGATGATCGCAACAAAAAAAGCCCCGACCGAAGCCGGGGCCTTTTTTGAAAAGTGCGGACATGATGTCCGCTTTTTGTTTTCGCGATCAGGGATGATCGCAAAAAGTAACTTCTCAGGCGGGCTGCACCTGATCGGCCTGCAGTCCCTTCGGTCCTTTCACCACGGTGAAAGTGACCTTCTGGCCTTCCTGCAGCGACTTGAAGCCGGTGCCCTGGATGGCACGGAAATGCACGAACACGTCCTCGCCATTTTCGCGGCTGATGAAACCGAAGCCTTTGGCATCGTTGAACCACTTGACCGTGCCGGTCTGACGATCCGACATAACTGACTCCTTGCGACTCGATTGAAGTTGACACGGCACCCTCGCGGGCGCGTTTTGTTGCACTGACTAGCGCGTGAAGACAGCGATGCGATCGTGGCAACGGTCAGCAACCAGCCCCATCGGGCCGCAATCCCCCGCGGCCCGGCTAACTCAGCGCGCGGATCGTACTGCAAGGCATCCAGCCGCGCCAGTGCGGCGGCATACCCTTCTCCATTCCGCTCCGATTAATCGGCTGCTGCTTAAGTTGGGGAAGCTGGATGACCGCGCCGCGGTGCGACGTGGAATCGTCCACTGTTTCTCCCATCCGGATGATCTAGGAGAGCCCCATGAAATCCCGTTCCCGTATGCTCGCATTCGCTGTGGCATCGCTATTGGCGACGGCGGCCTTGGCACAGCAGGAAGCCGTCCCGCCACCGCCCCCACCCGCCCCCCCTGCCCCGCCAATGGCGCCCGCAGAGCAGGCGCAGCCTATGGCGGAGCAAGGTTCGATGCCGGCTTCCAGCGGCTCGCTCACCGACGTGCACAGCGCCAAGATCGGTCCATCGATCACGGTGAACTCCGGCATGCCGCCGGGGGACGACTACGGTCCCAAACCGCCGTTCGAGCAACTGGCGCAAGGCAAGAAGTGCATCAGTCACGAAGAAGCCAAGGCTTATCTGCCGCTGTACAACGACTGGCTGCACGCGGCGGGACATGGCCGTTGCATCAGCAAGGGCCAATACGAAGCTTGGCACTGATACGACTGTAGCGCTGGATAAGAAAGGGCCCTTCACGGGCCCTTTCTTTTTGGCTCACTGCGCCGCGGTGCCCAGCATCGCTTGCAAACGCCGCGCATCATCGATGGCTGCGCCGAGCGCGGTGTTGTCGAACACGCACCAGGTTCGTGCGCCCGCGGCGGCGCTCGCGCGCAGACGTTCGGCCAATGTTGCCAGCGCATGTTCCTCGTATTTCGAGTAATACATGCGCGGCGCACCATGCCAGCGGTAATAAACCATTTGCCGGAATCCGCCCGGCTCCGCCGCTGCCGGCACGCGCGTGGGATCGACCGCGACACGCGCGATGCGGTGTCGCTCCTGCAATTCATCCACCTGCGGCCTGAACCAACTGGCATGACGCGGTTCGCAGGCGATGTCGCCGCCATGACGCGCACGCAACTGCCTGAAGAAATTCTCCGCGACCGCGCGTTCGAACTTGAGGCTGGGAGGCAACTGCACCAGCAGGCACCCAAGCTTGTTTCCGAGGCCGGTTGCTTGTTCGAGAAATGCCGCAATCTCGTCTTCCACACCGCGCAGGCGTAACGTGTGCGTGATCGTCTTCGGCAACTTGACCGCGAAGCGGAAATCGTCCGACACACTCGCGGCCCAGCGCGCGTAGGTCTGGCGCCGATGTGGCCGATAAAACGAGGAGTTGATTTCGACCGCGTCGAAGCGCGCGGCGTAGCGCTGCAAGTGCGTGCCTGATCGCGGGAACTGCGGCCACTCGCTGCGCGGAAGACTCCAGCCCGCGCAGCCAAAGTGTATGCGACCCGCAAAATTCACGAGATCGTCACGAATTGCCTTCCCGCTCAGCACGCTTGCGCTGGCTTTCCTCGATTCCGATCAGTGCGGCCAGCGCGCCGCTCAACGCCAGCGCCAGCAAGCCATAGCCGATCAGCCCGACCACCGAACTCATGGCCATCATTGCATACGCGCCTGTGGCGCCGGCATCGCCCTTCAAATGCAGCCACAGAGTTGTAATTCCCCAAGCAATGCCCGCGGCGATCAACAGAATGCCGATCCACGCAATCGCGCGCGCGGTAGCGAGCAGCAAACGCAGATGGCGCGTTTGCAGATCGCGATAGGGCAGCAGACGACTCAAGGTCATTCCCATTCCTCGCTTTCAGTGCAGACGATCGTAATTGACGATCGCGTTGAAGAACATCGCATAGCTGCCGATCGTCTCGCCCCGCCAGACCGGATTGTTGGCGAACAGCAGCACGTTGCCCTTGCCGTAATGCGCATCCACTACCGCCGCGTGTTGCGCGATCGAACCGCCGTTATCCAGCAGGCCGGAAATCAGCAGCTCATCCGAATCGGCCCAGCGCGCGATCACGTCGGGGCGTTGATCTTGCGGAATCAGAAACATGTTGTTGCGCTGCTGTTCCGCATTCAGCGGTAGCGCTTGCCACGGCTTCGGATCCGGCAATTCAGGCAGTTGTTGAGGAGGCCGGCCTTCGGGCGAATCGGTTTCTTCCGGACCGCCGCGACCGGTCGGCCGCTTGTAATCCTTCGCGCTGGTCAGGCCGCGGTCGCCGATGATCTGGTTACTGATGTCGAAGGCCATGCCGTTGGAACTGTAGAGCGCAAAACTGTCGCCGTAGCCGGAGGCGATAGGCGACTCCTTGTCCACCAGATCAGCTCGCAGCACGCTGCCGACCACGCGTGCATTCCTGTCCGGCGCGATTGAGACTCCCGGCGCCAACCCTTCGTCGATCGCGAACTTCGCGGTATCTTCGGAGGTGATCAGCAAGCCGCCGCCGCTGACGAAACGTTTCAGATTAGCCACACCGCTTTCGCCCAGGCCCGGACGGATGTCGTCGGTGGAATCAATCACGCCGAGATTGGGTGTCAACGCAGTCTTCTTCCACGGCAGAGGATTGCCGTACATCGGCAGGCCGTCAACGATCAACCGCGTGCTGGAATAACCGACCGGTCCGAACAGAATCACATCGTACTTATCACGCAGGTTCGGATCACGCGCTACATCCTGCGTATTGATGTACTTGTAAGGCACATGCAGCTTGTCCAGCGCCATGCGCCACCAGCCTTCTGTCTGTGTCGAAAGCCAGGTGTGCATCAACGCGATGCGCGGCAACTTGCCGTGCACGCCGAGCGACTCGAGATCGAAAGCCGGGGAGGACAGATCGGTCACGCGCCGCACCGGCACCTTCAACACGGATTTGTCGGTGACGCGCGCGACATCCACGTCGAACAGGTCGCCGAACGACCAGCCGGTGTCGTCGTACGGATGCTTCTGCGGATCGTCGGGCGACCAGTACTGACGGTCGAGCAAGGTATCGGCGATGCGCGAATACGGCTGATCCATGCGCACGATCCAGCTGCCCGCAGAATACGTGCGCGCGACGGTCTGCTCGCGCGGCGGAGTCACGTTTTCTCGCCTGCTCAAGGAGGATTTTGAATCCCCGTTGCGCCGCGATACTTGCACCGTGAACGGCGCGGTCGCCCGGCTGAGTTCGACGTGTTGTTTCAGCAGCGTGCGCAGCAACTGCGCCTGCGCGCCGAGGTGCTTCTCATCCGCGGGCAGTACGTAGGCCGCTGGGCCAGCCTCGTTCGGCTTGTCGATCGAACGCTTGGATTTCAGCCAGAAATTGTTGAGAAACTGCTTTCCGTTCTGCGCGAAGTAGTACAACCCGGTCAGCAGCCCGGTTTGTTCGTAGTTGTTGTTGTCGCGCTGCGACCACAATACTTTCGGCAGCGGTGGATTGGGCTTGTACCAGGTGCGCGCGTATTCGTCCGGATCAAGGATCCGCTCCTGCGTATCGGCGCCGCCATTGCCAAAGGTTTCGTACAGACGGCTGATGCCGTTGTGCATGGCTGCGATGAACATCAGATACCCGGGACTCCAGGTATCGAAGTCACCGTGCGTGAACACGCCTGGCATGCCGAACTTGGTCATCTGTTCGACATTGTTCCAGCCGATCTGCTGCCATTCGCTGGTGAGGATCGGATCAATCCACGCGTTGTACGGTCCATCACCCACCGTGTTGTCGTACAGGAACGGCACCGATTCGTGCAGATCGTGCAAGACCTGCGCATGCCAGTCGATGTAGGTATCGAGCACGTTCTTCGTGAGATCCAGGGTCACGCCCATCGCGTCGCGATTGTTGTCGTGCGCGACATAGTGACCCCAGTAAATGAGATGCGGATACTGCTCGTTGAGATGCGCGCGGTGCCATTTGTAGAGATCGACCATACGGTCGCGGCCATCCACTTCGACCACCGGCGTGATCAGCGTGATCACGTGACTGCGGATGAACTTTATGTATGGGGAATCATCGACGGCGAGTCGATAGCCCAGCTCCATCAGCGCGGTCGGCGCGCCGGTTTCGGTGGAATGGATGGTGCCGGTGATGTAGTAGACCGGCGTGGTCTGCTTGATGATCGCTGCCGCTTTCGCATCGTCCATGTCCAGCGTGCGCGGATCGGCCAGTTGCGCCAGGCGCGCCTTGTTCGAGTCCAGTTGCGACATCAGCGACTCGTCGGCGATCGCCACCGCGATCATTTCGCGGCCTTCCTCGGTCTTGCCGATGGAAAACACTTTCACCCGCGGCGTGGCCGCCGCCAGCATGCGGAAATAGCGATAGACGTCCGCCGCATACGGCAGCATGTCCGGGGCGCCGGCGATATCGCCCAGCACTTTCTCCGGCGTCGGTACGTTGGGCGACGCCGGCAAGTAATCGGTCAGCGGCGAGTTGAACGAGGGAGCGGTGGTGTATTGCGCGATCTTCGCCGTGTAGCTCTGATCCACCGGCTGTTGCGGATCGCGTGCGTAGACATTATCCACCTGCGCAGAAGCCGCGCCGCACACGGCAAGCATCACGGCCGCGAATCCGGTCAATTCCCTGCGCATGATCCACCCCCTGCGAATAGTCGCGCGAGGGTAGCGAAAAACGGGGCCGTGCGGGCGTGCCGGAATGCATGGGCGTGGCTAGCCGTTAGCTCATCCCATAGCGGAGCCACAGCTCCGCTTCACGTTCGCTGCCGAATACGCGTAAGGTGAAACCCGCGGCGCGAAACGAAAGCTCGCCATATTCGACCAGACGCAGATTGGCGCTGATCGGTTCGTGGAAGGCGATGCGTACCTGTTCCAGTCCGCTGCCGCGCAGCGCATTGGCCAGCCACTCGAACTCCTCGGGTTTGGCCGGTTCGCCGCGCAGATCGTCGCAAACCAGGAGCCGGTGAATTCCGCGCCGAGCGCACTCTACCGCGATGGCCCGCCAGTAAGCCAGCGTGATTGCGGGGGAATCCTCTTCGCCACGCACGCCGGCATACAGATAATCGCCGCGATCTTCGAAGAGGAGTTCAAATGGCACATGGTCTTGGGGATTCATCGCTTGCGTTCACCAAAATCAGTCCTCTCCATAGCGCAGCCACAACTGCGCTTCATTTTCGTCGCCGAACACGCGGACGTTGTAGCCCACCTCGCGCGCGTGCAATTCCCCGTATTCGGCTTGCGGCAGATGCGCGGCGTTCAACTTGCAATAGGCCACGCGCACGTGCTGCATGTAGCTGTCGCGCATCACATGGATCACCTGATCCATCTCGTGCGGCGCCAGCGGTTCGCCGCCGAAACGGTCCAGTACCAGCAGCGCGCGCGTGCCGCGCCGTTCACATTCGTCGGCGATCTGCCGCCAATAGATCATGCTGGTTTCCAGCGAATCGCCCGGGCCGGACAACTCCACGCACAGATGATCGCCATGATCGTCGAAGCGCAACCGATAGGATTGTTCCGACGACATGTGTCACCAGACGGCGAACGGGCCGCACGATTGTACGCGAGCGTATGGATTTGACCAGCACCCGATTCGCGCGCCGCATCGCAAACGCCGCGCGCGTCACAATAATTTGCGGGGAGGCTTAGTGCGGTTGCAGCAGCACCACGCTGAAACGCGATTGCGCATCGCTCCAAGAGCGCGTGACACGCAAATCTGCGCGCGCGGCGAGCGCCGAAAATTCCTCGAGCGAATACTTGCAACTGTATTCGACCAGCATGGCTTCATCGATCTCGAAATGGAACGTGTGGTTCGCCACGCGCACGGATTGCGCGCGGGCGCTGACCAGATGCGTCTCGATGCGTCCGGCCAGCGCATTCCAGCGCGCGCGATGCCGAAACGCGGAAAGATCGAAGTTCGCACCCAGTTCGCGATTGAACCGCGCCAGCATATTGAGCGTGAATCGCGCCGTGACGCCGGCCGCATCGTTGTATGCGGCTTCCAGCGTCACGCGATCTCTTTTCAGATCGATGCCGATCAGCGCCGCGCCGCCCTCGCCCACCTCGGCGCGCATCTGTTTCAGCAGCCGTACGGAATCGTGTGCATCGAAATTGCCCAAGGTCGACCCGGGGAAATAGATCACGGTGCGCTGCGCGCTGCGGCCTGCGCGCGGCAACGCGACCGGCTGCGTGAAGTCCGCGCACATCGGCAGCATCTCGATTTGCGGAAATTCCGACGCGAGTTTCGCCACGCTGGCCCGCAGCGCGTCGCGCGCGATCTCCACCGGCACATACGCAGCGGGTGTCTGCAAATGTCTCAACAGCAGCCGCGTCTTGAGCCCCGAGCCGCTGCCGTATTCGACCAAGCGCACGTTCGCTCCAAGCGCGGCGGCGATTTCATGCGCGTGCACGCGCATGATCGCCAGTTCGTCGCGCGTGAGAGTGTATTCGGGCTGCGCGCAGATCTGTTCGAACAATTCCGAACCGCGCGCGTCGTAGAAGTATTTGCTCGGCAATCGCTTGGGTTTGGAAGCCAGGCCGCGCAATACATCGGTGCGCATCTCGGCGAGTTCAAAGACACACAGTTCGGGCCGGGCAATTGCATTCATTGATCTTTCGCCAATCGGATGCCGCTGAACTGCCAGCGTGCATGCGGGTAGAAGAAGTTGCGATAGCTCGCGCGCACGTGTCCGGCCGGCGTGGCGCAGGAGCCGCCGCGCAACACCCACTGCCCGCACATGAACTTGCCGTTGTATTCGCCCAGCGCACCCGCCGCCGGTTTGTAACCGGGATAGGCGACGTATGGACTTGCCGTCCATTCCCACACGTCGCCGAACAATTGCAGCGGCTTGTCGCTCTCGCCCTGTGCCGGCAATGGATGCAATGCACCGCCATCTGCGAAGTTGCCCTCGATCGCGAAATCCTGCGCCAGCGCTTCCCATTCGCTTTCGAGCGGCAGACGCGCCCCGGCCCATCGTGCGAACGCATCGGCTTCGTAGAAACTGACGTGGCACAACGGTGCATGCGGATCGATCTGCCATGCACCAGCAAGCGTGAACTCGCTTTGCAAATCTTCATTCCAGTACAACGGACGTTGCCAGCCTTCTCGCTGCACGATGTCCCAGCCTTCCGCCAGCCACAGCGTCGGCGTGCGATAACCGCCGTCTTCGATGAATTGGCGATACTCGCTGTTGGTGATGCAGCGATTGGCTACCGCATGCGCGTGCAGCAGCACGCGATGACTCGGCTGCTCGTTGTCGAAGGCAAAGCTGCCGCCGTCATGGCCGATCTGCGCGATGCCTTCGCGACCGCGCAGAAATTGCAAGGGAACGCTGGCTTCAACCCGTGCTGCCGCCGCACTTTCGCGAAACGTCGGCTTCAGTGGATTGAGCCAGAACAGGTGCTTGATGTCGGTCAGCAGCAACTCCTGATGTTGCTGTTCGTGGTTGATGCCTAGTTCCAGCAGCGATTGCAGTTCGTCATCGGCGTCGCGCTCCAGCAATGCGCAGATGCTCTCGTCGACGCGATGACGGTAGTCGATCACCTCGTCCAGCGTCGGCCGCGTCAACAGACCACGCTGCGGACGCGCGTGCATCGGTCCCAGCGACTGGTAATACGAATTGAAAAGATAATTCCATTGCGGATGCAGCGGCTGGTATCCGCGCGTGCGCCCGAGCAGGAATTGCTCGAAAAACCAGGTAGTGTGCGCCAAGTGCCATTTCGCCGGGCTCGCGTCGGGCATCGATTGCACGACTGTGTCTTCGGGATGTAATCCGGCGCACCACTCGAGGGTGATGTCGCGCACCTGTCGATAGCGCTCGGCAAGTGGCATGGCGCGTGATGGCACTGTGGCGATCGAGGGCGTCATCATGGCACTCCAGCCAGCATGCAGGGCGCGATGCTCTCATTGGAGCAAAGCGCATGTTCAATCGACGTGAGGACGATGGTTTCCAGCTTGATGCGGAGGCACGATACTGCGCATCGCCCGATCTCGATTGCCATTCCGAATACAACGATGCACTCCGACCCCGATCTGACCCCGCAACCGCTCGCCAGCGCAACTGCCCTGGCCGCACGCTACTACGTCGGCGCTGGGAGCGAAGCGCTCGACCGCCGCGCGGTGTTCGCAAGGAGCTGGCAAATGCTGGCGCACGCATCGCAACTCGAGCGTGCAGGCGACCACGTGATCGGCGAGATCGCAGGCGTGCCGCTGCTGTTGGTCCGCGATAACGGTGGCGAACTGCGCGCGCTGCACAATGTCTGCCGCCATCGCGCCGGACCGCTGGCGCTGTGTGACGGGCGTGGTGCGAGGCGCCTGCGTTGTCGCTACCACGGCTGGACGTATGCGCTGGACGGTCAACTGCTGAGTGCACCGGAGATGCAGACGGCCGAGGATTTCGATCCCGGTTCAATCCGGTTGCCGGGCGCACGCGTGGCGGTTTGGCGCAATCTGGTATTCGCGGCATTGAGCGATGATGTGCCGCCATTGCACGAATTGCTTCATGGCATCGATGCACGGCTCGGCGCGCACGCGATCGAGAACTATGTCTTCCACGCGCGCGAAAGCTACGACATCGAATGCAACTGGAAGACCTACATCGACAACTATCTGGAAGGCTACCACGTGCCGCACATCCACCCGGAATTGAACCGGATGCTGGATTACCGCAATTACGTGATCGAAACCTCGCGCTGGCATTCGCTACAACACAGCCCCCTGGAAAGCGGAGACGCGTTGTACGGCAGCGGCGAGGCGCTGTACTGGTTCATCTGGCCCAACACCATGTTGAACGTGATGCCCGGCCGTTTGCAGACCAATCGTGTACTGCCACTGGGGTCGGATCGTTGCCGCGTGGTGTTCGCTTACTACTACCCTCCCGGCGCGGTTTCTCCCGATGAGCAGCACGCGCGCGACCGCGAATTCAGCGATCTGGTGCAGCGCGAGGACGTGGAAATGTGTGAGTATGTGCAACGACGGCTTGCTTCCGGCTCTTATGATGCTGGCCGCCTGAACCCGCTGCGCGAAAACGGCGTGCATCATTTCCACGAATTGCTGCGCGAGGCTTATCGCATTGAAAAGAGCAGCCGGGAACGGCCGCGTTTTGATCCTCGCGATCATGGATGATCGCAAAGAAAATCCACGAACTCGCCGCCGCTCGTTGAAGCCGAGTCGATCGCAACCAGGGCGGGCCTCGGTATGTGGATGGCTACCACGTTGATCATGGGCAACATGATCGGCTCCGGCTTGTTCTTGCTGCCATCCACGCTCGCGCCCACGGTGGTGCGGCACTGACGGGCTGAGGCGTTTCGCAGGCCGGCCCGTTGCTGCTGGCACGGGTTTTCGCCAAACGCTGGCCCGGAGTGCGGTGCTGTTGCTCGCCGGCGCGCCGCTGTATTTCTGGACAGGCGGCGCAAGGCTGCGCCGCTGCCGTCATCGCTCCGGACTGAGCCTCAAAGCACCGGCGAGTTGTCGTGCAGCATCTCGCGCCGCACGATCTCGATCGGCGCGAAGCCGTGCTGCATGAAATCGTCATGGAACTGCTGCAGGTTGAACTTCGCGCCTTCCTTCTTCTGCATGTCCGCCCGCAGTTTCAGGATCTCCAGCTTGCCGAGCGTGTAGTACAGATAGGTAGGGTCCGACGTGCCGCGCTTGGTTTCCACCTCGCCGACTGCCGGTGATTGATAGCCTTCCTTGACGAAGAAATCCTTTGCTTGGTCCATCGTCATCTGTCCGGTGTGCAGCTTGATGCCGACGATGAAGCGCGCATTGCGCAGCAGCGCATCCTGCAACTGGCCGAGCTTCAGCAGCAGTTGCTGGCGACGGTCCTTCGGAAACTCGTACTGCGCCAAACCCTCGTCCAGCATCATCTGTTCGCAGTAGTGCGCCCAGCCTTCCGCGTTGCTGGCCGAGCCCAGCAGCTTGCGCACACGGTCGTGCACCTTGTGCATCCACAGGAATTGCACGTAATGGCCGGGGTAGGCCTCGTGCACGGCCACGCTACTGATCACCGGATAACTGAACTGCGCCATGAATTCGTCGATGTGCTGTTTGCTCCAGCCCTTTTCCGGCAGGGTGACGTTGAAATAGGCGGTGGTCGCCTCGTCCTCGTAAGGTCCGGGTGTATCCATCGAGGCGAAGGTGATCGCGCGCATGAACGGCGGCGTTTCTTCCAGCGTCGGCCGCACGGTCGAAGGAATCGTGATGATGTGGTGGTCGTCGATGAAGCCGATCAGCGTGTCGAATGTGGACCGGAAGGTGTCGAGCAGCTTGTCCGGCTGCGGATGATCGGCGGCCAGCTCGGCCAGCACCTGCTGCGGTGTTTTCTTCGGATCCAGTTCCTTCGCGACCTTTGCGAATTCGGCCTGATTGGCCTTCATGTTGGCCATGTCGAGCGCGACCAGCTTGTCCAGCGGCAGATCGACCATTTCGTCGTATTGCAGCTTCTTGCGGAATGCGTCCGCACCGATGCGGAAATCGCCGTGCGACTTCGGCAGCACCTCGTTCTTGAGCCAAATCTGGTAGTCACCCAGCGCCTTGATCACCGCGCCGTTGGAATCAGCGAATTGTTTCTTCAACGATGCGTCGCTGACATCCGCGAATGCGGCAGGCACGTCATGCTGGAAGAATCCGATCAGGCCAGGCAATTGTTCCAGCGCGATCTGGGTGTAGATCTTCGGCGGGTTTTTCAGGTTCGTGCGCGCGGCCGCCAATGCGGCCGGCATCTGCCTCTCGCGCGAAATTAAATCGCGCAAACGCGTTTCCGGCGGCGCGAATTTGCGCTCCATCAACGTGAACGCGCTCGCGGTGATGCCGCTGGAATACATGTCCGGGTTCTTTTCCCAGGGACGGATCGTTTGCAGCGTCAGAAGCGTGCTGCGGATATTGTTCAGCACGAGATCGCGGTCGCCGCGGATGTATTCACTCAGAGCATCGGGATTCACCGCCGAGACTTTAGATTCCCAATCCTTCAACGCCTTCACTTCCTGATCGAGAGCGGCGCGCGAGTAGTCCTCTAGCCTGCCGTCGTAGGTATGGATGCCATCGGCCGTGGCGGTGGACGGATTGGTCGGAAAATAGAACCGGTCGAAATACTGATCGGCCAGTTGCATGAAGGCCTGATCGCCGGCTCCGGCCTTGTCGGACACGGCCTGCGCGAATGTGCAAGCAGGCGCTGCAATCAGCAATAGACAGAGGATCGGCTTGCCTAAACGGTACATGGTTCCCCCAATGCGGTGATGGGCCGGGCGAGTGTACAAGCCGGAATCCGGACGACGCTGTGCCAAAGGTTTGTGGCAACACGAAAAGCCCGGCGCGTGGCCGGGCTGTCGAAGCGACGATGTCGCTCAATTCGATCTGAAAATCCCGATCATGTCGTCCCGCGATCGTGCGGTACGTCGTGCAAATAAGTGCTTTCCGGACTGGGCTGCGACGTTTTCTCGGCGTGCGTGGGTTCGTCGCGATGCGGGGTGCCGTGCGGCTGCTGCACCGGATAATTCGGTCCTTCACGCTCGCGGCGCTTCTTGGCCTCCAGCAGCTTCTGCAGATTGGCGACGGCCTGCTCGTGGCTGATGGCCTTGGGCTTGGGCGCGCGCGGTTTGGGCGGTTTGCGTACCGGCGGTTGCGCAGCCGGCGAGGGCTGACGAGGCAGTTCGACCGGCGGCGCCGGCTTCCAGCCTAGAGGATCGCGCTCACGCGGTTTCCAGGCAGGCGTCGAGGGCGCAGAGGGTTTGCGCGGAGTGGAAACCGGTGCTGCGGTCGGTTTGGTCGCCGCGGCGGCCTTCGCCGGCGCGGGACGCGCGGTTTTGGGTGACGTGCGCTTGCCTGCAGGTTTGCCCGCGCTCGATATCCGTGCGGCGGTTTTGCGCGAGCCGCGTTTGGCGGCCGCGCTCTTGCGCGCCGCCGCACGCTTGACGGTTTTTCGTCCGCCTCCGCTTTTGCCCGCCGGGCGTTTTTTTGCCGGCGTCTTGCGTGTCACGGTTTTCTTCTTCGGGGCGGATTTCTTGCCGGCGGATTTTCTGATGGATTTGCGGGCTCGGCTGGTAGCCATGTCCTTGCGTCTCCCTAGTTCCCCTTTGAACCTCATGCAGGCGAGATAGTGCGCCAGATCAGCGCAATTGTCATGCGGCAGGCTTCAGAAGCTGCGGCCGTCGACCTGTCTGATGTCCAGATCTGCCGGATCAACGCCTTCCAGGCAGCGCACATTCACAGCCGCCATGGGCTGATCGCCCTTGCGGCCGTCGGCGAATGGCGCCACGCCACAAACCGGACAAAAATGATGCCTGATCTGGTGCTTGTTGAAGGTATAGGTGCTCATGTCGCTTTCGGGCGTGCGCAGTTGCAACTGCTCCCGCGGCACGAACCACAACAGATAGCCCTTGGGCCGGCAATGCGAGCAGTTGCACTCGTTCACAGTGCCGATATGGCCCTCCACGTCGAACGCGATCCGTCCGCAATGACAGCCGCCGTGATAATTCATGCGTTTCTCTGACCGTGCGAAGACGCGATTATCGCGCAAGCAGCCGATTGCAAAAAGCGGCTCAACGCCTTCGGCGCGGCTCATCCTTGCCCAGCCGCACCTGCAGCACGCCCTGCCCCGCGCTGTGGCCGTTCAAGGCGGCGACCGCGTGCGCATCCTCAATCGGATTCGCGCATGGTGGAAGACCACGGCTATCGGCCAGAAGCTCGGCGCCAAGCTGATGCCGCGCGACATTGCGGCACTGGCATCCACAGCTGTGAAGAAGATGGCGGCGCGCGACGGCACTGCGGGCGATGGCAAGCTGGGATTCGCGAAGTCGGACGCGCAGTTGGATGCCGAATACGACCGCATGGCGGGGACGGATGGGGGCCGTAGACTCGACGTCGACATGGTGCGGGAGTTGTCGCCGGAGTACCGTGCAGACCGATCACGAGCGCAGGACATCCACGATGCCGCGTCGGGGTACACGCAACGGCGCTATCTACGAATGCTGGACGCGCCGGTTTCGGAAGGGCGAGACAAATCGGTGGAGTTTCTTGCTGGCGGTGGCGGTTCCGGCAAATCGACGATTGCCGAGCATGTTTTTGGAAAGAGCGGAGCCGACATCGTTTATGACGGCACTTTTTCCGACCTCGCGAAGTCTCGCGAAAACATCAAGGCAGCATTGGAATCAGGGCGAGACGCGCACGTCATCTTTGTTTACAGATCGCCAGAAAAATCCGCTGCTGGCGCCATCGGAAGAGCCATTGAAAAGGGTCGCCCGGTGCCGATTGAGGCGCTGGCGAAGGCTCACGCCAATGCACCGGAAGTGGTGCGCGCACTCGCGCAGGAGTACAATGGAAACCCAAGAGTTCAGATTATCGCCATTCACAACGACGGTCAAAAATCTGATGCTCATCTGATGCCTATCGAGGACATTCCTCATGTCGAACAAGGCAGCGCCGAAGCAGCATTCCAATCTGAGCTTGATCGCGCAAAACAAGAAGGGCGGATCAACGACAGGCTCTACGCCGCGTTTGTCCGGAAACGTGGACTTGAGCAACCCGCCGAAGTGGGCGAGGCTGGCTCTCGCAAATCTCAAAGCGGGCCTCACCAAGAACGTAGAGACGCCGTAATCGATGGAAGTGGAAATGCCAGCGGCGCCCTCGGTGAAAGAGCCTACGCCCGTTCCATCGAACGAGGTGGACCCAGCCAACCCGCCGAAGTGGGCGCAAGAGGTTCTGGACAGGCTCAATCGGAACGTGAAAGCAGGCATGGAAACGCCATAGGCGACACTGCGGATTCTCGCAGTTCCGACATCGCCTACAGTCGGGCGCCACAAGACCGCGCAGGCGTAGAACGTCGCGGGGCCAGCGGCCCCGGGGCAGAGCCTTCCACCGGCATCAAGAACGCGCAGGTCGCCGCCGAGCGCGCCGAGCGCGGACTGGATGAACTGCACGTGGCCGGAAAGCGCGATTACGGCCAAGTATGGGACAAGGCCGCCGCGACCCTGAAAGCCGGCGCGCGCGTGATGGCCTTCCATTTGCAGCTCGGCGAACCCCTTGCATTCGCCGTTGAAGAGATCCTTGGCCATGCGCAGGCTGCGCACCCGGCCGTGCGCCTCGAACAGGGCGCCGAGCGCCGCTTCGGTCATGTTGCGCGGCAGGCCGCGCACGGTAATCGTCAACATCGATGTCTCCTTGCGCGGTTCAAAAAGAAACGCCGGGCGGAACGGATCCGCCCGGCGCTCGTGCAACGGTGAAACTCAGGCGACCTGGACTTGGTCGGCCTGCAAACCCTTCGGGCCTTTGGTGGTCACGAAAGTGACCTTCTGGCCTTCCTGCAGCGACTTGAAACCGCTGCCCTGGATGGCGCGAAAGTGCACGAACAGGTCTTCGCCGCCTTCCTGGCTGATGAAGCCGAAGCCCTTGGCGTCGTTGAACCATTTGACGGTTCCGGTCTTGCGTTCTGACATTGGAAAACTCCTCACAGTGGATTTCCGCGGTCCGGAATGGGCCACGGACTGGATTGCGGGGAGTAAGCGGGGCAGAACGATGGGCGGATAGCGCATCGGGCCACGATTTACCGTGACCCGGCAAACACAGCCCGCGCATCATACATTGCTGCGGCTGAAAATGCCAGAATGGAGTGGGGTTGCAGCGAAATCGTGCAGCCGTTTCTCGGTTTCAGTCCATTGGCGGCGCATAGAAGTTGAGGGTGCGCAGCGGAGCTTGGCCGTCGTTGCGCACCTCGTGGCGCTCGCCGCGCTCGATTAGCAGCAGGGTGCCGGGTTTCAGGGGGCGCCGCTCGCCCTCGACGATTGCAGCGCCCTCGCCTTCCATCACGAAGAGCCACTGGTCGGCGTCCTCGTGCCTGTTATGCGAATCGCCTTCGGCGTCGCCAGGCGGGAGGGTCATTACCGCTGCTTCTGCACGCGCGTTGCGGAGCACGATCCGGAAGCGCTCCTCGAAATCCAGGTTCTTGCATTGCATCGCGTTCTCCTCATTCGCGCGACAGGAATATGCGTTCGCGCGCGAAGCCGGCGTCAAACTCACAAGCCGAAGTGCGGATGCTGCAACTGCTGCACGAACACCAGCACCACGCGCGGTTCCATGAATACGGTGAACAACACGCCGTAGGCGCCGCCCCATATGTGTGCGCTGTGGTTGATGCGCCCCGCTCCGCCGCGATCCATGTAGATGGAATAGAGCACGTAGGCAAGGGCGTACAGAATCGCCGGCAGCGGCAGGAAGAACACGATGATCATCGCCCAAGGCTGCAACAAGATGAAGGCGAAAAGCACGGCAGAGACCGCGCCCGAAGCGCCGAGGCTGCGGTAGTTCGAATCACCGCGGTGCGCCCACCAGCTCGGCAGGATCGACACCAGCAGTCCGCCAGCATAGAACAAGGCGAACCCGAACGGCCCTAGATATTGCGTGTACAGTGGCTCCATCACGCGGCCGAAGAAAAAAAGCGTCAGCATGTTGAACAGCAGGTGTTGGCCGTCCGCGTGCACCAGCCCGTAGCTGAGCAATCGCCAGTATTCGTGCCGGCGAGAGATCGCCGGCGGCCACAGGATCAGCGCATCCAGCAGCCGCGGATTGCCGAAGGCGGACAGCGAGACAATGCAGGTGACGGCGATCAGTATAAGCGTGACGATCATGCGAATGCAGTCATTCGGGGGCGCGCCAGTGTAGCGGACACGGTGCCTGCACTCGTCGGTTCAACAGCATGATGCCGTTGCGCTTTCCGACCAAGCGCTCCATCGCGCCGACGCGGTGCTATCCTGACGGTTTGCGCTGCCGCCTTTCGTCGCTCGCCGATACTCAAGGAGTGGTGCCATGTCCGCCAAGCGCCTCCTGATCCGCCGTTGCGCTCCTTTGCTCACCGCCGCTGCACTGCCGCTGATCGCCGCGGCCGCCGCGCCGCCGCCGATCGTCGGCCCTACCATCAACATCGGCGAAATGGGCGTCGCCACCGCCGAACCGCTGGTGCCCGTGCCGCCGACCACGCCCTGTGTGGTGCAGCTCTACACGGCTGATTCGCCCACCGGGACGTTCGACGATTACTCGGCGCATCCCTTCACCTACACACCGCCCGCAGCCTGCCCAGGGCCGTGGAACAAGGTAGTGTTCAAGGCCGACTACAATGTCACCGCCGGTCGGCAGTTCGACCGCACGGCCAGCGTGTGGATCGGCGGTGTCAACATTTATTTCGGCACCACGCAGGAACCGCGCGCGATCGAAAGCCCGAGCTGGCACGTCGAGCGCGATGTCACCGATCTTTCCAATGCGCTGACCGCATCGGCACCCGGTAACGCGGTGCTTTACAACATTTACGACAGCACTTACAACGGTTCGATCACCGGCAGCGCGGAACTGGACTTCTATCCGGCCACCGCTGATTACCCGGCGCCAAAGGTGCCCGACCAGGTGTTCTCGCTGGGTTCCGATCCGGCCGGCAACACGGTCAGCATCTACACCGACCAGACGCCGATGACCGCCACGCTTACCCTGCCGACCAACGTCGAACGCGCCTATCTGGACGTGATCCCCGAAGCGCAGTCGGGCGATGAGTTTTGGTACAGCTGCGGGCCGGATTCGATCGCGTCGATCACCGGCTGCGGCGGCACCGGCTTCCGCGAAGCAGAGATCAGCATCGATGGACAATCGGTAGGCTTCGTGCCGATCTCGCCCTGGATCTACACCGGCGGCATCGATCCATATCTGTGGCGGCCGGTGCCCGGCGTGCAGACGCTGAACTTCGAACCGTTCCGCGTGGATCTCACGCCATTCGCGGCCATGCTGAGCAATGGCCAGCCACACACGTTCTCGATCAGCGTGACCACGGGGGATCCGACCTTCCAGAACAACAGCCAGCGCTTCGACACCGCCGCCACTCTGCTGCTGTTTGATGACGCCGGCAGCTCGCAGATCACCGGCGGCATGCTCGGTGCGGTGAGCGACACAGGCGTGCACCCGGTGAGCACGCTGTCGAACAACGGCGACGTGTACGACATGAACGTCACAGCGCGACACAACTTCAACGCGCGCGGCTACGTCAACACCTCGCACGGACGCGTGACCACCGCGGTGGCCGAGAGTGCGAGCTTTGGCAATCACGACATCACTACCAACAGCAGCACCACCTACGAGCAAAGCATCAATCTTGCCTCGAACGTGGTTTCCACCAGCACGACGATCGATTCCAGCGGCACAAGCAACAGGAGTCGCAACTGGTCGTTCCCGCTGGCCCTGGATTACAAGTTTGTGAGTAATCCCGACGGCTCGGCGTACCAGACCACCACGGCAGACCAGCGCCACGACGTCCACGACAATGCCAGCCCGGCCGGCAAGCCGCGGTATTTCAACAGCCTGGATTATCATGATCAGACCGCGGATACGCTGCAGTTCGACAGCAGCGGTAATCTCACCGGCACCCGCGGTCAGAAGGCGACCCAGAGCTATCTCTACAAGGATTCCTACGCACGTTGTTATAGCCGCACGGTCAATGCCGCTGCGGGCGCGGTGACTGCGGTGACCGACGGCGCAAACTGCCCGTGAGCACAGTATGATCGCGGGTTCCGCGTGCCTTCCGCGCGGAGCCTGCTTTCTTCGCACTGGATACGACGATGAACATCAAACATCCAAGCTTGCACGCCCTGCTCGCACTCGCGCTATGCGCCGGCAGCATGACCCTCGCGCCGCAATCGCACGCTGCAGATGCAATCGCCTTCACGCCCGGCAGTCCGTGGGCGCAAGCGGTCGGGCAGATCAGCAAGACCGACGATTATCACGAGTACACCGTGCATGCCGTCGCCGGCAAGACGCTGAAGGTGAACCTGATCTCGCGCAACCCCAATCTGTATTTCCGCGTGCTGCCGCCGAATTCGCACAAGCCCCTGATCGACACCATGAGCAGCGGCGAGACGAGCTGGTCCACGCAGGCATCGGCGGACACCGACTACACCGTGCACGTATACGCCGACCCCAGCACCCTGCCGAGCAACGAAGTCAGCAAGTTCGCGCTGCAGGTCGGGGTGTTCTAGGCCAGCTCCGGACAAATCGGTCCGGGATTGTCAGAGCACGCGAAATTCGGCGCACGGCTGAATTCCGCTCCGCAAATCAGGTACGTGAAGCAAGAGCACGCTTGCTGCGTGCGGCACTGCCTTTGACGCGCGGAAACTCTGACAAGTCAAAGTTTCCCTTAGCGCGCGAGTTCCCACGCGGCGAGCACGCGGTGTTCGCCGCGGCCCAGCAGGCTGTGCACCAGCGCAAGCCTGCGCACGGCCCAGGCGATTGGCTGCACGCTCTCCGGACGGACCACGCGTTCGTCATAGAGCAAGGTCACGTGCGGCGTGAAACGCCGCTCGACGTGCCGGCCCAGTCCTGCATCGCGCAGCCGCGCGCCCAGATTGTCCTGCAATGCGTGTAGCGCCTGATTCGCGTCCGCATCTCCGCTGCGCAACACGCAGGGCCGTTTGCCGCGGCCGGTAAAACTGCTGACGCAATCCAGCGTGACCTGAAACGGCGACATCGCGATTCGCGACGCCGCGGCGCCCGCGGTTTCGATCAGGGGTTCGGGCAAACCGCAGTAGTCGCCCAGATGATGCAAGGTGATGTGCACGCGGTTGGCCGGAATGGGTTTGCCGTGCAAGCCATGTCTCGCGCGCAGCGCTTCCGCCAGCTCGATGAGCCGCTGTGCGGCTTGCGGATCGGGATACACCGCGAAAAACAAGCGATCGCGTGACTTGGGCGGAGCGGATTCACCAGTCACATTCTGCCCGACGGTCAGCGCACGCTCGTCCATGAAGCCGCCCGGCCCCGACATCGGCTCGTTTCGATTCGTGTCAATTCGCGCGTCATGGACACCGCGTCAACGCCATAATTAGCGACTTACGTGCCAAGCGGATTCCGGATCCGCACTCGCGCCGTCTGCAAGGCCGCTCTCGGCTCGACGGATCACCCCGGCTTCCGGAACCGGTAAATGAACTGGTCGGTATGGCCGCGGATCGACTTATCGAACACCTTGGCGGTGTGCGGGTCGTCGGGGTTGCTTAACGCGTTGCTCGCACCGTCGAACTTGAAGCCCACGGCTTCCACCTCCTTCTTCACCAGCATCGGATCGATGCGATGAAGAGTATCGGTGTCCGCGGCACCCGAACCTGCCGGTGCGATATGGTCGATGATCACGTACACGCCGCCGGGCTTCAGCGCATTGAAAACCTGCTTGTTGAACGCGTTCATGTCCACCGGCCCCATGAAGGGGTCGTGGTAGTCGTGGTAGTTCTGCGAGGTGAACGCCACGTCAACTTTCTGCGGCACGCTCAGAAACGCCGCGGGCTCCTTCAGCAAGGTGACGTTCTTGTAGTGCGGCGTCGCGACCAGCGACTGCCAGTTCGCATAGCTCTTCGCGCTGAACTTGTCCATCTCGTTCGGCCACACGGTGTAGACGTGTCCCGAAGGGCCGACGATCGCGCTGAACACGCGCGTCCAGTAGCCGGTACCAGGTACCAGTTCCAGCACCGCGTCGCCGGGTTTCACCTGCGTGAACGCCATCACCGCGGCGACTTGGCGGCGCGCATCGTCCTTTTTGTCTTCGGCCCGCGCCGGATCATTGATGGCGGCGCTGATGTAGGCCGGCGCCGCGGTGTACGAAGGCGTGGCGGTGGATGCAGCCTGCTGCGCACCGGCAACGGCGGAAACGGTCAGCGCGATCACAGCGGCGAGTGTGTGCGTGCGCATGGCGAACTCCTCAGGGTGGAGTCTTGGAATTATGCGCGCAAACGAAGCGCTCGCGCATATGACCTCCGGCACTTCGGCGCGGTCGCTTGCTTTCGCGCAAATCCGGTCACAAGCTCCGCCTCGTTCGGCAACGGAAACTTATGATGCGCCTTCCGAGGACACATCGAATGCAGCGACATCTGGCCTGGTTGCTGGCGCCCGTCCTGTTTTGCATCTGCGCGCTCGCGGGCGCGTCTCCGGTTTATCACATTGTGGCCTACACCACGGATTGGAATACCGGAGAGGACGCGCAGCTCGACAAGATGGATGCACTGATCTTTGCCTTCGCGCGCATCTCGGGCGATCAGGCGGCACTCTCTTCCACCGCAGCCGAAAAACTCGACCGCATCGTTGCGCTCAAGGCAATACATCCGAAATTGAAGGTCGTGATTTCGATCGGCGGCTGGGGCGTGGGCGGATTTTCAGAAATGGCCGGCACCGCGGCCGGCCGGCAGGCTTTTGCCGAAAGCGCTGCGCGGCTGGCCACAACGCACCACGCCGACGGCATCGATATCGATTGGGAATATCCCGGCCACCACGAGTCCGGCATCCGCTCGAGTCCGCGGGATCGCACGAACTTCACGCTGCTGATGACCGCGTTGCGCGCGGCACTGGATCGCGCCGGCGCGAGCGACGGGAAGCACTACACGTTGAGCGCCGCTGTGGCGGATGGTCGTTTCGTCAGCGGCGTGAATATCGCGGCCGTTGCGCCGCTGGTGGACTGGTTCAACCTGATGACCTACGACTTCTGCAATTCGATGACTCCGGATACGTGCCATCACACCGGCCTGTACCCGTCACGATCCGCGCCGGATGACGCCCGCACCGTCGATCGCGCGGTGCGGCAATTCCTTTCCGCTGGTGCGCCGCCGGAAAAATTGCTGATCGGGGTGGCGATGTATGGGCGCGAATTCGACAAAGTGCAGTCACTGCACGATGGTTTGTACCAGCCTTACGGACATTACGGCGGCGAGCATGCCTGGCCGCAACTGAAACGCGATTTCATCGACCGCAACGGCTACGTTCGTCATTGGGACGCGCTGGCGCAAGCATCGTGGCTGTGGAATCCACGCACGCACGCGTTCATCACCTACGATGATCCGCAATCGATCGCCGCGAAAGCCGCGTACGTCGAGGCGCAGCATTTGGGGGGCATCATGTATTGGGAAGTGCAGGAAGACCCGAGCGGAGAACTGCTCGATGCTCTCTGGCGCGGATTGCATCGCGCTTCGCAAACTCAGCGCAATTGAGAATCCTTGCTACCGCGCCGGTTGTAACCGCTGAAGACGTTCTCTTCCGCGTCATGCGCGCTCTGGCACGTTACGCACAACCGCACGCCCGGCACCGCCCTGCGCCGCGCGGCCGGGATCGCTTCGCCGCATTCGGCGCAGTGCGTCAGGCCCGGACCTCTGCCGCGCTTGCTGCGCGCACGCGCGATCGCGTCCGCTACCGTCGCGTCGATCTGTTCCTGTACTGCATCGTCGTTGACGAAGCCTTTTGCCATGCACTCAAACTAGGAGCGGGCGCGCCAGGATGCAAGCCGTGCCGCCGATGCCGATTGAGCGCTTCGTGGTTCATCGTTCTCAATACCCATCCGGAAAGATGGCGTCGGGTGCGAAATCACCGGGCGCCATCGCATCGCATGGTCGCCTTCAAATATGAACCCGACTGACAAAATTTGAAACTCTATTCGTATGTCAGGACCGATTACACCTGCGCTTACGTCGATCCGGACAATGGCGACATACCCACGCGCGGAAGGTGCTGGACCTCACGCCTGAAGGCCGGCATCCGACGTGGTATGCCGAGCTCGATTACGATAGAGACAATCAAACCGGGGAAACGGATGCATCACGTTGCGCTGTGTCTTGCGGCAATCGCGTGCGGCTGCGCAGCGCGTGCGACCTACGCCGATGATTTGACGATCGCTACCGACCGGCCTGGCATCCTGTACGGCACTGAGGTCGTGCCGGTTGGGCGCGTGCAGGTCGAAGCTGGCGTGCCGACCTGGCAACGCAGCGATTCGAACGGCGAGCGCGACACGCTGATCACCACGCCGACCTCTCTGCGCATTGGCGTGAGTGATGCGTTCGAATTCCAAATCGTCAGTTCACCATTCGATCGAGATCGCATGCACGGTGCGGCGGGCGACGATTCGGTCAGTGGCTCGGGCGATCTGCAACTCGGCGCGAAGTGGCTACTGCGCACGACCGACGCGCACGGACCGAGATTCGCGCTGATCGGTTACGTCAGCCTGCCGACGGGCAGCCGGGCATTCACCGCAGGACGGCCCGGTTACAACCTCAATCTGGTCGGCAACTGGAATCTCGCCGACGACACCAACTTCGGCGCGATGCTCGGCGCAACGCACATGCCGATCGCGAGCGGCGGTCACGCCGACAGCGGCATTGTCGCGGTCAATCTTTCGCGCAGCTTCAGTGACCGCTTGGGCGGCTACGTGGAAACCGGCTGGTTTCCGGGCTTCCGCAATGCACAATCCACCGCGCTCGCCGGCGCAGGCGTGACTTGGCTCGTCACGAATCGATTTCAGATCGACGGCTTCTTTGATCGGGGACTCAACAAGGATAGCCCGGATTGGGCGCTCGGCACAGGCGCGTCGGTTTTGTTCTGAGAATTGGGTGCCTCTGCACTCATGTTAGGACGGAATAACGCTCTTCCATTGCAGTCATGATGCGCCGACGCTGACTCGCAGAAATCTGCTCGCCCGGACGTCAGCAATAAAATTGTGCATGCGCGGATTGATTACTTGGACACCCGAGGAAGTTATCGATTTGTTACATACCCTCCGGATAACGCCCAACCCCCTCCCCATTCTGGCAAATTTGTCGACTGGTGCGGTTTTCATCGCTTCCGAATAGGCGTACTCTCGACCGCCCCTGCCCGATCGGAGCGCCGCCATGGCCCTGTGGAAAGAACAGCAAGCGAAACCTTCGTCCACTCCCGTACCCGATGCGCTGGACCTCTCGACGCGTTACGAACCGGCCGCGGCGGAGCCGCAGCTCGCACCGGCGCCTTCGCACGCACCCGCACGTAACAAGCCACTGGGTGAATCGCTGATAGCGCCGGACATCGCAATCGAAGGCAAGATCGAAGGAGCGGGCCACGTACGCATCGCCGGCCGCTTCAAGGGCGACGTCAACGTGCGTGGCGATCTCACCATCGAGCCCAGCGCCAAGGTCGACGGCAGTGTGCGCGCGGAAAAGGTGATCGTCGCGGGCGAGTTGACCGGCAACATCGAAAGCGCATCCCACGTGGAATTGCAGCAGAGCGGCGCGCTGACCGGCGATCTGAAAGCGGTCACGCTCACCGTCGCCGCTGGCTCGCGCATGCGTGGGCATGTGGAGTTCGGCTGGGGTGACGGCAAGGCCGAAACGCCGCGCAACGGTGCAGCACACAAGAACGGCTCCGGTCTGGTGTCGTGACGGCTCCGCGCGCGGGCGGCGGCGCGGCCACACGCACGTGCCCGCATTGCCGCGAAACCATTCTGGAAAGCGCGGCGGTTTGCCCGGCGTGCAAGCATCACCTGCGATTCGGCGGTCCGGCGCAGGCCGTCGCCGCCCTGCCCGGCACCATCACGCCCTTGAAGGTCGAAGGCAGCATCCGCAATCCCAACGGCGGCAACTGGGAATACTCGATGGTGCTGACCATCCGCAACGAGCGCGGCGAGGAAGTGGCGCGCAAACTGGTCGGCGTGGGCGCGATGCAGGCAAACGAGGAGCGGACATTCTCCTTGTGCGTAGAACTGGCTTCCGCCGAGGGCAAACGCACGCGGCATTGATGATTTCGACGGACTTTCGAAGCTCCCGGCGCTGATCCGCGGCGTCGGCTTCATTCTTGCTTGGCTGTCGGTTTCACCCGTTCCGCCAGCGCGGCGCGGAAAACACACGGACGAAGCCAGCGTGACGACCGAGATCCAGGAAACCCGCATCGATACGATCGATCTGCGCATCGGCATGTTCGTTTGCAGGCTGGACCGCCCTTGGGAAGACACGCCGTTTCCGTTGCAGGGCGTGGAAGTGCGTACCCAAGAGGACCTGCGCACGCTCCGCGAACTGTGCCGTCACGTCTACATCGACCGCCGTCGCGAAGCGGTCGATCACACCCTGCAATTGCGTTACGGCGAGCAGCCGGACACGCGTTTCCAGCGGGCGGTGACCTACCCCGACCGCGTCAGCATCGAGGAAGAACTGCCGAGCGCGCGCGAAGCCCTGCGCAGCGCGGCGATCCTGGTCGACCTCATCTATGCGGATGTCGCCAGCGGACGCGAGTTGTCGGTGGAACACGTCGAGCAAGCAGTGCGACCGCTGGTGGCGAGCGTGCTGCGCAGCGCCGATGCGTTTCTCTATCTGGAAAGCATGCGCCGGCACGATAGCTACACCTACAGCCATGCTATCGGTTGCAGTGCGCTGGCTGCAGCATTCGGCCGGCATCTCGGCCTGCATGAGGAGACGGTTTTCGGCCTCGCAGTCGGCGGGTTGCTGATGGATATCGGCAAGATGCGCGTGCCGCAATCCCTGCTGCAAAGCCCGAGATCATTGTCGGACGAGGAACTGGCGATTGTGCGCGCCCACCTCTCGCATGGCATGGACATCGTCGGCAGCGCCGGCATAAGCGATCCCGACGTGCTGGCCGTGCTGCGCACGCATCACGAGCGCCACGACGGCAGCGGCTATCCGCAAGGCCTGCATGGCAACGCGATTCCCGTCGCCGGGCGCATGCTCGGCATCATCGACAGCTACGACGCGATGATCAGCGCACGCCCTTACCGCGCGCCGATTTCCCGTCATCACGCCCTGCAGCAGATATACCGCAAGCGAGACAAGTTGTTCCAGGCGGAACTCGTCGAACAGTTCCAGGCGTGTCTCGGCGTATATCCGACCGGCTCGCTGGTCGAATTGAACACCGGCGAGATCGCCGTCGTGATGATGCAGAACCGAGTGCGCCGCCTGCGCCCGCGCGTACTGCTGCTGACCACGCCGGACAAGCAGCCGCTCGCCGATTTCCAGCCATTTGATCTGTTGAATCAGGCCAACGACCGCAGCGCTGTCGAGATCGCGCGCAGCGTGGCCGCTGGCGAATACGGCATCGACGCCGCCGGGTTGCTGTCGTGAATGCGCCGGCACCATCATGTTGAACCAGCGCGAAATCCTTGCCGCGCTCGAGCGCCGCATCAGCGTCGGATCGGGTTTTGCCCTATTGGCCGTGCGCGTGTGCGATCTGCGCGACGTCGCCATCCGCCACGGAGCGCAACGCGGCGAGCAGGCCGAAGCGGATGCCGAACGTTTGATCCGCGAATCCCTGCGGCCCGTCGATGAAGCGTTCCGCGCCGGCGACGAACTATTCGCCGTGATCTTGCCAGATCTGCCTGCGCGTAATCACGCCTTGCTCGCCGCGACGCGCCTGTTCAAATCGTTTGAACGGCCGCTGCGCGGCGACGGTGTGCCATGGCAGGGAAGATTGCGGATCGGCGCGGCCTTCTTCCCGCAGGACGGCGGCGATGCCGATACGCTGTGGCGGCGGGCGCAGATGGCAAAGCAACATGCAGCGCGGCGCGGTGAGCCCTGCGGCTTTTACGAAGTGCGCGAAAGTCGAATCGACATCGACTACGACGAATTGCGCGAGAGCATCGAATCCAACCGGCTGCGTGCGTACTTCCAGCCGCTGTGGGATCTGCGCGCGCGGCGCATCGTGGGTGTGGAATCGCTGGCGCGCTGGACCACCGCGCGGCAAGAAATCGTGCCGCCGGATCAGTTCGTACCATTCGCGGAACAGAGCGATCTGATCGTGGCGCTGACGCACTGGAGCATCAATGCCACCTTCCGTCACGCCGCTGCGCTCGGCAAGAGCGATCTCGGCATCGCGATCAATCTATCCGCGCGCGCGGTGGCTCGCGGCGGCGTGACGGAGCAGCTTCGCGACGCGTTGAGCATCTGGGGCATCGCGCCGACTTCGGTGATCGCCGAATTCACCGAGACCGCGCTGGTCGAGGATTTCGACCGCACCGTGCGCACACTGCGGCAGTTGCGCGATCTGGGCATGCGCGTGGCGATTGACGATTTCGGCACCGGCTACGCGTCGCTGATGTATCTCAGCCGTTTTCCCGCGACCGATCTGAAAATCGACAAGACGTTGATCGAACCGATCGGCCTTGATGCGCGCGCCGCACGGCTGGCCGAATCGATCATCCAGCTTGCGCACCGGCTGGACATGACGACCACGGCCGAAGGTATCGCCGACGCGAATACCGATCGCCTGTTGATGGAAATGGGTTGCGATTACGGCCAAGGCTTCCATCTCGGCGCCCCGCAACCAGCCGATAAGTTCATCGAGCGGTTCTGCGCAGAGACCGTCGGCTGAAGTGCCGATCCTGTCGCGGCTACAGCGCGGGTTCGGCCACATCGGCGGCCGCATCGGACGCCAGCGCACGCTGATGCTCTCGATGATGCGGATCACGCTGGCAACGGCGCTGCTGTCCGACTATTCCGCGATCGGGTCGGCGGCCGGCGGACTGCTGTTGTTGCTGCGCTGCTTCATGGCGTTCTCGGTAGACGGCGAGCTACGCATCGCGATCGGCGCGATCGTGCTCGCCTGCGTCGCCGACAGGGTCAGTGCGGTTGGCGCACCCGCGACCGCCGAACAATTTCCGGTGAAGCCCGGCTCAGCGGACTCGCGCTCGGCATGACCATGGACTGCACTCTTCGGCGGCCTCACACCGTTTCTCGCCGAACTGTTGGTTCAATGCACTGGATGGAGCGGCCTTCCCGGCACCATGATCGCCGCTGTCGCGCTGGCCATATTGCCCATGTCCTTCAACACGGCGAGACAAGTCCGCGTCTCACGCGGATCCCTGTCCGCCAACGTGGCAGTCACGCTTTGAATGAGTCGATCTGACGTGTGCGGGAACCAGAAACAAGAACGCCAGTGAGCGCTAACCCACTGGCGTTCTTGTTGTTTTATTGGCGCGCCCGGAGAGATTCGAACTCCCGACCACCAAGTTCGTAGCCTGGTACTCTATCCAACTGAGCTACGGGCGCGTTGTGAACCCGCAATTATTCCGGGTTGATGCGCATGCGTCAATGAATTGCGCTTCTTTGATCTGGCGGAGAGAGAGGGATTCGAACCCTCGATCAGGCTTTTGACCCGATACTCCCTTAGCAGGGGAGCCCCTTCGGCCTCTCGGGCATCTCTCCGAACTTGCACGATCTTGCTCAGTCATCCATGACACACAATCCGTTCGCCATCTTGGCTCACCCTCACGTTCAGCGGGAGAGTCCCCCGGTCTCTCGCATAGCCTGACGCTCGACCTCTCGGGTATCTCTGCTGTTCGAACGCTACTTTTCGCGCACAATCGCACGCGCCACGACAGCGCGGAAGCATAACGACGTGTGGATGGCAGGTAAAGCTCAGGTGGAGCTGGAGCCCGCGGCAGGATTGTTCCCGCCCGGATGTTCGTCCTTGATGCGCTGGAAGATCTCTTCGCGGTGCACTGCCACGTCCTTGGGCGCGTTGATGCCGATGCGCACTTGGTTGCCTTTGACGCCCAGCACGGTCACGGTCACCTGTTCGCCGATCATCAGCGTTTCACCTACTCGGCGGGTCAGAATCAACATGTCGATACTCCTGATCGTCAGGTCGTCAGACCCGCATCAATCCGCACGGCTCCGCCAAGGCACGCGCATGATGCAATCCGGCGAACTTGCCGGGATCGCCGCCTCCCCGACTGTCCCTTCCTTGCCGGCGCAAACCGCGCCGGACACTGGTGATCAGAAATACTAGCCGAGCCCGGCATCCCCGTGCAATGAAATTAAACGCGCGAGAGGCGATCCGTGCCGTTGGTCATGCCACTGGTCATGCCACTGGTCATGCCAGTTTGCCGGCCAGCCACAGCGGCAATTCGCGCAGGGCCTGATCCAGCGCAGGCGAATCGGCGCCGCCGCCTTGCGCCATGTCTGGGCGGCCGCCACCCTTGCCGCCGATTTGCGAGGCAATGTGTGCGACCACTTCGCCAGCCTTCACCTTGTTCAACGCAGTGCCGTGCACACCCGCTATCAGCGCGGCCTTGCCATCACTGCTGGATGCCAGCAGCACCACGCAGTTGCGCAGTTTTTGTTTGAGCGCGTCTACCGCATCACGCAGCGCTTTCGCGTCCATGCCATCGGCGCGCGCGGCGACCAGTTTGATGCCATTGACCTCTTGCGCTTGCGATGCGAGATCGCCTGTTGCCGCGCCTGCGGCTTTGGACTTTAGGGCGTCCAGTTCGCGCTCGAGTTTCTTCTGGTGCGCAAGGATCTGCCGCAATTTTTCGGCGACATCGCTCGTGCTGCTGGAGAGCAAGCCGGCGACCTCCGCCAGCCGGCGTTCTTCCTCATCCACCATCGCGATCGCGCCGGCGCCCGTCACCGCTTCGATGCGTCGGATGCCGGCAGCCACGCCGGATTCGGAGACGATCTTGAACAAGCCGATATCGCCGGTGCGCGAGACATGCGTGCCACCGCACAGTTCCGTCGAGAAACCACCCATCTTCAGTACGCGCACGCGATCGCCATACTTCTCGCCAAAGAGCGCCATCGCGCCGAAGTCCAGCGCTTCCTGATAGCCCATGTGATGCACTTCGGCTTCTTCGTTGCGGCGGATTTGCGCGTTGACGATGTCCTCGATGCGACGCAGTTGATCGCGTGTCACGGGTTGGAAATGCGAGAAGTCGAAGCGCAGGCGGTCGGGCGCGACCAGCGAACCCTTCTGTGTGACATGTTCGCCCAACACCTGCCGCAACGCCGCGTGCAAAAGATGCGTGGCCGAATGGTTCAACACCGTCGCCTGCCGGCGCACACCGTTCACTCGCGCGTGTACTAGATCGTTTGTTCGAAGCGGTACGTCGCCTTTCCACTCGCCGACGTGCGCGTGGAATTGGCCGCCGAGCTTCTGCGTGTCGCTGACGAGGAAGCGGCCAGCTCCGAGTTCCAGCGCGCCGGCATCGCCGACCTGTCCACCGGATTCCGCGTAGAACGGCGTGCGATCCAGGATCAGCGAACCCTTTTCGCCAGGCGCCAGCGATTCGACCGCGCGGCCCTCGCGCAAAACGGCCACGATTCTGCCGTCCGATTCCAGCGCTTCGTATCCCACAAATTCGGTTGGTTGCAATTTGCTGGCGACTTCCGCTGGAATTTGACCTTTGCTTTCGAACTTGCTCGCGCTGCGCGCACGCTCGCGCTGCGCTTCCATCGCGCGCTCGAAACCGGCCATATCCACGCTCAGGCCGCGTTCGCGCGCGATATCGGCGGTGAGATCGACCGGGAATCCGTAGGTGTCGTATAGCTTGAACGCGTCTTCGCCCGCGATCACACCCTCGCGCGCGCGGGACGCGACATCGTCGAAAATGCGCATGCCTTGCTCCAGCGTTTCGCCGAAGCGTTGTTCTTCCGCGCGCAGCGCTTCCTCGACGAACTTCTGCTTCTTCGCCAATTCCGGATAGGCCTCGCCCATTTCCGCGACCAGCGGCGCGACCATCTTCCAGAAGAATTCGCCCCGCACGCCGAGCATGTACCCGTGCCGCAACGCGCGGCGGATGATCCGTCGCAGCACATAGCCGCGGCCTTCGTTGGACGGCAGCACGCCGTCCACGACCAGAAACGAACACGCACGGATGTGATCGGCGATCACGCGCAGTGACTTGTTCTCGTGATCCCTGGTGTTCGTCAGGCGTGCGGCAGCGTCGATCAGACGCACGAATAAATCGATTTCGTAATTGGAATGCACGTGCTGGAGAACCGCCGCAAGGCGTTCCAGGCCCATGCCTGTATCCACGCACGGCGCGGGCAGCGGCGAGAGTGTGCCGTCCGCCGCTCGATCGAACTGCATGAAAACCAGATTCCAGATTTCGATGTAGCGATCGCCGTCTTCGCCCTCGGAACCCGGCGGCCCGCCGGCTACGTCCGGACCGTGATCGTAGAAAATTTCCGTGCAAGGTCCGCAAGGGCCGGTGTCGGCCATCTGCCAGAAATTATCGGAAGCGAACTGCGCGCCCTTGTTGTCGCCGATGCGCACGATGCGCTCGGGAGGGACGCCGATCACGTCTTTCCAGATTTGATATGACTCGTCATCGGTGTGATAGACCGTGACCCACAACCGATCAGGCGGCAGTTTGAATACCTCAGTTAGCAGTTCCCACGCCCATTCGATCGCCGCGCGTTTGAAGTAGTCGCCGAACGACCAGTTGCCCAGCATCTCAAAAAAGGTGTGGTGGCGCGCGGTGTAGCCGACCGAATCCAGATCGTTGTGCTTGCCGCCCGCGCGCAGACAGCGTTGCACATCGGCCGCGCGCACGTACGGCAGTTTCTCGCTGCCGAGGAACACGTTCTTGAACTGCACCATCCCCGAATTGGTGAACAGCAACGTCGGATCATTGGCCGGCACCAGCGTGGCCGAGGGCACGATGGTGTGGCCGCGGTCGCGGAAAAATTCCAGGAACGTCGAGCGGATTTCGGCGGTTTTCATGTGGGCGATGCGATTTTCTCGAACGCACCACGCCGCGGCGACGCGGCCATCCGCTTCAATCCGCGGCGCCCGTATCGTCCACTTCGGCGTGGGTAACGGCCCGTACTGTGGCGGCGGAAAAGCCGCGGCGCAAGAGGAAGGCCGCGCGCCTGCCCCGTTCGGAGTGATCGGCAGCCGGCTTGTTTCCGTATTTCTTGCGCAATTGCGCGGCGGCGAGAGCGTTCCAATCCGCATGGGCCGCATCCAGCAACGTGCGGATCGCGGTTTCCGGCAGGCCGTGCGAACGCAGTTCCGCGCGCACTCGCGATGGACCATAACCTTGCGCAGTGCGCGCGCGCAGGATCATCTCGCCGAAGCGGTTGTCGTCCTGATATTTCTGCTCGCCGAGACGCTCGATCGCCTCAGCGCTTTCCGTTTCGTCGTAACCGCCGTGTTCCAGCCGAGCGCGCAATTCGCGTTGCGATTGCTCGCGGCGCGCGAGTAGAGACAAGCCGCGTTCGTAGGCGCTGCGCTCGTCGCGCTGTTTCTTTTCGTCCTTGCGGAAACGACGCATGGGCGTCCGAAGTTACGCCTCGACTTCCTCGGCGTCTTCCGTGGCCACCACGCCGCCACCGTTGCGCACGGCGGTCAGCAGCTTGGCGCGCAAGGCCTCGTCCAGCTCCTTGGCGACGCTCGGGTTGTCCTTCAGATACTGGCGTGCGTTTTCCTTGCCCTGTCCGATGCGCTCGCCGCCATAGCTGTACCAGGCACCGGATTTCTCGACCAGATTGTTCGCAACGCCCAGCTCGATCAACTCGCCCTCGTACGACGTGCCTTCACCGTAAAGGATCTCGAATTCGGCCTGACGGAACGGCGGTGCGACCTTGTTCTTGACCACCTTCACGCGGGTCTCCGAACCGATCACTTCCTCGCCGCGCTTCACCGCGCCGATGCGGCGGATGTCCAGCCGCACCGAGGCGTAGAACTTCAGCGCGTTACCGCCAGTAGTGGTTTCCGGATTGCCGAACATCACGCCGATCTTCATTCGAATCTGGTTGATGAAGATGACCAAAGTATTTGAACGCTTGATGTTTGCGGTGAGCTTACGAAGGGCTTGACTCATCAGACGCGCGTGCAGACCGACGTGGCTGTCGCCCATCTCGCCCTCGATTTCGGCCTTGGGCGTCAACGCAGCCACCGAATCCACCACGACCACGTCTACGGCATTGGAACGCACCAGCATGTCGGCGATCTCCAGCGCCTGCTCGCCGGTGTCGGGCTGCGACACCAACAGGTCGTCGACATTGACACCCAGCTTCGCCGCATAGACCGGATCGAGCGCATGCTCGGCATCCACGAATGCGGCGGTTCCACCATTGCGCTGGCAGTTGGCGATCACCTGCAGAGTCAGCGTGGTCTTGCCCGAGGATTCCGGGCCGTAGATTTCCACCACGCGTCCGCGCGGCAGGCCGCCGATGCCGAGTGCGACGTCCAATCCCAGCGAGCCGGTCGAGACGACATCCACGGCCTCATTACTGCGGTCACCCATGCGCATTACCGCGCCCTTGCCGAACTGCTTTTCGATCTGGCTGAGCGCGGAAGCGAGCGCGCGGCGCTTGTTGTCGTCCATTTGTGAATCCTCGATTGTTTACTGCGGCAAGTGTGCTGGTTGACGATCTCATCGACTGCGACAAGCAACCGAGAGCCTGAATGAAGCCGCACCGCGAAGTGAGTCGGCTTGCAATGAATCCGGTCACTCCGCGGCAATTATTTCATAGCGAGGCGATTGCGCCAGCGGCTTTCATCGCATCAGGTTGTCAGGATTTTCCGAATGCCTTCCAACGCGTGCGCCACCGTCTGCCTTCGCACCGCTTCACGGTCGCCGCCGAAGTGGAATATCTGTGCCCTCGCGTAACCGCCTCGGCGTTTCCATGCGATCCATACCGTGCCGACAGGCTTGTCCACTGTGCCGCCGGATGGACCGGCGATGCCGGTGACGGCCACTGCGACTGTCGCACCAAAACGCGCCAGCGCACCCGAGACCATTTCAATCGCGGTTTCCTGACTGACCGCGCCGTGGCGTTCCAATGTGTGCGGGTGCACACCCAGCAGGGCTTCCTTGGCTTCATAGCTGTAAGCCACCACGCCGCACTCAAACCAGGCTGAAGAGCCCGGCAGGTCGGTCAGCACCTTGGCGATCCAGCCGCCGGTGCAAGACTCGGCAGTGGTCAGCATCTGCCTGCGCTCACGCAGGATTTCCGCAATCTCCGCAGCCTGCGCGCGCAGAGTGTCGTCCGAATGAAGGGTGTCCATGCGAGTCTCGCGGCGCGTTCGATTCCGCTTTCTACTCCGCCGCGCGGTTTTCGCCAAGCGGGCCTTCTCGATGCTTCTGAGGCGTGTACCGAGCTTGCATTGATGTGACGCGCAAGGGAATCGCGTCCTGCTCTTTGATTATTTGCAGCAAAGTCGGCGAATGTACACATAGTGAGGCTTTTGACTTCCGTCGTGCTGGACTAACCGCGCACGATTCGAGGATCGTTTCGTTCGCGCTCGGGCAAAGGCCACGCTGCTCAACGTCTCCTACGATCCGACGCGGGAGCCGCGCACCTCGATCTGCACGTCGAATCGATGGACCTGAGGCTGGAGGCCGACCTCGCAAGCGATGAATTGCACGAACGGGGATTCCGGGCAGGCATGGAACTCGGCGTGTTGCCTCGCGCGGCCACGCCTGGCGCATGTTTTCCACGCCTCTCAACGGATCTGTTCCAGAATCGGATGAATGGGTGAAGTCGAGAGCAACGCTACATCACGATTTCGAACTCATGGCCGTTGACGGTGTGGATTTTCAGGCGGTGAGTACCCGAGGAAACCGGACCGCCCGAGCTCGACGAGGGCAACGTGATCGTCGCGCGTGCCCCCATCTCCGCCGTTATTCCTGCGTAACCTGGTTTGAAGGTGTTGTAGGCGTAGTCATTGGCGAATGCCGTCTTGGGCAATGCCGCCAACGCCTTCGAGTCCCATTGTTCGACAACAGCGTTATTGTTATCGAGGAGTTCGGCTCGAACGATGTTCGATGGTTCCTCCGGCGTGCCCGCATCCAGATAGGCCGTGAAGCGCACAGAGCCATCCGGAAACAACTTGCCCGCCGTCAAACTGATGTGATGTTTCGATGGATTGACCGGCCCACTGTGAAAAGCGGAGATCACCGAGCCCCGATAGTGGTCATACGTCACGACGACGAAAAGCACGGTGACGACCGCGCCGATCAAGCCGACGCGCTCTATGCATCGCATTGACCACTCGCCGCTGCCGAGCCACTGAAACCACGTCTTCCTGGTTAGCGCTGGGTGGCGACGCATCAACCATGAATCCACCGAATACGCTGACGCGCCAGTGACGAACAGCGTGACACCCATTGCGAAGTTGGCCGACGCCATCGTCCATTCGTCGATGCAAGTCGCGCCCTGCCAGCCGAACAGCAGCATGAGGACAAAACTGAAGGCGATGGTGACCATCGACGATAGCCGCGTCATGAAGCCCGCAATCGTGAAAGCACCGAAGATGAGTTCCGCGGCGCTGAACGCGATGACGCCCGTGTAGAGCAACGCGAAGTGGCGAAGCATGTAGTCGACGACGTGATCCATGCCCAACAGTGCGCCAGGCATCGCCGACTGGAACTTGTTGGCCATCCAGGTCGGCGCGTGCGGATCGAGTTTGCTCGGCGCGTAGATGAAGCGACGGCTTCCACCGCCCCAATAGATCCAGCCCTGGACAAATCGGACAGCAAGAAGTGCGACCGCCCCCAGGCGCCAGCCATCCAGTGTCGCGGGTGTTGCACGATTCACGTTCGTTTCGGACACGGTTGTCACGGTCATGGCTCATCTCCGCCGGCACTGTATGGTTTGAAACCGTAGCGCTTGAAAATCGCCATCGCTTCATCGGATGCAATGTAGTCAAGCCAGAGTTTGCCGGCGGCAGCGTTGGCGGCATTCTTCACGACGGCAGCGCCATAGTTTCCAGCGGTGTCCTGGTTAGACGGAATATCGACGTGTTCGATGGGGTTGCCCACTTCGGCCTGAAACAGTGCCTCGGAACGCCATGTGACGCCGGCATCCACGCGATGCTGCATGATGGAAAGCGGTGTTTGTCGATGGTGGATGCGGGTGAGTTCTGCCGATCCATCTCTCACCTTCTTCTCGTAAACCGCCGTCACGAGCGCATCACCCCCGGCCTTCCTGAGCGACGCCTTGATTTGCCTGGCCACGCCCTCGAACTCGGGATCGGGCATCGCCAACCGCACATCAGGTCTTGCCAAGTCTGCGAGACCTTTGATGTGCAACGGGTTTCCCTTAGCGACCATGATGGTCAAGCCGTTGCTGACGTAGCCAACGGCGGGCCCAACCAGGACGCCCTCGTCGACTAGCTTTTTAGTCGCTTTGAGCCCGGCGAAATAGACATCGGGCTTCGCCGTCCACGTCATGTTGCCAACGGTGATGACTCCGCCAGCCTTCATCTGCTTGACGAGCAGCCCTGGTGGAATCGTTTCCCAATAAATGCGCCCCTTGAACTGAGGATATTTTCTTTCGAATGTTTCAACCAACGGCGCCATGGCAAAGAAATAGTTGCCGCCCACATACAGCACGAGCTTGGCATTGAACGGGTCGCCGTGGAAATCAGAGAGGACATCGATCTCCGGCACGGTGAAGTCGAGGCCACGTTCGACGACGTCGTTATTCTTTCCGTTCTGCCAGGGTGGGAACATTCGCGCATCGTTCGACTTGGCCATGATGTCCTCAGCTTGAATGGGACCGCTGACCACAGCCGCTATGAGTGCGAGCAGAAACATGCCCACGTGCGATAGCGCATCACTTCGCATACTGGAACCCCGCGAGTTGGAGCTCGGGCAGTGTCGCAACCGCACCCGGTGTCAGCACGACGCCGTCCACCAGATGATTCGTCAGCTCGGCGCTCAGTTGCTCCTGAGACAAATTGTCCGGGTTCAACCCAGCATTCATGAGTTTTTCGGCGGTTTCCCAGATCGCGTTATGGCAAGCCAAAAACACGACGCCACGCCGCTGGAGCGCCGGGATCGAGTTGTCATGCGGCGAGAATGCACCATTGGGATCCTCAAAGTTTTTGGGGTCGGCAGATCCAGCCTTTTGCTCGATGATGAACGTGTTGCTTGTCTGCTTGCCAGCTCCGAGCTTGGCCAGTTGATACTTGTCCCACGTGGCCTGGTCGAACAAAGCCAAATGCGCCATGCCGTGCGTCGCGGACACGGCCAAGAAATCGGGGTGTTTGAATGACCAAATCTGCGCGTTGAGAGAGTTTCGCATCAGGTTCAACCACGGCCCATCAAGGTCAGTGTTGTCCCACACCTGCTTCGGTGAACCCTTATAAGCAATAATTTCGTTTAGTGCCTCGTGATCCCACTGATCCTTGTCGACGAGAATCATCGGCACCGTTTTGAAATCGCGGCGACGTTTTGCTTTCGCCAATCTGTCTGTCAGCGCGCGCAGCGATGAGGCCCCATCGGGCATCCAGCTTTTGCTTTCCGCAGCAGTCACGCTGGTTTGCGCCATGATCAATCCTCCCGCGGTTGCGCCCATTGCGATCAGGGCCATGCGCCGCCGTGCGTCATATTCCATGAGCGACTCCTTCTCGGTTACACGAGGTTCAATGCACGCAAGCTTCGCAGAAGCATGTAGGCGGCCACGATGAAAATAAGAACGACGAAGATGAGATTGAGCGTTCCTTTGTGCGCATTTGCGCGAACCGCTACGCGCGCGCCAAGCAGTCCACCGCCGATGCCGCCGGCAATGAAAATGGCAGCCAGTACCCAGGCAATCCATCCCGACCAGGCGTAGTTGACCGCAGTGGTCAACCCGAACGCTGCGACCGCAACTAGTGAGGAACCCACGGCATACAAGATCGGCATGCGCGTGGATGCCATCAGTCCCGGCACGATGAGGAACCCGCCGCCGATCCCGAAGAAACCCGATAGTGCGCCCGTGATGGCACCAGCCATCGTGAGCTTCGGGGCGTTCTTCGCGTTCAGCGTCACATTTGGATCGCCGCCAGCATCCCTCCGCCGCAACATGGCCACGCCCACAGCCACCATGAGTAGCGCAAAGAGCAGCAGCAGGCGCTGGCCATCGACAAGTTTGCCGAACGTCGATCCAACCAGCGCACCGATCACCCCCGCGCAGGCGAAAACCAGCGCGCAACGCCATTTCACATTACCGCGCCGTGCATGATTGACGAGGTTCGATGCTGCATTGACTGCGACAGACAATGCGCTCGTGCCGATCGCGACGTGCGGATTGGACACGCCCACGACGTAAACCATCAAAGGCACCGCGAGAATCGAGCCGCCACCCCCGACCAGGCCGAGCGTGAAACCGACGGCGCCACCCGAGAGGAGACCGAGCACGTATTGAAGCAGGCTCAACGTCATTCCAATCAGCTCAATGCAGAGCCGATTTTTCTTGCGGCTTGCACATCCATTCGCGCCCTTTGAGCATGCCCTGCCAATAGACCTGAGGCAGAATCTTGGTCTTGAGCATCCACGCGAGCGAAGACGGCTTCTGCCCGTCGATGAGCCACTTTGGAAACGTAGGCAGCAGCTTGCCCCCGTAGCCGAACTCTGCGAGAACGATCTTCCCACGTTCGACGGTAAGCGGGCACGAACCGTATCCATCGTAGGCAGCGGTCGGCGCCGCGCCATCGAGTACCGCGAGCAAGTTCGTTGCGACGATAGGTGCCTGCTTGCGGGCGGCCGCTGCTGTCTTTGCGTTTGGCGTTGATGCGACATCGCCCAGCGCAAACACGTTCTTGAAACGCTTGTGTTGCATCGTCGCATCATCCACGTCCACCCAACCGGAAGGTGCCGCCAAGGCACTCGTTCTCACAAACTCCGGCGAAACCTGCGCAGGACAGACGTGTAGAAAATCGAACTGACGCGAAACGTCGGCCTCCGTTCCGTCAGCGCGCTTCTCGCGAAAGACCGCCGTTCTTGCAGCGCCGTCTACCCGCACCAGACGCGATTCCGTATGCAAGGTCGCACCGTAACGGTTCACGTATTCCATTAAAGGAGGAACAAACTCTTTCACGCCGAAGAGCACCGGTGCAGCGGTGTGGAAGTGAATGGCGATGTCGCCCAGCCTGCCTTGCGAGCGCCAGTAGTCCGCCGAGAGATACATTGCCTTTTGAGGTGCGCCGGCGCATTTGATCGGCATCGGCGCCTGCGTGAAGAGCGCCACGCCTTTTTGCAGCTTCTGAACCAGTTCCCATGTGTAGGGCGCCAAATCGAAACGGTAGTTCGATGTCACCCCGTTCTTGCCCAATGCCTCTGACAACCCCGGTATCGCGCTCCAATCGAGCGTCAACCCGCAAGCAACGACCAGCATGCGATACCGTTCGCGTTCGCCGGAACTCAGCGCGACTTCGTTTCGCTCCGGGTCGAAGGCAACGACGGCCGCTTTTCGCCAAGTGACTTCGGCCGGCATGACGCTGGCCATCGAATGGCAGGTTTCAGCGGCCGTGAACACGCCTGCCCCGACCATCGTCCACCCGGGCTGGTAATAATGCTTCTCGGCGGGCTCGACCACACAGATTTTCAGCGATGGTCGACGGCGCAACAGACTCGCCGCCGTGGCAATGCCGGCAGCGCCGCCGCCCACGATGACGACATCCCAGATCGGGGCACCAGCGCCGTTTGCAGTCTGTCGCTCGCGTAGCCTTGGTGCGACCGCGGCAATATCCACGCCCGCGCTACTCGCACGCGCGATCAACTCGACCGCACTGGTTTCATGCGCGTGCGACAACGCCCAGAGCGTTGCCGAACGCGAACCGCTGCGGCAATACGCGAGGATCGGGCCTGGCATCTCACTCAGCGCCTTTTGAAACTCGGCAATCTGCGCATCGGTGATAGAAGACGCCACCACAGGAATGTGCCGGAAAGCCAATCCTGCCGCCGACGACGCAGCGGCGATGTCCACCCCGCGCGGTTGATCGGGAGCTTCGCCATCCGGCCGATTACAGATGATCGATCGGTAACCTACGCTTTTGATCGCATCAATGTCAGCGGCGTTGATCTGCTCCGAGATGCTCAGCACACCGTCCAGCGGTTTGATGTTCATGCATCCTCTCCTGTGTGCGGTGCCCGAACCGCAGCTACCCATTTTTCAAAGCTGAAATGGAACAGCGCGATTCCGGTGATCAAGGCGAGTGTGAAAATGCCGGTGGTAAGTGGCGCGAGCGCCAGATCGGCCAACGCTGGTCCCGGGCACAAGCCAACAAGTCCCCAGCCGACGCCGAAAACAATGGCGCCGAAAACGAGTCTTTTGTCGATTGCACCTTTGGCGGGAACATGGAAGGCATCCGCTGCAAGCGGTCGACTCAACTTGGATTTCAGAAGCCAGCCCGCGCCGGCGACGGCCAACGCGCCGGTCATCACGAACGCCAGCGTCGGATCCCAGCCCCTGCCGACGGTCAAAAATGCGAGCACACGTGCAGGGTTCACCATGTCCGACACGGAAAGCCCGATCCCGAATAGCAGGCCGGACACGATGGCGACGAGCACTGTCTTCATCGTAGAGCGCTCATTGCGGTCGCTACCAACGCGGCGGTTCCGACGAAAATCAACGTGGCGGCAATGGAGCGCGGGGAGAGACGCGACATGCCGCACACGCCGTGGCCGCTGGTGCACCCCGACCCGAGGCGTGTTCCAAACCCGACCAGCAGACCCCCGGTCACGAGCAACGGGATTGAATCGGTCACATGCACTGCAACACCGCTTGGTCTCAAGTGCGCGCCGATCCAAGCGCCGCCAATGAGCGCGAGTAGAAAAATTACATTGAGCACCGCGCGACCCGACCGACCGAACGCTCCCTCAATCAACCCGGAGATGCCGGCGATTCGCCCGGCGAAAAGCAAATAGACGGCGACGGACAACCCAATCAGCGCGCCGCCCAAAAGTGCTTGCCAAACCGGAATGGCGCTGAGCATGTTCATAGCACGTTGAGCGGCAGCTTGAGATAGCGGACGCCATTGGTTTCGGCGTCTGGCAGTTCCCCAGCGCGCATGTTCACCTGCACAGATGGCAGCAGCAGTTTGGGCATCGGGAGCGTCGCGTCGCGCTTCGTGCGCATGGCGACGAAGTCGGCTTCGTTCACACCGGTGTGCACGTGCACATTTCCCACGCGCTCGGCCCCTATCGTCGACTCCCATGCATACCGATCGCGCCCTGGCGCCTTGTAGTCGTGGCAGAGAAACACGCGCGTCTCATCGGGCAACGTCAGTAGCCGCTGTATCGACCGATAAAGCGTGGCGGCATCGCCTCCCGGAAAATCGCATCGAGCGGTACCGTAATCCGGCATGAACAACGTATCGCCGGTAAACACCGCGTCGCCAATGACGTAACTCATGCAGGCGGGTGTATGCCCGGGCGTGTGTAGAGCAACCGCGTGAAGCGCACCAATCTGAAACGCGTCACCGTCTCGCCAGAGACGATCGAACTGTCTGCCGTCGCGCGCAAAAGTCTCGGGCTCATTGAAGATGTCGCCAAACACTTGCTGCACCCGACGAATGTTTTCGCCGATGGCGATCGAACCGCCCAGTTTGCTTTTCAGATACGGCGCTGCCGTCAAATGATCGGCATGGGCATGCGTTTCCAAAATCCAATCGACCTCAAGCCGATTGGCTTTGACGAACTCGATGACGTCGTCAGCTGACGTGGTCTTCGTTCGGCCCGAAGACTGATCGAAATCGAGAACGCTATCGATGATGGCGCAGCGCGAATCGTTCGGCGCTCGGACGACATAGGTAACGGTGAATGTCGCCTCGTCAAAAAAAGATTTTACGGTTGGCTGCAACGCTGTGTTGTCAAGCGCAGCCTTCGCGATCTTTTGCGCAGCACTCGCAGCATCATCACCCCTGATGGCGGTTGCTTCCGTCATAACATTTTCATACTTTATGTAAGTGTTTAATTAATAGTAACACAATTCTGCCTCGACGCATGTTGCGCTGCGAGATACAGTCTGCCGATGAGCACAGACCTGCCGACCCAGCCGTCCTCGCTTCGTATCAACGAACCCGCCCCCCAGTTCAGTGCGCGCACCACCATGGGCGAGCGGACTCTTGCTTCCTACGCAGGCAAATGGCTGCTGTTTTTCTCGCACCCGGCCGATTTCACGCCAGTCTGCACCAGCGAGTTCATTGCCTTCGCCAGAGCGTTCAAGAAGTTTCAGAACGCCGGTTGCCAGCTGCTCGGACTGTCGGTCGACAGCCTTTACGCGCACTTGGCATGGATCCGCGACATTCGTGATCGGTTTGATGTGGAGATCCCATTTCCCATCGTTGAGGATCCGACGATGGCCATCGCGCGCGCTTACGGAATGATTTCCGGCGGCGCCGGTGACAGTTCAACGACACGCGCTGCCTTCATCATCGATCCAGACCAGATGGTCCGCGCCATCGTTTGGTATCCGCTCAACGTCGGCAGGAACGTCGACGAGCTTCTGCGGCTCGTTCAGGCGTTGAAGGAAAGCGACGCCACGCACACTTCCACGCCCGAAGGCTGGCGGCCCGGCGACGCGCTGCTGGAACCGGCGCCCACCGACTGCAAAGAAGCGTTGGTAGCAACCGGCACGCGCGAAGCATGGTATTACCGCACCCGGAAACCAAAACGATGAGCGCGCGACGATTGTCGGGCAACATCGATCTCAAGAGGCAGGCAACCGACGTGGTTGCTCTGCTGCGCCTGCTCTCCAACACCAACCGTCTACTCATCCTCTGTCATCTCATCGAGGGGGAATGTTCGGTGGCCGAACTCGAGGAGCAGCTTTCGATCCGACAACCTGCACTCTCGCAGCAACTGGCAAAGCTGCGCGAAAACGGACTGATTTCGGCAAGGCGATCATCGCGCTCCATCATCTACTCCTTGACGGACTGTCGCGCTTATGAGCTCATCCAGGCGCTCCACGACATCTACTGCACGCCTCGCGGCAAGACCGCAGCTCTGCCAAGGCCACAAGGCAAAGCAAGAAAGACCGATGCTGCCGCCTTTGCCAAAATCTTGACTTAGTCGGACTGACAAAAATTTCCATGCTTCCCGACTCAGCGATCTGGCGGCAAACGAACGCACTTATCTGGGATGGGAGCGCACCGCGCTGGCCTGATCGCGTTGGAATTTCTGCCGTAAAGATTCGATATTTTCTTGGCGGAGTGTGCGCGAAGCTACGCGACTGCAGACGCGGGGGGTCCGTCAGCTGTGGACGAAGGAGTGTCGGTTCATCCTCATCGCATTTGCGGTGGCGTCATCTTCCTTGCGACCGTGTGATTCCGCTTGCAGCGACAAGATGGCCTAGCGGACGCCGAGCTGTGATGCACGGCGCAGCCAGTAGAATTAGAACGCCATAGCCACAGCTCTCAACCCGGAACGCACAAATAGAAAAAGTCGTCAGCGACGTAGGCTTTCAACAACATATAATGCACTCCGCATTGGCGGGATGATTCGGCAATTTTACTTGGATTATCAATTACTTAAGAGCGACCCCCGACACTCAGGCGCCATGCGTCAATACTTCGCCGCCAAGGCGGAGTATCCGGATACGCTGCTGTTCTTCCGGATGGGTGACTTCTACGAGCTGTTCTACGACGACGCGCGCAAGGCTGCGCGCATGCTCGATCTGACATTGACGCAACGCGGCCAATCCGCCGGCGCGCCGATTCCGATGGCGGGCGTGCCGTATCACGCGGCCGAAGGCTATCTCGCCAAACTGTTGCGGCTGGGCGAATCGGTGGCGATCTGCGAACAGATCGGCGATCCGGCGGCGAGCAAGGGCCTCGTCGAACGCAAGGTCGTGCGCGTGGTCACACCCGGCACCGTCACCGACGAAGCGCTGTTGCCAGAGCGACGCGACAACTTGTTGCTGGCCATTTCGGCGGACAAATCGGGCTACGGCTTGGCATGGGTCGATCTCGCCGGCGGGCGATTCCTGTTGAGCCAAGTCGCGGACTCGGAAGCTTTGTCCGCCGAGCTTGCGCGTTTGTCGCCAGCGGAAACGCTCGTTTCGGAAGATGTGGCGTGGCCCGCGGCCGTCGCTGCATTGAATGGTCTGCGCAAGCGCCCGCCGTGGCATTTCGATCACGACAGCGCTCGGCGTGAACTCGTCAAACATTTCGGCACGCGCGATCTTTCCGGTTTTGGTGCGGAACCGTTGCACCTGGCAATCGGCGCGGCTGGTTGTTTGCTTGCGTACCTGCAGGAGACGCAGAAATCCGCTTTGCCGCATCTATCCGGCTTGTCGGTCGAACAGCCGGACGAAACCATCGCGATGGACGCGGCCACGCGCCGCAATCTGGAACTGGACACGCATCCGAGCGGCGATCCGCGTTGTACCTTGCTGGGTGTGCTCGACAACACGATCACGCCGATGGGCGCACGCGCGCTGCGGCGCTGGCTGCACCGGCCGGTGCGCGATCGCTCGGTCGTGCGTGCGCGACATCAGGCCATCGGCGCGTTGATCGAGAGCCGCACATTCGAACCGCTGCGTGAGCAACTTCGCGCGATCGGCGATCTGGAACGCATCCTCGCGCGCGTGGCGCTGCGCTCGGCACGGCCGCGCGATCTTGCCACTTTGCGGGACGGATTGCTCGCCGCGCCCGCATTGCGGGAGAGGATCGAAGCGCTCGACAGTCCGCTGCTGCACGAACTCGTCGAAAGCATCGGCGAACATGCCGAAACCGCACGACTGTTGCAGAACGCCATCATCGAACGGCCGCCGCTGCTCCTGCGCGACGGCGGCGCGATCGCCGATGGCTACGATGCCGAACTGGACGAGCTGCGCCGGCTCTCCACCAATGCGGACGGCTTTCTGCTGGACCTGGAACAACGCGAGCGTCTCGCAACCGGCATCCCGACCTTGAAGGTCGGCTACAACCGCGTGCACGGTTACTACATCGAGTTCGGCAAGACGCACGATGCCAAGGCGCCCGCGCATTACACGCGCCGTCAGACCACCAAGAACGCCGAGCGCTACATCACCGAGGAACTGAAGGCGTTCGAAGACAAGGTTCTGTCCGCGAAGGAGCGCGCGCTGATGCGAGAACGCGCGCTCTACGAAGGCCTGCTGGAAGCGCTGATCGAACGTTTGCAACCGTTGAAGCGGGCGGCGAATGCGATCGCGGAACTGGACGTGCTGGCAACCCTTGCCGAACGCGCGGAAGGACTGGACTGGTCGTGCCCGTACCTCACGGACGAGCCCGGCATCGCGATCGAACGCGGCCGGCATCCGGTGGTGGAACAGGTGCGAGAGGAACCGTTCGAACCGAACGATCTCGCGCTCGACGATTCGAAACGGATGCTGGTGATCACCGGCCCCAACATGGGCGGCAAGAGCACTTACATGCGCCAGTGCGCGCTGATCGTGGTGCTGGCGCACATCGGAAGTTACGTGCCGGCGAAATCGGCGTGCATCGGCCCGATCGACCGCATCTTCACCCGTATCGGCGCGGGCGACGATCTGGCGCGCGGGCAATCCACCTTCATGGTGGAGATGAGCGAGACCGCCAACATCCTGCACAATGCGACCACGCAATCACTGGTGTTGATGGACGAAGTCGGTCGGGGTACATCCACCTACGACGGACTCTCGCTCGCGCGTGCAGCGGCGGTGCACCTCGCCACCGTCAACCGCGCGTTTACGCTGTTCGCGACGCATTACTTCGAACTGACCGAACTCGCCGCGCAATTCGACGGCATCGCCAACGTGCATCTGGATGCCGTCGAATATCACGATCCGAAGCAAGGAGACCAACTGGTTTTCATGCACGCCGTGAAGGAAGGCCCGGCCAACCGCAGCTTCGGTTTGCAGGTCGCCGCGTTGGCGGGTTTGCCGAAAAGCGTCATCGCGGAAGCGAAGCGCACGCTCGCAGAATTGGAAAGCGGTGCGCATGCATCGGTTGCGAAGGTTGCGTCCAAAGGCGAAATAAAACCGCAAGCCGATCTGTTCGCACCGCGCTCGCCCTCAGCGGCTGAGCGCGCGCTGGCGGAAGTCGAGCCTGATGCGCTGACCCCCAAGGACGCACTGGAGCTTCTGTATCACCTGAAATCGCTGCTATAAAAGCGAGCTTGCTCGCGACTGGCGCAACGCGGCATCTTTGCCCCTAAGCGCTGGCTGCTTGCAGGGCAGCTTCTACAAAAGCGAATCGATATCCCCCAATGCCCGAATCAATCTTCGTGCGCGCTTGTCCGGCTTGCCTGTAGGCGGCTGATAACCCGCGCGCTCGGCACGACGCTGTTCGCGCGCGGCTGCGCGCGCCGCACGCGAGGTTTCAGATTCTCGGTACAACGTCTGCGCCAGGGCTGCGGAACCGCGGCGTTCGCTCAGACCCATCACTTCGACCTCGAAGATTTCTTCGCCGCGCATGACGCGTAGCCTTTCGCCCACGTGCACTGCGCGTGACGGTTTGCAAACCCCTCCGGCAATTTTCACGCGCCCCGCTTCGACAACCTGCTTCGCGAGCGAGCGCGTCTTGAAGAAGCGTGCCGCCCACAGCCAGGCATCCAGACGCACGCTTTCGCGCCTTTCGCCTTTGCTCATCGGCACCCGCAACCGCTGCTCACGCCGGCATGCCGACTGCCGACGTGATGGCACGATAAGCAAATTCGAGTTGCGATCATTCGCATCGCGGAATCAGGAGTTGACTCGTCCTCTGCGCGCGGCCCACATGTATGAAGCGATCACGATTCCCGAGAACACGATGCCGCCCAGGATCAAGCCCGGCGTGGCGAAGCTGTCACCGACCAGCGACAGCGGTTCCTTCGGATTGTTGAAACCGAGTTTGTCTGCGAAAGCGACCAGCGCGGCGACGATCACCGCCAGCAGGCTTTCGCCCACGATCAAACCCGAGGCCAGCAGCACGCCAAGTTGTTTGGTGCCCTCGGGGTTTTTTCCGCGATCCGCGCGTGCGTCGAAGATCGCGCCCACGATCGCGCCGACCACCACCATCAGCGTGGTCGATGTCGGCAGGTAGATCCCAAGCCCGACGGCCAGCGGCGGCAGGCGCGGCCCGTTCGTCGTGCGCGCGAGGATTTCATCGACGATGATGATGACCACGCCGATGATCGCGCCGATGCCGATCAGGCTCCAGTCGATATTGTGCTGGATCACGCCCTGCGCCAGCGCGGAGATCAGCCCGGCCTGCGGCGCCGGCAGTGCGTGCGCGGGATCCGCGCCCGGTGCGCCGTTGAAACCATAAGCCTGCTGCAGGAGATTCAACACCGGCGGAATTACGATCGCGCCCGCGATCACGCCGATCACCAGCGCCCATTGCTGTTTCTCGGGCGTCGCATCCACCAGTTGGCCGGTTTTAAGATCCTGCAGGTTGTTGTTGGCGATCGATGCGACCGCGAACACGACCGCGGTGATGAACAGCGCGAACGCGACCACCGCCTTGCTGGTTCCCGCTTCGGCCTGCACGCCGGCGACCAGCAGCAACGCGGCGATGATTACCACCAGAATGCCAATGCCCGATAGCGGCGAGTTGGACGAGCCGATCAAGCCGGCCATGTAACCGCACACGGCGGACACCACGAAGCTCAGGATCACCACGAACAAGACGCCGCCGATCGTCAGCAGCCAGGTGTGATCGCCGAGGCCGCTGGTGCGGCTGAAGTTCCACAACAGGAACGCGACCGGAATCAGGCACAGCAATGAAATCAAACCGACCATGCCGATCGGCATGTCGTGCTCGGTGCGCGGCATCGACGCCAGCGTGCCCGCGCTGCGCGCGCGCGAGGCGCGCAAGGCGCCGGCCAACCCAGCGATCACCGGCTTCACCAGTTTGGCCAGTGTGTAGATAGCCGCCACGCCGATGGTGCCGGCGCCGACGAAGCGCACGTAGTGGCTCCATGCGGCCTGCGCCACGTCGGCGGCGGCGCCAGCAGCCGGATGCAACGCGGTGAAATGCGGCACCGCCCATGCCCAGCCGATCAGCGCGCCCACGCCCATCGCCAAGCCGACCCACAGGCCGACCAGATGGCCGACACCGAACAACATGAAGGACAGCGAAAAATCGAATCCGCTGGCGGCACCGCGATCGCCAATGCGGAAATACGACGCAACATCGCTTGCGAAGATCCGCGTCTGCACGATGATATAGAAGATCGCCGACGCGATCGCGCCCATCACCACCGCGCGCAATCCGGCGCTGTTGACCTGCGTTTCGCGCGGCGGAGCGTCGGCGTGCGCGCGCGTTTCAACCGGGATGTTGCCGAGTTTCTCCGCGCTGCCGCCCGCACCCACCTTCAACACTTCCGCGCAGGCCACGCCTTCGGGATACGGCAGGTCGGAATCGGTGACCAAAGCGCGCCGCAGCGGGATCGTGTACATCACGCCGAGGATGCCGCCGGTGACGCAGATGCCGAACGAAGTCCAGAACGGAAAACCCGTCCACCAACCGATCATGACCAGGCCCGGCAACACGAAGATGATCGACGATAGCGTGCCCGCGGCGGAAGCCACCGTCTGCACGATGTTGTTTTCCTGGATCGTGGCATCGCGCACCGCTTTCAGCAGCGCCATCGAGATCACTGCGGCCGGTATCGAGGTGGAGAACGTCAGGCCTGCTTTCAGGCCGGCGTAGACATTTGCCGCGGTAAACAGCAGCGTGATGACGATGCCGATGATCAAGCCGCGGATCGTGAGTTCGCTGCGTGGCGCTGGCAGGGTTGCGGAATTCATGGGGCATCCCCGGAATCTGGAGGCGGTGCCGCATACTAGCCGAAAGTTCGAGCGGGAAAACGCATGACCGGCTACTGCGGCCGCTTCGCGCCCTCACCCACCGGCGATCTGCATTTCGGCTCGCTGGTGGCGGCGCTCGGAAGTTGGTTGCGCGCGCGGGCAGCTCAGGGAACATGGCTGGTGCGGATCGAAGACATCGATCCGCCACGTGCGGTGCCGGGTTCCGCCGATTCGATCCTGCGCACGTTGCACGCGTGCGCGTTGGAACCGGACGAGCCACCGCTGTATCAAAGCACGCGCGCCGAAGCATATTCCTCGGCGCTGCAACGCTTGCGCGAAAATGGTGAGGTGTTTCCGTGCTGGTGTTCGCGCAGCGATCTGGCCGCGCGGGGCGGCGTGCATCGCGGCGTCTGTGTCTCACCGCCCGATCCGTGGCGCGAACCGGCGTGGCGGGTGCGCGTGGGCGACACGGTGATCGCGTTCAAGGACGGTTTACAGGGTTTACAACGCTGGCCACTATCACTGGAAGGCGATTTCGTGGTGAAGCGCGCGGATGGCCCATTCGCGTATCAACTGGCATGCGCGGTGGACGATGCCGCGCAGGGCATCACCGAAGTCGTGCGCGGCGCGGATCTGCTCGATTCCACGCCGCGACAGATTCATCTGATGCGCTTGCTCGAACTGAGCGAACCGAAATATCTGCACCTGCCGGTGGCGGTGGATGCGCACGGCCGCAAGCTCTCCAAATCCCAAGGCACAGCGGCTGTGGATCCGCGCGATCCGCTGCCGGTGATGCGCGCGGCATTGGCGTCACTTGGCATTCCACGTGCAGTGCTCCGTGCGCGAATGCCGCGCACCTTGTTGCGCGATGCGGTGGCGGCGTTCGATCCCGCGGCACTCCCCCGCACGAGAATTCTGGAAATCCCCGTTCTGGCCGATTGAACTGCCAAAAGCGCCATCCATGGCCAAGAGCTCCGTGGCAAGAGCTCATCCTTGTGCAGCGCGGCGAGACTTTCTGCGTTCCAGCGTTGCATGATCGCATCACTCGTGAAAGGAGATGCGATATGGCTCAGCAACGCGTGGCACTGATAACCGGGGGAACCGGCGGCATCGGCACGGCCATCGTCAAACGGCTGGCCGGTATGGGCCACAAGGTTGCGACTAATTATCGCGACGAAGGCAAGGCGCGCGCGTGGCAGGAGAAAATGGCCGCGCAAGGCGTGCAAGCCATGCTGGTGAAGGGTGACGTGTCCGATCCAGAATCCTGCAAGACCATGGTCGCGGAAATCGAAAAACAGCTCGGGCCGATTGACATCCTGATCAACAACGCCGGCATCACGCGCGACACCACTTTCCACAAGATGAGCTACCAGCAATGGATGGACGTGGTGAACACCAATTTGAACGCGTGCTTCAACGTGACGCGGCCGGTGATTGATGGCATGCGCGCGCGCAAGTGGGGGCGCATCGTGCAGATCAGTTCGATCAACGGACAGAAAGGCCAGTACGGCCAAGCCAACTACGCCGCGGCCAAGGCCGGCATGCACGGCTTCACGATTTCACTGGCGCAGGAAAATGCCAAGTTCGGCATCACCGTCAACACCGTTTCGCCCGGTTACATCGCCACCGACATGGTGATGGCCGTGCCGGAGGAAGTGCGCGCCAAGATCGTCGCGCAGATTCCGCTCGGCCGTCTAGGTGAACCCGACGAAATCGCCTACGCGGTTTCGTTCTTCATCGCCGACGAAGCCGCGTGGATCACCGGCGCGAACCTGGCGATCAATGGTGGGCATTACATGGGCTGGTAATTCAGCGCTCCCGTCATTCCGGCGAGAGCCTGAATCCAGTTTTCCCCCTCTCCTCGCTAGCGGGAGGGAAGCCAGGTGCGCGGCACCTGGCGGGATGCGGGAAAGCCTGCGATTGGATCGCAAGATTGCTCAATATTCCGCTCGCTACCGAAACGGCGCTGCGTGCCGGCGAGTTTTGTTTCGGTAAAAGTCGCCAAACCATCGCGTCGTCGGTATGACGATCGAGCCAACGTCCGGTTGGCTCGACCGTCCTGCGCTTCTCGTTGGGGGCGCGCCGGCGCAAACTCACGTCCCAAGGCCCAGACAATCGCGCCTTTGCTGCGCGCCCGGCTGCGTGCTCGGCCAACCTGCTTTTGCGCCGCCGCAAGCCGTGCTAGCTTTGCCGCATGGCACAACCACGGATCATCAAGAAATACCCCAACCGGAGGCTGTACGACACCGAGATTTCCAGCTATATCACGCTGGAGGAGGTGCGGCAGTTGGTGCTGTCCGGCACGCCGTTCGAGGTACGCGACGCCAAGACCGCTGAGGACCTCACGCGCGCGGTGCTGCTGCAGATCATCGCCGAGCACGAGCAGCACGGGCAGCCGATGTTCTCAGCCAACCTGCTCTCGCAGATCATCCGTTTCTACGGCGACTCGATGCAGGGTTTCGTCGGCGGCTACCTGGAAAACAGCCTGAAGATATTTCTGGACCAGCAGCACAAGTTCCGCGCGCAATTGAACGAAATGCTGGGGCAGACGCCGTGGTCGATGTTGAACGAGATGACCGAGCGCAACATCGATTTGTGGAAATCCCTGCAGAGGGGGTTTTTCGAAGCGAACGCCGCCGCCGTTTCGCCAAAAGCCGCTGCCGGCGACAGCAAGAAGCCCCGCTGAGCCTTCATTGACAGCCCGCGAGCAGCTGCCTACCATCCCGGTTTCGCTGCGGTGCAACATATTGCGCCATGCGGCAAGAAAACTCGGAATATTCAAAATGAGTGAACGTGTAGCAGTGGTCACCGGCGGCATCGGCGGCTTGGGCACCGAAATCTGCAAGCACTTGGCGCGCGCCGGCCGTAAAGTCATCGCTGCCGATCTCGGCAACCGAGAGGAACGCCTCGCCGCGTTCCGTGAGGAGACGAAAGAATTCAATGGCAGCATCGTGTTCGCGCCGGCCGATGTCTCGCGCTTCGACGATTGCGCCGCACTGGCGAAGCATGTCGCCGCAACCTACGGCGAGATCGACATTCTGGTGAACGCCGCGGGCATCACGCGCGACGTTTCATTGCGCAAGATGGAAGAAAGGCAGTGGCACGAGCTGATGCACGTCAACCTCGACGGCGTGTTCAACATGTGCCGACAGGTGGTCGACGGCATGAGCGCGCGCGGCTTCGGGCGCATCGTCAACATCTCCTCCGTCAATGGTCAGACCGGCCAGTTCGGCCAGACCAACTACTCCGCCGCGAAAGCGGGCATGCACGGCTTCACCATGGCGCTGGCGCGCGAGGTGGCGAAGAAAGGCGTGACGGTGAACAGCGTCTCGCCCGGCTACTGCAAGACCGAAATGGTGATGAAGGTGCCTGAAGACATCCGCAACCAGATCGTCGCGCAGATTCCGGTCGGACGTCTGGGCGAGCCTTCCGACATCGCACGAACCGTCGCGTTCCTGACGGCCGATGACGCCGGTTTCATCACTGGCGCCAACGTGCCGGTGAATGGCGGTTATTTCATGTCGTTCTGAATGCTGGAGCAGGCCTACGCCCCTAAGGCCTGCAAGCGCTTCTGCAATTCATCCAACCGCAAATCCGCATGCGCGCCGGGCGAAACGCGCGCGGCGAGGCTTGATTCGGGCGTGCGGCCCCGACCTGACTCGCCGGCTGTTTCTGCGGCTGCGCGATAGGCCTCGCGGAACGGAACGCCTCTGACCGCCTGCTCGATCGCAACGTCCGTCGCATACATCGCATGCTCGATTCCGTCGCGCATACGCTCTGTATTCCATTGCATGCGCGCCAGCAGGTCGGGCACCAGTTCCAGCGCGGCCAGCCCGCGTCGAAAACCGTGTACCAGTGCGCCTTTGCTGATTTGCAAATCGCGCTGATAACCGGACGGCAGCGAAAGCAGGCTCTCGATCTCACAACGCGCCGCGACCATGCTGGCGTAACTGGCGCGCATCAGCTCGATCACGTCCGGATTGCGCTTGTTGGGCATGATCGACGACCCCGTGGTGTATTCCGGCGGCAGTTGCACGAAGCCGAATTCCGAGGTGGTGAACAGAGACAGATCCCACGCCAGGCGCCGCAAATCCAGGAGCGCCGAACCGAGCGCTTCCAGTGCGGCCAGCTCGAACTTGCCACGCGATAACTGCGCGGCAATCGGATTGATCTGCATCCGCGCGAATCCGAGGCTGCGCGTGACGTGCTCGCGGTCGAGCCGCAAATTGACGCCGTAGCCTGCGGCGGTGCCGAGCGGATTGGCGTCGATCCATGCGTGCGCGTCGCGTGCGCGCTGCGCATCGTCGATGAAGGATTCCGCGAAACCGGCGAACCACATCGCGGTCGACGACACCACCGCGCGTTGCAGGTGCGTGTAGCCGGGCATCGGCCACGATTCCTTTTGTGCACGATCCAAGCAAGCGCGCGCGATAGTCGTGCAATGCGCCTGCAATGCCGCAAGCTTTTCCTTCAGCCACAAACGCGTGGCGACCAGTATTTGATCGTTGCGGCTGCGGCCCGTATGCACCTTGCGGCCGATGTCGCCCAGGCGTTCGGTCAGATGCGCTTCGATCGCGGAATGACCGTCTTCGTAACGTTCGTTCAGCGAAAAAGCACCGCTGGAAAAATCATCCGCAAGCAAGCGCAACTCGCGATCCAGTGCTTGCGCTTCGTCTGCTGTCAACACGCCGATGCGCGCGAGACCTGCCACATGCGTGCGGCTGGCCGCGATGTCGTGCAGAAAGAATTCGCGATCTAGCAGCACGTCGTCGCCGGAGAGAAAGCGCATGATGCGCTCTTCGGTGCAGGTATCCTTCTTTTGCCACAGCAGATCGCTCATGCGTGCGCCTCGAGCGGAACGCCCGCGAACTCATCGAAGCCCAGCGCCAGATTGAGATTTTGCATCGCTTGCGTGGCTGCGCCTTTCAGCAGATTGTCCAACGTGGCGACGACCACAACACGCTTGCCACCAGCTGCCATCGCGAAGCCGCCGATCTCCACGCCGTGCCGGCCGGCGATGCGGACGACCCAGGGCGGCTCATCGACAATGCGGATCAGCGGTTCCTGCGCATAGCGTTCGCGATAGCTTTCTTTCACCCCATCGGCGCTCATGGGTTCCCGCAACCACAGGTTCACCGTCATCGTGATGCCGCGGAAATGCGGCGCGACGTGCGGCATGAATTCAACCGGCACACCCAGATGCGTGGTCACTTCACGTTGGTGCAGATGATCCGCCAACGAGTATGGCATCAGGTTGTCGCGCAGCTTTTCAGGATCGTTCCTGTCGGACGGCGTGGTGCCCGCGCCGGAATAACCGGACACGCCGAAGCACTGCGGCGGCGCGGCGAGCATATCCCTCATCGGCGCGATTGCAAGCTGCATCGCGGTGGCGTAGCAGCCCGGATTGGCGACACGACGCTCACCTTTGTAGCGCTGGCGCGTCAACTCCGGCAGACCGTAATACCAGCCTGCATCGAAACGATGGTCGGCTGAAAGATCGACGATCACCGTCTGCGGCGCGCAGACATCCAGCGCCTGCTCGAAGGGCCTGGACTTGCCGTTCGGCAAGGCGAGAATCACGGCATCCACGTTCTTTTCCGCCATGGCATCGGCATCCGGATTTTCATAGCGCAGTTCGCCGTCGAACGCCGCAACATGGTCGCGTACGAGTCGGCCCGCGAGTTCGCGCGACGACACGAATGCCAATTCGAGCTGCGGATGCCGCGCGATCAGCGCGATCAACTCCGCGCCGGTATGCCCCCTTGCCCCGACGATGCCGACGCGTCTCATGGCCGATCCGCCAACGTCGCCGGCCGTTCGCGGCAATGCTCGACGCACGCCTCGATTTGCGCGAACGAATCCAGCCCGTACCAGAACACATTCCAGCGCGGCTGCCTGATGCAGCCGTCCGCCTCGTTGACATAGAACTCGTTGACCCCGTTGCCGTGCCGCGAGCGCCAGAACAACGATGGATTTTCCGCACGCATCACCTGCCACGCCGCGCGGCCGAGGCCCTCGCCCTGGGCGTCCTCACCGACCGCGAACTTGTCGAGATACGCGATTCCGTCTTCGCGGGTCAGGATCAGCGCGGCGCGGTAATTCTCGCTGACATAGGCGCGATACAACTTCGTACGCTCAAAATAATCCGCGACCAACTTGCGTCCGAAACTGGATTCGATCAGAGCGCGCACACGCTGCAAATCGAGCTGCGACCAGCGCGTGCAGCGGCGCACCCTTTCTCCTCGCCGCACCAGCGTACCGGAACCGCGATGCGTGAACAGTTCGCGCGCCAGTTCCGCCGGCCGTGTGATCGAAACCGATGAGCTCAACGGCAGATCGTCCAGCAACTCACTGATCTGTTGCAGCTTCAACCGCATGCCAGAATGCAGCCAGGGCGCGCGCATCAGCGCGGCGTAATCGGTGGAGAGATTGATCGAGTCGATCACGCGGCCATTGCCGTCGAGTAGACCGCCCGTTTCCGTGAGGAACACGATCTTGTAAGGCTGCAAGGCGCGCACCATCGCGTTCACGGCGAAATCCGCGTTGATGTTGAGGATCTGCCCTTGCGGCGTTTCGCCGAGACTTGCGATCACCGGAATCGAACCTGCGTTGATGCTGGCTTCCACGGACGCAAGTTCCACGCGCGACACGCGGCCGACCATGCCATACTTGCGGCGGTTTAGAAACGCTGATTCGAACACGCCCGAGAGGATCGAGGTCGCGCGCACGTCATTGCGCTGCAGGGCTTCGACCAGTTTCAGATTTTCTGCCTGCGTCACGCGGCGCACGATCGCCAGCGCATCTGTGCCGGTGACGCGCAATCCGTCTATCGTGCGTTTGGCGATGCCGGCTGTTTTCATGCCCTCATCCAGTTGCGGGCCCGCGCCATGCACCACGATCGGCGTCAACCCCACTTGCTGCAGAAAAGCGAGCGAAGAAGTCAGCGCATCCAGATCGTCGCGCAGCACCGCGCCGCCGACCTTCACCACCGCGAAGCGTTTGGCATCCAGCCGCGAGAAGCGTTGCAGGTATTGACGGATCTCCTTGCCGCTCTCCATGTTGGAAAGCAGGCGCACAATCGTCTGCCGCATCGGTGCGTGCAAAACCTGCGGCGACCCATGGGCGGCACTCATGCACGCCCCCTTTGCACGATGCGCAGGATGCTTTCGGCATAGGTTTGGAGTTGCGCCAGCGCGACCCACTCATCCGCCGTGTGCGCTTGCGCGATATCCCCGGGACCGTACACGAAGGCGATACTTCCGGCTTGCGAGAACAGCGAGGCCTCGGTCCAGAAATCCACCGCGTTGCCGATCGGCAATTCCAGCTCGTCGGCAAGATCGCGCGCGGCCAAACGACGCGCCTCGGCACTCGCGATGTTTCCGGCGGGCAGCGGCGGCCCGCTGAATGTTTCGGCAAAATGCGCCGGCGGTGGATCGAGCAGCGTGCGCAGGTTTTCCAAAATGTCCTGTGACGACATGCTCGGCAAAGGCCGGATCGCGAAACGCAGTTCGGCATGTGGCGCGATCACATTTGGCTTGATGCCGCCCTCGATGCGGCCGATGTTGAAACGCAAGCCGGTCAGGCCGCCGAAGCGCTGATGCGATTGCGCCTGCGCATAGTCGAGCGCGGCGGCGCCCCAGCGCACGGCCTGATGCAGAGCACTGTCGCTCGCCTGCTGTTCGCCCGAAGCGTGACCGGCACGGCCGGCAAAACACACTTCAGCGGTGTGGGTGCCGCGATGCGCAAGCACGGCTTCGCAGCGCGTAGGTTCGGCGACAACGATTGCTTCAAAGGAATGCGATTGTTTCAGAAATGCACTGACGCAACGCGGGTCGCGGCCTTCCTCGTCGGTGGTGAACAGCAGCGCCAAATCGCGATCGCTCGCATCCGCCACCGCAAGCAGCGCCGCCGCCGCGCCCTTGATGTCGCACGCGCCCAAGCCAATCGCGCGCTCGCCTTCGACGCACAACTCGAATGGATTGACGCTCCAATTCGGAGCATCGGGCACCGTGTCGAGATGCACGTTGAACAGCAGCCGCGGCTTGCCGCGCGTCGCAAGCAGGCTGATCGCGCCCGCGCCGTGATCGTCGAGCGCGCAGTCGAAACCGTGCAATTGCGTGCGCAGATAATCGAACAACCCGTCCCGACCAATCGCTCGCGGCGGGTTGCGCGTGTCGTAGCCAACCAGCACGCGCAGATGACCGAGCGTTTCGTCGAGCAGGCTCATGCGACGCGATCCGGGTTGATCTGCGCCCACAGCGTGCTGCTCATGCCGTACAGGCGGATGAACCCCTCCGCCTCGGCCACGCCCCAGTCCGCGCTCTGCGCGTAGGTCGCGCCCTTCGCGTTCAACAGATGCGGCGACCTCACCGCGACCGCATCCACGCGGGCGCCGCGCGTTTCCAAGATCACCTCGCCATTGACGCAATACTGGCTTGATGCGAGGAATGCCTCCAGGTCGGCTTTCAACGGGTCGTGGAAGAAGCCTTCGTACACCAGCTCGACCCACTTGCGCGCAACGTCCGGCTTGAAGCGGTTCTGATGTTTGCTCAATACCGCTTCTTCCAGCGCGCGATGCGCGGTGAGCAATGCGGTCAAACCCGGCGCCTCGAACACGATGCGGCCTTTCAGGCCGATGGTGGTGTCGCCGGTGTAGAGCCCGCGGCCCACGCCGTACGGCGCAAAGGCGTGATTGAGCTTCGACAGCAACACGTGTCCGGGCAGCGCTTCACCCTCCAGTGCTACCGCTTCGCCGTTGTCGAATCGCAGCGTGATGCGCAATGCTTCGGCCGGCCATTCATCGCGTGATGCGCACCAGCCGCGCGCGGCGTCGTTCGGCGCTTGCCAGTGGTCGATCTCGCCGCCGGACATCGTGACACCCAGCAGATTCTCGTTGATGGTGTACGCCTGCTGCTTGGCGCGCACCTCGAAACCACGTTCATGCAAGTATTGCTGCTCGTACGCACGCACCTGCGCGTGCTCGCGCTGAATCTCGCGGATCGGCGCGACGATTTCATAGTCGCCCAGCGATTTAACGGTGAGATCGAAGCGCACCTGATCGTTGCCCATGCCGGTACAGCCATGCGCGATCGAACGCGTGCCGAGTTCCCGCGCGCGGTGCAAGGCCGCTTCCACGATCAGGTACCGATCCGAAACCAGCAACGGATACTGGCCCTGATAACCCTCGCCCGCCCACACGAACGGTTTGACGAATTGCGACCACAACGCCGGACCACCGTCGATCGTGACGTGCGAAGCCGCGCCGAGTTCCTGTGCGCGCCGTTCAATCCAGGTGCGTTCATCGGCATCCACGCCGCCGGTGTCGGCGAACACGGTGTGCACCGCGTACCCGCGCTCGCGCAACCAGGGAATACAGAAGCTGGTGTCGAGGCCGCCGGAGAAGGCAAGAACGATATCTTTCGCCGCCATCAGTTTTCCCCTTGTGTCACAAGCGCAGTCATGATCGCCTTCTGCACGTGCAAACGGTTTTCAGCCTCATCGATCGCAATGCAGCGCGGCGAATCCATCACCGCATCCGTTGCCTTCACGTTGCGGCGCAGCGGCAGGCAATGGCTGAAAACGGCGTCGTCGGTCAGCGCCATCTTCTGCTCGTCGATGATGAAATGCCTGTGCGCCTCACGGATCGGTTTCTCTGCTTCCCAGCGGCCGAAATACGGCAGCGCGCCCCAGCTCTTGGCGTACACCACGTGCGCGCCGCGATAGGCATCCTCAATGTCGTGCGACACGCTCAGCGAGCCGCCATTTTGCTGCGCGTTTTTCCGCGCAGCCTGCATGTAGCCCTCGTCCAGCAGGTATTCCGGCGTGGGACATAGCAGCGTCACGTCCATGCCGTAACGCGTTGCGATCAGCAGCGCGGAGTTGGCGACCGCGGTGTTCAGTGGCTTCGGATGGTAAGTCCAGGTCAGCACGTATTTCCTGCCGCGCAATTCGCCGAGATGTTCGCGCAGCGCCATCACGTGGGCCAGTTCCTGACAGGGGTGCGTGATCGTCTCCATGTTGATCACGGGCACGGTGGCGTATCGCGCGAAGGCGCGAATCACGGTGTCCTTGCGGTCCTCGCTCCAATCACGGAATTTCGGGAACGCGCGCACGCCGATCAGATCGACATAGCGCGACAGCACGCGCGCAACTTCTGCCACGTGCTCTTCCGCCTCACCATCCATCACTGCGCCGAGTTCGAATTCGATCGGCCATGCGTCTTTGCCCGGCGCCAGCACGATCGCGTGGCCGCCCAACTGATACGTACCCAGCTCGAAACTGGTGCGCGTGCGCATCGAGGGATTGAAGAACAGCAGCGCAATGGATTTGCCAGCGAGTTGTGAGCCGAACTTCTCGCGCTTGAATGCGGCAGCCTGATCCAGCAGCGCATCGAGTTCCGCGCGACTGAAGTCCTGGGTGGTGATGAAGTGGCGTACTGACATGATCCTCTCATCGGAGCGTATATCCCGGCACGGGGATGTGCCGGCGCGACGAATGGCTCGATCATTCATCGCGGCAAACAGGCCCGGCTCTGCCGTCACCGTTTGCTGGAAACACATCTACAAAATCAGGCGGCAGGAAGCCCGGTTTTGCAACGTCAAAAAAAAACCCGGCACGAGGCCGGGTTTTGTCGAAGACGAAAGTGCGCGACGACTATCCGGCCGGATTGAAAGATTCCGGTCGGCGCGCGCGCGAAGTCATGCCCGCGGCCATGCGGGCGCTGGTCAGGATGAAAAGATTGGCGCGGACGTCATGCATAGGGGTGTGATGATGCCAGCCGAATCGCTACAGTGCAACGCTCATTCCGCTGGCGTCACGCTGACGCGCACCCTCAACCGCTCGCCCGGATCGTAATCCAGTCGTGAAACGTAGACTTCGCCGCGATAGCGATATTCGACGTCGTAGGCAGTGATGCGCCTACGCGGAGGGTAATCGCTGACCATACGGCAATGCGTTTCGGTGTCGGTATAGGTGCGGTCGTTGGCGGCCGAGACGCGGTTGCCGATAGCGCCGCCCGCCACCGCCCCCGCGATGGTCGCGGCAGCGCGACCATTGCCCTTGCCGACCTGGTTGCCCAGCGCGCCGCCCACGATCGCGCCCAGCACGGTGCCACCGGTATGGTTGTTGTCCGCGGTGGTGACCTGCTCGTCATAACACTCTTGGTGCGGCGGGCTGGCTCGCGCGACGTCGTAAACCGGATCGACGCGCAGCACGTCAGCCCAGCCGAAATGCGCGTTTTCATCGGGCGGCGCAGGTGGCGGATACGGCTGCGCCTGCGCCAAGCCAGCAGAGGCCATAAGCGCGGCGGCAAGCAGAGATTTGAGGGGCATGGCGGCCTCCGGTCGGGTTGGGAACCCGGTCCTGCCGGGTTTCCTTGCGGCACATGAACACGCCGCGTAATTCTCGAACGGATCCTTCGTTCGGGCGCAATTGCAACAGAATGCGGCTGAATCCGCGCCGAAGGGAACGTCTCTGCACTGTTAAAATGCAGCCTTTGTCGCGCCTTGCCCGCCGATGTCCATCCGTCTGCACAACAACCTGACGCGCTGCGTTGAGGAGTTCAGCCCGCTCGACCCCGGACGAGTCACGATGTACGTGTGCGGGCCGACGGTGTATCACCACGTGCACATCGGCAACGCGCGACCGTACGTGGTCTTCGGTCTGCTGGCGCGGCTGCTGCGGCGGGTTTACGGCGCCGAGCACGTCGTGTACGCGCGCAACGTCACCGATGTGGACGACAAGATCAATGCCGCCGCGCTCGCGGCCGGCGTGCCGATTGACGCAATCACCGGCCGTTACACCGCGGCATTTCGAGAGGACATGCAGAAGCTCGGAGCGGACGTTCCGGATGTGGAGCCGCATGCCACCGCGCATATCGCCGAAATCATCGCGATGTGCGAAAAGCTGATCGCGAACGGGCATGCCTACGCCGTCGAAGGCCACGTGCTGTTCGACGTGACGTCGTGTCCGCAATATGGACAGCTGTCGCGGCGCTCGGTCGAGGACATGATCGCCGGTGCGCGCGTGGAAGTCGCGCCATACAAGAAAAACCCGGCCGATTTCGTGCTGTGGAAACCATCGACATCGGAGCTGCCCGGCTGGGAAAGCCCGTGGGGCCGAGGGCGGCCGGGCTGGCACATCGAGTGTTCGGCGATGGCGGCCGCGCACTTGGGCGCCACCATCGACATCCACGCCGGCGGCAACGATCTGATGTTTCCGCATCACGAAAACGAAATCGCGCAGAGCACCTGCGCGAATCGGCGCCAGTTCGCGCGGTACTGGTTGCACAATGGAATGCTGACGTTCGATGGCAGGAAGATGTCGAAGTCGCTGGGCAATGTGTTGCAACTGCACGAATTGCTGAGGCGACATCCGCCGGAAGTATTGCGTTACCTGCTGCTGCGCGCGCATTACCGCCAGCCGCTGGATTGGTCTGATGAAACCTTGAAGCAGGCGCGCGCGACGCTGGATGGCTGGTATGGCGTGTTGCGCGACTTGGCAGACGTGGAAGCCGCGGACGGCGATGTTCCGGCGAGCATCGAGGCCGCCTTGTGCGACGACTTGAACACGCCGCAGGCGTTCGCGGAATTGGCGAAACTGGCCGACGAAGCACGCCGTGCGGTTTCGACTGCGGAAAAACGCAATGCCAAAGCGACATTGCTGGCCGGGGGCGAGTTGCTCGGTCTATTGCGAGAGGATCCTGAAAGGTGGTTTCGCGGCGGAGAGAAAGTCGAGGAAAGCGAAATCGAGTCGCTGCTGGATCAGCGCCGTGCCGCCCGTACCGCCCGAGATTTCAAACGTGCCGATGAAATCCGCGACCGGCTTGCCGCAATGGGCATCGCCATCGAGGATGGCCCGCAGGGCACGCGTTGGAAGGTGGTTGAACGGTAGAAGCTTCTCGCAGGCGATTCGTTTCGCCCGCATTATCCCGCGCCGCGCGATAATCCGCCCATGAACAATCTCGCCGTTAACACCGCCATCGGCGCGCAGCGCGAGATCGTCGAGGAGTTCGCGCTGTTCGGCGACTGGACCGAGCGCTATCAATACCTGATCGATCTCGGCCGCAAGCTGCCACCCTTCCCGCCCGAATTGATGACGGACGAGAACAAGGTGCACGGCTGTCAGTCGCAGGTTTGGATGGCGGTGGAAGGCGACGCGCGGAAATTGCGCATTCGTGCAATCAGCGATTCGGCCATCGTCTCGGGACTGATCGCGCTGCTGCTGCGCGTGTATTCGGACCGCACCGCACAGGAGATCCTGGACACAGACCCGGAATTCATCGGCGCGCTGGGACTCGCAAGGCATCTCTCGCCGACGCGCTCGAATGGTCTCGCCGCGATGCTGGCGACAATCAAGGCGCACGCCGAAAAAGCGAAAAGCGAGGGATGAGTGACGCGGGCGCTCCGCTCAATGGCTGAGGCAAGAACGATGTCTCCACATCATCCTTGACGCGCTCGCTACTCGCCCCTCGTCCCTGCTTTCAATCGCCCATTTGCTTCTGCAAATGCTCGCGTCGTTCCTGCGCGTCGAGGGAAAGCGTGGCGATTGGACGCGCTTCGAGACGCTCCAGTCCGATCTCCTCGTCGGTTTCCTCGCAATAACCGTAGCGGCCTTCCTCGATCCGGCGCAGCGCCTTGTCGATCTTGGAAATCAGCTTGCGGTAGCGGTCGCGCGTGCGCAGCTCGAGCGAGTTCTCGGTTTCGCGTGTGGCCCGTTCGGCGTCGTCACCGACGTCGCGCACTTCCTCGCGCAGGTTCTCCATCGTCTGCCGGGATTCCTCGACCAACTGCTCGCGCCATTCACGCAGCTTGTTGCGGAAATACGCGAGCTGCTTCGGGCCCATGTACTCCTCTTTCGGAGAAGGACGGTAGCCTTTCGGCAAGTCGATGTTGACGGTCGCCGGCAATGCATAGCGGCCATCTTCCTTGGTGATGGTAGGTTCGCTGCCGGGCGCGGCCACGGCCACGCCGTGCGCGCTTCGATCGTTGTGACGCGCCGGCTTGGTCACCGCCTTGGAGGCCTGCTGTTGCTCGGATTTGGCCGGCGACTTCCTGCTCACGCTCTGCTGCGGCAGCGCCTTCTTGGCGGCGGCCGGTTTGGCCGGCTTCACAGGCGGACGTTTGCTGGATGAACTTTTTGCCGCGGATGGCTTGGCCGGCTTGTGTGCGGCTTTCTTCGCCGGCTTGCTGGACTGCTTGATCGGAGTCACCCTCTTTGCATGTTTCGGCTTCGCCTTCCTGGCCGCAGCCATGGTCTTTTTCACGGCACGCACAGACGCGCCGCTCCCGGATTTCGCCTTCTTTGCCTTTGCCTTTGCCTTGGCCATGTCCGTAGCTCTCAGCAGTTCAAGCTTTGTGATGTGGCGGTCGCGTGTTATATCGTGGACGCCGCGCACCGGCAACAGATTCGAATTCGGCCGGGCAGTTTAGCGCGCTTCATCCTGCGAATCACAGTCTTGACACGCATCCTGCTGTTCCTGATTGCCGCGTACAAGCGGCTGCTGAGTCCGCTGCTGGGCAGCCGCTGCCGTTTTCACCCCACCTGTTCGGCCTATGCACGCACAGCGATAGCGCGTTTCGGTCCGTCACGCGGCAGCGTGCTCGCGGTTTGGCGTATCCTTCGCTGTCAACCCCTGTGCGCCGGCGGCATCGATCCGGTGCCCGAGCGCTTCGAGCTGCGCGGCTGCCGCTCCCCGCATCACCAGGAAGAATGAAGAATGACAGCGGACGCATGGCTGATCCGGAACGCCGATCTGATCAACGAAGGCGCGCATCGCCGCGCGGACGTGCGCATCCGCGGCCAACGCATCGATGAAATCGGCAACGGCCTGCGCGCGCGCACCGGCGAACAGGTGATCGATGCCTCCGGGCTGTGGCTATTGCCGGGCATGGTCGACGACCACGTGCATTTCCGCGAACCGGGCTACATCGCCAAGGGCGACATCGCGTCCGAATCTCGGGCGGCGGCGGCGGGCGGCGTCACCAGTTTCATCGACATGCCCAATACTGACCCGCCGACGCTGACGCAGGAGCTGCTGGAGGACAAGTACGCGCGCGCCGCGCGCGATTCGGTCGTCAATTACGCGTTCTATTTCGGCGCCAGCAACGGCAACCTTGAAGCGATCCGCGCGCTCGACCCGCGGCGCGTGCCCGGCGTTAAGGTGTTCCTGTGCGAATCCACCGGCAATCTCTGCGTCAGCGATCCTGCCGCATTGGAAGGCGTGTTTCGCGACTCGCCGGTCACCGTGGCAGTGCACTGCGAGGACGATGCGATCATCCACGCCAATCTCGATCGCGCCAGAGCGCTGTATGGCGACGACATCCCGATGCAGCTGCACCCGCGGATCCGATCGCGCGAGGCGTGCTTCGAATCGACCAAGTGGGCGGTGGAAACCGCGCGCCGTCACGGCACGCGCTTGCACGTGCTGCACGTTTCCACCGCCGATGAATTGGCCTTGTTCCAAGCGGGGCCGATCGCGGCGAAAAAAATTACCGCGGAAACCTGCGTGCATTTTCTGCGCTTCACCGATGCCGATTACGCCGAATACGGCGGCAAGATCAAATGCAACCCCGCGATCAAGACCGCGTTCGACCGTGACGAATTGATGCTGGCCCTGGCCGACGGCCGCGTCGATGTGCTGGCCACCGATCACGCACCGCACCTGCCGGAAGAAAAAGCGCGTCCCTACACACGCTGCCCTTCTGGCATCCCGCTGATCCAGTACGCGCTGCAAAGCGCGCTGGAACACGTCTTCCAGGGCAGGCTGAAACTGGAGCGCCTCGTCGAAGCTGTGGCTCACGCGCCAGCCACGCTGTTTGCCATCAAGGACCGCGGCTTCGTGCGCGAAGGTTATTTTGCCGATCTGGTGCTGGTCGATCCCGACACGCCGCAAACCGTGCACAAGGAGGATGTCTTTTCCAAATGTGGCTGGTCTCCGTTCGAAGGCCACACCTTCCGCGCCAGCATCGCAGCCACTTTCGTCAACGGTCACCTCGCCGCACGGCACGGTCGATTGCTGGAGCCGAAGCCGGGAATGCGGCTGGAGTTCGATCGCTAGCCGGAAAACTTTTTGCTGACGACCGCCACCGCATCGTGAGCATGCAGGCTTTCATGGTGTGACGCGACGATGTGGTAGCCGGCAATGCGCGGATCGGTTTCCAGCACGGCGCGGATGCGGCGCGCGGCGTCTTCGCAGAACATCGCATTCTCTGCATTCAACTTCGCGAAGGCCTGTTCGTCCTCGCGCTTGACCGCGGTTTGCACCGGCGTCGCCAGCGCGCGCTCGATCGCATCGATCAGCTCCGACACCGGCAGTTCGAATCCGGCGGTGAGTTTTACGCGCACGCTCGCGGTGCTGCGCTGCGCGTGGGGGGCGGCAGCCATGCCGCGCTCCGAACCGAGCCACTCTTTCACCGCATGGTGCGTCGGCGTGGCACGCGTGAAGTCCTCCCCAAACCGCTGCTGGTTGGCCTGCCGCGACAAGGCCAGCGAAGCGGGACAGGTCGAGGAATACTTCACTTCGCAGCCGAGCTGTACTGCGAAGTGTCCACCGATCAACGAGGCCTCGATCGTCACCGGATACGACTTCCAGCCGGCGTTGGCACTGACCAGCGCCGGCCGTTTCAGGAGATGCGCGTATTCGATCCGCAATCGCGCGCACGTCGACAAACCCTTGTGCGATTCCAGCATCGCATGCAGCAGATTGCAAAGCAGCGAAGGCGTCAGGGTCTGCGTCGCCAGCGTGTTTTCGAGCAGTAGATACAAGCGCGACATGTGGATGCCGCGCGCACGCTGGTCGGCAAGATCCACCTGCACCGAGGCTCGCGCGGACGCGGTCATCACCGCATCCCGCGAATCGGCGTAACGGATCGGCAGATCGATACCTTCCATCCCGACCCAATCCAGCGCGCCAGCGTGATCGGGGTGTGCAACGGAAGCGATATCGGGCAGGTCGCGCTGGATGTTGTCGCGGGAGGTCATCGGATTTCCTGCAGGAGTTGCGCCAAAGCTGCGATATCAGGGTTGCCGGGCGGAATGCCAAGCGCGCGCCGCACGCCAAGCGTCCAGCAGCGCGCCGAAGCCACCCGTGAGTCGCTGTATCGCTCCCAAAGGTTCACTCGCGTACCGGGCGCGCCGCAGAGCCCGGCGATCCAGCCGCATCTGCAAGCCGCGAAACAGGCTCAGGGGACCCGGCAGTTTAGCGGCCTCGTTCAGCGCGTGCAGCAGGCCGCGAGCTTGGTCGCGCAGGGCAGCGCGGCGTGTGGGCCCGTCCTCCATCAAGGCGTTCTGCGACAGGCCGTGCCGCGCCAGCAGCGACATCGGCAGTGGCGTGCGGCCGTAATCCACTTCCATCGGCAGACTGCGCAGCGCGGCGATCAGGTGTTGCGCCGCGGCCATGGCCTGCGCATGTCGTGGATCGGCGCCCATGCCAAACCAGAGCATGGTTTCGATGCGCGCCATGGCCCCGTGCAAAGGCGCGGCCTGCGCCAATTGCGCGGACAAATCGGATGCCGGCGGCATTTCCAGTTGCAGCAATGCGGCGTGGAATAACTCGTTCCATCGTACGGCGGGAATCGGGCATATCCTCGGATCGGCGAACAACGTCTGCGTCAGCGGGTGTCGTGCATGACCCTCGCGTGCGAGTTGCAGTTCCTCCATCCACCATTGGAGTTTGCGCGCGGCGACGTTCGGTGCGTGAATCGCGTACACCGCATCCAGCCATTCCTGCTTCAAGACCTCGAACGCGCCGTAGACGTCATGGCGCGGATCGTCGCGCAGAAAAATCCAGGCGAATTCGAGCTGTGAATGGGCGGCACGAAAATCCCCCAACCAGCTCTCGAGCGCGGAATCCGCCATGGAGACCCCTCAATCAAGCCAGCTCGCGATCTGCATGGCGTTGTCGGCGTAGGCATCGGCGCCCCAGTGCTTCGCCTGTTCGGGATCGAGATAGCCCCAGCCCGCCACGACGGTGTACATGCCGGCCGTGCGGCCCGCCTCCACATCGCGCGGATCGTCGCCGACGAACACGCATTGCTTCGCGTCCACCTGGGCGCGCCAGCAGGCCAGCCGCAACGGCGCCGGATGCGGCTTGCGTTCCGGCAGTGTGTCGCCGCTCACTACCGCCGCCGCGCGTGCGGCGTAGCCCAGTTGCTCCATCAGCGGCGCGGTCATGAAGCCGGCCTTGTTGGTGACCACGCCCCATTTGATGCCGCGCGCTTCCAACTTGCGCAGCAGTTCCTCGATGCCGGGAAACGGGTGCGTCCGCGCGGTACGCGTGTCGGTGTAGAGTTCGATGAAACGCGGCAGCAGCGCGTCGATCGCGTCCGCTCCCAGGTCTCCGAACCCGGATGACACGATCGCCCGCGCGCCGCGCGAGGTGACCGCGCGCGAGATCTCGTACGGAGGCGGTTCGCGCCCGCGCTCCGCGCACAGCGCAACCAGCGCATCGTGCAGATCCGGCGCGCTGTCCACCAGCGTGCCGTCCAGATCGAAGAACATGCCGGCCAGCGGCTGCGGCAGAGGTTTCATGTGGGTTTGCGCGCACAGACCAGGTAATTCACGTCCACACGCGAGACGATCGACGCCTTACGGGTCAATGGGTTATAGGCCAGACCTGCAAGTTCCTCGAGTTCGAGTCCGGCTTTCCGCAACAGGGCGGCAACCTCGGAGGGTTTCAGAAATTGTGCATAGTGATGCGTGCCGCGCGGCAGCAGGCGCGTCACGTATTCGGCGCCGACAATCGCCAGCGCGAAGGCGGTCGGCGTGCGGTTGAGCGTGGAGAGAAAGATGCGCCCACCGGGTTTGGCCAGCGCGGCGAGATCGGTGATCAGCGCCGCCGGATCGGGCACGTGCTCGATTAGTTCCATGCAGCACACCGCGTCGAACGCGTTGGGTTCGCGCATCGCGAGTTCATGCGAAGAGCACAAGCGGTAGTCGACCTGCAATCCCGATTCGTGCAGATGCAGTTGCGCGGTATCGATCAACGGCGCGGCCAGATCGATCGCCGTCACCCGCGCGCCCCCACGCGCCAGCGCTTCGGACAGAATCCCCCCACCGCAACCGATGTCCGCCACGCGCGCACCGGGCAACACGACGCGTTCGGCGATCCAGGCCACGCGCGCGGGATTCAGATCGTGCAGCGGGCGCGACTCTCCGTCCGGATCCCACCAACGGCTGGCGAGCTTGCCGAATCGCGCGAGTTCTTCCGCATTGACGTTGTGAACCGTTTCACTCATTCCGCCATTGTATCGGGACAGCAGCGGATCGCCGCGACGCGTTCGCGCCAACGCGCCGCTTTTGCGAGCAGTGCGTCGAGGTCGACATCGACCAATTCGCCGTTCGCGAGTTTACGCCTCCCCGCGATCCACACGTCGCTCACCTGTCGGCGCGATGCGGCGTACACCAGTTGCGAAATCGGCTGATAGACCGGCTGCGTCTCCGGCGGGTCGAGCCGCACGGCAGTCAGGTCGGCCTGCTTGCCGGCCTGGATCGAACCAATGAGATCGCTGAAACCCAGCGCACGCGCGCCGTTCAACGTGGCCGCACGCAATGCGTACGCCGCGTCGAAAGCGGACGCATCCTTCGCCACGCCTTTCGCCAGCAGCGCGGCGGTGCGCAGTTCTCCGAACATGTCCAGATTGTTGTTGGAAGCGCAGCCGTCGGTGCCGATGGCGACGTTCACGCCAGCCCGCCGCAGGTTTTCCGCCGGACAGAAACCGGATGCCAGCTTGAGATTGGACTCGGGGCAATGCACCACCGACACGCCCGCTTCCGCGCAGGCGGCGATTTCTGCATCGGTCAACTGCGTCATGTGCACGGCGATCAATCGGTCGTTGATCAACCCCAGGCCCTGCACGCGTGCGAACGGCCGCGCACCGAGGTCGTGTTTCGCGTCCTCCACTTCCTGCGCGGTTTCGTGCAAATGCAGGTGCACCGGCAGGTCGAGCTGGTCCGATAGCGTGCGGATGCGCTCGAAACTCGAATCCGAAACGGTATAGGGTGCGTGCGGCGCGAATGTGCAACTCAGCAGCGGATCGCCTTTCAACTCGTCGTGCACCGCCAGCGCGCGATCGAAGTATTCGTCGATATCCGCTGCCCAGGCGCTGGGGAATTCAATGATCGGCAAACCGACCCGCGCACGAAAGCCGAAGCTCTTGCACGCTTGCGCAAAGGCGTCCGGGAAAAAATAGTTCTCGTTGCAGGTGGTGGTGCCGCCGCGCAGCATCTCCACGATCGCCAGTTCCGAACCGTCACGCACGAACTCTGCGCTCATGACGGCCGCTTCGGCCGGCCAGATGTGTTCGTGCAGCCAGGTCATGAGCGGCATGTCGTCGGCCAGCCCGCGCATCAGCGTCATCGGACTGTGCGTGTGCGCGTTGACCAACCCGGGAATCAGCACGTGCTGCGGCAGATCGACGTACTGGCGCGACGAGTATTTCGCCCGCGCATCCGCTTGCGGCAAGACCTCGACGACCGAACCGCCGTTCACCGCGACCGCGTGGTCTTCCAGCACCACGCCATGCGGCTCGACGGGGATCAGCCAGCGGGCCAGGAGCAGGAGGTCGATGGGTTGCGGCATGAACGCACTCACTGCCGGAAAAGACTGGCTCCCGGCTTTCGCCGGGATGATTGACTCGCGACGAAATCCGCCACGCGGATCATCTGCGAATCAATCACTTCACCCTGCCGACGTATTCGCCCGTGCGGGTATCCACCTTGATCACTTCGTCCTGATTGACGAACAGCGGCACACGCACCACCGCGCCGGTTTCCAGCTTGGCCGGTTTGCCGCCACCGCCGGACGTGTCGCCGCGCACGCCCGGATCGGTTTCGACGATTTTCAATTCGACGAAGTTGGGCGGCGTCACCGACAGCGGCGTACCGTTCCACAACGTGACGATGCACTCCTCCTCGCCTTTCAGCCACTGCGCAGCGTCGCCCACCGCGTTCTTGTCTGCGGTGTGCTGCTCGTAGGTATCCGGCTGCATGAAGTGCCAGAACTCGCCGTCGTTGTAGAGATATTGCATGTCGGTGTCGATTACGTCGGCACCCTCCACGGAATCCGTGGACTTCAGCGTCTTCTCGGTGACCCGGCCGTTCTTCAAATTGCGGATCTTGATGCGGGTGAAGGCTTGGCCCTTGCCGGGCTTGATGAAATCCGCATCGACAATGGTGTAGGGATCGCCATCGACGATGATCTTCAGCCCGTTTTTGACGTCGTTCAGTCCGTAGGTGGCCATGTGCGCTCCGTTATTCTTGCGATCATCCATGATCGCGAAGATCAAAAAGCGGGCATCCCTGCCCGCACTCTCAAATTTCTGCGACCGTCCATGATCGCAGATCGATTAAAATCGCCGGATTCCACGGGCGCGACGCGCCCGTTTCAAGACCGTCAATGATAACTGCAACCGCCCTGCCCGCGCAGCCGCGTGGTCTGCCTGACTGGCGCCAGAGCTTGCGTGAGGCGGTCACCGACGCACGCGAACTCCTCTCGCTGCTCGACCTCGGCGACTTGGTAGACAAGTTGCCGCCGAAGGATGCCGGTTTCGCGCTGCGCGTGCCGCGCGGATTCCTGATGCGCATGCGCAAAGGCGATCCGTGGGATCCCCTGCTGCTGCAGGTGTTGCCGCAACTGGCCGAATGCGAAAGCGCGACAGATTACGTGACCGACGCGGTGGACGATTTGTCCGCGCGCGTCGCGCACGGTGTTCTGCACAAATATGACGGACGCGCATTGCTGATCGCGGCCGGCAGTTGCGCAGTAAACTGCCGATACTGCTTCCGCAGGCACTTCCCCTATTCGGAAGAAATCGCGGCCGCAAACGGCTGGCGCGAGGCGCTGGCGCATCTGCGTGCAGACACATCGATCCGGGAGGCGATCCTCTCCGGCGGTGATCCGCTGGTGCTGTCGAACGCCAAGCTGGCCGAATTCGGACAAGCGCTCGCGGACATTCCGCACGTGCGCACGCTGCGCATCCATACGCGCATGCCGGTGGTATTGCCCGAACGCATAGACGATGGATTCTGCGATTGGCTGGCGGGATTGGCATTGCGGCGCGTGATAGTGCTGCACGTCAACCATCCGAACGAGATCGATCACACGGTCCGAGCGGCCTGTGCACGCCTGCGTGAAGCGGGTGCCATGCTGCTCAACCAATCTGTCCTGCTGCGCGGGATCAACGCCGATGCGGATGTGCTGGCCGCGCTGTCGGAGAGACTCTTCGACTGCGGCGTGCTGCCCTATTACCTGCACCAATTGGACCGCGTGCAGGGCGCGGCACATTTCGAAATGCCCGACGCGCAGGCGCTGTCATTGATCGATGCGCTACGCGCACGATTGCCGGGTTATCTCGTGCCACGGCTGGTACGCGAGATCCCGGGTGAAGCGTCCAAGACGCCGCTCTGAGGCAGGCCGCCGGACTGCCGCTCCTGACCGCGCGTGTAGCAATGATCGGCACAATGCGGTACAAGGAATCGCGCACCTCACCCTTTGCCGCCGAAGACCGCCCATGATGCAGGACCCCGTCACCCGGATCGTGATCATCGAGGACGCAGCCGAAGACGCCGAACAGATCGTCAGCGTGCTGCGCAATGGCGGCATCGCGGTAAGGCCGCAGCGCGTCACCAGTGAGGACGAATTCGCCGCCACCCTGGAATCGCTGAATCCCGATCTTGTGCTGGCCAATCCCGCCGCCCGCGAAGTGGATTACACCACTGTCGTCCGCGCCATCGAGGCCAGCGGCAAGGACATGGCGCTGCTGGCACTGCTGGACAAGATCGATGAAGACACGATCAGCCGCGTGTTCTCCACCGGCACGCGCGGGATCGTGCTGCGCAAACGTCCCGATGTGATCCAGGCGGTGGTGCGGCGCGAGCTGGATGCTTTGAACATGCGTCGGAGCGTGCGCCGGCTGGAAGCTTCATTGCGTGAATCCGAGCGTCGCTGCGATTCGCTGCTGGATTCCTCGCGCGATCCGATCGCCTACGTGCACGAGGGCACGCACGTGCGCGCCAACCGCGCGTACCTGGAAATGTTCGGCTTCGACGATTTCGAGGACGTCGAAGGCCTGACCCTGCTCGACCTGATCGCGCCTGCGCACACGGCCGACTTCAAGGATCTGCTGAAGCGGTTGTCCCGCGGCGAGAAACCGCCGCCTCGGCTGGAGCTCGCAGCTCAACGCGCGGACGGCTCGACGTTCGATGCAGTGATGGAATTCTCGCCGGCCAGCTACGAAGGCGAGCCGTGCCTGCAGATCGTGTTCCGCCGCCAGGAAGTCGATCCGGAGCTGGCGCGGCAACTGGAGGAAATGAAATCGCGAGATCCGCTCACCAGCCTGTACAACCGCGCGCATTTCCTCGTGCTGGTGGACGAGGCGGTGAAGGCCACAGTGGACGGCGGCAAGGATCAATCGCTGCTGCTGATCGAGCCGGACAATTTCCAGAGTGTCAACGAGGCGGTTGGCATCGCCGGCATAGACGCACTGCTGAAGTCGATGGCCGCAGCGATCGCAGCAATATTGCGCGAGGACGATCATGCCGGCCGCATCGGAGAGCACGCTTTCGGCGTGCTGCTCGGTCCGCGCCCGCACGACGAAGTGCAGCGAGTGGCCGAAGCGATCCGCGCCAACATCGAGGCGCAGATCGTGGAAGCGGCCGGGCGCTCTGTCAGCCTCACCGCCAGCATCGGCGGCAGTCTGCTCGGTGAGAAGAACGCCAACACGCAGACCTTGCTGGCGCAGGCCAGCCATGCGCTGCACAGTGCGCAGTCGCAAGGCGGCAACCGCTGCGACATCCACGACCCCGCCGCCACCGACAAGGCGGAAGCGGCGAAGGAACGTCAATGGCTGGAACTGATCGACGGTGCGCTCGCCAACAACGGTTTCGTGCTGTATTACCAGCCTGTAATCAGCCTGCACGGCAACGAAGGCGAGTACTACGAAGTTCTGTTGCGCATGCAGGGTCCGTCGGGCGAAGTGCTGCCGGCGTATTTCTTCCCGATCGCCGAACGGCACGGCCGCCTGCCAGCGATCGACCACTGGGTGATTGGGCGCGCGATCGAAGTGCTTGCGGAAAGACAGAACCGCCCCGTTGCAACCACGCTGTTCGTCAAGCTCAGCGCCGATTCGCTGCAGGACGGGGATCTGGCCAAGTGGACCGGCGAACGCCTGCAAGCCGCCGGCGTACCCGGTTCCGCGATCGTGTTCGAGATGCCCGAGAGCAAGGTCGTCACCAGCCTGAAACCCGCGCGCGAACTGATCGGACAATTGAGGCAACTCGGTTGCGCCTTCGCGCTTGAACAGTTCGGCTCCGGGCTGAACTCGTTCCAGTTGCTGAAGCACATCGATGTCGATTATCTGAAGATCGATCGCAGTTTCACCCGCGACCTACCCCTGCACGACGAAAATCAGTTGAAGGTGCGCGAGATCTGTTCGCAGGCCGACGCTGCCGGCAAACACACCATTGCCGAATGGGTGGAGGACGCCGCCAGCATGACCATCCTATTCTCCGCCGGCGTGCACTTCGTGCAGGGAAATTTCTTGAGAGAGCCCGAAAAGGTAATGGCTTACGTTGCATAGCAACGCAACGCCTGCATCCTGGTTTGCGTTGCGTGAATCGCGTTCGCTGCAGGATCACGCGTCGTATCGCACGCCTACGATGTCGTAGCAGCGTTTGCCGCCGGGAGCGTCGAATTCGAACGAATCGCCTTCGGACTTGCCGATCAACGCGCGCGCGATCGGCGACGAGACCGCGATGCGGCCGTGCTTGATGTCGGCTTCCAGGTCGCCGACGATCTGGTAGACGATGCCATCGCCGCCGTTCTCGTCTTCCAGTTCGACCGTGGCGCCGAACACCACGCGCCCGCCCGGGTTGAGCCGCGAGACGTCGATGATCTCGGCGTGCGAGAGGCCGGACTCCAGTTCCTTGATGCGGCCCTCCAGGAAACTCTGCTGTTCGCGCGCGGCGTGATACTCGGCGTTTTCGCTCAAGTCGCCGTGCGCGCGCGCTTCCGCGATGGCCGCGATGATGCGCGGACGCTCGACGGATTTCAGCCGCTCCAGCTCGGCGCGCAGCCGCTCGGCGCCGGCTTTGGTCATGGGTGCACGTTTCATGTTTTTTTGATTGTCACATCTTGAAGACTGGAAAGTTCGACGGTCGTAGAGAGCTCAAAGCTTGTAACGCTCACCGCTCACCATTGACCGCTCACCCATCGTTTCATGCAATTCTTGCAAGCTCACCACTTCGCCGCGTCCGCGGTAATCCAGCGAATGCAGCAGCGCACGCGCACCCGCGACGGTGGTCGAATAGGTGACGTGCTGCTGCAAGGCCTGGCGCCGGATCGAAAACGAGTCGGCGATCGCGCGGCGGCCTTCGGTGGTGTTGACGATATACACGATCTCGCCGTTCTTGATCGCGTCCACGATGTGCGGCCGTCCTTCAAGCACCTTGTTGATGCGCTCGCATTCGATGCGGTGCTCGCGCAGGAACGCTGCGGTGCCGCCGGTGGCGATCAACGAAAAGCCACGCTTGCGCAGTTCGCGTGCAACCGGCAGCAGGCGCTGCTTGTCGGCGTCGCGCACCGAGAGGAACGCCTTGCCCGGCCTGGGCGCGGCGATATGCGCCGCTTCGTGCCCGCGCGCGAAGGCCTCGCCGAAATTTCGGCCCACGCCCATCACCTCGCCCGTGGAACGCATTTCCGGACCCAAAATCGGATCCACATTCTGGAATTTCAGGAACGGGAAAATGGCCTCTTTCACCGAGAAATAATCGGGAATCAGCTCCTGCGTCGCATTTTGTTCGGCCAATGTCTTGCCGGCCATGCAGCGTGCCGCGATCTTGGCCAGCGGTCGTCCGATCGCCTTGGAGACGAACGGCACCGTGCGCGATGCGCGCGGATTCACTTCCAGGATGAATACTTCGTCCCTGCCGTTGTCATCGCTCTGGATCGCGAACTGCGTGTTCATCAAGCCGATAACTCTCAGTTCGCGCGCGATAAGCGTCACCTGCCGCCGCAATTCATTCTGCGTTTCTTTCGACAGCGAATACGGCGGCAGCGAGCACGAGGAATCGCCCGAGTGCACGCCGGCTTCCTCAATATGCTCCATGATGCCGCCGATCAGCACGTTGCCTTCGCGATCGGCGATGATGTCCACGTCCACTTCGACCGCGTGATCGAGGAAACGGTCGAGCAGCACCGGCGATGATTCCGACACGCGCACCGCATCGCGGATGTAGCGCGACAGGTCCGCATCCGCGTGCACCACTTCCATCGCGCGGCCACCGAGCACGTAACTTGGCCGCACCACCAGCGGATAGCCGATCTCTCGGGCCAGCGCCAGCGCTTCGTCCGCATTGCGCGCGATGCGGTTGGGTGGCTGCTTCAGGCGCAGCCGTTCGATCAGTTGCTGGAAGCGCTCGCGGTCTTCGGCGAGATCGATCGAGTCGGGCGAAGTACCGATGATCGGCACGCCCGCGGCTTCGAGCGCGCGCGCCAGTTTCAGCGGCGTCTGCCCGCCGTACTGCACGATAACGCCTTGCGGTTTTTCGACATTGACGATTTCGAGCACGTCTTCCAGTGTCAGTGGCTCGAAGTAGAGGCGATCCGAAGTGTCGTAGTCGGTGGACACTGTTTCCGGATTGCAATTGATCATGATGGTTTCGAAACCATCTTCGCGTAAGCTGAGCGCGGCGTGCACGCAGCAGTAATCGAATTCGATGCCCTGGCCGATGCGGTTGGGCCCACCGCCCAGCACGATGATCTTCTTCTTGTCTGAAGGGTTGGCTTCGCACTCGTCCTCGTAGGTCGAATACATGTAAGCCGTCGTCGTCGCGAATTCCGCCGCGCAGGAATCCACGCGCTTGTACACAGGACGCACGCCCAGCGTGTGGCGCAGGTGGCGCACCGCCCGTTCGTCCGAGGACAGCAACTGCGCCAGCCGCGCATCCGAGAAGCCCATGCGCTTCAACGCGCGCATGCGGGCCGAGTCGAGTTTGGCGATGCCGCCGATGCGCACGTCGTTTTCAGCGGCGATGATGTCCTCGATAGCGGCCAGGAACCACGGATCGATCTTCGTCAGTTCGTACACGTCTTCCAGCGAGAGGCCAGCGCGGAAAGCGTCACCGACGTGGAACAGCCGATCCGGCCCGGGCTGGCGCAGTTCGCGCTTCAGTGCTTCCATGCCTTCGTCGTTGGAATAATCGATGCCGCCGGGATTGAAACCGGTGCGGCCGGTTTCCAGCCCGCGCAGCGCTTTCTGCAGTGACTCATGGAAGGTGCGGCCGATCGCCATTACCTCGCCCACCGATTTCATCTGCGTGGTGAGTCGCGCATCGGCCGCCGGAAATTTCTCGAAAGCGAAGCGCGGGATCTTGGTGACGATGTAGTCGATGCTCGGCTCGAACGAAGCGGGCGTCTTGCCGCCGGTGATTTCGTTCTTCAGTTCGTCGAGTGTGTAACCGACCGCGAGTTTCGCCGCCACTTTCGCGATCGGGAATCCGGTCGCTTTCGATGCCAAGGCGCTGGAACGCGACACGCGCGGGTTCATCTCGATGATGACCACGCGGCCGTTTTCCGGGTTCACGCCGAACTGCACGTTCGACCCGCCGGTGTCCACGCCGATCTTGCGCAACACCGCAATGCTCGCATCACGCAGACGCTGGTATTCCTTGTCGGTCAACGTCTGCGCCGGCGCCACCGTGATCGAATCACCGGTGTGCACGCCCATCGGGTCGAGATTCTCGATCGAGCAGACGATGATGCAGTTGTCCGCCTTGTCGCGGACCACTTCCATCTCGAATTCCTTCCAGCCCAGCACCGATTCCTCGACCAGCACTTCGTGCACGGGCGAAAGCTCCAGTCCGCGCGCGACGATCTCCTCAAACTCCTCGACGTTGTAGGCGATGCCGCCGCCACTGCCGCCCAGTGTGAAGCTCGGACGGATGATGGTCGGGAAGCCGACTTTTCCTTGTGCAACGCGCGCTTCATCAAGCGAGCGGGCGACTTCTGATTTCGGCGACTCCAAGCCGATCTCGTCCATCGCATCGCGAAACAGCTGACGGTCTTCCGCCATGCGAATGGCGTCGCGCGAGGCGCCGATCAGTTCCACGCCATGTTTTTCCAGCACGCCGTGATCGGCCAGATCCAGCGCGCAGTTCAGTGCGGTCTGCCCGCCCATCGTCGGCAGCAGCGCGTCGGGTTTTTCCTTTTCTATGATCCTCTCGACCGTCTGCCAGTTGATCGGCTCGATGTAGACGCGGTCGGCCATCTCTGGATCGGTCATGATCGTGGCCGGGTTCGAATTCACCAGTACCACGCGATAACCTTCCTCGCGCAGCGCCTTGCATGCCTGCGCGCCGGAATAGTCGAACTCGCAGGCCTGGCCGATCACGATCGGTCCCGCGCCAATGATCAGGATGGTGTGGAGGTCGGTGCGTTTGGGCATCAGTGCACTTCCCGCATCGTGCGAGCAAACCGCTCGAACAAGTACGAAACATCGCGCGGTCCCGGAGACGCTTCCGGATGCCCCTGGAAACAGAAGGCCGGGCGGTCGGTGAGCGCGAAGCCTTGCAGCGAGCCGTCGAACAATGAGACATGCGTGACGCGCGTGTTGGCCGGCAGCGTGTCGGGATCGACCGAAAAGCCGTGGTTCTGCGAAGTGATCAGCACGCGGCCCGTGTCGAGATCTTTCACCGGGTGATTGGCGCCGTGATGGCCGAATGGCATCTTGCGCGTCTTCGCGCCGACCGCCAGGCCCATCAACTGATGACCGAGACAGATGCCGAACAAGGGAATACGCGCGTCGAGCAACTCGCGTGCGGATCGAATCGCGTAGTCGCAGGCGGCGGGGTCGCCGGGACCGTTGCCCAACAGCACCCCCTCCGGTTTCATCGCCAACACGTCGTGCGCGGGTGTCTGTGCGGGCACCACGATGACATCACAACCGCAATCGACCAGCAGGCGCAGGATGTTGCGCTTGATGCCGAAATCGTAGGCGACGACTTTACAACGCGGTTGCGTATGCCGCGATGCACGCGTATCGAGATCGTAAGTTCCTTCGCGCCACGCGTACGACTCGGCAACACTCACGACTTTCGCCAGATCCATGCCGTTCAAGCCGGGCCACGCGCGCGCCTGCGCCAGCGTGTCATCGACCGAAATGTTTTCGCCCGCCGCGAGACAACCATTCTGCGCACCGGTATCGCGCAGGATGCGCGTCAGCTTGCGCGTATCGATGCCGGCAATGGCGACGATGTTCTGACGACGCAGATAATCGGGCAGCGTTTCTTCGCAACGCCAATTCGATGCGCGCCGCGGCACGTCGCGCACCACCAGACCTGCCGCATGCACGCGCGAGGATTCTTGATCGGCCGCATTGCAGCCGGTATTGCCGATGTGCGGATGGGTCAACGTGACGATCTGCCGCGCATACGACGGATCGGTCAGGATTTCCTGGTAACCCGTGATCGCGGTGTTGAACACCACCTCGCCTGCGCTCGCTCCGTTCGCGCCAACGGATTCGCCGTGGAAGACCGTTCCGTCGGCGAGTGCGAGCAGAGCTGGGGTTGTCATCGAGGCTTCGTCCGGGTGCAAGTACACCCGCAGGACGCGCAGCAGCGGGTCTGTGGGTTGGGTGATCGGGCGAGGCGGCATGATAGCAGAACCACGCGCGTTCAGTGGCGATGTTGTGGCGCGAGCTACAATTGCGCGACACACGGATGACGAACATGCCCGCCGCCCTGCTCGATCCTGCCCGCCTGCAACGTCCCGACACGCTGGTGCGGCACGAACCGTTTCCGTACATGCTGGCGCACGGGCAGTTGCCTGATGAAGCGCGTGACGCGCTGGAACGCGATTTCCCGAAGTACGCCGGTGCCGGCTTTTTTCCATACGACGAAAAGGATTGCGGCCCGGCGGTCAACGAGCTGGTGCGCGCGCTGACGGCGCCGGCGTTCGCCAGCGCGGTCGGTGCGCGGCTCGGCATCGACGATCTCGGTCAGTATCCGACCTTGGTGACCTTGTGCCGTTCGCTCAACAAACGCCACGGCACCATCCACACCGACAGCAAATCAAAAGTGGCAACCGCCCTGCTCTACCTCAACAATCAATGGCCGGATACCAGCGACGGCTGCCTGCGTTTCCTGAAGAGCGTGGACAACATCGACGATCTCGCCGCTCCGGAAGTGAAACCGCTGTATGGCGAATTCGCCATCTTCAAGCGCGCTGATAATTCCTTTCACGGGCATTTGCCGTATGAAGGCGAGCGGCGCGTCATCCAGGTCGCTTGGTTGACCAGCGAAGAAGAAAAACTGCGCAAGACGCAGCGCGGGAAGTTGTCACGCCTGTTCAAGAGACTTGCGGGCGGATTGGACAAGAAGCTCGGGGCGCGGCGCGACCGCAATGCGGCGCATCGGGATTGATGTAGCAGGAATGAACGTGCTCGCAGCCGATGCTGCAAGCCACCTGCACGCAGGTTGCTACCGCGGACCGAGCACATCTTCGATCGAATACATCCGCGGCGGCTTGCCGACCAACCATGCCGCGGCCTGCAGTGCGCCGCGCGCGAAGATCGTGTTGTCGTAGGCGCGATGCGTCAGTTCGATGCGTTCGTCTTTGGTCGCGAGCAACGCGGTGTGTTCGCCGACGATTTCGCCCGCGCGGATCGAGGAAAACCCGATCGCGTTTGCCGGCCGCGCGCCGGTGTGGCCGTGACGCGCGAATGACGCTACGGTTTCAAAACGCTGCCCGCGCGCGGTCGCTGCGGTGCGGCCCAGCGCCAGCGCGGTGCCGGACGGTGCATCTACCTTGCGAGCATGGTGGGCTTCGATGATTTCGAGATCCCAGTCCGGCAATGCACTCGCGGCTTCGCGCAACAGCCTCATAAGCACCGCGATGCCGAGACTGAAGTTGGCGGCGTAGAGGAGCGGGATTTCGTGCGCGGCTTGTTGCAACTGCTCGCACTGGCTTGCATCGAGCCCGGTAGTGCCGGCGACCAAGGCGATCCTGGTCGCGCGGCAATGTGCGAGCGCCGCGTCGAATCCGTCGCGTGTGCTGAAATCGATCACGACGTCCAGGGGTGGCGCATCTTTCCAGTCGTTCGATGACCCGATCCGCGCGACCAATTCGAAACGCGCATCGTCACGAAGCAATGACTGCAAGGCACGGCCCATGCGTCCGTTGGCGCCGTTAATGGCGAGGCGGAGAGCTGTCATACAGGAAACGGAAGACGGAAGACGGAAGATGGAAGGAGCTTACACGTTTTCTCTTTCCCGTTTCCCGTTTTCCCTCTTCCCGTCCTACGAAGTCATCCTCGCCCAGAACTGCTTCACGTTTTGCACAAATCCGCTGCTGCGCGGCGAGTGTCTGGCAGCTTCTTCGGCATCAGCGAAAGTGCTTTCGAACTGCTCCAGCAATTCGCGTTGTTGCTTGGTGAGACGCACCGGCGTTTCCACCACCACGCGACACAACAGATCTCCGGTGCGTCCGCTGCGTACGGATTTCACACCCTGCCCGCGCAATCGGAACACATGTCCGCTCTGCGTTTCCGGTGGGATGTTGATCGTCGTCGTCGCACCTTGCAGCGTCGGCACTTCGACGTGCGCCCCGAGCGCCGCCTGCGCGAAGCGGATCGGCACCTCGCAGTGCAGATCGTCCCCGTCGCGCTGGAAGATCGGATGCTCGCGCACGCGCACTTCGACATAGAGATCGCCGGGCGTGCTGCCGGCTGGACCGGCCTCGCCCTGTCCTGCCAGACGGATGCGATCGCCGTTGTCCACGCCGGCGGGGATGCGCACCGACAGCGTGCGTTCGTCCTGCAGGCGTCCTTCGCCATGGCAGGCCTTGCACGGATTCTGGATCACGCGACCGGCGCCGCCGCAGTGCGGGCAGGTCTGCTGGATCGAGAAGATGCCGTTCTGCATGCGCACGCGGCCCATGCCACGGCAGGTGGCGCAGGCGACGGTCTGGTCGTCGGCGGAGCCGCTGCCATTGCAGTGATGACAGTTGACAAGCGTGGGGATCTCGATCTGCTTTTCGACGCCGACGACGGCCTCTTCCAGATCAAGTTCCATCACATAGCGCAGGTCGGCACCTCGCGCGCGGCGAGAACCTCCGCCGAAGATATCGGAGAAAATATCTCCGAAGATGTCGCCGACATCCGCGAAGCCGTTGCCGCTCCGCCCGCCCATGCCGTGTTCGAAGGCGGCGTGGCCATAGCGGTCGTACTGCGCGCGTCGCTGCGGATCGCCCAAGACATCGTATGCTTCCTTGGCTTCCTTGAATTTCTCCTGCGCGTGCGGATCGTCCGGGCAGCGGTCCGGGTGATACTTCATCGCCAGCCGGCGAAAGGCTTTCTTCAGCTCTTCATCGCTCGCCTTGCGCGAGACGCCGAGCACTTCGTAGTAGCAACGCTTGGTCATGGACGTGTCAATGGAGTCACTGACTGACCTTCACCTGGGTTTCAATGCGCGTGTCCGGCACGAGCCAGATCAAGGCCACGATTCCGTATAGCACGCACGACACGATGGGCGCGAAAAACGCGAGCACAATGGCAGAGAGATAAACGACAGGCGAGATTTTCTCCTTCCAGCCGCCGGCCAGCGCGCGCGCCAGCGGGCCTCCGCTGCCGCCGTTGCTCTGAATCAGCAGGTACACCAGCGGGATCCACGCCAGTGCCGTCATCAGCAGCACGATGCCGTACACCAGCGTCGGCAAAGGCGCGGGAAATTCGCCGTACGCCCCGCGCGTTTCGTTCAGCCATGCGGTCGTGAACGGGAACAGCGATAGCCAGAACAACACGTGAAGGTTCGCCCACATCACCTTGCCATTGATGTACTTGACCGGATGCATGAGGTGATGATGGTTGTTCCAGTAGATGCCAACGTAGATGAAGCTCATCACGTAGCTCAGGAACACCGGCCAGTTGCCGAGTAACGCCTGCCAGGTCGCTTCATGCGGCGGCTTGAGCTCGAGCACCATGATCGTGATGACCACGGCGAGCACGCCGTCGGTGAACGCTTCGAGCCTCCCCTTGCTCATGTACTCGCCTCAGCATATTCCGCTCGAGTCGTCCGCATTGAGCTTCGCGCGTCTCAGCGAAGCTCAATGCGGACAGTTGATCCGTCGACGCGAAGCGTCGATGGATCACTATTTTTTGTCGTCCTTCACCTCGGTGAATTCCGCATCGACGACGTCTTCGTTCGAGGCACCTTGCGAGGACGCCTGCGAACCGCCGGCTTCGGCGCCGGGCTGCTGGCCGGCCGCGGCGGCCGCATACAGCGACTGCCCGGCTTCCTCGAGCTTGGTGATGCGCGATTCGATCGCGTCCTTGTCGTCGCCCTTCATCACCTTTTCCAGATCCGAGAGCGCTTCCTCGACGCGGCCGATCACTTCGCCGCCGACCTTACCGCCATGTTCCTTAATCGCACTGCGCGTGGCGTGCACCAGTTGATCGGCCTTGTTGCGCGTGGAGACCAATTCCTGGAACTTGCGGTCTTCCTCGCGGTGCGTTTCCGCGTCGGCGACCATGCGCTTGATCTCTTCGTCCGACAGACCGGAACCGGCCTTGATCTCGATGCGCTGCTCCTTGCCGGTCTTCTTGTCCTTGGCGCTGACGTGCAGGATGCCGTTGGCGTCGATATCGAAGGTGACTTCGATCTGCGGCATCCCGCGCGGCGCGGGCTCGATGCCGGCCAGGTCGAAACGCGCCAGCGACTTGTTGAAGCGCGCCTGTTCGCGTTCGCCCTGCAGCACGTGCACGGTCACCGCGGTCTGATTGTCGTCGGCGGTCGAGAACACCTGCGTGGCCTTGGTCGGGATCGTGGTGTTTTTCTCGATCAGTTTGGTCATCACACCGCCCAGCGTTTCGATGCCGAGACTCAATGGAGTCACATCGAGCAGCAGCACGTCTTTCACTGTGCCGCCCAGTACACCGCCTTGGATCGCCGCACCCACTGCGACCGCTTCGTCAGGATTCACGTCCTTGCGCGGTTCCTTGCCGAAGAAATCCTTTACGGCTTCCTGGACTTTCGGCATGCGCGTCTGCCCGCCGACGAGGATCACCTCGCCGATGTCGGAAACGCGCAGGCCGGCATCGTTCAAGGCGATGCGGCAGGGCTCGATGGTCTTCTTGATCAGGTCCTCGACCAGCGCTTCGAGTTTCGCGCGCGTCAGCTTGATGTTGAGATGCTTGGGACCGGAAGCATCCGCCGTGACGTACGGCAGGTTCACTTCGGTCTGGTGCGCGGAGGAAAGCTCGATCTTGGCGCGTTCGGCCGCGTCCTTCAGGCGCTGCAGGGCGAGCGGATCGTTGCGCAGGTCGATGCCCTGATCCTTCTTGAATTCCTCGATCAGATAATCGATCACGCGCTTGTCGAAATCCTCGCCGCCGAGGAAGGTGTCGCCGTTGGTGGCCAGCACCTCGAACTGTTTTTCACCATCGACGTTGGCGATCTCGATGATGGAGATGTCGAAGGTGCCCCCGCCGAGGTCGTACACCGCGATCTTGCGGTCGCCGCCGGATTTGTCGAGCCCGTAGGCCAGCGCAGCGGCGGTCGGTTCGTTGATGATGCGCTTGACTTCCAGTCCCGCGATCTTGCCGGCGTCCTTGGTAGCCTGACGTTGCGAGTCGTTGAAATATGCGGGCACCGTGATCACTGCTTCAGTGACCGGCTCGCCGAGGAAGTCCTCCGCGGTCTTCTTCATCTTCATCAGCACCTTCGCGGAGATCTCAGGCGGTGCCATCTTCTTGCCGTCGGACGTCTCCAGCCAAGCATCACCGTTGTCGTGCTGAATGATCTTGTACGGCACGAGATTGATGTCTTTCTGCACTTCCGCGTCGGTGAACTTGCGGCCGATCAGCCGCTTCACCGCGTAGAAGGTGTTCTTCGGGTTGGTGACGGCCTGACGCTTGGCCGGCGCGCCGACCAGCACTTCGCCATCCTTGCTGAAGGCGACGATGGACGGCGTGGTGCGGTCGCCCTCGGAATTCTCGATCACGCGCGCATTGGCGCCTTCCATGACGGCGACGCACGAGTTGGTGGTGCCGAGGTCGATGCCGATGATCTTGGCCATTTCGTTCGCTCCTGAAAACTTGTCTAAATTCGGGCGGCCTCAGCCGCAATTACTTGGATATCTGGGGGTTAAGCGTCTGGATTCAAGCTGGTTCGGGCTCATTCCGGTTCTTTCGCCACGCTCACCAGTGCCGGCCGCAGTAACCGGCCGTTCAACACGTAGCCCTTCTGCATCACCATCGTCACGGTCCCGGGCGCGTGTTCGCTGCTGGGAACCGTATTCATCGCCTGCTGGGTTTCGGAATTGAAGGGCTCGCCGATCGGATTCACCTCGACCAACCCATAGGACTCGCCCAGCTTGTGCAGCGCCTTCAGGGTCAGTTGCATGCCTTCGCGCAGCGCTTCGGCATTGCCGGTGTCGGCGGCGAGACCATGCTCGATGCCGTCGTAAACCGGGAGCAATTCGCGCAGTAGTTTCTCGTTGGCAAATTTCAGCGTCTGCTCGAGATCGCGCTGCATGCGTTTGCGCTGGTTCTCGATCTCCGCGCGCTCGCGCAGGATCGCCTCGCGCAAGCCGGCGATCGTGGTCTCGGCTTCTGCCAGTTGCCGCGCCAGATTGTCGCGTTCCTCGCCACCGTTCTCGGCCGCATTCTCCGCGGCCGCGGCCTTGCCGGCCTCCTCGAGCCTGTCCTTTTCAGTCATCACTCGTTCTTCCTCGCAACCCAAGTGTGCGGCGCGAACCGCACCGCTGCGGATTCCAAACCCTGTGTTATGCGGCCTTCGCGCGAGGCTTCAAGTGCCCGGATTCAAGGCATCGGAAAGCATGCGCGCGGTCGCCTGCACCACCGGGATCACGCGATCATAGGCCATGCGTGTAGGTCCGATCACGCCCAGCGCACCGAGTACGCGGTCGCCGGCGTGGTATGGCGCACTGATCAAGCTGAAGCCTTCCAGCGGCGCGAAGCCGGCCTCCTCGCCGATGAACAGCCGCACCCCCGGCGCGCGCGCGCAGCTCTCCAGCAGCGCCAGCAGATCGCGTTTGCGCTGAAAAGCTTCGAACAATTCGCGCAGGCGATCCATCTGCCAGGCGTCGTCGCCCATCAAATTGGTCTGACCAGAAACCAGCATGTCGGCTTCGGGTTCGGGGGCGAAGGTTTGAGCGGCGACTTCCACTGCCGCTTCCAGCCGGCGGTTCAGCTCGGAACCCGCCGCACGCAATTCCGCCAGCACGCGCAGGCGGATCTCGTCCAGCCGCAGGCCGGCGTAGTGTTCGTTCAAGAAATTGGAAGCCTGCTCCAGCGCGCGCGCATCGAGTTTCTGGTGCAGGTTCAGTACGCGGTTCTGCACCTGGCCATCCGCGAACACCAGAATCGCCAGCACGCGGCCAGTATCCAGTGCCACGAATTCGATCTGCTTCAACGGCATTTCCGAACCGCCCGGCACGGTGACCACGCCGACGAAATGCGTCATCGCGGATAGCAGCGATGACGCATTTCCAAGCAGATCGCGCGTGGTCGAAGATGCGCGCGGCAATTCGCGCTGCAACTGCTCGACCGCATCGCGCGGCAGCGGCTTGATTTCAAGCAGGCTGTCCACGAACAACCGCAGCCCCTGCACCGTCGGAACGCGCCCGGCGGACGTATGCGGCGAAGAGATCAACCCCAGCTCCTCCAGATCCGACATGATGTTGCGGATCGTTGCGGGGCTGACGTCCAGACCCGATGCGCGCGACAGCGTGCGCGAGCCGACCGGCTCGCCCTCTTCCAGATAGCGCGCGATCAGCGCGCGCAGCAGCTGGCGGGAACGGGCATCGAGGTGTGGGGCTTGACTCGCCATGCAAATGAATACTACGTCATTCCGGGGCCGCCGAAGTTCCATAGCGGCGGAACCCGGACAAATTCATCTGGAACGAATTCGGACAAGCGAAGGTTGCCCGAAGAGCAAAGTCCATGGAAGAGCTTTGCAATCTGCTTTCTCTCGGTATCGAAGGAGCAGATTCCGGATCGCGGCTACGCCGCGTCCGCGAATGACGATTGGAATTTGCGAGACTCGCATACAATTCTTCACATGCTCACCCGCCTCTCCGTCCGCAACTTCGCCGTGGTCGAAGCCGCCGAGATCGAGTTCGGCAAGGGTCTGACCGTGGTGACCGGCGAAACGGGCGCGGGCAAGTCGCTGCTGGTTGACGCATTGCTGTTACTTTCTGGCACGCGTGCGGATGCAGGTTTGGTGCGTGCGGGCTGCGAGCGCGCCGAACTGGCGGCGGAATTCGACCTGGCCAATGCCGCCGCCGCGCGGGCATGGCTGGTCGACCAGGCTCTCGACGATGACGAGGGCGGCTGTACCTTGCGGCGAGTGATCGCGGCGGAAGGCGGATCGCGCGCGTGGATCAACGGCCAGACGGTGAGCCTGAATCAGTTGTCGGAACTGGCCTCCACGCTGGTCGAGATCCACGGCCAGCACGAACACCAGGCATTGCTGGAACGCGCGCAGCAGTTGCAGTTGCTGGACGCTTTCGGCGGCATCCGGGATCAAGCATTGCAAGCGCGCGAACTGGCCGCGCGTTATCGCGAAATCATCACGCGCGAGCGCGCCTTGTCCGGCGGCGAAGACGCTCAGGCGCGGATCGAACTGCTCCGACATGAATTGTCCGAACTGGAACGCTGGGCGCTGCCGCCGGATCCGCTGACGGAACTTGAAACGCTACACCAGCGGTTGGCAAATGCGGGGCGGCTTGCCGAAGGCGCGTCAGGTTTGGCCGAATTGCTCGACGGCGATTCGGAATATTCAACTGCGCGCAGCCTCGCACGCGCGCGCAACGAATTGGAAAAACTCGCGGCACTCGATCGTTCGCTGAGAGAGCCGCTGGAATTGTTGGACACGGCTGGCATCCAGTTGAACGAAGCGAGCGATGCGTTGTCGCGTTACGCCCAGGATCTCGATCTCGATCCGCAACGCTATGCGGAAGTGGATGCGCATCTCACCGCGCTGCACGACCTCGCACGCCGGCACCGCGTGCCCGCCGCGGAACTGCACGCGAAAGCCGAATCTTTGCGCGAAGAATTGCGAATGCTCGAAGGCGCCGGCGATGCGTTGAAGCAACTTTCGACGCAACGCGCGCAAGTGCTGCGCGATTACGACATCGCCGCGCAAGCGCTGTCGAAAATGCGCACCGCCGCGGCGAAGAAGCTCGGCAAGGCGGTGACCGAGCTGATGGGCGAACTCGGGATGGCCGGCGGTACTTTCGCGGTCGAGTTGCAGCCGCAATCCGGCGACGAGCCCGATTCACAAGGACGCGAGCGTTGCGAATTCACTGTCAGTGCCAATCCGGGCATGCCGCTGCGGCCCTTGCGGCGTGTGGCGTCCGGAGGCGAGCTGTCGCGCATTGGATTGGCGATCGAAGTCGCCACGGTCGGCGCCGATGCCACCGGCACGATGGTGTTCGACGAAGTGGATGCGGGTATCGGCGGCGCGGTGGCGGAAACCGTCGGCGCGAAATTGCGCGCTCTAGGGAGCCGCTATCAAGTATTGTGCGTCACGCACCTGCCTCAGGTCGCCGCGCAAGGTCACGCGCATTTACACGTCGCCAAATCGATCGAAGGCAAAGCCACCCGCACGCGCATCGCCGCGCTGGATGCGAAGGGTCGCAACGAGGAGTTGGCGCGCATGCTTGGCGGCGTGGAAATCGATCGCGAAGCGCGCGCGCATGCGAAGAGGATGTTGGAAAGAGCCGGGAGACGGGAAACGTAGGTTTGAGTTCACCCCATCACTCTTCCCGTCTCAGGGTTTCTTCTTCGCCCTCACGTACAACACCAGCGAGTGGTCGGCCAGTTCATAGCCGTGACGCGCGGCGATCTCGCGTTGCAGTTTCTCGATTTCCTCGTTGACGAACTCGATCACCTTGCCGGTTTCGATGTCGATCATGTGATCGTGGTGCTTGCCGCGGTCGATTTCATAGACGGCCTGCCCGCCCTCGAAATTGTGCTTGTTGACGAGACCGGCGGCTTCGAACTGGGTCAGCACGCGGTAAACGGTGGCGAGGCCGATGTCCTCCTCGTGTTCGAGCAGGCGTTTGTAGATGTCTTCGGCGGAGAGATGGCTGTGCGAAGCCTCCAAGATTTCCAGCACCCTCATGCGGGGATGGGTCACCTTCAGGCCGGCTTTGCGCAGCTCTTGGGATTCCATGCTGAACTCCGGAGGCGGTCGCGATGTCCTTGAACAAGCGCCGATGTGGCCTAGTGTATCATTCGCTGCTGGATGGCCCCCGAATTTCATGAGCATGCGCAAAACGACCCCTCTTCCGCTCATCACCGCTCTGGCGGTCGCACTGCTCGCCGGCTGCGGCATCGTTTACAAGCCCGACGTGCAGCAGGGCAATCTGCTGGACGGCCGCAACGTGCAGCAACTGAAACCCGGCATGAGCAAGGAGCAGGTGCTGGCGCTGTTGGGTTCGCCATCGGTCACCAGCCCGTTCTCACAGAACCGCTGGGACTACGTGGCCACCATGCAACGCCGCGGCGGCAAGATCCTGGAGCGCTCGCTGACGCTGTACTTCAGCAACGACACGCTGGTGCGCACCGACGGCGATTTCCTGAAGGAAACGCCGCAGGAACTGCTGCAGGAAAGCAAGAAGTACGGCCCGCTGTATCCGTCCAACCTGACCAAGCAGGAGCAGGAGGAATTGGAGAAGAAGGCCGAGCAGGGAAGCAGCAGCGGAAGCGACAGCGGTGGCTGATCAGGAGTTTTGCGCGCGCCGGCGTCTCGCCTCTTTCGGATCGATCTTCAGCGGCCGGTAGATTTCCACGCGATCGCCGTCGCGCAATGCTGCATCCAGCGTCGCCTTGCGCGAAAAGATACCGACGTGCGCATCATCGATCTGCACGGACGGAAACGCCTTTTGCACGCCGGAAAGTGCGATCGCGTCGCCGACATTCGCATCATCGGGCAGTTCCAATTCGCGCAGAAACATGTGATCCGGCGATGCCGCGAAGACCAGGGTGACGTGGATCCTCGGACGCTCAGGCATGGGCGCGATTGGCTTCCGTCACGAAATCGTCCACCATGCGGTCGGCCAGTTTCTGGAAGCCGAATGAGAGCGCCAGTCCAGTGAGCGGATTGGAAATCTCGAAGTCGAGGTCGAGCGACACCTTGCAGCCCACCTCGCCCAGCGGCGTGAAATTCCATTCACCCGTCAGGGAGCGAAACGGGCCTTCCACGAAGCGCATCGCGATACAGCGCGGCCGGTGGAGCGTGTTGCGCGTGACGAAATGCTGGGTCAGCCCCGCGAAGCGCAAATCCAGTCGCGCCACCAGTTGATTGCCCTCGCGCTCGCGCACGCGCGCGCCGCTGCACCAGGAAAACCGCTCCGGGTATGCTTCCACGTCGTTGACCAGATCGAACATCTGCTCGCAGGTATGACGTACCAGGGCTTGTCGGTGGACATGCGTCATGCGGTCATTCTAAACAACGTGTATGGCAAAGAAAAAAGACAAAGACGGCAAAGGCGCTTCGACGATCGCGCTCAACAAGCGCGCGCGTCATGAATACCACATAGACGAACGTTTCGAGGCGGGTGTCGCCCTGCAGGGCTGGGAAGTGAAGAGCCTGCGCGAAGGCCGCATCAATCTGAGCGAAGCCTATGCGCTGGTGAAAGATGGCGAAATTTATCTGTTCGGCGCGTCGATTCCGCCGTTGCTGTCGGCATCCACGCACGTGATCGCCGAAGACCGCCGCACGCGCAAGCTGCTGCTGCATCGCACCGAAATCGACAAGCTGATCGGCGCGGTTGAACGCAAGGGCATGACGCTGATCCCCACCGCGATGTACTGGAAGAACAATCGCGTGAAACTGGAGATCGGCCTGGCGCACGGCAAGCAGTTGCACGACAAGCGCGCGGCGTCGAAGGAACGCGACTGGCAGCGCGAGAAACAACGCGCGATGCGGGCGAAGAATCGGACGGCGTGAGTTCTCGGGGCTCGAGACTTGAGACTCCGGGAAAGCGTAACAACTCTGCCTTCATTCCTGATCGCGGCGCGGTTTTTGATCCGGAGCCACGTCCGGAATGGCAAGTTTTCAAAATCCCGCCGGCAAATACTTGAACCGCGCCATTTGGTCGCGATGATCATGCACGATGCGCGCGACCTGTTCGCGGCTCAAGACTTCGCGCCACTGATTCGCACGTCCGACGCGGAAGAAGCGCGTTCGTTCGTCCACCGCCTCGATGAAGCCCTCGCGTTTTTCCAGCGCAGCGAGGGTTTGAAATCCTGCGTGCTTGACGGCGCGCTCGATGCGGGCCTTGTCTTGAACGCCGATCAGCTTCGCAGTTTTCGCGAAATGCTTTGCAGGTTTTTCCAACAAGTCCTCATAGCGCAAGACCAGCGCCCTGGTGCCCAGGCGTTGTGCTACTTCAACCCAGCCGCCCACGTGCCGCGACCACGAGCCCAGCCATTGCGTGACGAACAATTCGTCATTCGCGGTGGCGACATTCTCATTGCCGAGCCGCTCGATCGCCTCATCGATGCTCAAACCGAAGTGATGCGTCATGCTCACCGCCACGTCCAGCGGGTTGCGCACGACATAGATTGCACCGGACGTCACCTGCCAGTTGTACAGCGGATGTCCGTCCACGCTGCCGGTCATGTTGTGCGATTTCACCAACCGCGTGCCCTGCGCGCGCTGCGCGATCAGCGCGTGCACGCGCGGACGCAGCGCGGCGATTTCCTCGAAGCTCAATTCATGACTGGGCTTGCCGGCGAGCTCCGCAAACCGCTCCGGCAGCGCCTCGTCGTCTGCGTAATTTTTCAATTTGTTGGGCGCGAGTGGATCGGCGCAATTGGCAATCAGATTGGCCAGGAACGCGCGCAACCAAGTGTTGCCGGATTTGGGGTACGACGCTAGCCAAACAATATTGCCCATGGAATTGGAAATCGGAAATCGGGATCGGAAAAGCCTAGCAACATTGACCTCATTCCGGCCCCGCGCAGCGGCGATCCGGAAAAATTCGTCTGGAACGAATCTGGACAACCGGGGGTGGGTATGGAGGGCAAAAGTTCATGGACGGACTTTGCAATCCGCTGTTTGACCGGCGATGTCCGCCGACTCTCGCGCCGGTTGATCTACAGTGTGTAAAGCCCCATCATGACCTTCCCCGGGGGCGACCTGGCTTCGACGGGGGCTGTGAAGCAGCTTGGAGCATGCCGAGGGCGTCACCTTCCTCGTTAATCCGCGTGGCAAACAATCAGACGCCAACGACGACGTCTACGCTCTGGCCGCCTAAGGCCTAGCCCCGAACCCACTTGTGCATGTGCTCGTGGATGTAGGGTCATCATCACATGATCGCTGGCAACTGCCGCCTGTCGGTTGCCGGCTAACTCGAAACAGGCTGGTTCCGGAGTGCGCTTCGCACATCGTGCTGCTGCGGAACGAGATCCAACGATGAGCTAAGCATGTAGTGCCAGGCGCGGAGCGCCTTCGGACGGGGGTTCGATTCCCCCCGCCTCCACCATTTACCAAAATCCCAACCCGTATCGGTTGGGACTTTTTGACCGCTCCCTCAGCGTTGCGCGGTTTCCGGCTTAGCCTCGCGAGCGCCGTCCGTGCGAGGGCGGCGTTCTCGACCCCCGTTGCCTCTCTGTTCTCCATTTTCTCTGGTGGCCACGCGAGTGTTCTCGAGGCCATTTCCCTTGCTGGCGTGGGTTTAGGAACGGTCGGCTGTGCTTGGCGGCGGCCGCTGCCTGTTCCTATTCGCCGTGGCCGAAGATGAGAATGGTCGATCGGCGGCAAGGCAAATTGCGGACAAGATCGGCTGAGCCTTCCGTCTCATTCCGTGAGCTTCACCCCGGCTTTAATCGACGCCATAGACGCAAAGGAGCCGCGACATGATGCTTACCGAGCGTTTCACCCAGGCCGTGGATTACGCGCGAGAGGCGCACGCTTCGCAAACGCGCAAGGGCACCGACGTGCCCTATATCGCGCACCTGCTGGGCGTGGCCAGTCTGGTGCTGGATTATGGCGGCGATGAAGACCAGGCCATCGCCGCGCTGCTGCACGATACGGTCGAAGACCAGGGCACGCATCACGAAGCCCTGATCCGCAGGCAGTTCGGCGATCGCGTGGCGGATATCGTGATGGCCTGCAGCGACGGCAGCCTGGAATCCAAGGCCGCGGCGGTCACGCCGGAAGCAAAGCGGCGCGACTGGCACGAACGCAAGCGGGCCTATATCGACCATCTTCCCAGCGCATCCGACGACGTGCTGCTGGTAAGCGGCTGCGACAAGCTGCATAACGCGCGCGGCGTGGTTTCCGGGTTGAACGATCCGGCGGTGGGCATGACCGTGTTCGACCGCTTCACGACCGGACGCGAAGGCACGATCTGGTATTACGGCGAAATCGCGCGCGTGCTGGCGGAACGCGGCGCGCCGATGGCGAAGGAACTGCAGGGAGTCGTCCGCGAGATGCAGCGCGGGGTCGCATGACTGCATCAACTGGGGGAGCATCGCGCCGCGTTGGCGGTAACTGCAAAATCGGATCTCAGGCAAGCAATATCTTTCAAATACCTGGCGATTTGATTAGAGAGCCCGCCCACCAGAAACGCGAAGCCGCCAACATGACGGCATTTGCGTTTGGAACGATTGAACTGCCAAAAGCAGGCTCGAGCGCAGCGAAGACGAGGCCCACGGACGGGCCGAGCATTCCCACCCTCCCCTTTACGTGTCTGCAATCCGCAGTCCGACCTTGATGCCGTCTTGATGCGCCGACGCGCAATCGCTGCGCCGTCCTGATATGCGCGTTTCTACGATGCGCTCCACCGATGCGAGGGAGCGATCGATGGACGTGGTTTATCTCCTGCTGACGCTGGCTTTCGGCGCGTCGTTGTTCGCACTGAACACCGCGTGCCGCCGATTGGAGCAGCGCCGTGAACGCTGAAGCTCATTGGGTGTACGTGCTGGCGGGGTTGCTGGCCGCTGGATTGTTCGCGTACCTGCTCTACGCGTTGATCAATCCGGAGCATCTGGAATGAACGACAACTCCTGGATACAGCTCGCGCTGTACCTGATCGTGCTGTTCGCACTGGCGTGGCCGCTGGGCCGCTGGCTGCAAGGCGTGTTCGACGGTTCGCTGGCTGCGCGCTGGCGCTGGATGGCCGCGAGCGAACGCGCCCTGCTGCGCCTGGCAGGGTGCGCATCAGACGAGGACATGCCGTGGTGGCGCTACGCCGGCGCGATCGTCGCGTTCAATCTGATCGGCGCGCTGGCGGTGTACGCGCTGCAACGCCTGCAATTCGTGCTGCCGCTGAATCCCGCGGACATGGGCGCGGTGTCGCCGGATTCGGCTTTCGATACCGCGGTGTCGTTCGTCACCAACACCGACTGGCAGGGCTATTCGGGCGAATCGACGATGAGTCATCTGACTCAGATGGCGGCGTTGGCAGTGCAGAACTTCCTTTCCGCCGCCACTGGTATTGCAGTAGCGATCGCCTTGATCCGCGGCTTGGCGCGACATAGCGCGCAAGGCGTAGGCAATGCCTGGCTCGATCTGCTGCGCGCCGCGTTGTGGATTCTGCTGCCGCTGTCGCTGGTCTTCGCGATTTTTCTGGTGAGCGAGGGCGTGCCGCAGGATTTTGCCGCGCCGGTGATCGCGCACACGCTTCAAGGCGCGCACGCGCAGACCATTCCGCTGGGGCCGGTCGCTTCGCAAGAGGCCATCAAGCTGCTCGGTACCAACGGCGGTGGCTTCTTCAACGCCAATTCCGCGCATCCGTTCGAGAATCCCAATGGGCTCAGCAACTTCATCGAGATGCTGGCGATCTTTTTGATCCCGGCCGCGCTGGTGTTTGCCTTCGGGCGAATGGTCGGCGACATGCGCCAGGGCATCGCGGTGCTGACCGCCATGACGGTGTTGTTCGTGGGCTTATATGCCGTCGGCGTGCTGGCGCAATCGCAACCCAACCCGTTGATCGCGAAACTGGGCGTCAGCGGCGCGAACATGGAAGGGATCGAAACGCGCTTCGGCACCGTCGCTTCGATGTTGTTCGCGGCCGTCACCACCTCCGCGAGCTGCGGCGCAGTGAACGCGATGCACGACAGCCTGATGCCTCTTGCCGGCTTTGTGCCGCTGTTCCTGATGCAACTTGGCGAAGTGGTGTTCGGCGGCGTGGGCTCGGGCCTATACGGCATGTTGTTGTTTGCCGTTCTTGCCGTGTTCGTGGCGGGGCTGATGATCGGTCGCACACCGGAATATCTCGGCAAAAAGATCGGCGCGTTCGAAATGAAGATGGTCGCGATCGCCACGCTCGCGGTGCCGGTGCTGGTATTGCTCGGCACCGCGATCGCGGTGATCGCTAAGCCGGGCCTCGCCGGGCTCTCCAATCCCGGCGCGCACGGATTTTCCGAAGCGCTCTACGCATTCTCTTCCGCCGCCAACAATAACGGTTCGGCGTTCGCGGGACTGTCGGCCAATACGCCGTTCTGGAACGTGCTGCTTGCGTTCGCGATGTGGTACGGACGTTTCCTGGTGATCGTTCCGGTGCTGGCGCTGGCCGGCGCGCTCGCGCGCAAACCGAGATTGGCTGAATCCGCCGGCACCTTGCCGACGCACGGCCCGCTGTTCGTGATCCTGCTGATCGGTTCGGTGCTGTTGTTCGGCGCGTTGAATTATGTGCCGGCACTGGCGCTGGGGCCGGTCGCCGAACACTTCGTACTCTTCGGCGCGCACTGACGGAGTTTGCGATGGACAACACACTCACCCGCGCGCTGCCGCTAACGAATCCGGCGCTGCTGAAATCCGCACTGCGCGATTCGCTGCGGCGCCTGCTACCGCAGGCGCAATTGCGCAATCCGGTGATGTTCACGGTCTGGATCGGCAGTGCCTTGACCACGCTGCTCGGCATCGCCGCGTTGCGCGGTCATTCGATGTCCGCCGCGCTGTTCACGCTGGCCGTGGCACTGTGGTTGTGGGCGACAGTGTGGTTCGCCAACCTCGCCGAAGCCCTGGCCGAAGGCCGCGGCAAGGCGCAGGCCGCCGCGTTGCGCGCGGCGCGGCAACGCATCTACGCGAAGTTGTTGCAGGAACCGCATCACGGCGCGTCGTGGCTGCCGGTTCCCAGCGACGAATTGCGCGCAGGCACCTGCGTACTGGTGGAAGCCGGCGACACGATTCCCGCCGACGGCGAAGTGATCGAAGGCGCGGCATCGGTGGACGAATCGGCAGTCACCGGTGAATCGGCACCGGTGATCCGCGAATCCGGCGGCGACCGCTCCGCCGTCACCGGCGGCACAACGGTGCTCTCCGACTGGATCGTGGTGCGCATCACCGCGAAACCCGGCGAAGCGTTTCTCGACCGCATGATCGCGATGGTGGAAGGCGCGCGCCGAGCGCGCACGCCCAACGAGATCGCGTTGACGATCCTGCTGGTGGCGTTGACGCTCGTGTTCCTGATCGTCTGCGTCACGCTGCTGCCGTTTTCGCTCTACAGCGCATCTGCTGCGGACGGCAGCGCGGTGAGCGTCAGCGTGCTGGTTGCATTGCTGGTGTGTTTGATTCCGACCACCATCGGCGCGCTGCTCTCCGCGATCGGCATCGCCGGCATGAGCCGCATGTTGCGCGCAAACGTGATCGCCACATCCGGCCGCGCGGTGGAAGCCGCGGGCGACGTGGACGTGCTGTTGCTGGACAAGACCGGCACGATCACGCTAGGCAACCGGCAGGCGAGCGCGTTTCATCCTGCGCCAGGCGTGGACGAACGCGCGCTGGCCGAAGCCGCGCAGCTCGCATCGCTGGCCGACGAAACACCGGAAGGCCGCTCGATCGTGGTGCTGGCAAAAGAGCGGTACGGCCTGCGCGGACGCGATCTGCACGACATGCAGTTCGTCGCGTTTTCCGCGCGTACTCGCATGAGCGGCGTCGACATCGGCGAACGCCGCATCCGCAAGGGTGCAGCGGATGCGATCGCGGCTTTCGTCGAAAGCGCGGGCGGCGCATTGCCGAATGCGGTGCGCGCGCAGGTCGAGCAGATCGCGCGTGCCGGCGGCACACCGTTGGTGGTCGCGGAAGATGCGCGCGTGCTGGGCGCAATCGAGTTGAAGGACATCGTCAAAGGCGGCATTGCCGAACGCTTCGCACAATTGCGTCGCATGGGCATCCGCACGGTGATGATCACGGGCGACAATCGCTTGACCGCCGCGGCGATCGCGGCCGAAGCCGGCGTGGACGATTTCCTCGCGGAAGCGAAACCCGAAGACAAGCTGGCGCTAATCCGACGTCATCAAGCCGAAGGTCATCTCGTCGCGATGACCGGCGACGGCGCCAACGACGCACCCGCACTGGCGCAGGCGGATGTGGCCGTGGCTATGAACACCGGCGCGTCGGCGGCCAAGGAAGCCGGCAACATGGTGGACCTCGACAGCAATCCGACCAAGCTGCTGGAAGTGGTCGAGGTCGGCAAGCAGATGCTGATGACGCGCGGCGCGCTCACCACCTTCAGCATCGCCAACGACGTTGCCAAGTATTTCGCGATCATCCCGGCCGCGTTCGCCGCGACGTATCCACAACTGAAGGCGCTGAACGTGATGCGGCTGCACTCGCCGCAGTCGGCGATTCTCTCGGCCGTGATCTTCAACGCGCTGATCATCGTGCTGCTGATCCCGCTGGCGCTGAAGGGCGTGCGCTATCGCGCGCAACCCGCCGCGCAACTGCTGCGCCGGAATCTCCTGATCTATGGCTTGGGCGGTCTGATCGCGCCTTTCATTGGCATCAAGCTGATCGACCTGCTCTTGACGGCGCTGCATCTGGCGTGAGCTCGATGATGAAACTTCGCAATTCATGTCTGGTTTGTGCGCTGTTGTTGTCGGCCGGCACCGCGCGTGCAGATTCGCCGTTCAGCGGCAATCTTGCGCTGACGAGCGATTACTTGTTCCGGGGCTTGAGCCAGACCTGGGGCGAGCCCGCGCTGCAGGGCGGCGCGGATTACAACTCCGGTCGTTTTCATATCGGTGCATGGACATCGAACGTCAGCCGCAACAGCTATCCCGGCGGCGGAATTGAGCTCGATGTATTCACCGATGCCGCACTGTGGCAACGCGAGGACTGGAACGTGCGCGCCGGCTTGTATGCGTACGTCTACTCCGGCGCCAATCTGGATCATGCGTCGCCCGCGCTGCCGTCGCGCTCGCTCGATACGGTGGAAGCGAACGTCTCATTGCAATGGAAGCACTGGACGCTGAAGTATTCGCGCGCGCTGAGCGATTACTTCGGCGCGGATGTCGAGCAGGGTTATGCGCATGACACGCGCGGCACCCATTACCTGCAATTGGACGGCGACGTACCGTTGTCTCCGCGCTGGAGCATCCACCTGCACGCCGGCCGCACGCATTACGCGTCGAAGCTGCTGGTTTCACTGTCCGACGGCGCCATCAATCCCGATTACGCCGATTATTCACTCGCGGCCAGCTACGCACTCGCTGCGCATTGGTCATTGATCGCGAGCTTGAGTCATGCCAGCAACTCCGCGTTCTATTCGCGCGTGGTGAGTTTTACCAACGCGTCCGCGCAGAAGGATCTCGGCGGTACGCGCGCGGTGCTGAGCATCTCTACTGCTTTCTGAGGAAAAACCATGTTTGCGTCATTCAAATCCGCTGCGATCCTGTTCGTGCTGTTGACCGCAATTACGGGGTTCGTCTATCCACTCGCAGTGTATGGCATCGCACGAGTGGCGTTTCCGCAGCAGGCCAACGGCAGCTTGATCGAACGCGATGGCCACATCATCGGCAGCGCGCTGATCGGCCAGAACTTCGACGCGCCAGGATATTTTCAAGGTCGGCCGTCGGCCACGACGCCGACGCCCTACAACGCGCTCGCTTCCGGCGGCAGCAATCTAGGGCCCAGCAATCCGGCGCTGATCGACGCGATGAAGCAACGCATCGCGGTGCTGCGCAAAGCCAATCCGGACGCGGAAAAACCGATTCCTTCCGAACTGGTGACGGCTTCGGCCAGCGGCCTCGATCCCGATATTTCTCCGCAAACGGCGCAATGGCAAGCGCCCCGCGTGGCGCGCGCGCGCGGGCTGCCACAGATGCAAGTGCAAGCGCTGATCGACGCGCAGACGCAATCGCCTGCGCTGGGTCTGTTCGGCGAAGCGCGCGTCAACGTGTTGGCATTGAATCTCGCTTTGGACGACGCGCAAGGCGCAGCAGCGCATAATGCGCGCCGATGAGCGCGACGCGCCCCGATCCCGATCGCCTGCTGGCCGACATCACGGCGGAAAAGCGGCGGGCTGCGCGCGGCAAGTTGAAGATCTTCTTCGGCGCCTGCCCGGGCGTAGGCAAAACGTATGCGATGCTGCAAGCGCTGGAACAATTGCGCAGCGAGGGCAAGCGCGTGCTGGTGGGCGTGGCCGAAACCCATGGCCGCAGTGAAACCGCGCGTCTGCTGCAGGACTTGCCACAACTGCCGCTGCGCGAAGTCGAATATCGCGGCCGCACGCTGCGCGAATTCGATCTGGATGCGGCGCTGGCCGCTAGTCCCGATCTGATCGCGGTGGATGAACTGGCGCATTCCAACATCGAAGGCAGCCGCCATCGCAAGCGCTGGCAGGACGTGGAGGAATTGCTCGCGGCTGGCACCGACGTGCACAGCACCTTGAACGTGCAGCACCTCGAAAGCCTCAATGACGTCGTCGGCCGCATCACGGGCGTGCACGTGCGTGAGACGGTCCCCGATCATGTTTTCGACCAGGCAGACGACGTGGTCGTGGTCGATCTGCCGGCCGACGAATTGTTGAAACGCCTCGCCGAAGGCAAGGTGTATCTGCCCGATGCCGCTCAGCGGGCGCGCGAACATTTCTTCCGCAAGGGCAATCTGATCGCCTTGCGCGAGCTGGCATTGCGGCGCGCTGCGGATCGTGTCGATGCACAGATGAACGACTACCGCCGCACGCGCGCGATCGAAGCCGTGTGGCCCGCGCGCGAGCGGTTGCTGGTCGGACTTGCGGGCACGGATGACGACGAACGTCTGGTGCGCGATGCCGCGCGGCTGGCGCGCAAGCTGGAAGCGGACTGGATCGCCGCGCACGTGGACGTGACCCAGGAACGCCGCGGCAAGCACGCACGCGGTCGCATCGCGCGCACGCTGGAACTTGCCGCCAGCCTCGGCGCAGAAACCGCAACGCTCCCGGGCACGGACGTGGCCGACGCGCTGGTCGCATGCGCGCGTGCGCGCAATGTCAATCGCCTTCTGCTGGGGCACAAGCCGCGCTCGCCGTGGCGCTTCTGGCATCGTTCCATCGCCGACCGCATCGGCCGCCGCCATCCCGATCTGGATTTGATCGTGATCGCGCCAGGCGCGCGCCAGCGCGCACCGCAAATTCCGCGCGAACGCGGCGCGCCGCGCATCAAGTGGCTGCCGTACCTGTGGTCGACACTCGCTTGTTTTGCCGCCACCGCCGTTGCTTCGGTGTTGTTGCGCGTATTCGACCTCGCCAACGTGGTGATGCTGTTTCTGTTGACCGTGGTGCTGGTCGCGCTGCGGCTGGGTCGTGGACCCGGTGCGTGGGCGGCGTTCCTCGCAGTCGCCTGCTTCGACTTCTTCTTCGTACCGCCGAAACTGTCAATGAGCGTGGGCGACACGCAGTACATCTTCACCTTCGTGCTGATGCTGGGCGTGGCGCTGATCACGGGACAATTGACCGCGCGCTTGCGCCACGAGGCGCGCGTGGCTGCGGCGCGCGAGCGCCGCGCGGTGATGCTGGCGCGCTTGTCGCGCGAACTGGCCGGCGCGCTGGTTACCGAGCAGATCGCCGAAATTGCATTGCGCGATTTCGGCAGCGGTTTCCATGCAAAAATGGCGCTGGCGTTGCCGGATGCGCAAGATCGCGTGCGCGCTGTCGCGCACAATACGATCGAGATCGACGAGAGTATCGCGCAGTGGGTTTACGATCATGCGCAAGCGGCCGGTGCCGGCACGGGCACGCTGAGCGCAGCGAAGGCGCGTTACATACCATTGAAAGCGCCAATGCGCGTGCGCGGCGTGCTGGCGCTGGAATTCGACAGTGCGGAACCCTTGCGCGAACCGGAAGAACAGCGATTGCTTGAAGCCTGCTGCGGGCAACTCGCACTGGCGCTGGAGCGCGTGCATTACGTGGAGGTGGCGCAGAACACGCTAGTGCAGATCGAAGGCGAGCGCATGCGCAACACGCTGCTCTCAGCGATGTCACATGACCTGCGCACGCCACTCACCACGATCCTCGGGGCGGCGCAAGCCGCGAATGCGCAACTTGGCGATCATGCCGTCGCGCCGCTGCTCGGCTCGATCATCGAGCAAGCGCAAGCGATGCTGCGTTTGATCGAGAATCTGCTGGACATGGCGCGCCTGCAATCGCGCGGCGTCGAATTGAACCGGCAATGGCAATCGCTGGAAGAGATTGTCGGTAGCGCTTTGCGCGAGCTGCGCGAACCGCTGCGCGCGCATCCGCTGAAGGTTGACGTGCCGCCGAACCTGCCGTTACTGGAAGTCGATGCGTTGTTGATCGAACGCGTGCTGGTGAATCTGCTGGAAAATGCGGCCAAGCACACCCCCGCCGGCACACCGATCGATGTTCGCGCGCGCAATGAAAGTGGAAACGTGGTGATCGAAATCGACGACGCCGGCCCGGGCCTGCCGAACATCGCACCGGAAAAACTGTTCGATCCCTTCGAACGCGGGCACAAGGAATCTTCCGTCGCAGGAATCGGCCTCGGCCTGGCGCTCGCGCGCCGCATTATCGAGGCGCACGGCGGAAAGATCGAGGCGCGGCCGCGCTCGCCGCGCGGCGCGAGCTTCATCGTCACGCTACCCGCACCGGCGCAGCCGCAACTGGAGATTGCATGATTACGGCAGGCATGAGCGCGCGCATCCTTCTGGTCGAGGACGACGCCAACATCCGCCGTTTCGTGCGCGCGGCCCTGCAGGATGAAGGCTTCGAGGTGTTCGAGGCCGAGACCTGCAAGCGCGCGTTAATCGAGGCATCCACGCGGCAGCCGGATCTCGCCATCGTCGATCTCGGCCTGCCGGACGATGACGGCAAGCAATTCATCGCGCGGGTGCGCGGCTGGTCGGCGCTGCCGGTGGTGGTACTGTCCGCCCGCGAACGCGAAGAGGAAAAGGTCGCCGCACTGGATGCGGGCGCGGACGATTATCTGGTGAAACCCTTCGGCGTGCCGGAATTGCTCGCGCGCGTGCGCGCGCAACTGCGCCGGCGCGCACAGGTGGACGCGTCATCGGGTTCCAGCACGATCGTCTTCGGAGACATCGCCGTCGACCTCGCCACGCACGAAGTGCGCAGACGCGGCGAGATCGTGCACCTCACCCCGATCGAATTCCGCCTCCTCGCAGCCCTGATCCGCGGCCACGGCCGCGTTCTGACGCACCGGCAATTGCTGCACGAGGTGTGGGGACCTGGGTATGTCGAACGCGCGCATTATTTGCGCGTACACATGGCCAATCTGCGGCACAAGCTGGAAGACGATCCGGCGCAGCCACAACACCTCGTCACCGAATTGCAGGTCGGCTACCGCTTGACTGGGCTTTAGCGCGTTGAAAACGAAAGCCGCCGTGCGGCGGCCTTCGTTCTGTCGTCCATCACATGATCGGAACGCTCACGAGCATGCCTTGCCATGGTCCGGGCGATAGCCCTGCGCTTTGGCCTGCGATTCGCTCATGTACTGGCCGTTCTTGGTCTTGCCGTACCAGCGATCATTCGGGCAGTGATAGACCTTGGTCGATGCGTTGACCCACACCTGCCCCGCTCCGCCGCCCGGCGCAGGCGTCGCGGCCGGTCTGGTTGCAGCTGCGCGCGAGTGCGCGACCGGTGTATTGCCGGCCGGTTGCATCGGCGTGGTCTGAGCGGTCGGCGTAACGACCGGCGGCGGCGCGGCAGGCGTTGCATTCGTGCTCGCGCCCGACCAGCTTTGCACGCCCTTGTGCCCGCGGCATGCGCCGTTGTGCGACTTACCCGTCCACGTCGTCCCGTCCTTGCAGGTTGCGCTGACGCTGGCGCCAGCAGCGCTGCTCATCGAGGACGCAGACATGCCACCCGTGGCGGCCATTTCCGATTTGCTCGTCGAGGTTGGCGTCGATGCTGCCGCGCCGCTGTCAGACCAGCTCTGCACACCTCCATGACCGCGGCATGCGCCGCTGTGCGATTTGCCGCTCCAGCTCGAACCATCCTTGCAGGTCGCGCTGACGCTGCCGCCGGCCGAGGACGATGCCGCATACACCGCAGGCGCGCACAGCAAGGCGCCGACCAGTCCCAAAGACCACCACGTCTGGATCTTCATCGCTGCCTCCCATGTCGGATGACCGAAGACCGTGACCCCACGATCCCTCGCCGGTCGATCATACGCCGCGCTTTGCCCGTCGCCTCCGTTGCGACACATTCGCGTCATGCGGCATTCAGTGCGGTGGCGCAGCCGACTTTTCGACCAGTTCGCGCAACGCCGCCTGCATGCGCGCGTGCACGCGCACCAGCGCATTCCACAGGAACCACGCAGTGGCCGCACCGATCACCAGCAGCGCGATCAGCACGCCGCGCGGCGGCAGGATCGCGGCGCCCAGCACGTTCACCAGCAGCGCCAATCCGAGCAGCGCTGCCAGCGGCACCAGTTTCGCCAGCACCCGCCGCAACGCGAACGTGCGTTCGCCGTGCACGCTCTCGCGAATGCCGAGTTCCGTGAGCAGCATCCCTAGCGCGTCGGCCTTGCGGTAAATCGCGATCAGCATCGGCAGGGAAAGAAACAAGGCGATCGCCCAGATCGCCGAACGACGCGCGGTTTCGTTCAATGCGAGTTGCGGCCAGTAGCGCGGGATCGCGTTCTGCAGCCAGGCGCCACCGACGAACACCGCGCATACCAGCAATACATTGACGCCGATGTGCCACAGGAACCGCCGCAGCATCCGCGCAATGGTGAGATTTTCGCCGCTGGGCCGAAGTTCCGCGATCCATTCGCTGTAACCGGCAGTGAGCGCGCGCAGCCAGCGCGGCGAGAACCTGCGCAGGCCGCGTTCCAACGCGCGCGCGTTACCCGTGAGCAATGGAGTAAAAGCCATGCAGATGATCGACGCGCCCACGGCCAGCGGATACAGGCGCGCGGTGACCGCGCCGCCGGCCAATCCAAGCGATGCGATCACGAACGAGAACTCACCGATCTGCGCCATCGACAAACCGATGCGCAACGCATTGTCCGCATTCGCGCCGCCAAACAGAAAAATGCCCGCGCCGCAGGAAAACGTCTTGCCGAGGATGATCAGCAGCGCCAAGCCAAATGCCGGCAACGCCACTTCCCACAATGCGAGCGGATCCAGCAGTAACCCGATCGCAACGAAGAAAATCGCCGCGAACATGTCGCGCACCGGTTGCACCAGGCGCACGATGCGCGGCGCGCAATGCGCTTCGGCCGCCACCACGCCGGCCAGGAACGCGCCGAGCGCGATGCTGAAGCCCGCGGTTTCCGCCAGCAAGCTGGCGCCGAAACAGATGCCGAGCGCGGCGATCAGCAGCATCTCCTCGCGGCCGTGTGCCGCGATCGCGTCAAGCACCCGTGGCAATACGAGCAAACCGATGATCAGTGCCACGACCACGAAGATCGCCATGCGGCCCAGCACGACCAGTGCCGCATCGGGCGCCACTTCGCCGCCCGCTGCGACCACGTTCAGCACGGTCAACAGCAACACTGTCAGCACTTCTTCCGAAATCAACAGACCGACCAGCATCGGTACGAAGCTTTCGTTGCTCAGGCCGCGGTCGTTGAGGTTACGCAGCGCGACCATCGTCGATGAAAGACAGACGATGCCGCCGAGGAACACCGCGTCGCGCGGCGGCCAACCCGCCAACCGTGCGGCTTGCACGCCCAGCCACAACATCAACGCAACTTCCGCCGCCGCGGCGAGGAACACGCGCGCGCCGAGCGCGCGCAACTTGCGTAGCGAGAAATCCAGCCCCAGCGTGAACATCAGCAGCAATACGCCGAGATCGGCGATGTCGCGCATCGTGCGCTGGTCGGTGACCAGCTTCCAGGGCGTATGCGGCCCGATCAGCACGCCCGCCAGGATGTAGCCCAGCAGCACCGGCAAGCGTAGGCGATGGAACAACACGGTGATCACGCCCGCACCCAGCATCACGAAAGCGAGATCGCGGATGAAACCGAGGCCGTGCATAGCGGGAGGCGGGAGACGGGACGGGACGGTAGCAGCGTAACAAACCTTGTTGGTGTTCCGGGGCCGATGACACGCGCACGGACCCGAAGCAGGCAGCAAATTTCCTCGTCATTCCGGGCGGCTTGTGCGCGAAGCGCACAGGCGGAACCCGGACTGCGGAGGCAGGATGCCGGAGCAAACATCGACGCAGCCGATGGCCCGAAGGGTGAGCCGCAGCATGCGGCGAATAATCTGCTTTTCAGATGCTCGCCAAAGCAGATTCCGGATCGCGATGTTTCGCATCGTGTCAGGAATGACGAAATGAGGCAGCTGTGACCAACGGCGCGTTGCGCGGCATCGCTTGCGAGCGTAGTTTTTGTCCCATCCGCCGCATATTCGGCTTCGGGAGAGCCCCATGAAACGCATCGCGTTGTCGTTTGCCGTTCTGCTCGCCGCCACGCTCGCTGCACAGGCCGATCCGCCGACCCGCCTCACCTATCCGCAGCCGCGGCGCGACAGCACGGTGGACAACTATTTCGGCACCAAAGTCCCGGCGCCGTATCGATGGATGGAAGATTTGAACAGCCCGGAACTGGCGAAGTGGGTGGACCAGGAGAACCAGCTCACCTTCTCCTATCTCGATCGAATTCCCGAACGCGACTGGATGAAGCAGCGGCTGACGCAGTTGTGGAATTACGAGAAGGTGGGCGTGCCCGCGCGAGAAGGCGGCAAATTGTTCTTCAGCAAGAACACCGGCCTGCAGAATCAGTCGGTGGTGTACGAAACCGGATCGGGTGTCGCCGATGCACGCGAACTGATCGATCCCAACAAACTTTCGCCCGATGGTTCGATCGCACTGCAAGGTTACGTTGCCTCCAATGACGGCAACGAGCTGGTCTACGCGCTATCCGAAGGCGGCTCGGATTGGGAGACCTTGCACGTGCGTGATTTGCGCAGCGGCAAGGACACGTCCGACGAAGTGCACTGGGTGAAATTTTCCGGCCCGAGCTGGACCCATGACAACAAGGGTTTCTTCTATTCGCGTTACCCCGAGCCACCGAAAGGCGAAGCGATCGAGAACCGCGTGGAGAACCAGGCGTTGTACTATCACGTGCTCGGCACGTCTCAGAGCGCCGACAAAAAGATCTATGCGCGTCCCGATCTGCCGGAGTGGATCATCGGCGGTCAGGTTTCCGAAGACGGACGCTACCTGTTGGTGACGCTGGTCAACGGCACCTCGACCAAGAACGAATTGTTCTACGCGGATCTCGGTGATCCGCAGCACCCGAAGATCGATGCGCCGATCAAACCGCTGTTCACCGCCAACGACGCCGAGTACACCCCGCTCGGCAACATCGGCGACACGCTGTTCGTGCAGACGACCAAGGATGCGCCGAACCGCAAGATCGTTTCGCTGAAGTTTTCCGATCCGTCACATTTGACGACCGTGGTACCGGAAGGTCACCACGTGATCGAGGCCTCATTGCTGGCTGGCGGCGAGGTCGCGGTGCAATACCTCGTCGAAGCAAAAAGCGAAGTGAGACTTTTTGGCACCGATGGCGCGGCGAAAGCCACGCTCGCACTGCCCGGCATCGGTTCGGTGGTCGGTTTGAGCGGACGCAACGACACGCCCGAGCTCTTCTACGGTTTCACCTCATTTCTGTATCCGACCACGATCTATCGCTACGACCTCAAGAGCGGCAAGACGGAAGTCTTCGCCAAGCCCAAAGTCGATTTCGATCCGGCACGCTTCGAAACGAGGCAGGTGTTCTACACGTCGAAGGACGGCACGCGCGTGCCGATGTTCATCACCGCGCGCAAGGACCTGAAGCTGGACGGTTCCAATCCGACCATTCTTTATGCCTATGGCGGTTTCGACATCAACATCACACCGAGCTTCAATCCGATGCTGCCGGTGTGGCTGGAAATGGGCGGCGTGTACGCCGTGCCCAACATCCGCGGCGGCGGCGAATACGGCGAGGCCTGGCACCACGCCGGCATGCTGTCGAACAAGCAGAATGTATTCGACGATTTCGCGTGGGCTGCGAAATATTTGGTCGCGCAGAAATACACCTCCACGCCGAAACTCGGCATTCAGGGCTATTCGAACGGCGGTCTGCTGGTCGGCGCCAGCATCACCGAAAATCCGAAACTGTTCGGCGCGGCTTACGGCGGCGCGGGCGTCATGGACATGCTGCGCTACCAGAAATTCTCCGGCGGCGCGCTGTGGGCGCCGGAATACGGCACGTCCGAAGACAAGCAGGCGTTCCAGTGGCTGTACCAATTCTCCCCGGTGCAGAACGTGAAAGATGGAACGTGTTATCCGCCGACGATCATCACCACCGCCGATCACGACGACCGCGTGGTTCCGAGTCACTCATACAAATTCGTCGCGCGCCTGCAGCATGCGCAGGCTTGCGACAACCCGATCCTGCTGCGCGTGGAAACCCAAACCAGCCACGGCTACATGCCGACCGACAAACGCATCGCGCAGACCGCCGACGTGTGGGCGTTCATGGCGTGGAACTTGGGAATCAGGAAGGCGCCGGATGCCAAAAAACCTTGACGCTCTTTCCGGGCGCCAATATTCTTTCCGGTTCCAGCGTGGGGCCATAGCTCAGCTGGGAGAGCGCTACAATGGCATTGTAGAGGTCGCCGGTTCGATCCCGGCTGGCTCCACCACTCCCCGCTGTCCCCATCGTCTAGAGGCCTAGGACACCACCCTTTCACGGTGGCGACCGGGGTTCGAATCCCCGTGGGGACGCCACTTCGCGAGTGAAGTGAGTGGTCGCGCACCGCGCTGGAATGTTGCACAATTGCGTTTCGTCGAGTGAGGTTCCCGCAAAAAACGGAGCGGTAGTTCAGCTGGTTAGAATGCTGGCCTGTCACGCCGGAGGTCGCGGGTTCGAGTCCCGTCCGCTCCGCCAGTCGCAGGAATCGAGTTCGACACGAAGGCCCGCCGAGTGCGGGCTTTTTCGTGCGCATAAGCCGTGACTTCCGGCAGGCCTTTCGCCCCGAATTGAGACAATATATCGTTTCAAGCCTGAAAGTCCGGGCGGAAGGACGAGCTGTGCAAAGGTACGCGAGATTGACGCAAGCGCTGGCGATGCGCATGCGCGCACCGGTTCTGTCCGGCGTGTGCATGGTAGTCCTTGCCGGCTGCGCGGTCGGGCCGAACTTCGAAAAGCCCTCGCCGCCAAACGTCGACCGCTACACGGCCCAACCGGCAACACCCACCGTTGCGACATCCGGTGTCGATGGCGGCGTTGCGCAGCGGTTCGACAGCGGCAACGACGTCGCCGGCGACTGGTGGGCATTGTTCCACTCGAAACAGTTGAATACGCTGATCGAAGCAGCGCTTGCCAACAATCCCGATCTGAAAGCGGCGCAGGCAGCGCTGACCGCAGCCCACGAAAACGCTCTGGCGCAACGCGGCGCGTACTGGCCGCAAGTCAATGCCGAACTCAACGCGACACGCTACAAGCAGCCCGGCTCGCTGGCGCCGGTGCCGAGCAACAATGCCTTGCTCTACAACCTGTTCACACCGCAGGTCAGCGTGTCCTACGTGCCGGATGTGTTCGGCCTGAATCGCCGCACGGTCGAGTCGTTGCAGGCACAGGCGCAAGCCGCACGGTTCCAGATGATCGCGGCGTGGAACACGCTGACCTCCAACGTCGCGGTGGCTGCGATCACCGACGCTTCGCTGAAGGCGCAGATCGACGCGACGAAGAAACTGATCGGCATCGAATCGCAGGCCGTCGATCTGATGCGTTATCGCTACTCAAAAGGCGACGCCAGCCAGATCGATGTCTCGGCGCAGGAGGCGCAACTCGCACAAACGAAAGCGACGTTACCGCCATTGATGCAGCAACGTGATCAGCAGCAACATCTACTGGCCATGTTGACCGGCAAGTTTCCGGCGCAATCGCAAATATCCGATTTTGATCTCGCCGATCTGCAATTGCCGTCCGACTTGCCGCTGAGTCTGCCCTCAAAACTGGTGCAGCAAAGACCCGATGTCCGTCAAGCGCAGGCGAACTGGCACGCGGCGAGTGCCAATGTCGGCATAGCGGTCGCTCAACGCTTTCCGCAGATCACGTTGAGCGCCGATGCCGGCAGCACGGCGCTGGCGATGTCGCAGGTGTTCAAGGCCGGCACGGGTTTCTGGACGCTGGGCGCCGACGTGCTGGCGCCGATTTTCGAAGGCGGCAAGCTGAAACATCAGCAGCGTGCAGCGGAAGCCGCGGCGCGACAAGCCGCCGAACAATACCGCAGCACGGTGCTGACCGCGTTCCAGAACGTCGCCGACACGCTGACTGCCTTGCAGCACGATGCAGAAACGTTGCAAGCCGAAGCGAAAGCGGAAAGCGACACGCGCACCACGCTGGATCTATCGCAACGCCAATTGCGAGACGGCTATATCGATCAGCTCGCATTGTTGAACGCCGAACAAGCCTATCAGCAGGCACGCATCGCGCGCCTACAGGCGCAGGCCGCGCGCTACGTCGATACTGCGGCGCTGTTCCAGGCGCTCGGTGGCGGCTGGTGGAATCGGAAGGAACTGGCGGAGACGAATGATGAGAAGTGAACGACGCGCGCGCACGAAATCCTTCTTGTGCCTGTGCGCCATCGGTTGGTTGTGCGCGTTGGCCGGCTGCTCCTCCAGCGCGAGCGACACGCAAGCTTCGGCCAAACCCGAGAACGTCACGCTTACCGCCGCGCAGCGCCAGCGCATCACGCTCTATACCGTTGCGCCTTCGAGTTTTCATCCCAGCATCGATACCACCGGCGTGGTGGATTTCGATCAGGATCAGGCCACGCAAATTCTGGCGCCTTTCTCCGGCCCTGTGTCGAAATTGCTGGTGGCGCAGGGCGATCGCGTCAAGCGTGGACAACCACTTGCGATGGTGACTTCGCCCGATTTCGCCGCAGCACTCGCTGCCTACCGCAAGGCCGTGGTGACGGCGAAGAACGCGCGCCGCGTGGCCGACTACGACAAGGACATGCTGGAGCACCACGCGATCTCGCAGCGCGAAGCCGAGCAGGCGCAAACCGATGCCGCAAACGCGGAAGCCGATCGCGAGTCGGCATTGCAGGCGCTCGCCGCGTTGGACATCGATCCACACGCGCTCGCCGAATTGCGCGCAGGAAGAGATGTGACACACGTGGAAGGCGTGATCCGCGCGCCGATTGCCGGCATCGTGGTCGAGAAGAACATCACGCCCGGACAGCTTCTGCAAGCAGGAAGCACGCCCTGCTTCACCGTCGCCAATCTTTCGCGCGTCTGGGTCAACGCCAACGTGTTCGGCAGCGATGTCGCTTCGGTGCACGAAGGCGATCCCGCGCAGGTTTTCGCGGATGAAAACGGCACGCCGATGAGCGGCACCGTTACCAATGTCTCAGAGGAAGTCGATCCGGACACCCGCGCTGTGGTTGCCCGCGTGGATGTTCCCAATCCGCAAGACGCATTGAAAAAGCAGATGTACGTACGCGTGCAGATCCAGTCGAAACAGGCGCGTAATGGTCTGCTAGCGCCGGTCTCCGCGGTGCTGCGCGACGACGACAACCTGCCCTTCGTCTACGTCGTGCAGCCGGACGCCAGCTACGCGCGAGTGCACGTCACGCTGGGCGAGCGCGTCGGCGACGATTATCTGATTTCATCCGGCCTGCGCACCGGGATGCGCATCGTCAGCGACGGCGCGTTGTTCCTGCGCTTCATCGAAACACAATGAGCGCGCACATCGAGGAAGCGGCGCGGCGCGCATCGCTGATCAACCGCATCGTCGCGTTTGCGCTGGCGCAGCGATTGCTGATCATCCTGATGTCGGCGGCATTGGTCGCCGGGGGATGGTGGGCCCTGCAGCACCTGCCGATGGACGCTTATCCGGACCTCTCGCCGCCAATGGTGGATATCGTCACGCAGTGGCCGGGGCATTCCGCCGAAGAAGTCGAGCGATTGATTTCCGTACCGATGGAGCGCGCCATGGCCGACGTGCCGGATATGGTGATGAAGCGCTCGGTGTCGCTGTACGGCTTGTCCGACGTCACGCTCACTTTTGAAGACAGCACCGACAAGTACTTCGCGCGGCAACAAGTATTCAACCGTTTGAGCGACGCCGCGTTGCCCGATGGCGTGACGCCCTCGGTATCGCCGCTCTCGTCGCCTTCGGGCTTGATCTATCGCTACGTGCTGCAAAGTTCCGATCGCTCGCCGACGGAGTTAAAGACATTGCAGGACTGGGTGATCGCGCCGCAATACCGCGCGGTGCCGGGCGTCGCCGACGATTCGGCCTTCGGCGGCGGCGATATGCAATATCAGGTGCTGCTCGATCCAGCCAAGATCGCGGCGGTGGGTTTGTCGGTGCCGCAGGTGGAAGCCTCGCTCGCCGCCAACAACGGCAACGCCGGCGGCGGTTTCTATTCGCAGGGCGGGCAGTTCTATTACGTGCGGGGCTTGGGCCGGCTGCAAACGCTGGAAGACATCGGCAACGTGGTGGTGGCCGTGCACAACGGCACGCCGGTGTTGGTGAAGGACGTCGGCACGGTGACGCTCGGCATCGCGCCGCGGCTGGGTGAATTCGGTTACATGAATCAGGATGACGCGGTGGAGGGCGTGATCCTGCTGCGTACCGGCGAGAAGACGCAAGATGTGCTGCGTGGGATCGAAGCGAAAACGAACGAACTCAACGAGTCGGTGTTGCCGCGCGACGTCAAGATCCATCCGTTCTACGACTTGAGTCACTTGATCGAGGAAACCACGCAAGTCGTCGAGCGCAACCTGCTGGCAGGCATGCTGCTGGTCGCGGCGGTCCTGGTGTTCTTCCTCTACGACCTGCGCGCGGGATTGATCGTCGCGGTGACGATTCCACTGGCGCTGCTGTTCGCATTCTGCTGCCTTCGCCTGCAAGGCGCATCCGCCAACCTGCTTTCGATCGGCGCGGTGGATTTCGGAATATTAGTGGACGGCGCGATATTCATGGTGGAGAACATCTTCCGCGAGATCGCCGCGCGAAAAGAGAGCGATACACCATTGGACGTGCGCGCGATCATCATTCAGGCCGCTTCCGAAGTAGACCGCCCGCTGGTGTATGCGGTCGCAGTGATCGTGGCGAGTTTCCTGCCGATCTACGTGCTGACCGGCCCGTCCGGCACGCTGTTCAAGCCGATGGCCGACACCATGATCTATGCGCTGATCGGCTCGCTGATCGTGACGCTCACCTTGCTGCCGGTGCTGTGCGCGCTATTGATGCGCAGCGGCGTGCGCGAACGGCGCAACCGGATTTTCGAACGCGTCAAGACCGGCTACGCGCGCTGGCTGGATCGTTCGCTCGCCAAACCGTGGCCGACCACGATCGTCCCCGCGATCCTGCTGGGGCTTTCATTGCTGCTGGTGCCGGTCATCGGCGCCGAATTCATGCCGCATCTGGACGAAGGCGCGCTGTGGGTGCGCGCCACCATGCCCTACACCATTTCCTACAACGAAGCCGCCAAGATCACGCCGCAGATCCGCGATGTGCTGCGTTCGTTTCCGGTGGTCACCACGGTGTCGTCGGAGCTGGGCCGCCCCGATGACGGTACAGACGCCACCGGTTTCTTCAACGTGGAATTCTTCGTCGGATTGAAACCGTATTCGCAATGGCACGGCGCGTATTCGGACAAGGCCGCGCTGATCGAGGCCATCGACAAGAAACTGCAAGCCTTCCCCGGCATCCAGTTCAACTATACGCAGCCGGCCGAAGACGCGGTGGATGAAGCCGAAACGGGTTTGAAGAGCGCGCTGGCGGTGAAGGTGTTCGGTTCCGATCTGCAAACGCTGCAAGACAAGGGCAAGGCGATCAAGCAGGTACTGCAGCGCGTGCGCGGCATCAGCGACGTCACGCTGGTGCACGAACTCGGGCAGCCCAGCCTCACGATCCAGATCGACCGCGCGAAGATCGCGCGCTACGGCTTGAATGTGTCCGATATCAACGCGCTGATCGAGACCGCGATCGGCGGCGATACCGCCACGCAAGTGGTGCAAGGCGAGCGCGAGTTCGATCTGGTGGTACGGCTGGCGCAACGCTTCCGCGACAATCCGCAGGAAATCGGCGACATCCCGGTGGCCACGCCTTCCGGTGCCCAGGTGCCGTTGAAGGAACTGGCGACGATCGGCGAGAGCAACGGCGCGTCCTTCATCTATCGCGAAAACGATTCGCGCTACATCGGCGTGCAGTTCTCTGTCACCGGCCGCGACCTTGCCGGCGCGGTGAACGACGCGATGCAGCAGGTGCAGAAGAGCGTGACGCTGCCGCGCGGCTACCGGCTGGACTGGGGCGGCGAGTACAAGGAGTACACCGCGTCGCGTGCCCAGATGAACGTGATCCTGCCGCTAACGCTGGTGCTGATCTTCGGTTTGTTGTTCGTGCTATACGGCAATTTCAAATTCCCCTTCATCACCGTGCTGGGCGTGCTGCTCTCCGCGCCGTTCGGGGCGCTGATCGCGCTGTGGCTGACCGGCACGCCTTTCTCGGTTTCCTCCGGCATCGGCTTCATCGTGCTGTTCGGCGTGTCGGTGCTGACCGGTGTGGTGTACATCTCCTGCGTCAACGAATTGCGGCTGCAAGGCATGCAGATCGCCGAAGCAATCCATGAAGCGGCATTGCTCAGATTACGACCGATCATGATGACCGCGCTGGTGGCCGCGCTCGGCTTGCTTCCCGCCGCGCTCGCAACCGGTGTCGGCACCGATTCGCAGCGGCCGTTCGCACTGGTCATCGTGGCCGGCATGCTCTCGCGCCTGATCATCAGCATCTTCCTGATGCCGGTGCTTTACGCGCTGGTGGCGAGACCGGGCGATCACCTGCGGGTTTGACTCGGTGCCCGATTGACGATCGCATCACGTATCGCAACGTTTCGCACTGACTTTTGGCACTCCTTCGCACCCTCCTTCCGGATTACGGTCGAAAGGATTTTTCTTGCGAGGGATGACCGAGATGAAAGCTTCCCTACTGCTTGCCGCATGCATCGCAATGGGCGCCGCGGGCATCGCTTCCGCCGCGACGGAATCGTCGGGCCCGTTCGCCAATTTAAAGTTCCGCAATCTCGGGCCTTCCGTGTCGGGCGGACGCGTGAGTGTGACCATCGGCGTGCCAGGCAAGCCGGGTGTGTATTACGTCGGCACCGCGGGCGCGGGTTTGTGGAAGACCACTGATGATGGGGTGAAGTGGGACAACGTGTTCAAGCATGGCGACGCCGCATCGATCGGCGCGGTCGCGCTGGCGCCGTCGAACCCGAAGGACATCTGGATCGGCACAGGCGAAGCCAATCCGCGCAACGACGTGCTGCTCGGTCACGGCGTGTATTTCTCGCCCGACGACGGCAAGACGTGGCAGTTCAAGGGTTTGGTCGACGCGGGGCTGATTTCAGGCATCGTCGTCAGTCCGAACGATCCGAATACGGTTTATGTCGCGGTGCTCGGCAATCCCTGGAAGCCCGGTGAAACGCGCGGCGTGTTCATGACCACCGACGGCGGCAAGACGTGGAAGAAGACGCTCTACGTCAATGACACCACCGGTGCCAGCGACATCCAGATGGATCCGTCCAATCCGAACGTGCTGCTGGCCGGCATGTGGACGGTGCAACGCAAGCCGTGGACGCTGGTCAACGGCAGCACCGACGGTGGCATCTGGAAATCCACCGATAGCGGCCGTACTTGGCGCAAGCTCGCGGGAGGGTTGCCGACGAATGATCCGACCGATCGCGTCAAGATCGGTTTCGCGCCGTCGTCTCAGGGCACCGTCTACGCGACGATGCCCACGAAGAATTGCATCCTGTGGGGCAGCACCGATTCCGGCGACAACTGGAAGTGCATAAGCAACAACCATGAGCTGGCGGTGCGGATGTTCTATTTCAGTTCGTTCGCCGTCGCGCCGGACAATCCGAGGACGCTGTATTTCAGTTCGTTCAACCTGATGAAGTCCACCGACGGCGGCAAGACCGCCAAGGTGATCGACCGCGGCGTGCACGTGGATCATCACTCGATCTGGATCGATCCGAAGAATCCGCAACGCATGATCCAGGGCAACGATGGCGGCGCGTTCGAGAGCGTGGACGGCGGCAAGAGCTGGCACTCGTTCAACAACATGCCGATCGAGGAGTTCTATACCGTCGCGATTTCCAACACAGTGCCGTTCGGCGTGTGCGGTGGCATCCAGGACGACAACGCGGCGTGCGGGCCTTCCAACAGCCTCGCCGGCGCGGGCATCTGGGGCGCGGACTGGTGGAATCCCTCCGGCGGCGACGGCACCTATGTCGTGCCGGCGCCGTCCGATCCGGCGATTGTCTATGCGGCTTCGCAGAACGGTTTCACTTCGCGCATCGATACCAGGAACTGGACGCGTAGGTTCATCCGCCCGGTCATGGAGGACATGTCGGACACACCGATCTCGAAGCTCGACTATCGCTTCAACTGGTCTTCGCCGGTCGCGGTGTCACCGACCGATCCGAACACGGTGTACATCGGCGCTAATGTGATTTTCAAATCCACGGATGGCGGTGCCAACTGGCAGCCGATCTCAAAAGATCTCACGCGCGACATCAAGGAACACCAGCCGGTTGCCGGCGGGCCGGTGTTCCACGACATCTCCAGCGCGGAGAATTCCGACACGATTCTTTCGATCTCACTCGCCGACAACGATCCCAACGTGATCTGGGTCGGCACCGACGACGGCCTGGTGTGGGTCAGCAAGGACGGCGGTGCGAACTGGACGAATGTTTCGGCGGGTCTGCCGCAAGCCGTGTCGCTGGGCCGCATCTACCAGATCGGCGTGTCGCCGTTCGATGCCGGCACCGCCTACATCGCTGTGGATGGCCACATGCTGGGCGACGAGCATCCGTATGTTTTGAAGACGAGCGACTACGGCGCGCACTGGACAAGCATTTCGAATGGACTGCCGGAACGCTATGCAGCCGTAGTGGTGCGCGAAGACCCGAACCGGAAAGGCCTGCTCGCGCTCGGCACCATGCGCGGCCTGTATCTATCGTTCGACGATGGCGCGCACTGGCAGCCGATGACCGGCAACCTGCCGACCATGGCGGTGTGGGACATCAAGTTCACCAAGTCGCCGCACGATATCGTGCTCGCCACGCACGGTTATGGCTTGTGGATCCTCGACAACATCGAGGCGCTGGAAGAATGGCAACCGCGCATGGCCGGCGACGCGTTCCGCCTCTTCCCCGCGTCACAGGGCATCGAATGGCAGGAGTTCGGCGGCCGCCACATCGGCCCCGCACCAGGAGAGTTCAAGGCATCCAATCCTCCCGGCGGCCCCGCGTTCGCCTATTTGCTTTCGAAAGGGATGGACGTGCCCGAGGCCTGCGTCGCGGAGGAAAAAAAGAACGAGGAGAACGAGACGCCGGAGGAAACCGCCGGCCCGCAACCGCCGCCGCAGGATGACGCGCAGCAGAAAGGCGAGAAACCGAAAGTCGCCGAAGGGGAAAGCGCACTGCCGTTCGACAAATGCAATCCCGTCCTCATCACTGTCAGCGACAGCACGGGCAACCCCGTGGCGCGTTTCCACGCGCCCGGCAAGGCTGGCCTCAACGTGACGTCGTGGAACATGCACTACACCGGTGTCGAATTGCCGAAATCCTTGCGCGCGCAGGAAGAGCGCGAGGAAAGCCACGGCCCCAAAGGCCCGCTGGCATTGCCCGGCACGTATCGCGTGAAAGTGGAAGCCGGCGGTCGCAGCGCGGAGGAAACCGTGCAGGTGATAGCCGATCCACGCGTCAACACGCCAATGGAAGTCCAGCGCGTGGCGTTCGATACCGCGATGAAACTGCGCGACGAAGCCGCAGCCGACGTGACGATGATCGCGCGTACCCACGACATGCTACAAGCATTGGACAGAGTGCTGGATTCGACATCGACCGCGGCATCCGGCAGTGCCAAGGCCGGCGTGCACTTGAGCGCGACGGCATTGAAGCGGCAACTCGGCAGTTTCGCGAGTACCCTCTACGATCCGGACGTGCAGTACACCGTGCCGGAGGACGAGCTCCATTTCATTACACCTTGGGGCATGAGCTTCTTCGGCTTGTACGGCGGCATGTTGCGCATGGGCCCGGCGCAAGCACCAAACGCGCAGCAACAACAATACATCGCGAAGATGGAGTCGCGGTTGCAGCCCTCTCTAGACGATTTCAACGGACCGATCCGGCAGGCGGTGGAGAAATTCAACAACGAGGCGAAACAGGCTGGCGTGCAGACGCTCGACCCCGGTGAGCCGGTGAAGATCGGCGATCCGAAGTTGCTGGCGTCGGATGACTGAGGAGACGATACCCACCGCAGCTGAGAAGCCCGCGCCGTGCGCGCGCTCAACGCATCGCCACGCGTTCGCCCACCCAACCGTAGCCCGCCTGATGCGCGTCGGCGGCGAGCGCGTCGCGCCATGTCTTGATCGTCGCCGCATCGTTGCCGCGCTGTAGCACGCGCAAGATCGCGAGCCGTGCCTCGAATGCCAGCCCCGGCCACTGACGTTTGACGGCGTCGTCCGCGAGCGTGCGCAACGAGGCCATCGCCTGCTCGCGTTCGCCGCTGGCGGCCTGCAATTCCGCGAGCGCGACATCCAGTTCGAACACTTCCGCACGCTGCGTGACGCGGCCGCGCAGATCGCGCGCATGCGCGGCGGCGCTGTCGCGCACGCGGGTGTCGTGCAACGCATCCGCGCACAAGGCCAGCAGCGCCGAGACGGTGGCTTCGCCCGCAGCTTCCCTTTGATCCGTCCAGCTCCGCAAAGATTTCTGCAGCACCGTCTGCGCAACACTCCATTGTCCGCGGCCCATGGCGATCTGGCCTTGCAGCAACTGCGTGTTGGCAATCATGAAATCGTCCTTCGCCGCGACGGCCTGATTTTCGATCGCCTCGAACGTCGCGTATGCGCTGTCCGCTTCGCCGCGGTCGAGCGCGATCTGCGCGCACTCGAAATCCGCCGCGAAGTTGTGTGAGGCCGCTTGCAGCGCCTGATCCGCGGCTTGCGCCTGGGAGCAGACCGCGCGCGCTTCGTCGAGCTTGCCGCGCATACGCAGCAGATCGGCGTAATTCGACAATGCGTAAGCCAGGTGAGCGCGTTCGCCGGCCTGACTGTCCAGCGCGATCGCTTCACGATACATCGCCGCGGCTTCGTCACTGGCTGATTCATCGGACAGCACCGTCGCGAGACCGGTCAAGGTCCAAGCTTTCCGCACCGGATCGTTGGTTTCGCGCGCGATCGCCAGCGCCTGACGCAAGGCGGCTTCTGCGCCGTCGCGATCGCCTGCGCTCCAGAGCATGTCGGAAAGGTTGTCGTAGATGGCCGCCTCGCCGCCGAGATCGCCGATGCCTTGGTAGATCGTCATCGCGCGTTGATAGCTTTCGCGCGCAGCGGCGATCTGATTGCGCGCGCTCTGCAAATTGCCGAGGTTCTGCCACGCATGCGCTTCGCCGTGCGGATTACCGATGCGACGGAAATCCGCCGCGGCTTGCCGCAACGTCGGCTCGGCCTGCGCGTCCTCGTCCAGCGCAGTGCCGAGTTGCAGTTCCGCTTCGGCGGCGAGCCCCGCTTCGCCGCGCTGCCGCGCCTGCGCCAGCGCCGCGCGCGCGTGCGGCACGGCTGCGTTGCCGTTGCCACGTGCGGCCTCCAGCTCACTCGCGGCGAGTTCCAGCCGCGGATCACTCGCGAGCGCTGGCAGTTTGCGCGCTTGCGCAAGCGCGGTTTGCGCATCGGCGTATTTCGCCGCGGCGGTCAATGCCGCAACCCATTGCAGACGATATTCCGGATCGCTCGGTCGCAAGTCCGCAAGATCGCCCCACAACGCGGCGGCTTGCGCACGTTCGCCGTCCAGCGCGGCCTGTTGCGCGCGGATCTGCAATTGCTCCTCGCGCGACAAGTCCGCCGAATTCTGCGCCGCCTGACTGGCCGCGGCGATCGCCTTGGCGCGATAGCCCAGCGCCGACCAGGCACGCGCCAGATACATGTAGGCCGGCGCATAACCGGGGGATTGAGCGATCGCCTGCAGCAATTCGTCGCGCGCACGCGCCGGGTCGTATTGACTCAAGGCTTGCAAGGCGAACCCGATGCGCCGCGCCACTTCGGAAGTCGGCGGCTGAGCGGCGGCGAGTTGCTTCAATGTGGCAGGATCGCTGGAGCCCGCGCCGAAACGGTTGCGCAATTCGCTGCCGGCCTGTGCAACCAGACGCGGCAATTCGTTCACCGGCGCATCGCGCGAGAACGACGCGAACGCCGCGCCGGTTTGCGTGTCCTGCACGATGAGATCGACGCGCAGCTGCGGTGCATCGGCATCGCCTGAAACGAGATATGCGCCGCTCAATACATAATGCGCGCCGAGCCGGCGCTGCAACCTGCTCAAGCTCGCCGGCGCATAACCACCGGCGTCCGGCGATGGCAGATCCTCGCGCGCGGGCCGCACCAATTCCTCGGCGACCGCATGCAGTTTGCCACTCGCCGCCACTTCGGTCGCGAGCATCTGTTCCAGCGCCGGCCCGAGCCACGCATCCTTCGCATTCCCGGAGAGGTTGTTGAAATCCACGATCGCCACCGCGCCGGGATCGGGCGCAATCGTGGGCCTGACCGGATAAGAAGCGCGCCAGGCGAACCATGCGCCGCCGGCAATCAAGATCGACAGGGCCGCCGTAACAGCGATCGCCCAGCGCCGGCGCGGCGCAGGTGCAGAGACGATCGCATCGCGCGAATCGGTAGCCCTGCCCGGATGATCGATATGCACTTGGCGATCGACATCTTGCGTTGATGCCTGCGCCGCGATGTAAGAAGTCAACGGCGCCGCCATAGACTCCGAGTCTTTGACGGAAAGCTCTTCCGCAGCCACACGCTGCACCGGCGCCACGAAGCGATACCCCAGCTTCGGCACCGTTTCGATGTAGCGGCCCTCGCCCTCGCCGTCGCCCAGCGCGCGTCGGATCAGCCAGATGTGCTTGGTGAGGTTGGACTCGTGTACGAAACCGCGCGGCCAAAGCGCGGTCATCAGTTCGTCCTTGTTGACCACGTGCCCGGCGCGTGCCACCAATAAAACCAGCGTGTCGAAGACCTTGGGCGTCAACGTCACGGTTTCGCCGCGCACACGCAAGCGCCGTTCGCGCGGATCGAGCTCACAATCGGCGAAGCAGTAGACGGCCTGCTGTTCCTGTACCGGCACAGCCGCTCCACGACAGGAATTCGGAAGAAGAATTCTGCCAGAAAAATGCCAGCATGCCGGAAACGACGGCCCGCACGCGCCGAAGCAGTCTCCCGCCGCCGCATCCGCGGATCACCCATGGATTGAAAGGGAGACTTAGATGAACAAGAGAATCTACAGCCTGGTCTGGAATCGCAGCTGCAATCAGGTCGTCGCGGCATCGGAGCTGGCATCGTGCAGATCAGCCGGCGCATGCGCGAGCAAGGCAGAGGCACGGGTGAGCGGCGCGCGCGGATGCCGCGCCCTGGCTTCGGCGATGGCGATGGCGCTGCTCGGGGTCACGATCGCGGCGGCTCCGAAAATCGCACTGGCTGACGGGCATGACAGCGGAAGCTGTGGCCTGGGAGAAATCGGTGCGCCCGGAAATCTCGCGCTCGCTTGCGGCTTCGACGCCTATGCTGCCGGCAACAGTTCCACGGCAGTTGGAGCGGTTGCCGCATCGAACGGCAATGACGTCACCGCGATCGGCGCCTACGCGCGCGCGGAAAACAATTACGCATCCGCTTTCGGCGCGCACGCTTATGCGGGCGGAGCGTATTCCTCCGCTCTTGGAAGAGATGCGCAAAGCACCGGCAACAACAGCACGGCTTTGGGCGCGCAAAGCACCGCAGCAGGCCAGAACAGCATCGCGATCGGCCTCTTCGCTAATGCCAAGAGCCAGGGCTCGATCGCGATTGGACGCAGCGCGTACGCCAGCGTGAAATACACGACGGCGCTTGGCGGGCAGGCGCTCGCGACCGGCAATCACGCTTCCGCGTTCGGCTATGTCGCGCACGCGACCGGCAATTACGGCACCGCGCTTGGAGGCGCATCGGTCGCTTCCGGCGCAAACAGCAGCGCGTTGGGCTTCGGCGCAACCGCCTCCGGCAACAACAGCACGGCACTGGGTGAAGGCAGTTCCGCCACGAACACCAACGGCGCGGCGTTAGGCTATCACGCCAATGCATCCGGCAGCGGCGCCACTGCTCTCGGCTACAAGGCCGCCGGTGCGCACACCGACAGCGTCGCGTTGGGTCTGTCGGCGAATTCCAGTGGCGATTTCGGCACCGCACTCGGCGCACTGTCCGCGGCATCGACCTATGCAACCGCTGTCGGCGTGAGCGCCAGCGCGACTGGCAGCAACAGCACCGCACTGGGACGGTTCGCCACCGCGAGCAACACGCACAGCACGGCACTGGGGAATGCGGCGTCCGCGGCGGGTAACAAATCCGTCGCAATCGGCTACGCCGCCGCTGCCGGCACCAGCAGCAGCGGCACGCAAGCTTTCGCACTCGGTTCCAGTTCGGTCGCATCCGCAAACAATGCGACCGCCATCGGCGGCGCGATCGATCTCAACGGCGACGGCACCATCGAGGCCAACGAAAAGACAACCGCTTCCGCGGGATTGTCAATGGCGTTGGGCGATGCCGCGCAGGCGACGCAGACAAATGCAACCGCGGTCGGCGGTGAGGCCAATGCGACCGCCGCCGGCGCAACCTCGCTCGGCAGCACCGCGATCGCTTCGGGAACGAGCTCGGTTGCGATCGGTTTCGGGTCGCTGGCGACCGTGGCAAACACCGTGTCGTTCGGCAATTCGACCACGGGCATGTATCGCGAACTGGTCAACATCGCCGATCCGACCGCCGCGCATTCGGCGGTAAATCTGGAGTACTTCAACGCGCACGCCACCACGCACGCCGTCACCGACAATCTGATTGCGGAAGTGACGCAACTGCAGAGCGAGGTGAATGCCATGCAGGCATCCACGTCGCAAAGCAGTCCTGCGGCGAGCACGCAGGCGGTTGTCGCGGCATCCACCCTGGCGCCGCAGGAAGCGGCGGGTGTGCAGAGCACATCGTCATCC